>Ga0180009_10000002_pt1 | contig 544311 bp, 512 predicted proteins | sample OS_PC_MetaG_FD_123537 | JGI IMG/M metagenome (GOLD analysis project Ga0180009, IMG submission 123537) | Groundwater microbial communities from the Aspo Hard Rock Laboratory (HRL) deep subsurface site, Sweden - OS_PC_MetaG | ecosystem: Environmental > Aquatic > Deep subsurface > Groundwater...
AAATCTGCAATCCTGGCTGATAGGAACCCACAAATTCGTGTCGAAAAAGCACGTTCAGAACTACTTGAACGAATATACTACCAGATTTAACGCCCGCCAGCACCCAATAGAGGTCTTTAACGACATTTTGCGGCTTACCTTGCTGGCAGAACCAAGGACTTTACGGGGATTTATGGAGCCAGAACGGCCATTTTACCCCAATCCGGCGTAATCCGGTGAGTGAAGGGAATAAGCATTACTGTTTGATATACATCTTGATCTGTTTCTCGTTGAGCGGCACGAAGGAATAGATATCGGCAAAGGCGCTGTTCAACACCTCGAACATCTCATGGGCGTAGGGTAGCAGATCCTTGGCCTTTTTGGCATTTAAGACCTTGACTCCGGCCTTCTGCATCACGATCTTGGAAATGCGGTCGGCCTTCTCCGGAATCTCTTTCGGCACCTTGACCTCGAACTCCACCCAGTCCACATCCTTTTGGTATCCCAGTTTCTCCAGATGCTGGGGATAGTAGGGATGATTGTAGATAGCCGCCAGGGTGCCCAGCTCGTCAAAGCCCTCCACCAGCATTCCCTCGTGGTCCATGTCGGTAAAGCCCAGCGGCCCGTGGATGCCGGCCATCCCCTGTTCCTTGGCCCAACCTTCGGCGGTATCGAAAAGTGCTGTGACCACTTCGGCGTCATCAATGAAATCCACCCAGCCGAAGCGGGCGTACTTGTTGCCCCATTTTTCAATGTAGCGATGATTGACGATCCCGGCGATCCGCCCGGCCAGCTGGCCGTCCTTGTAGGCCAGCCAGTATTTGGCATCGCAGTATTCGAAGGCGGGGTTCTTCTCCTTGCGGAGAGTGTGATACTCATCCATCAGCAGGGGCGGAACCCAGTTCTGGTTGTCCCGATAAATGGAGAAGGGAAATTCAACGAACTTTTTCAGGTCCGCCTTGGTCGCGACCTCTTTGATCTGTACCGGCATGGTTGCTTTCGATTAAGTTTTCTAGCTTAGAAGTTCAGTATTGTGATAAATGCGGATTAAAACAACTTTTTGATTTACGCCCTGATTCTCAGCTTCTCATCCTCTCAACATCTGTTTTTCATTTCAGCTCCACTACCGTCACCCCGTCCTGGCCCTCGTTCCATTCGCCCAAGCGGAATGATCTCACCCGGGAATCCTTGGTCAGGGCCTCTTTGACCACCTGGCGCAGCACCCCGGCACCCTTGCCGTGCACTATCCTGACCGAATTTATCCCCAGCATCACCGCCTCATCTAAGTAGCGGTCCACCAGCTCCAGCGATTCCTCGGCCCGCATTCCCAGCAGGTGAAGCTCGGAATTGAAATGTCTCTCCTCCTCCAGCGTGGTTTTGGCCAGGCCGGCCTTGGCTTCCTTGCCCCTTTGCAGCGACCGGAGATGATTGAGCTTCAGGGTCATCCGGATGCCTCCCACCTGAACCTTGACCTTGCCTCCGGAATCGGGCAAGGCCACCACCTCGCCCTCCTTATGGACCGACGGCACATATACCGTCTGGCCCATCTTCAAAGGCTCCTTTATGGTCAGGTGGTCGTCCTCATCCTTTGACTCCTCAGAAGATCCCAGGCCCAGCTTGGATTCGGTATCGGCCAGAATATTCCGGGACTGCTTGATGCTGTCCTTGGAGGCCTGTTCTTTCTTGATGCCGGCCACCGCCATCTCCGAGGCGCTGCGGGCCTGGGCCAAAATATCCCTGGCCTCCTGCTTGGCCTGCTGTTTAAGTTCTTTCAGTTCATCCTTCAGCCCCTGCAGCTTGGACTGGTATTCCTGTGACATTTTTCTGGCTGCGTCCAGTTCATCGGAGGCCTCCCGTTCCCGCTGTTCCATCCGGCGTTTGGTGTCTTCGATATCGGCGATCAATTCCTCCAGTTTGATGGACTTGGAGTCCAGCCTGGTCCGGGCCTCGGCCACGATGCTATCCGGCAGTCCCAGCCGCGAGGCTATCTCCAGCCCGTAGCTGGCGCCGGGCAGGCCCATCATCAGGCGGTAGGTGGGCTTCAAGGCCTGGCGGTCGAATTCCATGGCGGCGTTGATCATCCCCTCCCGGCTCTGGACGAAGCTTTTCAGCGCTCCGTAATGGGTGGTGGAGAGGGTCAAACACCCCTTGTCGGTCAGGTCCGACAGGATGGCGATGGCCAGCGACGATCCCTCGGATGGCTCGGTGCCGGCCCCGATCTCATCCAGCAACACCAGCGATCTTTTTCCGGCTTCCCGGACGATGTTGCCTATCTGCCGCATGTGCGAGGAGAAGGTGGACAGCGATTGGGAGATGGACTGCTCGTCGCCGATATCGGCGAACACATCGTCGAATATGGGCAGGGCGCTGCCATCTCCGGCCGGGATCTGCATCCCCGACTGGTTCATCAGCACCAGCAGGCCGACAGTTTTCAAGACCACCGTCTTGCCTCCGGTGTTTGGCCCGGTGATCACCATGGTCAGCTTGCCGTCGCCCAGCTCCATATCCAGCGGAACCGGATCTTCCAAAGCCGGATGCCGGGCGGCCGTCATATTCAGGTAATTTCCCGGAGTATGCAGGGCCTGGGAGCACTGCCATTCGGCGGCCAGGCGGGCCTTGGCTATCAGCAGATCGAACTGCGAGATCAACTCCAGGTTCTGCTGGATGGGCTCGATCTCGTCCAGTATCTCCTTGGAGAATTCCTGCAGGATCCTCTCCACCTCGCGCTTCTCGGCCAGGATCACCTGCCGCATCTTGTTGTTCAATTCAACGGACACCAGCGGCTCGACGAACACCGTGGCCCCGGAGGACGAGGTGTCGTGCACGATGCCCTTGACCTGCGACTTGGCGTCGGACTTGACCGGGATCACATAGCGCCCCTCCCGAATGGTGACCACCGATTCCTGGATGGAGCCGGACGAAGCGTTCATGATGCTTTCCAGCTTGTCGTAGATCCTCGCCCGCAGGGCCTCCTGGTCGCGCCGCAGGTGATACAGGGTATCGCTGGCCCGGTCGGCCACCCGTCCGTCGGGCTCGATGGATTTGGCGATCCGGTCCTCCAGCTCCTTGTAGGCCCGAAAACCTGAGGCTAGATCGTCCAGCAGGATATAATCCTCCTTGCGCATACTCATGGTGGACTTTATCCGGCGGGCCACCTCCAGATGGCGTCCCAGTTGCAGCAGCTCCAGAGGTTCGATGATGGCCCCCTCGGCCGCCAGCGCTCCCAGCGCCGGGCGGATATCCTGGACGTTACCAAAATCCAGCCCGATGCCGGCCTCCAGCATTTTTCTGGCCTCGGCGGTTATGGCCTGCTGTTCGGCGATCACGGCCGGGAAGGTGGACGGAAAGATACCCCGGGCCATCTCCCGGCCATATGGCGTGCCGGTCTTGCGGGCCAATGCTTCCAGGACGAAATTGAATTCTAATATTTTTAAACTATGAGCGTTCATTAAAAAATAAAATACCAAATATTAAAAATAAAAAGCTACTTGCGCCTTTCATGGCGCTGAAATTATATATGTAAACCAAGAAAGAAGCTTTTCCTGAACACGTTGTTGATTAGGTTATATTTGTAGTATGCGGTTATTTATCCTCTGGAAATAGACCCAGGGGATCTTTTTTGTTATGTGAATCTATCGCCCTTATCTCTTGATCTACCGCTTTTGTAACCGTTAAGGTAGAGTCAAGATAAAAACGATATTTAACCAGTATCTTTTGCTTCTTAAGTCCCCGAATACGGAAAGAATGATCTATTTTGAATATGGTAGCCATCTGCCCTAACTCAAATTCCAACTTAGCCTCATCTGGTGTAGCAAGTTTTTTTGAGCGGAGAAACTTTCGCATGGCTTCTTTGCGTTCCTCCGGCTTCTTGCCCATCATAACTCCGGCTTCGTCTATTTCGCGAAGTTTTTCTCGTATTTCTTTAGAATAGGTTATTTCACCTGTTATGGTGCTTCGTTTGAATTGTACTGATGTGCTATCTGTAGAATTAAAATGAAGTGAATCCAGAGTCCCCCAAGAAACTGGTTTGTAATAAGCAGGATCATTCAGCATTGTCTTTACATACTGTCTGACGTTTCCTTTTGCCCGGTCAAACGGTGTTTTGCTGCACCCAAGGGAAGCCAACAAAACAAACAGAACAATGCGTTTCATTTTATCCCTTTCGTCCTTTTCAATTCAACCCAATCCGTGTTTATCCGTGTCCAATTCAAGCTTGAAAACTAAATTGTCTTCAATTCCTCCACTTTCTTGGGCGTCGGGGCTTTCTCGAATTCCTGGTATAATTTCTGGGCCTTGGGCCACAGCCCCTTGGATTTCTCGTAGACCAGCGGGGCCACCTTGCGGATGGAGCGGATCATTCCGGAGCGATCCAGCTTGTGGTTGAATTCCTTGGGCAGCGGCGCCAGGGCCAGCAACAACAGGATCACCGATATTATCAGCGCGCCTTTGACCAGTCCGATGACCATGCCGCCGATCTTGTCGGCCAGGTCCAGCGGGGTGGCCTTGATTATTTTTGACAGCAGCCAGCCGGCCAAGGTGATAGCCAGAAATACTATCAGGAACACAGCCACAAAACCGACCGTCGGCGCGATGTGCTTGGGTAGGCCGGAGATGATTTTCGTCAGCATGGCGGCCGCGACCAGGTGCAGTTTGAGGGCCAGGAAAAATGCAATTATCAGGGCTACGATGCCCACAATCTCCTGCACCAGCCCTTTCTTGAAGCCGATCCCCACCGCCACCGCCAGCAGGATTATGATGATGATATCTATCCAGTTCATAGTAATGCTCTTTTATTGTTTCCTGCTGATTACAGGGATATGTGCCGTCAATATTTTGATGACCGCCTTTTCGTCACTCTGGAAATTACATTATGCCTGGCAGGTGAAGAGCCCCGGATCCTTCGTTGGCTAAGAAATGCAGTTGAACTCAGGATGACGAAAAAACCTCTCCCATTATCTATCATCTAACAACTAATATCTAATTTACCCCAGCTCCCCCAGCCGGTCCAGCACCACGGTGGACAGCACCAGCCCGGCGGTCTCGGAACGCAGCCGCCTGGTGCCCAGCGAGATGATGTGCCCCCTGGCCTCGGTGATGATCCTCTTCTCATTCTGGGAAAAGCCCCCCTCCGGCCCCACCAGACACAGCACTTTACGGACATCCCTGTTCTCCGGCAGCATGGCGAAAACGGCGGCCAGGTTGATCTTCTTCTCGGCTTCATCGGCCATCAGCAGCAGATCGTAATTGTTGAAACTTTCTGATAGTTTGGCAAAACCCACCGGCTCTCCGATAACCGGCAGGACCGAGCGCAGGGACTGCTTCATGGCGGCGATGGCGATCCTCTGCCAGCGGGCGGCCTTGCTGCCCCCGGAATCATTATCAATTAATGGAAGATTGAAACTCGGTTTTTCATCAGCCGGCTTGACCACCGAGTTCTCGGTGATCAGCGGGATGATGGCATGCAGCCCGATCTCTGTGCCCTTCTCGATGACAAAGTCCATCCGCTGCCCCTTGGGCACGGCCTGGGCCAGCGTCACCTGCTTGATGGTCTCGTTGGTCTTGCGCCGCCGGTTGAAGATATTGGCGGTTACCGCTCCATCGGAGATGGCCGCTAGGGTGCATTCGTATTCCCCGCCCTGCCCGTCCACAATGGTGATCTGGTCGCCCTTTTTGTGCCGCAGGGCCCTGGAGATATGGCGGGCCTCCTCGCCGGAGATCACTATCTGCCGGGCTTCGATGGAGGATGGGGGAACGTAAAAATATTCAAACATATATTTACTCGGACATTAATGGTATGATGTTTTTTCCGTCATTGCGAGAAGACCGCACTGTTTTACTAACGAAGCAATCCAGTTTTTTTATGGATCGCTTCATCTGTGCTATATTCTGCTTACCTCGCGATGACGTAGTCCATAATTCTAGTTTCGAAGAATCCTGTTAATCCTGTCGATAGATTATTCCTCAAATTGGCTCAAATCGACCTTATGCGGGCTGGGCACCTTGCCATTCTGGACCTCGCCCAATTGCTTCAGCAATTTCTTCTCCTCGGAGTTAAGTTTATTGGGAATGTAGATCTCCACCCGGATCAACTGGTCGCCGCTGCCGCTGGAGTTCAATCGCGGCAGGCCCTTGCCCCGCATCCTGAATATCTTGCCGCTGCGAGTGCCGGAGGGAATGGACAATTCAGCCTTGCCGAACAGCATCAGCACCGTCACTTTGGCCCCCAGGGCGGCCTGGGCGTAGGAGATGGGCAGGCCCAGCACCAGGTCGTCCCCGTGGCGGTGGAACAGCGGGTGCTCCTTTTCTTCGATGTAGACCAGGATGTCTCCGGCCGGTCCCAGCTTGGGCCCGATGTTCCCCTGATTACGCATGGGGATGTAATTCCCGTTAGCCACTCCGGCCGGAACCTTGACCTTGATGGTGGCCTCTTTCTTGACCCGGCCCTCGCCCTTGCAGCCCGGGCAGGGGTTGCTGATGATCTTGCCCTCGCCGCCGCACTGCGGACAGGCCCCCACGTTGATGAACTGCCCGAACATGGAACGCGACACCTGCCGCACCTCGCCCGCCCCTTTGCAGGCCGGACATTCCTTGATATCAGCCCCGGACTTGGCTCCCTCACCGTGGCACTCGGAACAGCTTTCGAATCTTTTTAATTGGATGGTCTTCTCCACCCCGGTGGCGATCTCCTCCAGGGTCAGGGACAGGCGGACGTTAAGATCGCCGCCCCGCCGTACCTGCCGTCCGCCCCGGGTGCGGGTAGCCCCGCCCATCCCGCCGCCGAACAGCATATCGAAGATGGAGCCCCCCCCGCCTCCGCCGAACAGCGAGCCGAATATATCCTGGATATCATCGCTGTGGGTGAAGTCGCGCCGGAAGTCGAAGCCGCCGGCCCCGAAGCTGGGATCCACCCCGGCATGGCCGAACTGGTCGTAGTTGGCCCGCTTCTGCTTGTCCATCAGCACTTCGTAGGCCTCGGACAGTTCCTTGAACTTCTCCTCGGCCGCCTTGGGGTCCTCCCGGTTCATGTCGGGATGGTGCTTCTTGGCCAAGGCCCGGTAGGCCTGCTTGACCTGGCTCTCGTCGGCGCTCTTGGGAACGCCAAGTATTTCGTAATAGTCGCGTTTGGTAGGAGTCATGTACGTTATGTAGCCGATCTAGTATTAAAGGATATTATTTATTAATGAGTGCAATATATTTTTCTTGGTTCTTTATTAAAAACCTGATAATTTCTTGGCTCCCGTTAAATCTTTTTAATATTGTTTCCCTTTCTTTCTTTGGTATGCGTTCAAATGGCTTATTATTAAAAACAGCAGCAAGTAATTCTTTTTCTTGTGTTTCCGGACTCAATTCTTTCAATCTATTATATTCCTGTAAAAACATATCACCAATAGCATAATTGTTTTTATTTTTAGAATACTTCCAACGTAACGATTCTAATGCTTGCGTTTTTGATATATAAAAAGCGTCGAAAAGACTTATTATATTCCCTGTCTTTGAGCATTTATATTCTTCATTCGGATACCACTTGACTATTGATAACACTTGCTTAGGTTCGCAACAAGTACAATATGGAAAATCTTCAATATAGTTGTCATCATAAAATAATTTCCAAAATGCACCAAATCGTGAAACAAACTGATAACTATTATTTTTGTTTACTTTTTGTAAATCGTTGTATAATTTTTTTTGATTAATATATTTTCTACTAAAAAACACTACCGAAATAATTGCCAAGATTAATAATCCAATAATAATTTCTGCTGGCATCACCTTAATAAATTGTTTTATTTTAGTCCATAAAAATACACCTGCACCCGATAACAACAATATTACAAAAGTCACACCTAAATGATTAAGCATACCAGCCCAAATTCTCTCAAGACTTTTTACCACCCACTTCTTCATTCATAGACTCCAAAAATAGTTTGATTGACCAAGTGAATATCTTGTATATTTTGCAGCTCACCAGATAGAAGATTATTTGTGTCTTAGTACCGTGGTTAATGATACGATAACTTCTGGATCGCTTCGTTTGCCATGCTTCATAGTCTTCTCGCGATGACAGAAAGCCTTAGGGTCTTCGTGCCTTTGTGTCTTCCGCTTATGCATTTATATTGGGCCGCCTCGAGTGCCATAGCTTTAGCGGAGGCACTGTTGGTTAAAGAAAATGTATAATCTGGATTGCTTCGTTAGAAAAACCAATAAGCATTCTCGCAATGACCTAAAAGGTATTCGAAATATCTGCGTAGATCAACGTCCAGTATACCTCTTATAAAAGCACAAATAGGGGAGAAGTATTTACCTTCTCCCCTTTTGCCGTTCACGAAAATTTATTTCTTATCTTCGTCAACGACCTTATAATCGGCTTCCTCCGGGCCTTCCGGTTTGGGCGCCTCGTCCGGAGCCGCCTGTTGTTCCCCGCCCGTCTCCTGACCGGCTTCGGCCTGCTGCTGCCCGGCCTTGGAATACACCGCCTCGCCTATCTTCCGGGCGGCGGCCGCCAACTCGTCGGAGGCGGCCTTGATGGCCTCGGTGTTGTCCTTGCCCAGGGCTATCCGCAGCTTGCCCATGGCGTCGTCTATGGCTTTGCGATCCTCGGAAGAGACCTGCGAGCCGTACTCCTTGAGGGTCTTCTCGGTCTGGTAGACCATGCCGTCGGCGTTGTTGCGGATCTCTATGTCTCCGCGTTTCTTGCGGTCCTCGTCGGAATGGGCCTCGGCGTCCTTGGCCATCTTGTCAATCTCCTCTTTGCTCAGGCCGGAGGAAGCTGTGATCTTGATGCTCTGGGCCTTTCCGGTCCCCAGGTCCTTGGCCGAAACGTGCAGGATGCCGTTGGCGTCTATGTCGAAGGTGACCTCGACCTGCGGTATGCCGCGGGGGGCCGGCGGTATGCCCACCAGGTCGAACCTGGCCAGCGTCCGGTTGTCCCCCGCCATCTCCCGCTCGCCCTGCATCACGTGGATGGAGACCGCCGGCTGGTTGTCGGCGGCGGTGGAGAACACCTGGCTCTTGCGGGTGGGGATGGTGGTATTGCGCTCGATCAGCCGGGTCATTACCCCGCCCAGGGTCTCGATGCCCAGCGACAGCGGGGTCACGTCCAGCAACAGAACGTCCTTGACCTCGCCCACCAGCACCCCGGCCTGGATGGCGGCGCCGATGGCCACCACTTCGTCGGGATTGACTCCGCGGTGCGGCTCCTTGCCGAAGAACTGTTTGACCATCTCTTGGACCTTGGGCATCCGGGTCATACCGCCCACCATCACCACTTCGTCGATCTCGGTAAGCTTGAGGCCGGCGTCATCCAGAGCCCGGCGGCAGGGGCCGATGGTCCTCTGTACCAGGTCATCCACTAATTGTTCCATCTTGGCCCGGGTCAGCGTCAGGTCCAGGTGCTTGGCCCCGGCGGCGTCGGCGGTGATGAACGGCAGGTTGATGTTGGTCTGCATGGTGGCGGACAGTTCACACTTGGCCTTTTCGGCGGCTTCCTTCAAACGCTGCAGGGCCATCTTGTCCTTGCGCAGGTCGATGCCGTTGGATTTCTGGAATTCCTCGGCCAGCCAGTCGATGATCTTCTGGTCGAAATCATCGCCGCCCAAGTGGGTGTCGCCGTTGGTGGAACGCACCTCGAATACGCCCTCGCCCAGCTCCAGGATGGAGACATCGAAGGTCCCGCCGCCCAGATCGAAGACTACGATCTTGTGAGATTTGCCCTTGTCCAACCCGTAGGCCAGCGCGGCCGCGGTGGGTTCGTTGATGATCCGCAGCACTTCCAGCCCGGCCACCTGCCCGGCATCCTTGGTGGCCTGGCGCTGGGCATCGTTGAAATAAGCCGGAACGGTGATCACCGCCTGGGTGACCTTTTCGCCCAGATAGGCCTCGGCCGCCTCCTTGAGATAGCGCAATATCTTGGCGGCTATCTCCGGCGGCGAAAAGACGCTGTCATTGACCTGCACCCGGGCATCGCCGTGGGGCCCCTCGATGACCTTATAGGGCACCAGCTTCATCTCCGATGAAACTTCGCCGTGGCGCCGACCCATGAAACGCTTGACCGAATATACCGTATTCTCGGGGTTGGTGATGGCCTGGCGCTTGGCCGCCTGGCCCACCACTTCCTCGCCCGATTTAAGGAACCCCACCGTCGAGGGTGTGGTCCTCAGGCCGTCCTGGTTGGGAATTACCGTGGGGCTCCCGCCCTCCATTACCGCTACGCAGGAATTTGTGGTCCCCAGATCGATCCCGATTACTTTGCCCATTTATTCTCTCCTGATTTTCAATTGATTCTAAAAATTCTATTCCGTGGGTTCCTGGCTCTCATTTTCCGCCGATTCTTCCGGATATTCTTCGGCCGGCTCCTCCGGCTCCCCGCCCGGACGCTTGGACACCGTCACCCGGGCATGCCTTAGCACCTTGCCTTTGAAGACAAACCCCTTCTCCACCTCGTCCAGCACCTTGTTCGGCTCATGTTCGGCGGTCTCGACGGACAGCACCGCATCATGCCTGGCGGGATCGAACTCCTCTCCCTTGCTGCTGAAAGGCTTCAAGCCTTCGTTCTCAAGGACATTGTGTATCTGCTGGTCTATCAGCTGGATCCCCTGATGGAACGATTTCAAGGCTTCATCGTTCTCGGCCCCGTTGCGGGAAACCTCTATGGCCCGGTCCAGATTATCCAGCACCGGCAGCAATTTGGCTATCAGGTTCCGGTTGGCCTCGGCCTCCTTCTCCAGGTATTCCTTGGCCACCCTCTTGCGATAGTTGTCAAAATCGGCCATGGCCCGGACATATTTGTCAAAATTCTCGTCGGACAACTGCTTGTGATAACTGCCCTGAGTGATCAGCTCCTTAAGCCTGGCCTTCAATTTCCTGTACAGACTGCTGTTTTTCTTAAGCTCCACTAAACCGGCTCCTTACAATGCTTTGGAAGAAAATCGGCCCGGCTAGCTTTCCCTGATAATTTTGGGACCGAATAAATATAATCATTAAACCTGGTTTTGTCAATAATTACGGCTGTAAAAAATGGCTGACTGCCTTATTTTCCCAGCCGATTGAGATGATCTGCTATCCTTTTTGTCACCTGATCCGGGGTAAGACCGTATTTTTCGGCCAGGGCCGATTCCGGAGCTGAGGTCCCGAAATCCTCCAGGCCGATGAACAGCCCGTCCCGGCCCAGCAGACCCTGCCACAATGCTCCCCTCCCGGCCTCGATGGCTGCTTTTAACGCCTTGGGGGGAACCACCGAATCCCGGTAATCCTCCGGCTGCTTTAAGAAATCTTCCAGGCAGGGCATGGACACCACGGCGGCGGCCAGCCCCTCTTTTTGCAGGGCTTCGGCGGCGGACAGGGCCAGCCAGACCTCGGACCCCGAGGCCATTATGCAGATCTCCGGCGTTTGCCCCAATGTTTTAAGTACATACCCGCCCCGGCGAAATTTTTCGGCATCGATGCTTTGGTGCGGCAGGACCGGCAGCTTCTGCCGGGTCAGGATCAGGGCGGTGGGCCCGCCGGTATTTTTAAGGGCCGCTGCCCAGGCCAGGGCCGTTTCCGGGCCGTCGGCCGGGCGGATCACTTTTAGGTTGGGGATCAACCTTAAGGCCGAAACCTGCTCAATGGGCTGATGGGTGGGCCCATCCTCGCCCACGAAGATGGAATCATGGGTGAAGACATAAATAGCCTGTTGCTTCATCAGGGCCGCCAGGCGGATAGCAGGTCGGCAATAATCGGAGAATACCAGAAAGGTCGAGCCCATGGGCACAAAACAGCCATAGAGCGCCAGCCCGTTCATCACCGCCGCCATGGCGTGTTCCCGGATACCGAAATGGAAATTCCTGCCGGCAAAATTCTCTGCGCTGACCGCCGCAGAACCCTTGATCTCGGTGTTGGTGGAGGGCCCCAGGTCGGCCGATCCCCCGATCAAGGCCGGCACCAGCTCGGCCACCTTCTGGATGACCCTCCCGGAATGGCTCCTGGTGGCGGCGGCTTCGGCCGATAAAGATCCCAGCAGCTGTTCTTCAATATCCTCCGGCAGGCGCCGGGACCACATGCTGTCCCACAGTTCGGCCCCCTGGGGATTTCTGGCTCGCCAGGCTTTGAACTCCTTCTGCCATTTGGTGTGTTTTCTTTTCAGTTTTTTTACCCTGGCATCGCAGGCCTGACGGACATCTGACGGCACGTAAAAGGTCTCCTCCGGCCAGCCCAGGTTTTTCCTGGTGGCCAGCGCTTCCTGGGCCCCCAGCGGCGAGCCGTGGGCCGCCGAGCTGTCGTGCTTGTTGGGGCTGCCCTGGCCGATATGGGTCCGGGCCATGATCAGCGAGGGCCGGGCGGCATCTCGGATGGCCGATTTTATGGCCTTGACTGCCTGGGCCTGGTCATGCCCGTCTATGATCTGGACTCCCCAGCCGAGGGCTTTGAATTTGGCCTTGATATCCTCGGAGAAGGACAGGTTGGTCTGGCCGTCGATGGTGATGCCGTTGTCGTCATAAAGGCAGATCAAGTTTCCCAGCTTAAGATGTCCGGCGATGGATGCCGCTTCCGAGGAAAGGCCCTCCATCAGGTCCCCATCGGAGACCAGGGCGTAGATGTGGTGATCTATGACCTTGAACTTTTCATCATTGAATCTCTGGGCGGCCACCCTGGCGGCTATGGCCATGCCCACCCCGCTGGCAAAGCCCTGGCCCAGCGGACCGGTGCTTATCTCCACCCCCGAAGTATGGCCATATTCCGGGTGGCCCGGGGTCTTGCTGTCCAGCTGGCGGAACCTTTTCAGTTCATCCAGCGGCAGATCGTATCCGAAAAGATGCAGCAGGCCGTACAAAAGCATGGAACCGTGCCCAGGTGAAAGAATGAAGCGGTCCCGGTTGGGCCATTGGGGATCCCGGGGATTGAAGGACAGAAAATTGAGCCACAAGGCAAAGCTGAAATCGGCCGCCCCCATGGGCAGTCCGGGATGCCCGGAATTGGCCTTTTCCACCGCATCCACCGCCAGCATTCTCAGGGTATCGGCGCACTTTTGGGACAGCTTATGATCCATCTTGAGCATGTGCTCTCTATTTTTGTTATTTAGTAAAAAGAAATTGGGTTTTATGCAGAAGACTGATGCTATTTGACAGGATTTACAGGATGATCAAGACTTCGTATACAGTTATAAAAACGCTGAATCCGGAAAATTCGCTTACGCTTTTATCCTGGTTTCTTCAAGTGCCATAGCTTCAGCGAAGGCACTCATGTTAATCCTGTCCGGTTTGCTTTTTGTTGTCCATGGCAAGGGTTTATCGAAACAGTAATGATACCATTTATCGGGTTATTTTGCAAATGATAAATAAATAAAGGGCCTGTGGCTTCAGGCCCTTTCCGGTGGCTGTCTTATCTATGCAACCTTTCTGAATTCAACCACATACCTGGTGCCGTTCTTTTGTTGCATGGTTACCTTGCCGTCAAGCTGCTCCGCTAATATGGTAATCAACTGCAGTCCCAAAGTAGCCGGATCGGATAACGGGGCGGGTTTATCGGCAAACCCGGTTCCGTTGTCGGCCACCTCCAGGCGGTAAAGGACATCTCCCTCCAATTTAAGCCGAACGGTGATCTCCCATTTATTGCCCCCAGCTGGAGGTTTTTTAAAAGCATGTTTAAGGCTGTTGGACACCATCTCGTTTATCATCAAACCGCAAGGGATGGCCACATCCACTCCCAATTCTATGTCGTTTATATCCAGGGTCAGCACTATCTGATCGCTGAGGATGCCGTATGACCTGATCAGGTCGCTTATCAGGTTCCGGGCATAATGGCCGAAGTCTATCCTGGCCAGATTCGACGATTTATAAAGGTTCTCGTGCACCAGAGACATGGAGCGGATCCGGTTCTGGCTCTCTAAAAAGATCTCCTTGTCACTGGGATCCTTGACATAACCCGACTGGAGGCTTAACAGGCTGGATACCACCTGCAGGTTATTTTTCACCCGATGGTATATCTCCCGCAGCAACAGCTCCTTTTCCCGCAGAGAAGCCTTCACTTGCAGTTCGGCGGCCTTCCGTTTGGTGATATCAACCAGCGAGGCCACGCTTTTTCCGGTGCCGGGTATTATGTCAACGCTTAGGAATATATCCTTTATCATCCCTATCCGGTCTATAAAGCGGAACTCGTATCTGCGGGGCGCGGCATTGGGATCCTGCCGCCGCTGGCGGTGGTATTCCTTCATCCGCTCCAGATCGGGCTTGCTTACGAATTCTGTCCACTTCATCTTTCCCTCGATCTCTCCCCGTGAATACCCCGACAGTTTTTCCATCTCGGCGTTGGCTAAGGATATAGTGGTATCCTCTTCGATGATCACCATGGCCGTGCCGGTGCTTTCAAAAAGGCTGCGATATTTCTCTTCTGTTGCCAGCAGTTCGCTCTGGCTGACCTGCAATTGCGCCAATTGCTGTTTCAATTCTTCGTCAACGGACTGCAGTTTTTGGTTTACGGCCTCCAGTTCCTCATTGGCCTGTCCCAGCTTGGCGGTTTTCAAGTACACCTGCTTTTTCAAGAAATAAGAGAACCCGCTAACGATCAACAACAAAAGCAGGACAATGAACAGCAGCCATTTGATGTAACCCGGGATAACCGTCCTGGGACGCACCTCCAGCCAGCGGTTCAGTGAGCGATAGTACACCGAACCGGGATCGTTCTTCATGCTGGTAAGATTGCGGTCGATGCGGTTGATGATCCCATCGCTCCGGCCAAGGGGAAAGGCAAAATAAACCAGCGAGGGACGGAACATTACTGCGGTGGGCAGGATATCCGTGCCCCGCAGATCGGAAAAATAAAAGAACCGGCTGGCGATGATGACGTCGGCCTGGCCCTTTCGCAGGGCCTCCGCGGTGCCGGCGTAATCGGGATAGGACTGCACCGTGAAATCGATATTTAACAGCCCTTTGATCTCCTGAGGCAGATATTCCTCCTGGACCGCCCCCTTAAGCACGGCTATCCTTTTTCCATCAAGGTCCTTGGCGCTTTCCAGCCGGGTAGGTTTGATGACGAAGGCCTGAAGCCAGGAATCGATCACCGATACCTTGTTGAAGGAGATCCTCTGGGCCCGTTCCTCGGAATAGGTGACATCGACCAACAGGTCCAACCCGCCCTTCTCCAGGAGGTCCAGGTTCTCGTTCCAGGTGCCGGGCACATACTCCACCGCCCAGCCCTCATTCCGGGCGATCTGGTTCATTATATCTACGAATATGCCCTGCGGGTTCCCGCCCCCGTTCCAGAAGACCTTGGGCGGATTCTGGTAGATCCCCACCCGGATTGTCTCGGCGGAAGCCGGCGGCAGGCAGACGGCCGCAGCCAAAATAAAAAACACCATGACCAAACGCCATGGCATTCCGCGGGGCTTTGCCCCCAAGCTTTTCATTTTTCACCTCACTCAATATTTTTTCAAAACCGCTATACAGGCATTGCATAAAGGTTTTAAAAAACAAGCATCAGCTATTGCAGTTCCTTTACTTTACCACCAAATTATTATCATGTCAACCAGGCAGATGTAATTCTTTATTCCGTTTGTTTTTTAGTTGCTCACAACAGATCCTGCCGGACAGTTATTTCCTCCATCACCTCAACCAGGAACGGATCGAACTGGGTGCCGGCGCACCTTTTGATCTCCTTGATGGCCTGCTCCGGCCTGACCGCCTTCCGATAGGGTCTCTTTTGGGTCAGGGCGTCGTAGGTGTTAAGTATGGAAACTATTCGGGCATATAGAGGAATATCCTCGCCCCTAAGATTTCTGGGGTATCCGCTGCCGTCCCACCATTCATGATGGGCCAGGATGGGCTCGGCCAGGTCGGCAGTCTCCGGCGTGTTCTGGACGATGTGATAACCTATCTCCGGATGCCGGTACATCATCTTCCATTCCTCGGATGTCAGCCGATCCTTCTTTTTAAACAGCTTTTGCTCTATGGCTATATTGCCGATGTCGCAGTATTCCAGCACCTGCTGCAATTTTAAGGTTTCCGACTGGTTCAGCCCCCGGGCTGATGCCATGTCCTGGGCCAGGCCTTGCAGTATCTTTAACTGCTCTCTGGTCCGCTGTCCTTTTTGGTAATACAATCCCAGCAGATGAGACATGATATCGGTCCGGATTTTTTTACTGGCCATCATCTTGCTGCGGTACATGTTTTCTTCGGCTTCCTTTAGGATGTCCTTGATGTTCTGTTCCATCTTTTGCTTGGTGGCATGGCCCATGGCCAGGCTCAAGGGAACCGGGCCCTTGACCTTTTCCAGGCACAGTTGGCTTATCCTCTGGCAAAGTTCGTCGGCCTTGTAGCCCGGAGAGTTCAACAGCAACAGGGCGAACTCGTCGCCGCCCCACCGGGCGATGATATCCTCGCGCCGGCAGCACAGCTTCAGGACCTGGGCCATCCGGTTCAGCAGTTCGTCGCCCTCGACATGCCCGAAGGCGTCATTGACCAGCTTGAGACCGTTGATGTCGGCCACGATCAGGGTAATGGGCAGATGGCGGTTGGTGTCTATCCTTAAAATTTCCTCCTCGAAAAATGCCCGGTTATGCAGCCCGGTAAGCCGGTCGTAAAAGCTTAAGTATTCTATCTGCTTCTGGGCTTTCCTCCTCTCGGTCACATCCTTGATGGTGACCATGACGCCGTTCACCGCCGGCAGATCCAGCATGTTTCGGGCCAGGACTTCGACGGTCCGGTAGCCGCCGTCCTTATGCCTGGTGCGGAAATCAATCCCCTGCACTTCCCCCACCCTCGATATCACTTTTTCCAGGACAGCCCGGACATCCCCGGCGTCGTCGGGATGGATAAAATCGAAGATGCTGGCCCCGATAACATCCTTTTCCCCGAACCCGGTCATGGTCTGAACCGTCGGGTTGGCATAACGCACCTTTCCCCCGGCATCCATTATGACTATAAGATCCAGGCTACTCTCTATCAACGAACGGAAATGTTTCTCGCTGGTGCTGAGGATCTCCTCGATCAGCACCCTTTGGCTGATCTCGTGCTTTAAGTTCTGATTTGAGAGGGAAAGTTCCTTAGTGCTCTCTCTTATCTCGGTCTCCAGATCCCGCTGGTTTTTCTCCAGAAGATGCTGGATATGCTTGCTGGTGGTGATATCCTGGAAAGTGACCTGGGCCGCCGGCTGTCCGGCAAATACGATGGGTGCGCTCAGGGTTTTCACATCTATTTCGATCCCGTCGCTTCGGATTATCTTCTGTTCCAGAAGGCCGGCTTTTATCCGGTTGTTGACCACCCTTTCGATCCGGTTCAATTCTATCTGCCGGTAATCCGGGTGCATGAAGTCGCCTATGCTCTGCCCCAGCAGTTGATCCGGCTTTCCCACACCCAACATTTTAGCAAAGGCCGGATTGGCGTACAGAAATCCCTGCAGGTTTGTCACGGCAATGGGCACCGGGCTGTTCTCTATCAGCCGCTGGAAACGAGCCTCGCTTTTTTCCAATTGCTCTTGGTGTTCGGCCGAAAGATTGACGATTTTTTTATTGCCAAGGGAAATAGCCCCTATTACCGCTCCCAACAAGAGCAACACTGTTCCGCTTCCGGTTAAAATCAACCAATATAAGTTTACATTGTTCATAATAACATCGAATAATTGTTCAATCTATCGTCTCCCAGGCCGCTTCTTTCCCATTTCCAGTCAACCTCGGTGCCGCCCTATCGGTCCATTTGAGGCTTATGAAGCCAATGGCGTAAATCACATTGACTAAAAAGCTGATGACCCAGTTGATCCTCCACAACGTCGCGGCCTGGGTAAAAACAAAATTAAGGTTGGAATATATCAGTATGTTCCCGGAGAAATTGAGAAGCAGGCCCAGGCAGATCCAAAAGCGATGATCATCGAATATGGAAGTTTTTCCCCAGATGAACATATTTATCATAAAATGGCTTGCCGCCAGCATAAAAACAATGCTCTCTATCATCAGGGGCATATTCGCAAACCCATCCTTGGAAGGGACGATAACATTGACGTAGATCCAAACTATCGCCATCAGAGTGCACCCCGCCGCAATTATCGCTTTAATAAGAGATCTCTCGTTCCACCGGTAAAAAATTGTTGCGATTAATACCGTTTCAATAAAAAAATAGATTTGATACACCAAATAGTTATTTGTTTTCCTCAGGGCCATCGATAAAGCAATCGTTTCCACTATAAAGGCGATAATCATCAGTAAAAAAAATATTTTTGTCGCTTTGGGCATTTTTTTTAAAAAGAACACTCCGCCTGCGATCGGAAACAGCAGCGACAGATAATAACCGCCACCCAAAACGTAATCAATAATAGGCATATTTAAAACTCCGGGGGTTCAATTATTATGCTTTTATCCGGTGGACAATATGGCGGACAGGGAAATCCAAACTCGGCCAAAGGCCCTTTGACGATATCATTGCCTTTTTTATCCACCCCGGTTATTACCAGGGTATTGGCCCCGGTGGTTTTTTTCGCATAATATATGCGCAGGCCGATGCAACCCCTTTGTCTCAATATTTTACTGATGGCATCTTTGCCGTAATAAAGCGCTTTCACCTCTTTCTTGGCCTTATTTTTTTGATAAGCCTTGATCAGAGCCTGCGCTTTCTTAAAGCTAACCTTATGCTCCTCTTTTCCGGTGAACATATTCTGACTCCTTAACTGCATTTGCCGCGCTAGCGGATTTGTATTCACCCGCTATTGACATTTATCTATCTATCAATTACTATTAAAAAGCTTTCGGACCGTTTCCAGTGGCCCAAAAACAGTATTTACTATATTACCAATCGCTGTAGATATGATAGCTCTACTATTTTACCTTGTCAAGATAATTTTTTCATTTATTTTGAATCCTTTAACAATGCTCGACATCTAAATACATGAAGCAGCAAATCGACGAAGATATTTTATTACAGCAGGCGAGGGACGGAGATTCACGTTCTTTCGATCAGCTGGTGAAGCTCCACCAGTCACGGGTATATTCGGTGGCCTTGAGGTTGCTGGGCAGCCCAAGTGAGGCCGAGGACGTTCTGCAGGAGACTTTCATCGCCCTGTATCAGAGCCTGCATCGCTTCCGGGGAGGATCCAAGCTCTCAACCTACCTGTTCCGCCTGGCCACCAATTTCAGCCTGATGAAACTGCGCCGGAGCAAACGCCGCGGCCGTGACTCCAGCCACCTGTCGCTTAATGTAATCGAAGAGCTGCCGGACAAGGCCGCCTCGCCCCTGGAATCGCTGCTGAACAGCGAATTCCGGGCGGTGCTGGATCGCCAGCTGCAGAAACTTTCTGACAAGGACCGGGCGGTGGTGGTTTTGAGGGACATCGAGGGGCTGGATGGCGGCCAGGTGGCCAAAATACTGGGGCTCACCTTGCCGGCCATGAAATCCAAGCTTCACCGTTCCAGGGAATTCTTGAGAAAAAACCTGTCGGGTTATTTAAAGGATAGTTGATATGCCGAAAATAATTTCTAAAAAGCCTGAACACCACTGTCACAGAATGACGGCGGCCTTTTCCGAGTACCTGGACAAGGATATGAGGAAGCAGCTGTGCCGCAAACTGGAGATACATCTGGCCGAGTGCCCCGACTGCCAGATGTATTTTGACACTCTTAAAAGGACCGTCACCCTGTACCGCTCCCTGGAACAGGAGCCGCTGCCCAAAGACGCCGAAAAACGCCTATTCGCCACCATCAAACTGGCCCGAAGCAAAGGCAAAAAATAATATTTGAATCCTTTGATGGATTGCGGCATCTAAATTAACAGAAACCAAAATATTTTGATAACACAAAGGAGATAAAATGCCAGTAGCACATTTGACCGACGGAAACTTCGATCAGGAGGTCTTGAAATCCGACATCCCGGTTCTGGTGGACTTCTGGGCGGCCTGGTGCGGCCCCTGCCGGATGGTCGGACCAATAGTCGAGGAACTGGCCAACGATTACCAAGGAAAAATAAAGATGACCAAGCTGGATGTCGACGCCAACCCCCAAAAGTCTTCCCAGTTCGGCATCCGCAGCATTCCCACCATGCTGATCTTCAAGAACGGCCAGATAGTTGATACCCTTATCGGCGCCATGCCCAAACCGGCCATTGCCGCCCGACTGGACGCCGCGATAAACAAATAGAGACTTCTGCCTGCTTTACAAAGTCTTCGGGATCAATACCAATAAAAAACCAAAGGAATAGCACATAAAATGCCGATTTACGAATATCAGTGCCCCAAGTGCGGAGTGAAGACCGAAGAGCTGGTAACCTCATTCTCCGCCCCGGCCCCCAAATGTCCCAAGTGCGGAGTAAAGACCGAGAAGATGCTCTCCACCTTCGCCGCCTCGGTCAGCGGCTCGGATTCTTTTTCTAGTGGAGATATCGGTGGATCATGTCCCTCGGGTGGTTGCGGCTGTTCATCCGGTTCCTGCGGGCTGTAGCCTTTGGTTGATGCGTAAATTCTCCCGCCATATCATAATAATTTTCTCCCTGCTGGCCCTGTTGGCCTTCGGGGCCCAGGTGGTCCGGGGGATAATCACGGGAACCGCATCGCAGTGCAGCGTCTCCGGAAACTGCCGCTGAAGCGGCGATAAATAAAGGAGGGTTTACATTATGGGAATGTTGAAGGAAGAGGATCAAAATCATCTGCGCCATGAATTTTCCGGAAAACTGGTTAACCCGGTCAAGATCGTATTCTTCACCCAAAAGCTGGAGTGCCTGTACTGTCAGCCCACCGAGGAGATTTTGACCGAGATCGCCTCCCTTTCGGACAAGCTTATCCTGGAGAAGCACGATCTTTTGGAGGATAGATCCTTGGCCGACCAATACGGCATCGACAAGATCCCCGGCATCGCCCTGATAGGCAGCCGGGATTACGGAGTACGGTTCTTCGGCGTCCCCTCCGGTTTTGAGTTCACATCATTGATAGAGGATATCATCGACGTCTCCCGGGGCGCCACCGGACTGACCCTCGACTCCCGGGAAAAGCTGAAGAAGATAGCCAAGCCGGTCAAGATCCAGGTATTCATCACCCCCACCTGCCCCTACTGTCCGGCCGCGGTCCGGATGGCCCATCAGGCGGCCATCGAGAGCGACATGATCACCGCCCACATGGTGGAGTCGACGGAGTTCCCGCACCTGGCCCAGAAATACGGGGTGATGGGCGTCCCCAAGGTGGTCATCAACGAGACCATCCAGTTCGAGGGAGCCCAGCCCGAGCCGGTTTTCATCAACCATATATTGAAAGCGGCAGAATAATTCACCATGGAAAGGAAAAGCACGGGGTTTCAAAAATTTAAAGCAGAATCTGTGAAAATCCGTGTCCCGTAAATATAAAATGATAATTGTTAAGTCCGAATACTGCCCTCAGAACCACCGCTGCCCATCCCTAAGGGTCTGCCCGGTAGGCGCCATCAAGCAGGACGGCCTCAAAGCCCCTTACATCGATCAGGATAAATGCACCAATTGCGGACGCTGTCTGCAAAGCTGCCGGGTTTTTCAAGAGGCCCCGGTCCCGGCTAATTCGATAAATTGATTGCAGGATATGGAAAACATTAAAAATTACGACATCGCCATCTTGGGCGCCGGCCCGGCCGGGCTGACCGCCGGGCTGTATGCCGGGCGGGGCGGCTTGAGATCGGTAATAATCGAAAAAATGATGCCCGGCGGTCTGGTGGCTAATACCGAGCGGATAGACAACTATCCCGGCTTTCCCGAAGGCATCTCGGGCTACGAGCTGGCCCAGAGGATGGAACAGCAGGCCCGGAAATTCGGGGCCGAAATCCTTTCGGCCCAGGCCGACAGCGTCTCGGCTGAGGATAAATTTCAACTGATAAAACTGTCCGACGGAAGCACGATCAAATCCCGGGCATTGATAATCGCCACCGGCGCCTTCCCAAAAACGCTGGGGGTACCGGGCGAAAAGGAATTGCTGGGCAAAGGGGTCTCCTACTGTGCGGTGTGCGACGGAGCCTTCTTTAAAAACCAGCCGGTAGCGGTGCTGGGCGGCGGTGATTCGGCTGTGCAGGAGGCTATCTACCTGGCCGGCCTGGCATCAAAAGTGACCGTAATCCACCGCCGCGATGCCTTAAGGGCGGCCAATTCCATCCAAAAGATCGCCTTCGCTAACCAAAAAATAGATTTCGCTTGGAGCAGGGATATCCTGGCCATCGAGGGATCGGGGCAGGTAAGCGGTATCAGGATTATGAACAAGCAGACGCTTAAGGAGGAAATCATTCCCGCTTCGGGGGTGTTCATCTACGTGGGCTACAAGCCCAACAGCGATCTGGTAAAGGATATCGTCAAGACCGACCAGCAGGGATATATCATCACCGATAACAATATGGTCACTTCCGTCCCGGGCATATTTGCCTGCGGCGACATCCGCCAGAAGCTGGTCCGGCAGATCTCCGGCGCGGTGGGCGACGCCGCCACCGCGGCCATCGCCGCCCAGCAGTATCTGGAATTCAATGCCTGACAATATTCGGATAAATAAACAAAACAAGGAGAACTATCATGGCCGAAAGAAATCAGATCTACAAATGCGAAATATGCGGCAATATCGTGGAAGTGCTGCACGGGGGCAAGGGCGAGCTGGTCTGCTGCGGCAAGCCCATGAAGCTATATGCCGAGAACACGGTCGACGCCGCCAAGGAGAAACATGTGCCGGTGATCGAGAAGATCGAGGGGGGCTATAAAGTAAAGATCGGCTCGGTGGCCCACCCCATGGAGGAGAAGCATTACATAGAGTGGATCGCCCTGTATGCCAACGGCCGAGCCTACCGTAAATACCTCCAGCCGGGCGACGCCCCGGAAGCGGAATTCCTCTGTCAGGCCCAGGATGTGACCGCCAAGGAATTTTGTAACCTCCACGGTCTGTGGTCTGCTAAAAATTAGCATTGTCAATAAAATCGTGAGAACCCAAGGATAGAATATTCTTTGTGCCCTTTGTGTTCTCTGTGTTGAATAATCATAAGGAGAAAAGCATGAAAAGCCTAAAAGGGACCCGCACCGAAAAGAACCTGCTAAAATCCTTTGCCGGCGAATCCCAGGCCCGCAACCGCTACACCTACTTTGCCTCGGTGGCCAAGAAAGAGGGCTACGAGCAGATAGCCTGGATGTTCTCTGAAACGGCTGAGAACGAAAAGGAGCATGCCAAAAAATTCTTCAAGTTCCTGGAGGGAGGCGGAGTTGAAATCACTGCCATGTATCCGGCCGGAAAGATCGGCACCACCGCCGAGAACCTGAAGGCTTCCGCTGAGGGCGAGAACGAGGAACACACCAAGCTGTACCCGGAGTTCGCCGCCATAGCCGACGAGGAAGGGTTTTCCGAGATCGCTAAAATATTCCTGTTCATCGCCGAGGTGGAGCGGGAACACGAGGCCCGCTATCTGAAGCTGCTGGCCAACATCGAGAAGAAGCAAGTTTTCAAAAAAGATAAGCCCATCAAATGGCGTTGCCGTAACTGCGGTTACGTCTACGAAGGCAATGAAGCACCCCAAGCCTGCCCGGCCTGCGCCCATCCCCAGAGCTATTACGAAGTGCTGGCTGAGAATTATTAATCACAAACACATCATAAGATAAAAGAGATATATGCAATTGACATTGGATTGGGTCAAGGACCTGCAGTTCGCCGCCAGCGACGATGCTGGCCACGGCATAGTAGTCGAATCGAAGAAGGACGGAACCCCGTCGGGCTTCACCCCCATGCAGTTGCTGCTGATCGCCCAGGCCGGATGCATGGCTATGGATGTGGTCTCCATTCTGAAAAAGAAACGGGCGGAACTGGTAGGATTCCGGGTGCTGATGGACGGAACCAGAGCCGAGGAACATCCCAAAAGATTCACCGAAATGAATTTTATCTTTGAGGCCCGGGGCCATGTCCCGCCGGAGGCGCTGGGGGAAGCTATCCAGCTTTCCAAGGAAAAATACTGCTCGGTCTCGGCCACCATCCAGAACGGGGTCAAGATGAAAATAGAAAGCCGGGTGGTAAGCTGATGCATCCGATATTAAAGATCATTCTGGGGGCTGTCGGAGGAGCGGCTTTGGGCTTTTTATATTATAAATTCGTCGGCTGCCGCACCGGGGCCTGCCCCATGGCCGCCAACCCCTGGATCAGCACCCTGGTCTGGGCAGTCATCGGCGGGCTGCTGATGTCCGGCCTCAACAAGTAACCTAAATAAAAAAACCATAGGAGCAATCAATGAATAGATACCTCCCCCTGCTGATCCTGGCCTTATCGCTGACCACCGGAATTTCCTGCGCCGGCAACAAGAAAGCCGAAAAGGATGATGTCAAATCCGTTCAGGCCAAAGCCGAGTGGCTGGCCTTCGACCAGGCCATGGAAAAGGCCGCCGCCGACAAGAAGTATGTGGTGGTTGACTTCTATACCGACTGGTGCAAATGGTGCAAGGTGATGGACGATAAAACCTACGCCGATTCTTCGGTGGCAGCGGCCCTGAAGGAGAATTTCGTCATTGCCAAAATAAACGGCGAGAGCTCGGAAAAGATCACCTACCTAGGAAAGACCATGGCCCAGTCGGATTTCACCATAAACATGAAGGTCAGCGGATTTCCCTCCACCCTGTTCATGGACAGCGACGGGAAGGTGATCGGCATTCTGCCGGGTTATATCGAGGCCCCGGTATTTTTAAAGATCCTGGCCTATGTATCCACCGAAGCCTATAAGACCAAGAAGCTGGACGATTATCTTTCCGGGAAATAGCCATGAAAAGAACCGTCGGAATAATTATCTTGATCATTTCTATTGCAGCTATTGCCGCAGGCGTTTTTCGGAAAGAGCTGAGGCCCCTTTACATCAACGCCAGGGCCATCTGCTATTCCTGTATCGGGCTGGAATAGGATGCCTTTTTTTGACAGGATTTACAGGATTCACTTAAGGGATCAATCTTAACAGGAAAAGCAAAAGGAGAGAATGTGATCAAGATCGGCCAGAAGGCCCCTGATTTTATTTTACGGGATCAGCACAATGCCGAATTCAAACTGAGTGCTTTCAAGGGGCGCAAGGTGTTGCTGTCCTTCCATCCGCTGGCCTGGACCAAGGTCTGCGCCAGGCAGATGCAATCGCTGGAGAAGAATCTCAAGACCTTCGACCTGCTCAACACCATGCCGGTGGGACTCAGCGTGGATACCGTTCCCTCCAAACACGCCTGGGCCAAAACGCTGAAGGCAAGAAACCTGCGGATGCTGGCTGATTTCTGGCCGCACGGCAAGGTGGCCAAGGCCTACGGCCTGTTCCGGGAGAAGGAGGGCTTCTCCGAACGGGCCAATATCATCATTGACGAGTTCGGACAGGTGATCTGGATAAAAGTTTACCCGATAAAAGAACTACCGGATATCAAAGAGATAATCAAAGTGCTCTCAAAATAAATTCCTGATAGCAAATAAGGCCGCCTGAACTGGCGGCTTTTTCTATTATTTTTCTTGACATGGCCACCGGATGAATGTAGAATACGCTCAATATAATAAACTATTAATTGAACCATACAAGATGAAAAAAACAATCATCATGGGAATTTCATTGCTTTGCCTGGCCCTGATCGTAATCACCTGTGCCCGGCACTATGGCTTCAGGAAGGATTACTCCCGGGCCAATGCCCTGCTGCATGATACGGAAAATCTGGCCGCCAAACCTTTTTTGAAAGCTCATCTTAAAAACGGGGATATCTGTATTTTAAGAAATACCTGGCGGGTCGATACCGTTTACCAGTTTTTAGTGGGCGAGGGGGACCGCTATGATTTCAACCGAAACAGTAAACAGCAGGGACGGCTTACCATAGACATCGACAGCGTGGCGGTATTTGAGACCAACCAGAAATTGGTGGGTCCGGAGAACGAGCGGGTAGCGGCTCTTTCCATTCTGGCCGGACTGGATATCATCCTGGCCATTTATTGCCTGACCAACCCCAAGGCCTGTTTCGGTTCCTGCCCCACCTTCTATCTGGGCAGTGATGAAAATGTTTTCTACTCCGATGCCGAGGGTTTTTCCAACTCCATCGCCCCCTCGCTGGAGAGCTCGGATATTGACGCACTGAATAACGGCCGGATCGTCAACCGGAAAATATCCCTTAAGATGAAGAACGAGGCCATGGAAACCCACGTGGTCAAAGATGTCAGGATTTATGCTGTTCCCCGCAAGGAGGGAGAAAGGATCTTCCACACACCGCAGAACGATTTCTTTCGTTGCCGCCAGCCCCTGCCGCCTAAAAGCGCCCTGGCCGGCGAGGGTGACTGCGCCACCCTTCTGGAGAATGCCGACAAGGTGGAACGCTTCAGCCTGGCCGACCCCAAGAACATGAGCAGCAAGGAGGAAATAATACTGTCGTTCGATCCGGCTGATCTAAACCAGGCCGGCCTGGTGATAAGTTTTAGGCAGACCATGATGACCACCTATTTGATCTACAGTGCCTTTGGGTATATGGGCGATGAGATGGGCAGCGTCTTTGCCGAGATGGAAAAAAGAGCCGGTCAAAAAAAGGATCTGGGCGGGATCCGCCGGGAGCTGGGCGATATTGAGGTTTACCTGTGGGATCAAAGAACCGATAAATGGGTAAAGCAGGGCGGCTTCTACGAAACCGGGCCCATCGCCTTCAATCATCAATTACTGCCTTTCAACAAAGGCCTTTCTGACTTCAAGGGTAATTTAAAGGTCAAGCTGGTCTTGAACCGGGGTCTGTGGCGAATAGATTACCTGGCCCTGGCTGAGATCATCGGACCGGCCGAAGCGGTCATTCTTCCCCCGGAAAAGATCGAATATTTCAAGACGGGACAGGAACCGGCTCTTTCGTCGGCAGACAATTTCAGCCGGCCCATAATATCCATGCCGGGCGACATCCGGCGGTTTGACTTTATGCTGCCCGATGATTCGGCTGATTATGAACTGTTTCTGTATTCCAAGGGATACTATCTGGAATGGATGCGCAGCAGCTGGATCAAGGAGAAGGACCTGGGCAAGTTGGCCCGAATGCTGATGGTGCCCAAGATGTATCTTAAGGAGGAGGCCGCCGATTACAAGCGCTATGAAACGGTGATGGAAAGGGAATTCTGGAATACAAAAATAGATCATAGGATGTTCAGTTATTATGATAAAAAATAACATACTCTGGGCGGCCCTTATTTTGGCCGCCCTGGCCGCCTCCTGCGCCGGTCCGATCAGTTATCTGCCGGAACACGAGATGATCGGCGAGGAGAGTTATGGCTCTTATATTGAGATCAGCACTTATAGTGGAAAGATATATGCCGGGGAGCTGATAGCGGTGGGCGATTCCGGGCTGGTGGTCCGTGAGGAAATAGAAAATCTTTCCCATTGTTTTTTATCCCCTTTGGCAGATATAAAGTCGTTTTCCATAAGATACGCCAACGGCAAGAATTATGGCTGGGCGGTGCCCCTGTACACACTGGGATCACTTTCTCATGGCATGTTTTTTATTTTTACCGCTCCTATAAACTTAATAGCCACAACCGTGATCGCAGTTGAGGCCTCCCAGGCCTATGAAATGAACAGCCAGGTAATGACATTCGCAGAACTTAAACTGTTCGCCCGCTTCCCGCAGGGCCTGCCGGAAGGGATAACCCTGGAAATGATCAAATGATGCAAACCAAAAAATGCCGGCGTTTTCTAATGTCATTCAGGTGTCATTCAGGCTCTTGTTTTTTCTTTAATCGGGTGTATAATGCTAGTATACAAATAAATGGAGGATATCATGGACGTCGTAACCGCCATTCAAACCCGCCGGGCCTACCGGTCGCTGGACCCGGTGGCCATCACCGCTGAACTGATAAATGAACTGACCAAGGCCGCCGGCCTGGCCGCTTCCTGTTTCAACAAACAGCCCTGGCGTTTCGTGTTCGTTTATGAGAAGGAAACGCTGGAAAAAATGCACGGCGCCTTGTCCAAGGGCAACGAGTGGGCCTACGACGCCTCGATGATCATCGCCGTGGTCGCTAAAAAGGACGATGACTGCGTCATCAAGGACGGGCGGGAATATTATCTGTTCGACACCGGCATGGCCGCCGCCCATCTGATCCTGCGGGCCACCGAGCTGGGGCTGGTGGCCCATCCCATCGCCGGGTTCGATCCGGAAAAGGTCAAAGAAATATTGGCAATACCCGAGGAAATGACTGTGATCACCCTGGTCAATGTGGGAAAGCACGCGGAGAAGATTGGGCCCAGGCTGAGCCCCGATCAGGCCAAGGGAGAGAAGGAGCGGCCGCCCCGGAAGCCCCCGGAGGAATTCGCCTTTCATAATAGGTATGGTAAGGGTGAGGGGAAGTAGCCGGAAATTGCTACGTTCGTTTACTATTTTCTTTTTTAAAACCTCTCCCCTACCCCTCTCCTAAAGCATTAGGAGAGGGAAGCGTGAGGTCAGGGGGTCGATCTGGCCACTCGCTTATGGACCCATTTGTTGATTGACAAAACAGCCGCTATCCCTTATCATTACACCATGTTCTCCAAGCTTACCACCAGAACCAAACGGCTCTATGTTCAGATAGCGGCCACCGTCCTCACCTTTTCGTATTTCCTGGCGCCGGTTCTGAAGTATATCCCCTGCCCGACGCTGACTTGCTATGCCTGCCCGTTGTCGGTGTTCGCCTGCCCCATCGGAACCCTGCAGCACTTCGTGATCATCGGAGTGTTCCCCTTCTTCCTGCTGGGCATCCTTTTCCTGATCGGGGCATTAGTGGGACGCTGGGCTTGCGGATATCTGTGCCCCTTCGGGTTGTTCCAGGATATTCTGGCCAGGATCCGAAAGAAGAAATTCGATCCGCCTTCCTGGCTGGGCTGGGGACGCTATGTGTCGCTGTTCGGGGTGGCCGTCATCATCCCGGCCTTGACCCATGAGCCCTGGTTCTCCAAGCTCTGCCCGGTGGGGACCATCGAGGCCGGGATACCCTATGTAGCCGCCGCCCTGCTGAAGATAAAACTGCCAGGCCAGCCTTTCGACGCCCTGGGAATGGTGGGAAACTTTTTCTGGCTGAAGATCTTCCTTCTGGCCCTGACCATCGCCGCCGCTATTTACATCAAAAGGCCGTTCTGCCGCTATATCTGCCCGCTGGGGGGCATCTTCGGAATGTTCAGCCGGATCTCCCTGCTGCAGATAAAAGTGGATCAGTACGAAACCTCGGAAAATGTCGACTGCAAAAAGCTGTGCCCGGTGGACATGGACATCACCCGGGATCCGGCCTCGGCCGACTGCATCCGTTGCCTGCAATGCACCAAATGCCCCGGAGTAAAACTGGAAAAACCCATCAAAATCATTAACCGAACAAAGACCTCCGTAAAAACACCTTCCCCACGGAAACATTAAATTACCTAATAAAAGCACCAGATTTATCATACCTCATTCCGTGTTTTTCAGAATTTTCAAGTTTCAGTGGTTAGTTGCTCTGAGTTCTCAATCCATCAAATTAAAGAAAGAATCTATGCCCTTAAGAAAATTATTGTCCCTGTTCAAGGGAAAGAAAAAAGAAACGGCCGAGCCCGAGAAGACCGATCATAAACCGGCCGCCCGGCACCATGCCCCGGAGCGGACCACCGTTCGCCATTCCGGCGGGCAAAACCGGCGGCCCCACCAACAGCCTCCCCGGCCGGCAGCGGCCCGAAGACCGGACCATCCCAAACCGCATCATCAGCCCAGGGCCGAAACTCCCCGGCCGGCGACCTATCGCAAGCCGGAACACCCCAAGCCGCATCCCCAGCCCAGGACGGAAACTCCCCGGACGGCCACCTATCGCAAACCGGAACATCCCAGGCCGCATACCCAGCCAAGAACGGATACTCACCGTCCGGCGGCAGTGGTTCACCATCCGCCCCAGCAGCATAAAAAGCCGGCGGCGCCTACCGGGCCCCAGCTTAAGTTCGACCAGTTGGGCCTAGCCCCGTTCCTGCTGAAGGCCATCAATGAGGAGGGCTACGCCGATCCCACTCCCATCCAGCAGCAGACCATCCCGCTGGCCCTGTCCGGCAAGGATCTTCTGGGTTGCGCCCAGACCGGCACCGGCAAGACCGCTGCTTTCGCCCTACCCATATTGCAGAAGCTGACCCGCCCGGAAGTGGTGGGACAGCAGTTCCGCGACATCAAGGCTTTGATAGTGACCCCCACCCGGGAACTGGCGGCCCAGATCGGCCAGAGCTTCGCCGCCTACGGCCGCCACAGCGGTCTGCGCTATGCCGTGATCTACGGCGGGGTCTTTCAGGGGCATCAGCAGAAGGCCATGAAAGGCGGGGTGGATATATTGGTGGCCACCCCCGGACGGTTATTGGACATGATGAACCAGCGGCTGATCCTGCTGCACAAGGTGGAGATCCTGGTGCTGGACGAGGCCGACCGGATGCTGGACATGGGTTTCATCAACGACATCCGCAAGATCGTGGCCAAGGTACCCATCCGCCGGCAGACCCTGTTCTTCTCGGCCACCATGCCCTCGGAGATTCGCCATCTGGCCGGAAGCATTCTGGACAATCCGGTGTCCATCTCGGTGACGCCCGACACCTCTGCCGCCGAGACGGTGGAGCAATCGGTATATTTTGTGGAGCGGAACGACAAGCCCGATCTGCTCAAGCATCTGTTATCGGATGAGATTTTTACCCGGGCGTTGGTGTTCACCCGCACCAAGGTCAGGGCCGACCGGGTGGCCCGAAAGCTGACATCCGACGGCATTCCGGCCTCGGCCATCCACGGGGACAAATCCCAGGGAGCCCGGGAACGGGTGCTGGCCGGGTTCAAGGACGGCTCCATCCGGGTGCTGGTGGCCTCGGATATCGTCTCCCGGGGGATCGATATCGACGCCATCTCCCACGTGGTGAATTTTGACGTACCCCAGCAGGCCGAGGCCTACATCCACCGCATCGGGCGGACCGGCCGGGCCGGGGCCATAGGCAGCGCTATCACCTTCTGCGATGCCGAGGAGCGGGGGGATTTGCGGGAGATAGAGAAACTTTTGGATAAGTCCATTCCGGTGGTAAGCGAGCATCCTTATAAGTCGGAGATGTCGGTACACGAAGCGGTCAGCGAACACCGTCGCCGGACCGGACGGAAGCCCCAGCAGGGGCGCTCCGGGCAACGGCCACAACGGGTATCGCAAGCCGGCCAGCGGCCCAAGCAGGCCCCAGCGGCCGCCCCCAAGACCACCCACGCCAGCCACAAACCGGGCAGCGGCCGTCCGGGACGGAGAGGGTAGATATTTAATCTACAGCGATAGCCTAAAGGCTATCGCTGGTTATCATCAAAGGCCGATATCTCGGCCTTGTTGAATGCACCAGCGATGTTATTCATAGCATCGCTGCGTTTATTAGGAAGCCCCGCCAACCAGCGGGGCTTCTTTTATTTCATTATAGGAAATATATTAAAAATGTCCTTGACAGGATTGTGACTTTGGAATAAAATGCTGTTGTTTACATGCTAAAGTTCAACATTAAATTTAAATAGAGGATTTATGAAACGAGTTATTGTTACGTGTACGATTTCTTTTATTATATTTACTTTGAGCGTTTCATGTTCTACAATGAAACCAAAACTTAAACACCATAAAAGTCAACAGGCATTTCTTGAATGGTGGTTAACCCCTCATTATGAAACAGCAGCCTTCACAGATTACAAAGGCTGGGAGATAATAAACAATCCCAAAGAACTTGGCATTGAAAGTGATTTACTGAAAGGAAATGAGAATATCTATCATGTGCTTACATGGGATAAATATAATTGGTACCTTATTTTGTCACAAGAAAATAAAAAGAATACATGGCTTGTTCAAATGCCACAAAATATATGGTCGCCTCTTGATACTACCCTTTCATACGAATTATCTATAGATTCAATTTCAATAAAATATACAGATATTACAGAAGCTAGTGTAAACTTTTATTGGTGTGAAGGTGAAACATATCCTTTAATAGAATTTATTACTAATCACCCTGCGTATGTCCCATATTATTTATATATTTGGAACGCTAAAAAACATGTTTATGTCCTCCATAATAAAAGAACTAGTTGATTTCGCGCTCCCTTCTTTCTTTTAAATTTTCTTAAATAAACATAAAGCCCCACCAATCGGCGGGGCTTTATTATTTTAGATGGATTCCTGTCTTCACAGGAATGACACGAAAGCAAGTGTCTTCTCGCAATGACTATCCCCTCGCCTGATTTATCAGGAGAGGGGCGGGGGTGCCTTGGTGGTTAACGGGTCCCTGGATTGCTTCGTTTGCAAACAGAATAGCCTCCTCGCAATGACTATTCAACCCAGGAAAAGAAACTCTGTGCCCCAGTGTCTCTGTGTGAAAAAAGCCTGGATTCCCCAATAAATACACCAAACCTCACTAAAATATTTTAGAAATTTTCGTGTGTTTCATGGGCAATATCCCCTACGGGGCGAAGTCCGCCAGAATCGTATCCGACAGCAGCAGCCCTTCGATGTTCAGCCTAACCCGGCCGCCCTCCTTCTCCAGGTAATAATTCTCCTCCAGCTTGCGCCACACCTGGGGCATATATTCCCTGGGCTTTATCCCCCACTTTTTTTCAAATTCCCTGACAGCTATCCCCTCAACCATCCTTAAACCCAGAAATATGGCTTCGAATATCCTCTGCTCCCGGGTAAGATTCTCTTCCATCTCGGCCGGGCTGTTCCCTTTTGTTAGCGCAGAGATATATTTATCGGCCTCCTTGAAGTTGGACCAGCGTTTCCCGTCAATATGGGAATGAGCCCCGGCCCCGGAGCCCAGATAATCCCCACCGACCCAGTAGTTGAGATTATGCCGGGAGCGATAATTCTTTCTGGCGAAGTTGGATACCTCGTAATGGGCATACCCGGCGGAGCCCATGGTCTCGATGGCCGCCAGATACATCTCCTCCTCCAGCTCTTCGGGCGCCGGAGTGAGCCGGCCCTGGCCCTTTTGCCTGGTGAACTCGGTCTCCGGCTCATAGGTCAAGGAGTAAAGCGAGATATGTTCCGGCCCCAGTTCCAGGGCTTTTTTAAGATCGTCTTCCCAGCCGGACAATCCCTGCCCCGGCAGGGCAAAGATCAGGTCCAAGCTGATATTTCTGAAACCAGCTTGCCGGGCATCATAAAAAGCTTTTACGGCCTGCTCCGGATTGTGGAGGCGGCCCATCAATTTTAAAAGATCGGGATCGAATGATTGCACCCCCAGGCTTAGCCGGTTGAAGCCGGCCTCGTGCAGATCGGACAGTTTGTAGATATCCACCGTCCCGGGGTTGGCCTCGATGGTCGTCTCGCAACCATCGCTGACCGGCCCGAACTTTTCTTGGACCGCTCCCAATATCTCTGATAGTTGAGTCGCCGAAAGCAGGCTGGGCGTTCCTCCTCCAAAGCAGACTGTTTCCAAATTGTCATTTTTCATTTTACAATTTGCAATCTCTTTCATCAGAGCCTGGCAATAATCCCCGGCCTCCGATTCGGAAACAAGCGGGCGGGAATTGAAACCGCAGTACCCGCATTTGGCCAGGCAGAACGGAATGTGAATATAAACGTTATTCATATTTGAATATGATAGCACACCGAAATATCAAAGGCAACTTTCATTTTAATAATCGGTAAATATATAAGGATATTTTTGCCGATATGTTGCCCGGTGTTTACCGCAATTACTGATTGACAAAACCGGCTTCTTTTGCTATCCTTAGGCATCTTTTGGGCCGGTGTGGTGAAACTGGTAGACGCAGTGGACTCAAAATCCACCGGTAGCAATACCATGGGGGTTCGATTCCCTCCACCGGCACCAAGTATGCTTATGGGGGTTCTGTGCCGGCAGTCTTAGTGACAGCCCTGCGACGGCGCATCCGCCGCCGAATGATTCAATGGTCGGGCTGCTGGCGGAGATTCCCTCCACCGGCACCAAGTTGCCCCTGATAAAAACGGCAACCAGGCATTGCAATACGAAAGCGAACAATATTGCATAATGTCAGATTCTGTTGTAGTTTGCATAACCTCGCCTAAAGAAACATCGCAATACATTTATCAGGCCAAGTCATTATCCTGTTAAAAAGGGGTTAAACTGCAATAACAGTCTGCTTGATAAGAATTCTCAACAGCAAATTGCCGGCTGGTACAAAATTTGCTGTATATTGTCTTTATATACAACTGTGGGTGGGCAGTTTTAATAGGGATTAAATCATAAACTATTCCTGATTTTTTAATGACCAACAGCAATCCCCAATTACCGCAGATGGATCAGCTCATGGAGGAGCTGGTGTTGCGGGAGGCCTCCGACCTGCATATCCGGGTCGGGGAGCCGCCTATTTATCGCATCGGCGGAAGGTTGGTGCGCAGCGAATTCCCGGTGCTGGGCGAGAACGACACCCGGGCCCTGCTGTTCAGCATCATGAATGTCGAACAGCAGAAAAGATTCGACCAGGATCTGGAGCTGGATTTCGCCTTCGGCCTGCCGGGGGTGGCCCGCTTCCGGGTGAACTCCTTCCGCCAGCGGGGCTACGCCGGCGCGGTGATGCGGGTGATACCGCTAAAAATAAAGACCATCGAGGAGTGGGGTCTGCCGCCCATCTTGAAGGATCTGGCCCTGATGCCCCGTGGCCTGGTGCTGGTCACCGGACCCACCGGCTCCGGGAAATCCACCAGTCTGGCGGCCATGGTGGAGCACATCAATCAGCAGCGCAAAGCCCATATCATCACCCTGGAGGATCCCATCGAGTTCCTTTACAAGGACAACCAATCGGTGATCGAACAGCGCGAGGTGGGGTCCGACACCCCCAGCTTCGCCTCCGGCCTGAGCCATGTCATGCGCCAGAACCCCGACGTGATATTGGTGGGAGAGATGCGCAACTACGAGACCATGTCGCTGTCCATCGCAGCAGCCGAGACCGGCCACCTGGTGCTGGCCACCCTGCACACCACCGACGCCGCCCAGACGGTGGACCGCATCATCAATACCTATCCACCGGAGTCCCAGGCCCAGGCCCGGGTCCAGCTGGCCACCGTGCTTCAGGCGGTGATATCGCAGGCCCTGCTTCCGGCGGTGGGCAAGAACAAACTGGCCGGGGCCTTCGAGATCATGGTGTGCACCCCGGCGGTTCGCAGCGTCATCCGCGACGGCAAGACCCCCCAGATATATTCGCTGATCCAGACCGGCGCCAAGTTCGGCATGCAGAGCCTGGATCAGGCCCTCAAGGACCTGGTGCGCAGTGGCACCGTCACCCTGGACGACGCCCTGGCCAAGTCGTCCAATCCCCAGGAACTGGAACAGTCGATAGGTAGATGATATGCAGCTTCCCGAACTTTTATACATGATATACCAGAAGGGCGCTTCCGACCTGATTTTGAAGGTGGGGAACAACCCCATGATGCGCCTGCAGGGAAGCCTGGTGGCGTTGGAGCTTCCCCCGCTCAATTCCGAGGACACCAAGCGCTTCGCGGTGGAGATCATGACCAAGGAGCAGCTGGAGCGCTTCCGCCGTGACAAGGAGCTGGATATCTCCTGTTCCATCGCCAACCTCTGCCGCTTCCGGGCCTCGGCCTTCATTCAGCGCGGGGAGTTCGGCCTGGTATTCCGGCTGATCCCCAACAAGATCCCCAACATGGATGAGCTGGGCCTGCCCATCATCTCCAAGAACCTGGCCATGCGCCCCCGGGGACTGGTGCTGGTTACCGGGCCGGCCGGCTGCGGAAAATCCACCACCATCGCCTCGATGATCAACACCCGCAACGCCAACCAGGAATGCCATATCATCACCGTCGAGGACCCCATCGAGTTCGTCTATCAGGACCTCAAGGCCGAGATCAACCAGCGCGAGGTGGGCAAGGACACCCTGTCCTTCACCAACGCCCTTAAGAGCGTACTGCGCCAGGATCCCGACGTGATCGTGGTGGGCGAGATGCGGGATCTGGAGACCATCTCCCTGGCCATTACCGCGGCCGAGACCGGGCATTTGGTGCTCTCCACTTTGCACACCACCGACGCCATGCAGACCATCGACCGGATAGTGGACGTCTTTCCGCCCCACCAGCAGACCCAGGTCCGGATGCAGCTGTCGGGAAACCTGCTGGGCGTCATCTCCCAGGTGCTGCTGAAGAGGGCCGACGGCAACGGGCGGGTGATGGCCTACGAGATCATGCTGGTCAACAGCGCCATCCGGAATCTGATCCGGGAGGCCAAGACCTCCCAGATACCCTCGGCCATTCAGATGGGCATGAAACAGGGAATGACCACCCTCAATTATTCGCTGGCCGACCTAGTGCGGCGCAAGGTGGTCACCCCCGAGGAGGCCCTCGGCCACACCGACAACCAGGAGGACCTGAAAGCACTCCTAGCCCGCCCGGTTCAGCCGGCGCCAGGACCGGTCAAATAATATACCAGGATCACTTCTTTTCGCAAGGTTGGTGATATCACCAGCCTTGCGTTTTAGCTTTAAAGGTAAATGATGAAAGCTTCCCGCTACAATCATATCATCTGGCGCCGCAATCTGCCGCAGCTGCTGTACAATTCCTGGCACCATCGGTTTTTGGAATTGGACAATGCCCAGTCTGCGGTCTACGGCGGACTGTCCCTGCCCCTGACCTATAATCTGATCAACCAGAAGGATCCATCGGTAGCCAAGCTGGTGGCCGATCTGGACAAAATGGAATTCCTGATCGATGACAACCGTGACGAACTGAAGCAGATCGAGGTGCTTAGCCACCTGCACCGCTTCGACCGCAGCCGCCTAGAGCTGTGGATCAACCCCACCACCCGCTGCGACCAGAACTGCCCCGGCTGTCCCTATCAGGACAGCCGCTCCGATCTGACGGCTCCGGCCCTGGAGAAGATATTCCGGCTGATATCCGGGCGAACGCCGGGCCTGAAGCAATTGCGCATCAACTGGTGGGGCGGCCAGCCGGCCCTGGCCTGGAAGATGGTGCTGGATTTCGATAAAAAGCTGGCCGAGCTGGCGCGGCAATTTGGTTTCGAATATTCCTACCGCACCATCAGCAGCGGCGGCGGCCCGGCCAATCGATTGACCGCCCTGTCCCGGGAGAACGAATTGTATCTGAACATCGAATCTGTCGACCTTAATAATCTGCCTGCGGCCCCGGTCGTTCTGCTGGGAGACATCGCCGGGATCTTAAAAAAAATTGATAAACTTCCTCCGAGATCACGGATCAGATTCATAAAAAATATCCCCGGGGGGAAACTCTGCCGGAATGTCAACCATTTGTGCCACAGCGCGCCAAATCTGGAGGACGAGGAGGTGGGGGACATCAACCGCCTGCTGGAAGCAGGCTTCACGGTTGAGAATCTGCCCCGCCCCAAACTGGTGTCCTGCCAGGCGACCGACCCCCAGAGCTTCATAATCGACGCCGCCGGGAACAGCTATAGATGCTGGGATGATCTGGGGGGCCCGAAGAAAATGCTGCCGGAGGATACAGATGATCCGATGGCCCCCCAGAATTTCCGCTGGCTGGACTGGGACCCTTACCATGAGGCCCATTGCCGGATGTGCAACATCCTGCCCTGGTGCCTGGGCGGCTGCCGGGCCAGGCCGCCCGATGCCGACTGCAGCCAGTGGCACTATGCTCTCAGAGAGATGCTGTCGCTGGCCGCGGCGGCAAAAAAGAAGGGGGCCTGAAATTTCAGGCCCCCTTCTTTCGTCCTTCGGTCATTTCTCCTTGTCCATCAATGCCAGGTAGGTTTTTACCCGGATATTGTTGGGGTCGATCTCCAAGCATTTATTCCACTGCTCCCGGGCCAGCTCCTTCTGGTCGTCCTTCATATAAGCCACCCCCAGCAGGATCATGGCCTCGATGTAATTGGGGTTGGAGGACAAAATGATCTCTATCTCGCCGATGGTCTTGTGAAAATTGTTCAGGCTTAAGTAGCTCTTGGCCAGCCGGAGCCGGATGTCGGGGTAATGGGGGTTGATGCTCAGGGCCTTGCCGAATTCCTCCACCGCTTCGTAATGATAGCCGATGTCGCTGTAGGTGATCCCCAGCTTGGTATGAGTCTCGGCCAGCCGGTTGCGGATGCTGAGGGTCAGCCCGTCCTTGATATCCTCGGCCTCCGAGGCTTTGTTGAAGTACTTCACCGCATCCTCGTAGCGCCCCAGCTCATTCAGGCTGATGGCCAGGTTCAGGTAGGCCTCCACATAGCGGGGATTGAGCTCAATGGCGGCATGGAAGCCTTTTACCGCCTCCTCGAACTGCCCGTTGAAATGGTAGGACATTCCCAGCTGGTTTTGGAGGTCCGGAAACTTGGGCGACAGCTTGATCGCCCGCTTTAGCTCCTGAATGGCCTCGCCGTAGCGGCCCTTGGAAAACAGTTCCAGGCCCGCCTTGTAGTGTTGTTCGGTTTCGAATTCCATTTTTACCTCTTCGGGATGGTTTATTGTCAAAGGCTCCGGACGCAGATAATGTTATAAATGTAACCCAAAAACACAAAATTATCAAGAAGAATTTTCAACCGCAGATGTTTTCTTTGATGAAATCACCGCCAAAATGGATTATAATTGTGAGACGGCTAACATAACACGAAAGGCGCTATGCTTAACGAGCTTCAAATAACCCAGGCTATCACCCGCGAACTGGGGCTTCAGGCTTTCCAGGTCAGCAACACCCTGGAACTATTTAATGAGGGGGCCACTGTCCCCTTCATCGCCCGTTACCGCAAGGAAAAGACCGGGCTGCTGGACGAGGTCCAGATCAGGAATATCCGCGATCGCTTCGATTACATCAAGGAACTGGAGGGGCGCCGGGCCGCCATCCTTAAAAGCATCGAGGAACAGGGCAAGCTCAGCGAAGAACTAAAAGAAAAAATAGAAGCCTGCTTAGTCAAACAGGAGTTGGAGGATCTTTACCTGCCCTACAAGCCCAAACGGAAGACCAAGGGCATGGCGGCTAAGGAAAAAGGATTGGAGCCGCTGGCTATGGAGCTGTGGCTGCAGGGACAAAGCATCGTCCCGGAAAAACTGGCCGAGAAATTCGTCGATCCCGCTCTGGGTGTGAATAACACAAAGGAGGCGCTGGACGGAGCCAAATATATCATCGCCGAGCTGATATCCGACGATGCCGAGGTCCGCAAGTTCATCCGGGAGGTCACCCTGGCCAAGGGCATCCTGACCTCGCGGGTAAAAGAGGAATTCCAGGAGCAGAAGACCAAATTCAACCAATACTATGATTTCAAGGAGCCGCTTAAAAGCATCCCCTCCCACCGTTTCCTGGCCATCATGCGCGGTGAGACCGAGGAGGTGCTGACGGCCGGCCTGGAAGCCCCGGCCGGTGAGATAAATGAATATCTGCTAAAAAGATTCATCAACGACAGCTCCTATGCTCAGGCAGGTTATCTGACCGAGGTCATCGGCTTCGCCTACCGGGTTTATCTGAACAGTTCAATTGAGGTGGAGCTGCGTTCCGAGATCAAGGAGAAATCGGACATCGAGGCCATAAGGGTGTTCGCCGAGAATCTGCGGAATCTTTTGCTGGCCCCGCCGGCCGGATCCAAGGCGATAATGGGAATAGATCCCGGGCTGCGCACCGGCTGCAAGATCGCGGTGGTGGACGAGACCGGAAAATTTTGGAATACGCCACCGTCTTTCCCCACAGCTCGGCCGCCCAAAAACAGGAGGCGGCCAAGACCCTGGCCGCCCTGGCAAAAAAGCATAGAATGGAACTAGCCTCCATCGGCAACGGCACCGCCTCGCGCGAAACCGATGCCTTTGTCCGGGAGGTGATCAAGGATAATCAGGGTTTAAAACTTCAGCCGGTGGTGGTCAGCGAGTCCGGGGCCTCGGTGTATTCGGCCTCGGATCTGGCCCGCGAGGAATTTCCCGACCTGGATGTCTCGGTGCGGGGGGCCATCTCCATCGCCAGAAGATTACAGGACCCGCTGGCCGAGCTGGTAAAAATAGATCCCAAGTCCATCGGGGTGGGGCAGTACCAGCACGACGTCAACCAGCCCAAACTCCGGCAGGCCCTGCAGGAGACGGTGGAGTCCTGCGTCAACTTCGTTGGGGTGGACCTAAATACGGCCTCCTATTCCCTGCTGGCATACGTCTCCGGCCTGAGCGAGAGCATGGCCAAGAACGTCGTCAAATATCGCGATGAGAACGGCGCCTTTAAGAACCGCAAAGCGCTGCTGAAGGTGGCCCGGCTGGGGCCCAAGGCCTTCGAGCAAGCGGCCGGTTTTCTGCGCATCAGAGACGGCGCCGATCCGCTGGACAACTCGGCAGTTCATCCCGAAAGCTACGCCCTGGTCAAGCAGATGGCCAGGGACCTGAAGACCAAAACGGATCTGCTGGTGGGCAACGCCTTGCTGGCCGACCAGATCGACCCCAGAAAATACGTCACCGATCTGGTGGGCCTTCCCACCCTGAACGATATCCTGTCGGAACTCAAGAAACCGGGGCGCGATCCCCGGGATAAATTCGAACTGGCCAATTTTATGGAGGGCGTTACCGCGATCAGCCACCTGAAACCCGGAATGGTGATGGAGGGCGTGGTCACCAATGTGGCCAATTTCGGGGCCTTTGTGGACATCGGCGTCCATCAGGACGGATTGGTGCATATCTCACAGCTGGCCAACAAATATGTGCGTGACCCCAAGGAGGTGGTCAAGGTGGGCCAAAAGGTCAAGGTCAAAGTGCTGGAGGTGGATTTAGAGCGCAAGCGCATCGCCCTGTCCATGAAAGAAGCTTGAGAATCTTTAACAAAAAGGAGCAATATGAATAAGAAAATAATATTTACTCTGGCCTGCTTTCTATTAATTGGATGCAATAAAAATTTAAAATACAGGGTTTATGACAACAAAGTAAACGTACTTTGTGAAATACCCCTACAAAAAGAGCCATACAATTTGGGCAACATAGTAGCGGATGAATTTGTTTACCCTGAAGGTTTTGCGGTGGACACCAGCGCTTTATATATATTTGATTATGGAAATGATCGTATCTGCAAAATAGACTGGCAGGGAAATTTCTTGGCTTTTATTAAAAAACAAAAGAATACCAGCATTTGGTTAAAGCCCGATAAATCAATACAAGTATCATGTTTTGAAAATCTCGTTAACTATTTTAAGAGCACAAAGAAATACGAAAAATTAATTGAAATAGCAATGAGGTATGACACAATAAAAGAAATAAACAATACACCGTATAGCCCTTCTTATTGGAATATTGACACTAAAAATAATTTATTAAACGTATTAGAAGATGGCCATAAACTCATTACATTTGATTTAAAAGGCACCGAAGTTACAACTAAAGAACTATCTCCAAGGTTACCAATAAAAATCACTAAAGAGGATACAACTGGAGGATATCAACATAAGGTGGTAACTCAAATTACCCTCAATAACCCTACCGACGAAATCGAATACTACTTGGGAAGAACGGGAACAGGTAATTATATTTTTGCTTCACTTTACGATAGCCAAAAGTTATTTATATTTAATCCGAACGGCATCCTAGATAAAATTGAGGATATAGCGGTGTTTTTAAATGAAAGACATTTTATAATTTCTGGTAATTTTCAAGATCCCGGCATAGATTATATTTTACATAACAATAAAATAATAATTAAAGTAACGGGTAATAAAAGTATTTTATTTTTAGAATACGAAAGATAACCCATATAATAAGTTTTTATTCTGGACTGTTTCATAAGGAGTTTATTTATGCAATCATACCGGAAAGAACTTTGGTTCAACGTCCCCTCCCGCCGGGGGTTCGTGAATATCACCGGACAGGTAAACGAATGTCTTAAAGAAAGCGGGATCAGGGAGGGCTTGTGCCTGGTCAACGCCATGCACATCACCGCCAGCGTCTTTATAAATGACGACGAGGGCGGCCTGCACCAGGATTACGAAAAATGGCTGGAATCTTTGGCCCCGCATGAGCCGGTATCACAATATCTGCATAACCGGACCGGCGAGGACAACGGCGACGCCCACCTAAAAAGGCAGGTCATGGGACGGGAGGTGGTGGTGGCGATCACCAAGGGAAAGCTGGATTTTGGTCCCTGGGAACAGATATTCTACGGCGAGTTTGACGGAAGAAGAAAGAAAAGAGTATTGGTAAAGATAATTGGAAACTAATTATAAAAAATATCGGAGGCAACTATGAATAATATTTTGATCCCATTTGCCTGCTGCATTATGCTGATCACTTCCCCATTGCTGGCCCAGAAGCAGGAACTGCCGCCGTTGCAGACGGTCCCCAAGGTGGACCTGAACCGCTACCTGGGCACCTGGTACGAGATCGCCACCATCCCCCAGCGTTTCCAAAAGGGCTGCACCGCCGTCTCCGCCACCTACACTCTCCGGCCGGACGGCAAGATAAAAGTGCTCAACGAATGCCGCAAGGATTCCCTCAACGGGAAATACAAGGCAGCCAAAGGCAAGGCCTGGGTAGTGGACACGGTATCCAACGCCAAGCTCAAGGTCCAGTTCTTCTGGCCCTTCTCCGGGGCCTATTGGATAATCGAGCTGGACAGCAGTTACCAGTATGCGGTGGTGGGCCACCCCGACCGTAAATATTTATGGATATTGTCCCGCAGCCGTAAAATGGATGATTCTCTCTACAACGATCTGATGAAGAGGATACAGAACCACGGCTATAATCTGTCCGGGATCATCAAGACATCCCAACCGGAGTGAGGGAACATTAAAAAAAGAGCAGGCATAATCGCCTGCTCTTTTTTTATTTTTACAAGGAACATCCTGTCACCCTGAGAATTGCTACCTGCTTATCAAATTGAACTGGTGACAAATTTTCTTATTCCTTATGCACCCGGCCCACCCCGCTCACATTCTTTGTCACCACCTTGGGGCTTCCCTGATAGCTGACATCACCACTGCCGGCAATGTTGACCGTCAGTTCCTGACTGGAGTTCACCTTGCAGTCGCCGGCCCCGCTGATAGTTACGAAGGTCTTCTGGCTGGTCAGTTCATAGGTCGAAACATCGCCCGAACCGGCTATGGAAATATTGAAATTATCGGCGCTGCCTTTGAGTTTGATGTCCCCCGCCCCCCGGATGCTGGCATCAATATCCCGGGCTTCCAGCTCCAGTTCGATATCCCCTGAACCATTGACCACCAGGCTGAGATCACCGACCTTAAACTTGTTCTGGCCTTTGACATCGGAGGATCCGTTGATGCACAGCTCCTTCAGCTCCGGCAGGGTGACATAGATCTTGCGGGTCTTGCTTTTGAATACTCCGATCCGTATCTTATGCTTCTTGTCGCTTACCTTAAGCCGGCCGGCCTTGATCTCGGTATCGATCTTCTCCAGCACTTCCGGCTCGGCCTCTATCCGCAGGCTGTACTCTTTTCCCTGGGTTATGTACAGGTCATAGGCTCCGTTGACCTGTATCTTGTCGAATCCGGAGACATCCCTGTTCTGGCTGATGGGCTCGCCGGCATAGGCCAGGGCCGAGATCAATGTCAGGCTGACAACAAGCAACCCGACGACCGGTTTGAAATTTAATCCCTTCATTTTACCGCTCCCTATAAATATTTGTGGTTGATATCCGTTAAATATTACGAGCCCGATCAGTATAAGGTTTCACTTTGTTACCTTGAGAATTGAAAGTTTTCCAGAATATCTGTTTTTAACAAAATCAAATAATAAAATTGAAATAAACCGGACAAAGTGTTATTATAATCGTATGTTTTTAAAGGACGCCCCCATATTTGAATTTCACATCTCCCGCCGCTGCCGAAAAAAGTACGGCTTCGAGGAGGTCATCTACGGTCTGCACGGCAATGTGATACTTACCGACTTCCCGGCAATACAACGCCTGGCCGACCGGATGAACCTGGTGCGGGATGCCGGCAATAATCCCCATCTGGCGGTCAAGGCCGCCGAGATAAATATCATCGCCCTGATCGAGGAGATCCTCCACCTTGTGGCTGCCGGCTACCGGCGGCAGGTCAACCCCAAAATATTCGAATCGGCCTTAGAAAACCTTTCTGCCGCCATAAAACCAGCCGAAACGGATAAGTGCCTTAATAATTTTATCGGGTCATTCCCCCCGCTGAAGGTCCTTACAAGCGAGCAGACCTCTTCAGAATATCTTGCCGACAGTAGTGACGGCTACTCCCACCAGGCGGTTGCTTTGGAGGAGCTGCTGTTCCTGTTCCTGGCTAATGACAACCCCGCCTACCGCCATTACTCCGAACTGTTCGACGATGCATCCCTGCGTAAAAGCACAAAATATCTTGATGGCATATCCGCCCTGAAAGAATTTTTAAAGACCCAGCCCAAATTCGGGCCGCAAAATCTGGACCTTTTCGAACTATTGAAATCTCCGGCCCTGGCCAGCCCTTACTCGCTGGCCGGACAGTTGGAATACATCAAAGAGAATTGGAAGGATATCCTCCCGGACGAAATATTCGAAAAACTTACCGATAGGATCCTCCGGGCCCTGGATGTATTGAAGGAGGCCGAGCGGTTCCGGGGGTTCGCCCCCGGGCTGGAGCCGTTGCCGGATTATAAAAAGATATTCGCCGGGCCGGACGGCTCGCCCGATCACGAGCCTGAAAAATATTCGCCGGATCTGGACTGGATGCCCAACCTGGTGATGATGGCCAAAAACACCTACGTCTGGCTGGACCAGTTGTCTAAAAAATACCAGGCCGATATCGGGCGCCTGGACCAGGTGCCCGATCAGGAACTGCAGCTGCTGGCCGAAAGCGGATTCACCGGGCTATGGCTGATAGGGGTCTGGGAACGCAGTCTGGCCTCGCAGAAAATAAAGCAGATCTGCGGCAACCCCGAGGCGGTCTCCTCGGCCTATTCCTTATATGATTACCGGATATCGGACGACCTGGGCGGCGACGGCGCCTATTATAATTTAAAGGACCGGGCCATGGGCCACGGCATCCGGATCGCCGTTGACATGGTGCCCAATCACACCGGGATATTCTCCAAATGGATAGTGGAGCACCCCGAATGGTTCGTCCAGCTGAATGATCCGCCCTATCCCGCCTATTCCTTCAACGGGCCGGACCTCTCCGGCGATCCAGATATCGGTATCTATATCGAGGACGGTTATTACAGCAAGCGGGATGCCGCGGTGGTGTTCAAGCGGCTGGATAAGCGAAGCGGCCAGGTGTGTTATATCTACCACGGCAATGACGGCACCCATATGCCCTGGAACGACACCGCCCAGCTGAATTTTCTGCTACCCGATCTCCGGGAGGCGGTGATCGGCGAGATATTGAGGGTGGCCCGCTATTCCTCGGTGATCCGTTTCGACGCCGCCATGACCCTGGCCAAGAAGCATTACCAACGTTTGTGGTTCCCCCAGCCCGGCAGCGGTGGCGATATCCCCTCCCGCTCCTGGCAGGGGATGAGCAAGGAGGAATTCGATAATGTCTTTCCCGTGGAGTTCTGGCGGGAAGTGGTGGAGCGGGTGGCCAAAGAGGTTCCCGACACCCTGCTGCTGGCCGAGGCCTTCTGGCTGATGGAGGGCTACTTCGTGCGCACCCTGGGGATGCACCGGGTGTACAACAGCGCCTTCATGAACATGCTCAAGCGCGAGGAGAACGCCAACTACCGAACGATCATCCGGAACCTGCTGGAGTTCGACCCCCAGATCCTGAAGCGTTTCGTCAATTTCATGAACAATCCCGACGAGGAGCCGGCCGCGGCCCAGTTCGGCAAGGGCGACAAATATTTCGGGGTCTGCGCCATGATGTCCACCCTGCCGGGCCTGCCCATGTTCGGACACGGGCAGATCGAGGGCTATGCTGAGAAGTACGGCATGGAATACCGCCGGGCCTACTGGGACGAGAATCCGGATCAGGATCTGATGGACCGTCACCGGCGCCAGATATTCCCCCTGCTGAAAAAACGCTACCTGTTCAGCCAGGTGGATAACTTCGTGCTTTACGATGTGGCCTCATCCGGCGGACATAACCTGCACGATATTTTCGCCTATTCCAACTCGGCCGGCGGGGAACAGGCCCTGGTAATTTATAACAATCGCTATCAAAGATCGGAGGGCTGGGTAAACTGGTCGGTGCTCTATAAAAGATCTGATCAGTCCGAATTGGCTAGGACCAAGCTGGCCGAAAAACTGGGTCTGGCCGGAGACGGCTGGATGGTCTTTCGCGATATGCTCTCAGGGCTGGAATATCTCCGTCCGGCCAGGCAGATCTGGGATAGCGGGCTTTATGTTCAGCTGAACGGCTTTGAGTGCCATGTCTTCACAAACTTTTATCACCAGGCCGATCCAACTGGCGAGTACGCAATGCTGGCTGCAAGTCTGAAAGGCCAGGGAACGCCCAGCATCGAACGGGTCCTGTGGGAACAGCGGATGGAAGGGCTTCTGGGATCATTTGAAGAACTACTGATCCCCCTGCACAATCCGGCCGGGCTGGCCAAGGCCACGGATGATGGTCTGGCAAAGCTGGACCTGGTCCGGCGGACCAGGGAGTCATTACAAAGATTGGTGCCGGAAGCTTCGAAGATATTCGGTTTGCCGGCGGCATCGCTGCCTGCCCCAGAAGAGCTGGCCGCAGAAATCATCGAACGCTTCCGCTGTTCAACCCTGGCTCCGGTAACGCTTGATAAGCGCCTGTCCGCCCTGCTCTCCGCCACCGATAAGGGCGGATTTGATGAGATGGATCTATCTGTCTTTTATGCCTTCCTAGTCTTCCGGCATGTCAATCGGCTGATTCCGCAGCCCCAAGCCCGTGAACTGCTATGGAACCGCCTGGAGAATGTTCTTGAAAATGGCCGACTGCCTGGCGGCAAGACCTACAGTACGCGCCTGCTTGTAGAGGCACTGTCGGAGGGGGACTGGGATTGGCCGATAGTCATGAGAGAAAAGCCTGCGCTGAGGAGATTTTTAGAAAGGCCGAAGGTGCTTCAATACCTGGAATGCAACTGGCACCAGAATGTCCTTTGGTTCAACAAGGAGAATTTTCTTTACCTGGTATTCTGCCTGGCTATGGCCGGCCTGACGTTCGCGCCTGATGGCACCAAGGCCCTCGGCTACCGGCGAATTTTGGTTTTGATATACCGCACTGCATTAAAAATGGTCAACCTGGCCGAATCATCGGGATACGATTATCACCGCCTGATAGAACTATTGGAAGGAGAAATCAAAAATGCCCCCTGATCTTCTGCCCATCAAACAGGTGGCTGCCGGGTTCGGCATCGCCGAGTCGGAGCTCTACCTTTACGGGCCCCACAAGGCCAAGCTGGAGCCTGCGCTGGCCCGGCGCCTGCCGCAATGCTCGACCTGCGGCCGGCTGGTGCTGGTGACCGCCACCACCCCCACCCCGGCCGGCGAGGGCAAGACCACCACCGCCATCGGACTGTCCATGGCGCTGAACAAGATCGGCCTCAAATCCATCGTTACCCTGCGAGAGCCTTCGTTGGGTCCGGTGTTCGGCATGAAGGGCGGGGCCACCGGCGGCGGGGCCTCCCGGGTGCTGCCCAGCGATGAGATAGACCTCCATTTCACCGGCGACATCCACGCCGTCACCACCGCCAACAACCTGCTGGCGGCCATGATCGACAACCACATCCAGCACGGCAATCAGCTGGGCATTGATACCCGCCGCATCGCCTGGCGCCGGGTGATAGATATGAATGATCGGGCTTTGCGGGAGATCGTCATCGGCCTGGGAGGCCGCCAGAACGGCTTTGCCCGGGAGGATGCCTTCAACATCTCGGTGGCCTCGGAGGTGATGGCGGTGCTGTGCCTGGCCGAGGATTTTGCCGACCTGAAGGCCCGGTTGGCCCGGATGGTGGTGGGCTACACCTCCCGCAGCAAACCCGTCACCGCAGCCGACCTGCGGGCGGTGGGATCCATGGCCCTGCTGCTGAAGGACGCCATCAAGCCAAATCTGGTGCAGACCTCGGAGGGCACCCCGGCCATCATCCATGGCGGACCATTTGCCAATATCGCCCACGGCACCAATTCCCTCCAGGCCATCCGGCTGGCCCAGGCCCTGTCGGAAATAACCGTCACCGAGGCCGGCTTCGCCTCGGAACTGGGCGGTGAAAAATTCATGGATTTCGTCTGCCAGGTGGGAAAATTCAATGTGGATGCGGTGGTGCTGGTGACCACCCTGAGGGCCCTGAAGTATCACGGCGGCGCGGGCAGGGAGAGCCTGGCCGAGAAGAACCTGGAAGCCCTGATCAAGGGCTTTGACAATCTGGACAAGCATATCCAGAACATGCAGTCCTTCGGGGTTCCGCTGATAGTGGCCCTGAATTACTTCCCGGACAACGATCCCGAGGAGCTGGAGCTTACCCTGAAGCACGTCCGGGCTAAAAACGCCAAGGCGGTCATCAGCGACCCCTACAACAAAGGAAGCCAGGGGTGCCTGGAGCTGGCCCGCGAGGTGGATGCCGCTTCCCGGACCGGAGCCGTGGTGAAACCGATCTACCAACCGGAATGGACCATCGGCCGCAAGATAGAGACCATCGCCACCAGGATGTACGGCGCCGCCCGGATCAATTACACCCGACAGGCCCGCAAGGATATCGATCTTTTGAACAAACTGGGATACGGCGGCCTGCACGTGATAATCGCCAAGACTCCCTCCTCCCTGTCCGACGATCCCAGGGCCATCGGCCGGCCGGTGAATTTCGACGTGGATGTGGATCGGGTCTTCCTGTCGGCCGGCGCCGGTTTCGTGGTGGCGGTCTGCGGGGAGATCATGCTGATGCCCGGCCTGCCAACCGAACCGGCCGCCCAGAATATCGATATAGACCAAGAGGGGAACATAACCGGATTGTTCTGATATATGCGGTTGAACAAAAGAGGGCTGCCCTTTAAGGCAGCCCTCTGCTTTTATCTTTATGGCTTATTTCCGCGGGGCCGATAATCCCAGAATCACCCCCAATGCCACCGACCACAGGGCGGCCAGACCGATCTGATAATCGGTGGGAAGGGAGAAGGTGACGGTGTGGGCCGGGATCCAGAACCACAGCAGGGTCATCCAGGCATTCTTGAGCCCGCTGGTATCCCAGCGCCACATTATCAGGTTCTCCTCCAGCCGGTGGAAGAACATCATCTGGGGGCCGAACAGGATGTTGGTAAAAACCGAGACCATCAGAGCCCAGCCGATGGAGCCGTGAGGCCAATCGGGCAGGAGATTTTGGGATATCAACCCGTCGACAAAAGCCTTCATGCCCACAAAACCGTATTTTATGATCACCCCCAGCAGGGCCCAGGCTAGTATTTTACCCAAGACTTGCCATAAATTGCCCAAAGAAGATATTTTTCTCTTTCTTATTACCAGGGACAAGATTTCGCCCAGCGTGCCCAGAATGCCGAATTGCACCGCCGCCGAAAGCAACCGGTTGTTGCTTACCCATTGAATGTACCAATCCATTAAAAAGCCTTTCGCAATCGTTACTTGTTTTTCAGAATATCCAGCATCTGCTTATGTATCTTCCCGTTGGAGGCTAGGCATTCCGGATAATAGATGCTGTAGCGGCCCCCGCTAAAATTAGTTATCCTCCCGCCGGCCTCGGTGATCATCAATGATGCCGCCGCCGCATCCCAGGGTTTGAGCTTTATCTCCCAGAACCCGTCGAACCGCCCACAGGCCAGGTAGGCCAGGTCGATGGCCGCCGAGCCCGGTCGCCGGACCGCCTGGGCCCGTTTGATGAACCTTTGGAAATTTTGCAGATTATTTTCCGGGCTGGTGTGGACATCGTAGGGAAACCCGGTGGCTAAAAGACTTTTGACCAGCTCCTTTTCCGCCGAGACCTTTATTCGCTTTCCGTTCAAAAAAGCCCCCCGCCCCTTGGCCGCGGTGAACAACTCGTTTAGGTTGGGATTGTATACCGCCCCCGCCTTCACCACGCCATTCTCTTCGAAAGCGATGGACACGCACCACACCGGAAAGCCGTGGGCATAGTTGGTGGTTCCGTCCAGCGGATCTATTATCCAGCGGCGCTTTGATGCGGTGCGCTGATCCTGGCTTTCCTCGGTCATGATGTCATCACCGGGGAAAGTTTTTCTAATAATGGAGATTATCAGAGCCTCGGAAGCCTGGTCGGCCCCGGTAACCAGGTCGATGGGGCTTTTGAATTTTACCGATAGCTTCCCCTGGGCCATCTTCATCAGCAAGGCCCCGGCTTTTTTGGCCGCCATAACGGCGGTCTTTAATTCTTTTTCATGCATGAGACAAGTATAATCCAAAGCCTGGCGGATTTCAAATAAAATTCACGTCATTCTGAGTACGGCAACCATGTCAGGCAATCCGAAGAATCTGAACCCTTGGCATGATATTTCTCCGGCAACGAATTACCGATATTTGTCATTCTCTCGGAAGAGGGCATCCAGGCCTGGATGCCATTCTTCAATGGCATGACAATCGGTATTATTGATCTATTCCATTATCGAGTTAATAATAGATGAGTTATTCTAAGGATAATAATCGCCACCCATTCAACCTGGCAGGCAAGTTGCTTGGCTCAGGGTGACAAAGTTAAAACTGGACGGAAAAATATTGATTGACTTTAAAAACCCCATCGCTTATTCTTATGGAAATTGATTTTTAAAACAAATGCTTGATCCTATGCTCTCCTGGCATACCTATCTGATTGTCCTGCCGTTGGTGTTCTTCGCCGGGCTGGTGGACTCCATCGCCGGAGGCGGCGGCCTGATCTCGCTTCCGGCCTACCTGGCCGCCGGCCTGCCACCGCACTTCGCGCTGGGCAACAACAAGTTCTCCTCCTCCTTCGGCACCCTGGTGGCCACCCTGCGCTATTACCACGGAGGACTGATCGATCTGAAGGTGGCCCTGGTTAGTGCCTGCTTTGCCCTAGCCGGCTCCTTTTTGGGCACCCGGGCGGTCCTGCTGATGGATCCCGGCTTCCTGCGGTATGTGCTGATCGTGCTGGTCCCGGTGGTCACCATCTTTACTTTGCTGAATAAAAACCTGGGCGTCCATAATAATTCGCATCAGACCGAGGTAAAGACCAAGTTCATTCTGGCGGCTCTGGCCTCCGGGGTGATAGGATTTTACGACGGCTTCTTCGGGCCGGGCACCGGAGCTTTTTTGATACTCTTTTATACCCTGATGCTCAAATACGATTTCGTCACCGCCAACGCCAACACCAAGGTGGTCAACCTGGCATCCAATGTGGCGGCGGTGATAACCTTTATGGCCCACGGCAAGGTGCTCTATGCCCTGGGCATACCGGCCGCGGCCTGCGGCATAGCCGGGAATCTGCTGGGAGCCAAAATGGTGATGACCAAGGGCGCCAGGATCATCCGGCCGATATTCATTTTCGTTCTGCTGCTGTTGCTGGCCAAGATAGGTTACGACATGATCGCGGGGCAATACCATGGATAGCGCAGAATTCAATAAATTGGTGGAGCAGGCGGTGGACGACCTGCCGCAGGACTTCAGGGACAAGCTGGAGAATATCGCCATCACGGTGGAGGACTATCCCTCCCCGGCGGTGTTGAGATCGCTGGGGGACCGGGCCGGGAAACATTCCCTGCTGGGGGTGTATATCGGCATTCCCTACAACAAGCGCCCGGCCTACCACATCTCGGGAAAACTGCCGGACCGGATAGAGCTGTACCAGAAGAATATCGAGTCCATCTGCCGCACGCCGCAGGAGATAGTGGAGCAGATCAAGGAGACCATCATCCACGAGGTGGGGCATTATTTCGGCCTGAGCGAGGAGGACCTGGAAAGATTAGAGGGAGTGTGATTGAATGAAAAAGATATTACCTATAATATTTATATTGGTCGCCTTTTTCAGCATAGCCCATGCCGGCGATTATAAATGCTCCATCGTTGGTAATGCTGGTGGCAATGGGCTTGTTATTGCACAGGGCAGAAATGATGGAATAAATCGATTGTATAGTTCAGGTAAATATCCTTATGAATTTAGCTGGAACGGGGCTGGTTGGACCAAAGATACAATGTCAGCATATCCCTGTTATCCGCGTACGATTACCGCAGGTTTCGGTAGAAATGACAATATCTGCCGAATTTTTACCGGTGACGATTCGCGTGGGGCTATAAAAGAGTATAGCTTTGATGGTTCAACTTGGGACAGTATGGTTATAAAGGCTGGCAATTGGGAAGGAATTCGAACTGTCGAGATAGGGAATATAAAGAATGACGATACTATGAGGGTTGTCGCCGGCTGTGATGACAGTACGACCATAGCTTATACCTATGAGAAAGGGAGTGGGGCGTGGAAAAGGGATACACTGGGTATTAAGAGGAGCATAGTTCAGGATATTGTTATTGGAAAAGGACGAAATGATGATACAAACAGAGTTTATTCTAGCGGTGACATCTATTGGATAGAGTATATCTACAGAGATAAATGGGACACAACCCATCATCAGTTTACAGTAAACACAGGGGGCAAGTTGCTAGGAGCATTAAAAGATGATGGTTTGCAACGGTTATATATAAAAGAGTCTGGAATCCATGAGATAGAATGGGACGGCACGCAATGGCTGAGAAGCGATTCTGCTATAGCTTATGGGACTTACCCGTTTTCAGGGAACGGACGGAATGACGGGAAACAACGGATGTACACTTTGGGTAGTAGCATGGTAATAGACGACTCGATTTTCAGTGATATTCGAATCTATGAGTGGAGTTATAACGTTGGGCAAAGCGAAGACTCAATGTGGGATAAAAAAGTATTGGATACCATTGCATTAAATTATGGTTATAATTTCGATATGGCCGCCGGGGTGGTGGGCGATGCCCGGAATGACGGCAAAAACCGAGTATATGCTTTAAGCGAGCTTGGCGTTATATATGAGTGGGAATGGGACGATTCATTAAACGGAGTAGTGGCGGAACCAGTTACAAGTGATAGGGTTTTCAGTTTACAGTTAAACCAAAATTATCCGAATCCCTTTAATCAGTCTACAGTTATCAGTTACCAGTTAACAGGGGCCGGGCCGGTAAAACTTACGGTTTATAATATCGCCGGGCAGTTGGTGAAAATATTGATAAATAATCCCTCTCCTAATGCTTTAGGGGAGGGGAGGGTGGGGTCCGTACCAAAGATGGGCTCCGTAACCTGGGACGGCCGGGACTCCCAGGGCAAACCGGTTATAAACGGGCTTTATTTCTACTGCCTAGAAGCCGGAGGAACTCGACGGACAAAGAAGATGATACTGCTAAAATAATTTATGTTGTTTGTTGCCGCCGCACTGCACTCGCAGTGCGGTTTTTAGTTGCTCTTAAAATATTTTAATTTTTATGAAACATATCCCCCCGGCCCTGCGTAGTCTCCTATGAAACACGAATTAAATTAAATTTCCAAATAAAAGGAGAAGGCCATGAAAGGGATAGTTGATTTAAAGAGCGTAGATTGGGGAGGGTTGATCCCCATCGGTACCATAGTTGCCCTGTTGCTGATATCCATGCTGTAAAAGATACCCAACCTCATATACCCCAAAAACTACCTCCAGAAAAGAAGCCGGAAAATTTCCGGCTTTTTAGTTATGGGGTCCCCCTTCAGCCTGCTTTATGAAAGAATCCTCAGGGTAACAGCGAAATTGTCATACTGAGAATGGCTTTTCACCCACCAAGTCGAAGTGTGCCGAAAATAAATATTATACTGCACCCATTCGGCTTGACACACATGGGGTCGTTCTCAGGGTGACAGAATTTACGGCCTGGATTCCCATTTTCATGGGAATGACAATAAGCACTTTATGATCAATTACAATTGATATTTACAACCATGCTTTCAAAAATCGCCACACTTCCCGGACATATTTTGGGTTTGACACCGGTCAAATCTAAATGCTATACTAACTTCATGGCTTCCGAAAACAAAGACCAACTATTGATAGACCGGTGTCTGGCCGGCGACAGCCGGGCCTTCAACGATCTGATCAACCGCTATAAAAGGCAGATATTCGCCCTTATCTTTCGCCTGGTCCACAACCAGAGCGATGCCGAGGATATTGCCCAGAACACCTTCATAAAAGCTTACAAGAACTTGGGAAGCTACGATCCATCCTACCCTTTCCTTACCTGGCTGTTCAAGATCGCCCATAACTCGGCCATCGATTTCTTGCGGGCAAAAAAACCGGAATCGCTCTCCATCCACGACGAAGAAAATCCCTTAGATATCGAGGCCACTGACACCTCGCTGGAGGAAAGGATCGAGGCCGCCTCCCAGCAGGAGCTGATAGACAAGGTGCTGGGCACCCTGCCTCCCCTCTACCGCGAGATCCTAATACTTAGACATCAGCAGGAACTTTCGTATGAGGAGATCGCAGAGACCCTGGACATCCCGGTGGGCACTGTCAAGATACGACTCTTTAGGGCCAGAGACATCATGAAGCAGAAACTGGTCAAGTTGGGCTACGGCTAACCCAATATCATCAAAGAACTTGGACATAATGAAACCTTTGAACGCCCCCCGTCGTATTACTACCAGAACGGAGAAAAAACCATGGAATGCAAAGAGATAAAAAATAAGTTGCAGGAGTTGACAGACAACTCCCTTGAAAATCAGGAGGTTACCGCAATAAAGACCCACCTGAGGTCCTGCCGTTCCTGCACTGCCGACTACCGCCTGCTCAATCTGGTGGCCGAGTCGGTCAAAGCCCTGCCCCTGCCACAGATCAGCACCGAGTTCAACGCTAACATCTTTAATGCTTTGGGGTTGGAATATACGGTCTCTCGCCTCAGCCCTGTGATAAAATGGACCACCGGCGCCGTTGTATCGCTAAGCTCCCTGTGGCTGGTGATATTCGGTCTGGGATTGACCTTCGGCCTGAACAAGCTGGATCCTTTCAAAATATTCTCCCTGGCCAAGGGCTTTATGAAAGCCCTGCCCAACCTGCAGGTGATCGTGGTCAAAGCCGGGCTACGGCTGGCCGATATGATCGACCTGCTGGGCCAGGTGGCCGCCACCCTGCTTAAGGGATCCAACCTGCCGGTCCAGCTGGCCATCGCCAGCATCGCGGCCTTCGCCATCATCGCCGTCGCCTCCAAAAGAATTTATATAAATTCAAAAATATAGCACATAAAAAGGAGCACGATCATGTACAAATTTAACAACCATTCTGCCAAATCCGGCTGGCTCATCCTGCTGCCGATGATCGCCCTGCTGCTGGCGGCAACCGCCGGACTGGCCGAGGAAAAAGTGGTGGGCACCAAGCTGCTGGACAAGAAGACCGTCATTAAGATCCAGGGGATCGGCGATGGTGATTCCGACACTACCTACAAGTTCAAGATCGGAGAGAAAGAGGTCGAAATAGACTCCAAGAATGCCAAGGTGGGGAATATCTATGTCGGCCCAGCCGACACCATTAATGACGATGTGGTCACCAAGGGAGGCTCCATAACGGTGGACGGCATGGTCAACGGCGACTGTGTGACCTTCGGCGGCGGCGTAACGGTCAACGGCACGGTGATGCACGACGTGGCCACCTTCGGAGGCCCGACCCTGGTCAACGGAACCGTCAAGGGCGACGTGGCCACCTTTGGAGGCCCGGTCTCCATCGACGGCACGGTGGGCGGCGATGTGGCTGCCTTCGGCGGAATGGTGAAGCTGGGGCCCAAGTCCTCGGTAGGTGGGGATATCTCGACCGTGGGCGGCACGGTTGACAAGACCGAAGGGGCCCGGGTCATCGGTGAGATCAAAAACGTGGACCTGGGTATGCTCAACCAGTTCATTCCCAGCTTGATCGGCTCGGCTCACATTGCCCATAAAAAACCGGCCACCGGACGGGCCATAAAATTCTTCATCACCTTCTTCATGCTGGCCGGGCTGGGCATTTTGGTGACGCTGCTGGGCGTGTTCTTTGCCAAACCCATCGAACGCATTACCCATATAATCGAAACCGATTTCTGGAAGTCGGCCGGCATCGGATTCCTGGTGCAGATCTCCCTGGCCCCGGCCTTAGTGTTCATGGCTGTCTCCATCCTGGGCATTCCCCTGATACCGCTGGCGGTGCTGCTGGTGGTGGCCGGGATCCTGATGAGCATCGCCAGCTTCGGGGTGATCATCAACCAGAAATTCCTGCATGCCGTCAATAAGCCGCCCATGAACACTCTTCCGGCGGTGGTGCTGGGCTTTGTGCTGCTCCACTCCCTGTTCCTGCTGGGCTCTTTGATAAACATCGCCGGCAGTCCTCTGACCGCCCTGGGCGTGATATTCATCATCATCAACTTCATCGTCCTGTGGTGCGGGGTCACCGTGGGCCTGGGCGCGGTGTGGACCACCCGGCTGGGAACCAGGGACCAGGCTCCGCCCAGACTGCCCAAAGCACCGAAGATAGCAGCTGCCGAATAAAAACAAAACATTGAACACAAAACGGCCTTGGGGTCAACGATCCTCAAGGCCGTTTTATAAATTCCCGATAAAATCCTACGTGCCCTTGAAGTTTCGCCCTTTGGGGTTTATAATTGTATAATCAATAGTTAGGAGAAGGATCATGGCCAAAAGAATTTACCGCTCTACCAAGGACCGGATGCTGGGCGGCGTCTGCGGCGGCATAGGAGAATATTTCGACGTTGATCCCACCATCATCCGGCTGATAGCGGTGGTTGTTGCCCTGTCCGGCGCCGGGATACTGGCCTACATCATCGCCTGGATCATCATCCCCGACCAGCCGGTTGTAATGTAGGAGGCCTTTAGATGCCCAAACGATTATACCGTTCCGGAAAGGACCGGGTGGTGGGTGGCGTCTGCGGAGGCCTGGCCGATTATTTTGACATCGACCCCCTGCTGATTCGCATCATCTTTATAATCCTGGCCCTGTCCGGCGGGCTGGGGGTCCTTATTTATCTGGCGGCCTGGCTAATCATCCCCGGTCAGAGCCTTTCCGCCGGCCAACACGAAACTCCGCCAACTCCCGAGGAAAGGAAACCGAATATGAAGCGAAATCCATCCGGGGTGGTGTTCGGAATACTGATCATCGTCCTGGGCATCGGGTTGCTGCTGCATAACTACGGACTGTTTTATTTTAAATTCAACCTGATCTGGCCGCTTATCCTGATCGCCATCGGGGTCAGGCTGCTGATCAGGGACAAAAAATAACGGAAGGCAATTCATGAGAAAATTAATTCTGGCGGCATCCTGCCTGGCATTGGTCGTTTCCGGGGCCGGGGCCATTGACACCCTGGCAGTTTATCAGGACAGCCTGGCCAACGGCCTGAAAATTCTGACAGTGGAGAAGCCCGGTCTGCCCCTGGTGAGCTTTCAGGTGTGGTACCGGGTGGGTTCCCGCAACGAGCGGCCGGGCATCACCGGGATCTCCCACCTGTTGGAACACATGATGTTCAAGGGGACCGACAAGATCGGGCCGGAGGAATTCTCCAGGATCGTCCAGAAATACGGCGGGCATTGCAACGCCTTCACCAGCGAGGACTACACCGCCTATTACGAGAACATCTCGACCGAATTCCTTTCGGTGGCCATGGAGATGGAGTCGGACCGGATGGCCAACCTGAAATTAGATCCCCTGGAATTCGACCCGGAACGCAACGTGGTCAAGGAGGAGCGCCGTTTAAGAGAGAACTCGCCCTACGGCCATCTGTTCGAACAGCTCAGTGCTGCCGCCTATATCGCCCACCCCTACGGCTGGCCGGTGCTGGGCTGGATGTCCGACATAGAAGCTATGACGATCCAGGATCTGCGCGAATATTACCGGACCTATTATATCCCCAACAATGCCACCTGTGTGATAGTGGGCGACATAGACCGGAAGAAGGCGGTGGCCATGGTGGCCAAATACTTCGGGAACATACCGGCCGGAACAAAAGAGCCGCCCAAGGTCACCACCGTGGAGCCTCCCCAGATGGGCGAGCGCCGGGTCAAGGTATTAAAGGATACCAGGATGCCATTGGTGGCTCTGGGATATCATACCCCTCAAATCGGCCATAAGGATACCTACGCCCTGGAACTGCTTTCCAATATACTCAGCAATGGCGAAAGCTCCCGGCTCTACCGCAGCCTGGTCTACGACAAGCAGCTGGCTTTGTTCGCTGGCGGATATAACGACACCCAGACCGATCCCACCCAATTCATCTTCTATTCGGCGCCCCAGAAGGGCCACAATACGGATGAACTTGAGCGGGTCATAGCCGAGGAGCTGGAAAAAATAAAACAGGCGGGCGTCACCCAAAGGGAGCTCCAGAAAAGCAAGAACCAGCTAGAGGCGGAATTTGTTTTCCAGCAGGAACGGAACAGAGGGCTGGCCGTACAGATTGGCTCGGCCCAGACCAGGCTGTCCTGGTGCTATTTGAACAGCTATCTTAAAAACATCCGCTCGGTAAGCAATCAGGACATCATCTCCGTGGCCAATAAATATTTCATCGACCAGAACAAGACCGTGGCCACCCTGGTCCCGATCGGCAGCCCCAAAAGCAAAGGAGAGGCCCAATGAGAAAGACAGTTTTTGCCATCGCATTGCTTTTGGCCGTAGCCGGAATAGTTTCGGCCCAGGGAATCTGGACCCCTCCCCAGCCCAAAAAGATCACTCTCAAGAATGGCCTGACCGTCTTACTTTTGGAAAACCGCCAGTTGCCAGTGATCTCGATGGAGGTGATGGTCAAGGCAGGCAGCATCACCGACCCGGCCGGATACGCCGGGCTGGCCAACTTTGCCGCCGAGATGCTGCCCAAGGGAACCTCCTCCCGCAGCGCGCTGGATATCGCCGAAAGTTTCGATTATGTGGGGGCCCAGTTCTCTGTCAAATGCGACTACGATGCGATATTCTTCTCGTTGACCACCCTGGCCAGGGATTTTGATAAAACGGCGCCGGTATTGTTCGACCTTTTATCCCAACCGGCCTTCGACTCCATAGAGACCGGGCGGCTGCAGGGAGAATTGCTTTCGGCCATCGAAGCCAAGGGAGACCGGCCCAACACCCAGTCGGCCGAGGCCTTTACCCAACTGCTCTTTGGAGGCCATCCCTATGCCCACCCAGTGATGGGCAGCGCCGAGAGCGTCTCCCGCATATTTCGCCATGACCTGTCCGGCCATCATAAAAAATACTATGCTCCCAATAATTGCATAATCTCGGTGGTGGGGGATTTTAAAAGCTCCCGGATCAAAAAGTTGATCGAACAGAATCTGGGCAAGTGGCCCAAAAGAGAGATCCCCGGGTTGCGGCTGCCGGAAATCCCAGCCATCGGACAGTCCCGAGCTTTGCTGATAAACCGCCAGATCAATCAGGCCTATATCAACCTGGGTTTTTTGGGACCCAAGCGGGATGATCCCGATTATCAGGCCATCCGGGTGATGAATTACATACTGGGCGGAGGCGGTTTCGTATCCCGGCTGGTCAAGAATATAAGGATGGCCCAGGGCCTGGCCTATGATGTGGATTCCTACTACGATCCCCGCAGCGATTTCGGGCCCTATATCCTATCCGTCCAGACCAAATGCGCCTCGGCCGACACCGCCGTCAAGAGTTTGATAACTGAGATGCGGCTGATCCAGAACCAGCCGGTAAGCGACGAGGAGCTGAAAGAAGCCAAGGATTATATCAGGGGCAGCTATCCTTTCCGCTTCGAGACCAGCGGCCAGACCGCCAGGCAGTTTTTGTATGTCGAACTCTACAACCTGGGGGCGGGTTACTTTCGGCAGGACATGGAAAAGACCCTAGCCGTGACCAAGGATGACGTAATGGCCGCCGCCAAAAAATATTTAAAGCCGGATAATTTCCTGCTGGCAATGGTCACCGACACCAGCCAGACAAAATTGAATATCCCCGGCTTGAAGATAGAAAAGCAATAAATTTTCCGATAATAAAAAGCCCCTCCGAAACGGAGGGGCTTTTAGCAATAGCTTTCAGCCTATCGTTCAAAGGGGCACTTATTCGAGTATAACCATCTTCTTAGTACTGCTAAACCAGTTGGCCTTCAACCGGTAAAAATAAATACCTTTTGATACTTTGCGCCCCATATCATCGCGGCCGTTCCAAGTTATTGACCCTTTTACCGCTTTCTCTTTGAAGAGAAAGCTCCAAAGAGAACTGTCGCTGCACCGCTGCCTGGAAGTTTTTATAGCCAGCTGCCTAAATGTCTTGACCACGAAACAGGGCTTACGCAAACAAAACATTTTTCACGGCAGCTTTTGCCAGGCAGCAGCGTTGATGCGACCCGGGGTTTGGTACCGGGACCCCGCCTTTAAGTGGAGCGGTTTACACTTCAGCCCCGATAAAGCAGTCATTGTGTTATGTGCACCCTGCTTGTTCTGGTTCAATGAGTGCCGGGGCGTAGGCCATGCTATCCGCGGAACTGGGCGGTGAAGACTTCTTTGGTTACTTTCTTAGTCATAAGAAAGTAACAGTTAAAACCTGTTTTATATAAAACTTAGTAACGATTTTACTAGTAAATCAAAAGCCCCTCCGAAACGGAGGGGCTTTTGGTTTACCATATTATTTTTCTTCTGGCTCCGAAGAAAGTTCGTCTAAGCTCAGCTCCCGGCTGTTGGACGGCTTGAAGACATTCCCCATCAGGGGATCGGATCCCTGCTCGCCGCTCAGGTCATCAAGTTTAAAAACCCGTCCTCCGGTGCCGATCTTGGAGGCCACGTCGGGGCTGACCTCGCCGCCCATGGCCTCGGATGACAGCTCATCCAGGTTGAACTCCCGGGCGCCCACCCCTATCTTGGCCGCCGGGTCGACATATTCTGGTTTAGGCTTGGGGGCCGGGCTTTCGACAACTATCTCTTCCTTGACCGGAACCGGTGCCTGCTCTCCGGCCGAAACTTTTCCATAATGGGCGATGTCGATGGCCGCATCCGTTTTGGCAACGGCGGTCTTCCGGGGAAGAATGGGATCTATCCGGGAGGGCTGCCTCTGTTCGGCCAGGATCTTTTCTATTTTGTGCAGGGCTTCGTCCATAAAAATTACCTCCGGGCCCGGTAGGAGGCCAGCTTTCTCCGGGCCTCCTCATGGGTGGGCTGCAAATTGAGCACCTTCTCCCAGGCCTTGATGGCCAGTTCGAATTTCTCCAGCTCTTCGTAGGCCACACCCAGATTGAAATAGGCCAGGGAATAATCCTCCCGCTTGGCGATGGCCTGGTTGAACAGCTCCACCGCCTGCTGATAGTCCTTCCTGATGCGGTACAGGCAGCCCAGGTTGTTATAGGCCTCCGGGGCCTCAGGGGACAGGTCTATGGCTTTTTTGAAGGCCTCCACCGCTTCCTCTTTTTTGCCCAGATCGCTCATAGTCAGCCCCAGATTGTTGTAGGCCTCGGCAAAATCCGGCCGGATGTCCAGGGCCTTGCGGAACTCCGCCTCGGCCGCCGCCAGCTCCCGGCGGTGGAAAAGCATCACCCCCCGGTCGTTGTGCTCGTTGGCCTTCTGACGTCTCCGCTCGTTGCTGATGTCCCGCTGTTCGTTGCGCTGGCCCTCCAAAAGTTCCTGCATGGTCTGCTGCAGCTTGATCAATTGCTTTTCCATCTCCTCCAGGCGGGACTGTCTGACGGCATCGGCCTCGCTCAGGGATTTCAAGTATTCGCCGGACTTGTCCATCATCTTGGCCAGGCCCTCATTCAGGCTGTCGGCATTCAACCCCTGGCCCAGGGCCTCCACCATTCTCTCCTGCTTCTGGGATATCTCGGCCAGCAGTTCTGTTTCCCGGCTGCCCTGAGCGGCCCGGTTCTGCTGGTCCTCCAGGATCAACTCCAATATATCGCCGAACTTGTTCTGGTTCAGCACCAGGGCCTCCTTGATATCTGAGGTGCTCTGCAGCATCGGAGCCAGGTTATCCTTCAATCCTCCCTGGGCGGCCCGGTTTTGCTGGTCCTCCAGGATCAGCTCCAATATATCGCCGAATTTGTTCTGGTTCAGCACCAGGGCCTCCTTGATATCTGAAGTGCTCTGCAGCATCGGAGCCAGGTTATCCTTCAATCCTCCCTGGGCGGCCCGGTTCTGCTGGTCCTCCAGGATCAACTCCAGGATGTCGGTGAACTTGGTTTGGTTCTGATCCAGCGATGATTTCAATTCGGTCAAGCTGTCCTGCACCGGACCCAGGTCCACCCCGCCGACCGAGGACATTTTTTCTTTCAGGCTGTGAAGCAGTTCATTGGTGGCCTCGGCTTTTTTTAGCACATGCAGCTGGGAGGCGGCGGTATTCTCCCGGGCTTCCTTGGTCTCGGCCAGGATGGACTTAAGTACCGCCAGCTGCTCCTCGCTGGCTGGGGAGCCGCTGCCCGCCGGCTGGATCTTGCTGTCGATAGTGGGCAGGGAGCATTTTCCGGCCGCGCTGTCGAAGATCTCGCACTGTGCCTCCAGGCAATCCCTGAGATCCACCTGGGGAGTTTCCTTCTCCTCGGTTATCTTTCCCTCGGAATCGTATTTTATTTCCCTGATGGTTGTGTGGACCGACAGAAAGGGACACTTATTCATTGTAAACTCCTAATATTCAATCAGTAAAAGATATCACAAACCAATGGTTTCGTCAAGCAGGATTTTATTAATATACCCACATTAGAAATGATAACCAAACTTAAGAGAAAACCATAGCGGAAAATTTTCTCCTTTATCTAAACGATTATTATATGCAACCTCTAATGAAAATGTATAACCATTATCAGCAATACTGTTGATTCCGAGTGGAATATAGTAACCGTAACCTGTTTCACGCTTTTCATCAATAAAAGGAGGGTATGCTGTTAAAACGAATCCAGTATATAATGTTCCTTCTTTGTATTTCTTTTGACCATTAAAATGGTACTTGGGACCCGCATAATATCCCCAAATACCCCCCCCAGCTTCTACATTCAATACCGGCAAAATAAAGCAATCCATTGAAACCGATGCAACATATGTCGGACCGCCCAGATTAAAACTTAAACCATAAGGCCTTTTAACCCTTGGATTGTCATTAATATTTTTATCAACACCCTGTGCATAAAGAGTTGCAGCAAAGAATACAACCACGATAAAAATCGTTCTCTTCATCATTTTCTCCCCGACACCTCCAGCATCCGCTCCAGCGCCAGCCTGGCTCTTTCAGCCACTTCGGCAGGGACCGTTATCTCATATTTCTGATTCTCCAAAGCCCAGGCCGCCTTGGCCAGAGTGATCATCTTCATATTCCGGCACACTGCATTCGCCGCCAGGGGATATATTCCCTTTTGGGGATTGGCGGCGGACAGCTGCTCCACCAGCCCGTCTTCGGTTCCAATCACCCATTGATCTATCTCGGGATGCTCCTTCACCTCCTGCACCATGCCCGAGGTGGAGGCCGCCATGTCGGCCTGCTCGATCACCTCCGGCGGGCATTCCGGGTGGACGATGACGGTGGCCCCGGGGTGTTCCTCTCTGGCGTTTATGATATCCTGTACCGTGAAGCGGTTGTGGACATAACAATAACCCGGCCACAGGATCAGTTTTCGTCCGGTCTTTTTAGCGGCGTAAGATCCCAGGTTCCTGTCCGGCACGAAAAGTATCTCCCTGTCCGCCGGCAGTGAATTGATTATATCCACTGCATTGGACGAAGTGCAGCAGATATCGCTCTCGGCCTTGACCGCCGCCGAGCTGTTGACGTAGGTCACAACGATGGGATCATTGTATTTTTTTCTGGCCTGGCGCAGGGCCTCGGGAGTGACCATATCAGCCATGGGGCAGCCGGCGCCCCGGTCCGGCAGTAGTACCGTTTTTTCGGGATTGAGCAGCTTGGCGCTCTCGGCCATGAAGTGCACTCCGCAGAAGACGATGGTCCCGGCCTTGACCTTGACCGCTGCCTGGGCCAGGGCCAGGGAGTCGCCGATGAAGTCGGCCAGCCTTTGTACCGGCAGCACCTGGTAGTTGTGCACCAGAAAGACCGCGTCCCGCTCTTCTTTGAGCCGGGATATTTTTTTATACAGCTCGTCGTCGGACAGTCTCTGATATTCTTCCAGGGTCATCGCTTTAACGCCCCTTTTATGATTTCAAGTAATTTTCCTTTCCCTGCCTCCGGCCTAAAAGAGATATCTATCTCCAGCGCCAAGAGCGGTTTCCCCGGGCTCCATCCCGCCGGCAGTTTTACCGCGTCCTTCTCGGTGGTAACCACGGCCTCGCAGTTGCCGGCCGCCTGGGAGATTCTTTCCAGGTCGGGCCGATTATATGAATGATGGTCTCCGAATATGATGTGATCCGAGATTTCGTATCCTAGTGCTTTGACGCTGTTCTGGAATGAATCCGGGCGGGCGATGCCGGAGAACAAAAGCATCCTACTGCCTGCCGTTAGCTTGACAGCATTTTTTTCCGTTTGATGATCCAGAGGTCTTAATTTGACAGCCCTGTGCACGCAGTAAAATACCGGCTGGTTTAAATGATGTTTTTTCTTCAGCCTTTTTATGCCTTCGCAATCCTCTTTATTCCCGCATCTGCTGGCTATGATGACGCCGGCCCTTTTCAGGGCCGGGGCCGGCTCCCGCAGGCGCCCGGCCGGAAGCAGCCAGCCGTTGCCCAGCGGCCGTCTGCCGTCCAGCAGCACGATATCCAGATCCCTGGATAATTTCCAATGCTGGAAACCGTCATCCATAATGATCACATCGGCACCCGCCGCTGCCGCCAGTTCCGAGGCCCTGTTCCGATTCTTTCCAACAATAACTATGGCCTTGCTAAGCAGTTTTTTGGCCATCAAAAAAGGCTCGTCACCAGATTCGTCGGGGCCGGCCAGGAGCTTCTGCCAGTCGCTGATGGCGATTATTTCCGAACCTTTGTCCCCCACTCTTTTGTAGCCCCGGGAGAGAATGGCCGGTTTAAAACCCAGCGCTTGTAGTTCCCCGGCCAGCATGATGCAGAACGGGGTCTTGCCGGTGCCGCCGGCGGTCAGGTTGCCCACGCAGATCACCGGAAGCCGGCTTTTGTGGGTTTTGAAAAGCCCCGTCCTATAGCCCGCCCTTCGCAATTGATAGACAAGAAAGTACAGGAGGGAGAACGGCCAGAGAAATATTATTGATAATATATCGGAAAGCAACTTCTTCATATAATCCGCCCGATTATCTTGGCCGCTTTTTCCGATGCCCCCCGCTTCTCCTCCACCATCTTCATGGCTTGGCCCCCAATATGGCTGATCGATTCCCTGTCGGATGATAATTTTTCAAGGGTCCCTCTCAACTCCCCGGCATCGGAGACCTGCAGGGCCCCTTGGGAAGCCAGCAAGCTTTGGGCGCTCTCCCGGGCGTTGGACATATGGGGTCCGAAGATGACCGGCAGGCCCAGGGCCGCCGGTTCCAGCGGATTGTGTCCGCCCACCGGCACCAGGCTGCCGCCCACCAGGGCGATATCGCCGGCCGCATAGGCATCTATCAATTCGCCCATGCTGTCCAACAGCAGGACAGCCTTTGCCCCTTCCGACCTGCCACGTTTGCTACGTTGGGAAAACGGAATATTTTTATTGGACAGGATCAGCTCCACCGTTGAAAATCTTTCCGGATGCCGGGGGGCTATTATCAGTTTCATCCTGTCGGACAGCCCGGCCCAGGCGTTCAGGATGATCTCCTCCTCGCCCTCCCGGGTGCTTCCCGCCACTAATATCAAGTCCTCCGGTGAAAATCCGAGATCTGCCCTGAGTTTCATTTTTTGTTCCCGGCTGACCGGCCGCCTGATGGTATCGTACTTGATGTTCCCGGCATTGATTATTTTCCTAAGGTCGACCCCCAATGACTTATATCTTTCCGCATCCTCCGGGCTCTGGCAGGCAATACATTCCACCCGGTTCAGCAGGGGTCGGAACAGGAATCCGAAGAAACGGTACCAGGGCAGAGACCGGTCCGACAGCCGGGCATTGACGATGAATACCGGTATACTTCGGGCATAACAAAGCCACATCAGGTTGGGCCACAGTTCGGTCTCCATCAGCACCAGGGCCGAGGGTTTTATCCTGCCCAGCGACAGGGCGATCGAAAACAGAAAATCCAACGGCAGGAAGAACGTGACCGATCCCCGGTTGATCCTGGCCGCCCGGTCCTGCCCGGTCTGGGTCATGGTGGAGATGGCCGTTTTATATCCCGAAGCCTCTTTTTGCAAGGCTTCGATCAGGGGCGGGATCAGGGCCGCCTCGCCCATGGAGGCGGCATGAAGCCAGAGGGGGTTCCCCCGCATTTTGGGAACCAGCCCGCACCTCTGGCGCCACTTTTTATTGCCGGAAAATATGCAGGCCAACAACAAATATGGCCAACCCAGAAGGAAGGCCATCGTTAAAACGATATTATATAAAATAAGCCCTATCAAAAGATCCATTACCAGCTTTCCAACGCCTCCTTCAGTTCGTTCACCGAGACCGCGGCCACCCCGAATTTGGAAACCTCCACCCCGGCCGCATGGTTGGCCAGAACAGCCGCCTCCAGGAAACTGGCCCCGGCCGCCAGGGCCAGGGTCAGCACAGCGATTACCGTGTCCCCGGCCCCGGAGACGTCGTAGACCTCTCGGGCCATGGTGGGGATGTGTTCGCTTTTATTTTCGCTGGTTATCAGATACATGCCCCGGTCGCCGGCGGTGATCAGCACCGCCTTGGTCTTAAGCTTAGCCATCAGCATTTTACCGGCCTTCAGCATGTCCTGTGGCCCGGCGATCTTCATCCCCAGTGCCCGCTCGGTCTCCAGCACATTTGGCTTGAACAGGGTCACGCCATGGAAATCCAGGAAATGGTTGAACTTGGGGTCCACCGTAACAATCTTCTTATGCTTGCGGCACAGATCCAGGGCGGCTTTGAGCACTCTGTCGGTTATCAGCCCCTTGTTGTAATCCTCTATCAGCACCGCATCGGCAGCAGGAATCAGCTTTTTCAGCCGGGCGATGACCTTGGCCTCCGAGGCCGGCGAGAGGTCCTGCCGGTGCTCCCGGTCCACTCTCACCACCTGCTGGTGATGGGCCACGATCCTGGTCTTGATGGTGGTGTGGCGCTGGGGATCCTCCACCAGCCCGTTCTTGGATATTTTCCGTTTCTGGAATTCTTTTAAGATGGTCTGGCGGGGACGGTCCCGGCCAACCACCCCCACCGGAACCACCTTGGCCCCCAGGCTGGCGATGTTCCAGGCCACGTTGGCTGCGCCGCCCAGCAAATATTTCTCCTCACTGACCTCCACCACCGGCACCGGGGCCTCCGGAGAAATCCGGCTGACCTGGCCGAACAGGTACTCGTCCAGCATCAGGTCGCCCAGCACCAGGATGGTCTTTTGGCGGAAACTGTTGATCAGGATATCGGATCGTTTTTTGTCTATTTTATACTGCATAATAAGGTGTTATTGGTGGCTGATTTTTAACTGGCAGGAGTTATATCTTAAAACACTTGGCGGATAATGTCAATGATAATTTTGCCCTTGCTTTTCACTTGCGCAAATGGTTGCGGTATGTTATATTAATTGGTCAACAAAGCAGGCGGGATAGCCCTGTTTTGAGCAATGTGACTGTTAAGTCTACCACTGTTCGAGATGCCCGGTTGAAAACAACGCAATGTTATACCGTTGGAGTTGCTGGCAGAAATTGCCAGAACAATGTTTGCTCATTGCTGGGCCCAAAAGATGTCTTTTCAAACATCGCCGTTCTTTATCCACTGGTGGCACCTCAAACATTATCTAACCCAAAAAACCGGCATCTCAATCGTTGCCGGGCACGCAGACCTGCATCTCAAAACGCAAACTTAAATGGAAGCCAATAATAGAAGCATGACCAGAGAAACATCCGAAATAACCGAGCGTATCTCCCTGGCGGGAATAGACGCTGCCAACCTATTGGGGGCCGGAGACGCCAACCTGAAGCTGATCCAGCACTCCTTCAGATCCAGGCTTACCGCCCGGGGCGACGAGGTCATCATCAGGGGCCAGCCCCGGGAGCTGGAGATGCTCACCAGCCTGATCCTCCGTTTGCGGGAGAAGGTGGAATCAGGCGCGGCGCTGACTGAACGGGACATCGGCTACGCCATAGACGACCTCCGGCAGCAGCCGGCCGCCGGTTCCTCCCGGGAGAGGCCAGCCGGGCTCTCGGCCCTCAAGAAACTGATCAAAGCCAAATCGCCCGGCCAGGAAAGCTACCTGGAGGCCATGCAAAGCAGCGATCTGGTGATCGCCATCGGCCCGGCCGGAACCGGCAAGACCTACCTGGCGGTGGCCGCCGCGGTGGCGGCTTTAAATGAACGGCAGGTGGAGCGGGTGGTCCTGTGCCGGCCGGCGGTGGAGGCCGGGGAATCGCTGGGCTTCCTGCCGGGCGACCTCAAGGAGAAGATCGACCCCTACATGCGGCCGCTTTACGATGCCCTGTACGACATGATGTCTCCGGAGAAGGTTAACCGCTTTCTGGCCAACGATGTCATCGAGATCGTCCCCCTGGCCTACATGCGGGGACGGACCCTCAATAATTCCTTCGTGATCCTGGACGAGGCCCAGAACGCCACCAAGACCCAGATGAAGATGTTTCTGACCCGGCTGGGCTTCAATTCCCGGGCCGTCATAACCGGGGACATCACCCAGATAGACCTGGCCCGCGACGACAGCTCCGGGCTGATCGAAGCCCGCAACATCCTGCAGGAGGTGGAGGGCATCTGTTTCGTGGCCTTGGGGGAGCGGGATGTGGTGCGGCACCACCTGGTGCAGCGCATCATCCAGGCCTACCAGAACCATTCCGGCAACGGGCAAACGGACACCGGAGCCGAAGGAGGCCCGGCCGACTGACCGATTATGAAAATATCTCTGAAAAATATATTATCTCTGGCCAGGAACTTGTGGCCGCTGCACCCCCAATCCAGGAAGTTCCAGATCTACTGGATAAAGAGGGTGGCCCTGGCGGGCGTCCTTCTGCTGATAATAGCCAATCTTTTCTCCCCGGCCCGCAACGACGATATAAAACTCAAGATCGGCTCGGCCTCCCCGCGGGACATCCACGCCCCGTTCGATTTCCCGCTGGTCAAGGACCCGGCCCTGCTGAAGGCCCAGCAGGACAGCGCTGCTTCCCAAGTGCTGGCCATCGTCTACCGCAACCCGGAGTTCGACAGGAAGCTGTACAGCGATGTGGAGCTTTTCCTGATCAAGCTTTTCAACCTCCGCCAGGAGGATGAGTATCTCGCCAACCAGGTAAAAGTCATTCAGTCCTGGAAACTGAACCTGAGCCGCAGTACCACCGATCTGCTGCTGACCGTGCCCGGCCTGTACTCCTTTCAGCAGGGACTAAAGGACATAGTCCACTCCCTGCTGGAGCCAGGGGTGCTTCCCTTAAGCGACAGCCAGGCCAAAATGCTGGGATCCGAAGTGGTGCTGCGGCAGGGGCAGGATCTAAAACGTATTCCCTCCTCCCAGTTGTTTACCATGGAATCCCTGCCATTGATGATAAAGGTCAAAAGCCAGGCGGCCTTCCCCAATTCCGAGCCAATGGCCAAGGCCCTGGCTGAGGTGGCTTCAAAATTACTGGAGCCCAACCTGGCGGTGGACACCAGCGAGGTGGGATCGGCCCGGGCCCGGGCCCGGGAGTCGGTCTCCAAATACACCGGCCAGGTGGCCAAAGGCGAGAAGATCGTTTCCGCCTACCAGAAGGTGGACCAGCCAACGGCCCAGAAGCTCAATTCGCTGCAGCTCAAGCTGGAAGAGATCACTATCGTCACCCGGCGCAGCGGCTGGAATTATGTGCTGACCCTGCTTTCCCGGCTGCTGGCCCTGGGCTTCTTTCTGGGCATCCTGACCTTTTATCTGATCCGGTTCCGCCCGGAGGTTTTCCGCAACTTTCACTCGCTGCTGATCCTGGCCACCATCATCCTGCTCAGCGTGCTGTCCGGCTGGCTGGTGCTGTCCCGCCCCGATTTCCCCCCCTACCTGCTCCCGGCGGCCCTGGGCCCGATACTGACCAGCCTGATGTTCGATATCCCGCTGGGGGCGGTGATGGCCGTTACCGCCAGCCTGCTGTTCGGGGTGGTCACCGAACTGAGCCTGCCCATCACGGTGGTGGCCCTGGCCTCGGGCTCGGTGGCCTCCTTCCTGGTCAAGGGCCTGCGCAGCCGATTCCAGTTCATCATCACCAGCTTCTTCGCCATCACCCTGGCCAGCGGCCTGGCCATCGCCGCCATGGAATACCTGAAGCTGTCCACCTTTCAGCAGATCCAGCACTCCCTGCTGATGGCCCCGGCCAGCGCCTTCCTGTCGATAGTGTTGACCCTGCTGCTGCTGCCGGTGCTGGAGGCGGTCTTCAACACCACCACCGATTACAGCCTGTTGGAGATGGCCGATCCCGACCAGCCCCTTTTAAAGCGTCTGTCCATCGAGGCCACCGGCACCTTCCAGCACAGCCTGCTGGTGGGCAACCTGGCCGAGGTGGGGGCCAAGGCCATCGGGGCCAACAGCCTTCAGGCCCGGATCATGGGCTATTATCACGATATCGGAAAACTGGCCAAGCCGGACTATTTCATAGAGAACCAGGCCGGAGTCGTCAACCGCCACGACAGCCTGGCCCCCAAGATGAGCTTTCTGGTGGTGGCCGCCCATGTCAAGGAGGGGCTGGAACTGGCCAAGAAGCACCGTCTGCCCCAGATCATCAAGGATGCCATCGCCCAGCACCACGGCACTACTCTGTCCAAATATTTCTATCACAAGGCTAATCTTTCCTCCGAGGGCAAATTGCTGGAAGGGGATTTCCGCTATCCCGGGCCCAAGCCCCAGTCTAAGGAGATCGGCCTGGTGATGCTGGCCGACGTGGTGGAGGCCTCGGTCAGGTCTTTGAAGGACCGTGATCCCAAGCGGGTCCGCCGGATGGTCAAGGCCACCATTGCCGACAAGGCCAACGAGCTGGAGCTGGACGAGTCCAACCTGACCCTCCACGACCTGCACATGGCCGGCGAGGCTTTCCTGCCGGTGCTGCTGGCCCTGTTCCATCCCCGGATAGAATACCCCGAGGCCAAGAACGGCGGAGAATCCAAGAATAATCACCCCCAGGGTTAACTAGATAAATTTAACTTGCCGGTTGCCATGATGACCGTTTTCATCGAATGCCTGGACAACTCATCCCCTATCAAGGAAGCCGGATTGAAACGCTGCATCTGCCGGATCCTGGAGGCCGAGGGCTATGCCGATTACGACCTGACATTGATCCTGGCCGACAGCGCCTGTCTGCGGCGGCTCAATAAAAAATACCGCAATATTGACAAGGTCACCGACGTCATCTCCTTCGCCATGCTGGAGGGGAACGCCCCGCCGGTGGCCGACGCCAACTTGGGGGACATCTACATCTCCCTGCCCCGCACCAGGAGACAGGCCCGGGAATACCGGGTCAGCTTCGAGGAGGAGCTTAAAAGACTGATGATCCACGGTCTGCTGCACCTTTTGGGTTATGATCACATCAAGCCCGGCCAGGCGGTAAGGATGCGCAAGAAAGAAGCGATCTATATTGGTTATTAGGTGCTGGTTATTTGATCTCAAAAAACTAAAGAAGCTTGGTGTCTTAGTGACTTAAAAGCAGCCTGGATTCCCTATTTCTCGGGAATGACAATTATTATTGTGGATTGCTTCATTTGCCAAGCAGAGATGTATTTTCGCAATGACATTCAGACCAAATCAAAAAATCAAAACGCCTCATTATCCTCGCGACAAAAAATTCAACTTAACACAAGGAGTCCTTTTTTGGATAGCAATCTATGGTTTGAGGTCCTTTTCATCGCCCTGCTTATTATGCTCAACGGCTTTTTCGCCGCCGCCGAGATCGCCCTGATCTCCGTCCGCAAGTCCCGCCTCAAGGAGCTGGCCCAGAACGGCAGCCGCAAGGCCGGCATCATCCTGAACATTCTGGAGGATCCCTCCCGCCTGTTCGCCACCATCCAGATCGGCGTCACCTTCGTGGGCTTTCTGGCCGCCGCCATCGCCGCGGTCAGCACCTACAAAATACTGGCCGAATGGATATCCCGCCTCCCCATCTGGTTCATCAGTTCCAACAGCCAGCCCATCGCCGTGGCCCTGGTGACGGTGATCATCTCCCTGGTGACTTTGATCTTCGGAGAGCTGGCCCCCAAGAACATCGCCCTCAAACATGCCGAGCCCATCGCCCTTTTTGTGGCCGACCCGCTGAATTTTATGGCCAAGGCCGCCAAGCCCCTGATCTGGCTGCTGGCCAAATCCAGCGACCTGGTGCTGTCGGTCTTCGGTATCAAGAAGGTTCAGAACAACCAGCTGGTGACCGAGGACGAGATCCGGTCCCTGCTGCGGGCCGGGCACGAGCAGGGCCTGCTGGACCGCTCCGAGACCGAGATGATCCACGGCATCTTCGAGCTGGGCGAGACCACCGCCAGGGAGATCATGGTGCCCCGGATAGACATGGTCAGCGCCGAGGACAACCTGACCCTGGGAAAGGCTTTGCGCCTGATGGACCAGTCCGGACACTCCCGGATCCCGGTGTTCCACGACACGGTGGACAATATAGTGGGCTTCGTCCACGACGAGGACGTCAACCGGGCGCTGAAGAACAAGGAGCGCTCCGCCCCCATCACCGACATCATCCGGCCGGCTCATTTCGTGCCCGACTCCAAAAAATTAGACAGCCTGCTGGAGGATTTCAAGGCCTGGAAGACCCACGGCGCCATCGTGGTGGACGAGTACGGAGGCACCGCCGGGATGGTGACCCTGGACGATGTGCTGGAAGAGATCGTGGGCGATATCCGGGACGAGTTCGACACCGAGGTGCCGCACTACAAGAGAATAGACGACCGCACCTGCCGGATAGACGCCCGGATGGACATCGAGGAATTGAACGAGGCCCTGGGCACCAGCTTCCCCACCGAGGGCTACGAGACCTTCGGGGGGTTCATCTACGACATCGCCGGGAAGGTGCCCACGGTGGGCGATAAACTGCGCTGGCCGCTGGCCGACCCGACTTGGGAGTTCCTAGTGGAGAACGTCAGCCGGAGAAGGATAATCTCGGTGCGGACCAAACGGCTGGGAAAGGTGTCGGCCAAGGCAGTAGCATCTAAGGAATAACGGACCCCGACCGCCCCCTTAATCCCCCTCCCGCAAGGAGGGGGAAAATGTCATCAGAGCCCGGCAAGCCGAACGGGTGACGGTAGTATAAAGAATCTGAGATTATGAAAAAGAAAAACCAAATAGTGTTCATCCATGGCGGGACCACATTTAAGAGCCAAAAGGATTATCTGGGGTATCTTCTTCAGTAATGTGTATAAAATCCCGAAATCCCAGGCATCATCGTTCTATGAGATAACAAACCCGACTGCCCGGACGATCATCACAAGGCTACGGGGGTGAAACTGGCCCACCCGGAAAGATAGATTCAATGAAAAAACCTCTCGGTATTCGCAAGATCGCCTTCCTGGGCGATTACCTCCCGCGAAAGTGCGGCATCGCAACCTTCACCACGGACCTGCGCACCTCGGTGGCGGCGGAGTTCCCCGCCACCCAGTGCCTGGTGGTTCCGGTCAATGACGTCGAGGGCGGCTACGATTACCCGCCGGAGGTGCGGTTCGAGATCGCGGAGCAGGACCTGCCGTCCTATTTGCGGGCGGCCGATTTTCTCAACATCACCAATGTGGACGTCCTCTGCGTGCAGCACGAGTTCGGCATCTACGGCGGGGCGGCCGGCAGCCACCTGCTGGCCCTGCTGCACAAGCTGCGGATGCCCATCGTCACCACGCTCCACACCATCCTGCGCGAGCCCAATCTCGAACAGCGGCGGGTGATGCGCGAATTGATCCGGCTGTCCACCCGGCTGGTGGTGATGTCCGAAAAGGGCCGGGAGTTTCTGCTGGACGTCTATCAGGCGCCAGCCGACAAGGTAGACCTCATTCCCCACGGCATCCCCGAGATGCCCTTCGCCGATCCCAATTATTTCAAGGACGAGTTCGGGGTGGCCGGCAAGCAGGTACTGCTCACCTTCGGGCTTCTTTCGCCGAACAAGGGCATCGAGTATGCCCTGCGGGCCCTGCCGGCCATCATCGCCGAGTTTCCCAACACGGTCTACATCGTGGTGGGGCAGACCCACCCCAACCTCCTGCGCGAGGAGGGCGAGTCCTACCGATTGAGCCTGGAGCGGATGGCCAAGGAGCTGGGGGTCCAGAAGCACGTGGTGTTCTTCAACCGCTTCGTCGAGCTGGAGGAGCTGACCCGGTTCATCGGCGCTACGGACATCTACCTTACCCCCTACCTGACCGAATCGCAGATAACCTCGGGCACCCTGGCCTACGCCTTTGGGGCCGGCAACGCGGTGGTGTCCACCCCCTACTGGCACGCCAAAGAATTGCTGACCGAGGAACGCGGCAAATTAGTGCCGTTCCGCGACCCGGAGTCCATTTCCGGGGCCGTCATCGGCCTGCTGCACGACGGACCGCTGCGCCATTCGATGCGTAAGAACGCCTATCAATTGGGGCGGGGCATGGTGTGGAACCGGGTGGCACATCTTTACGTGGAATCCTTCCGCCGGGCCGGCCAGGAGCACAGCTTCGTGGGGCGAAAATCCTCGCCCATCAAGACCCTTGACGAACAGCCCGATCAGCTGCCGGCTCTGAAGCTGGACCACCTGTACCGCCTGAGCGACTCGACCGGGATATTCCAGCACGCCAGCTTCACGGTCCCCAATTTTGCCGAGGGCTACTGCACTGATGATAACGCCCGGGCCCTGCTGCTGACGCTGATGCTTCAGCAGGCGGGGCACAGCACGCCGCGCACCAACGAGCTGGCCGCCACCTATTCCGCCTTTTTGAACCACGCCTTCGTCCGCAAGACCCGCCGCTTCCGCAATTTCATGAGCTTCGACCGGCGCTGGCTGGAGGATGTCGGCTCGGAGGATTGCCATGGCCATGCCCTGTGGGCGCTGGGACTTTGCATGGGGCATGCCGGCCACGGCAGTTTCCATATGCTGGCGGCGGAGCTCTTCGAACAGGCCCTGCCGGTTGCCCCCGGACTGACCTCGCCCCGGGCCTGGGCCTTCGCCCTGATCGGCATAGATGAATACCTGCGGCGCTTAAGCGGCGACCGGCGGGCCAGCCAGATCCGGGAATCGCTGACCGCCAAGCTGATGCAGCGCTACGCCGATGCCGCCACCGAAGACTGGCAATGGTTCGAGGACGTGGTCTCCTACACCAATGCCAAGCTGCCGCACTCCCTGATCATCAGCGGCCGCAGCATGAACAATGCCGAGATGCTGGAGATCGGCCTCAAAACGCTACGCTGGCTGGTCAAGGTGCAAACCTCAGATACCGGTTCCTTCCGGCCGGTCGGCTCCAACGGGTTCTTCCCCAAGGATCAGGCCCGGGCCCTGTTCGACCAGCAGCCGATCGAGGCCCAGGCCACGGTATCGGCCTGCATCGAGGCCTACTCCGCCACCGGCGACATGTACTGGGCGGCCGAGGCCCGCCGGGCCTTCGAATGGTTTTTGGGACGGAACGATCTGGGCCTGGCCTTGTACGATTCCACCACCGGGGGCTGCCGCGACGGCCTGCATGTCGACCGGGTCAGCCAAAACCAGGGGGCCGAGTCAACCCTGGCCTTCCTGCTGGCGCTGGCGGAGATGCAGACCCTCCAAAGCACCCTCAGCAGTTTCAAAGAACCGTCGGGCGAATAGCGATGAACAAAATAATCGTCTCCCACAAAGATAATATTGCCCCTGCCATAATGCCTCCGGCGGTACAGGCAAAACGCATCGGTCCGGTGATCTCACCGGACCGTTCCCGGGTGTTATTGCGGCCCTTCTATCCCGCCCGGAAAAGCATTGCCCGGAGGATCGTGGCCCGGGTGATGGCCCTTACCGCTGAAGCGGCAGCCCAATTGCTGGCATCGGTGCTTAGCGAGTTCAAAGACCGGCATGAAAACGTCGAGCAGACCTTCCTCAACCGCTTCAAGCAGGTGCAGGCGTATCTTAAGGACCGGCAGGAAACCCCGCCGGAGAAACAGTTATTGATCGGATCCTATTTTTCGCACGAATATTCGCCGGAGTCGGCGGCCCTGTTCAATCCGTCCATTGTGCCGCACCCCAACCAGGCCGGGCTTCCCGATGGCTCGCTCCGTTTTGTCTTAAGTCTGCGGGCCACCGGGGAGGGGCACATCTCCTCCATCACCTTCCGCACCGGCACCGTCAGCGCCCAGCACCGCATCAAACTGACGCCGCTGGTACCCTTTGTTACCGAGCCGGAGCCCCTGTCCAACGCCACCTATCAGAAAGAGCTCTTCGCCCGCAAACTTCAGGAGGCGGGCCTGCACAGTAACTTCTGCCGGCGGGTGGTGGCTCAGCTTCCCGGGGAATTCGTTTTGGACGACCTGCGCCGGATGCTGAAAGCCGAGCGCCGGAAAATGACCCCGGTCGACGCCCTGGCCGACCGGGCCGCCCAAGGCGTCCTGCTGCTGGCCGAATCCAACTACCAGGTGCGGTTCGATCCCGCCAGCCACCTGGCCCAGCGGATCCTCTTTCCCTCGGTGCCCAGCCAGAGCAACGGCATCGAGGACGCCCGGTTTGTCATGTTCCGGGACGAGGACGGCAGCATCACCTACTACGCCACCTACACCGCCTACGACGGCAGGATCACCCTGCCCCAGCTGTTGGAGACCAAAGATTTTATCCAATTCAAGTTCCTGACCCTCAACGGCCCGGCCGTCCAGAACAAGGGCATGGCCCTGTTCCCCCGCAAGATCGACGGGCGTTACGCCATGCTGTCGCGCCAGGACGACCAGAATATTTTATTGATGTACTCCGACAATATCCACTTCTGGCAGACGCCCAAAATGCTGCTGCAGCCGGCCCAGCCCTGGGAGATGGTCAAGATCGGCACCTGCGGCTCACCCATAGAGACCGAGGCCGGCTGGTTAGTGCTGAGCCACGGGGTCGGCCCCATGCGGAAGTACTGCCTGGGCGCCTTTTTGCTGGACCTTAAAGACCCCTCGCGGGTGATCGGCCGCCTGCGCCAGCCGCTGTTGTCGCCAAATGAGGACGAGCGCGAAGGCTACGTGCCCAATGTGGTTTACACCTGCGGCGCTCTGCTGCACGGCCGGGAGCTGGTGATTCCTTACGCCATGAGCGACTATGCCAGCAACTTTGCCACCGTGCCGCTGGACGCCCTGCTGGCGGCGATGGAATGAACGATAGATAAGAGTGTTTAGATTATAGATTTTAGGGATTATCCTTGTCACACTGAGAGGCCTTGATTGCCCGGCAAGCTGAATGTGTGACAACATACAAGGTGCGTAATTCTATCCCCGGGTTGTGGATATATACACCTTTACCTGACGATTAAAATAAAATATACACGCGCTTCGCCGATCCAGTAGTTAGCCGCCACCCACCAATAGGAGATTGACAATGGAAGGAATATTTGCTCTACCCTACTCGGAGTATGAAGCAATCTTGCAGACCCAGAAATTCTTCAAAAAGAACGATGGATTTGCTGTTCTCGTACCTACAAGTCGGCAACAAAAAGGAATTGACTTCATTATTCTTAACACTCTCAACTCAAAGGTGCTACGGGTCCAAGTCAAGAGTTCACGTTCATATGTTCATCCAAGCCCACCGAATAAGTCGAAAGACGAGCACCATATTTACAATTTTTGGTTCAACAATTTTCTCAACAGGTACGAACCGAATACCGCCGATGTATACTTGCTATTCGGCTTATACCCCATCTACAACAACAAAAGCAACATCAAGTCAAAGAAAAAGTTCTGGAAGAGTATTATCCTTGCGCTCACTGACTCTGAGATGAAGAAGTTGCTGGATCAAGTAAAGACAAAGAAGGAAAACAAGCCGGATCGGTTCTTCGGCATCAGTTTTAACGATCCCAATAAAATTATCGGCAAACGCGGCTTCCCCGATAGACCTGATTTGACTGCCCATATTCTCGATACTAAGATCGGTGAATTACTCAACAAGCTGAAGTAGCAAATTCACGTGGTGGGCGGCAGCTAACAAACGGGTTTTGCAGCTCGTAAGAATAGCACGCGCAATGCCGTTTCACGGCCACGTTCTCGCCAGAAGCAGACAGGCGCAAACCCGCAAATGTTATATGACATAACCAGCCCAACTTAACAGGGTGCCCGCCGTCCATGGTGGGCAAGGAATTATTTTTTGTATCAGGTAAACAATGAAAGAAACACGATTATTCTCTTATAAAATGACACACGATACTGGATTTGCTCCAAATCCTTTCGGTGGATTTCTAACCTTAGCAACATGCAAGCCTAAAATACGGGAATGTAAAAAAGTGGGTGACTGGATTGCCGGTTTTACATCAGGCCAATTAAATGGTGAAAAAGTTGGAGATGAAAAGTTAATATATCTGATGAAAGTTACCGACAAGATATCATTCAAAGACTATTGGAACGATCCAAAACATGAAAAGAGAAAGCCAAATATAGATTCTCAGGTAGTTATTGAAAAGAGAGGGGATAATATATATATGCCCCTTGTTGAAACACCAAGAACTTTTTCGGATTTTAGGCAGATTCCTAACCATAATCATACTGAAAAAAACAAAGGAAAAGATTTAAGTGGAAAATATGTTTTAGTTTCAAATGTTTTTTATTACTTTGGCTCAAAACCTATAATTATACCAAATGATATCAGACCCAAAGTCCCGAAAGGTCAGTCAAGTCATGGTTCGAGAACTTACGACACGAAAGTAATTAATGATTTTTTATCATACATGGGGTCAAAATATCAAAAAGGAAGGCAGGGTCAACCTCATTCATGGTTTAATAAATAATGAAAGTTATATTAAGTCGTAAAGGGTTTGATTCAAGTTATGGGGGTCAGCCAAGTCCAATTTTACCGGATGGAACCTTACTGTCTCTTCCAATACCAGCGAGAAATGATGTTTTTAAGTTTTCTGATTTACGTTATCAAGATAAATCATATTATGAAATTATAAAGAAGCTTAAACCGAACAGTAAAATAAAAAAAGATTATACATGCCATCTTGATCCAGATATAAGAAGGGATGTGGTAAAAAGAGGCCCTTCATGGAAAGGGTTGTTTGGACAAATGGGCAGTGCTCAAGGGCATTTAAACAATGAAAATGTTGGACTTGATGATATATTTATATTCTTTGGATGGTTTAAAGAAACAGAATATACACACGCTGGGATCCAATACATAAAAAATGCTCCTGATTTACATGTAATTTTTGGCTATTTCCAAATCGGTCAAATTTATAAATCATATGATGATTTACCCAATTTGGCAAAATATCATTCTCATGCTAATAAATTTTCAATTGATAAAAACAATTGTATATATGAAGCTAAAGAATCTTTGAGCTTTAACAACAGAATTTCAGGTTGTGGTTGTCTGAAATATAACAAGACATTAGTATTAACAAAAGAAGGTGAGAATAAAAGCCACTGGGATTTGCCGGATTATTTTAAAGGCGTAAAGATATCATATCATTCAATAAATTCTTTTAAACAAGATTATTTTGATTCTGCCAAGAAAGGACAAGAATTTGTTATTGAAAATAATGAGAGTATAGTTGAATGGACAAAGAATGTTATTAAGAATTATGATAGTTCTTTATTGTAAAAACGCCTACGCTGCCCTGGCTTCGGCTAATTTATACGGGGATGGGCTGGTTATGCCATATAACAGCGGTTACCCGGCTACGGCCATTCGGCCTTCGCCCAAATTGGCTCCCGTTGGTTGCCAACTTCGCAAAGCCGCAAACGTTAGCACTACTATTTAAGGTGGTAGAATGAAATTCTGCTGGGTGACCATAAACGTAAAGGACATGGAACGGTCCCTGTCATTTTACCGGGACCTTCTGGGCCTGGAGATAAAACGCAAAATGAACCCCAACCCCGACATGGAGATCATCTTTCTAGGCTCCGGGGAAACGCAGGTGGAGCTTATCTGCAATAAAAAGGCCGGCGATATTGTCGCCGGCAAAGACATCTCCCTGGGCTTCGAGGTGGATTCCTTGGACAAATTCAGCGAGGTGTTAAAGGCCAAGAACATTCCCATCCATTCCGGGCCCTTCCAGCCCAACCCCCACATCAAATTCCTGTACATCCTCGACCCGGATGGAGTAAAGATCCAGTTGGTGGAAAACATAAAATAAGAACCGGGCGGAGACCAGCCACAGCGTCAGTATATTTTACCAAATCTATAATTAGCATCCATTTATAAAAAACAACAACAACGAAACGATGATTATAATTAGCCCAGTCGTTTACGGCTGGGAAAGCGGATAAAGCAAAATGTAAAAGGCCATTAACGGCCTTACGAGGGGACTATTTTCGTTTATTATCAATCCCAGGCCTGAAGGCCTGGGCTAATTAAATATACGCATTGCGATTTTAAAATAATTCTTTAGGTATATATTGTGAATATGCATTGGAAAACCAGATCCACACGATACATCTTACAGGATAAATGGATATCCCTACGGGCTGATTCATGCATCATGCCTAATGGAAACATCATCGAGCCCTATTATATTTTGGAATACCCGGATTGGATCAATGTTGTCCCGATAACAATCGATAATGAAATTATTCTGACCAAACAATACCGCCACGGCATAAAACAAACTATATTGGAAATACCCTGCGGGATAATTGAACCTTCTGATAAAACACCGACGGATGCGGCAAAAAGAGAATTGTTGGAAGAGACCGGTTATTCATCGGATGATTTCATCGAGCTTTGCAAATTATCTCCAAACCCGGCAAATCATATCAATACAACTCATTGTTTTTTGGCTCGAAACGTTACTTTGAATGCCAAAACAAATTTGGACCATTCGGAACAAATAGAAATACTGAAAATACCGTTATCAGAAGTGAAAGCTTTGTTGAAAAATAATCAAATACGACAGACCTTGCATGTCTCGGCGTTATTTTACGCCCTCGAATATTTGAAGGAACACGGTTCTAACCCATGATCGAACGCACCGAAGCCATAATCCTAAAATCCCAAAACTGGTCGGAGACCAGCCGCATTGTCAGCGCCTTCACCCGGCAGTTCGGCCGGATGAAATTCATGGCCAAGGGCGCCCGCAAGCCCCGGAGCAGGTTCGGGGCCTCCTTCCAGCCCGGCGGGGTCTCCCAGATCGTCTTCTACCGCAGCCGGCACTCCGAACTGCACACCGTCTCCGAGACCGACGTGGTCTGGGATCCCTCGGCCCTGGCCGAGGGCGGCCGGATGAACCCGGCGGCAGTGGCCCTGGAGATGGGCTACAAGCTCACCGCTTTGGAATCGCCCAACCTGGCCTTTTATAAAAATCTTTCGGGTTTTCTGAAAGCACTGCCATCCTCCGGGGAAAGCCACAGCGAACTGCTGGGCTTTTTCCTGGCGGCCCTCAACAACCTGGGGCATTCCCCCCGGCTGGATTCCTGCGTCAAATGCCGCCGGGAGCTTAAAAGCGGCGCCCCGGTCTTCTCGGTGACCGAGGGCGGCTTCCTCTGCCCCCGCTGCCATGCCCCTGAGGGGGAATGCATTCTCCTGAAGCCGGCCCAATCTGCGGCCTTGTATCACTGGCACTCCACTGGAGATCTGTGCGACATCACCCGCCACGACGGAAAATGCCTGATCGAGACCCTGACCGCCTTCGTCAATCATCACATATCCGGCCGGACTAAACTCATCTGCGTGAAATATCTGGACTGACCTATTCCCCTCTCCCAATGCTTTGGGGGAGGGGACTTAATATTTCCCTTCCCGCATCGGGAAGGGGTAGGGGTTAGGTCAGTCATTCCCGAGAAATCGGGAATCCAGGAACCGGTCAGCCCCAATAATTGTAGGGGAGGGTTTTAAACCCTCCCCTATTAAAACACCAAGCCCCCGCCTATGGCGGGGGCTTTCGTATTTATCGACCTCATCCCTTCGCCCTTCTCTTCCCAAGAGAAGGGTTGGGTTGAGTTATTTTATTCCGCCAGGTATTTCAGTGAAAATTCCTCTCCGCTGATCCGTTGGTACAATTCGGGATAGGTATAGGTCCCGGAGGGCTTGATCACCTCGTCCAGCAAAAATTTGCCGAACTTTTTACCCTGGGCCATGATGTCATCCGTTTTATGGCGCTTTTTGAACACCTCCCTCAGCATATCGCAGGTCAGGTCGCCCATAAAATAATTGTGCAGGTAGATGGGATGGGTGGTATGGTGGATCCAGAATCCCCAGAGCGGCTCTTCGGCGTAAGGCTCCTCGCCCAGTATCTGCCGGTATATCTTCCAGTACAGTTGATGAACGTCGTCTATCGAGGTTATATTCTCCCGGTACAGGGCCTGATCGAACAGGATGGCCGGAACGGCTTCGATCCTGGTGGCCCGTTCCCAGCGTTTGAGATTGGCAAAATTCTCCGCTGCCTTTTCCCGGCCATCGCCGAAGAACTGTCCGAAGAACGATCCTTCGTAAAGGAAATCCTGAAAAAGGTTGGCGAACCCCTCGGAGACGATACCGCTGCCCCCCATGTTCAACAGCACCTCCCGGGGCTTCAGTAGAAAGGAGTGCAGGGCGTGCCCGGTCTCGTGCAGCAGAACACCGTATTCGTGATAGCGGTTCTCCACGTTGGCCAGTATCCGCGAATCGACCGCCGTCTGGATGGGAAAATTGTAGCCCCACTCCGACTTGTTGCGGCGGGGAAAGATGTCGTAGGTGATGTTGTGCAGGGTGATGTCCCACCCGAAGTTCAAAAAGAAGTCCCGAACCACATCGTAACAGGCCGACATGTCAACCCGGTGATTAAGTTCCGGGGCCAGTTGGGCGCTGATATAGGCGTCATCCCAAGGCTTGACGGCGCTGTCGCCAATAAATTTTTCACCGTATTCCGCCTTGATCTTTTTCATGGCCGGCAGTAATTTGACTATCTGTTCCGGCCAGCGGTCGAACATGTTTACATCCAACTCCTGCTGTTCCAGTTGGTAGGCCACGAAATTTTTGGCGCCGTAGAGCCGGGCATATTCTTTTCTTAAACCGATAAGTTCGGCAAACCCGGCCTGGAACAGCGGCTGGTTCACCTGGGCCCGGGCCAGGTAGGCCCTCTTTCTTTTCTCCCGGTCCGGCTCGCTGCGCAGGATCTGGGCAATCTCGGTGGAGCGGATCTCCCGGCCATCCAGGCTGGAGCGGTGGTTGTTAAGCACCTTGGACAGTTCGGTGGACAGTTTCTGGATCTCCAACTCCAGCTTGTTCATCTCGTCGGACAGGTGATAGGGCTTGAAGGCCTTGTACAGGATCTCTGTCCGGCGTTTATCCAGCGGCTCCAGGGCCATTGCTTTATGATCCAGAATGGCCTGATAGTTTTTCTGGTCCTTGAATACTTTGACCAGCTTCTGGTAGGCTTTTTGCGAGCCGAAGTCGTATCCGGTGGTATACTGGACCCATTCCAGCCGGGAATACTGGGCGGAGAGCTTCTCCAGCTTGCGGCCGATGGCGGTGATCTTTTTTATCTGGGACATTTGAGGCTCCTATTGTGTTTTTCAAAACCTATACACCGATTATACAAGGCCGGGCTATAAATGTCAAAACATTATCCCCAACGTCAACCTGACCCTGCGGGGCAGAGCATAAGCCGAGCTTTCGGGATAGCGCAATGAATTGTATGGGTCATTGACGTAGTCATTATAGGCGGCCACATAAGTGAGATAGAGTTCCTTGTCGTCGATCACCCCGTCGCCGTTAAGGTCCCGCCATTTGCTGTAATCAGGATTGGGATACCAGACGGTGTCTCCGACGGCATCGGTGGTGCCGGGAAGGCTATCCAGCACCATTTTCCCGGCAAAATCATCATAGTTGAGCGGCGTGCCATAGGCATCGGTCAGGCCGGTCTGGGGAAAGACCCCGGTGGCATTCCTCCTGTTGAAAAGATTCAATATTTCAAGCTCGATAGAAACTTTTGTTTTAGACAACGGAATGGTTTTAACCATCTTCAGGTCGGTATTGAATGTCCAGGGCATCCGTTCTGTGTTAATTTTTTCCAAAATACTGTAGGGAAATCCGCTGTAGGCAATATTAAACAGACTGATGGAAAGATCGGCCAGTGGCCGGGTTCCCAAAATCCGCGGCCCGAAGTCATGGTCAAAATCCCAGCCCATATTCAAGACGAACTTATGTCGCTGATCCCAATTGAGAAAACATTCGTTGATGTATCTGGGATCCAGAAAGAAATCCGCACACCCTGGGTCTGTCCCGCCTCCGTAGATGTAATAATTTGCAATTATTGTCGCCGAAGTAGTGTATTTGGCCACTTGCAGTGAATAATTGCCTTTAAGCGTGAATCCTTTTTCTAGAGGTTCTAATTCATAGGAGAGTTCCAAACCGCGAATATTGGCTTGGCGGTTGTTTTTATATCCAATGTAATTCAAACCAGTGCAAGTATCTTGTATATATGTGGTATCTATAAGATTATAAACATCCTTATAATACAAACTTAGGTCAAGCTCCGAGCTTCGGCCGAACCGCCGGGATATGCCAGCCTCATACGCTATGGTGTATGGTACGGAAAGCTCCGGATCCCCAATCAATGTATTTCCTCGGGCAATATTGACGCTTAACTGTTTGTACAGATAATCCCAGGACGGTTGTTGGACATACCGGCCGAAGTTCACCCGGAAAGAAGTGGACTGTGAGACCTTGTGCAGGAAACCCAGCCTCAGGCTGAACATGGTGGTGTCCCGGGCTTCAATGTAGGAGGCGGTATCGGTCAGGTTGAAGTTATCGGCCTTTTTCCCGGCATTGGGCATGAACCTATCCAGCCTGACCCCGGCGGTGAACACCAGGTCCTTCAACTCCAGCTTTTCCTGCAGATATATGGCCAGGTTGGCCGGATCGAAATCGTAATGATCCTTGAATGGATAGGCATTCCACGGCAGGGAATTCTCCTTGAGGTAGATACGGTATTTCTTGAGATCGATACCTCCCTCCAGGTTGTTCCTTTCGTTCAGTTGATGGTTCATCTTGAAATTCAGCCCGTTATAGCTGTCGGCCGTCTTCCGCCACAGCCGGGCCAGACCGTAGCCCACAAAATAGCCCGGCACGCCGTAGGGATTGTTGGTGTTGTATGCATATCCCTGTCCGGCATAGGCATCGTAGATGCTGTCGCCGTTGGCATCGGCATCCGGCAGAAAGGTATAATCCTGCCACCAACTACGCTCCTTCTCAGCGGCGGTATCAAGCACCCCTGTCTGGGTCTTGGCGCTGAAACGGTTGATCCCCAGGGAATATGAGGTCTTTGGCGAGATGTCCTGTTTGAATCTCAGACCCAGCATCCATTCTTTTTTCAATTGGGCATAGTAATTATCTAAATTATATTTAAAGTAAGTGCTGTATTTTGACTCCTGCTCCCTATTGGCAAACCAGGAGAGGCTGGCTTTGGCCTTCCATCGTTCGATCCTGTAATCCGTCCGGCCCTGCAGTTTGTAGGAATTCGATCCGCTGTGCGGCAGATAGGGCTGGTCCCATTCCTTCCAGCCGTACATCCGGCCATGGGCCAGGCGGTCCAGCTTCTCCAATTCCCACATCTGCTGTCCGCTGATATCCGATCCCCCGGCGGTATAAAGGCTGTCGTAATATCTGATGGTGTCGGCCCAGTCACCCACCCAACCGTAGGCGCCTCCGCTACCCGGAACGGTATCCCACTGAGAGTGGCTGTAATACAGGGTATCGGCCCAGATATAATCCTTGGAATGATCGGGAATAAACATCTTTTCCGGCATATTGTAGGCTATTAGGCCCTTATTATCCATAACCTCGGCATTGAATGAAAAGCGCATCGCCGGAATTTTTGGAACGGACGAATTCCAGAATGTTTCATATCTGTTATACCCGCTGTTGACCGAGCCATGGATCATATCCGAGGTCCACTTGATTCCCTTATCGTCCGACGCCCTTTCGGTAACGATATCTACTGCGCCCGACATGCTTTGTCCGATCGAGATTGGAAACCCAGGGCCGGTAATATCGATCCCGGCCATGGCCCCGGCCGGCAGGTGTTCGCTAAAATTTCCGAAATGCCGGTCGCTGACATCGAAGCCGTCCACGAAATAGGCAATCTCGTCATGGTCTCCGCCCCGCAGGTGTACTTGCCCGGTGTAAACCACTGTTCCCGGTGCCTGCCGCAGAACGCCGCCCAGCCCCGGCTCGGGCATGTTTTGTATTTGTTCGGCCGCTATTCCAGGCTGGTCCGTCCCTATGGGTTTACTTTCTACTATCTGCTTTTTTGGGCTGGCCGGCCAAAGCTTCAAAAAAAGTATCGAGGCCCTTTCCGGATAGTAGAGCACCTCCTTGACCATCACGGGTTCGAATCCTTTCTTCTCCGCCCTGAGGGTATAACTGCCTGCCCGAAGGCTGTCCAGAATAAAATAACCGTTGATGTCCGTCCTGGACTCAACGGTTGTACCCACGATAGTGATCTTTGCCTTTTCCAATCCCCGCCCGGTTGCGCCATCAATTACCAGCCCTTCAAGGTTATTGGCGTTCTCTGCTGCCAAGGAAAGTATCGCAGACCACAACAAAACGGCCGAACATATAACCCTGCGCATATATGCCTCTTAGATAGGGTTGTTTGATTATGTATTTAACCTAAAAGTATTGTAGCAAAAAATCCCCTGATTTGTAAATATAATTTTTCATAATTCTCATATAAGCTTCATAGTAATGGCCTGTTGATATTTTGCCGGATAGGTTTTGATCAAGGAAATTTCATCGCATTTATTGAAGGTGGCAAATTCTTTCAGGCTTTTGGCCAGAGTCGGGAGGAACTCATCCATATCGGCCATCCTTTTCTCGATGAACAGCGAATTGATAATAAGCTGTTTGTCCTTCCGGTCGGCCTTGGGGTCCAGCCGGCCCACCAGGTCGCCTTTCCATAATATCGGCAGACTGAAATAGCCGTATTTCCTTTTAATGGCCGGGGCGTAGCACTCTAATGTATAATCGAAATCGAATATCTCTTTGATGCGGTTCCGCAGGATGATCAGATTATCAAATGGCGACAACAGATGAACCTTGTGCTTGCCACCTTTCGATTTTTCATCAATCCCGGCCAGGTCTTCTGTTAAAATGAAATATTTTTTAGGCAGGCCCTCGATGAATATCTGGACTATCTCTCCGCTTTCTTCCAGTTCTTTCAGCCATCTGCTCATCCGGCCGGTGATGTGCATGTACTTGTCTATGTCGCCTTCGGTGGCAAGGCCCATGGAGCCCAGTGCCCGCTTGATAAAGAAATGCTTCTCCTCCCGCTCGCCGGGTATTGAGATGTCCAGGCCGGAGGGCAGCACCCGCTCGGTCAGGTCGTATATCCTCCGGAAGTTTTTTCTTTCGCTGACCATCAATTCGCCCCGCAGGAACAGCACCTCCAGTGCCATCTTCTCCGGCTTCCAGTCCCACCACACGCCCTGGTGTTTGTTCCGACCTTCGAAATCGCTTCCGGAAAGCGGGCCCTCTTCGGCCACCCGTTTTTTCACCCGGTCGATTATATGCTTCTTTCCCTTTATCCAGGACGAAATGTACTTACTGCGCTTCCCCTGCATGTGGGAGATGTAGTAGCGGTAATCCTTCATCGGTAGATAACTGGCGGCATGGGCCCAGTATTCGAAAATCTTGCGATCGTCTTTTTGCAATTGATGGAGACACTGCTGATGGTAATCGCTGACCCTGGCATTAAGAGCCACATGATGCGCCCGCTCGATAATATTGATGGTGTCTATCTGAACATAGCCCAGCTTATCAATGGCCAGATAAACACCGTCCTTGCCGTGCAGGGATGCGGAATCGTCCAGCAATTGCTTTTGCAGGTTGAGAGCTTTGGCTTGTTGTAATGATATTTTATTCATTACATTAACGATCTATTTTTAAAAAGTAAAACTTAGTGCGTACCCTATAACCCTTATTGCAAAAGGCTGACCCCGCTATCGGGATCAGCCTTTTATTTTATCTTGTTTCCGTTTGATAGTCCAGCAATTCAACATCCCCTACTGCAGGAAATAAATAACACCCGCTTACAAAACCTATTCCCAATTGGCTCCTCGATCTCATAAAACCGATAAACTGTAAACCAGTAAACTCGTTTACTGGTTGTACAGCTAGAACCGGTACCCCGCCCCCAGCGAGCCCTCGGCCAGAAGGTTGGGCTTTACATAAGATCCCGAAGTGATCTTATCCCCGGGAAGGAACATTCCGCCCCGCCCCTGGCCCCAGAGAAATATCTTCGGAGTAAGGCAATATTCAATGCCGGCCCCGCCCCGGAAAATGGGACTGACGGCCTTTTGTTCCTCTCCGGTAGCCGGATCGATATAAACCGCACCGTCGTAGTTGTTTTGCCAAGATAAAACACCGGCGCTGACCAAAACGTAAGGGGTGGCTTTCTCCCAGAAGGAGAATTTGTAACGGCCCTCGGCTTCGATGTTGATATAACTATTTTGATAAAGCTGGTAATTGGGCTCCCAGATGTTTTCCATGAGTTTGTTGCCCCCGAACCCCAGGCTCAGTCCGGCCATGATGCCGTGTCCGACATCCATCCCTCCGCCTACCCTGATCATGTAGCCGTAATCCGCATCGGAGGTTACTCCTCCCATCAGTTTGATGACCCCGCCGCCGGCAAACACCTGCCACTTGCCGGAAGCAGAGGTATTTTGGCCGGACAGTTTGACATCAAGCTTTTGCGGCAGCTTGTCCCTGAGGCTCAAGCTGCGGCTGGCCGGGGGATAGCCGGGTGCGGTAAACATGATCTGGTAGTTTCCCGGCTTCACTTCCGCCCGGTATCCGCCGTCCCCGGCCTGACTTTCGGTCTGCAGTGACTGTGACCCTGTGATGCTGATCAGGGCTTTCAGCGGACGACCGCTGGCCGAATCGCTGACGATTCCCGAAACCTCGACCACCCTGCGCTTAAGGGTCAGGTCCCACTTCTCGGCCTGGCCGGCGGTAACCGTTATCTTTCTTTCTATCCAGCGGTATCCGTTGGCATAGATGTGGACCTTGTAGTCGCCCGGAGCCAGTTCCGCCTGGTAGCGCCCTGCCGAATCGCTCATCACCCCTGGAACGTCGGTGCCGGGAAAGGTTATCATGCCCTTCATGGGGGTACCGACATCGCGGTCCTTGATGGCCCCAGAGATGGTTCCTTTGGCTGCTTCCTGACAAAGCGCCGAACCGGTAATCAGCCCGGCCAGGCACCACGCCATCCCCAGCGACAACAACGCTCTTTTTTTCATCTTGGGTTCCTTCCTGCTATTTTTAAATTTTCCGGAGATAATCAATAAATAACCGGAGATCACACTGCACGCCAAAATGTCTATTCCTGTTTTATCTCTTCTATGATATAGGTCTCCACTATGTCGCCCACTTTGATGTCGTTGAACTGGTCCAGCCCCAGGCCGCACTCGAAGCCGGTCTGCACCTCGCGGACATCGTCCTTGAAGCGCTTGAGCGAGGCGAATTTCCCGTTGTACACCTCCACGTTGTCCCTTATAAGACGGACCTTGTGGGAGCGGGCGATGGTCCCGGACAGTACCTGGCAGCCGGCGATAGTGCCCACCCCGGATATCTTGTAGGTCTCCCGCACCTCCACCCGGCCCTGCACCGCTTCCTTGAACACCGGGGCCAGCATCCCCTTCTGGGCCTTCTGCAGGTCCTCCAGGGCATCATAGATGATGTTATACATGCGGATCTCCACCCCCTCGTTCTCAGCCAGCTCCCGGGCCCGCTCCTCGGGCCTGACATGGAAGCCAATGATGATGGCATTGGAGGCCTGGGCCAGCCGGACGTCGGACTCGTTGATGGCGCCCACCCCCTTGTGGATGACCACCAGCTTGACCTTGTCGTTGGACATCTTGAACAACGAATCGCCGATGGCCTCGATGGAGCCGGCCATGTCGCCCTTGATCACCAGCTTCAGCTCCTGAATCTCGCCCTCCTGGATCTGGTCGTAGATACCCTCCAGGGTGACCTTCTTGGCGGGACGGAACTCATGCTCCCGCTTCAGCTGCTGACGGCGGTTGGCCATCTCCTTGGCATCCGATTCAATCTGGTAGACCTGGAAGGAATCGCCGGCCATGGGGGCCCCCTCAAAGCCCTGCACCAGCACCGCGCTGGATGGTCCGGCTTTAAGGATCTGCTTGCCGTGCTCGTCATACATGGCCCTCACCCGGCCGCTGTACAGACCGGCCACGAAGGGCTGGCCCTTCTCCAGGGTGCCCTGCTGAACCAGAACCGTGGCCAGAATGCCCTTGCCCTTGTCCAGCCGGGACTCTATCACCGTTCCCTTGGCCGGGCAGTCGGGGTTGGCCTGCAGCTCCAGCAGGTCGGCCTGCAGCAGCACCATCTCCAGTAGTTTCTCCACGTTGAGTCCGGTTTTGGCCGAAACCTCCACGGCGATGGTCTTGCCCCCCCAGTCCTCCACCAATAAACCGACCTTGGAAAGCTCCTGCTTGACCTGGTTGGAATCGGCCTTGGGCAGGTCCATTTTGTTGATGGCCACGATAATGGGCACCTTGGCGGCCTGGGCATGATCAATGGCCTCCCTGGTCTGGGGCATCAGCCCCTCGGTGGCGGCCACCACCAAAATGACGATATCGGTCACCTGGGCGCCCCTGGCCCGCATGGCGGTAAAGGCCTCGTGACCCGGGGTGTCCAGAAAAGTTATCGAGCCATTGCTTATTTTCACCTCATAGGCGCCGATATGCTGAGTGATGCTGCCGTGCTCCCCGCCGGCCACATCGGTCTTGCGGATGGTGTCCAGCAGGGTGGTCTTGCCGTGATCCACGTGGCCCATCACCGTTACCACCGGAGGCCGCGGCTTCAGGTTTTCCGGGGAAAGTTTTTCATCATCCTTCTCCTCCGGCTGGTTGAATTCATCCTGTTCTTCCAGCACATAATCGAATTCATCGGCGATGGTGGCCAGGGTGTCCAGGTCCAGCCGCTGGTTGATGGTGACCATCAAGCCCAGCCCCAATGCCTTGGCAATCACCTCTCCCGGCTTTGCCCCTATGGCCTGGGCCAGATCGGCCACTGAAGAATATTCCGGTAGTTTAACAACCTTTTCGTCAACCGCCTCTCCCGGCGCATCCCCCCGGTCCTTGTCTTTATAAGACCTGCGGGCTTTGCCTCTTTCGATGGCGGCCATGGTCTGCCTGACTGTTGCGGCAATGGCCACGTGATCAACCGGCAGCTTTTTATCTTTCTGTTTTTTCCGCTTGCGTTTTCTTTTTCGTTTTCCCAGCGCATACTCTTCCGCCGGCGGCTTGGGATAGGGGGTGGTCATTTCCTTGGGATAATCTATGGGGGTGGGCACGATCTTGGTGATCACCGGTTTGTGCACCACCGGCCTGGGCGGCACCGGTCTTCTCATTATCGGCTTAGCGCCCGAAACCGCCGCAACCCTTGATACAATGATCGGGGGGGCCTCCTCCACCGCCACCTTGGCCTCGGCTTTGACCGTGGCTTCTTTTTTCTCCTGGATCTTCTTCTTCTGCTGTTGCTGCTGCTTGACCGCTTCCTTCTCCTCTTCGAACTTCAGCTTGACAGACTCCAGCATATCCTTGGTGACCAGGCTCATCCGGCTCTTGATGTTGAAATTGAGCTCGTTGAGCATGGACAGCAGTGCATCGGCCGATATCTTCAGATCCTTGGCCGCCTCAAAAACCTTCACCTCCTTGGCCGGTTTGGCGGTCTCGGCTTTCTTTTTGGCAACGGGTTTCTTCTTGACCACTTCCGCCTTTTTGACCACTTCTATCTTCTTGACTGCTTCTTTCACCACGGCTGCCTTGGCTGTCTTCTTGGTGGTCTTGGTAGTTTTCTTAGTCTCTGCCATAATATCTCCTATTCCTGCCGTTCCGTTGGTTCTCCGGCCTGGTGCTGTTCATCATCATTGTCGGATTCTTCTTTTCCGTCGCTGCCGGATTCTTCGGCTGGATTCTTCTCGGCTTTGGCCGGTTCTTCCTCGCCGGCAGGCTCGGCCGGGGTCGGGTCTTCCTCGCCGGCAGGCTGGTCCGGAGCCGGTTCTTCCTCGCCGGTAGGCTCGGCCGGGGTTGGGTCTTCCTCACTCGCTGGCTGGTCCGGGGCCGGCTGATCGGCGGGCTCAGCCGGGGCGTTCTTCTCGTCAAAATGCATCAGCTGGGCGTCCTTAGCCTCCTTGGCGGCGGACAGCACCTTCTCGGCTGTCTTGGCGCCTATGCCATCGATACTGGTCAGGCCATCCTCGCCAGATTCTATCACCTTCTCCACCGTATCCAGCCCGGCCTCCTTGAGTTTGGCCTTGATCTTGTCGGAGATGATCAGTTCTTCCATCGGAAGCTGCACCTGGGCCAGAGCCTCGAACCTCTCCTGATACTGGCTATCGGTCATCACGTCTATCCGCCAGCCGGTCAACTTGGCCGCCAGACGGACATTCTGCCCTCTCTTGCCGATGGCCAGCGAATACTGGTCGTCGGGGCAGATCACTATCACCCGCCTCTCCTCAGGCTCGGGGAAGGCCTCCAGCCCCTTGGCCGGAGAAAGGGCCCGGGCTACGAACAACGCCGGATCCGAAGACCAGGACACAATATCTATCTTCTCGCCCGACAGTTCCCTGACCACCGTCTGAACCCTGGCGCCCTTGAGCCCCACAAAAGCCCCCACCGCGTCCACCTTGGCTTCGTTGGAGTGCACCGCCACTTTGGTCCGGTCGCCCGCCTCGCGGGCAACGGCCTTTATCTCCACCAGGCCCTCTTTGGTCTCCGGCACCTCCTGCATGAACAGCCGTTTGACAAAATCGGGATGGCTGCGCGACAATATCACCTGCGGCCCTTTGATGGTCTTGGCCACGTCCAGGACCACCGCCCTGACGGTGCGCCCCTGCTGGTAGCGCTCGGAACGGATCTGCTCGGAATACGGCAGAACGGCCTCGGTGCGATCCAGGCTGACCAGGATGTCGTCCCGGCTGATCTGCTGGACCGTCCCGGTAACGATGTCCCCCACCTTGCCGGAGAAATCCTTGAACACCTGTTCCCGCTCGGCCTCCCGCACCTTCTGGAAAAGTATCTGTTTGGTGGCCTGGATGGCCATCCGTCCGAACTCTTCGAACGGCAGGATCACCTCCACCTCATCGCCCGGCTGGGGGTCGTCGATATATTCGGCGGCATCCTCGGCGGAGATCTCCAGGGCCGGATCGAGGATCTCTTCTGCCACCACCTTCTTGGCAAAAATACCGATCTCCCCGGTATCGTCCTCCAGCTCCACGAAGATGTTCTCCGAGGTGCCGAACCGCTTTTTGCAGGCCTGCAGTAGGCCCATCTTAAGGGTCTCGATAACGAATTCCTTGCTCAGGTTCTTGCGCCTGGCGATCTCGCCCAGGGCTTCGATTACGTCTAGGTTGGACACGTTCTTTTGCTCCTTAGTATGTATGTGATCCTGGTGTTATTTTTTCTTATTTATGGTTTCTGTGTCTAATTCATAACTCAACCCCATCCCCTTCTCTTGCAAGAGAAGGGGAATATGAGGGGATGAGTTAGGTCTTTTTAAATTCCACTTCCAACCGGGCTTTTTTTATCTGGGCCAGCGGCAGCCAGACCGCTTCCTGGTCCTGCAAGCTGATCTTGACCATTCCGTTCTGGATCTCGCCGATGCGCCCGATGAATGTATTCTGGCCGTTCAGGGGCTGGCTAATGACTACCTTGGCCGGCTTGCCGGCATAGCGAATGAAATCTTCCGCCCTCTTCAACGGCCGGTCCAAACCGGGGGAGGATACCTCCAAACGATAGGGGTGGGTAATAGGGTCGTTGACATCCAGCTCGGCCGAGATCCGGCGCGACAGGCCGCTGCAATCCTCCATGGCGACGCCCTGGCCGGGCCGGTCTATGAACACTCTTAGAAAATCACCGCCGACCTTGAATTCCACGTCCACCAGCTCCAGCCCCATCTCATCAGCCAGAGGTTGGGCAATCTCTTTTATTTTGGCGATGACCTCTTCGGCTGATATTTTATCGTTCACTTATAACCTGCCTTTTGACTTTACCACAAAGACACTAAGACACAAAGAAAAACCTGGTTAGAAATATTAGACCCTCTGTATCTCTGCGGTTGATGTTCTGGTTGGTTTTTCGGATAGCAAAAGAGAGCGGGCTTTGTACCCGCTCTCCTAAAAATCAAGTCTGAGGATATTATAGCTTAAAAGGAGATATAATGCAAGGATTTTTTTACCGCTGCTTCAGCGATCAACCCGCTTGGCCCGGCTCCGATGATGACTTTCTTGTTTGAGATAAATAAGAGTTCTACTTAAACAACTCTAATTTAGTTGTATCCTTATTCCAACAATAATTTCTAATGCCGGAAAATTTCTGTTTATCCGAATTATAAAAAATTTCTGTTATCCATGAACAGTTATACTCTATTACACCATTCGGCCAATAACGGGCAGTTCTTGCTTGCACGGGCTTTTGCACCCCAACCTCGGGATTATTGTAATTTATGTAATGTGTCTCTAATTGGAATATACGGCACATATTGTCAGCATTGTAAAATAAGGACGAATCTATTTGAATGTCAGGAATTGTGGTACATGCTTGCATTGCATATTTTAAATCAAGCACAATAACAGGTTTACCATTTATTTTGAAAGCCTTAATATTAGTCAGATACATATCAAACTCACCGCAATCCTCTGGAATAAGTCCCGATTTCCAGATGGCAAAATAATTATTTTTATTAGTAATATCATAGACATAGATTCTATGGAAAATCTGTTGATAATTTTTCTTATCAGTAATTGAAACATCTACAACTGCTATCTTTCTATTAATCTGCGGAAATATATATTCTGCGGACGATAACCTTTTGAACTCTAAAGGAAACTCTTTCTTAAATATTTTAAAACAATCCTCACTTATCTCTTTCGTATTGACTAATGAAAATACATCAAGTATTCGGTTGCATGCAATAAATAGGGTTGCTGATAGTATTGGAATTAACAAATATTTTTTCATTTTATATCCTTTATATTAAATTCTTTTCGGCAAAACTGAAATGCCCCAGCCTGCCCACTATCAGATGGTCCAGCACCCGGATATCCATGGTCTTGGCCACGCTGATGATGGAATCGGTCAAGGCCTTGTCCTCCGGCGAAGGCTGGCAGTGGCCGCTGGGATGGTTATGCACCAGGATCAGTCCGGCCGCATGGCAGTCCAAAGCTTCCTTGATGATCCGGCGAGGATAGACTGCCGCCTTGTCCACCGTCCCCTGGTTTATTATGTTGTGCTTCAGTACCTCGTTCTTGGTGTTGAGGTAGATGCACAAAAAAACTTCATTCGGCAAGCCGGCCAGTTTGGCCTTGGCAAAATTAAGCACCGTCTGGGGAGACGAAAGCACATCTCTTGATGCCATCTCGTTGGTCATGTAATATTCGATAATCGCTTTGTTCAATTTTATCAGAATGCCGGAGCCCTGGCTTAACCTTTTTACCTTATCCAGTTCCTCCGGAGAGGCATCCAGCACCCCGGAGAGTCCGCCGAATCTTGTGATCAGTTCCTTGGCCAGGGGTTTGACATCGCGCCGGGGCAAGGCATAGGTCAATAACAGCTCCAGCAGTTCGTAGTCGTGCAGGCCGTCTCCGCCGGCTTTACGGAATTTTTCCTTCAACCTCTGGCGGTGGCCAGCCTTTAATTCTTTATTATCCATTTCTCCCCTGTTCCGTTTTCATGACAAGATTAATATTGGAGATGCCCTCCGATAAGGCAAACCGGCTTGCATATTTATCACATTTGTTATACAATTTACTCAAGCAGTCTTTTAAGAGGAGGTTTATGGAAACTTATACCATACTGGTGGTCGAGGATGAAGCCAATATGGCCCGGCTTCTGGAATTTCAACTGCGGAAGGTTGGCTACCAGGTGATCCAGGCCCGCGACGGCCAGGACGGCTTGCAGGTCGCCAAAGAGAAACAGGTGAACCTGATCCTGACAGACATCATGATGCCGATGATGGACGGCTACGAACTGTGCCGGGCCGTCAAGAAGAGCCCCGATCTGAAGCACCTCCCGGTGCTGATGCTTTCGGCCAAGATAGACCGGGCCAGCATCATCCACGGTTATGCGGTGGGCGCCGCCCGTTATCTGACCAAGCCCCTCAAAAGGGAGGAGCTTTACAAGGGCATTGACCTGCGGCTAAAATACGCCACCAAGGCCCGATCCATGTTGGCCCGCAAGGCCAAGGAGTGGTCCGGAAAATTATCGGTGGTCAATATATTCAAACTGCTGGAACTGTTCTCTATCGGAGGCTGGACCGGCCGCATCGAAATAACTAATGTCGAGGGCCAGCACGGCTGCCTGCATATAAATCAGGGGGCCATAGAGCACTGCAGCCTGGAGGGACAGATCAACCTGTTCAATATATTCGTGGTGCTGTCCTGGGAACAGGGCTCCTTTGAGGCCACCCGGTACTGATCCTTTAACAGGAGCGCTGATGCCCGCCCTTTATGAAGCTACTTAGACAAAGCCTTTTGCCTTAAAGCCTCCGGGAATTTCTCAATGGCGTATCTCAGGGCCGTTCTGGGCATTTTCTTTTTGTTCTTGATCACGTAATCAAAAATTTCTTTTTGATGCCTATCGCCAGCCACCTTCAGCATCCAGCCGTATCCCTTCTGCACCAGGTCCTCTTTGTCCAATAGAAGAATATCCGCCGTCTTGAAGGCATCCTTAAGGAAAACGCCCCGGCGCAGGCCGTAGATCAGGGCCACGGCCGAGGCCCGCCGCATCCACCATTTAGGCGACTTGGTCCAAGCCCGGACATTATTGATAAACTCGGGATGATTGAACAAAAAATAACCCAAAGCATGAGTACAGAGATCGTCCACCCCGCCCCAGTCCGGGGCGTATTTTTTTAGCCATTTTTCGAACCTGGCGAAATCGCCGGGCTGATATCTCTTTCTTAATCGGTAAGCCCAGTCAAAGGCAATGGTCCGCTCCTCGCTGAGGCCGGATTCCAGCAGTTGATCGCACAGTTTGAAAATATCGTTCTTGGGGCGGTCCTTGATGGCGGCGTAATATTTCTGGGAGATCTTTCGGACCAGCGGGGTCCTGACCCCGTATAGTTTGATCCCCTCTTTGAAAAAGACCTGGATGGCGCAGCGGTATTTTTCATCGCTGCTGATCGCCAGATCACGCCTGATGGATTTTAAATATTTATCCCTTTTCACGGTTTCCATTGGTATTTTTCCAGGTCTATCGTTCCGGCCAGGCTGAATTCCACCCCTTCGCTCTCCAGCATGGCCCGCTGTTCCTCGTAGCCATGGCCGGGCTTCAGGGATATCTGCCCCTTGCCGTTTATCACCCGGTGCCAGGGGAGTTTCTCCTTGCCGGAACTGGAGTGCAGTATCCAGATCACCGCCCGGGCCCCGCGGGGGTTGCCGGCCAGGGCCGCTATCTGCCCATAGGTGGCCACCTTGCCGGGCGGGATACGTTTGATGATGGAGATTATTTGGGAGGAGAAGGTCATATAACCATCAATTATTCAGCATTAACTTTGGTTAACAAATCTATAACTTCATTTTTTACCCATTCATAGCTTCCAAAAACATAACCTGGGTAATTTTTTATGACTTCCACTTTACCATCATTATATTCCACTTGAATACACCACTCTGTTATCTGAACACGTGCAACTTCTACACCTTTGTCAAACTGTTTTTGTGCCTCTTGATTTTGACTGAAATCAGAAACCGAATGTGTACGAAAATGATACGTTTTTATTTTCTGTCCATTCAAGTAAACAGGAAAACTCCATTTAATAACTAAAGATCCCTCTCCCTCGGGTTCATATTCAATTGCCCCTACTTCATATTTACCGACCATAAAATGGTCTTTTCTTGTATATTTTCTCTCCACTGTGGTTGCACAGCCAATAATAGTTATAATTATTACAAGCCATACGGTTGTTAGTTTCGCCCTTCTATCTTTCATTTAAAACTCCATGATTTTATGAAACATACTTCGTTAAAACCAATTAGTTAAAGCGGCGACCGGATTTTATTTATCCAATCGCCGCTTTTCTGGTTGTTTATGATTTCTTGTCGTCCTGGTGCATGAAGTACTTGAGGAAGTCTATCGGCAACGGGAAGATGATGGTAGAGTTCTTCTCGGTGGCGATCTCGGTCAGGGTCTGCAGGTAGCGCAACTGGATGGTGACCGGCTGTACCGCCATCACGTCGGCTGCGTCCTTCAACTTGGTCGAGGCCTGGAATTCGCCGTCGGCGTGGATCACCTTGGCCCGGCGCTCGCGCTCGGCCTCGGCCTGCTTGGCCATGGCCCGCCGCATGGTTTCAGGCAGATCCACATCCTTGACCTCCACCGCCTGGACCTTAATGCCCCAGGGATCCGTCCGCTCATCAAGTATCTTCTGCAGCATCTGGTTGATCTTCTCCCGGTTGGAGAGCAGGTCGTCCAGTTCGTGCTCGCCCAGGATGGAGCGCAGGGTGGTCTGGCCCATTTGGCTGGTGGCGTACATGAAATCCTCCACCGCAATGATGGCCTTGTCGGGCTGGAACACCTGGAAGTACATCACGGCGTTCACCTTTACCGAAACGTTGTCCTTGGTGATCACCTCCTGGGCCGGCACGTCTAAGGCGATGGTGCGCAGGGTTACCTTGACCATCTTTTCGAACATCGGGATCAGGATGATCAGTCCGGGGCCGCGGGTGCCTGCGTAGCGGCCCAAGCGGAATATCACTCCCCGTTCGTATTCCCGCAGGATCTTGAAGGTATTGACCAGAATGAACAGCACGAAGATAATTAGAACAATGTAACCTGTCATGGTTTTTCTCCTTTGTTAAATGTTTATTATTTAAGCGTTTAGCGTAAAGCGCTTAGCGTTAAGGTTCTTTTTGTCTCAGGCCAACTATCATTTTCCAAAGCATTCTGCCGACCTCCTGCGATAGAGAATATAAGCCGGTAAAATCATTTACCTTTAAATAGCCTATATCTTTCGAAAGCATCAATTGTGTCTGCAGTTCTGCCAATGAACCGTTTGCTGTATATAAGAATTGGATATATTCCTTGCGGTTTTTACGTGCATAACCCTCGGCAATATTTGAGGGGATAGAAACCGAACATCTCCTGATTTGTGAGATTAAACCGAAGTTTTCCTGGCTGGGAAACTCCTTGGATACTTTATAGACCTCAACACATAATTTGTATAACTTTTGCCACACTATCAGATCGGAGAAGCTTTTTGTACTGTTCATGCAACGCCCATCCCCTGTTCGCTATACGCTTTCCGCTACTCGCTCTTTATGACTTTCAGCTTCATCCCCTTTACCTCCACCACCTTGACCTTGGCCCCCTCTGCTATCTCGGCATCCGACCAGGCGCTCCAGTGGGCCCCGACCACGAACACCCGACCGCCGTCCTTGTTCACTATGGTTCGGGCGTCGCCCTCCTGATTCAGCAGGCTCTTGTCGCCCGATACCGGCCTGGTCCTCAGGGTTCTAATGGACAGCCAGACCCCTATGATGAAGAAAGCCGCGGTCACCAGCACCACTGGAACGATCACCTGCAGCGAGACCCTCATGGCCGGGTCCGGCGTCTGAAAAAGCATCACCGATCCTAAAAACATGGCAACTATACCTCCTATGCTAAGTATTCCGTGCGAGGCTATCTTTACGTCTAAGATGAACATGACTATGGCCAATATTATCAGCAACATCCCGGCGTAATTGACCGGCAGGGTCTGAAACGAGAAGAAGGCCAGTATCAGCGAGATGGCGCCAACTACTCCGGGAAAGATGGCCCCGGGATTGGAGAACTCAAAATACAGCCCCAGCAAGCCGGCCATGAACAGGATGTAGGCGATATTGGGATTGGAAATGATGGACAGAAGCCTGTCCCGCCAGTTCATCTCCACCTGGACCCTCTCCGCCCCCTTGGTATGAAGCACCACCGTATCCTGGCCCATAATCACCTGCCTGCCTTCCAGAAAAACCAGCAGGGCTTCGGTATCGTCGGCGATCAGGTCTATCACCCTGCGTTTGAGGGCCTCGGTCTCGGACAACGAGACGCTGCTACGCACCGCCGAATCGGCCCAGGCTATGTTGCGGCCCCGCTTCTCGGCGATGGAGCGGATGTAGGCCGCGGCATCGTTGGTCACCTTGCCGGACATGGTGCTGTCCATCTGCCCGGTGCCGATGGCTACCGGATGGGCCGCCCCGATGCTGGTGCCCGGCGACATGGCCGCCACATGGGAGGCCAGGGTGATGAAGGCCCCGGCCGAGGCCGCCCGCGACCCCTGGGGAGCCACGTAGACCACCACCGGGATCTTGGAGGCCATGATGCTCTTGATCACCTGGCGCATGGATTGGTCCAGCCCGCCGGGAGTGTCCATCTCGATGATCAGGCATTCGGCATTCTGATCCTGGGCCTTTTCTATAGCCTGCACCATGAAGCGGGCCGAGGCCGGGCTGATGGCGTCCTCCACCCGGACGATCATCACCTGGGAGGCCTGGGCAATGCCCGCAATAACGGCCAACGCACAAAGTATTAATGCACACTTCTTCATATAGTCTCCTCAAATTTTAAGCAATAAAAGTCACATCACTTTTTATTGCCAAAATAAAATCCGTGTCAATCCGTCAAAATCAGCGGGGATCTGCGTTCTATCGAAATCAATATTGAAAATGCTTGATCTTCTCGCCCATCTTACCGATTTCGGTCATGCTCTCGATGCCTATATCCAGATGTATCTTGCTGAACTTTTTGGTGACCTCCCGGTCGCTCTTCTCGGTCTTGATCCCGTGGGGCACCATGGGGATGTCCGACACCATCAGCAGGGCGCCCCGGGCGATCTGGTTGGCATGGCCCACAATGAACAGGGTGGCGGTCTCCATGTCTATGCCGATGGCGGTCAGCTTCCTTAAATATCTCTTGAATTCGGTGTCCCATTCCCACACCCGGCGGTTGGTGGTGTAGATCACCCCGGTGCGGTAGTCAAGTTTCCGTTCCTTCAGTTTGTCGGAGACGAACTTGTGCAGTTTGAACGACGGCAGGGCCGGCACCTCCGGCGGAAGATAGTCGTCGCTGGTGCCCTCTCCCCGGATGGCCCCGATGGGCAGGATGAAATGTCCCAGTTCGGTGGTTCTTTTCAAGCCCCCGCACTTGCCCAGAAACAGCACCCCCTTGGGATGGCGGGCCACCAGCAGGTCCATCACCGTGGCGATGTTGGGGCTGCCCATGCCGAAATTCACAATGGACAGCCCGGCCGAGTTGGTGGCGGCCTGCATGGGACGACCCAGGCCTTTGATCTCGCAGTTGAACCGCTCGGCAAAACTCTGGATGTAATCGTCGAAATTGGTAAGGAGGATATGGTCGCCGAATTCGTTTAGGCCCATGCCGGTGTAGCGGGGCAGCCAGTTTTTTGCGATGTCCAGTTTTGTTTTCATAAATTCACGCCTTTCTTGATATCTATATTACTGTAAAACATATCCAATATCAAGTGTAAAGTTATAAATAAAATTAGTCTTGGTCAACAAAAAACCCCATATTGTGAGCGATACGGGGTTTTTATAATTCCGTGGGATTTTATTTGGTTATCCCCCGGACCGAGCTTTCGATGTACTCTATGATGTGCTTTATCTCCGGGGACATCGGCAGGCTTTCTTTGATGCGGCTTAAGGCCTGGGTGGTGTTCAGATTGGAGCGGAATATGAGGCGGTAGGCTTTTTCTATCAGGTCCCGCTGTTCCTGGCTGAAGCCGCGGCGGGTCAGCCCGACCGAATTAAGCCCGTACATGGCCAGCGGATTGCCGAAGGCCTTGGTGTAGGGCAGCACGTCCTTCTGGACAGCGGATGATCCCCCGATCATGCAGTAGCAGCCCACCCTGGCGAACTGGTGCACGGGGGTCAGCCCGCCGATGATGGCGTAATCCTCCACCGTCACATGGCCGGCCAGGGTGGCCGAGTTGGCCAGGATGACCCCGTTGCCCACCGTGCATTCATGGGCGATGTGGCAGTAGGCCATTAAAAAACAGTTGTCGCCGACCAGGGTGACATCGCCTTCATCCGTGGAGAGGTTGATGGTGACATATTCGCGGATAACGGTGTTCTTGCCTATCCTTACCGTGGTCCGCCCACCTTTGAATTTGAGGTCCTGCGGATCGCCGCCTAAAGAGGCTCCGTGCCACACCCGGCAGCCCTGGCCCAGCTCGGTCCAGCGATGAATGGCCACCGAGGAGCCTATCTGGCAGTTGTCACCAATGACGCACTCCGGCCCGATGATGGTAAAGGGGCCGACCGTAACGTTGCCGCCCATTTTGGCCGACGGGTCGATGATTGCAGTGGTATGAATTTTATTGGGCATGTTTTAAATGAATTACGGGTTGTAAATGATGTAAAAGTATCAAACTGAAATGATCAGGAATCGCCAGAATAATGTGGTGGAGCCGCCGCCGCAAAGACGTTCGTTAAACATAGTTATAAAATCACCAATCATCAATTTATGGTGATGCTTCTTTTTACTATCTCAGAAGAACATTTTCCATGTCCTGTTTTTTTTCTTTGTCCATCGGATAATATTTTATTTTTCCATCACTTTGCTTGAAAACAATATCGCTAAAATTAAGCATTCTAACTCGTCTATCATATTGAGTGTGATAGTAAAATATTAAATTTTTTGTATCCCAAACTGTTGTGTAAAGTGTCGAGCTTTTTAAATTATTTTTTGCATTGGCTTCGCTTGATCCTTCCGCCGCACCGAGAGGCACATTGAAGTTGTCTAAAATTCTGAAAAGTTCGGTTGAAGCATCTAATCCGTCAGAAGTGTTTCTTGCTGTTTGGGAAAAGACAACAGCACGGACAAATCTTGAAGGGGGAGTGAAGTCTCCCGGCAAGCCTAAAAATCCGGAACCGCCCCCCATGGGAGAAAAATCCATATTCTCAATTTTTTTAGTTGGTATCGGAACCGGGGACAGATTAATGTAATTGCGTAAATTCGTCATATGCCAATCGTAATTGGGGCCATTAGTTATCACACCCAATGGATTGTCATGAATTTTTACCCGTTGATTCGTGAATTCAATAACAATTGATTTCCCGGATGGTTCTGTAACCATATAGTGGACGCCCATTTCTTGTCCTATGTGTTCATCAAAAATTCCGACGACATTAATATTATTTATCCCAGCTCTAACTTCATCTATAGTTGAAAATTGAGACAAAATGTAAATAGAAACATCTTGTCCGGCAATAGTGTTAGATCGTTTCTTTTTATTGTACTGAGAATACGAAGCAAATCCGTGATGATAGAAAAGACCGACCGTTATTCCCTTTTCATTCAACCCATCTGCAATAACCATTTCTCCCGCCATATCTAAACCAACAAAACCATATTTTGATGTCCATTTCTTCCCATTATTCCCTTCGGGGGTTACGCCAATAAATTCATAGCCTTGTGGGAAAATTGCGATTCTTGAATTTAAGTCAAAGGCACCCCATTCCATCGTACGACCATAAACCACAGTACCATCACTTGAAGTTAAACGAATTCCGGTACACGCATTTGATTTAGTAAACATTAATAATACAAGCAAAAATAACGGGAAAAGCACTCGTGATCTGTAGTGGAAATCTCTTGATGCAAAATTTGTTTTCATGATGAATTCTCTCTTATTGTTGTATTTAATTTTAGACTGCCGCCGCGGTCAGCTCGGTCCATTTAGATGTCAACAATTAATTTACGGCAAGCCTGACACATATTGGCCTCAACTCTTGGCCTTCCAAATCCTGCGAATTCGCCCAATTTAATGCCGCCTATGGCCCAAATCCCAAACAGCAGGCTTTTTCCTTCCGGCAGCCATTTTAACTTATACCTATCGCCATATATATTACCCCTGGTCATTTCGGCCTTACAATAAGGACATTTCATTTTAATCTGCCTCCACAAATAACTTTAAAAAGAAACTAAATTCACACTTACCCTAGTTTGCGTTTACACTCATTCCATCATTTTTTGTCCCAGATATAAGTTACCGATCCACTATCGCCGCGGTCATTTCCGCCTCGCACACCACCTGGCCGTCCACCAGGGCATGGCCCTCCATCTTGCAGATCCCCCGCTTGGTCAGGTTTTGTTATTCTGTTCCATAGTGATAACTATTTTCCCTCGGGCATGTCCTTCTCCAAGATAGCGGAGCGCTTCCGCAGACTCACTTAATGGATACCGTCTATCGATAACGGATTTTACTTTGCCCGCTTCATAAAGTTCTTTTATGAAGATCAAATCTTTTTGGTTTCGTTTTGCGCTTACGCCTCCCATTTTCCTGCCCCCTCTTTCTGACATCATTGACCCCATGAGCATAGACTGGAAGATTTGAGGCATGGAACCTCCAGCCATTATATAAATACCCTTGGGAGTTAAGGCACGCTTATAGTCCGCAAGCGAACGATATCCGTTTGCCGCAAGAATGAGATCATACTTCTGACCATTTTGGGTGAAATCTTCTTTAGTGTAATCAATGACATGATCTGCCCCGATCGAGCGCGACTGTTCCAAATTCCTCGTGCTGCACACGGCGGTCACTTCTGCTGCGCCGAACGCTTTAGCGATCTGAACCGAAAATGTTCCAACCCCGCCTGAGGCGCCATAAATCATAACCTTTTGCCCCGCCTGAATCTGCCCTTCATCGCGCAGACCTTGCAAGGCAGTGATCGCAGCCATCGGTGCGGCCGCAGCTTCATCGAACGAAGTATTGACCGGTTTCAACGCCACCGCACTTTCAGGAGCACATGCGTAGTCGGCAAAACCGCCTTTTACCATCCCGAAAACATCATCACCTGTTTTAAATTGCTTGATGTTTCCGCCAACTGCTTCAATCCGCCCAGCAACGTCAGCACCGAGTCTCGTGTATTTAGGTTTGATCAATCCCCCGCCCATGAGACGAATCAAGAAGATGTCAGCGGTCAGGAAATGCCAGTCATAAGCATTCACGGATGCCGCGTGAACGCGCACCAGCACCTCATCGTCTTTGGGGGTGGGTTTTGCCACTTCACAAAGCTGGAGTACATCCGGTGGCCCGTATTTTTTGTATATTATCGCTTTCATATGTTCTTAGTCTACTTGGTAGAAATCACCGATCCACTATCGCCGCGGTCAGCTCGGCCTCGCACACCACCTGGCCGTCCACCAGGGCATGGCCCTCCATCTTGCAGATCCCCCGCTTGAAAGACACCATCTTCAGCTCGAACCTCAGCTGGTCGCCCGGCACCACCGGCTTGCGGAACCGCACCTTGTCTATGGCGGCAAAGTACAGCAATTTCTGATGGTAGTTCTCCACCGAATGCAGTATCATGAACGCCCCGGTCTGGGCCAGGGCCTCGATGATAAGCACCCCGGGAAAGACCGGCCGGTCGGGAAAATGGCCGGGGAAGAACGGTTCGTTGATGGTAACATTCTTGATCCCCACCACCCGCTTGCCCTCGTCCAGCTCCAGTATGCGGTCCACCATCAGGAAGGGATAGCGGTGTGGCAGCATCCCGGCAATGGCGTTGATGTCGAACACCGGGCCCTTTTTTTGTTTTTCTATCTCGTCGTAGACCTTCTTGATCTCCCGGACCAGCTTGACGTTGGAGCGGTGCCCGGATTTTATGGAGATCACGTGTCCTTTCAGAGGCATGCCCAGCAAGGTCAGATCGCCCAGCAGATCCAGTATCTTGTGCCGCACGAACTCGTCGGGGTAGCGCAGCGGCTCCTTGTTCTCAATGCCCTGCTCGCCGATCACCACCGCCGAGTCCAGGCTGCCGCCCTTGATCAGCCCCTGGGACCGGAGCATCTCCACATCCCGGGCCAGGCAAAAGGTCCGGGCGTCGGCCAGTTCCTTGTCGAACACTTCCCCGTCGATAGCGAAGGAAGCGTACTGGCTGCGCAGCATGTGGTGGTCGAAGTCTATGGTGAAGCTTATCCGGAACTCCTTGGAGGGATTGGCCACCAGCTGGACCTCATCGTCGGCTATGGACACCATCCGGGGCAGCTCGAAATATTTCCGCGGGGCGTCCTGCTCCACCGTTCCGGCCTTTTTCAGGATATCCAGGAAGGGGCGGGAGGAGCCGTCTCCTATGGGCGGCTCGTTGTTGTCCATCTCCACCCGGAGGTTGTCTATCTCCAGCGAGGCCACCGCCGCCAGGACATGCTCCACGGTGTGGACCTTGACCAGCTGGCCGTCCGCATCCCGACCCAGGGTGGTGCCCCGGGCGGTCTCCACCACGTAGTCGATCAGGGCCGGGATCTCCGGAGCCTGGGGCAGGTCAGCGCGGATGAACTTTATCCCGGTATCCATCGGGGCCGGCTTGAAGGTGATCTTGGTGACGTTCCCGGTATGGACCCCCACCCCGGAAAAACTCACCTCGGTGACTATGGTCTTCTGTAGTTTGGCCATGGTATATTTCCTTATAAGGGTAAAAATGCTATTGTGTTATCGTGTAATAATACCTTAAAAGAAAAATATTGTCAAATGATTTTGGGGTACTGTGAGATCCAATTGGACACTGATTAACACTGTTTTTCTTGGAATATTTTCTTTTATGTCATTCCCGAGAAGTCGGGAATCCAGGTCCCATTAACCACAAAGAGCACAAAACGCACAAAGAGATTTTATATGGTCTTTCCTGCCGGCCCTCATCTCCCCTAATAAGGAAAGATGAAGAACCTGTCCTGAGACGGGCAAACATAAGGCTTTTGAAGAAGTGTCTATAGGCTTGGGTTAAATGCAAGCTTGACAAATTGACCGAATGGCGTTATAATAAATGCGAATAATTCGCATTATAAAATAAATGAAAAACCAAGCTAAAACCAGCAAGGCTCAGCGCAGCATCTTGGATATTCTGGGGCGGGCCAAGGGAAAGCACCTGCGGGCCGAGGAGATCTGGCAGGCTCTGCAATCGCAGGGCCGCAACATTCATCTCTCCACCGTCTACCGCTCCCTGCAGGCTTTGACCGCCTCCGGACTGGTCAAGCGGAACTACCTGCAGGAGAATCACGCCCATTACGAACTGGCCGGCACCCCGGGGATACACCTGGTTTGCAGCGGCTGCGGGCAGGTCCAGGAGATCGGAACGGTAAAGGATGACCGCATACTGGGCGCCGTGGAAAAGCAGCTGAAGGATAAGTTCACCGTGATCGACTGGCAGATGCAGCTTACCGGTCGCTGCGCCAAATGCCTTGACAAGGGCAGGAATGGAGCCGCCCATGGCCGTTGAAAATAAAGTTGCCTCGGATAAATCCTGCGGTTATTGCTGCACCAAGCTGGTGAAATTGGGCGTGACCTTCGGCCAGAACCGGATATTGGAGGATGTCAACCTGCATGTCCATTGCGGCCAGTTCACCGCCGTGATCGGTCCCAATGGGGCCGGCAAGACCACTTTGCTCAAGGCCATCCTGGGCGAGGTGCCGCACACCGGCCACGTCCATTTCATTGACTCCGACGGACAGCGCCCGAACCGGCCGTTTTTGGGCTACGTCCCCCAGAAGCTGGAATTCGACGCCACCGCCCCGGTCAGCGTCAGGGACCTTTTTGCCGGGGCCGCCGGCCGCCGGCCGGTGTGGCTGGGCATCGGGCGCAATGACCGATCCCGGGCAAAGGAGGTTCTTGATACGGTGCAGGCCGGGCATCTGATAGACCGCAAGCTGGGACAGCTATCCGGCGGCGAGCTCCAGCGGGTGCTTCTGGCCATGGCCATTACCCCGGTGCCCAATCTGCTATTGCTGGACGAGCCGGTATCCGGCGTGGACCTGGCTGGCATCGAGCTGTTCTATAAGATGGTCTCCCAATTGCGGCGGGACTATCACCTGTCCATCATCCTGGTATCACACGACCTGTCCACTGTGGCCCAGTTCGCCGACCGAATAGTTTTTTTGAACCGCACCGTCATCGCCGACGGCACGCCCCGCCAAGTCCTTTCCAACCAGGCGGTCCGTCAGGCCTTTGCCCTGCCTCCGGAGCTGGCCCTAAGTTTCCCCGAGATACAACCGGAGCATAAAGAGGATCGGGGATGCATCAGCTGTAACCTGGAGAAAAGCCTATGAGCCCGTGGTACTGGCTGACCGGCCTGCTGCCCTTCGATTGGCTCAGCTTTGCTTTTATGAAGCAGGCCCTGCTGGCTGTGATTCTGGTATCGTACCTGTTCGGCCTGCTGGGCTCGCAGGTCATCAACCAGCAGATGGCTTTTTTCTCCGATGCCATCGGACACGCCGCCCTGACCGGCATCGCCATCGGCGCCATCATGGGTCTGGCCGATCCCACCTGGGCCATGGTCATCTTCTCCGGCCTGCTGGCCCTGGCCATCTCCTGGCTGAGGCGGGTCACCCTGACATCGACCGACACAGTGATCGGCCTTTTCATGGCTTTTGCCGTGGCCCTGGGGATAGTGATCCTGTCGCGGGGAGGCGGTTTCGCCAGGTATTCCGGCTACTTGGTGGGCGATATCCTCAGCATTACCCCGGCCGAGATAAGGAACCTGCTGATACTGATACTGGCGGTCACGGTTCTTTGGATATTGTATTTCAACCAGCTGATGCTGATCAGCCTGAACCCCTCGCTGGCCCGGAGCCGGGGGATAAAAGTATGGCTGATAGAGGCCATGTTCTCGCTGGTGGTGGCGGTGGTGGTCACCGTCTCCATCAAGTGGGTGGGCCTGCTGGTAATAAACTCCATGCTGATACTGCCGGCCGCCGCGGCCCGCAACATCTCGGGCAACACCCGGCAGTACGTTTGGTGGTCAATTGTCATAAGCCTGGCCTCGGGGGTATCGGGACTGATCGCCTCCTATTACCTGTCCACCGCCACCGGAGCCACCATCGTGCTGATATCCATGGGGATATTCATGGTCACCCTGGGGGTAAAAAAGATCATTTGAAACACCAATCTTTGGCAAAACCACAGATATCGTTCCAACCAAATTTGTGGGGTAGTTGGGGTCCGGGGGCGCAGTTGCGGGTTGACTGCGGAAAACATTACAAAATTGATCATCGCTCCGTAGCGTGTGCCAAACTCATCAAATAATTCTTTATTTACACAAGCATTATATTAAGTGTTAAGTCCTGCGACCCCGGCGGGTCTTTCGCCCTTTCTGCCCGGACAGAAAGGGCAGAGAATATAAAAAACTTGCAAGACAGACGGAGATTATTATGAAAAAATCTTTTTTCATTGCTTTATTTATTTTATTGGTGGCGTTTATATCGATAACTTTTGTTTCGGCCCAAAGCAAGACCTGCGCCAATTGCGAAAAATCCATCACCAAAAGCTTTCTGGAATACAACGGCCAGCCTTACTGCTCCCAGAAATGCTTCGAGGCAGCCCTGCCCAAATGCTCGGTCTGTGGAAAGTCGGTGGGCGAAGGGACCAAGCAGGGCGAATTTTTAAAGTTCAACGGGAAGATATTCTGTTCGGAAAAATGCTTTGCGAAATCCCTGCCCAAGTGCGCCGCCTGCGGCCAGCCGGCCCAGAAACAGATCCGTTCGGCCGATGACGCCTCAAAAGTATATTGCTCCCAGGAATGTTACCAGACCAGTCTGCCCAAGTGCGAGTTATGCCAAAAACCACTGAACAATTGGAAGACGCTCAATAGCCACATATTTTGCAACGATTGCGCCGCCCTGCCCAAATGCCTCAATTGCCGATTGCCCGGGGCCGAAATAAAATTGGCGGACGCAAGATACCTTTGTAAAAAATGCCAGCCTGAGGCCATCACCTCTTTGGAGAGCGGGCAAAAATATTTTACCAGGGTCCGTGACGATATCAAAAAACATCTGAATCTCTCCACCGACCATAAGATAACTTTTAAGTTAGTGGATGCGCAGGAGCTGAGCAGGATCACCGGAGTAACGGTCTTTTCCGAACAGGGGCTATACAGCCATAAATGGAAAACCTACCAGCAGGCTAAAACCAAGGTGCTGGACAGCGACACTTTCGTGATATACATCCTTTCGCATCTGACCCCAAAATATTTCCACAATATAACCGCCCATGAACTGGCCCATGATATCCACGACGCCTATTATCCCAACGCCAAGGGCAAGGAGATCGAAGAGGGCTTTGCCGAATACATCTCTTCGCTGATGAACGCCTACTGGGGCAATGACAGCTTGAATTCGGAGAAGCTGCAGAACCAGGAGAAAATTTACGCCCAGGGATATCAAAAGTTCCTCAAGGTCGCCGAAAAGAACGGGCTGGCCGATGTTTTGGCCTATATGGAAAAACAGAACCATGTGCCCAAACCCAAAACAACCAAGAAAAAAACCAAATGAAACTACAAGAGAAAATAATTTATTCATTTTCAGTCCTTGGACTGACTGCCATGGTGTTTTTGGCTGGCTGCAAGCCGCAGAAACCAAACACCAGTATACTAATATTTGACCAGATAAAATACAAGCTGCCAAAATACGATTCGCTGGAATACTTCAATATATCCCCCAACGGAAGCAAATTCATGGCCCTGTATAAGATCAAGGATCAGTGGTTTGCCCAAGTCAACGAGAGCGTTTTCGAGAATTTCCAGGGAACACTGATAGACAGTTTTAGCAACAAACCAAAATACTGCTTCAGTCCCGATAGTTCAAAAGTGGGCATGGTCTACCATAAGGAGCGGTCTCACATTCTAAAGGCGGCTTACGTAATCGAAAATCAAAAAATCCCCGATTCGGATACCATGCCACAATGGTTCGTCCAAATAAACCATAACATTTACGGTGGATTTGATGGTGACCACATGCCGGAGGTCAAATTTTCACCGGATGGTTCGGTTTTTGGTTTTGTCTACAAGAACCGTGGGGCATATTACATAAGGCTAAATGACGAGGTCCTGGGTCCGTATCAAAAAGCAGATATGACCTTCACCATTGAAAGCCATATCACCCTGGCCATTGTTGAAAACGGCTTTGCCTATCTTAACGAAATGGAAGCAATTCCCCTTAACAAATAAAAAACATGATTTTAAATTTAACTGAATTAAAAAACGGCGAGGCCGCCCGCATCGAATCCATCTCCGGCGGACACGGCCTCCAGGCCAGGCTGGAAAGGCTGGGACTTCGCCCCGGACTGAGAGTGACCAAGGTCTCCGACTTCGGCCCGGTGGTGGTCTCCTCCTCAAATGGACAGGTGGCTATCGGAAAGGGCATGGCCCGCCATGTCAATGTGACGGTTGACGATTTCAAGGTGTTGCTGTTCGGCAATCCCAACGTGGGTAAAAGCGTGGTCTTCTCCCATCTGACCGGCCTGGGGGCCGTCTCATCAAATTACGCCGGAACCACGGTGGAGTTCTCCAAGGGGGCCATCTGGGCCGACGGCAAAAGAATGGAGCTGATAGACGTGCCGGGGGCCTATACCCTGGAGGCCACCTGCACCGCCGAGGAGGTGGCCAGCGACTTCTGCACCCGGGATAAGGCCGACCTGATAATTAACGTAGTGGACGCCACCAATCTGGAGCGCAATCTGTATCTGACCTTGCAGCTGCTGGAGAAAAAGATTCCCATGGTAGTGATGCTCAACAAATGGGATATCGCCCGTCACAAGGGGATCATTATCAACGTTGACGAGCTGGCCCAACGGCTGGGGGTGAAAGTCATCCCGGTGGTGGCGGTAACCGGCGAAGGACTAAAGAAAGTGATGTCGGCGGTGGCCGAGGCCGGGCGAGGCGAAATAAAACTATCTGAATTCAAGCCCATTGACCACCAGGAGCGCTGGCATATCATCGGCCACATCAGCCAGGAGGTGCAGAGGATTACCCACAAGCACCCCACCATCCTGGAGAAACTGGAGGACGCCAGCGTCCGGCCGTTCTCAGGGGTGCTGATCGCCCTGGCGGTGATGGTGCTTTCCTTTACGGTCATAAGATTTCTGGGCGAGGGCCTGATAAAATACCTGATGGACCCCTTCTTCAAAAACATTTACGGTCCGCTGGTGCAAAAGCTGGTGGCGTTCATTCCCTGGCCGGTGATCCGCCAACTGCTGGCCGGGCAGACCCCGGAGTTCATGGAGTCATTTGGCGCGCTGACCACCGGGGTCTATATCCCCCTGGCCATAGTCCTGCCCTACATCGTCTCCTTCTACCTGGTGCTGGGAGTGCTGGAGGACATCGGCTACCTGCCCCGCCTGGCGGTGCTACTGGACCGGACCATACACCGCCTGGGCCTGCACGGCTACGCCGCCCTGCCGCTGGTGCTAAGCTGCGGCTGCAAGGTTCCGGGGGTGCTGGCCCTCAGGGTGCTGGAATCGCGGCGGGAGAAGATACTGGCCCTGACCCTTTTATTGATGGCCGCTCCCTGTCTGCCCCAGTCGGCCATGATGGTATCGCTGCTGTCGGGCTTCGGAGTGGGCTACGTTCTGCTGGCCTTCGGGGTATTGATAGCGGTGGCGGTGATAAACAGCCTGTTTTTGAACCGCATCTTAAAAGGGCAGTCTCCGGAGATCATCATGGAGATACCCTCCTACCAGATGCCCCACGCTGGAACGCTTTTCCGAAAGACCTGGATGCGCATCAAGAGCTTTTTGCAGGAGGCCACCCCGCTGATAGTGCTGGGGGTGCTGGCGGTGAATATTCTGGAGATGCTGGGGGCGATAAGATTGCTGGGCCGGCTGGCCAGACCGTTGGTGGTGAATGTTCTGGGCCTTCCTCGGGAGGCCATCAGCGTGATCCTGTTCGGATTTTTGCGCAAGGACATCTCCATCGCCCTGCTGGCGCCTTTGAACCTGTCGCCCAAGCAGGCGGTGATCGCCTCGGTGTTCCTGGTGCTTTACCTGCCATGCATAGCCACCTTTTTCGTAGCTCTTAAGGAGATCGGCTGGCGGGGGATCGTCCGGGTGCTGGCATTGACCTTGAGCTGGGCCGTGGTGGTGGGGTTTTTGATGAATTTGATCTGGGTGTAAAATTAACGACCTCCCCCTTCCCTCTCCTAATGCCTTAGGAGAGGGGTAAGGGAGAGGTCCGTCCAAAACACTAAAAAAGCCGTGGCATTCAAGCCACGGCTTTTATTTTATATGTAATCTAGATATTCTCGGCGAAGAATATTTCCGCCATCTCCCTCAGCAGTTTCTTCTTGATATTCACCTTATCGCGAGCCCTCAGCTTGCTGGTGCTACGCCCGAAAATATAATCTTCTATATTGAAATCCCTCAGCAGCATCTTGGTGTGAAAGATATTCTCCTGGTAGACGTTGGTGTCTATCAGCTGATAATCCCTGTTGACATCCTTGTATAGATAATTCTGGATGGAATTTATCTTGTGGTCTATGAAATATTTCCGGCCGGTGAGATCCCTGGTGAATCCCCGCACCCGATAGTCGATCACGGCAATATCGGAATAGAAAGCGTCCAGCAGGTAGTTCAGGGCCTTAAGCGGCGAGATCACCCCGCAGGTGGAGACGTCGATATCGGCCCGGAAGGTACTGATGCCGTTGTAGGGATGGCTCTCGGGATAGGTATGGACGGTGATGTGGCTCTTGTCCAGATGGCCCACCACCGCTTCCGACTGGATATTCTCGGCCGGGGCGTCGGGAAAATCTGGATAGTCAGTTTGTACGTGCTGTTCCGAGATCAACATGGTGACGCTGGCGCCCTGGGGATCGTAATCCTGCTGGGCGATATTCAGCACCTTGGCCCCGATGATGGAGGCCACCTCTTTGAGTATCTTGGTCAGCCGGGCGGCGTTATATTCCTCGTCGATGTATTTGATATAGTCCTCGCTGTACTTGAGCCCCTTGGCATGGCAGATATCGTACATGTTAAAACTGAGGGTCTTGGTCAGGTTGTTGAAACCGTAGAGTTTCAGTTTTTTGATGGGCTTGACCTCGATCCGGGTATCCTTGGCCCTGAAAATATTTTTTTCCTTGTATTTCACCATCTCTTTGGCCTCTGATTAAAGAATGAATTCATAAACGGGTATATTATAGAACTAATCGACCTTAATATCAATAGATAAAATTAATTAACGGGATTTATTTGATAGTGGTGGGGCGAAATTATGATGCCTGCACCTTTGCTGGATATATACTTTCCTGCTCCCAGTTAGTGAAATAAAATTTGTTTAAAATTATCTTGACAAACCAGTCCTTAAGCATTATAATGAAGTCAATCCGCTGATGCGGAGGTGGATGGCCAAGTGCTATCGGAATTGGGGCTTGCAAAAGCCCCTTTTCTTATTATATAAACTTTTTGCCATAAATCAAAGCATTTCGTTTATAATATTTTTTCTGCAAAATATCTGATATACTTTGTGCAAAAATCGTAATATTGTTCGAAATACCTTGGTCAGAGAGAATTTCATCGCGGCTGTCGTGCGCCAAAAGATCAGCAATCTGAAGACCACTTATATTATTAAGTTTGGGCTTAACCTTAAGCTCTTTGCTTGTTAAACTTTCTTGAAACTTATCAGGGGCAACGTAGTCTGTGCCTTTTTCAATAAGCCCGCGAAAAGATGCTTTTAATCTCATATCAGCTTTACCCCCTCTAGACTCAGCCATCACATCGCCCTTGCACCCTTTTTGCTCTAAAAAGAACACATATCTTTCCAATAGAACTGCCAAACAATAATGGTACGGATCATATCTCCATGTGTTGTACGTTTCTCTGTGCTTTTTTTTATCAATGCATACTGTCATTACAGTATATTGCCAGGCGTTCAATAATTTAAGAAGTTCACCATCAAAAGATGCTCTTTTCTCTGGATTTTTTAAACATTCAAACGGGGATTTGGAATTTATCATTTCTTTTCTGTGGAATATTACCGGCTCATCTGAATGATAGGTAAAATAATCACGTTTTATTTTCTCCATTTGCGGATGAATTACAAAATCAGCATGCCTTAGCTCTATGATTATTCCAGTAAGACTAAGATATCTGTGATTTGGGTTGTTTGAGCTATCTAAATCTGGGTTCCCAACTTCGTCAATATAAATCCGATACTTCATAAATAGCCATTTCGTTTAAAATACTTATTCTTCCTACCACCCCACTGCCAACCCCAGCTCCAGCGGAGTCTCGATCACCATTTGATCGAAAGTCATTAAAAACCCATAATCCAAAGTTATGCCCACCCGGCGGGTAAGGGGAAACTTTATCCCGGCGCTTATTTGGCCGAAGGGCCGATAAACGGTCTCCCCGGTTCCCGAGACCATTATGGTGTCAGTCGTGCCTGCAAAACCTCCTTCGGTGATCACCGTCAACTGCCCGACATGCGAGGCCATCACTCCCAGTCCCAATTTTAGGTTGGTGCCCATGATGGCCCGCGGTCTGATCAGCTTAAGGTACAGGCTCACCGGAACCTGCCAAGAGGCCTGGCCGGTCCAGACCAAGGTTTGTCCGCCTACCCCGGTGATCTCCGCGCTTCCAGCAGGCTGCTTGCTGAATGTCTGGTAGGAGCCGGAACCGCCAAATGCCAGCCAGTCCTTGGCCCGGTATTCCAGCCCGCCACCGGCCTGCCAGCCGCTCTCCCATAGCGAGAAGGGTTTGTCATCAAACCCGTTCTCCGCCCAGTCAGGGCTGGCGTTGCCCAGCCAGCCGAGGTTGAGGTTGACGCTCCACTGGGCCAGGGCCGCCGCCGGCACAATGGTCAGCAGCAGGATTAGGGATATGGTTTTTTTCATGATCTCCTTGTGTCATCCGTTCAAAACAGATTGTAACCGCTGCCCGGCTACAGAGTCCTGTTCCCCAATTATCTATCCCCTATGATCCATTCCCTATTTTCCCCACCGGTGCCACGTAGACCACGAACTCGTCCCTGCCGTCCAATTGGCACAGCTTATCAAACAATTTCTGGTTATAGGCCCCGATGGCGCAGGTTCCGCAGCCGATGGACTCGCAGGCCAGATAAAGGTTCTGGCAGAGGTGCCCCGAGTCCTGCAGAATGATCTTCTTAGCTTCCAGGGAGTAGCGCCACTCCGTCTTGTACGGGACCGCACTCCAGATGAATGTTACCGCGCAGTTGCCTACGAAATCCTGGCCCAGGGCCGCCTTGGTCAGTTTTTTGGGCATCGAGGCGGGGCTGAAAAGTTTCACCAATTTATGGTCCACCGGCTGATAGCGATATATTCCATTTTTCAGGCCGGCAACATTGTTGACCGCCAGGTAGGTCTCGAAGGGATGCATGCATCCGCCCGACGGCACGGTGCGGAAAGCAACCAGGTTTCCCCTCATGCTTTTGACCCCCTGGGTGGCCCACAGTAGGTACGACAACTCGTTCAAAGATAACGGATCGTCCGTGTACTTGCGGCGGCTCTTGCGGTCGCCGATACAGTCGAAGATGTCAGATTTCTTTATGACCGATTTGTCCGGCTGAGGCAGTTCAATGACCTCGGCGCCGGCGGGATATTCCTTCTGCAGCGGCCCGCGCTCGATCCCCCTGGTCTGGTCCGATATCACCTTCTCCAACTTAATGAACCCGGCCTTCATCGTCTCCCGGAACTTCAGGGTCTGCTTTTTGGATTTAACTGTGCTCTGCTCCAATTTTCCCACCCTGGCTCCGATGCCCTCGATCTGCCGCGAGATCTCCTGCAGGGCTTGCTGCTCCTTCTCCGGAGGCAGCGCCCCTGTCTTTGAGACCTCGTCCTTGATGTATCCATCCCAGCCGGACGGCAGTGATTTATAAAATTCTTCTGCCAAAGGCTGGTCGGCATTTTTTATCAGGCTGCAGAATGCCTCCTTGAGGCCCTTTTCGCTTTCCACCATGTCGCCCACCAGGGTTTTGCGTTCCAGAACCCCCAAGGCGATGATCTTTTTGATGATATCGGACATTTTTATTTTACCTCCATGTTTATGTTTTTTTTCTTTTTATTTTATAATAAAGTATAAAAGCGTATATGCAAGCATTTACCGTTAACGCCAAAATCCCAAATGCTATCTGCATGTTTCTGGTCAGCACGTCGGGATAGATAACCGGGATAATATAATGTTCAATAAAACCAGAACTGTATATTTCCCTGCCGCCTGAATATCTAAGCCAGTTTTCCAACGGCGTCAATGGGCAGATACCTCCGCTGAACTCAATTGCCGCCCCCCAGATAAACGCCGGCACATGAAACCATAAAATTTTTCTCCATTTAAAGCACAGCAAACCGCCCAATATAACAAATACGATAAAAAGAAGGTGTATCAGCACAACAATATCAGCTAATATTAAATAAGCCATTTTACACCATAATAAAAATATCAGATTTATTTTATTAGAATAATAAAATCAGCGTAAGTAGTCGCTGAAGCAGCCAATCATAGTAGCATCTAGATAGGTAAGCTGAACATTGGGGAGAGCCTGCGTGGGCAGGGATGGGTACCTGGATTCCCTCTTTCGAGGGAATGACATGCGTAGCCCGGCGTTGCAGCCAGGGGCGAAGCACTCACATCAATTTCCAAAACACAATGCCCTTTCGCAAACCCACTTCGCCGAAGTAGCCAATCGTAATATCACCTCGCTACGTAGGCTGAATGACCCTCTACCATGCTGGGTCGGATACCAAACCCAAGCTTAGCCGATGAACCGGCCAAGGCGGGTCTTAGGGGAGCGGCCACGGCCAGTGTTGCTGGCACAATCAGAATTGCATAATTGTTTTCGGCGGGTTAATAGCGTGGTCTGTTTTGAAACCGTCAGTTTGCCGTCCCCTAAAACTTCTCTTTGTAGCTTTCTCTTGGTTACAAGAGAAAGCGGAAGAACCTTTTCTGGATTCCCGTCGTCAAGGGAATGGCATGCAGGGTTATTGGTATGTTACTGTGCGAAGAAACTTCGCCCCTACGATAATATTACTCTCTCCTTACGGGCGAGGGATCAAGGGAGGGGTCGGGAGCCTTAGGTCAAAGGGCGAATCGTTCAGATTCGCCCTTTTTATATTCACGGATTATCTATCTCACTTCGCTGCCGGGATCGGTCTTCCTCTGCGGATTAAGTATCACCACCCCATCCTTATCCTGGGCCGCCAGCAGCATGCCGTGCGATTCCAGCCCCCGGATCTTGGCCGGCTTGAGATTGGCCACGATCACCACCTGCTGTCCCACCAGCGATTCCGGAGTGTACCACTGGGCGATACCGGCCAGCACCTGCCGGGTCTCCTGACCCAATTTGACCTGCAATCTCAGCAGTTTGTCGGCATTGGGAACTTTCTCGGCCGAAATGATCTCGGCGGTGCGCAGTTTTATCTTTTTGAAATAATCTATATCTATCAGATCTTCATCAACAATTTCCGATTTTTCAGTTCCTGATTCCAGTATTTTATTTTCTTCCATATTCTTTTTCCCTTCGTCTTTATTCACAGAGGTTAACGGTTGTATTAATCCAACAGAAAAACCTTTTTGTAAATTAAAATCTTTAAAGTTTACTCCTTCACCAATTTTCGGAAACAATTGCTCAACTGGACCGATCGCATGCCCTGATTTAATATGTCCCCACCTGAGGGCATTGATATTAACATCCTTGTCCTCAACGCCTAATTTTGTCAACAGTTGCCCGCATTTTTGTGGCATAACAGGCGAAAGTAATACAGCTGAAAAATGCAATACTTCTGTGGCAACATATAATATTGTGTTAATATCTTGATATTTTTTCCCTTTATGAAGTTTCCACGGTTCAGTTGCATGAATATAGCGGTTAGTAAGTTTGATTAAATATATAATAGACTCTATTGCTTTATTTGGGTCAAGGCATTCAACATGCTCTTTAACAGTTTCTACAATTCTATTTGTTTCTTCTATTAAACCTTTATGTATTTTAGATTGGATATAGCTATCATTAGGTTTACTAGGTATTTTGCCTTCACAATATGAATTAATCATTTTTAATACGCGACTGGCCAAATTCCCAAAATCATTGGCCAAGTCACTATTAATACGCATTACCAAGCTCGCTTCGGAAAATATTGAATCTGCCCCAAGTGTCATATCTCTCATCAAAAAATATCTAAATGGGTCAACGCCATATTTATCTACCAAATCCAAAGGTTTTACCACATTACCCAATGATTTTGACATTTTAGTATCACCTACCAGCCACCAACCGTGCGCCAGTATTGTCTGAGGGGTCTTGACCTTCATGGCATGGAGCATAGTAGGCCAGTAGACCGAATGGGTGGTCAGAATGTCCTTGCCCAGCAGGTGCAGGGCGGAGGGCCAGAATTCCTGATATTTTCCATCGTCCGGAGAATGGTAGCCCAGCGCCGAGATATAGTTGATCAGAGCGTCGAACCAGACATAGGTAACGTAATCATGGTCAAAGGGCAGTTCTATGCCCCAAGCCAGCCGTTTCTTGGGCCGGGAGATGCACAGGTCGTTCAGCGGTTTTTTTAAGAAGCCCAGTACTTCGTTCTTCCGGGTCTCGGGTTTGATCGTCATCCGGCCGGAGGTTATCTCGTCTATCAGCCATTGCTGGTGCTGCGACATCTTGAAGAAATAGTTCTTCTCCGTGATCTTGGACACCGGCCGCCCGCAGTCTGGGCAGTTGCCGTCCTTGATGTCCTTCTCTGTCCAGAACCTTTCGTCGGGGGTGCAGTACCAGCCGTCGTATTCGGCCGGATAGATCTGGCCCTGGTCGTAAAGCTCCTGCAGGACTTTTTTGACCACCGCCTGATGGCGGACCTCGGTGGTGCGGATGAAATCGTCGTTGGTTATCTCCAGCTTTTTCCACAGGCCAGTAAAGCGGGCGGACATCTGGTCGCAATGCTCCTGCGGGGAAACGCCCCGCTTGACCGCCGCCTCCTGCACCTTTTGGCCGTGCTCGTCCAGGCCGGTCAGAAAAAAGCTTCTATCTCCGAAAAGCCGGTGATAGCGGGTCAGCACGTCCGCCAGGATGGTGGTGTAGGCGTGCCCGATATGAGGCTCGTCATTGACGTAATAGATGGGTGTGGTTATGTAAAAATTCTTCATTTCTGCTTGATCTCCGAAAAAGGGAACCAGGCGTGGCCCTCGTCGAACTTGACGTGTATCCTCTGCTTGAAGATGTCCACCTTGTAGACGGTGCCGTCGCCCTGCGGGGTATTCACCACCGAGCCCACCTTGGGCAGGTGGCTGTAGGATTCCTCGTAAAAAGCGTCCTCATACATCAAGCAGCACATCAGGCGGCCGCACAGGCCCAGCATCTTGCTGGAGGTCATCGACATGTTCTGCTCCTTGGCCATCTTCAGGGTGACCGGCTCGAAGTTGTTCAGCCAGGCCACGCAGCACAGCTGGCGGCCGCACTGGCCGTAGCCGCCCACCCGCCGGGCCTCGTCCCGAACCCCTATCTGGCGCATCTCAATCCGGCCCTTGAACATGGTGGCCAGGTCCCGCACCAGGTTCCGGAAGTCCACCCGCTTCTCGGCGGTGAAGTAGAAGATCAGCTTGCTGCCGTCGAAGCGCGACTCCACGTCCACCAGGCTCATATGAAGTTGGTGCTTGGCCACCAGGTTCTGGCAGGCCAAATAGGCCTCCTCTTCGCGTTTGTGGTTGGTCTGCAGTTTGGCCAGATCCTCTTCGGTGGCCTTGCGCAGGACCTCCCCGGAGCGTTTCATCTTCTCGCGGAACTGAACGTTGTTGCGGACCACCGTCCCGATCTCCTCGGAGCTGTCGTAGGTGACCACCACCAACTCCTGGGGCATCAGGCTCAGCTCCTGGGGGTTGTTGTAGTATGTTCCCCGGGCCTGTTTAAAATGAACCTCAATCAGAGGTGAAGGCATCTTCCTCTCCTTGCGTTGTATTGCAGGCTGACAGCAGGCACAGCCTGGGGGTTACGTTTCGCTCCAGCGCGATCCTGGCCTTTTCAATGGCCCGGACCATCTCCGAAAGCTTCTGCTGGTCTATTCTTTTCCCGATGTCCGACAGCTCGGCCTGCCGGTCGGCATTCAGTATCTTTCCCGTTACTTTTAGATGCACCAGGTCGGCGACCACCGCCGACAGCATCTCCAGTATCCTGGCCGGGCGCCCCCGGTCCCGGGCTATCTGATCGATGGTCTCCACCATTTCCCATTGCTGGCCGTCCACCGCCGCCTTCAGCAGCTTGACGGCCAGGTCCCTTTCGGACAGCAGGTCCTGATCGGTCATCTGCAGGGCCCTTCCCAGGCTGTTGCCGGAAAGCTCGGCCAGCAGGCCGGCGGCCCGGGGATCCTGCCCGTGGTCTTTGACCAGGGACTTTATTACCTCCTCCTGCGGCAGGGGCTCGAACCGTACCTTCTGGCAGCGCGACAGAATAGTTGGCAGCAGGGCATTGGGCCGGTCGGTGGTCAGGATGAAATTGGTGGTGGGCGATGGTTCCTCCAGGATCTTCAAAAAAGCGTTGGCCGCCTCGGTGGTCATGGCCTCGACCCCGGTTATCAGCACCACCTTGCGTTTCCCTTCGTATGGCAAAAAACCCAGCCTCTCCTGCAGCTCGCGGATGTCGTCGATGGAGATGGCAATCGGCCGGCTGCCGAAATCGAAAGCCTGGTGGGGCTGAGCCTCTTTCTCCTTGAGCATCTCCGAGATCTCCTCGGCCAGTTTCCGCTTGTCGCTATCCGACGAGGGATGGGGCCGGGGGAACAGGTAGTGGAAATCGGGATGGATATAGGCCTCGGTCTTATGGCAGGAGTTGCACTGCCGGCAGGGCTGGTCGCTCTCGGACTGGCAGTTGAGGGCCATCACCAGTTCCATGGCGGCCAGTTCCTTGCCCACCCCGTCCGGCCCGTAGAACAGATAGCTCTGGGCCAGCCGGTCCTCGGTCCAAGCCTGCCGCAATATTTTCTTGGCCACGCTCTGGCCTATGAGATTATCGAAAAGCACTTGTAAAACAAAAATATTTCTTGTTTAATTATGAATACCGTTTTCACGGAAATGATAAGAATATCAAACCTGGCTTAAGGTCGCCTATGCTCTGTCGCTGAATAGAGGAGGCCGTCCGCTTACACATTATATTGGGCTTCCTCGAGTGCCATAGCTTTAGCGGAGGCACTTGGGAATTTGGCGATGTCTGAGCAAAGCGAGTTCGTCAAATTTAGGCCGACAGTTTGGGGCTACCGGGCAGAGCATCAGCGACAAGTTCTCTTTCCTACTTTCTCTTCAAAGAGAAAGTGGGAAGAATACAGTCCGGTTCCAATTTTATCTTAATGCCTGCATTTAGGAAAGGGACCCCCTGTTTTTCGAAGACAAGTTTCTTGGGAATGACAAAGCGAGATTGCTTCGTTTGCCCGGCTTCGAGGCTTCCTCGCAATGACCGCCCTGACAGGCGGTCCGGTGCGGCCCCTGTCATCCATGATCCATAAACTATTATCGGTGTTTATTCCAGCTCCTTGACCTGTTTGTTGCGGATGGTCATCAGTTTGGACTTGGGCATGGCTCCCTGACTACCGAAGGCGAACTGGCCGGAGGCCCCCTGGCTGGCGTTCTCGGCCTGGTTCAGGGCTTTTTGCAGATCCTCCCGGGTGGAGGCCCCCTTCTGCAGGGCGGCCAGCATCACCTTGGCGCCGTCATAGGCCTGGGCAGACAGCTTGGAAGGCGCCTTGCCGTAGGCCTTCTTATAGCTCTCCTCGAATTTGGCCGCGGCCTGGGCCAGGCTGGAACCGGAGGACAGGGTGGCGAAGATGGCCCCCTCCACATAGGTTCCGCCCTTGGAGGTGACCTTGGGGTCGCCCCAGCCATCGGACCCCAGCAGCTGCACCTTCAGTTGATTGTAGACCAGCTGCGGCGCGATCATGATGATGTCATTGGGCGTGGTCGGTATGAACACCGCTTGGACTTTTCCGGCCTTCAGGGTCTCGGCCTGGGCCTTGAAGTCGGTGGTGCCCGGTTCGTAAGAGACCGAGACCGCCACCCTGGCCCCCAGGTTCTTGGCCTGTTGAACGAAGGCTTCGGCCACCGCCGCCCAGCCGGGATCGTTGGGATACATCACCCCCAGCGTTTTCATTCCCAGCTTATTCACCGCGCAATCGGCCAGGGCCGCCCCCTGCCAACTGATGCTCTGACTCAGCTGGAATATATACGGCCCCAGAGTGGAGATCCTCTCCTCCGAGGCGGTGGGCGACAAAAACGGCACGTTCTTGAGGTTGGCAATTCCGGCCGCCGCGCTGGTGGGCCCGGACAGCACCTCGCCGATGATCCCGATTACCTGGCTGGTGTCGCTCAGCCGAATGGTGGCCTTGATGGCGTCGATGATGTCGCCCTTGGTGTCTTCAATGATCAGCTTGATCTTATTGGTGGTGGTCTTGTTATATTCGGTAAAAGCCATGTTCACCCCCTCTTTGACCGCGGTGCCGTACTCGCCGTACCGACCGCTTAAGGGGACGATCAGGCCCACCTTGCGCCCGACATCGCCCACCGGCACCACCGGCTTATTGTCCTTGAGTGATGCCAGAACCGGTTTGGCCAGTCCAGCCTCCTGGCTGGCGGGGTATTTTTTAACGATCTCCTGCAGTATCTTGATAGCTTCGCTGTTGTTCTTGGCGTCCAGCTCCTTCTGGGCCAGCTTCAGCCCCAGGGCCGGGGCCATCTCGGATTCGGGATATTTTCGGAAAAGTATCCGCAGCTGCCCGTCGGTAAGCCTCTCCTCGATCATGGCGGAAAGCGGCAGCAGCAGGGCCTCGCGCTCGTCCCCGGTCCTGGCGGCCTCCAGCCCCTCGATATACTGCTGCCCGGCTTTCAGGTGATCCTGGCTGGTGAAATAGCAGTCGCCCAGCAGTTTCTTGGTCATGGGATATTCCTTGGACTGGGGATATTTTTCGGCCAGCATCCAGCCGTTCTTCAGGGCCAGGTCCAGCTCGTTAAGATCGTAGCGGCTCTTGGCCGAAAGATATATGGCCTCGGGGACATAATTTGAGCCGGGATATTTGGCCAGCATCTCCTGGGTGGCCCCGATGGCTTCCCTGGGTTTGTGTTCCGCGTAAAGACTCCGGGCTTTTTTTATGAAGTCCTCGGCTCCGGCGTCCTGGTCGTTGACCTGAACCGTTTTGGCATCATCCTTCTTGACCGGCTTCTTGTCCACCGCCGGCTGCAGGGTAGCGCAGGATACGGTAAAGGCCAATAAAATTAATAAATAAAATCTCCTCATCTTCATCTCCGTAAAATATATGTTCGTCTCTATTCTGTTTTAAAAAATACCCTTGTAAGTATAACAGCCCTTTATTTTTATGTCAACATCAAAAGACCGGCGAAAGGTCTACATTTTCCTGCCGATGGCCCAATGCACCGGCATTATCATCCCTCTGTCGTCAGTCATTATTTCCATTGACTCCAGAGCCTCCCTCGGATATCCCAGTTTATGCAACAAATTCCACTCCTGCCGGAACAATTCGGGATTCTGTTCAAATGTTATCTTATCATTTACCGATCCCACGATTGTTTTAAGCCCGACCTTAGCAAAGATGCTCCCCAGCTTTTTGCCGATATCCGGATCAGCTCCTTTTTTCGCCAGATCGGTCATCAGGAATTCCTTGATGGATGGATGGCTGCCGGGAAAATCCTGCCGCGCCGAGTAATCGGGTTCGGCCAAGACCGCCAATTTCCCGCCCTTTTTAAGGACTCTCCGGCATTCATTGCATACGACATCGGGATGCCTGGCCCACAGCCAAAAATAATGAGTGACTATCAGGTCAACTGATTCATCGCCAAAGGGAAGTTTTTCGGCATCGCCGGCCAGCCATACCGGTTTTACTTTATCTGAGATTTTATTTTGGGCAAAGTCCAGGGCCGATGTGTCGCTATCCAACCCATAGATTGTCGAATCGGTGCGGCCAGCCAGCTCTCCGGCGATCACCCCGGTGCCGGAGCCGATCTCCAAAATGTTCTTACACCGGGCGATCTCAAGCCGACGGTAAAGGTAAAGTCTCAAGGCCCGGGTCCATTCCGCCTGCCGGACGTAGCGCTGGTGCCACCAAGCCAGATCTTGGGGGTTTAAATTTCTTGACAAACCAATATCCATATAATATCATGTTTTAGTAATTGAGGAGGCCCGAATGGTCATCGCGAGATCGCCTTGATTTTTCGGCCGCCGAATTCGGTCCATAGATTGCTTCGTAAGACTGGCCTTGGGGTTAAACTCGCAATAACTGGAACCAACCTTATAGTTTCAGTATTGATTATACCAAAAAACCAGCCAACATCAAATTAAAAGAGCGGATATAAAATGAGAAAAATAATAGTTTTATCATTGCTGGCCCTGGCGGCATTGGCCGGGCCGGGTCTGGCTCAGGACTACAGCTTCACCCTGCCGCGCAACACCTCCTGGCTGGTGATAACCCCTGCCGGCCAGGCCGACCTTTATTATGAACTGACCTTCATTTGCGACCCGGGCGCCCACCCCATAGACATCGTGGATATCGGAATGCCCAACGGCAGTTATCAGATTAACGGCGCCATGGCTCGGATCGGCCAGACCGAGCTGGACGATATCCGGGTCTCGGAATACGTCAAGCCTTACGGGGTGGAGGTCCACCTGGGCAAAAAAACCATCCGACCCGGCGACTCGGCCACGCTGTTCTTCAACATCCATCTGGAAAAGCTGCTGTATCGCGATTCAAAGGACCGGGACTATGTCTCCTTTGAATTTTCCCCCACTTGGTACGGCTCCAAATATGTCAGCGGCTCCACCCGCCTGGAATGCAATTTTTCTTTTCCGCCCGGCATGGGCCCGGATGAGCCCCGCTATCATCAAAAACAGTTCACCGAAGCATGGCTGGATACCGTTGAGAACGCCGTGGTCTACCGCTGGGTGCTGGGCAGCGCCGACCCCGACCGGCAGTACACCTTCGGAGCCTCGTTCCCGGCCAAGTATGTGCCCAAGGGGGCGGTCAAACAGCCGGCTCCTTTCTGGCAGAAGATGATCGGCGGTATCTTTGGTTTCATTGTCGGCATCTTCAAATTCTTCTTCAGCACCATCGTCTTCTGGATATTCGGAATAGCAATATTCTTCGGTGTCCGCCAGCAGAAAACCCGCCGTATGAAATACCTGCCGCCGGAGGTTTCCATCGAGGGGGTGGGCATCAAACGGGGCTTGACCGCGCCCGAGGCCGGCATCATCCTGGAGATGCCGCTGGACAAGGTGCTGAGCATGGTGCTGTTCGGGTTGATTAAAAAAGAAGCGGTGGAGGTTACCGACCGCGAACCCAAACTGCGGATAAAGGTTCTTAAGCCCGAACTGGCCGCCCTGCCCTATGAGAAGAGTTTTCTGGAGGCCCTGGACAAATACGGCCTGCCGGATGAGATCAAACTGCGGGAGGTGGCCATCAAATTAATCAAGGATGTCAACGACAAGATGAAGGGGTTCTCCCGCAAGGACACCGCCGCCTATTACCGCGGCATCATCGCCAAGGCCTGGAAGCAGGTGCAGGACGCCCAGACACCGGAATTGAAGAGCCAGCCCCTGGAGGATCAGTTCGACTGGATGATGATGGACGGCGATTACAAGAACCGCATGACCCAGCATTACGGCACCGGAGATGTGTTTCTGCCACTCTGGTGGGGCCGGTCGGGATACGGTTATCATTACGGCGGCGGGGGTACCACCGTAAAGACTTCGGGCGGAACGGGGGTGCAGATGCCCAAACTGCCAGGCGCCGATTTCGCCAACAAGGTCACCACCGGGGTGGAAAGTATGTCCGCCGGCTTGGTAAGCAAGCTGGACAGTTTTACCGGGGGCGTGACAAACAAGACCAATCCCGTCCCGGTTTCATCGGGCGGTCGGAGTTCCGGGGGCGGGGGCTGCGCCTGTGCCTGCGCCTGTGCCGGATGCGCCTGCGCTTGCGCCGGCGGAGGAAGATAGAATAGATATTAGATTATGGGAACTGTGTGTTGTAGGGGCGAAGTCCCTTCGCCCTTGGCTGCAACGACTGACCATACATGTCATTCCCTCGAAGGAGGGAATCCAAAAGAGGACAGAGATGATTTTTTATTGCCGTCATCCCATAAAAATATAATTTGAATAACATTTATGAAAAAACCCCATAGGCCTGTCGTCGTAATCAGCAAGTGCCTGACCTTTGCCGCCTGCCGTTATAACAGCCTGATGGTAGGCTCCGAAACGGTCGAAGCCCTGAAAAAGCACGTGGACTTCATCCCGATCTGCCCGGAGATGGAGATCGGGCTGGGCATTCCCCGCCAGCCAATTCGGGTGATTGAAAGCAAGGACGAAACCCGGCTGGTCCAGCCATCCAGCGGCCTGGATGTCACCAAAAAAATGCAGGCTTTCAGTCAGAAGTTTCTGAATAATTTAAAAGAAGCCGATGGCTTCCTGCTCAAGAGCCGCTCGCCCTCATGCGGGATCAAAGATGTCAAATTCTATGCCGGGCCGGAGCAATCGGTGCCTCTGGGCAAGGCCCAGGGTTTCTTCGGGAAAGCGGTGCTGGAAAAATTTCCCGAAGCCGCCATCGAGGATGAGGCCCGGCTTGATAATTTTTCCGTCCGGGAGCATTTCTTCACCAAGCTGTTCGCCCTGGCTGACCTGAGAAGAGTTATCAATTCCGGAGAGATGAAAGAGTTGGTGGCCTTCCACTCCCGGAATAAATATCTGCTGATGGCCTACAGCCAGGCCAAACTGAAGATTTTGGGCCGCATCGTAGCCAATCATGAAAATAAATATTTTATCGACCTGACAGAGGACTACAGGGTCGAATTCTCGGCCGCCCTGGCCCACGCACCCAAACATACCTCGCACATCAACGCGCTGATGCACACCCTGGGGTATTTTTCGGATAAGATCTCCTCCGGCGAGAAACAATATTTTCTGGATTCCCTGCAAGACTACCGCAACGGCAAGCTGCCGTTAAGCGTGCCCCAGAGCCTGATCCGGTCGTGGATAGTGCGGTTCAATGAGGAATACCTGAAGGACCAGACCTTTTTCCGGCCGTTTCCCGAGGAGCTGACAGAGATAGCCGATTCGGGAAAAAGAAGAAAATATTAGGAGGCACTGATGGACAATAACCCGCTGACCCAACAACAGAATAACCTGAACATCGTCTACTGGGCAATGGCCGCCGAGCCGGTGATCCTGGCTCTGATCGCGATATTCCTGAAATCCCGGAATGCTGTGGGAAATTTTCTCTCCCCGGCTTCGGATGAACCGGTGATGGTGGCCTTTATCGCAATTTCCTCCATCTTCGTCTGGCTCAGCTTCAGGTTCGCCTCCGGCCGGAATTTGCTGCCCAAAGCCATGACCGCCCGGGCCAATCCCCAGGGGTTCCGGCTGGTGGCCTTGGGTCTGGCCATTGCCCCGGGGATCTTAGGGTTTGTCCATTACCTGTTCTTCGGAAACCTGCTGTTCCTGCTGATCCTTAACGGCGGCGCGGTGGGCCTGGCCATTAAGCATATCACACAATTCAACGAAGGGAATTGTTAGACCTCCCCCGCCCCCTCCTTGATCAAGGAGGGGATTTAGGGGTGGTTTAAAACTATTATGCTCATCAATCTCAAAATAATCCCCAATGCCAAACAGGCCAAGATCATTTCCGAGGGCGACGGCTACAAGGTCTACATCCCGGCCCCGGCGGTGGATGGCAAAGCGAACGCATATCTGGTAAAATTTCTGGCGGAACATTTCAAGGTGCGTAAAAGCGCCGTCACCCTGGTCCGCGGCGAGACCAACCGTCATAAGGTGGTGGAGATAACCGGCCTATGAATAATAAAAATATATTAAGAGCATCCCGCTGGCTTGTGGCGGTCCTGTTTCTGCTCGATCTTCTGGCCGTACTGGTCTTATCGTTCATCATCACTTTGAATATTCTGCCGTTGACCGTATTGGGCTCGTTTCTCCTGCTGTTGGTCTCCTTCTCTCTGGCCATGTTGTTCCGTCAGACCATCGTTCCCTCCTGGCTGGAAAAAAGCGGAGACCACGTCATTATCCACTGGAATAACTGGAAGCTTTCGGGCAGGCTCCTCTCGGCCGGGTTTCAGGGAAAACGCAAACTGCTGCTGGAAGTTAGCGATATCAACCTGATGTTGACTCCGGTCGGCCCCATGATGGGCCTGGCCGGCATGATGATAAAACCGCTTCTGGGACTGGTGCTTCCGGATTTCCTGGCCCAGAGCTATTACTTTAAAAAAGAATCCCTGCTGAAAAAAATACGCTCCGGCGATAATCATTATACGCTTATTTTCCCGGTGATCCTGCTGGGAAAAAGAAAGGTGAAGAAATGGCTTGGTTGAAAAATTTATTTTCCAGAGAAAAGCCGCTTCGCCCCGGCCTGTTCCAATACCGGGGACAGGAGGGCGAGACAAACTTCCGGCTGCATCTCCGCATTGAGCCCGATGCCCGGGGGGTGCTGGTTATTAATGCCTCGCGGATACTGCATTTGAACCAGACCGCTGCCGAGATGGCCAAGCACATCATTGAGGGAGATGAAACCGTTCAGGCGGTTAAGCAGTTGCTTAAAAGGTACCGCGGGGTCAAGGCCGATCAATTGAAACAGGATTACGATTCTCTGAAGGAGAAGATATTCACCCTGGCCCGGACCGACGACATCTGTCCGGTCACCTATATGGACATCAACCGCATCGAACCGTTCGAGACGCCGGTCTCGGCGCCCTACCGGATGGACCTGGCCCTGACCTATAAATGCGACAATGCCTGCGGCCACTGCTACCTGCCCAAGGACCGCCAACCGGCAGAACTGAATACAGACCAGTGGAAACAGGTCATAAAGAAGATCTGGGAGATCGGCATTCCCCATGTCTGCTTCACCGGCGGCGAGGCCACTTTAAGGCCCGATCTGGTGGACCTGATCGCCTACGCCGAGGAGACCGGCCTGGTCACCGGCCTGTTGACCAACGGCCGAAATTTGAAAAACAACGACCTGGTAAAAAGAATGGTCGAATCCGGGCTGGATCATTTCCAGATAACTTTGGAATCGCACGATGCCGGTATCCACGACAAAATGGTGGGGGCCTCCGGCTCCTGGCAGGACACCGTCCTGGGCATCAAGAACGCGGTGGCTACGCCGGTATACACCATCACCAACACCACGCTGACCCGGCTGAATGCCGACAAGATAGAAGCCACAATGGAATTCATCAAATCGCTGGGCGTGGCCGCCATGGCCTGCAACGGGCTGATCTACGCCGGGCAGGGCGCCACCTGCGGCATCGGCTTCAAGGAGGAAGAACTAAAACCCCTAATGGAGCGCATCCGCCAAAAGGCGCAGGAACTGGAACTGCGGCTGATCTGGTACACGCCCACCCAGTATTGCCAGCTGGACCCGGTAAACATGGAACTGGGGGTTAAGACCTGCACCGCCGCCAAGTACAACATGTGCCTGGAGCCGGACGGCTCGGTGATCCCCTGCCAGAGCTATTTCGCTTCGCTGGGAAATATATTGACCAACCCCTGGGAGAAGATATGGAACGCCCAGCCGGCAGTTGATTTGAGAAAGAAAGCCTATTTGCAGGAGAAATGCCAGGAATGCGATAAACTGCCGCTGTGCGGCGGCGGCTGCCCCATTTACAACCAGCAGCAGGAAGTGCTGTGCACCGACAGCAAATCGAACGGGTGAGAATAAAATGAAGATTAAATTAATAACAGGATTATCAAAAGAACAATGTATTGCAAATTTAGGCAATGCTTTTTCAAAAGAAAATTCAGAAATTATTGGGAAAATTAGTGATGATAATATAACCATCAAAAGGAAAGAAAACTACCAAAGCGGTTTTATACCAATCAATAATCATGCTTACATACCGATATTTAAAGGAAAGCTGTTTAGAAGCAAACAAGGCACCTTAATTGAAGGTGGTTTTAAGTATAAACCATCAATCAATTATTATGCCTCTTTATTTATCGCAATTGTGGTAGGCGCAATTTGGTTTATATTGGGTTTAATTTCATTGATTTTCAATGACAATGAAATTCTCCCGGTTTTAACCAGTAAGCTCACAGCAATAATGATACCAATATTGTTATGGACCGTCATTTTCTATACAAATAAATTAGCAAAAGCAGATAAGATATTTGTAATTGATATATTGGTCAATCTTTTAAATGCCAAACAGGAAGGTCTTAAATGAAATTAAAGAACAGCTCTCTTTACTACTGGCTGGCCAATATCATGTGCCTCATCAGCGCCGCGTACTTCTTTTGGAAGGTCCTGCCCTGCATCACCACCTCCAAGGAGATCGTCTTCGCCACGGTTTGCATTTTGACCATGGTCGCCAGCGGCATCTGCTTTGTTCTGTATACCGATGCCAAAAAGAGCGAACAAAGCAATAATAAATGACGTTTTGATTGTCATTCCGGACTTGATCCGGAATCCAGGAAAATCTGTCTTTCTGGATTCCTGCTGAAGCCTGCACAGAATGCAATGAAACGCAGGAATGACTATTCATTTCGTAGTTAATCATTTAGAAGAAACCAAAATGAAAACTTATTTCGCTTTTCTTTTGTCGTTTTTCCTGCTTCCCCTGACCGCCGCTCATGCCCAACAATCCTTCGAAACAGACACCTTCGACTTGGGCCAAAAGAAACTGGTCATCCACTTCATCGGCCACGGCACCCTGATGCTGGACTACGATGGGCTGATCATCCATGTCGATCCGGTGGGCCGTTACGCCGATTACACCCAATTGCCCAAAGCGGACATAATCCTCATTACCCACCAGCACCAGGACCACCTCGACAAGGAGGCCATCGCTAAGATCCTATCGGCTAAAACGCGTATTATTTTAAACAGGGCTTCTTGCGACATCTTGGGCTTCGGCAAAGCTATGGCCAACGGCGATACCATCACCATAAAAGACGTTAAGATAACCGCCGTTCCGGCCTACAATACCACCAAGGGGCGGGACAAGTTTCACCCCAAGGGCCGGGATAACGGTTATGTGCTGGAGATCGGCGAGAAAAAGATATATATCGCCGGCGATACCGAGGACATCCCGGAGATGAAACAACTGAAAAATATCGACATCGCCTTTCTGCCCATGAACCAGCCCTACACCATGACCGCCAAACAACTAGTAAACGCTGTGAAAGTGATAAAACCGCGTATCGTCTATCCCTACCACTACGCTGACAGCGATCTCTCAGCCCTGCCCCAGCTCCTGAAGGGGATCAAGGGAACGGAGCTGCGCATCCGGCGGATGAACTGACTTTTAATCTATTGATATACAATCACGCAGGTCCCCTCCTTGATCAAGGAGGAGATACAGGGGCGGTCTGATTCTGGCCATATTAATGGCTATAAAAATATTTTAAAATATTTTAAAATAACACTTGACAAACTATCGGCATTATGATACACTGCTCAATAGTAAAACAACCCAAGCGTCCGGAAGAACCAATTCCCCGTGTCAGTTGTTAAATTGACCAGGGGCTTTTTTTCGGGCAAAAACACAAAATCCAAGGAGAAACATGAGTTTCACGGACAAGACCCTATCCTGCAAAGAGTGCGGGAAACCATTCACTTTCACTGCCGGCGAGCAGGAATTCTATCAACAGAAGGGCTTCCAGAATGAGCCCCAGCGCTGCCCGGATTGCCGCTCGGCCAAAAAGACCGAGAGACGCGGGCCCCGCCAGATGTTCAAAGTGACCTGCGCCGACTGCGGACAGGACACCGAAGTTCCCTTCAAGCCCACAGGCGATCGTCCGGTCTATTGTTCAGACTGCTTTGCCAAGAACCGCGCCTAAGCTTCTAACACCGTCATTCTAAATTTGCAAGATATAGATGATAGGACAAAACCTCCCGGGAGACCGGGAGGTTTCTTTTTTTGCTTAATCCGACCTTTGGGGCCTAGAAATTATGCCCCAACCGGAGGTGGGTCAGAAAGCTATGCCGGCTGCCGCCCATCAGCTCCAGCCTGACAGGACCCACCGGAGTCAAAATGCCGGCCCCAAAACTTACCCCGCTCACCAGGCCCTGTTTGGTGAACTGGTCCTTCCAATACCCGTCGCCGGCCTTGGCGATATTCCAGCTTATGGTGACGAACCTGCCGGACGAGATCTCATATTGCGCCCCGATCCCCAGGCCCATGACATTGCTGCCGTTAAGCTCCATGGGCTTCAGCCCGGCCAGGGAGATGACCCCCTGCCGTTGGTCCAATCCTCCCAGATAGAAGCGGTAATGAGTGGGGATCTCCCGGCCGGAGACATTGCCCCAAAAAGTCTCCTGGCTGAGCGATAATTTTTTATTCACCGGAAAGCGTCCCTGCCACAGGCCGGACTTCTTGTAAAAATCGGCCCTCCCCCCGAATTGCCGGTTGGCCAGGGTATTGCTCAATGTCAGTTTTTGCCCCCTGGTCGGGAACTCGCTCCGATCATAGGTATCCATGTCTAACGAAAGGCCGATGATTAGGTGATGTTCCTTGGTGCCGACAAATCCCACCGGGGCGATATCCGGCGACGACCGGAAATACTCCATTTTTATGCTTCCGCCCAGCTCCAGCATTTTGGAATAGATGGATCCTAAAAAGATCTCACCCCGGGCCATTCTGCAATTCAGGCTGGCCCAGCGCTGCTCATGTTGGTATAGATAAACCGGGAACTGAACGAAACCCAGGCTGAGCCGGGCTCCGATGCCGCCTCCGATGCCGGCATGGATGGACTCTGATAGCTTGAATTCCGGACTGTTGCCCAGACGCAGGTCCGCTACCAAAAGCGAGCTGTGCCCCAGCAGGTTCCTAAGATTGAACCCGGCCAGGATCTCGGCGTTGGTATTGCTGTCGTATCTGAATCCCAGCCCTAGTAGGTGATGCTCCTTTTCTATGACTTTGACTTTTAGACCCACTCCGGCACCATCCGGCACCATCCGATAGGTGACCCTTTCAAAGAACTGCGTGCTGTAAACCCTCTCAATTGCCCGGTCCAGCTCGTCCGCCGAAAGCCATCCGGCGCCATTCAGGTTCATTTCATCCAGAACCAGTTTTTTGGAAACATTGCTTAAGCCCTCAACCTCGATATTTACCACGTAAAGGGATTCCGTCCTGGCCGGGGTCATTCTTGTTTCCTGTCTGCGTCTCAAGCCCAGGGAGTCTATCATCCTCTCCAGCTCCGATCGGGACTTTCGGGCGGCTTCCTCGCCTTTATTAATGATCTCTCCGATCCGGCTGAAACTGGCCGAAGTGTACTGGGACAATTCCGGGATTATCAGGGCCTGGCATAACAGGCGCTGTTTTTCCACCGAGGCAAAACCCTGGAAGCTTATGGTTTGATCCAGTACCTCTATCAACGATCCCAGTTTATCCTGGGAGCGAAGTAAAACGCTGACATCTACTCCCAACAGCACTTCGGCTCCCATGGCTTTGGCCTGACTGGCCGGGAGGTTATCGACGATGCCTCCGTCGATCAGCAGTTGCTCTCCAATGCGCATGGGAACAAATATCGTCGGCAGGGACATGCTGGCCCTTACGGCCTCGGGCAGGGATCCCCGGTCCAATATCACCGGCTGTCCGGTCTCCAGGTCGGTGGCCAGGCAGCAGAAGGGGGTCGGCAATTTATTGAAATCATCAATCCGGTTAGCCGGCCAGGTAAGCCGAGCTAACAGGGCCTGCAGTTTCTGACCCGAGATCAGGCCAGAAGGCATGGTCACTCTGCCCTTTCTTATTGGGAAGATGAGGGCATAAATACCGTGCCGGGACTTCTCTCCCTTAGACAGATACCTTCGGGAGGCGGCATCATCAAACAGCTCCGCCCAGTTCTGTCCTAGGGCTATCTGTTCTATCTGGGCCGGGCTGTATCCTATGGCATACAGGGAGCCGATAATGGCCCCCATGCTTGTTCCGGCAATGTAGTCCACTTGCAGGCCGGTCTCCTCAATGACCTTGAGCGCCCCGATATGGGCGAAGCCCTTGGCCCCGCCGCCGGACAGTACCAGGCCCACTTTGGGACGGCACTCCGCCTCGTCCCCCGCGGCACCAACCGTTGCCGCCATCAGAACGGCCATGGCCGACAGGCAGATACGGACCAGATGAAAAGATCTTGTTTTTTTATTCATGTTTTCAATGATACCAAAAATTGGGCGGCATTCCAAGCCAAATATTTTACCCCTTGCTAAAATATTTACTGTAAGGTAAAATGATACCTAATATATGCCTAGAAACAGAAAGAAAAAAAGATCCAATCTATGGATTGTGCCGGCGGCGGCGCTGGTTCTTCTGGCGGCCTTCGGTCTGCGCCATTTTGTCGGCCGGCCTCAAAAGCCCGTCTTGCCGGAAATCCCCAAAAGCCAGGCCTTCCGCCCCGCCACTGGGGATATTCAAAGCCTGCTGGGAACCCTGACGGACCAGGGTTTTACTGTCCGGGCACTAAGCCCGGGAGCCGACAGCTCCCGTAATTTTCTGATCTACATCCCTCCGGGATATCCCCTGATCCAGGCCAATTTAATGATAAACCGGCTAGCCCTTTCCCAAAATTATACCCCGGTCAGATCGCTGGAGAACAGAAAGAAGCAACGGCTGGATCTGGCCTTTCTTTCCCGGGATTCCCTGGGCCTTAATATAACCGTTCTCAAAAAAAGAGCCCCGGCTGAAAACATCTCTAATCTACCTAAGATCGCCCTGGTTCTTTATTTTTGGCCTCCAGAGAAACCCTCCCTTTCCGGGCAATTCGATAAAATAGCAGCCATCAAAACGGTTATAATAAAAGGCAGCTACCGATCCAAGGACAGGGAGGCCATCTGTACGGTGACCTTGGAGCCGAAGGGCTATCCCAGGAATGACCCCGGTCCCGGCACTATTTTAGTGGACGATCCTTCGGGAAAAATAAAAAACAAGCTGGACGATGCCGCGACTGCGGCCGATGAGCCTGCCGGGTTGTACCTCTGGCAGGGATCCCGGGCAGTTGAGGATGCCAGGATCACGGATATGATCACCTCCTATTGCAGCCGCAATCAGCTCATCCTTATCGAGCCTTACCCCTCGGCCCAATCCCTGGTAAAAAAATCCGCCGGGGCCAATTCCTGCTCTTATATTACACCGGACTTGGTAATTGACACCCAAGCTTCCGCTAATAGCTGCCTATCCCAGCTGAAAAATCAACTTGCCAAAACCAAGGCCAGATCGCTTATTCTGATCCCGGCCACCGAGAACGGCTTGAAAGCCCTTAATAAGGTCCTCACCACGGAAACCGCTTCCCATTACGAGTTCGTGGCCGTTTCAGGGATGATGTAATGAAAATAAATTTAGCACCCTGGTTGTGGCTTTTTTTGCTGTGGCCGCCAGTCATCAAGGCAGAAGATATTCCGCCAAAAAGGTGGGAGATAATAGCCGTCGGAGATATTATGCTGGGCCGGGGGGTATCAAAAGCAATTGAACGACATGGCCCCGGCTACCCCTTGGCTAGGATGATGCTGGTTACCGACTCCTGCCAGGTGCTGTGCGGCAATCTGGAATCGGTCATCAGTTCAGAGGAATTCAAAAGCCAAAGCCCCTATCGTTTTAAAGCCGACCCGGTTGTGGCCGCCAATATTTTGAAGCAGAACGGCTTCGGCTTTTTATCGGTTGCCAACAATCATGCCTACGACTGCGGACCAAGCGGCCTGGAGGAATCACTTGGAATTTTGGATTCATTAATGATCCCCTATAGCGGGGTACTGGAGATACCTAAAAGCCCGGGGAGCGACAGCAGCGCTGATTCATCGGCGATGAAAACAATATGCCGGCCGGCTTATCTGAAAATAGGCGACATACGGATCTGTTTTCTGGCTTTCTGCCAGCCTTATTTGCTGAACCCAAATAACGAGAACAATATTATCGCCCCGGCCGATTCCGCAACGATTTATAATTCAATACGGGCGGTCAAAGATTCTTGCCAGGTGGTCATCACTTCCTTTCATTGGGGCTTTGAGTATCAGCAGCAACCATCCAAGGCTCAGAAGTATCTGGGCCGGCTGGCCATCAGGGCCGGCGCCGGAATAGTCTTGGGGCACCATCCTCATGTTCTGCAGGGGGTTGAGCTTTATAGGGGTGGGGTGATTGCTTATAGCCTGGGGAATTTCATATTTGACCAGAGGGATTCTTTGGCCAACCAGAGCGCCGTTCTGCATATGATAATGAAAGGCTCCCGGTTGGATTCTTTATGGCTGGAGCCCATAGAAATAACGGCAAAACGTCCGACGATCTTGAATAAAGCCAAGCTCACTCAATTCAAGGACTTGATCGATGGATTGAATCTGAAGTTTAAAACCAAGTCCCGAATAATAAAGGATAGGCTCTATCTGTTCTAACGGTAGCATGGATATTTTAAAGGCTGGAAATACTTTTCCAGCCTTTTTCTTTTAAATGGTAACTATATAAATTCTGTTGTCAAAAAAACATGGCTGTTCCTAAAGCAACATCATCAATGCGTTTATCTCGCAACACATTGTTTTCCAATGCATTGCAAACAAATGATCGAGTTGGCATGACAAGTGCTTGTATATAATACCAGAACGCAAACAAACTAAAATAAATAAACTTCAAACCCAAGGAGAACCAAAATGAAAAAGGCAGCCGTACTCACAGCCCTGGGCGGATTGATTTTCGCCGGAATAACCACCACCTGTTACGCCGCCCCAAACTGGGCAAGATTTTTACCCAGGCCGATAGTCATACCGGTTGATTCCTCCTCTGTCAGCAACGATATCACAATTGCCGCAATTGATTTCAGAAAATTTCTTCCCCGGCCCATTGTGATCCCGGTAGATTCTGTCGAATTTTCCGGCCCCATCGAGCTGGCCTCCTCATATCAGGGCGGGATCATCATCTGCAAAAAGTCGAAAACAGGACCTTCCATTCCTCCGACACCCATCGATAGAAGGACCCTGACTTCATATCAGGATGAGATCATCATCTGCAAAAAGGCGATAACGGGGCCTTCCATTCCTCCGACACCCATCGACAGAAAGACCCTGACTGCTTAAATTATTATCAGAAGAAACCATGAAAAAAGGCCGCAGATAATCTGCGGCCTTTTTATTTCCCTTGACAAAATACCTTCTAATCCTTATATTTATAAAAGCCGTTTTGGATAAATTGCTAATTTATAAGGGTTATTATGCGTTTGGAAAAATTTACCGTAAAATCCCAGGAAGCCCTGGAGGCCGCCTCAACCCTGGCCGAGCAAAAGAACCAGCAGGAGATCGCCCCGGAACATCTTTTATTGGCTCTTCTGGAGCAGACGGATGGCGTGGTGGTACCCATCATTCAGAAGCTGGGCGCCAGGCCGGAAGCGATCCAGGAACGGTTGGAACAGGAGATCGATGCCGTCCCGAAGGTTTATGGCGGAACCGGACAGGCCTATATGTCGCCCAGCCTCAACCGGGTGCTTCAGGAGGCCATGAGTGAGGCCGACCGGATGAAAGACGAATACGTTTCGGCCGAGCACCTGCTTTTGGCTATCTCCGAGGGATCCGGAAAAGCAGCTCAGATCCTAAAGAATGCCGGCATCACCAGGGATGCGGTGCTGAAGGCCTTGGTAGACATCCGCGGCAATCAGCGGATAACCGACCAGAATCCCGAGGGAAAATACCAGGCCCTGGCCCGTTACAGCCGCGACCTGACCGACCTGGCCCGCAAAGGGAAGCTGGACCCGGTGATCGGCCGGGATGACGAGATCCGACGGGTGATCCAGGTGCTGTCCCGCCGCACCAAGAATAACCCGGTGCTTATCGGAGAGCCCGGGGTAGGCAAGACCGCCATCGTGGAGGGTCTGGCCCAGCGGATAAATTCCGGCGATGTGCCGGAGACCCTGAAGAACAAAAAGGTGGTGGCCTTAGACATGGGAGCCTTGATCGCCGGGGCCAAGTTCCGGGGCGAATTCGAGGAGCGCCTGAAAGCCGTGCTCAAGGAGATCGAGGCCGCCGCCGGACAGATCATCCTTTTTATAGACGAATTGCACACTCTGGTGGGCGCCGGCAAGGCCGAGGGCGCGATGGACGCCTCCAACATGCTGAAGCCCTCCCTGGCCCGGGGCGAACTGCGGATGGTGGGCGCCACTACCCTGGACGAATACCGCAAGAATATCGAGAAGGACCCGGCCCTGGAGCGCCGGTTGGCGCCCATCGTGGTGCAGGAGCCATCGGTGGAGGACACCATCGCCATCCTGCGGGGATTGAAGGAACGGTATGAATTGCACCATAAGGTGCGGATCAAGGACAGCGCCTTAGTGGCGGCGGCGGTGCTGTCGCACCGCTACATCTCCGACCGCTTCCTGCCGGACAAAGCGGTGGATTTGATAGACGAGGCATCCTCCCGCCTCCGGATCGAGATCGACAGCATGCCCACCGAGATAGACGAAGTGGAACGCCGCATCATGCAGTTAGAGATCGAGCGCACCGCCCTGAAAAAAGAGAAAGACCGCGCCTCGAAAGAGCGGCTGGCCAAACTTGATGCCGAGCTGGCCGAACTTAAAGAGAAGTCCTCCGCCATGAAGGCCCATTGGCAGAACGAGAAGGCGGGCATCAAAAAGATCGGCGATGTCAAGCAGCGCATCGAGGATGCCAAGCTACAGGAACAGCAGGCTGAAAAGCTGGGCGACCTCAACAAAGTGGCCGAACTGCGCTACGGCACCATCGCCTCCCTGCAGAAGGACCTGGAGAGCGAGAACAAACAGCTGGCCGAGGTGCAGAAGGACATAAAGATGCTGAAGGAAGAGGTGGACGACGAGGACATCGCCGAGGTGGTGGCCAAATGGACCGGCATACCGGTGGCCCGGATGCTGGAGGGCGAGACCGCCAAATTAGTAAAGATGGAGCAACGGCTTAAACTGCGGGTGGTGGGCCAGGACGAAGCTTTGGTGGCGGTATCCAACGCGGTCCGCAGGGCCAGGGCAGGATTGTCTGATCCCAATAGACCCATCGGCTCATTTATTTTCCTGGGTCCCACCGGCGTGGGCAAGACCGAGCTGGCCAGGGCCCTGGCCGAGTTCCTGTTTGATGACGAACGGGCCATGATCCGGATTGACATGTCGGAATATATGGAGAAGCACGCCGTGGCCCGGCTGATAGGCGCCCCGCCGGGCTATGTGGGATATGATGAGGGTGGCCAGCTGACCGAGGCCGTGCGCCGCCGTTCCTATTCGGTGATACTGTTCGACGAGATCGAAAAGGCCCACCATGACGTGTTCAATGTTTTATTGCAGATATTAGACGACGGCCGGCTGACCGACGGCCAGGGCCGGACGGTGGATTTCAAGAACACAGTGATAATCATGACCTCCAATATCGGTTCGCAGTTCATCAGCGAGCTGGATGATGAAGCCCAGATCAAGACAAAGGTGTTGGAGGCCATGCGGGAGCACTTCCGGCCGGAGTTTTTAAACCGGGTGGACGAGACCGTGATATTCCACCGGCTGGATAAGTCGCAGATCAAGGAGATCATTGATATCCAACTGGCCCACCTTTATAAAAGGCTGGCCGACCGGAAGATAACACTGGAAGTTACCGAAAAGGCCAAGGAATTGCTGGCCACCGAAGGGTATGACCCGGCCTTCGGCGCCCGGCCGTTGAAGCGGGCCATCCAGCGGTTATTGCAGGATCCATTGTCTATGATGATTTTGGAGGGAGCATTCAAGGAAGGGGATACGGTTAGGGCGGAGGCCAAGAAGGGGGAGATAATATTTAACAAAGAGTAATTGTTTAATAATGGTGAACGTGAAGGGCCCCGCCGGAAGGCGGGGCTCTTGGCTTACATTTGTCTATGGGTTATGTCACGATAGCAGGTGGTGTGAATTGTTAGGTCGCCCTTTTCTCTAAATGCTTCGGGTGTACATACCCAATAAGCAAATAACGATAAACTTCCAAGAGGTCGTTGAAAAGAAAATAGTAATCATCGGCCGTTATGGGTGGGTGCGAAAATATGCCAAGTCGGCTTTCAGGATGGAAAGACGCAATTCTCCTTTCGTAGTCCTCCTCAAAATACTTCTCAAGTCGGTCTATATCATAAAAAGCATTGTGAATATAATTTGCGGCATCCTTCGCAGTTGGTTGTTGATACCCTGTATCTCTCAGTTTACGCAAAACCATACGGTACGAAGCTTCCATTGAGATGTAGAGGGTGTTGGTCGCTTCTTCGAAAAACTGATAGTGAAAATGTAACATGCCAGCCTTGATTAGCGTTGAGAGACCTCTGAGCACAATTGCATCGTTTGGGCAAATTGCATCGTATAACTGCTGGGCCATCGTATAGTCAATTCCTTTGTCGCGAAGGTCATAATCTCGACCCCCGACCACCGGCGGTAGAGGAATGTCGGTTGCGTGGCGATAGGAATTCAGTGCTGGAACGGCGTAACCAGTAGGAGTTTTATCTGGCTCGGTTAGTTTCTCAATCAGAATCGGCCTCACGTGTTCGATTGCATAGGTAATTGAGTCAGGAGGTTGTGAACACACCAAGGAAATATCAAATGGGTAAGGATAGAAGGCCGAATAGCTTATTTCTCGGTCAACCGCGAGCATCAGTGCTCCGTAGATTCTTATCTCCGATACAGAAAGTAACTGAACTTCGGAGCATGATTCGTCATCACCCCGGTCGTGATATTGGACGAGGCTGAAACACAGATCTCTACTAGCGACATACAAACAATTCGAAAAAGAAACGCTCATCGCCGGGTAGATCCCCATCGGAGAAAGAATTCTCGCGATATGGGTAGGTTTTTCTCTATGTTCGCAGGTGCGAATGTGCGGTTTCATTCTTATATTGCGAAACAACAGTTACTTTTTTGATACTTGTATTTTGGATTAACTTAAACGCTTTCGAAATAACGGCGTTTTATTCTTCCCTTGTCGCATTCAGTGCTTTGTTTCTCTTTAAAGTATATCTCAACCAATTCAATGCGGTCTTCATCTTTTAAGTAAGCATAGATCAGGCGCAACCCCGTTTGAGCCCCCTTGCCCTTAAGCGCTTTGCAGGCAAATTTCCTGACTTTGTATACTGGCGGGTTTTCAAATCCTAAGCCGGGAATCCTGAATATACCTTTATTGTCAATGTTGCACTTATGGTATGAATAAATTGAATAATTGATAAGATTATCTAAATCATCTTCCAACGTCCTGAATCGTTTTGTCAATTGTTTTTTGTCCCGTTTAAATTCAGGGTGTTCGAACACTTCCCTGAACTTAGCCATATTATGTCCTCACCGAATATTCCGGCGTTCGATAAAAAACCGCCTCATAATCAATGGGCTTGCTTTCTTCGGCAGTGATCCAGGGAACATCGCGGTGGGAGTAATCGCTTAATTCCGAGGCGGTTTTATCTGATAATCTATTCAAAACATCATTAATCACTTCAATTTCATGGGCTTTAAACTGCCGCAGATCAAAACTTTTCAACGGCAAATACTTTCTTTGGGGATACTGGAAATAACTTGATTTAACCAACTCTATTTCTCCTTTGCTGACCATATCGTCGACCACTTTTTTAAACTCCACGGGCGTGGGCCCGTATTTATTTTTGATATAGGTGGCGCCGATAAGCTGTTCTTCATATTTTTCATAAAAATTAAAATCAATAAAATATAAAAGCTTATAAATGACGGTTTCGCCTATGTTTGGCTTGGAACCGACTTTATTAAGAATATAAAGCAAAGCTTGCTTGAGCTTATTCAGATTTTTTTGAGGTACGCTGATGCGTATTTCTTCTACTTGTTTTTCCGGCCTCCTTTCGCTTTGAATCAATATTTTAGGCGTTTTGCCTTCGTCTAAAAGTTCCTCAACGTTCAAATTGAAGAATTTTGCCAAACAAACCAGTTCGGAAGCGGTTGCCTTGCGCTTTCCCTTTTCCATCAACGTTACCGCAGGCCGGGCTATGCCCAGCGCCTTGGCCAGCGTTTCCTGGTTGATGTTATTGGCTTTGCGCAATTGCTGGACCCGCTTGCCTAACAAGATATCTATGTTCTCGTTCATCTTTTTAATTCCCTTAGTTCGTCCACATTATAACAAATGTATGATAATATGTCAAGTGGTTGTTAGATAAAACCACATATTTTTATTAACACAGCGGGCCAGAGCTACCGGAACCGTTGCCCAACCAATTAACGAGAACGAGCCCCGCAATTGCGGGGCTCTTGGCGTTAATGATCTCACCTTAAGCGGAATGTCAGGCAAGCTGATCGGTCATAATTTCTCTACATATTCCATCCGTTCCTTATCGGACTCCGGCAGCAACTCCCTTTTCAATATCTCCTGATCCCCTTTGCCTATTTTATAAGCCAGATCATCCAGATTCCCAGTTCTATGAAATTCCGCAATCTCGTCCGGATTAAGCTCGACAATCCGGTTGTGCATGGCTATTCCCCCGCAGGTGACGTCGATCACCAGGTCCTTGACCCTGTCGCATTTACACACCGAGTAATAATTGGAGCTTCTATAGATCTCATGCAATTTCATATCGCTGTTCCCGCCATTCCTCTGATCTTTCCGCACCATTGCCGGATGATATTTAATAATTGGTCTTTTTGTTTATCAAATATTTAGCCCCGCAACTGCGGGGCTCTTTGTTTATTCTGGCTACCGTCAAAGCTCACCTGCCGCTATGGAGCGCAGCGGAATAGCGGTCAGGTGAGCGCCTTGTTAGGCACTTCTTTTAAGTTTAAATTCTACTCTCAATGGTCTGACTATACTCTTCTCCTTCATGGACTACCTGACCACACTCACTTTCTTCTGACAATACTTAACTCACAACTCGAGGCCCGACCCTGTTACTTCTGCGGATTCTTATTCCGTGCTTTTTCTTTTTGTTTTTCGTAGGTTGTCGGTCCGTTGATCCATTCGGACTTATCATACCAATCTTCAGGATAACCAACTTCCTGTGCCATTTTTTCAGGGGCATTGATATAACCATCATCATAACGGGCTACAAGGGTCCAGGCAAATCCCCACCAGTCTTTCACAACCTGGTTTGCCTGCGTTTCACAGTAAGTGGTGAGCAGTTGTTGCGCCTTTTTCGGGTTCTGTTTATAAAGAGCAAGCGCTTGCTTATCCATTTTCTTAATGCCTTCAATTTCAGCGTGTTCGATTTCGTCCTGTTTCTGCTGAATATCTTTGATTATATAACTATACTTCAAACCCGCCCAATTAGCCACAAAGTTGAATGCCCACCACGCACTTTCCTGGCTGAAGACTGAGGTGTTACATGTGTAATATGGTTTGGCAATTCTTGTAACTCCTACGTAGAAGGGAACATAGCAAGTACTCATCGGCTCATCCGGACCGAACCATACAATGCCCCCGATAGGATCCGGTAACCAGCCGCGTGCTTGACAGACATAACTGAATCCACAGCGAAAGATGGAAATCGGACGTTCCCATGCACCTTTCAGTTTGGCATTTGGATCATCGGTATCGCCCGTCGGATCCCTGGGACCGGGGTATCGGTAGGGGCAGCCGAAAGGACCTGCGGTTACTCCTTTTGACAGATCAAATTCAGTTCCCTGGTAGTAATCGCGGTACAGGTTCATAACGTCACGGACGCTGAGTTTTTTATCGGGTTTAATGGAGAGCGGATACTCTCTCGTGAAACCATCTTCGACCCAGGGAGATTTTTTCTGTGAGGGTGCCATCCGCGCATGTAAACGCCAGACCCGACGCAGTGAGTAGTATGGATGATTATATTCTCCTGAACTTACGGCTCGTAACCAGTCTAACTTCCCGTCTTCCGGTTTCCACCATCCGTGTTTTTCAGCAATAGCATGAAGATCGCGGCAATAGAGCATATTGGGGTCATCCGGGTCGACTTCTCGAATACGCAGTTCATTTGCTGCCACGAACACCTCGCCATCGGGTATCTTTTTTGCCACCCAAAGCCCACCTGTGCCTTCAGGACTGGGTGCCATTTCTATGACCCAGCCTTCCTCAGTATCCCCAATGGGCAGTGTTTCACCTGTACCGTAGTAGCCGTAGGTTTCAATAAGATAACCAATCAATTTAATGGCTTCGCGTGCTGTTGTGCAGCGTTCTGCTGCAACGCGGCTAAGTTCAGCACTGTAGAAAATAAGTTTTCCAGGCACCGGTTCGGGTTGTATTTTTGTCCCGTCGGTACACTCGCCGAACATAAGCTGATGTTCGTTCATGATAGCATAGCTGCCATCAAAGTAAGCATAGGTATGTGCGACTTGAGGAATAGTACCAAGTGGTATGCTCTGCGGCTGACTGGGATCGATATAAGTTGGACCCCGGTGAGTGCCCACATAACGGCGCAGCAAATATCCATGATATTCCGGTCTGCTCCCCAGCGATGCAGCATCGTAGTATACAGGACGGAGTGCCCCGGGCTTATGATCTGCGGCCGGTACGTAGACCAGGCGCTGATCGAACAATTCGCTGTCGTCTGAATGCGCAACAATGACCGAACCGTCTTCTGATGCCCCCTTGGTAACGAGTATGGTCGTGCAGGCCAGTGCAGGTACAAGATTCGCCAGGTTTAGGATGAGTGTTATAATGATCACTTTCATCATAATACAATACCTCCTTTTTATTGATTAACGGGTCTACAATTTCACTTTCGCTACAATCATACTAAATAGAATGGCAATAATCCGTCATTCTATGCCTAACATGTATTGGGTTGTATTTATGCTGTTTTGTTATTTTGGCATTATACAAAATACAGCCCGTCATGTCAATATTACAATAGAAAACCATTGCCGTATATTACTAAACAATAACTTAATATTTGGAAAACGGATTCAGGGGCGGCCCATACATCTTAGCGTCTGGGCCTGGATGTTTCTTCTCAAGCGCCAGGTTCACTCATTTTTTGGGCCTCAGTTTCGCCGCCAGCTTTATTTTACCGAGTCTTCCTTTTTTATTGGCCATGATGACGTCATAAAGGTCCTCCGAATCCTGGGGCGGCACGATCTCCTTCTCTTTTTTGAGAAGGCTCATGGCCCCGGTCGGGCAGGTGGAAACGCAGTTTCCGCAACCGATACAGCGATCGAGGTTGATGACTGCGGTGCCCGCACGATCGTCAACCGTCACGGCATTCACCTGGCATCTTTCGACACAGATCCCACAACCGGAGCAGGTCCCGGCGTTCACCGAGGCGCAGTAGTTGGTTGCCCAGAAATCAACCGGTTTGGGCAGTATTTTCTGAAGGCGGAGCATTCCGCAACAGCACCCGCAGCAGGAGCAGATGAAATCGACCTTCCGGGTGTTGGAAGGCTGAAAGACCAATCCGTCAGCTTCGTTCATCCGGGCTATTTCAAGCGCCTCCTCTCTGCCTATGGCCCTTCCGTTCGCGTATTGGATAACATTCTTCGCCATGTCTCCGATGGCCAGGCACGTTTCCTGGCGGGAGGTTTTCCGACAGGGATCCCCCTTCAGACCGGCCATTTTTCTGCAGATGCATTCGAGAATGGCGAAGGGGCCGTCGGCGCCGTTAATGATGTCCACTATGTGGTCATAGGTGGCTACCTGGTGTTCCACCGAGATGCTTTTCCCCACCGGTATCGTCCGCATCTGCGGCAATTCCGTACTAAGAAAGGCCAGCCCGAAGGACTTGTCGTTGGTGTACTGCCCAAAATCGCTGAGGAACTCAGGGGTAAGCCTCTTCAACTGGCCCTCGAACATGCCGACGATGAACGGTATGGTGTAGAAGCACCGAGTGCCTTCCTTTTCAACCAAGCCGATAACCCCATTTCTTGCCATGTTATTTAGCAGATCCTCGGCCCCACCGAGGGCTATCCCACTGTCCTTGGCCAATTCCTTGATGTGCTCGATGGAGTCGGGTTTGTAAGTCAAATACATGGCCAGCCGGGCTTCCTCGGGGCTGAAGAACCGCTTGAGAAGTCGTATCTCAGCTCCGGACTTGGTGGCGGGATAACCTACGGCTTGATTGTCGAGATGTTGTTGAAGCTTGCGATAGACCTGTTCAGTCTGGTCCATTTTGTTATCCTCCCCTCAATGCCAAGTAATAGATGATAAGATAATATTTTAAAGTGCCTTCTTTGTCAAGTAAAAACCAATGGTCGTTTTTTCTTTGCCCCAGTCCCTGCTTTGCCCTTCCTTAATCGCAAAAGACACCGCAAGCGGGGCTTTGCTTTTGCCTGCCGCCCAAGCTAAACCTTTCCACTTGGTCATTGTTGAGTTTTACCATAATAAATGAAGCTTAAGTTAGCGTACCACACATATCGCAATATACTGTAATAATAATAGGACAGTTTATTGGTTAGTCTGCTTTTGGCGCATCGCCGATATAAACAAATATGGACTGTCTTGCAATGGCTTATGCCTATTATTTTTATGCTCAACGGTTTGGCACAAAAAGTGTGGTATTTTTAAGATAGTTGTTTTTATTGTTATCGGCTTTTTGCTATGCAATATTCAGCAAAAAACTATTTAACTATAAGCAGGGATGACATTGTGTTTTCTAAGACAAAAGGGTTAAACTGTTTACAATGTTAAAGGACGTTACTTATGGACAGCAAGAAGAGCATCATCATAGCAGAATCGTTCCCGATATGCCTGAAGGGTTTGGCCGATCTGATCTCGCTTCAGCCGGACCTTAAGGTTGTCGGGGCCTTTGATGATTACAACCCTTTTATTGCCGCTATCGGGGAATTCAACCCAGAGGCCGTAATTTTAAGCGCCGTTTTGGATATTGACTCCATCGAGCTTACCAAAACCGTGCATGGCAAATATCCCAAAGTTCCCATCATTGCATTCTCGATGATCAAGGATCCCTTCTACGCCGAACGGGTCCTTAAAGCCGGCGCCAGGGGATATGTTTTAAAACACGATGCCCCTGATGTCATATTGAGGGCTGTCCGCGAAGTCATAGCCGGGCGGATATTCGTCAGCGAGATCGTAGCCAACCATATATTCCAGAAATTTGTGAACGGCAAAGACTACACCTGCGATTCCCTGATAGGCTGCCTGAACGACCGCGAGATCGCCGTCTTCCGGTATATCGGACAGGGTTTCTCCACCAAGAAAATAGCCGAGAAGTTCAACCTCAGCCCAAAAAGCGTGCAATCGTACCGGGAGAGCATCAAGCGTAAGTTAAATCTGGAGGATTCCCACGACCTGATAAAATCCGCCGTCCAGTGGATGCAGAACGAGCTGGTCTTCTAACCTAAACGCGCCGGGGGTGATTGGCAATGCCTAAAAAACTGCTGGTGATCGAAAGCGACAAGAGTGTTCTGGCCTGCTCCCGGATGTTATTCAAGCACTATGGTTTTGAGGTTGATTCCGCAGAAACCCTGGAGACATCCAAGGAGCTTATATCAAAGAATAAATACGATATAGTTGTCGCCGAACTGTGCTTAGAGAACAAGAACGAGAACGATGGCTTTGAGATCATTGCGCATACCAAAAAGACCTCGCCCGGCACCAAGGTCATCATTGTAACCTACCTGTGCGACCCCGCCATCAAGCGAAAGGCCCTGGAATACGACATTCACGGGTATTTCGAAAAACCGGTTTCGTTCGATAAGATATTTAAGCTGATAGAGGACCTGTAACTTTCTCCAAATGAAAACCCCGGATCTTTTTGATCCGGGGTTTGTTTTTATATTTTGTGGGCAGAAAATCATTCCTCTTTTTTTATTGACCGGGCGACCATCTGTCTAATGACTCCCGTAACGAACTTTGCTTTCCATTCTTCCATCACACCGGCCAGCTCTTCCTGCATGGCGCCTAAAAATTCATTGCTATTTTCCAAGGTAACGTTATTTAACACAATCCCGCACTTGCTCTCAATCTTCTTTAAGGCGTTCTCCGGCGCTTGAGGTGCGTAACGTCGAAATATATCCGTTATCACGTCATGAATGATATTATGGCCGTTTTGATCGGTCATGATTACATTCCCTTGATATAATCCGCCGCTCTTTTATCCAATTTCGCACTGGGGGCCATAACAAACCGGCAATCGCTGTCTCCTTTGGCAATGCACATAATTTCCTTGGCATCCAAATCCAAATCAAAGCTGTACGAGCACCACCCGGCCGAATATCCCGCCGAAAAGAGGCAAACCGGCTTATCGCTTTTTTTGCCCTGACTGGCGTGCAGTTCCGATTCGAAGGTATTGGGGTGGTTATAGACCAACAGGTAATCGGCATCGGCACTGGGAGCGCTCTCCGGCAGGATATCTACCAACGCCCAGCCGGTATGGCTGAAATGTACCGGGCCGGCCGACAACTTGGCGATCGGATCTTTTAAACCAAGCTTTTCGGCAAACCTTTTGGCGTCGCTCTTTCCGATTGTTTTGGCCAGATCGTAAAGAAAGGAATCGGTTACCGCTTCTCCGAATTGGCCTATCATGCTGTCCCGCAGGGTTGAGAATATCGATTCTCCCCTCATCAGTATATAGCGATCTCCGGCGATATGGATGACGCCCCGGGAGGGCTTCATTTCTATCTTCGAAAAGAAGTCCCCCACTATTTTCTCCGCTTTGGCAAAGATATGCTCAAACTGGGGCGGGACTTTAACGGTTTTCAGCATGGTTTTCTCCCCATTACAAATTTACTTAACAACCGGCTTATTAAGCATCCATCTTACAATTGGATGGCTCGGATCAGTGCAGCTTGGGTCCGAAGGAAGTGCTGCTGTAATGCTTGCCCCACTCCTTTTTGATACTGGCCATGATGATCAGATTGCCATCAGCCATGCCCTCGACCTGGGAAAGCACGGTACCCACGCTGATCTTCCACTCCGGGGCGTTACGGAAAAGCCGTAGGTCGATGTCCATGCCATAGTCGAACCTGGTCGAGGAGTAGGTGGAATCATGGGGAATGCCCGACATTAAAATTAAATATGGCGGCGCAGGCAGGGAAATGTAATACGGCATGATGGTGGTCACCGTGGTGCTGCTCCAGGCAAAACGACCGAACGGCACCAGCGATACATAGTAATTCAGGGGAATGTCGGCCACCAAGCCCATCGGCAGGCTGCCCTCCATGGTGCTGACCGAGAAATCCTCGTCCTCAATGATATTTTCCATCTCGAAATCGGTTCCGGTGAAGTCGAACCCTATGAACGCGGCCAGGGTGGTCTTCTTGTCTACAATCTCCCCTGCGATGTCCCTCTTTTCCCCTTTTTTAAGGTCCAGCACCATGGTAGCACCCATGGCCATGGCCGAGGCGGGATAATCTTTTTTGACATTGTTTATTTCCGTCGGGACGTTCAGCCCCAGAAACATGAAATGGGACATCAGCCCGAAACCGTCGGCAAAGCCGCGGGACATCTCAAAATTGAAACCCTTGCCGGTGGGCGACTCGTCCATGTCCGAATCCTCCGGCAGGCCCAGCTTCATGTAGATCCCGGTAAAAGTGAACTGATACGTCCCTTTGAAAAAATCCAGACAGGAGATGGGCGGAGGAGTGGGTTTTAAGCTTGGTCCCCCTTCATCCTGGGCTTTGGCCGACGCAGCCAGCAGCAGCGATCCCGCCAGTATCAGCAATACTGACTTTTTCATTTATTCTCCTTTTTATTGATCTGATCGTTTTCCACGTTAAGGGCGAATTTGGTCACCACCTGGTTGACCGCTTTCCGGGTGGCGATGCCGATGGTGGTCTCGTCGAATCCAGTCGTTCCGAACTCAAAGGTCAGGGCCACCCCCCGGGTCTGGGTGCTGCTGGCGCCGATGCCGGTCTCACCGGCGATGATGCCGGCGGTCTCGGAATCCACCAGCCGGGCGTCTATCACCACCCTGGTGGTGATGGTCTTGGTGCCGCCCACCCCCACGAAGGCGCTGGTCTTGCGGATGCCGAACTCGCTTACCTCGCCCACCACCACCGTTTTGGCTCCCAGCATTTTGCCCACCTTGGCCGCGGTCTGGGATGTCACCGCTCCGGTCTGTCCCAGCTTCTGCTCGGCAAAGATCTTCTCCAGGGCCTGATCATTGCGCTCCACCACAATGAAACGCCCGGAATTTACCAGGGCGGTGATCATCATGTTGGACACCCCCCGCCCGATGCGGGGATCGTCGAACTCCGACTGGTTGCGCAGGTCAATCACCGCCACCGTTGTTTTTTTGCCATTATAGGGCGGCAGTTCCAGCCGCAGGTCGGCGGTGGTCTCCGGCGGAGGCGCCGTGGTGGTGGCGGCACAGCCCATAAAAAAAGAAGCCATCACAGCCAGAAGAATCCCTGACCTATACATACAGCTCCTAGAGTAAAAATTCATTTATTTTAGGTATGTGCTATTCTAATTCAAATTCGTCCCGCTGTCAATAAGTATTGTTGCATCTGGCGCTTTAAAATTATGATTGACTTTACCTGGGTCGCTTTGATAGTATTCAAGAACATTCCTTATATGCCGAATTTTACTTGGGGAGCTGATCAATGAAAAACAAGAACGTCCTGATAGTTCTGGGAAGTCCCAGAAAGAACGGTAACAGCACCGCCCTGGCCAAACGGACCGCCGAAGGGGCCAAGTCCGTCGGAGCCGTTTGTGAGATTGTCTGCCTGCATGAGATGCACATCAAGCCCTGCAACGCCTGCGACTACTGCCTGACCAAACCAGGCCATGTCTGCATCCTTAAGGATGACATGCAGAAGCTGTATCCCAAATTAGTCAAGGCCGACGCCATCGTCATGGCCGGGCCAGTATACTGGTTCACCGTTTCGGCCCAGATCAAGCTGTTCATGGACCGCTGGTATGCTCTGATCGGCAAGAGCGGGCACGCCCTGAAGGGCAAGAAGATTGGCATCATTTTGACCTACGGCGATGTTGACCCCGTTGCCTCCGGCGCGGTGAACGCCATCCGGACCTACCAGGACGCCTTTCGCTTCATCGGAGCGCCGATCGTGGGAATGGTCTACGGCACCGGAAACAAACCCGGAGAGGTCAAGAAGGACAAAAAACTGATGCACCAAGCCTTCGAGTTGGGAAAAAAGCTTGGGAAATGATTAATTTTGATAACAGAAAAGCCCGGCACTGCCGGGCTTTTCTTACTTATGTCACACTGAGACTGGCAACCTGCTTGGCAAGCTGAAGGTGTGAACTTTGTCATCCTTCAGCTTGTGCTACTTTGGAGTTAGCTCAGGATGACAAGAAAAAACGTTATCACTTCTCGAAAAACGGGTTCTTCAGGAAGGGCGGCTGGCTGCCCACTTCGGATGGCCCGCTGGCCTCTATTTGGTCCAGCAGGATATCCGGGGTTATTACCGAAAACGACGCACTTTCCACCCCGCCGCCTATCCGGCTGTTGTAGACCATCGGCTTCTCTCCCGTTCGGTAGATATCGCGCAAGGTCCGACGGGAGACATCCCGCAGAACCAAATTTCTTACCAGGCTTAGCTTCTTGGTCTTGATATCATACTTGTAAGCCTCTATGGCTTTGAGGGTGGCATCCAGATATCCCAGGGAATATTTTTGAGGCTCCAGCCGTTTTATAATGATCCCGTAATCGTTGCCCTTTTCCTTGCACAGCTTCTCCAGGGTTTTTAGGAGCTTTTTATGCGCCAGCCCCTTGGACGATGACAGGAACAGGTTGCCCGGCATCAGTTGTCCGTTTCGCAGATGGCCGTTGCTGCCGTATATCTTCTCGATGGGCGAGCGGGACATGTAGAATGTCTTCAATATTCCGTCCTCGATCAGGGCGATCCTTTTGCCCGGCATCCCCTCGTCGTCCACCCGATAATGGCCGCCCAGCGAATCCTTTTCGAAAGTCTCTGCCGTGGGATCGTCGATCAAGGTGATGTGTGGAGCGATGATCCGCTTATTCAGCCATTTTTTCAGATCTTTGGAGGTGTTGTCGGCATAGTCGTAATCCGAAACCGGATCGCGCTCGGCCTGCATCAACGGGACGATGGTCTGCACCACGAATTCGGCGGCGGCCTGTCCCTCCAGCAATACCGGCCCGAAATAATCCTCCATGGGCGGGGCCGCCAGCTGATCGCAGAACCGCTTGATCTCCTGCCGGGCCTTCTTAAGCAGGACCCCCCTGTCATCGCCGGATTGATAATCCACCGAGAAACCGTCCTTCAGCATCAGTCCGTTGTCGGTCAGCCCGGACATCTCCACATTGATGGAGCCGAAAGCGCCGAAGGTGCGGTTGGCCGAGCCCTCCGAGCTGACAAAATAATGTTTTTTGAACTGAACCAGAGCCTCGGCCTGTGATCTGTCTATCCGGGGATATTCCCGGAACAGCCGGGAGACGTCCTTTAAAATATCCTTTATTTTATCCCATTCCAGTTTTTCCTCGGGCACCGGCTGGAAGAAACGATAGGGCTTCTCCCGGGAGAGATCGTCCAGCGGCTCCTGGCGCTTCTTGGTTTTCATCAGCATCTTCTTGCGGGAGTACTGCTCGATGGCCCGCTTGAAAGTTTGGTCGCTCTGCCACCACAAAGATTTGCGCAAACCCCAATAGTCCGCCTCGGCCGGGATGTTCGCCCGATATCCTCCGGAGCGGTAGCGCCAGCGGCCCTCCGGAGTGTTATCCATGGAATAGTCGCCTATCCTCAGATCCACTTCCCCCCGGGAAAAGCTGGAGGAGCCCTCATCCACTAATTTTCCGAAGGTGGCCGCCGCTTTGTAAGTTTTATATATCTCGATGGTATAGGAGACGAAATAGGGATGGTTGGCCGGGCCGCCCGGCATGATAGCCGAATCGCGCGGCGCCCGGCCGGCGGCATTCGGGGCTCCCTGGAATTTATCAGATTCGGGGGCAGGCGGGGATAAACGTCCCAAGCCTTCGGAATACGATATCCTCAGGTTCTCCGGGATCTTTAAGCCGTCAAAATTCCTCTGCAATTCGTCCTGCATGGCATTCAGCACCGGGTCATCGGGAAAAGCAGGCAGTGATTGGGCGGAGACATTTAAAGAAATGATGGCCGATACTGCCAGCAAAAATAAGAGTATTTTATTTTTCATTTTGTCCGTCTCCTTTCCGCAGTTCCATGGGCTGGGGGAGAATGGGCGGCTTGTCCTGCTCCATCATCCGCTTCTCCACCTCCATCTCCCTTATCAGGATGCTGGGCGAGACGCAGGACACCGGCAGGTAGCCGGACTCGGCCCCGCAGAAACCGCTGAAGACGTCGTAATCATCGGCGGTGGCGGTTATCTTGGAGAACACCGTCAGCGGCGTGCCGCTGATGTCGATGCCCCGCACCAATTCTTCGCGCCCGTCGGGATATATCTTGTAGACCATCACCGGCAGGACCTTGAAGGACTGCGGCATGTAGGTGCTGGTCATGGTGAAACCGCCGGAGATGTCGGTGAAGATCAATCCATAGGGCTTCTTTTGCTTTTTGACCTCGGCCATCAGCAGTTTCTTCAGGGCCGCAAAAGACACGGTCTGCTGGGACGAGATGATGGTGTTGCCCATCCGCGACACCGGAGCCTGTCCGATGGTGCCCCGGCCGTGCCCGTTGGAATATTCGAATCCGGCGATGGGCGAGCGGCTCATCAGAAAGTTTTTCAAAGTTCCCTTTTCTATGATAGTGACTCGCTCTGAGGCCACCCCCTCGTCGTCGTAGGGGTAATCGCCCATCAGGTTGAGCCCCCTGAAGGAGGAGAGAGAGGGATCGTCAAACACCGAGATGAACCCGGGAAGGATCGTCTGGCCCACCTTCTTCTTGAAGGTCTGGCCCTCGGTGACATCCTTCTGCCGGTGGCCCTCCACCCGGTGCCCTAGTATCTCATGGTAAAAGACCGCCGAGGCCCGGTTGCACATGATGGCCGGGCCGACATGTGGCTCGGCCAGCGGCGCGTTGCGCAGGGCGGCCAGCTCGGAGATCATCTTTTGGGCGGTTGCTTTTATGGCCGCCTCATCAGGCAGTCCATCGGCAGATCTGGCATCGAAGGCCTCGTAGCGGTAGAGGTCCATGCCGTCCTCGGCCACGGTGGAGATGTACAGGTGCAAGCGGCAGCGGATGCGGCCATGCGATATTTTGGTGCCTTCGCTGTTGACGATGTAATTATTTTCGGCGGCCACGGCAAAGGCCACTTCGGATTTGTAGATATCGGAATAGCCGTCGAACAATTTGGAGATATCCATCACTCTTTGTTTCCACCAGGCCTGGTCGATATCCAGCTTGGCCGGAGCCGACAGGCTGACCACCACCGGGGCCGGAGAAAAGTCGTCGGACTGGTCCTCCTCCTCCACCTTGACCGCCAGGTTGGCCTTGACTGCATCAAAACCCTTCTGGGCCTGCTTGAAGGTCTTGTCGGTGTACCACCATAATACCGATTCCAGGGCCGCCTGGTCGTCCTCGGCCGGCAGGTCGAACTTGCCGCTGCCCCAGTAGCCCCAACCCTCGCGGATGTTATGAGTGTTGTCTAACTGCATGGAGCCCACCCGGACGTCCACCATCCCAGCCCGTTCCTTGAGCGATCTCTCCTCGGTCACCGCTCCGAACGACCCGTTGACTGTGTATTTCTCCTCCTCCGTCACCCGGTAGCCGATGAAATACGGCTTGTCGCCCGGGGCCTTTTGCAGGATAGGCAGGTTTATCTCTATCTGGTGCGACAGGGCGGAGATGACCGCCGAGGGCTTTTCTTCAGAGGATGCCGTTCCCGAGAGAAGAAAGGCAACAAAGAGGATTGATAATGTTTTTTTCATGATTTACCTTATAATAGAATTTCGTTGTAGGGGAGGGTTTGAAACCCTCCTCTACAGTATTTATAACATTCATGCCATCTATGTTTTCCCAACGACGGGTAGGGGTGGGGTCGTTACCCTGTGAATTTTCACATTACAACAATAAAGCCCTGTGCTTTCGTGGTTTTTGATATTTCACTTATGAACTCCTCCATCTCATGCCCCTGTCTGGCATTAATATCTATTTAAGCATAATATTGAATGAGATTCAACCAAAATGTTCTTGCTTGGCATAGCGTCCCCATAAAAAAACCCCGCGCAAGGCGGGGGTTTCTCCCTTTAAAAAAGGCAGGTTATTTCTGAACCACCGGACTCATTAAGCTGGCCTTGATCTTGGCGGCCAGGCTCTGCATCTTGGTCCCGATGTTGACCGCGCCCAAAAAGTCTCCGGACTTACATGCTTCCTTGGCCTTGGCCAGAGAAGCTTCCATCCCTTTGACATCGGTCTTGGCTGCCGCGATGGCGGCCTGGTCCGCGCCTCGGGCCGAAGCAATGGCGGCCTTGGTCTCGGTGATCAGCTTGGGCAGGCTGGCGGCCATGCCCTCCCATATCTTGGGCAGTTCGGCCTTGCGGGATTCGACGGCAACGGCCAGGTCCTTGACCTTGAGTGGCAGATCCTTGGCTCCGTCCAGGGCGGCCTTGTAATCGCCCTTCTCGAACAGGCTCCTGGCTTCGGCCAGGGCTGTCTCCACAGAGGCCAGCTGATCCGGCACATATTTCTGAGCTTCAATGCTGACGGCCTTTAAAGCCTCCTCGGCGGTTTTGATGGCCAGCTGAGCCGGGGTCTTGCTAAGACTGCAGGCCGCGAACAGCAAGGCGACACAACAGAGGACCGGACGGATCTTCTTCATGGTCTTTTCCTTAGTTATTGGTTTATGGTTATGGTTGTTTGCTGGAATAAGCAGTCTATACCTGCCGGAATAAGAAGTCAAGAGATAATTTAAAAAATATTTCCCTTATCGCATTCCTAAGACGGCTCTGAGAAAAACACAAAAGCCTCGTGCTTACGAGGCTTTTAATATTTTCTACTTGTGAAACTTCTTGATGAACTCCTCCACTTCCGGTACCCCGCCCTGGTATATCAGGTATCCGTTGTACGGCTCGCGCGGAGTGGTCTCCCCGTTGATGGGGGTCAGCATGATCTCCCTGACCTTCTCCAGATCGCTGGTCTGGCCCAGGGCCCATCCCAGTTTGATATAGGCCACCTCCGGCAGCATGTTCTCGGCCGGCACCACCCCCTTGGCCATCAGGTCGCGCCCGGTGTCGTAGACGAACATGTGGACATAGCCCCACAGGGTCTGGACCGTCATGTAGATGGCCACCCCTTTCTTGACCGCCCGCTCGATGGCCGGGTACAGCGGTTTGTTGACGTGCCCCAGTCCGGTGCCGATGATGATGATCCCCTTGTAGCCGTTGTCCACCATCGAATCTATCATGTCCGGCTGCATGTTGGTGTAATAGTAGATCATCCCCACTTTCTCCTCGAAGAAGGGCTTGATGGTGACCTGGCGGTCCTTGCGCCGGGGATTGTAATCCTGCTTGATGTGGGTCAATCCTTTGCGGGTGATCATGGCCAGCGGGGTGTCGCCGATGGTGCGGAAGGTGGAGCGGTAGGAGGAGTGCATCTTGCGGACCCGGGTGCCCCGGTGCAGCAGGCCGTATTCGTCCGAAGTGGGGCCGAACATGCAGACCATCACCTCGGCGATGTCGCCGTGGCCGGCCGCGGTGGTGGCGTGCATCAGATTGAGGGCGGCGTCCGAGGATGGTCGGTCGGATGACCGCTGGGAGCCCACCAGCACGATGGGCACCGGCGGGTTCTGGACCATGAAGGTCAGGGCGGCCGCGGTGTAGTGCAGGGTGTCGGTGCCGTGGCCGATGACGATGCCGTCGATGCCGTTCTCTATCTCCTTGCCGATGGCCACCGCTAAGGTCTTGTACTGTTCCGGCCCCATGTTCTCGGAGAACACCGCGAAAAGTTTATCGGTGGTCAGGTTGCAGATGTCGGCCAGCTCCGGCACCGCGCCGTACAGCTCGCCCGGGGTGAAGGCCGGGATCACCGCGCCGGTGCGATAATCCAGGCGCGAGGCGATGGTGCCGCCGGTGCCCAAAAGCTTGACCTTGGGCAGGCCGGGGGTAATGGGAAATTCCTTCTCCGGGATCTTGTAATTGGCCTTCTTGTAGCCGGTCTCGGTCATCCCGGTGATGGTCTTGACGTCGATGCCAATATTGTAGCCGGTGGCGATCTTCAGCACGATGTGCTGATCGTCATCGTTCTCCGACCGCGGCAGCACCGTCCCTTTGAAATCGCCCCGGCTGGTAAGTACTTCGGCCTGGCCCCACACCCGGACGTTAAATTTCTTCAGGACTTCCAGCCCCGCGCCCTTGTAACCTTGAAAAATATCTTCTGTCATTTATTTGATTATCCGTTATGCATTTTTAGTTCTTTGAACCTCACCCTTCCCTCTCCTAAAGCATTAGGAGAGGGGTAGGGGAGAGGTCAGTCTTCTATCAATGTCCAAAGTTCACCCAGTCCCACATTCCCCACCGCCATCTTCCTCAACTGCCCCATCACCCAATGCTTCTCAGCCTCCGGCAGTTTTGAGGTTCTGATGCTTTTGTATTTCTCCTTGAGAAACGGGATCTTGGAAACTATCTCGTCCTTGGAGAACCGCTTGAATTCAAGGTTCACCAGCACCGAGTCGAAATCCATCTTGGGATACTGGTACACCACCGGCAGCATGGTCTTTACGATCTCAGGGTCCAGCTTGTTCTCTACGATATATTTGTAAAGATCATGGATGCGTTCAAATGAAAAGTCCGGGGATCTTTTATAATGTCCCTCGACGTATTTCAAATGATGCCCGAACAGCTTCCCGACCTTTTTGGGGGCCTGGCTCAGGCCGGTGACGATCTTCTCTATCACCGGATACAGGTTGTGGGTGAAAAGATAATGATAGGAATCCTCCGGCACCCCCCAGGTTTTCAGCTGGTTGTATCTTTCGATGACATCAGTGGGCAGATCCTGGCCCAGTTTTTTGATATGGCTGTCCTCCAGCGGGATGGGCTTGGAGTCGGTGTCGGGATACATCCGGTCGGCCCCGGGCAGCACCCGCTCGAAGATGGTGGTGCCGTCGGCCAAGGATTTGCGGGTCTCGTTGGGAACCCCGGAGAAGGCCATTATGCATCGTTCCTCGATGGTCTCCCGGGCGGTCTTGATATCATCCTCCGGCCCCCAAAAGATCAGTTGGGCGTCATCGGTCGAGACTTTGAGCAGGCTTCGCACCTGGTCCCAGTCATTATCAGCCAGCATCGGATCCAGGTCCTCGGAGCAGGTCATGTTGGGCCGTTCCAGGCAGGCGATCACTTTGAGCCGGTCGGCGATCTCATTGGCAAAGCATTTTCCGGGCTGGGTAAAGTGTGAAAGTATTCCATTGAAGCCCGGCAGGTTGACCGCCACCACCTGGCTACCGTTGTTTGCCAGTTCCTTAAAGCGCTTGCTTTCCAGCTTGTTGATAATTGGTTTGAGCGGTTCAGGTTTTATTTTCCATTCCTTCTGCTGTTTTACTTTGTCCTTGAGCAGGTCGCGGATCTTCAGCAGAGCCCACTGCCGGAAGCACTCGTTGTGGGTCAGTTCTGGGATCAGCTTGGTGCGCGATACCCCCTTGATCTCCACCCGGGTGCCGCCCTTGCAGGAGACATTGACGTCCTCCCGGCCCGCCCCGATCCCGGTGCGCACCATCCCGGTGCTGCGGTTCAAAAAGCGGATGTAGTTGCAGGCCTCCATCACCTCGTCGGGGTTCTTCATGTCGGGATAGGTAACGGTCTCGATCAGCGGCATGCCCAGCCGGTCGGTGCGGTATACCCGCTCATGGCCGATGTCCGACACCTCCCGGCAGGAATCCTCCTCCAGCGAAAGCTGGATCAGGCGGACCTTCTTTTTCTTCAGCGGGATCTCGCCCTCCACCCCGATGATGGCGGTGCGCTGGAACCCGGTGGGGATGCTGCCGTCCAGGTACTGCTTGCGGGTGATATGCACCTCGCCCACGATGTTCAGCTTGGACAGCAGGGCGATGCGGATGGCGATGTCCAGGGCCTCCCGGTTCAGCGGGAAGGGCGGGGTGTCGTCCACGTCGTAGGTGCAGGCGGTCCGACTGTTGATGTGATAGACGATGTTCTTCCGGGTCTTGAACTCCATCAGGGCGGTGCCGTCGTACTCGCCCAGTTCGGAAAGGGTGGGCCGCATATGGCGAATCAGCTCGGCATCATATTCCTCCGGCTTCTGGAATATCCCGGCCGGACAACGACAGAACAGCTTCTGTTTGGTCAGCAGCTGCTGGTGAACCTCAAGGCCGGACATAAAGCCGATGGCGTCGTAGGTCTGCTGGGTGGCCTGTTTCCTAGGCAGGTACCCGGTCGACGCCAGGGTCTTATCGTAATTCAGGGCGGGGTTGATTTTGTCGCTCATTTCAAAAATATATTCAGGATTAATTTATTACTGTGGATAAACAATTAAGAATATTACAATTCTATTCATAAGTCAATATAAAATACAGCCGTCAGAAATGGAACGGCTGTATTTTTTAAACCATGGCGCAGGTGATTTATTGTGCCTGGGCGGCGGCCGGGGGTTTCTTTCTGGCCCTAAAGAGGTACAGCACCAGCCCGGCTATCAGGGCCAACACTATCAGCAGAACGATTATATTGTGGGCGACCATGGAAACGATGATGGTGGCGGCCGACAGCACCAATGCGATGGGAAAGGCTACCAGGCCGATAACGAACCGGCTGGCCGAGCCCAAAAACGGAAGGACATCCAGAATGGTATGCAGGGGGCCGGTCAGCATCAGCAGCCCGATCCACATCATCAGAAATCCGATGATCCGGCCGATCCATCCGGCCGCCTTGTATTCGCCCTTCAGAGTGGCGATGGCCTCGTCCCTGGCTCCCAGAAAGGCCCGGTAGAAGCTTTTCTCGCCATTATAAAAATATGGATCAAGCATCCCTCCGGACAGCTTGCCGAATACCGTGGCCCTCCGGCCGGATGACAGGGCATAGAATGACAGCCGGGTATCGCCGACCTGCGGGTCGGCCAAAGAACCCTGCCCCTTGAACAGATATTCTTCGGTGACGGTATATCCTTTGGTCTTTTCCAATAGGATCTTTCCGCCCCCCAGGCCCAGAGGCTCGGTCGAGGGCAGGCTTATGCGTTCCATATCCAATTCATAAACCCCGACTTGGGCCTGTCTGGCCGAAAAGGTTTGGGAACGGATCGCCGGCGGGGGGTTGGCATGGCCCTCCGGCTGCTTGAAATCCCCCGAGTTCTCCGGGTTTTCGGTCCATCCCTTTTCGTAGCTGTAGGTCTTGGTGGTGGTCTCGCTGCCGCCGGTGTTCTTCTGGGTCTTGGTGCTTACCCGCTCCCTCCAGGCGAACATCTCGGCCCGGCGGGTCAGGATCAGGTATTTTCCCGGGGATATGAAATCGGGATCGCCCACCAGTTCGACGGTCTCCAGCGGCCCGGTGACCGACGCCAGCTGTTCCTGGGCGTTCTGATCTATCGATGATGGCGATGCAATGACGGCCTTCTGCGCCAGCTTGGCGAAATCGGTCCGGCCCTCTGTTTTCCAAAGCACTATAAAGGATATGAAGAACAGGGCCAATCCCACCAGCACTCCGACAAATGAATTGATGATCCTTTTGCCCCAGCCGGTGGTGGTAACTTCGGTCAATTGATCGGTCATTTTTTCCTCCTATACTTATAATGGGATAGGGACGCCCGGGCGATCCGTCTGAAGTTATTATCCGATAGCTTTATGGAGATGTCAAGCAGTTTTATACCCTGGCGAAAAGCTTCGGTGTCTTTTTCTATATTTTTCTCTTGCAATCATAAATCTGTATGGTAAAATGTTAAATTGTATTAGGAGGCTAACTTTATGCATTTCAAACGTTCCTCCCAGGTGGCCGAGGTGATAAAACGCGAGATGTCCGACATCATCTCCAACCACATCAAGGACCCCCGCCTGGGATTCATCACCGTTACCGGGGTTGACCTCACCGATGACCTGCGCTATGCCAAAGTGTTCGTCAGCATATTCGGGGAGGAGGACAAACGGCAGGAATCCCTCAAGGGCTTGGAGAGCGCCAAGGGCTTCATCCGCCGGGAGATGGGCAGCCGTCTGCGTCTGCGCTATTGCCCCGAACTCTCCTTCAAGGTGGACGAGTCCATAGCCTACGGCGACAAGATAGATCGCCTGCTTAACCAGATCTCCCCGAAAGAGACGCCCGATGACAGCCAGTGAGATCGCCCAGGCCCTGGAAAAGCACCGCCGGATAATGATCACCAGCCATGTCAACCCCGACGGAGACAGCATCTCCAGCCAGCTGGCCCTGGCCTCGTTGCTAAAATCCCTTGGCAAACAGGTGAGCACAATAAACCAGGACCCGGTGCCGGAGAGATACCGTTTCCTGCCCGGCTGGGAGTCCATCTCCAATAAAATGGAGACGCCCAACGTTACCGCGGTCTGCGTGGTGGACTGCGCCAACCCCCAGCGCCTGGGCCAGGCGGCCGAGCTGATCACTCCGGCCACCATGGAGCTGATCGTGATAGACCATCATGTCTCCAACGACGGTTTCGGGCACATCCAGTATATAGACACCCAGGCCTCTTCCACCTGTGAGCTGGTATACCGCATCTCCCAGAAGCTGGGCGTCAAGCTGAGCGCCGAGCAGGCCACTATTTTATTATCGGGCATCATGACCGATTCCGGAGGCTTCCGCTATTCCAACACCTCTCCCGTAACTTTACGAAGCGCCGCCCTGCTGATGGAGTCCGGGGCCGAGCTGGCCTGGATATCGGAACAGCTATATTTCCAGCAGCCCTTACGGCACCTTAAGGTGCTGGGGCAATTGTTCTCCGATCTGAAGACCGCCGCCAATGGCCGGATCTCGTGGGTGGCCCTGACCCAGGAGATAGCCCGGAAGCACGGCCTTGACATTAACGACAGCGAGGAATTCGTCAGCCATGTGCTGGCGGTCAAGGGGGCCGAGGTGGGCCTGCTGTTCAAGGAGCAGGGCAACGGAATTGTGCGGGTCTCCTTCCGTTCCAAGGGCCGGGTGGACGTAAATAGACTGGCAGCCATCTTCGAGGGCGGCGGACACCTCCAGGCCGCCGGGGCCAGAGTCAGGGGGTCGATTGATGAAGTGACCAGGAAGGTTATTGAGACAGTGGAGAGGGAGATCTGACCTGTTCGCCGCAGACTGAGCAGGCCAAGTCCCTCGCCTGTGTCAAATGCAATAAAACTTACGCCATAGAAGATTTCAAGCAGATAGAATATTAACTCCTGCTCCCTCTCCAAAAGCATTTGGAGAGGGTCGGGGTGAGGTCAAAAGGAAACAGTTATGAAAACATACGGATTGATCTACAACCGGAATCGCCCGGGGGCCGAGCGCATCGTGCGGGAGCTGGCCGCCTGGCTAAAGGATCACGGCATCAAGGTCCTGGCCGAAAAGGGTTTTGATATCAGCCAGGCCGAGATGGCCGAAGAAACCGAAGTGGCCGCCCGCTGCGACCTGATGCTGGTGCTGGGCGGCGACGGCACCCTGCTTAGGGCGGTAAGGCTGATGGGAGATGATCAAAAACCGGTGCTGGGCGTCAACCTGGGTTCGCTGGGGTTTTTGACCGAGATCTCCCAGGACCATATTCAGCAAAGCATGGAGCAGGTGATCCGGGGGCAATATCAGGTAGAGGACCGGGCCATTATCCGGGCCCAGTGCGATGGTTCGTCTTTTTACGCCCTGAACGATTTCGACATCCGGGTGCCCACCCGCTTAGTGGAGCTGACCGTATCCATCGGCGATGAATTCGTCAGCCGCTATTACGCCGACGGCCTACTGATCGCAACTCCCACCGGCTCCACCGCCTATTCCCTTTCGGCCGGCGGTCCGATAGTGGAGCCCGACATGGATGCTTTCGTGCTTACCCCCATCTGCCCCCATACTTTGAGCCTCCGCCCCATGATCGTATCCATGAAGAAGACCATCACGGTGGTGGTCCACGGCAAGAACGAGGAGGCGGTGTTGGTGGCCGACGGCCAGACCGTGGCTAAATTAAAGGATGATCAAAAACTGACCATCACCAAGGCTGACAGAAAAGCGCTTTTAGTAAGACCAGCGGCCTCCTCATTCTATAATATTTTGAGAACCAAACTTAAATGGGGCGCCCGGGGAGAGAACGGCTGAAACTTGACAAACCACCCAAACCCCTCCTTGATCAAGGAGGGGACGCCATGAAAATTTTATGAGGATAACGAAATGAAAAAAATCATTACCCTGGTTTTATTGGTCGCAACAGCAACGGTAATTGTCCAGGGCTGCGGTAAAAAGAGCGACCCGGTGGCCCCGACCCCGACCCCCCCCTACTCCACCGACGGTGATTGCCGTTTATCCGCCCGCCAACAGCATAGACAACTTTGGAAACAGCCTGATATATCTGACATTCAGCGCCGACATGAAGCAGACCGAGACCCAGAACGCCCTGACCATAACCGGCATGACCGGCCAGAAGACCTGGTGGAACCGGATACTGATATTCCGGCCGGACTCGCTTTATACCCCTGGCGACACCATCCGGATCACTTTATCCACCGCTGCCCAAAGCACCGCCGGAACGGCCCTGGCCACGGTCTACACTTCTTCATTTATCTGCGGAGCCAGTGCTGACAGTATCAGGCCCACGGTGTCTTCCACCAATCCGGCCAGCGGCCAGATCGGGGTCAGCGTCACAGCTAGCATTTCGGCGGCCTTTTCCGAGAAGCTGGCCCCCTGGTCGGTCTCGGCTTTTTCCATGACCGGCGTTACCAGCATCTTGGGAAATACAGCCCTGCAGAGTGACTCCATAATAAACTTTTCCCCCTCTTCGCTCCTCTGCTATGGCATGACCTTCACCGCCATCATCGACACCAGCGTCACCGATCTCTGTGGAAACCATCTATCGCCCCAGCATTCCTGGACCTTCCAGACCATGGCCGACACCGTCAAGCCCAAGGTATTGTCGCTTGATCCGGCCAACAACGACACTCTGGTCTCGGTGAATAAGTCAATCATTGTTAGATTCTCCGAAGTGATGGATACCGCCTCGGCCCGGGCCGCTTTTTCGATAACTCCTGCCGCCACCGGGAATTTCTCATGGACCGGAGATTCCATCATGACCTTTGCTCTGGCCGAGACCCTGGCCTTCCGTCGGCAATTCCAGGTGACGGTCGGCACCGGAGCCCAGGACCTGGCCGGGAACCCTCTGGCGGCGACTTGGAATTCCAGCTTTACCACCGTCCGGGGGATCTATGTCTGCTGTAACACCTCCAATGATATATATATGCTCCAGCAGAACGATCTTAAGTTCGAGGGCTACCTGCCAGGTTACATAGGGGCCAAACAGGTCAAGATGTCTTCTGACGGCAATCGCGCCTATGTGCTGTGCGGCGGAAATCCAGGCCAGCTGTATTTTTTGGAGGTCAAGAATGATAACAATAATCTGGGAAATATTTCCGTGGGCAACACGCCCTACGGCCTGGCTGTTTCGACTGACGGCAGCAAGCTGGCGGTAAGCGTATCCGGGGATAACCGGGTGCTGATCATCAACGCTGACACCAGGCAGATAATTGATACCATTGCCACGGGCAATACCCCCACCGGGATTGTTTTCTCGGCGGATGGTGCTTATATCTATGTCATCCTCAATCAGGATACCCGGGTGGAGCGCTATAATCTGTCAACCCACGCCCTGGATTGGGTGACAATCATCATCGGCGGAGAAGAAGCTGTCCTTTCTCCCAATGGCAGCCGCCTCTTTGTCACCAACGGGTCCTATGTAACCGTCATCACCACTTCCACCTTCTCCGCCCCGTATAACATCCAGAGCGTCAGCGCACGTCCCTTCGGGCTGGCCGTCTCCCCGGACGGAGCCCACCTGGCTGTCGGCTGCTACACCGAGGGATTGGTAAAGGTCTACAGCGCCACCTCCGGCACCGAACCAGCGCCGCTGGCCCAGATAACTGTCGGCACCGGCCCCAACGGTCTGGCTTACAGTCCGGATGGCAGATATCTTTATGCCTCGAATTCCGGCAGCAGCAGCATTTCGGTCATAAGCCGGAGCGGGAATACTTACACTGCCCAGACGCCGAAGACGGTGGGCAGCGGCCCGTGGGGCATTGCGGTAACACCATAAAACGACAATCCGAAAACCACCCCTTCCCCTCCTTGAGCCTGCACTGAGCCTGTCGAAGTGCAAGGAGGGGATTAAGGGGCGGTCTATTGCTAAGCTGAAGATCTACCCAACCAACACTAATATAATCCATGCTTAAAAAACTCATCGTAAAAGATTACGCCCTTATCGACTCCCTGGGTGTCGAGTTCTCCCCCGGCCTCAACATCCTCACCGGGGAGACCGGCGCCGGCAAGTCCATCCTGATCGGCGCCCTGGGCTTGGTGCTGGGCGAGCGGGCCGACACCGACAGCGTCCGCAGCGGCGCCAAGGCCGCCATAGTGGAGGCCGAATTTTATCTTAGGGATTACGCCGCCGTTAAGAAGATCTTCGGCGAATTGGATCTCGAATGGTCCGATGATCTGCTGATCCGCCGCGAGGTGGCATCCTCCGGCAAGAGCCGGGCCTTTGTCAACGACAGTCCGGTCACCCTGGCTAATCTGAAGCGGATCGGCGATGCCGTTCTGGACATGCACGGCCAGCACGAGCACCAGTCCCTGCTATATGAAGAAAAGCATCTGGATTATCTGGACGGCTATGCCCGTACCTGGCCGGAAAGAACGCTGACCGGTGAATTGTTCCAGCAACACCAGAAGATCAAGTCCGAGCTGGAGGTCTTGCGGACCAGGGAGCAGCTGACCAGGGAGAAGCTGGACCTGTATTCTTTCCAGATAAAGGAGATTGAATCGGCTTCGCTTATAGAGGGCGAAGACGCAGATCTGGAAAGCGAAAAAACCGTTCTGGAGAATTCGGAAAAGCTGTTCTCCCTGGCATCGGCCAGCTATCAGCTTTTATACCAGCAGGACGGCTCCATCACCGAACAGTTCAGCGCCTTGGAGCGTTCGGTGGAGGAGGTAGCCGGCATCGATCCCCGCATGGAGCCCACCCTGAAGGCCGTCACCTCGGTGAATGATCAGATAGAGGAGATCGCCCGGGATTTACGGAAATACCGAGACGGCATCTCTTTCGACCCGCAGCGGCTGGAGGAGATACGGAACCGTCTGGACCTGATAAGGACCCTTAAGAAAAAATACGCCGGCCGGGAGAACTCCATAACCGCCGTATTAGCCCATCATGCCCAGATAAAATCCGAAGTCGATTCGGTGGAGCACGGCGAAGAGCAAATACAAAAGCTGGAAAATGACCATGAGGCAAAGCGTCAGGAGCTTGAAAAATCCTGTTTAGGCCTGTCGGCCAAGCGCCAGGAGGCCGCCAAGAAGATGTCTAAAGAAGTGGTGATCCAGCTTAAGGACCTGGGAATGGAAAAGGCTTCCTTCAAAGTGGCTGTTTCTCAAATAGAAGACCCTGCCGGCCTTACTGTTGACAACAAGAAAAGAGTTAAGACTGAGAGCTCCGGAATAGACCTGGTTAGGTTTTTGATCTCGCCCAATCCCGGAGAGGAATTAAAGCCTCTGGCCAAGATCGCCTCCGGCGGCGAGATCTCCCGGGTGATGCTGGCCATTAAGACAATTTTATCCGAGGTCGATGCCGTACCGGTGCTGGTGTTCGACGAAATAGACGCCGGGATTGGCGGCCGCATTGCCGAGGCGGTGGGAGTAAAACTCAAGGAGATCTCCTTGGCCCGGCAGGTGCTGTGCATAACCCACCTGCCCCAGATCGCCTCGCTGGCCAAGAGCCACTTCCGGGTCAGCAAAGATGAGCAAAAGGGCCGCACCATCACCTCGGTGAATGTTTTAAGCGAAAAAGAGAAAGTCGAGGAGATCGCCCGAATGCTGGGCGGCAGCAAGATCACCGAGACTACGCTTAAACATGCCCGGGAAATGATAGAGAAATAAACACTCTGAATATCTTTGAGGTCACAATTTGTGACCTCAAATGGAAATCACAAATTGTGATAACCAAATAAATATATTAGTATCATTATGACTAAAAAAGCTCTAATAAAAATTGACGACATACAAAACAAAATCCATACCATCCGTGGTGTGCAAGTAATGTTGGACAGTGATTTGGCTACCCTCTACCAAGTAGAAGTCAAAGTGCTTAATCAAGCGGTAAAACGCAACGTCGGAAGATTTCCTAAAGAATTTATGTTTTACTTATCTACAGATGAGTACAATTCTCTAAGGTCACAAATTGTGACCTTAGAGAACACAAAATCTTTAAGGTCGCAAAATGTGACCTTAAACAGCAGGCGTGGGAAACACCGTAAATATCAGCCCTATGTATTTACTGAACAAGGCGTAGCTATGCTTTCGGCCGTTTTGCGCAGTGACGTGGCCGTAAAGATAAGCATCAGCATAATGAATGCTTTCATTTCAATGCGTAGGTTCATTGCCGCCAATGCCGGGATAATGCATCGGGTCGGAACGCTTGAAGTGAAACAGCTCGAAATGGATAAAAAGATGGACAAAGTTTGGGATGCTATAGAGAGTAAAAGCATACAACCCAAGCAAGGAGTTTTTTATAATGGCCAGGTTTTCGATGCTTATAAATTTATCTCCGATCTTTTCCGTAGCGCAAAAAAATCCATAATTATCATAGACCCATATATTGATGAAACAGTATTAATCCATTTAACCAAACGGCCAAAAGGAGTGAAGGTAGTTATATTAACAAAGGAAACACCAAAACAATTATCTTTAGATGTAAAAAAATTCAATCAGCAATATCCAACTATTGAAATAAAGGAATTTAAAGAGTCTCATGATAGATTCATCATAATAGACCGTGCCGATATATATCACATAGGTGCGTCGCTTAAAGACCTCGGGAAAAAATGGTTTGCTTTTTCTAAAATGGACATGGGCATTGCTGATATGATAGAAAAGCTTAAGAATATTACGTAAGTGTTTTAAATATAAGACTGACTGCCGCCAACATCATCATCCAGCAGCAGCAGCATCTTCGTGTTGGCATAGATGCTCAGCAACAATAAATCATATTAGATGATGTTGGGCATACTCATATTGATTTCTGTAGACATAATCAATGAACCTCCCCAATATCCTCTCCCTGTTGCGAATCGCCCGGGAGATGTTGGGAAAGAACTAGTTCCGTGCAAAAACTTTTCACACTTTAAGATCAGCGACAAATGAAAGAATTGAAGATAAGAAAAATAAACCTGACCGGAAACGTCACCCACAACCTTTGCTTTCTTTCCCGGGATTTTGATATATCTTTTTATGTAAAGTTCAGCTCTTTTACCGGCGAAGCGGGATTGCTTTTTAGGGCGGCAGATCAGAACCATGGTCATGCTCTGAGAATCACTAAGGACCGTATAACCTTTGTCGCGCATTTCTCGCCCGGCGGCACTTCGGAATACAAAGAACAAACGATAAAAAGCAATCTTCAGGAGAACCAGCGGTACAATATCCGAGTGCTTTTCGTCGGATCCGAACTGAAAATATCCGTGGATAACAGGATACTATTCAGCAGTTCGGTTTCTTCAAGCACCATAGGAAATATATATATATTCGGCAACATTGTCGGAAAAGTAAATATTTATCAGATATCTATTTCCTCGCTCGACAAGCAGGCGGATATGGGAGATGCTGCATTTGTCGACAAATTTAACGATATCAACAACTGGGAGATAATCAGCGGACAATGGCAGACTAATTCCGGATGCCTCCGGGGAACGGCTGAAAAGAATAATATTTATGTGCGCTTAAAGGAAAATATCCCTCAGTTCGGCGGCGTCTCTTTTTATCTGAAAAATGAAAATGATCTGCGGATGAATTATGGTTCCGGCATTTTGCTTCGCTTTTCCCCAGAAACCCAAAAAGGGGTTGCCATCCATTGTTTTCCCAGCCACGGCTATATCAGCCTTTACCCCGACTTTGATCTTTCAATCTATAATGCAAAAACCGAGATCTGTTACCCTGGTCTGGAATTGAAACACCATATGCTTTTAAAAGCAAATTGTTGGCATTACCTTCAGATAAAATTCACCAAAACCCAGTTCTGGACATATTTTGACGATGTTTTGATCCATCAAAGCAATAATATCCCATATCATGATGGCCAGCTTTTGTTGTGCGTCGGCGAACGCAATACCGCACAGTTCAGCGATTTCAGGCTTTACCGATCGGAAGAGACGACATGAATATCCCTAACATCCTCTCTCTGTTGCGCATCGCCCTGATGCCGGCGGTATTGCTCTGCCTCAAGGAAGAAAAAACACTGCCCCTTCTGATACTGATGCTACTGGCGGTGGCCACCGATTATTTTGACGGATTCCTGGCCCGGAAGCTGGGCAAAATATCTTCTATGGGCAAGATCCTCGATCCTCTGGCCGACAAGATCTGCCTGGACTCGATGGTCTTTGCCCTTTCCCTGTGGCGGGGCTTCCCCTGGTGGGCCACCGGGTTGATAATATTGCGCGATGTTTTGATACTGACCGGCGGCCTGATGATGATCAACAAAACCAAAGAAATTCCCGTCTCCAACTGGCCGGGAAAATTTGCGGTCACTTTTCTTTCGGCCGCCATATTTCTTTATGTGCTCAACTGGCAGCCCTGGGGCCTGTATCTGCTGTATGTTTCGCTTTTACTGATTCTGGCATCGGGGATGCTATATCTTCGCACCCTTCGTGCCAGTCATTGCGAGAGAACATCGAAGAATGGCAAATGAAGCAATCTACACAAGGCCTCACCCTTTAGGGCAGCTGATCTCTGGCTAGCTTAAATGGGTGAAAGCTGAAATCCTACAACCTGTATCGCTTCGAAGTTTACTCAGGATGACAATGGTTTTGTCATTTTTCGTCCTGCTTTATAATCAGATCAAATAAACCTCTATGTTCTCTGTGGCTTTGTGTGTGTAAAAACCTTTTTTGAGGAATAAAATATGCCCGGCAAAGTATATTTCGCTAATTTCCGGGAGACCTCCGAACGGAACATGTTCGACAAGATCGATCTCCTGCTGGAAAAGCTTCCCCTGTCCTCGACCTTCAAAAAAGACGATCTGGTGGCGGTCAAGGTGCATTTTGGCGAGCGGGGCAATACCGCCTTCATTCCCTCCTACTTCGTCCGCCGGGTGGTTGATAAGATCAAAGAGGCCGGAGGCAAGCCTTTTGTCACCGATGCCAACACCCTGTATGTCGGCTCCCGCTCCAATTCGGTGGACCATCTGGATACGGCCGCCATGCACGGCTTCACCCGCGACACCCTGGGCTGCCCGGTGCTGATAGCCGACGGCCTGCGGGGCGGCGCTTACGTGGAGGTCGAGGTGGACGGCAAGCACCTGAAAAAGGTAAAGCTGGCCCATGACCTGGTCAAGGCCGATTCCATCATCTGCGTTACCCACTTCAAGGGGCACGAGCTGGCCGGGTTCGGCGGTAGCATCAAGAACCTGGGGATGGGCGGCGGGGCCAGGGGCGGCAAGCTGGCCATGCACTCCGATGTCACCCCGATCATCAAGGCCGAAAAATGCATCGCCTGCGGCAAGTGCGCCACCAACTGCCCGGCCGAGGCCATCACAATAGACAAGTTCGCGGCCATAGATTCCAAGAAATGCATCGGCTGCGGCTCCTGCATCGTGGTCTGCCCCACTCACGCCGCCCGCAACGGCTGGGACAGCGGGGCCCAGAAGATGCAGGAAAAGATGGTGGAGCACCTGGCCGGGTTCGTGAAGCACAAAAAGGCCCGGATCGCCTATCTTAATTTCATCATGAACGTCTCCCCGGCCTGCGACTGCTACGGCCACGCCGACCACCCCATAGTGCCGGACATCGGCATCTGCGCCTCGCTGGATCCGGTGGCGGTGGATGCCGCCAGCAATGACCTGGTGATTGCCTCGGCCGGACATAAGGATTCGGTGCTTAAAACCTCCCATGCCCCAGGCAGCGACAAGTTCCGGGATATCTATCCCGAGGCAGACTGGAATATCCAATTGGATTACGCCGAAAAAATGGGCTTGGGACAAAAGAAATATGAACTAACAGCGATATAGCAAGCCTTGGACATCATCACACCCACATTAATGACCGATGGCCTTACCCTGCGCTCACCCCGGCCAGATGAAATGGAATACATCCAAAAACTCTGGGCCGACCCCTTAACCATGGCCGAGGTGGGCGGGCCCATCCATCTCACCGATGAGCAGGCCGAAAAATTGTACGCCCGGATGATCTCCCCCGGAAGCGAAACAGACAGGTATTTCCTTATATTCAACCAGAACGACCAACCGGTGGGCGAGATCAGCTTTCATAGGTATGACCCCTCCTCCGGCACGGCGGAATTCAACATCAAGATCGAACATCAGCATCGCAGCAAAGGATACGCTAAAAAGGCCGTTCCTTTGCTATTGAGATATTTCTTCTTCGACTTCGGAGGAAAGATCATGTGCGACCCAGTGGCACCCGATAACCAGCCCGGCCAGAAGGCTCTTATTAAGTTTGGTTTCAAAAAAGATATTTTGAGGCAGGATGTTTGTCTTTTGAAAATGACCAAAGAAGATTTTTCAGATATCTACGGAAATATAACACCTTGAAAGGAACCACCATGAAAAAAACTTTTTTGATCCTGCTGGCGAGCGCATTGTCCATCGGAGCCGCTTTCGCCCAGCCCGGTTTCGATGAGGCCCAGAATCTCTGGGCCGACCGGGGAAATCCAGTCTCGCTGGAGAAGGCCATCGCCGTCTACGAAAAAGCCTACCAGACAGTGCCCTCCTATCAGCTGGCGGAGCGCCTGTCATACGCCTATTATTTCCTGGCCGATGCCTTCAAAGAGGGCGATGCCAAGGCCGATAATTATTACAAGGGCCACGAATGGGGCCTGATATCGCTTAAATACAATGGTGAATTCAAAAAACTGTCCGAGGTGGATGATAAATCCATGGGCGATGCCGTCTCGGTGCTGGGCAAGGAGTATGCCGGGGGGATATTCTGGACCGCCACCTGCATCGGAAAATGGGGAAAGATGAAAGGCATTTTTAAGACCATCAAATCATCCAAACAGGCCCGGAAGATGGTGGAGCATCTTTATACCCTGGACAAGACCTATTACTACGGCGGACCGGCCCGCTGGTTGGGGGCATATTTCGCCCTGGCGCCCGGAATGTTCGGCGGCGATATGAAGAAATCCAAAGAGATGTATGACGAGGCCTTAAGTATGGCGCCGAACTATTTCGCCACCTCGGTGCTGATGGCCGAGAACTACGCCTCCAAGATCAAGGACCGTCAGATGTACGACCAGCTGCTGGACAAGGTCCTCTCCAGCCCGGCCGGCATCATCCCGGAGATCATATCGGAGCAGACTGTGGAGCAAAAGAAGGCCAAAAAATTGAAGGAAGAGAAGTTCTGATGGATGAAAAGGAGATATTGGTCTGGGCGGAAGCCTCCGGGATTTCGGTGGAGCAGGCCAAAGAATACCTGAAGAAACTCGAACCGTTAGATAAAATTGAGGCCAATACTCTGCGGAAGGTTTTTTCCGGAGTGTCCGGGCCAGTATTGGAACTCAGCGCCGGGCGGGGCGAATTCACCCGCCAGCTGCTGGAAAAATACATTCATCCTGACGGAAAGCTCTATACCACCGAAAGACTCTCCGAAGTGGCCGAAAAACTGATCAAAGAGATTCCCGACAAGCGGCTAGAGGTGCTGGTCAGCGACTCCTCCAAACTCCCCCTGCCGAATGGCTCAGTAGGGCTGGTGATCTCACGGGCCGCACTGCATGATTTCGTCAGCGACGATGGTGACGTTGTGAGAGCGCTCAATGACTGTGTTCGGGTGCTGGCGCCGGGCGGGATATTTGTCATTTACGATAAGATCAAGGACGGCTACAAGGACGTTGAAACAGAATCGGCCGAGGGCCGGATGGAAAGGATGAACGTAGAACTAGCATCATTGGAGAGCAAGCTGTGCTGGGGTCTGCACTATCTGAAGGATTATGTTCGGCTGATGGAGGAAATGGGGTTTAAGGATATCCAAACGACCATTCTGGAAATGCCCGACCAGCCGGGATATATCAAATACATGACCGGCAACCTGAACCAGCGAAGGCCGGCCTATGTCAAGCGTTGGGGAGAGAAGGTCAATGTCCTGCTGGACAGCCTGTATGCCGATTTTCAGAAAACCCATCCCAGGGCCCTATCCATGGCCTTGATCTGGGGTCAAAAAAAGTAATAATGATGCAAGGAGAAACAAATGTCTGAGATAAAGATATCGCAACCGTCTAAGGACGAACTGGATAAATTGGGTATAGTCAGCTGGTCATCGTGGGAATGCGACCCCTCGGAATTCGACTGGCGGTATCCCGACCAGGAGACAGCATATGTTTTCAAGGGCAAGGTAGTAGTCACAACTGCTGACGGCGCCAAGGTTGAGATCAACGCCGGAGATCTGGTGGTGTTTCCCAAGGGGCTTAAATGCCATTGGCAGGTGTTAGAGCGGATCGAGAAGGTCTATAAAATGGAATAATAGCCCCTTCCACGTCCTTTCTCTTTATTAAGAGAAGGAAACAAAGGGTTGAGTTGTCAAATATAATCAACATAAACAGCAGGAAAAATATGTCAAAACTAAAAGTCGGCGTGATCGGTGTGGGTAGCCTGGGCCAGCACCATGCCCGGGTCTTTTCCGAGATCAAGGAAGTAGAACTGGTCGGCGTGGCCGACAGCGACCAGCAGCGGGCCTCCGAGATCGCAGCTAAGAACAAGACTAAAGCCTTTTCCGACTACCGGGAACTGCTTAAAGAGACCCAGGCGGTAAGCGTGGTAGTGCCCACCAGCCTGCACTATGCCGTAGCCAAAGAAGTGATCGCCTCCGGCAATCATCTGCTGCTGGAAAAACCCATCACTTCAAAGATTGAAGAAGCGGAAGAACTGGTGGATCTGGCAGAAAAAGGATCTATAAAATTACAGGTGGGCCATATCGAGCGGTTCAATCCGGCCATCCGGGCAGCTTCCAGCCATATAAACGATCCCAAATTTATCGAATGCACCCGCATCGCTCCCTTCGTCACACGCGGCACCGATGTCCCGGTGGTACTGGACCTGATGATCCACGACATCGACATAATTTTGTCCTTCGTCCGCTCGCCGCTTAAGAACATCTCGGCCATCGGCTTCAACCTGGTCAGCGAAAAGGAGGATATCGCCAACGCCCGTTTGGAGTTCGCCAACGGCTGTGTGGCCAATGTCACCGCGTCACGCATCTCCGCCAAGAAGGAACGGAAGATCCGCTTCTTCCAGCGCAATGCCTACATCAATGTCGATTACATGAAGCCCGAAGTAAAGGTCTATAAACTGAAAGGCGAACCCAAAGGCGTGCTGGATCTGGCCAAGATGGTGGATTACCAAGAATTAAAGATCGACAAGGTGGAGCCACTGAAAGCTGAATTATCCGCTTTTGTCGATTGCCTGATCAACGGCCGGGAGCCCTTGGTGACCGGACAGGACGGCCTGATGGCCCTGAAAGTGGCAGGGGATATTTTAAAAACGATCGAAAAACACAAACTACAGCTCTCATAGCAATCGGAGGTGTTTTAAATGGAATATAAATATTTTGACAAATCCGGCCCGGCCAATACCGAAGAAACCTTACGACTGGCCCTGTCCCGGACCCGGGAGCTGGATATAAAGAACATCCTGGTGGCCACCACCTCCGGTGCGACGGCCCTTAAGGCCGCCGAACTATTCTCCGGTTTCAACTTGGTGGCAGTAACCCACTCGGCTGGTTTTTCCTTTAAGGATGTGCAGGAGTTGGATGCCAAAAACAAAAAGACCTTGGAAGCAAGGGGTATTAAAGTGCTCACCTGCCAGCATGCCCTAGGCGGGGTCAACCGGGCGGTCAGAAGAAAGTTCAACACCTACCAGATGGACGAGATCATTGCCTACACTCTGCGGACCATGGGGCAGGGCTTCAAGGTCTGCATAGAGATGGCCCTGATGGCGGCCGATGCCGGGCTGGTCTCGGTCAAGCAGGAGCTCATCGCCATCGGAGGAACCAGCAGCGGGGCCGACACCGCCGTGGTCCTGACGCCAGCCAACGCCCAGGATTTCTTTGATCTCAAAGTACATGAGATAATCTGCAAACCACGCAACATTTAGGTTTTAAATGAACAGAACCGGCCTCAGATCATCTTTCCTTTTTCCGGCATTGGGAAAATTATTGATCCCCATCCTGGTCGGATCCATTTGCCTTTCTCTGTGGCAAATATTCCAGACAACTTTCAAGATCGCTCCCAAAATTCAATCAGTCTTGGCCCTCCCGGTTTATTTGATCAGCGGGCTGTCCGGCTTTGCCATACTGGTCGTCCTGCCTGGGTATTTCGTTAAGATAATTAACCAAGCCGCCGATAAAAATGAGTACATATTTAGCTGGCGGGAATTGGCGGATGTTCAAAATGCCATCCTGGTGCCAGCTTTTAAAATATTATTAGTGACGGTCTGGTCCTTTTTGCCCATAGAGCTGTATCTGGCCCTGCTGGTCAAAAATCATGGGGCGCCATCGCCCTTGGCACTAATATTTCTTTTATTGTTCAGCTTTATATATTTTCCCATGGCATTGCTGATGATGGCTGTCACGAATAAAACCAGGCCTTCCCTGCTTCCATCCAATGTCATCGAACCGATATTCAAAACTTTTAAGCGGTATATCCTGTTTTTATTATTATTCTGGATTTTATTTCTGTTGCCGCTCTTTGCCTTGCTCCTTTGGCCCATCCCCTTTATCGGCCCGCTGGCATCCTCTTTCATTCTATTATATCTTTGGACCTGCGGCATGCATCTGCTGGGAAGCTTTTATCGCAAAGAAAAAGAAAGGCTGAACTGGCAATGAAGATAGACAATTATTCCTTTGGGCAAATAACGGTCGATGGCAAAAGTTATGTCGCAGACCTTATCATCTTCCCCGACCGGGTGGACGACAAATGGTGGCGCAAAGAAGGACATCTGTTGCAAATGGACGATCTGGCCGAGGTCTTTGGCCTGAAACCGGAGACATTGATAGTGGGCCTGGGGCTTCCCGGATTGATGACGATTGATGACTCTGTCGTTGATTATTGTAAGAGCAATAATATTATTTTGTTCAGCCTTCCAACCACGGATGCCGTAAGCAAATATAACGAACTGACAAGCAAAAAGCCGCTGGTCATAGCGGCTTTGCATCTTACCTGTTGATTGATAACTAAAAAGACAAACCGTCGAACTCCTCCTGGGTCAGATGCCCGTATTGCAGCATCTTTTGAGCGATCCAGTTGCGGCGGGTTTTCATTCGTTTGGTGTCGGTAAACGGGCCGTATTTCCTGGGGTTAACTATGATCGAAGCCAACCTGATAGCCTGTTCGGGATCAAGCTTCGACGCCGAACAGTCAAAATAAATCCATGACGCTGCCTGGCAGCCGAAGATTCCGTTGCCCCATTCAATGTAATTCAGATAAAGCGCAAATATCCTGGCTTTGCTCAGTTTTTCCTCCATCCGTCCGGCCAGAAAAACTTCGGATATTTTCCTGGTCAGGCTCTTGGAAGTTGAAAGATAAAGGTTCTTGGCTAATTGCATGGTGATGGTGGAGCCGCCCCTGGCCCACCGTTTCTTTTTCCAGTCTGTTTTGATGGCCTCCCTCAACTCGTCATAGTCTATGCCCTGATGGGAGAAGAAAGCCGCATCCTCGGCCACCAGCACCGCCTTTTTAAGATAGGGCGATATGGAATTGTAAGGAATGTATGACTGGCTGATCCGGTACGGTTTTTTCTTGGTCCGGGCCTCTTTAACTCTTTGCTCCATCAAAGCGGTCTTGGCGGGATTCTTCTTTGCCAGGTTGTCAATGGCCGGCAGGTGTATCAGATCAAGAACGACGGACCCGGCGAAATAAAAGATCGTCGCCGCCGCCAATATGATGATGAATTTTATTTTGGGGTTTTCCTTTTTGCTCATAGCCCAAGTATTATCCGCAATAGCAACCAACTTGTCAAGACATTGATAGATGAATAAATCGACTGTCAATAATCCGCTGATGGTTCTGGTCTCGGTCCAGGTGATCATGGCCGGGACCTTTCTGATGACCAAACTGGGTCTGCGAGAGTTCTCCCCGCTGGCCCTGGGAGTGCTGCGCTTCGGACTGACCGCTCTGGTCTTTGCCGCCCTGCTGGGCATGAAAAAGATGTATTTCAGACCCGATCGTAAAGATCGCTGGACCTTCCTCTGGTTGGCCCTTTTCTCGGTGCCCTTCAACCAGGGTCTTTTCCTTTACGGCATGAAATATACCCTGGCCGCCCACGGAGCCCTGCTTTACGCCGCCACCCCTATCATGGTATTGTGCCTGTCCTGCATCTGGCTAAAAGAAAGACCTTCGCCATTAAAGATAACCGGCATCGCCCTGGGATTTGCCGGAGTGTTGCTGGTGCTGTTCGAAAAGGGGATAGATCTCTCCGGTCAGACCCTCAAGGGAGACATCCTGATATTTTTTGCCGTCCTTACCTGGTCGGTTTATACCATACTGAGCAAGAAAATGTTGCAAAAATACCGGCCCTTGCAGGTCACGGGGTATTCGCTGATGTTCGGGGCGGTGCTTTTTCTCCCCATCGGTCTTCTGCCGATACTCCGGCAGGATTACGCGGCCGTCACCTGGTCCGGCCTGTCATCGATCCTTTACCTGGCCCTGCTGACATCGGTTGTAGGTTACCTGACCTGGAACTGGGCCTTGTCCAAGATCGAGGCCAGCAAGGTGGCGGTGGTGTCCAACCTTCAGCCGGTGTTTGCCGCCTTATTGGCCTGGATATTTTTAGGAGAGAAGATCACCCCTAATTTCATACTCGGGGCGGCGGTGGTGGCCGCCGGGGTGATACTGACCGAGAAGGGATAAAACAAAAGGCCTCCGTTTTGGAGGCCTTTTTGGTTTTCATTTGTATTTATTTATTGCCAGAACCACATTTTTTGTTTTACGGTTAAAAATATCGCGTACTCTGAAAGTAAAAATATTACTGCCTTTTGTTAAATGTCCTACAAATTCAGATTTGCATTCAGACCATGGCCCGTTATTGCGACTTATTTCATATTTCTTGAAAAACGGGCAAGAATTAGATAGCACAAACGAAAGCTTTTTATTATGATATTTTAATTTATAACTGATTTTATTCATACTTGGATAAAGGTAATCCATCCCCTGATGATGCTTAAAATATCCTCGCGGTTTATCCTGGAACAACAAATGCGGTCGATCACTTGTTTCTTCTGTTTCTCCCAGAGTATCCCAATTGGCAAAGAAATTCTGATTGTTATATATCCAGACCACACTAAAGTATTCCAGCCAACTTTTTAGGGATACAGCTTTCCGGCCATTAATATATGGATTTACCTGTTGCGTTTTCCCTTTCAAAACATATTCACGTATTTCAGAGGCATTTAAAACCTCTTTCCCCGCCATCCAATAACAATTGTTCTGGGGATCCAATAATATCCATTTATCAAAATCATCGCTCCATACTTCTATTACCCAATGCCCCTTTCCTGTTCCGTAACCGTAATTATTTTTTAAAATAGCAATGACCCTGGCCGGATAGCCCTGTGCCTGCATGACAGCAGCCAGGAGAATCGAAAATTCCTGACAAGTAAACCCTCTTTTATCATCTGCCTCCTTAAGTATTGTAATGGGGTTTGAATTGCTGGGTTTATTAACCGCATCGTGAGCAAAACATTTATTTACCCAGGCAAGACATTCTTTGAAGAAATCAAATTCCTTGGTGGATTTGAAATGTGGTAGTTTCTTTTTCAAACGAACCAGATTTCTTGTGTCACAATATTTCATCCACTGCCAAGGTTCAATATTCTGGCTTTGGTATTTAACAATCCCTATTGTACTGGCATTATTATAAACAAGCTTGTATATATGCTGAAAAGTATTTAATTCTTTTAAACCTCTTCCTTTATATTTCAAATTCGACAAATCATCCAACTTCTCCAGATCCGTATATCCCAATTTAGCAGCTTTGTTAAATAAAGACAGTCCTTCTGCAATATCTTTGTTTAAAATTGACATATATGCGGCAGCAGCTAACGCCCAATTTTGTTTTTTTGAATCTTTTGCCAAGGCAAATAATTCTGCTACTTGGCTAAATTTGTTTTTAGCGCCATTAAAATCATTCTTTGAGGCATAGATTCTGCCCTCTTTTATCAAGCGCTCTATATTATTATTGTTCACCAAGACCCCTTTGACTTATATTTACCATTATTATCACAAACGTTGAGTTGCAAATCAAGTGAATTATTTCATATATAAAAAGCCCTCCATTGAATATGGAAGGCTTTGGATCTTTTCATTCTATAAACCGGCACCTTTAAGCACCATTTCCAACCCTTTCACATCTTCCTCGCTGAAAGAACCCAGCTCTCCGCTGTCCAGGTCCAGCACATAGAGACACTCCCCGTCCTTTTCCAATACCGGCACCACCACTTCGGAAAGGTTGTTGGGGTCGCAGACGATATGTTCTCCGCCCAAAGCATGAACGTCGGCCACCACCTGGGCCTTTCTTTCCTTCCAGGCCTTGCCGCAAACCCCGTGCAGTCCGATGGGAGAACAGGCCGGTTTGGGCTGGCGGCAGGCCAGCAGCATTTCCTTCTTATCGTCGGTGATCTTATAGAACCCCACCCAGGCCAGGCCCTTTTCTTTCAATCCCTCCCATAAAATATTGGTGACCGTTTCCATCTTTTGTTCCGCCGATCCCAGGTCCTTTGCCGCCAACCCGGCGGCTTCGGCCATTTTTGAATAGTTCCGAAGGTGTTTCATTTAAGCCTCTCCAAATATTAGTTTGACCTCTTGCCTCAGAACAACCAGCCATAGATCAGGCCGGTGATGGTGGACATGATGACGACCAGGATTATGTAAACCATGGTTTTTTTAGTCCCCATAATACTGCGAATTACCAGCATCGAAGGCAGGCTCAATGCCGGGCCGGCCAGAAGCAATGCCAATGCCGGTCCTTTTCCCATGCCCGACCCCATCAGTCCCTGCAAAATGGGAACTTCGGTGAGAGTGGCAAAATACATAAAAGCTCCGGCGATGGAGGCGAAAAAGTTGGCAAACAGGCTGTTGCCGCCCACCAGTCGGACGACCCATTCATTCGGGATAAGAGCCTGCTGGCCGGGCCGTCCCAACAGGAATCCGGCCACCATCACCCCGCCCAAAAGCAGCGGAAATATCTGTTTGGCAAAAATCCAGGTGCTGTCCTTCCACATCGTCAGCTCGTCGCGGGAAAACCATTTCCAAAGAATGAACGCCAAGGAGATCAACAGCGCGCCGGTTATATACCATTTTACCTGAAAGATGACAGTCCAGAAAGAAACCGACGCTCCCGGCGCCCAGTTGGCAAATATCAAAATGCCAACCATAACGGCAAAATATATTACTGTCTGCCAAAGCGGTCTGGCGGCAGGGGTTTCACCGGTTTCAACGAAACCGCCGTTCTCGTGGCGCCGGGCCTCCTCTTTACGGAAAATAAAATGCATCAAAAGACCTATGATCACCGAGAACACAACGGCCCCCACCGCCCGGGCGATGCCCATCTCCAGACCTAGAATTCTTGCAGTTAAAATAATGGCCAGCACATTGATGGCCGGGCCGGAATACAAAAAGGCCGTGGCCGGCCCGATGCCCGCCCCCTTGGAATAGATGCCGGCGAACAGCGGCAGCACGGTGCAAGAGCAAACTGCCAGGATCGTTCCCGAAACCGAAGCCACGGTATAGGCGACCATCTTTTTGGCACCTGCGCCCAGATAGCGGATCACCGAGCCCTGGCTGATGAAATTGGCGATGGCTCCGGCAATGAAAAAGGCCGGCACCAAACACAGGATAACGTGTTTCTGGGCGTAGTCCTGTGTCATTAAGAAAGCCTCCATAATGGAAGCCTGCATCCGGGGATTGCTCCAGGGAATAAAATAGGCGGCCAGGAAAAGACCAATCAAGGTTAAAAGTTTATTGCGCTCTTTCATTATATTGCCTATCTTGCCGTGATAATCATATACACCCCGCCCAGGATCACCAAAACGCCGCAGACGATCTTGACGATGGCCGTACCTTTTGACTTTTCCGTCCAATTCAGATAATGCTGGATGATCTCGGTAAAAGTCCCGGCCAGCACCAGCACCAAGCAGTGCCCGATGCCATAAGCCAATAAAAGACCTGCTCCGTAAAGAGGATTGGTGGACGCCGTGCGGAAGGTGACCGCCAGCATCGGGGCCATATAGGCAAAAGTGCATGGCCCCAAGGCAATTCCGAATATCAACCCCAGAACAAAAGCAGCCAGTAAACCTTTCCGCTTGTATCCCGAGGCATTAGCCCCGGCCCAGGGCATGGGGATCAGGCCGATCAGGTGCAGACCGACCAAAAAGAAGATGACCGCTACAAAATAATTGCCCCAGCGGCCGATATCGCCCATCATCCGTCCCAGGGCCGCGGTGATTACGCCGATGACTCCGATGGTAAGTAATATTCCGACCCCGAACAGCAGGGAGATTGCGAATGCCCGCTTGGTGGAGATCCGGCCCTGCTCATCCACAAAGCCCACGATCAGCGGGATGCTGGCCAGATGGCAGGGGCTGAGGATGATGCTGAGGATGCCCCATAAAAACGAGGCCGCCAGGGCGATCAGCGGAGCGCCCTCAACGGCGTGGGATAAATTAATGAAGAGCTGTTCCATTATTTCTTAAGCTGGTAGCCCAGCTCTTTCCATTTGGCCAGGATATCCTCTTTGGAATAAAAGCCCTCGTGCCGGAACAGTTCCTTGCCCTCCGGGCTGTAAAATATCTGAGTGGGTATCACTCTTACTTTATATTTGCTTCCTTCATCCGGATTTTTCCAGACATCGATGAATACCACATCCATCTTGCCCTTGTATTCCTTTTCCAGTTCCTCCAGGATCGGCGCCATCATTTTACAGGGGATGCATTTACTGGCGCCCAGATCCACCAGCTTGGGTATTTTGACGGTCTTTGGTTTGGCGCTGTCCGCTTTGGCCTCCGGTGTTTTATTGATGGCCGGTACGGCACTGGTTTTTGCCTGCGTTTTCACGGCAAGCGTGTCCTTGGTTTGGGGTGCCGGTTTAGCTCCCATAGCCCATAATGGGCTTACTGCAAAGCAGAACAGGGGTATCGATAACATACCGATAAGAATTCTCTTCATTGTTTCCTCTTTGAAAATTAAATATATCCGTTTGAATCCGTAAAAATCCGTTCCATCTTTATTAATCGGATATCAGCTTCTTTATCTGCTCCGGCGATAGCAGGTGTCCGGTGGATTTTACCACTCCGTCTATGGCCAGGGCCGGTGTCAGCATCACCCCGAATGCCATGATCTCCTTGATGTCGGTTACTTTTACTATCTCGGCGGCTATGCCCAGTTCTTGAACAGCCTTCTCGGCGTTGGCATTTAGCGTTTTGCACTTGGGGCATCCGCTGCCCAGTATCTGGATCTTCATATTATCTTCCTTGTCTTTATTATTGACCGCATCTGTTCTGCGTTTCCGTTATATGGCAGTTCACCCCGTTGCACTCGGTGCATTCGAACTGGATGGTGGTGTGCAGAATTCCGAACTTATGTTCCAGCAGTTCCTGGATCTCTTTTAAAAGGGCATCGCTCTGGCTGGTCATCTGGTCGTCTATCTGCACATGGGCGCTTAAGGCGTGGATCCCGGAGGACAGGCTCCAAACATGCAGGTGGTGCAGGGCTTTAACCCCTTTGATCCCGGCCAGGACCTTTTCAATTTCCCGGCTCTCAATCCCCGCCGGGGCCGCCTCCAGAAGGATATCCACCGATTCCTTTACCAGGCCGTAGGCGCCTTTTAAGATCACCAGCCCGATGATAATGCTGAGTATCGGGTCGATAAGATAAAAGCCCGTGAACCTTATTAAAAGCCCGCCTATCACCACTGCCACCGAAGAAAGCAGGTCGCCGATTATGTGAAGAAAAGCCCCGCGCACGTTAAGGCTGTGTTTGCTGGAGGACTTGAGTATGAAAAATCCCGCCAGATTGGCCAGCAGGCCGATAACGGCAACAATGATCATCAACCCGCTCTTAATCTCGATCGGCGAACTGAAACGCTGCCAGGCTTCGTAGAAGATGTATCCCGACAGCAGGATCAGGGTAATGCCGTTTATCAGGGCCGCCAGTATCTCCAGGCGGAAGAAGCCGTAGGTCTTTTTCTCGGTGGCCGGCTGCAGGGCAAAGCGCATAGCCAACAGGCTTAACGCAATGGCCAGCACGTCGGTTAACATGTGCCCGGCATCGGAGAGCAGGGCCAGACTGCCGGACAGCCATCCGCCCAGGAATTCCGCCAGCATCACCAGGCCTGTTAGGATCAGGGTGATGAACAGGCCCTTCTGCCCGGCCTGGCGGTGATGATGGTGATCATGATTATGTGACATTATAATTGACCTATTCACTTCGTTAGCAAAGCATTGTTTTCCTTCTTAGTGCAAGACTTATTTCCCATTCCGGCAGGAGCGGTAATTTTAATCGCAACTACAGTCGCCGGAGGAACAGCAGGACGATGAGTTTTTTCGCTTGGAATTGAGCACAGCCTGGGCGCAGCCCACTCCCGGCTGCACCTGAATTGCGCCGTAAGGGCAATTGCGGCGGCAGGCCCCGCATTCGATGCAGGCATTACTATCGATCATTACTGCCTTCTGCTCGTCCATGCGGAACACTGCATGTGGACAGACCTGGACGCAACGTCCGCAGCCTTTACAGCGTTCCGGGTTGTATTCCAGCGTTACGACGTTCTCAAGATATCGCAGCATTATGGTCTCCTTATATTATCCGAAACAGGCATAGCATTTGCAATCCCGCCGACAAAGCTATCGCGCCGATGATCCAGGGCATCGAATGCTTAATTTCTTTCTTGACTCCCGATAGCGAAGTAAAGGTTGACGCGCCGGTAAAGTTCATAGCCAAATAGGCCGAAATAGCCGACATTAAAAGTATCAACGATAACGCCGGGAAGGGGTACACGGAAAACCAGCGAAAATAATTCGAGACAACAACAAGCAACACGCCCGACAGCAGACCGGCGACCGCGCCCTTGAATGAGAACATCCTGCCGGGAAGAACCGGCAGCAGCGCGGCTGTCAGCACCGTGCCGGCCAGGATAGCCGTCCACAGACCTGCTATCACAAATCCCGCCCGCTGCCAGCCCAAGGACAACTGGAAACCGGCCGGACCGAACGAGAACAATAGCCATATGATGACAGATATCCAAAATCCCTTCAGCCAGGCTTGCGACAGTTCCAACAGAGACACAACTAAACGGTCGGTCAATGTGAAACGGACCCGGCGCATGCCGGGGTCGGCCATTCGCCCGTTCTTCATGAATGTTGGTATATCCCGGGCCCGGACCGGACCGTAGGTCACGGAAAAACCGGTCTTTTTCTCCACCGCATGGGCGGATATGCCGGGGGCGCCAAGCTGGGGCACAATCAGCTCACGGTGGCCGACCACCTTCGCCAATCCCGTTTCCTCGATCATGCGGATCAACTCGGCGGTCCCGAAAGTGCCCTTGCCGGCCGCGCACCAGACGTTTACGCCCTTGGTGTCTAAAACCAGAATCCAGCCGTCGAGCCCGTGAAGGACGCGTCTTAAAATGTCGAACGACAGCTTGTAATTCGCCGAAACAAACACCGGGGAATCGGCTGTCGGCCGGCCGGCCGCATACAATCCAGGGCGGACGGCATATGACATGCGATGGTATCCCAGCCGGACAAGGGCCTGGCCCAGGTGATCGGAAAGATCCCATTCCGTCGTTATCCGCTCGATGGCATCGGCCGGCGAATCGACCTTCCCCAGTATCCTGATCGATTTGTATTTGATGCCGGTTTTGCCGGCCGGGTCACAGCAACTGTCTTCACCCTGTTTAGCGTTTTGCGCGGCGTTACAGGAACAGTTTGTCATAATTGATCCTTTATTTTTTTCCCTGCGGTTTCAACCTGCAAGTGCAGGAGCCCGAGAGCTGTTTGCTTTGGTCTATCTTAATCGGCAGGCCGTCGCGTTCCCAGTCAAGTATCCCGCCGTTGAGATTGGCCGCGTTGGGAAAACCCTGATCCATTAGATATTTTACCGCCGCCTTGCTGCGCAGGCCCACCGAATCAGCTATGATCAAGGGCCTGTCTTTTGGAAGCTCGCCCAGCCGGGATTTGAGCTCCGGATCAGGCAGGTAAAGCACTTCCGGCACATCGAATTTCTTATAATCGGTCTCGATCGGCGCCCGCAGATCTATGAACAGCGCGCCGTTCCGTGCCTCCTCCAGCGCCTCCTTGCCGGAAAGGTGTGCCAGCCCCGCTATCAGCAGGCCTTTTTTATCGAAGTAATTTTTCATTTCTTTGCGTCTTTGCGGTTAGGCGAAATATTTCTTCCTGAACCACAACGCCACGTTCACCAGCCCTATCATCACCGGCACCTCCACCAGCGGGCCGATCACAGCGGCGAAGGCCGCCCCGGAGTTGATGCCGAACACCGCCACCGCTACCGCAATAGCCAGCTCGAAATTGTTGCTGGCCGCAGTGAATGCCAGGGTGGTGGACTTGCCGTAGCCGGCCCCGGCTTTTTTTCCCATCCAAAAGCTGACTAAGAACATCACCACAAAGTAGATCAGCAGAGGAATGGCGATCCGCACCACATCCATCGGGATCCTGACGATATACTCGCCCTTAAGGCTGAACATCACGACAATGGTGAACAGCAGGGCGATCAGCGTGATGGGGCTTATTTTGGGAATGAATTTGGAGTGATACCATTCCTTGTTTTTCAGCTTGATCAGCGTGAAACGGGTGATGATGCTGGCTATGAAGGGAATGCCCAGATAGATGAAGACGCTTTTGGCTATCTGCCCGATGGTTATGTCGACCGCGCTACCCTGCAGGCCGAACAGCGGTGGAAGCTTTGTGATGAATATCCAGGCGAATAACGAATAGAACAGCACCTGAAAGATGCTGTTGAAGGCCACCAGTCCGGCGGCATATTCGGTATCGCCCTGAGCCAGGTCGTTCCAGACTATCACCATGGCAATGCAGCGGGCCAGGCCGATCATTATCAGCCCCACCATGTATTCGGGATAGGCCGGCAGAAAGATGATGGCCAGAAAGAACATCAGTATCGGACCCACCACCCAGTTCTGGAGCAGGGACAGCCCCAGCACCTTCCAGTTTTTGAAGACGTCGCCCAACTCCTCGTATTTGACCTTGGCCAGAGGCGGGTACATCATCAGTATCAGGCCGATGGCGATGGGGATGTTGGTGGTGCCCACACTGAATTTAAGATTGAAAGAATGCACCGCTCCCGGCCAAAGCCAGCCGATGAACACGCCCAGAGCCATAGCAGCGAAGATCCAGGCTGTCAGGTAGCGGTCCAAAAAACCCAACTTGCGGGAGATTGACTGATTCATAAAACAACCCCTCTGATTTTATTTGCTCACCATTTGCAAATACTGACCAGTTCGTTGAGCAACGATAAGAATTTTCTGCTGTCCTTGCTTTTATGCAGACGATAATGAACCCACTTGCCCTGGCGGCGGTCGTCAATCAGCCCGGCCTCCTTGAGGATCGACAGGTGCCGGGAGATGCGGGACTGGCCCATCTTAAGAGCCTCCATCAGCTGGCAGACGCACAATTCCCCGCCCTCCAGCAGTTTGAGGATACTCAATCTTGTCGGGTCGCCCAGGGCCTTGAAAGTTTTTACGGTCTGTTTCATATCTTCCTTAATTTCCCCTCTCCGCAGCGGGGAGGGGAAGGGGTGGGGTTATCATATCAATATATCTTGATATGTGTCCATCATATATCAACCCCCCTTAAAAGTCAAGCCCCTTATTTTATTATTGCAGATGGGGTGGTTTAATGATATATTTAAAATGATTACCCGAGGGCTGGTGACCCTATCCCCCTGGACCCGGAAACCTCGGTGATGGTGAACTAAACCGGAACATCTGAATTAGATCTGTATAATCCGCGAAAATCCGTGTCCAATTAAACCCAAAATAATTATGAGAACAACATTACTCTCCTGGAACGTCAACGGCCTGCGGGCCGTCTTCAAAAAAGGCTTTGCCCAATGGGTGGGAAAGGCCAGCCCCGACATCCTCTGCCTGCAGGAGACCAAGGCCAGGCCGGAGCAGGTGGTAAACGAGCTGGAAACCGTTACAGGATATCATGTCCACTTCGCCTCGGCCCAAAAGCCGGGATACAGTGGCGTGGCCCTATTCTCTAAAAAGAAACCCTTGTCGGTTAAGCAGACCTTCGGGGTAGCCAGATTCGACGACGAGGGCCGGATCCTCCAGGCCGACTACGGAAAATTCATCCTGTTCAACATCTATTTCCCCAATGGAAAAGCATCACCGGAAAGACTTAAATATAAGATTGACTTCTACCAAGCCTTTTTATTGGAGATGAAAAAGCTTATAAAAAAGGGCAAAAAGATAATCATCTGCGGGGATGTCAACACCGCCCACCAGGAGATAGACCTGGCCCGGCCAAAGGAGAACTCCAAGGTCTCGGGCTTTTTGCCACAGGAGCGGGAATGGATAGACCATTTTTTGGAGCTGGGTTTTATAGATACTTTACGGATGTTCGACCCGTCGCCCGGCCGCTATACCTGGTGGGATGTGATCAGCCGTGCCAGGGACCGCAACGTGGGCTGGCGGATAGATTATTTTTACGCCAGCGATAATCTTAAGAATAAACTCCGGAACGCTTACATTCTGCCGGAGGTGATGGGCTCGGACCACTGCCCCATCGGATTGGATATTGAGATATGAAAAACATTTTCGAAGCCCTGCTGGCGGAACAGCAAACGGACGGCGCCATCCCCCACCATCCCTATCACAAATGGCGGGGAGCCCACTGGGCGCTGCTGCTGCTGGCCGACCTGGGCCATCCTCCGGGGGGCCGGAAGTTGATCCCCCTGAGGAACCAGGTGTATGACTGGCTGTTGTCGGAACGCCACCTGAAAAGCGTCAAGATCATCAAGGACAAGGCCCGGCACTGCGGCTCCCAGGAGGGCAACGCCATCTTCTCCACCCTGACCCTGGGAATATCGGATCAGCGGGTGGAACAGCTGATATCCAACCTTCTAAAATGGCAGTGGCCCGATGGCGGATGGAACTGCGACAAAAAACCCTCGGCCCGCATTTCGTCCTTTCACGAGACCCTGCCACCCTTCCGGGCCCTGGCCCTGCACGCCAGGATCACCGACTGTAAAACCTCCCGCCGGGCCGTGGAAAAGGCCGCCCAGGTGTTTTTGTCCCGGAAAATGTTCCTGCGCAAAAAGGACGACACGGTGATGGATCCCGGATTCATCCGGCTGGCCTACCCGGCCTATTGGCACTATAACATCCTGGCCGGGCTGAAGGCCATGGCCGAGGCCGGGTTCATCATGGATCCCCGCTGCCGCCCGGCCCTGGACCTGCTGGAGTCAAAGCGTCTGCCGGATGGCGGCTGGCCGGCGGAGGTCAAATATTACCGGGTCTCCGGGAAGGAGGCCAACGGGACAACCCCCGTCGACTGGGGTGGGACCAGCAGGACCAAAAGTAATCCGTATATCACCGCCGATGCCCTATTGGTGCTGAGATCGGCCGGCAGGCTATAAAACAGTCTTGTAATCATTTTATTTAGGGGATAGTGTCATGGAAGACCAGGAAAAATCAAAAGAACAGCTTATCAATGAACTGCACGCCCTGCGCATTCACCTGTCAGAGTCCGAGGTGCAGGACCTGGAGCACGGCCGCACCCGGCAGAAACTGCGGGCCCTGGAACAACTGGTGGACACCATGCCTCTGGGCGTGACCATCTCGGACATCGAGGGCCATATCCTGTATTCCAACCCGGCCGAGGCCCAGATGCACGGCTATCAGGTTAATGAGCTGATCGGACAGGAGGTGCGGATCTTCGCGCCCAACGGCATCTGGAATCCTATGACCAGGGAGCAGGCCAGAAAGATCAAGCGCCTCAGCCGGGAGGGCCTGAACATCCGCCAGGATGGATCGATCTTCCCGGTGCACCTGATGTCGGATGTGGTCAAGAATTCCTCCGGAGAGCCTATTGCCATCATCACCACCAGCGAGGAGATGACCATCAAAAAGCAGGCCCAGGCCCTACAGTCGGCCCTGTACAAGATCTCCCAGAAGGCCGCCGCCGCCCCCAGCCCGGCCCAGCTGTTCTCCGACATGCACAGCATCCTGGGCGGGCTGATCTACGCCCGTAATTTCCTGGTGGCCCTGTACGACGAAGACAGCCAGATCCTGGAATTCCCCTATCACATCGACGAGTTCAGCGCCACGCCGCCCCCGGCCAAATTAGGCAAGGGGCTGTTCGAGTATGTGATCAAAAGCGGCCAGGTGCTGTTTGCCACTTCGGAGACCATTGCCGAGAAAATGCGGGCCGGAGAGATGGATGAGATGACCTCCCCCTTCGTCAACTGGCTGGGCATCCCCCTGAAGAAGGCCGACCAGACCATCGGCATCATGGTCATCAAGAGTTACACCGAGGAGATATCGTTCAGCGAGGCCGAGAAGGACCTGCTGATCTTCGTGGCCCAGCAGATAGTGGGCGCCATCGACCGGCTGAAAAAATGATCCTTCCGATCTTTCCGGTTATGTTATAATAGGGAGAAACCAACCACGGTTGCTTGCCTGCCTGGCCTCGATACAGCCGGTGGTTGAGTAGCATAAAAAGTGTATCGAAACCACCGGCCACTCGGCCAACGTCAGGCAAGCACTCCGTGATAACGTAAAAAATCCTGTCAAAAATTTAAAGGAACCAATCATGCTGGATCTTAAATTCATCCGCGAGAATATCGAACTGGTAAAAGAGGGCCTGGCCAAGAAGGGCGAAAAAGCCGACCTGGGGCCGTTCCTGGAGCTGGATACCAAGCGCCGGGCCATGGTCCAGGAGGTGGAGGTCTTAAAGGCCCAGCGCAACAGCGTCTCCGATGAGATCGCCAAGTTAAAGAAGGAAAAATCGCCCGAAGCCGATAAAAAAGTTCTGGAGATGCGCCAGGTGGGCGACCAGATAAAAGCCCTGGACGACGAGTTGCGCCTAGTCGAAGAGAAGCTGACCGAGATCACCCTGGCCCTGCCCAATCTGCCCGACCCCACTGTCCCGCTGGGCCAAAGCGAAAAGGACAACGTGGTGGAAAAAACTGTCGGCGATGAGAAGAAGTTCGACTTTGCTCCCAAGCCCCACTGGGAGCTGGGCGAGAAGCTGGACATCATAGATTTTGAGCGCGGGGTCAAGATGTCCGGCACCCGCTTCTATCTGCTTAAAGGGGCCGGCGCCCGCCTGCAAAGGGCCCTCATCGCCCTGATGCTGGACGTCCACACCAGAAAGCACGGCTACGGCGAGATCCTTCCGCCCTATATCGTCAATCACCACTGCCTGATCGGCACCGGCCAGCTGCCCAAGTTCGCCGACAACCTGTATCACGACGCCGAGGAGGATTTCTGGCTGATCCCCACCGCCGAGGTGCCGGTGACCAACATGTATCGGGGCGAGATATTGGACGGCAGCCAGCTGCCCCTCTATCACGTGGCCTACACCCCCTGCTTCCGGCGGGAGAAAATGTCGGCCGGCAAGGATGTCCGGGGCATCAAACGGGGGCACCAGTTCGACAAGGTGGAGCTGGTCAAGTTTTCTTTGCCGGAGAATTCAAATGAGGAACTGCAGAAACTGCTGGCCGACGCCTGCGTCATCCCGGAGATGCTGGGCCTGCGCTACCGGATAGTCCAGCTGTGCACCGCCGATCTGACCTTCTCCTCGGTGAAGACCTACGATGTGGAGGTGTGGGCCCCGGGCTGCAACGAGTGGCTGGAGGTGAGCTCCTGCTCCAACTTCGGGGATTTCCAGGCCCGGCGGGCCAATATAAAGTTCCGCAGGGAGCCCAAAGCCAAAACCGAATTTGTGCATACCCTGAACGGCTCTGGCCTGGCCCTGCCCAGGACGCTGATAGCGGTGATGGAGAATTACCAGAACGCCGACGGGAGCATTACCGTGCCGGAGGTTTTACGGCCGTTTATGGGGATGGATGTGATAAATATATCTTAAGGAGAATTCACTTGGATAAGAGAGAATTGATTCGAAAGATTAATAAGGGAGCAATTTCATGGAATGCTTGGAAAAAACGACATGACAAAAAGATTGCTTCTGTAGAAATAACTGAATATTCTTCTTTTGAACTAGATGACCTAGCTATTGACTTATCAGATTATAATTTTAAAGGTAAAAATCTATCTGGCTATGACTTTAGTAATGCAATTTTTCTCGACACCTGCTTCGTGGGCGCAAATTTATCAGAAGCAGATTTTAGTTGTTCTTATTTAACTTCTTCGGATTTAAGTGAAGCAAAATTAAACTATGCAAATTTTGAAAATGCAAGATTAGATAGTGCCGTATTTAATAATGCAAATTTAAGTAATGCGAATTTGAGCAATGCGGTTTTAGATAACGCAGACCTTTGTAGTACTATTTTATGGGAAGCCAATTTAACTAAAACAAATCTATCATACGCAAATCTATGGCAAGCTGACTTATGGCAAGCAAATATGGAAAAAGCAATATTAGAAAATGCCAATCTACATGGAGCAAATTTAAAAGATGTAAATTTAACCGGCGCCAACCTTTGTAATGCAAACCTTAAAGAAGCACGATTAATTGAAACAAATATTAAAGGTGCTAACCTTACTGGTTGTAAAGTATTTGGTGTTTCTGCATGGAATGTAAAGACAGATGCTAAAACAAATCAAAGCAATCTTATAATTACAAAAGAAAAAGAAAATATAATAACCATAGACAACCTTAAAGTTGCACAATTTATTTATTTAATTCTTGAAAACAAAGAAATAAGGGATGCCATCGACACAATAACATCTAAAGTTGTTCTTATTCTAGGTAGGTTTACGAAAGAGCGAAAAGTGATATTGGAATTATTACGAAAAGAATTGAGAAAATATCGATATATTCCCGTGCTGTTTGATTTTGAAAAACCCAAATCACGAAATTTTATTGAAACCGTTTCAACACTTGCACACTTGTCTAAATTTGTAATAGTTGACCTTACTGATGCAAAAATTGTTTTAGAAGAACTACCAGAAATTGTTAAAAATATTGCAATACCAATAAAGCCATTATTTTTAAATAATTCCGAAAGGGAACCCACAACTATCAGTAATTTAAGAAAAAATCATAAGTCGATATTAAATACATTCTATTATTCTACACATGAAGATATAATGAATTGCATGAATGATGAAATCATTACACCTGCTGAAAAAAAATATCTTGAGCTTAACGAAACATTATAAAAATATGTATATTGCCAAAGTTATATAAATGGCCAACTGGAACAATATATATGAAACCACCAAAAACAGCAGAAAGACTTGGGCCAGTCTAACATTTCAATGAAAGAAAATATCCTCATCCGCCCATACCAGCCCGCCGATCCCATACCGGAGATCACCGCGCTCCTGCACCGGGCCTACGCCGGCATGGCCGCGCAGGGCATGCGCTACCTGGCCTCGCACCAGGATGATAAGACCACTGAAAAACGCCTCACCATCGGCGCTTCATTTTTGGCCGTAAAGGAAAACGCCATCGTCGGCACCATCACCCTTTACGGGCCGTATCAGGAGGCCGAGGCTCCCCTCTATCGCCAGGAGGGCGTCAGCCACTTCGGCCAGTATGCAGTGGACCCCGACCTGCAGGGCTCCGGCCTGGGCAAAAGGCTGTACCAGACGGTCGAGGACCATTGCCGGAAGAATAACGTCAAAACCCTGGCCCTGGACACCGCCGGGACGGCCAAGCATCTGATAGATATTTACCAACGCTGGGGATTTAAGGTGGTCGACCATGTGCAGTGGGACTGCACCAACTACCGCAGCGTGATAATGGCCAAGGACCTGACCGCCCCCTCTTTCCCCCTCCCGTAAGGAGGGGGAAGAACGCACCCCTTCCCTCACGGGGAAGAGCCTGCACTGAGTTAAGCAACTTATTGCTGCAAACGAAAGTGGGCAGGGGTTAGGTCCGTACCCAGCCATCCAACATAGGAGCCGAAGATGAATTCCATTTTCCTGCTGGCAGCCCTCTCCCTGCTGGGCCTCTACGGCGAGCCCCACCTGACCCTGGAGTTGGCTGGCCCGGCGGCGGCCGATGCCGCCGGCAAACGGGTGCTGTTCTTCGCCTTCGTCCAGGTGCACCGCCCGGCCAAGGGCCTGGCGGCCTTTCCCGACGGCGGCCGCCCCAAGGTCCTCTACAAGAATGTCTCGCTCTACCAGATGGATATCGCTGACGGCGCCTTGAAAAGGCTTTACGACTTCGGCCCCCTGCCGCTGGCCAGATCCGCCTGGAACTGCCGGGCCTTTTATGAGGGAGATTCGGTGCGGTTTAACCTGGAGCCCGTCAGCGGCTGGCAGCAGAATCTCAAGTGGAAACGGGTGGATACGGCTTCATACCAAAAATATCATACCTGGTTTGTCATTGATCCAGCCACCGGCCTGGCCTCCCCGACCGAACCGGCCGGCAACGCCCCAAAAGTCGGCCCCGGCTTTCCCTTAAGCCGGATCAAACAGCTGGCAGAAAACATCGCCTGGAGACAGTGGGGCATCGAGCTGGACAGCATCTGCCCGGCCGGCAAAAAGGAGCGGATCGGCCAACTGACCGGACTGAAGGGAAACCAGAACTACCGGGATGCCCTGGTCGAGCAGTTTTACGGCCGGCTGGAGAAGAATGGGGCCCGGAAGATCGTTTCCAAAATCCGGAAAGACCGGCCGGGATCGCTGGCGGCCAAAGAGACCGTCGACAAACTGCGAAAAATCTTTCTGTTGGAGGACGAATGATCTTTAGATTGTTCCTGGCCCTCCTGTCCCTGACGGCCGCAACGGCTTTGGCCCAGGACTGGGTGGAGATCGTCCTGAGCGGATCGGAAGGCCAATATCATAACGCCAGCTCCCAGCTGGGCGCCAGCGAGGGCTGGGAGGTGACGGAGGCCAGCCAAAAGTACTCGACGGCAAACCTGGTCGACTGGGACTTCTCCACCACCTGGGCCGAGGGCGACCCGGGGGATGGCACCGGCCAAACGGTGTGGATAGCGATCCCGCGGGACTGCCGGACCTTCAATATTTTTTCCGGCTACGGCAAAAGCCGGGACCTTTACCTGAAGAACAACCGGCCCAAGCGGATCAAGCTTTCCTGCTATGCCGGGGTCAGCCCGCCGGGCTATGTGACCGAGATCGCCCGGTGCTTCCGGGCCCTAAAATACCCCGGCGATTTTTATTTTGACCTGAAGGATACCTTCGGCCTGCAGAGTTTTCCCTTTCCGGCAGCCTACCAAGACCTGGAGGATCTCCTGCACAAGGTCCAGGCAGGCTCCCGCCCGATCGACAGCCTGACGCCGGACCCGTCCTGCCTGATCCTGCGTCTGGACATAGCCGAAGTGTACCGGGGCACCAAATGGAACGACGCCTGCATCTCGGAGGTTTTCTTCGGCAGCATTTACGTAGCGGACGACAGCCGCCCCGGATATGCCGGGGCCAAAAATATCCGGGTGGACCCAAAAAACGAGGGCCGGATACTGGCCAACCTGCCGGGGAAAAAGAATGTGGTGATCTATAGCGACCCCGGTTATGTGCTGGGCCTGGCCGAGATCTCGGCCAGCCTGCGCTGGGCCACCGTCATGAGGATGGATGCCGGGCCCGGAGCGGGCCGCCGGCAGACCGAATGGCTGCTGCTCGACATTCCGAACGGAAAAGTAGTAAACCGGGAATTTGAAAAAGCCACCGGAATTTCCCTGGACGGCCCCTTCTTCCTGGTGACCAAGGGAGGCCGGCTGATCCTGGATGTCTCCTCAATAGAGATAACCCTTTATTGATCCAACCTCTAAATATATTGCTGCAAACGAAAGTGGGCAGGGTGCCTGCACTGAGGTTGACCATTTGTAAATCTTTCGAAGTGTTAGGTCATAACCGTAAGGGCAATTCATGAATTGCCCCAACAATGAATATGAACAACCATTACATGGAGGAAAAATGAAACACCGCAACGCCTTGTTCGCCGTTATCCTGTTCATCGCCCTGGCCACCCTGGCCGGCTGCATCCCCGGCGACGGCGCCAATACCGCCCAGAGACCGGCCGGATTTTTCTGGGGCATCTGGCACGGCTGGGTGGCCCCCTTTTCGCTGATCATCAGCATATTCAAAAAGCACATCCATCTGTACGAGGTCTTCAACAACGGCTGGCTGTACGATTTCGGGTTCTACATCGCGATCATCAGCGGCTTCGGCGGGCTGTCGCTGTTCCGCCACAAGAAATCGTGTAAATAGCACCACCCCTCCGTCCCCTCCTTGATCAAGGAGGGGATTAAAGGGGTGGTCTAAAAAGAGGCATGGTTACCCATGCCTCTTTTGCTTTATCCCAAATAAGGATTGAAATAATCTATCTTCGTTTTGGGCAGTTCCTTCCTGAATAATTTGATCAGCTCCGCGATCCCGATGGCCCGGCCCTTGGGCCGGGGAATGGTTCTTATATACCACCAGGGATCTATGGACAGATTCCTCATCTGGACCATATCCACCTTATACTGGGCGAACAGTTTTACCAGCCCCTCGGCCTCCCGCTCCCTATCGGTATAACCCGGAAATACCAGCAGGTTGATGCTGACGAACAGTCCGTTGTCCTTGGCGGCCTGGATGCTCCTCAGCACATCGGAATATCCATAGTTGACCGGACGGTAGTAGGCGTCGTAGCATTTTTTAAAGGAGGAGTTCAGGCTAATCCGCACCGAATCCAGCCCGGCATCGGCCAGGGCCCTTATCTTCTGCGGGCTGTAGCCGTTGGTGTTCAGGTTGATGGTCCCCTTATCCGTCTGCTTCCGGATAAGTTTGATGGCCTTTCCGATGGTCTCCGCCTGCAGCAGGGGCTCGCCCTCGCAGCCCTGGCCGAAGCTGGCTATGGGCGACGGCGCATTTTGCAGATGAGGAATGGCTATGGCGGCGATCTCCTGCGGGCTGGGCACGAATGACAGGCGGTCCTGCGAGGCGCAGCAGCCATCCTTCCCGGCCGGCTGCCAGGACAGACAGCCCAGGCACCGGGCATTGCAGGTAGGCGAGGTGGGCAGGGGCAGTTCCCAGCGGCGGTAAAAAGTGTTTTTTCCGGCAAAGCAGTGATACTCCAGGGCACAACGGGCTAACTGTCTTAACAGCCGGTTGTCCGGCTCCAGTTTCAATCGTTGCTCGACTAATTTGATCAGCCTCTTATCCTGTTCCGGGCTGTGCAGTTCGGGATCGGCCTTGGGATTCTTGGCCACCAATTTTGCCGCTCCGCAGATCTTCCCTTTATGCCAGGCCACCGCGGTGTAGGACCACAGCGGCAGCAGCGGATCGGATGACCTCTCCACATAGGCCGGCATAAGCGTTCTGGTATAGCCGGCCGGCATGAAGGCCGCCACCGGGTAGATCTTTTTAGTACCGAACTTTTCCAGGTAGACCGGGCTTCCTTCCTTTTGAGCCACGATAATCCCTTTTTTTATCACGAACAGCTCACTGCCCTCCGGCAGGGGCACCATCTCGCTTGCCGGGATGGGGACAAAGTCCCCGCCGGACAGGCCCAGGGCCTGGTGATGGGCGGAGTCGAAGATCCGGCCCTTGGCATCGGCGTAAAGTAAATTTGGCATGCGTTGATTATACGGAATATTGGAATCTTTGTCAAACCGGCATAGCCGGTTGAGAAATAATAAAAATAGTTCTTGACAAATATACCCCGGAGGTTTAATATCAATCAAATAGCATTTTGATCAACCATACCACCATTATTAACGAAGGACGCCATGAAAACATTTCGTTGGTTAGTCGCAATTTCTTCCCTGGCCTTGACCGCCACCCTGGCCCTGGCCGCCACCGCGCCTGGCAAAACTCCCCCGGCAGCAAAATTGATGTCGCAAAAAACATTGAACGCCAATGCCTGGACCATCTACACCACCAACTACGGCCCGATGGTAAATCCCCAGACCGGCAGCGGCGGTTTCTGGCGCAACCCGGGCCATGGCTATATTTACGGCGCCGGGCTGTGGGTGGGGGCCCAGAATAGTTCCGGAACAAAAATTGTGGCCAACGGTTACAATCCCGCCAGCGGAAGTTATGAGTTCGGCCCGGTCAGTCTGGATGACAGCTACCAAAATTATCTGACCGATCCGCTGGCCCGGGTCTACCTCTCCACCAATCCCACCGACTACTACGACTGGCCGGTCTTGGATGACGGGAAAAAAGTCATCAAATCCCGCCAGGACAGTTATTGCAAGTACAGCGATGAGAATCCCCAGTTCACCACCAGCGGCGATAGTGTCCTGCATGTGGTGGTGGAGCAGTTCTCCTACGCCTGGAACTATGCCGACAATAATGACATCGTCTTCTTTTATTTCAAGCTCCGGAACCTCACCGGCCAGATATTGGACAACGCCTATGTCGGCCCCTGTGTTGACAGCGACATCGGCGACGAGGCCGCCCCCAACGCCAACGACCGGACAATCTTTGACTATACCCGCAATCTGGCCATCCAGTTCCAAACTACCAATGAACCGGGCTGGGACAAGACCGGGGTGGTGGGCTTCCGCTATTTCGAGAGCCCCATCAACAACACCGGGGATACCGTGCATGTGATAGATAATCAGTTCCCCCACGCCATCGCCCCCGGAGATCCGCTGGGGCTGACCGCCTTCAAGATATACACCATTGATATGGATCCCAAGACCGACGAGGAGCGCTACCTTATGATGTCCGGCATCAACTACTGGGATCTGATCCCCGACGCCTACGATGAATGGGGCGCCGATGTGGCGGCCGACAAGCGTTTTCTAATGTCCAGCGGGCCGTTCGTTTTAAAGCCCGATTCCATAATGACCACCTGTATCGGCATCATCGGGGCATTGGACACTTTGTCTCTCAAGCTGGCTTCGGATGTGGCCCAGACCATTTACGATAACGGTTTCGTCCTGGCCGATGCGCCGTCCTCTCCCTCATTTGCCTTGACCGCCACCGCCGGGGACGGCAAAGTCTATTTAAGCTGGAACAAGGCCATCGAGAACACGCCCGATCCCTACTGGGAAAATTTGGATTCCATAAATAAGTGGTATACCTATTTTGCCGGTTCCTGGGTTCATCTGCCTCCGGCCGGCCAGGCGCTGGTGGATTCCTTCGAGATCAGGACCGGAGCCGCCACCTCCGCCAAGATACCCCGGGGGGCTGCCAATCCGGTGGGCGGAACCGATACTTTGAATGCCAAATACAGCGAACAAGCCATGTATACCCCGTATGATTTCCAGGGATACCTGCTCTACCGGGCCGACAACCTGGCCGACCTGAACGATCCGGCTAAAAGGGTTCCGGTGGGCACCCTTCATACCGGAAGCAGCGGAGCCCACGGCTATTTTTACGACAAGGTCGACGGGTATCAGATAGTCCTGGATATCGACCTGTATCCCTATGTGACGCCCGACACCACTTATTATCTTCCGATCTACGATACCATCGGCACCGACCGGGGGCTTATCTACGGCCTGGTTGATAACGGCCTGACCAACGGGCATTGTTATTATTACGGGATCTCGGCCTACGATTACCAGCCCAATGTTTATTTCACCCACAAATCCCCCACCACCATGTCCAGCGACCCGGTGTTGTATGCCCAGGCGGTGACCCCGGCCGCAACCCCGGGGGGATATGTTCCGCCCAATATTGTTATCCGGGTAGATGGCGGCTCGGATGTCCGCTATGGCGGAGCACTGGATTATTTTCAGAACCTCTTCGCGGCCGATCCCAAGGCCGTGCCGGACGACAGCTTCAAACTGTACTGGGGCGAGATGGGCAAGTATTCCAGCGGCGGTTACAATTATCCCGTTTACCAGGGACGGCTTTATAGCTCCGTTGATTCTTTAATGGATTCGCTGAGTCTGACACCATCCTACAGCTTTTATGGCGCTGAACCCGCACCCAGCTACAACGGAGCGCCGTACGACCAGTTGCCTTTCGGCGGGATCGTCTTCCAGCCCTTCCTGCACTATCTGCCAACCGAAGCCGTGGTCGATACGGTATCGGTCACCGGGGTCTACCCGGCCGACAGTATCTTCGCCCAGGCCTACGGTTCTCTGAACAGCAACTTTACCGCCAGCATCAACGCCTGGCAGTGGCGGGGGAGCGACTACGAGATCCGCTGGCGGGACAGCAGCGGCATGGTGGGCACCAATCCAGCCGGCAGCATCCTGTGCGCCACGGTGTGGGATATCACCAACAATGTGGAGGTTCCCCTGGAGACCGGCGTCACCAAAGCCAACATGATCAAGTCCTCCTGGTGCTTCAACCCCACCGCCACCACCTGCGCCGGCTATGTTGACAGCATCAGCACCTCGCGTTTCGGCATGTATATCGCCGGGGTCATCATCTATTTCAACCGCCGCAACGGAGCAACACTGCGCAATATCTCCACCCTGTGGGACCTGCGACCACACACCGGAGATATTTGGACCCTCACCTGTTCCGGGCCCACCACTCCCAGCAGCGGGGCCATTGCCACCTTTATTATGACCCCGGAGGTCTCGGGCGTGGCCGGCCGGCCCGGGATCGACGCCTTGAACGTCTTTCTGTCCCAGAACGCCCCCAATCCCTTCGGCCGTTCCGGCACCAGCATCAGCTACCAGATCGGCGGCAGCGGGTCCAGCCCGGTCAGCCTGAAGATCTACAACATCACCGGACAGCTGGTGAAGACTTTGGTCAACGAGCATAAAACGCCGGGCCGTTATAATGCCGCTTGGAACGGACGATCCGACAAGGGCCAGAAGGTCTCAGCCGGAATATATATTTATCGTCTTCAAGCAGGTAATAAAACATTAACTAAAAAGATGGTGCTGATAAAATAATCACCCAAATAGAAGCCACGATGAAAATTGGAGCTTTTATATTTCTTAAATGGAGGTAAAATGAGAAGATCCTTTCACTCTGTACATGTTCTGTGGGTATGGGCCGTGATATTTTTCGCTGCCGCCCCGGCCCTGCAGGCCCTACCCTCTGGCAAAACTCCGCCTCCAAGTAAAATATTTTCAACCCGAGCGCTGAATGCCAATGCCTGGACAATTTACACCACCAATTACGGGCCTTTTGTAAATCCCCAGACAACTTGCGGCGGCACCTGGCCGACCGGTTCGGGACACGGTTACATCTACGGCGCCGGGCTGTGGATAGGTGCCATCAACCAGACCGGGGATACATTACAAACCAGGGCGTATGATTGCGCCTCGGGTGGTTACGAATTCGGCCCGGTTGATACCACCGGAGACTGGACCGACTATCTTACAGACCCTACCGCTAGAGTATATCTATCAACTGACTCGTTGGATCTTTCCCAGTGGCAGCTGCGTGATAGCGGCGGAAATCCTATAATACGGTCTGAACAGGACAGCTACTCACGTTATAACGACCTTAATCCGGCGTGCTGGGCTTATGGCGAAACATCGTTGGTAAAAGTCGAGGTTGTTCAAACCAGTTATGCTTGGAATACCACCGGCCTTAAAGATATCGTCTTCTTTCACTTTGCGGTCAAGAATATCTCCGGTGAAACCTTGACTAATGTCTATCTCGGCCCGGGCGCTGACTGTGATATCGGCGATGAGGCCAATCCCAATGCCAACGATCGTACCGCCTTTGATTACACCCGCAATATGGCCATGCAGTTCCAGACCACTTCCGAGCCCGGGTGGGACACCACCGGCGTAGTGGGTTTTAGGTTCGTAAAAAGTCCCGCCAACAACACGGGCGTCACTGTGCAGGTAACAGACAACCAATATACACATAACATTCTGCCTGATAGTGTTCTGGGAATGACTGCTTTTAAATTGATAACCGTGGACCTAGCACCTAATGTGCCAAATCAACGCTACTTGATGATGGCCGGAATTAATTATTGGGACCTGGTGATGGATGCCTACGATGAGTGGGGAGCATATGATCCGGGTGACAAGCGCTTTGTCATGGCCAGCGGGCCGTTCAACCTTGAACCGAACGAAACGGCAAAACTGTGCGTTGCAGTAATGGCGGCCCTTGATACCACAATTCTTAAGGCCCTTTCCGACACTGCTCAGAAATATTACGATGAAAATACATTGGGTGTCTTTTCAAACCATGATGAGCCATACCTAACTCTGCACCAGTTATTACCTAATGTCCCCAACCCCTTCGGCCGTTCCGGCACCAGCATCAGCTACCAGATCGGCGGCAGCGGCTCCGCTCCGGTCAGCCTGAAGATCTATAACATCGCCGGCCAGCTGGTAAAAACTTTGGTCAACGAGCATAAAACGCCGGGCCGTTATAATGCCGCTTGGAACGGACAATCCGACAAGGGCCAAAAGGTCTCTGCCGGGATTTACATCTATCGCCTGCAGGCCGGGGAAAAGAATATCACCAAAAAAATGGTGCTGATAAAATAATCCCACGAACAGCCCCGATGAAAATTGGGGCTGTTCTGTTTTTGTCCTTGACAATGGCGGTCGCGGGATATATTATAATTCCATAGCAATGCTTTTTTCTAAAACCTGTCGGGAGGTATCATGAAGACCCTACGATGGTTTCTGTTTTTCACGGCGGCAACGATTGCCGCCTCCGGCCTCCTTTACGCCCTCCCCTCGGGCAAGGCCCCGCCCCCGCCGAAAGACCTGTCCACACGGATTCTCAATGCCAACGCCTGGAAAATATACACCACCAATCGCGGACCGTTTGTGGATCCGCAGACAGGTTCCGGCGGATTCTGGCGCAACCCAAATCACGGCTACATATACGGCGCCGGACTGTGGATCGGCGCAATTCTCAGTACTGGCGACACCGCCATATCCCAGGGTTATGACTGCGCCAGCGGAGGATCCGAATTCTATCCCTATCCGTATTATCCCTTTTGGTTTGAGCCCGATCCCAGAGTAAGGGTCTATCTTTCAACCGACCCGGCCGATCTGACCGAATGGCCGGTGTTGGAGAATGGGCAGAAGGTTATCCGCTCCGATCAGGACAGCTGGTGTCAGTACTGTGATGAGAATCCGGAATGCAACTTTGGCGGAAGCGGCATGCTCTATGTTATGGTCGAGCAATTCTCCTATGCCTGGAACTATGCCGATAATAAAGATATCGTATTCTTTTATTTTAAAGTAAAGAACATCTCTGACAAAACCCTGAATAAGGTCTATCTGGGCCCGGCCGCCGACTGCGACATTGGTGACGAGGCCAATCCCAACGCCAACGACCGGACCGCATTTGACTACACCCGCAATCTGGCCATGCAATATCAAACCACTAATGAACCGGGCTGGGATAAGACAGGGGTGGTGGGGTTCCGGTATTTCGAGAGCCCCATCAACAACACCGGAAATACGGTGAATATCTTGGACAATCAGTTTCCACACTCAATTCCGCCCGGCGCCCAACTGGGACTGACCGCTTTTAAAATATTTACCATAGACCAAGACCCAAAAAACGACGTAGAAAGATATCTTGAGATGTCCGGCATCAACTACTGGGATCGGATCCCGGACGCCTACGATGAGTGGGGCGCCGATCCGCCGGGGGACAAACGATTTCTAATGTCCAGCGGCCCCTTTACCCTCAAGCCCGACTCGGTGGTCACCACCTGCATCGGCATCATCGGTGCCCTGGACACCGCCGCCCTCAAGATCGCCTCGGACGTGGCCCAGGTCATCTACGACAACGATTTTGTCCTGGCCCTGCCCCCGGCCGCCCCCGGCCTGTCCGTCACCCCCGGCAACGGGAAAGCCTACCTAAGCTGGGACAAGACCGCCGAGACCACGCCCGATCCCTATTGGGAACAAATGCCCGATATAGTGGCCTGGCACTGTTATTTCAGGGGCACCTGGCAGTACCTGCCGGACTCGGCCAAGCTGCTGGTTGATTCCTTCGAGATCAAGACCGGGGCGGCCACCTATGCCCGGATCGCCCGGGAAGACCCCAATCCCGTCGGAGGCACCGATACCAGCTTTGCCTTTTATAGCCAAAAGGACCTTTATCAGCCCTACGACTTCCAGGGATACCTGATCTATAGGGCGAACAATATTGCAGACCTAAGTGATCCGGAACAAAGATGCCCGGTGGGAACTTTTTATAGAAGCAGTATCGGGGCCGGGGGATATTTTTACGACAAGAACGACGGCATCCAGATCGTGCTGGACACCCGCCAGGCCTCATACTTCACTGTTGACACCACCTTTTACCTGCCGGTCTACGACACCATCGGGGCCGACCGGGGTTTGATCTACAGCCTGCTGGACGAAGGTTTGGTCAACGGTAGGACATATTATTACGGCGTCTCGGCCTATGACTACCAGCCCTATGCCTGCTTCACCCGCAAATGCCGGGCCAGCTCAAAAGGCGATCCCCGGGACAACGCCCGGGCGGCCGTCCCCTGGAAAAACCCCATCGGCTACCTGCCGCCCAATATCGCCGTCCGGGTGGACGGCGGCTCCGACAGCCGCCATGGCGGGGCGCTGGATTATTTTTACACCCTCAAGGTTGCAGACCCAGCGGCGGTCAGGCGCGACAGCTTTAAATTGCGCTGGGGGGCCATGGCCAAATATTCCAGCGGCGGGATAAACTACCCGGTCTATACGGGACTCCTTCACAACTCCGCCGGCGCATTACTGGACACGGTTAAACTAACGCCCCGGCACAATTATCTTTCCAGCGTGCTCCCCTATTATGAGGTCGAGTACTACGGCGCCCCCCATGACCAGCTGCCATTCGGAGGACTGACCTTCCAGCCATACCTGTACTATCTGAACAGCCAGGCGGTCTGCGACACGGTGTCGGTCACCGGGGTCTATCCGGCCGACAGCATCTTCGCCCAGGCTTACGGAGCGCTGAACAGCAACTTTACCGCCAGCATCAACGCCTGGCAGTGGCGGGGGAGCGACTTCGAGATCCGCTGGCGCGACAGCAGCGGAACGGTGGGCACCAATCCCAGCGGCAGCACTATCACCGCCACGGTGTGGGATATGACCAACAATATCGAGGTGCCATTGGAGACCGGGGTCACCAAGGCCAACATGACCCAGTCCTCCTGGTGCTTCAACCCCACCGCCACCACCTGCGCCGGCTATGTTGACAGCATCAGCACCTCGCGTTTCGGCATGTACATCGCCGGGGTCATCATCTATTTCAACCGCCGCAATGGTGGATCACTGCGCAACATCTCCACCTTGTGGAATTTAAGGCCGCACACCGGCGATGTCTGGACCGTCCGCTGTTCCGGGCCCACCACCCCGGCCCAAGGCGCGGTGGCCACCTTTATCATGACCCCGGCGGTGCCGGACGATGGCCAGCCCTATCTGCTGCAGAACTACCCCAATCCCTTCAGCCGCTCCGGCACCAATATTTTCTATCAGGTCAGCGGCAGTGGCGGCGATGTGAACCTGAGGATTTATAACATCACCGGACAGTTGGTAAAAACGTTGGTGAGTGAAAATAAGGCCCCCGGTTATTACCGGGCTGTTTGGAACGGCCGGACCGAAAACGGGCAAAAGGTCTCGGCCGGTATCTATATCTACCGCCTGGAGACGGCGGGAAAGGCCATCACCCGAAGAATGGTGCTGATAAAGTAAACCTCTCCCGGCCTTACGGCTACCCTCTCCTAATGCCTTAGGAGAGGGTAGGCCTGCCCGCCTATATGGGCTGCCTGCTAATGGCGGGGTGAGGTCAGCCCCGCCTCCACGGCGGGGCTTTTCATTTGCATTTGGCCAATAAAAGTGGTATCCTTACTCTCGTTCAAAAATCAAAGGATTTTAAAATTATGTCCGTGTTCGATGTCTTAAAAGAGCGGGGCTTCATCCAACAGATGACCCATGAGGATGAGATCCGGGAGCTTCTGGAGAAGGAAAAGGTCACCTTTTACATAGGGTTCGACCCCACCGCCGGCAGCCTGACCGCGGGTCATTTCATGCAATTGATGGCCATGAGCCACATGCAGCAACACGGCCATAAGCCCATTGCCCTGTTGGGCGGCGGCACCACCATGGTGGGCGACCCCAGCGGCAAAACCGACATGCGGAAAATGCTGGGCAAGGAGGATATCGCCCGCAACGCCGAATGCTTCAAGAAGCAGATGGAGAAATTCATTGATTTCTCGGACGGCAAGGCCGTCATGGCCAACAATGCCGATTGGCTGATGGGCCTGAATTACGTGGATTTTTTACGGGAGATCGGGTCCCACTTCTCTGTCAACCGCATGCTGCAGGCCGAGTGCTTCAAGGCGCGATTGGAGCACGGCCTGACCTTCATGGAATTCAACTATATGGTAATGCAGGGCTACGATTTCCTGGAGCTGTATCGCAGACATAACTGCACCCTGCAGCTGGGCGGCGACGATCAGTGGTCCAATATTATCGCCGGGGTGGAGCTGGTGCGCAAGATCGAGGCCAAGCCGGTTCTGGGTATGACCTTTACTTTGCTAACCACCAGCGACGGCAAGAAGATGGGCAAGACAGAAAAAGGGGCCGTATGGCTGGATCCGGAAAAGACCCCGCCCTACGATTTCTACCAGTACTGGCGCAATGTGGCCGACAGCGAGGTAACGCGATGCCTGGCCCTGCTGACTTTTTTACCCATGGCCGAGGTCAACCGCCTGGGCAACCTGAAGGATCAGGAGATCAACCAAGCCAAGAAGATACTGGCCTACGAGCTGACCAAAATGGTGCACGGCGATGATCAGGCCCAAAAGGCTCAGAAAGCCGCCGAGACCCTTTTTGAGGGCGGGGCCGATATGCAGGATGTCCCCACCTCGCCGATCGGCCAAGACCTTCTGGGCAAGGGCATCATAGATGTTTTATTTGCTTGTCAGATAATTCCCACTAAAAGCGAGGGCCGTCGGCTTATCGCCCAGGGAGGCCTGTATGTGAACTCCGCTAAAGTTGAAAGCATCGACCTGAAGGTCACCGGTGACCTGTTCCAGGACGGGATCATGATGATCCGAAAAGGAAAGAAAGGCTATCATAAGGTGGTTATCCAATGAGCGAAACAAGGGCAAGGTTAAATAAATATCTCTCCATGTGCGGCGCGGCCTCCCGCCGCAAGGCCGACGAGATGATATCCCGCGGACAGGTAAGGGTCAACGACAAAGTGGTTGATAAGCTGGGCACCGTAATAGATATTTATAACGATATCGTTACCGTCGGCGGGAAGATCCTTCGCCTGCCGCAGCGAGCCGGCTATTTTATATTCAACAAGCCGGCCGGCTGCCTTTGCTCCAAGAGCGATCCCGAGGGAAGAAAGACCATTTATGACCTGCTCCCGGGCAACATGAGGAAACTTAAATACGTGGGACGGCTGGATAAGGACACCGAAGGGCTCTTGTTACTGACCGACGACGGCGACATGATAGAGTACCTCACCCATCCCCGCAACGAGGTTCCCCGCACCTATCATGCTCTGGTCCGATGGATCCTGCGGGACAGCGACGTTGAGCCTCTAAGAAAAGGGGTTGATTACCTGGGTGAATCCTACGATCCGGCCCAGGTAAAGATCTTGTCAATCGACCGGCCCAAGAACAACACCCTGCTGGAGATAACCATCAAGGAGGGGAAGAAACGGGAGGTGCGGATGATGCTTCGCGCCCTCAACCTCCACGTGGACCACCTGAAGAGGGTTGCCTTCGGGCCGTTGAGATTGGATAATACTCCGGTCGGCCAATCCCGACCATGCAAGCCCAATGAACTGGAACGACTGAGAAAAATATCCAAGATAAAAGCCCCGCTCTAAAGCGGGGCTTTATCTTTATGGATCAGCCGATCAGAAATACAGCAAATATCTGGCCTTGATGGCCCCGATGGCATACCTCTGGGTCATTTCCCCATCTGGGTTTGCGGTATAATCCAGAGAATTGTAATCGTTCAAAGCCACGTACAGCCAGCTTTTTGGAGAGAAGTTCCAGGAATATAACAGTCCAAACCGGTCGGTCTGAAGCCGGGTCTTCCCAAATTCGGTTTCCGGTGTAGCGGCCACCATTTCATTGAACACCGAAAGCGTCATTTTTGCGGTTATCCGGTAATCCATCCGAGGACGAAAGATCGGGGTCATAGCCTCTATCTTTTTATCCTGATTCCATTCGACCCATAACATCGAAGTTAGAGTGGTGCTCAGCGGAGAAATTATGGAATAGCTGAAGGTGAGCCAATTCGATCCCTGATAAGCCGGGTACTTTCTGGCATAATTATAACTGTAATTATAATTACAGCCTCCGTTGACGTTGTTCCCCATTAACATGCCCCAGAAATTAAAATTTATATCGCGGCTGATATAATCTATACAATAAGTGGAATCTACATAAGGATCGTAGATAAGCTCGAAACTCCTTCCGTAATTTCCTTCCAGATTTGCTCCCCAATTGTTTCTCCAGTTGGGATTGATTGTAAACGAGCCGAAGGTAGACCATCGGGGACTGCCCGGCTCTCTTGTCCGAGCAAAGCCCGGCGCTATGTACAAATTGCGTAAAGATCCTTCTTTGAAGGTCCAAAAAGGGCCGCTTATCAGTAAGGCCCGCTGTCTCCCGGCCCAGGGTACGTAGCCGATACCTTCCACCGAGAAGGAATCATCCACCGCCTCGTATGCCGACATGATCAAGAACTTGTCGATGAACCCGCGGAAGCCGGTACTTACCGCCATCCCCTTTTTACCTGACTCATCGCTGTAAGCTCCCTGCATGATCAACTGGTTTGGTCCTTTACGCAAAGATGCATCCAAGCCTACTGCGTAGTTATATTCATCTGCATTGGCCGACATCCCGCTGAACAAAAGGCCGGCATCGGAATTGTTAAATATTCGTCTGGCAGCCCGGACCACCCCGAATTTTCTTTCCGGTTCGGTGGTGGGCTGGCCCCAATAACTATAGTCGTATTTCTCGGTATATGCCGCCAGCGCTCCGATGTTCCATTCCGTTGTTTTATGGGTTGCTTTCAAACCGCCAATAATCGGCACTGCTCCGCCGTCAATGGATTTTCCAACCCGGCGTGAATAAAAAATATTGAGCGGCTGAAAGAACCCGCTGCCCTGGAATTCCGAAAAACGGAATATCTCCCGCCCCTCCACAAAGAAAGGCCGCTGTTCCTGCAGGTAGGTGGGGTATCTGGATAAGTTGACCGAAGACGGGTCTGATTCTATCTGGGCAAAATCGGGATAGGCCGTGGCATTGATGCTGGTCTGGGGAGTCAGGTCCCATTTGGCAGTCAAACTGCCATTAATCTTTCTGTCTGTGGTTTGGCCGCGGAAATCCTCGTATCGGAAAAATCCCTCGGGGTAAAGTTCAAAATAGTATCCGGAAGATTGGGGATTGATGTTCTGGGCCGTGCCCCAGCGGGACACCAGATCGTCGTCCTTTTGGGTGACTTCGGTCCAGTAGTCATTTTCAAAGGTGGTGGCAATGTGACGGGCAAATTGTATACCCCATTCTTTAAGGCCCTTCTTGTAACGCAGTGTCTTGAACGGGATCTTCATCTCCACCTCCATTTTGTCGGGATACATCTTCACTGCGTTATACCATATCCCCTCCCAGGAAAGGTCTTGGCTGCGTCCGTCGTCCATGATCAGGCCCTCCCAGAAAAGGCCGCTACCGTAGACCAGAAAGAAATAGCCGCTGGTCCGGCTGCCGAAAGGATCTATCTTGATGATCACATAGTCCTCATCTTTGGTAAAGCAGGCCACCGGGGGATTTTTAAGCGAATGGCACCGGAAAGCCACATAAAGGTTCTCGTCATCCTGTAGCAGGTAGACCACTGTCGGCTCGGTTGGAGCGGTCTTTTCATAAGGCGAATGCTGGATGAAATTAATCGCCGAATCAGCCGACAGCCACAGGTCCTCGATCACCCCGTCTATCTTCGGCGCAATCTCTATTTGCCGGATATCAACGCTCTTTTGCGGTTTTGAGCCTTCCTCCTGTGCCATTAGTGGAATGGCGGCTCCAAGCAAAAAAAGGCAAACTATTGATATTATCTTTTTCATATTGACTCCGTCTTATGATTTAAAAGCCACGTCTTATAATGAATTACATAAATAATACCATTTTTGTTTCATTTATTTATATCTACCTCCAACAAAACCCATCCCCCAGCATAGCAATAGCCTAAAAGCGCCGGTATGCCGGCTCCCCGAAAGCAAAGTGCATTTTTAAATATTTCCGATAATCCGCCAGGGCGAACCAGCCCTCCGCTCCGCCCTTCTCTATGTGAAACTGTTGGGCCGGCATGAAACCATAGCCTATCAGATAAAGACGCTCGTTTTCATCCTTTTGGCAAACATCAATAATAACCGAAACATGGCCCACCCCGCCCCTTTGATTTTGCACCAGCATGTCCCCCGGCCTCAGCTCCGCTGAGTCAATGGCCAGACATCCCTTTTTCAATGAGTATGAATTGGCATTACTCATGGCCCACCTTAAAAAACTATTGATATTTTTTCCGCTATTCCGATAATACCGGCGAAGGCCGTTATAATCATAAAGATACAGCCGGTCCAACCGGCCTGTCTGTTTATAAAATTCCGCCCTGAACCTGAAACACCAGTCGGCGCACTGCTCCAGGTCTTGGCTGAACAGTAGCGGCAGATCAACCACTGCCAGAACATTATAAAAAAACGAACCTATCGGCTCTCCATCGTGCCTCAATATAATATTGTCTTCTTTTATCGGAAGCGTTTGTATCCAGGCCGAATAGGAACTGTCGGCATATTCCAGCCTTCGGTAACCGGCCGGTGCCGGAAGATCCTTTATATTCAGGGCCAAACAGGCGGCTGGGATCAAAACTGCCGCCGATAAATATCGGGCCAGAATATTAATATCTTTCATTAAAACTCCCTCTTAAAAGTCAAGGCGAAGACCATAAGGTCTTCGCCTTGGATAGGGCAACCCGGTTATTTAACCCTGTAAACCCAGCCGTATTTATCCTCTTTCTCCCCATACTGTATTCCGGTCAGGGTATCAAAGAATTTTTTAGCCCAAGGCCCGGTCTCTTGTGAGATGACATATTCTTTATCCTTATAATTGATCCTGCCCACCGGGCTTATCACCGCCGCGGTGCCGGCCCCAAAAGCCTCAGTAACTTTTTTACTCTCGATGCCCTCTATCATCTCGTCGATCGAGATCTGCCGTTCCTCGGGAACGATTCCCAGGTCTTCGGCTATCTGAAGTACCGATTTGCGGGTAATGCCCTGCAGAATACTGCCAGAGAGTTTCGGGGTGACCAGCTTGCTGTCAATTATGAAGAAAATATTCATGGCTCCCACTTCTTCGATATACTTGTGCTCCACAGCATCCAGCCACAGGACCTGACTGCAACCCTTGTCCCTGGCAATTTTGGAAGCCAACAGGGTGCCGGCATAATTCCCGCCGGTCTTGGCCTCGCCGGTGCCGCCCTGGGCGACCCGGGTATAGCTGTCGCTGACCCAAAGCCCCACCGGATTGAAACCCTCCTGAAAATACGGCCCCACCGGGGAGAGGATTATGAAGAACAGGTACCTGTCGGACGGCTTGACCCCTAGGGCCGCTTCAGTGCCGATGACCGCCGGGCGGATATATAAAGAGGCCCCCACTGCCTTGGGTATCCACCGTTCCTCAAGCTTTAGTAATTCGCATTCGGCCTGTAAAAAAATCTCTTCGGGAATCTCCGGCATGCACATTCTTTTAAGGGAGTGGTTTATGCGCCTGGCATTTTCCTGTGGTCGGAATAGCAGGATTTCGTCCTTTGGGGATTTGTAGGCTTTCTGTCCTTCGAAAACCTCCTGGCTATAGTGAAGAACGTTGGCCGCAGGGTCAAGCATCAAGGACTGATATGGTTTTATCTCGGCATTGTGCCAACCCTTTTCCGTGGCATGTTCCATGGTGAACATATAATCGGTAAAGGTACGTCCGAAAACCAGTTTAAGGGGGTCCTGAAACAACGGTTTTAATTTATCGTCGGTTAAAAGCGTCTTTTTGATATCCATCACCTACTCCCGTTTAATTAATGCAGTAGATCCATACCATAGATTACCAGATGATGAGAAATATTTCAAGTAAATATTTATGGTGATGCTTTTTAAAAACAAGCTTATTGTTTTGTGACGAATTCCATGCCGCCAAACACCACCGAAGCATGGACCAATAGATGCTTCTCCGCGTTTTTGAAATTCTCCGTTTTGTAGGTGTATTGGCCGAAGGCCACCACATTGCCGTCCGGCAAATGAGCCCCGCCAAAGGCCGAACTGGCGACAATCTTGGTGGGAATAGCGGGATCGATCTTTATCACCGACCCGCCGAAGACGGTGTTGATATCCACCCTCACATTCTGATCCTTAAGCTCGATGCCTGAAAGATCGATCTCCCCCTTGCCGAAAACCACATCGTATTTGTCGGAAGCCGTAGTGACCTCAATGGTCTTTTCCTCGAATACCGCCGATTTTTTGCTTTTGCTCCAAAAAGAGATCCCGGTAAGCATCTGAATGCCAAGATAGATCAGGAACAGGGCAAATATGGTCCTGAAGATGGGTATCCTTATCCCGAAGACCACATTGATGATCACGCCCAAACCTATCAGGATAAGCACCACACCCCAAAACACCCCGGTAAATACAAAACCCATTCTCATAACCTCCTCCTTATATTTAATAGATTATTGTTTTGAGGCAATGATAGCCAATAGATATTGTAAATCCCTCGATTAAAAAAGTCAACGATAAAATTAGTTCACAGGCATCAACCGCAAGTCTATCAAAAGAGTAATAACCCATAAGCTATATAAACATAGTGTTATGTGAGGCTTGGTGCTGGCGCTTTTGGGTCTCGGTATGGCGGGGGGTGTTTCACGTGAAACAATAACTCCCCTGCGGTCAAAATCGCAGGAGAGTTGGGTAGCAATGATTTGTATTCTCTTCGGAATGTTTCACGTGAAACATTCCGTTTCATGGGGGTTATGTTTATCTTTGCTCTATGTTTTGCTTCTTTATGGCATACGCCAGTTGTTGTCGATTAATGCACCCCATCTCAACCAGGCACTCGCCGATCTTTTTTGAAGAATCGTTGACCTGTTTATATCTGGCTTGGATTATGTGTTCCACCGATATGAACCCATGGGTCATCATTATTTCGCCCAGCAGTTTCTTGTTTTTTCTCATCGCTGTATCCTTTTAAAAATTATAATTGAACCCGGCATATGCCAGAAGTTTCTTATAATTATAAAGTTCATCATTGGATGAATTATTGATATAATTAACCCCCACCCCCAAGTCTATGCCGTTTGCACCTTCTGATAACGGAGCAGTGTAGTCTATTCCCACAATGGTTTCTTGGTCCAATCTGGCAACGCCCAGGTTTTGTCTGGTCAGAATGCTGGCGTTGTCTGCTGCCGGAAGGCTAAAGGCATTAAGCTGGGTATAGCTTCTGCTGGTATAATTGCTCCACAGGGTCAACTTTCCGACGGGATTAAGTTTTAAGGTTATTTTTGCCTCTACCCGACCACCGGAATAATCAAAATATTCATTTACCTCGTTCAATAAAGTATCGGGCATATAATATGAATTGGTGGTGGTAACCTCGTTTGTTAAATATAAGTATTCCAGAGATAGCCCGACATTTGATCCGAATCCCTGGCTTGCCCGGCATCCTGGAGACAGGTTTATAATATTCACTGGAACTTGACTGTCGGCCGGCAATGGAGAGAAATCGTACTTTTTATACCCTGCCAAAACAGCCAGCCCTGTTCGGGTGGGAAGAAATAAATTTAACGACAGATTTGCTATTGACTGGTCAAAGTTATATTTTGGCAAATTCTTGTATTGGTATCTCCCTAAGGCTCCATCCGTTTTAAGCAACACTGGTTGAGCAAGATATATTTTTGCCTCACCGATAACTTTGGAATTGTTGGTGTCGTAAGCTGAGCGATCCGCAGCATTCAACTGGAAGCCGTATGTGGCCCCCAAGCCAACAAATCCATCTTTTCCCAAACCCCGCCACAGGATCATTTTTAGAAAATGGTCGTTTTGATTGATGCCCAGATAGCTGAGATAGGCGCTGTAGCTGCCGGAGTAATCAGCTCCCAGAATCATCCCGGCCAATTTCAGGTCAATGTCGGTGGTAAGGTCCAGTCGGGCGGTGCCGACCACGCTGCCTCCGCCGTAGGAATCGTTATAGGCATTGCTGTCATATTCGCCGTTCACTCCGACGCTCCCTTTGATCTGGGCCAATAATGTTCCTGATAAAAATATTGTAATTATCCCGGTAACATAGAATTTTAAATTCCTCATGATTCATCTTCCTTAATATGATGTCACAAAGCAAGAGAAGCGCAGGCAAATTATGTACCTGCGCTTCATTATTAAGTGCTACCCTACTGGCCCCGGCCGGTGGTTGTGCCGCTGCCCTTCTTGCCATTGGCTCCGCCTTTGGGGGTCATGTCTTCGCTTTTGCCGTCCTTTGCCTGGGTACGGGTGCGGGTTCTGGTTTGTTCCTTGGTCTGGGTGGAATCGGAAATACCATCCCCATCCTCATCCCGGTATCTGGTCTGAGTCATCTCCCCCTGGCCCTTGTCGCCTTCCTCTGTGCGGGTGCGGATCTTCTGATCTTCACCTTTGTTCTGGGTGCGAACCTTATTTTGTTCCTTTACATTGGCAGAATCGCCCTCAGCCAGTTTCTTTTCCGCCCGGGTTCTGGTCTGAGTCATCTCGCCCTGTCCCTTTTGCCCCTCCTCGGTGCGAACCCTTAACTGGGTTTCCTCGCCCTGGTTTTTGGTTTTGATCTCGTTTTTCACCTTCAGGCTATCGCCCTCTTCAGCCAAGGCCAATGTGGTCAAGGCCAGAGAAAAAATCAAAACCGGCAGCAAAAGCATAATACTCTTCTTCATTTTTGGACCTCCTTATAAATTGCGATTTGATCACCCGTTCTTGTTTGGTTATATTACATTAGAGCTATCCACTATTAATAAGGTTCCCAGACATAATTATAACATTAATATTGATATTAGACAACCAATATGCTATCATGGTTCATTTACTGACAAGATATTTCTTTGTAATTACTAACGTATTGCGTTCCATTGTCTTATAAATATATTTGTTTTTATGACTACCACATTTGATATCATAATCATCGGAGGCGGCCATGCCGGTATAGAGGCATCGGTGGTTTGTTCCGGCATGGGACTGAACACCGCTCTATTCAGCATCACCCTGGACCGTATCGGCTGGATGTCATGCAACCCGTCCATCGGAGGACTGGCTAAAAGCCATCTGGTAAAGGAGATCGATGCTCTGGGCGGCGCCATGGGCCGGCTGGCCGATTTATCGGGGATACAGTTCCGGATGCTGAATACGGGCAAGGGGCCGGCAGTCTGGTCTCTCCGGGCTCAATGTGACCGCTCGCTTTATTCGGCCGAAGCCAAGCATCTTCTAGAGAACCTGCCAAATTTGGGGCTCCGGCAGGCCTTGATTGATGATATTATAATAAAGGAACGGAACGGTAAAAAATATGCGGCCGGGGTACGGACCGAAAGCGGCCAGGAATTTTTCGCCAAGGCCGTGATCGTGGCCACCGGCACTTTTCTTAACGGGCTGATCCATATCGGAGATAAGTCATTCCCGGCCGGCCGGGCCGGGGAATTCCCGGCTCAGAAATTATCAGATTCACTTAAAATGTGCGGGCTGGAAATGGGCCGCCTGAAGACAGGAACCCCGGCCCGGGTTAATTCTCAAAGCGTAGATTTTTCTGCAATGTCCGAACAGCCCGGCGACCCCGACCCGCTTCCCTTCTCTCTGCAGACCAAGGTTTACGAGATCATCAATCCGCGCACAAATCAGAAAAGAAGGATCTGGCCAACGCTGCCCCAACTTCCCTGCTACCTTACCTACACCAATCCGGCAACCCACCAGATCATCCGGGATAATCTTTCCCGCTCGGCCCTTTACTCCGGTCGGATAACAGGCATCGGCCCCAGATATTGTCCCTCTATTGAGGACAAAGTGGTCCGCTTCTCCCAGCGCGAGGGGCATCAGGTTTTTATCGAGCCCGAGGGCCTCAAGACTACTGAACTTTATCTTAACGGCGTCTCCTCCTCGCTGCCCGAGGAGGTCCAGGAGGAAATGATCCGTTCCATAAAAGGCCTGGAGAATGCTAAAATAACCCGGCCGGGATACGCCATAGAATATGATTTTGTTTTTCCCACCCAGCTATATCCCACCCTTGAGGTCAAGCTGGTATCCGGGCTGTACCTCGCCGGGCAGATCAACGGCACTTCGGGATACGAAGAGGCCGCGGCCCAGGGCCTAATGGCCGGGATCAATGCTGCTCAAAAGATTTTGGGTAACGAGCCCTTCATTCTGCGGAGGGACCAGGCCTATATCGGCGTTTTGATAGATGACCTGGTCACCAAGGGAACCGAGGAGCCATACCGGATGTTCACCTCCCGGGCCGAATACCGGCTGCTGCTGCGTCAGGACAACGCCGATCAGCGGCTGTTGGCTTATGGCTATAGCCTGGGCCTTATCGCCGAGGATAGATGGGCCGATTTCCAAAAAACCCAAAGCAGGATGGAGGCTGAGATCCAGCGTCTTCGCTTGGAAAAAGCCCTGCCGTCGGATGCCAATGATATTCTTGAAAGGCTGGGAACCTCGCCCATCAGCCAGCCAGCCAGCCTGGCCGAATTATTGAAACGCCCTGAGGTGACCTATGATAATCTCCTGCCGCTGGACCAGTACCGTCCCGATTACGACCGGGCGGTTTTCGAAAAGGTAGCGCTGGAGCTCAAATACGGCGGATACGCCAAACGCCAGCAGGACGAGGCTCTGAAGATGAGGGGGCTGGAAAATATGGTGCTGTCAAACGAATTTGATTATACAATGGTCTATGGTCTCTCCAACGAAGCCCGCCAGAAACTACAGAGGCTTAGACCCCTCAGCTTGGGCCAGGCCTCGAGGATTTCCGGGGTTTCGCCGGCCGATATTAGTATGCTGATGATCCATCTGAAAAAAACCAAAACGGCCTGCGGTTAATTTAACCTTGATATTTTTTATATTTTCCTGTAATATTGATATATTCGGTCAAGTAATAATTAGGGGGCCTCTATTATGAAAAAAATAATCCTGCCGGCGCTGATCCTGTTTTCTTTCTGCCAGGTCTGGGGACAAGCCATCAAATTTGAATTCTCCAACATCCAGTTCCGAACCGGGCGGGCCAGTATAGATCCCAAGACCTACCCAGCCCTGGACTCCCTGGCGGAATTCTTAAAGAACTCCGGAGCCAAAATAGAGGTTGCCGGGCACACCGACAATGTCGGCGGCGCCAGAGTCAACCAGCGTCTTTCCCGGCAACGGGCCGAAGCCGTCAGAAGGCGTCTGATATCGCGGCACCGTATTCCGGCCTCTCGGCTGGTAGCTAAGGGCTACGGCGAACTGTTTCCGCTGGTTCCCAATCTGACTGCCGAATACCGGGCTAAAAACCGCCGGGTGGAGATCACCATCCTTTCTAAGATCAGAACGGCTCGCTTGACATATATCCAGGGCAATGTTTTTACCCGCAAGCAGGGTATCAGCAGCTGGCAATCGGCGGTGTTGGACCAGGTGCTCACCATTCAGGATGAGGTAGTGACCGATTCTCTGGGCCGGGCCGAGATCACCTTCGACAACGGAACCAGGATCAAGGTGCTTCCCAGGTCGGATATTGTAATCACCAAACAGGCCTGGGACGAGAAGGAGGGGGCCGGAGATACCGAGCTGAAGCTTTTGATGGGTCGCACCCTCTCCAAGGTGGCAAAGCTACGGAACAGCAAGGATCGTTTTTTTGTGGCCACCCCCACCGCAGTAGCCGGCATCCGCGGCACGGAATTTATTGTGGAACATCGGCCGGACAGGACCGCCCTGCTCTCGGTATGGGAGAACAGCGTATCCTGGCAGGGGCAGATAGCCGGCTCCATAGAGAAGGAGGTACCTTCGGGCAAGGGGTGTCGTTGCCGGCACGGACAACAGCCGGAACCCCTGGTGGATCTGCCGGCCCCGCCGTTCCCCAAATCCCCAGCGGCTAATGATACTTTCTTTTATAACCCGGACCGGACCCGTTCTATCACCTATCATTGGAGCAAACCGGCTGATATTAAGGCCCACCTCCTGGTCTGGCAGGACGTTGATCAGAACGAGGTCCTGGCTGACGCTGTGGTGTCAACCGACAGCTTTAAAATGGTTCCGCCCAAGACCGACAAAATCTACTGGTCCCTTACCGCCATAGATTCTATCGGATTTGAGGGACAGCCCTGGCCAAGCCGGGTGCTTAATCTGTCCCGCAAGCTTGATAATCCCCGGCTGGATATCCTAAGCCCCAAATCGGAACAGAAGATCAACAGCAACATGACTCTGGTAACCGGCCAGACCGATTTAAAAGCTTTGATCACTATTAATGGACTGGCTGTCGCCACGGCCCAAGATGGGGGTTTTGCCCAACAGGTAAAGTTAACTCCGGGCATAAATAATATAATGATAACCTCCACAGACCGGGCCGGGAATATCACCTCGGTGGCTTTCAGTGTGGTCTCTTCGCCATTAAAGCGTTATGAGCTGCAGCCATTCGGAGCCGGTATTAAGCTGCTAGGAGGAGATATGGACTTTAGTGCTATCGGTTTTATCGCTGGGGCCAAGGCAGCTTATAACATAAACGAAAAATACAGTCTTGGTATCTTGGGCGGATATAGTGAAGTGGGCGCCAGGGATGTTACTGAAATTCCAAATGAATACCTGACCAGCATGACATTAGCCGGAGCTTTTGTAAAATACACCTTTGCTCCGGGAGCCGCAGTCACTCCTTATTTGACAGCCGAGGCCGGAGCCATCATGTGGAAGAACCAGTACAGTGACGCCATCCTTTACGAATCCAATAGCCCGTTCATCGCAATCGGACCGGGTGTACGGTTTAATCTTAAGCCCGGCATCGGACTGCAAGCAGAAGGAAAAGCCGGATTCATGGCCAACAATGATCCCAACTCCGGACCGATGGATGCCAACAACCTGTTCCTCGTCGGATCGTTCGCTATCTGCTTTGGCTTTTAAATTATTTCCCTGATCTTAAAAACCAAAAGGCCTCCTTGATGGAGGCCTTTTGGTTTTTTACTTAATTATGGTCTTATGGTGAACAATTCTTTGAAAAATCTTAGGGTCTGCTTTATATCATTATTCATGGATCTTAAATCAAATAAAAAATTCTCTCTTGCCTGTCGTATTTTATCTCTTATGTAGAGATTTCTTTTAAAGCTGTACGCTATTTTATTGCCTGTTCTTATGTCAAACACATGCTCATGATAATCTGTCGTAATTATTGAAAATAAATTATCCTTAGGCCATAGCAATATCCCGTTTATAGAATAAAGAAATCTATAGTGCGGAAAAAAAGATTTGGCCGGCGTTGCTGATAATAAATCTTTGGTGCTATACCTTTTTAATAAAACACCCTTTTTATAAAATGCGATACCCAGATCTTCGAGTTTTGGTTCTTTGCCACTTGGCAAATTCCCTAAACGTATTAGATGTTCCCCGTCATCTGATATATACGTATTAAAAGAATACCAACCATTGACTCTCCAAAGAACATTTTCCTTTCCGGTGTTATCAATACGATATGCATATCCATGTCCGTTCTCACCAAACCAACTTTCGGTTGTATCATAAAACATCTTAAAGTACGATTTGCTTGTTTTAATAGTTACCGTATCAAGTGATGATGCATTAGATGTAATGATATATGAATACCTTGGGGGTTCCATATAAGCGGCAGCCATGCTGGAAATAACATGTAGTAAGATTATGATAATATGTTTAAACATACCATTCACCCATTGGGATCGGTCATTGCTTTCTTCCGGCATCTTATCCAGCCGGTCAATAATCCCAAAAAGAAGAGCAGTAGCGCCAAAAATGCCGAGAGGAGTATCAACAAATATTTATCCTTTAGGTTCGCCTGCCCGGAAGAGTTATTATCATAGCCCCTCTCCTTGATGGACACCTGTATCATGGCCTGGGTGCTGTCCTGCTGGGTAGCGCTCCGCAGCTGGTTCTCCAGCGATTCGATCTGCTGGCTCAGCAGCTTGACCATCTCGGCTTCGGGTTTTTCCGAGGAGATTATTTTCTCCAGGTATCTTCTGAATATCTCCGCCTTTTTTTGGATATTCTCCAGGTCGTAATAGTTCTGGTGCTCGCTGTAGCTTTTGGACTGGACGTCGCCCAATTCGGCATATGAGCCGATCAACCCCAGGGCTTTTTCCTTGGGGATCTGCAGGCTCAGGTTTATGGAGCTTTTCTTGGTCCGGTTGTTGGTGTATTCGTTGTAGTTCTTGACCACCGGACTGTATTCGGCATTGATCCGGTCGATCTTTTGGGCAATGCCCTTCACGTTCCTGACTTCAATGACGATATTCCCGTTCCCGGCGCCTCCGGCCGGGCTTATCCTGGCGGCAACGCTTTCGGCGCCGGCCATTCCCCATGCCAGCAAAGCAAACAAGCATAAAATATTCCTTACCATTTTTCTCTCCTTAAAATATTTATGGCTTTGGTATAATTGCAAAAAGCACAATATATACCAGTATACTGTCTGGAATATTCCCGGTCAAGAGAATATTTTTCAGGTCTCGGCCAAAATCACGCCGCCTATCAGGATCAATCCTCCTATAACCAGCCCGGCGGTTAATTTCTCCCCCAATAAAAATATGCTCGATATCACAGTTACCAGCGGTATCAGGTATACCACCGCGCCAAGCCGGGCGGCCTCGGTGTGTTTTAAAGCCCAGGACCAAACCAGGAATCCGAAGATGGTACACACCAGCGTCAGGAAGGCCAGAGCCCACCAGGCAGGAGCCGGTAATTGGGCCAGATTGTCAGGAATGAAAAAAACCAGCGGCAGGCTCCCCCACAATATGGCCGACATGGTTATCAAATTGGGATCCTCGCGGCTAACCACCGGTTTTCCCACTATGTTGTAAATTGTCCAGGATATCGGCGCGCCCAGGGTGATCAGCACCCCCCACAGATAATTGAAATTGATGGGGTCATTGGTTCCCCAGCGCACCACCGCAAACAGGCCGATAAAGGAGATGATTATCCCCGACAATTTTCTGGCGGTAATCTTTTCCCGCAGAGCCAGGTTTGAAGCGATCAGGGTGAAGATGGGAGAGAGGCCGACCATCAGGCTGGCGGTTCCGGCGGCTATTCTGGTCTCGCCGAAGTTGAGGGCCAGATTATATCCCAGGACGCCGGTAATTCCGTACAGCGAGATACCCCGCCACTCTTTACCCCAGACCGCCAACATCCTTTTGGGGCCATAGAAGACCAGCATTACTGCCAGGACTATCGCCGCCGCCGGAACATACCGCAGAGCGGTAAGCCCCATGGCCGAAATCTTTTGGACCTCCAGCAGGTATTTGATGGTCACAAAGGCTACTCCCCAGGAGAGCACCACCAGAAGCATTAAGAAAAGCAGTAATGTTTTTTTCATAAATTTCCCAGATTATTTTCCCAGCTCGGCGGTGAGCGTCCCCGCCAGGATCATTCCCGCCCCCAGCCATCCCGCCATCGGAAGCATCTCGCCGAAAAGCACAAAGGCGAAACCCGCCGCAAACAAGGGCTCCATGGTATAGATGATGGCGGCCCTGGTGGCGGTGGTCCTTCTCTGCCAGTAGAACTGGATGACCAATGCCCCGGCAGTTGCCAGCAGACTGGTGACGGCCAGGTCCAGCAGGAGGCTCGGTGACCATTGCCAATGCGGTTTTTCCAAAGCGCCTATGAAGATGGCCGATAATAATACCGTGGTTATCACCTGGACCATGATCATGTCCAGGGGCGCGTGCTTTTGGGTGAACTTCTGCACCAACACCACCTCCACGGCGAAACTGACGGCGCAAAGGGCGGTCAGATAATCACCTTTGTTAAATCCTCCGGCCTCCGGGCGGGAGAGGAAGTACAGCCCCGAGGCGGCCATGATCACCCCCAGTATCTGCCAGCCGTCGCTTTTGGTTTTCAGCATCACTGCCGAGAGCGATGGCACCAGCACCACACACATTCCGGTGATAAAAGCCGATCGGGTGGCGGTGGTGTGAACCAGCCCCACGGTCTGGAAGGCAAACCCGGCGAACAAAAAAACCCCGATCAGCATTCCGTCGCGCCAGCCCTCCCGGGAAAGTTTTTTCAAACCCTTATAACAGAACGGCAGCAGCACCAGCCCGGCCAGCAGAAACCGCACCCCCAAAAAGATCAGGGGTGAGGTATACAGCATGGCGTCCTTGACCGCCACAAAGGTGACGCCCCAAAAAAATGTGGCCAGCAATAGCCACATATCCGCTTTTAAATGTCTGTTCGGCATAGGCAGACATTATATCACAAAAGGCCGGAGTTTTAATATGCTCCGGCCCCGGTGAAAGAAGTAATATTTATATCGCCAGGCCGCGTTCCCGCTCAGAACCCGTTTTATTTCCCATCATTCCTTCGATGCCGTTCAATATCTGCCGGATCTCGCCCCGGGTGGGCGGATAGTACCGGTCGGCGGAACCAAGATTGGGATCCCGGAACAGCTTGATCAGTTTCCCCCGGCTCTCCCGGGCGATGATGGTGGACAGTTTCTCGCCCGGCATGAATTTTGTTTCGTCGCGATTGCGGAAGGAGGGATTTATCATCAGCAACGATAGAGCCTGCTTTCGATAGAGGGAGGCCGCCCGGATGGTCTCCCGATAGGCCGGCTCATCGAAGATGTCGGGGCAATGGGCGGTCAGGGGCTCGGGATAGCCGTCGCTGAGCAGGATCACCAGATTGGTGGATCCGGGCTTGCGGAATTTTTCCAGGCGGACCATGGCCAGGGCCTTTAACAGGCCATCAGCCAGCGGGCTTTCCCCCTGGACCTTAAGGGCCATCAGTCCTTTGGTTACCACCCGGTAATTATGGGTGGGATGGTTAAGTATCTTGGCCTGCATGCCCTGCAGGGAGATCAGACCGATGCGGTCCTGATGCAGTTTGAAGTAGCCGGTCAGGGAATCCAGGATCTCGGCGAAGATCTTGATGAAGGGGAAGGTGGAACGGCTGACGTCCACCAGCAGCACCAGGGTCATGCTCTGGCGCTCCAGCTTCTCCCAGCCCACAAAATCGCCGGGGCCGATGCTGAATTCTTTCCGGGACAGCGAATACTTGCCGCCGATCAGGGAACTGACCACCGTCTGCAGCGGAGCCAGGGTGTTCTCCCCGGCCCGGAAGCGGACGATCTTGATGTTGCGTCCGGACCGGTCGCTGATGACAGATTTGCGCTTTTTGCTGCCGCGCACAGTCCTGGATTTTAAGCGGCTTATTTTATTGAGAAATTTAAAGAAGGCTTTTTTCAGCTGATTGAAGGTGCCGGGCGGCTCCTGGAACAAAACCGGGGCCGCTTTGTCCTGAGCCTGGGGGCGAAGAAGGATAACCGGTATTTTCTTTTTCCTAAAGGGGAGGATCTTTTTGGAGAAATCCAGAAATTTTTCAGCTAGGGATTGCTGTTTTTTTTTATACTTTGCTGGTCGGAGGGGGCAGCGGCGGCAACTTCTATCTTCTGCTTGACCATTGTTTTTTGGAGCGGCTCTTTGTTCTTGGACAGATTTTTATTAAAATTATCCATTATTTCATCGGTGGTTGGCGGCTCCAGCAGTCCGCCGTCTCGGGTGCGGTGGATCAGGGTCAGCTCTGAGGCCAGCAGAATGTCGCCGGAGATGACCTCGCTGCGCCCGTTGAGGGCGGCCAGGGTCATGGCGGTCTTTATTATCACGATATCCGGCCGCTGGCCGTCTACCTTTAAGGCGGCGCAGGAGGCGGCCACTGAATCAATCAGCTCCGGAGAGACCGTCACTTGTGGCAGAAGCTCCCGGGCGGCGATGATCTGTTTTCCGGTGGCCGCCTCCTGTCCGGCGAACTTTTCATGAAAAGCGTCCCGGTCGTTCTCGAACAGCAGATTGTTCTGCACCACCTGGGAGCGGATGGCGGGATCCTTGATGGTCTCTATCTTAACGCACAAAGGAAAGCGGTCCAGGATCTGCGGCCTAAGGTCGCCCTCCTCGGGATTCATGGTGCCCACCAGCACGAAATCGGCCGGATGCGAAACCGAGATGCCCTCGCGCTCGATGGTGTTCCAGTGGGTGGAGGCGGCGTCCAGGATATCGTCCACCAGATGGTCAGGCAGCAGGTTGACCTCGTCCACGTAGAGGATGTTGCCGTTGGCCTGGCCCAGGATGCCGGGCAGGATAACCTTCTGGCCGGTCTTCAAGAGCTTTTCGATGTCGATGCTTCCGATCAGCCGGTCCTCGGTGCAGCTTAAGGGGAGATTGATTATCCTCATCTTCCGGGTGGCAGCCGGATGATCCGGCCTTTCGCGGCACAGCGAGCAGAAGTCCTGGGGCCTTTCCGGGTGGCAGTTGAAGATGCAGCCATCAACCGCCTTTCCCTCCGGCAGGATGGACTCCACTGAATGGACGATGGTGCTCTTGCCGGTACCCTTGGGCCCGCTGATCAGTAACCCGCCTATTCGTGGATTGACGATATTGGCCAGGTAGGCATACTTGAGCTTGTCCTGCCCCAGAATGGCGGAGAAAAGAAAGCGTCTGTTTTGGAAGATATTCATATTCTTCAAACCTTATAGTCAACCACCACCCGCTGCTGGCGCACCTTTCCCAAGAATCCCACGGCCTTAAGGTGCTCGGGGTGTTTTTGATAGACATCCAGCCCGGCCTGGTCATCGAACTCCGAATATAACGCCAGATCATAGGCCGCATCGGAGGGGTTGATGTTCTGCCCCACCTCCAGAAAGCGCACCGTATCGATCTTGTCCTTGAGCCCGGCCAGCATCTGGGCGGCCAGCTTTAGATTTTCATCCTTGCTCCGGCCGTCGGCATGATCCTTGAAAGTCCACATTACGATATGTTTTACCATTTTATTCCCCTGTAGTTTCAGAATAAGAATACAACTTAGCAGCAATAAAATCAAGAAAATTTATTAATAATTTATCAATAAAGTTTGGTATAATGAATATGGGTTTTATTTTAGGTCATTCTGAAAATAACGCATTGCCCTACCAATGAAGAATCCGAGATCCTTCATTAGAAAAGTATCGGGTCTATTTCAGGATGACGGTGGGCGGTGATATGCGTCTTGGGGGAATAGAGTACAGTTGCGTTTTCCCTGCCGCCCAAGGCAAATAGATTGCTTCGCCAGAAAAGTATTTTGGTCGTCTCGCAATGACCCTGAAAAACAACACTGTGCAAATCCGGATGATCTGTGCCATCCGTATGCCATTAACCGGAGGATAATTATTAACAGTCTTGAAATTCAAAAGATGCGCCAGGCCGTCCAGACTTTGGGCGTGACGTTGAGCGAGGAGCAGATAGAAAAGTTATCACGCTTTCATACCCTGGTGCAGGAATGGAACACCAAAGTAAACCTGATCTCGCGACGAGACATAGACAACCTGCTGGCCAATCATACCATGGATTCGCTGTCAGCCATTCCGGTATTGATAGCCGGGGGATCAACGCTTGAAGTGATGGACCTGGGGTCGGGCGGGGGATTCCCCGGCATCCCGCTGAAGATATGCCTGCCGGAAATAAAACTGACCTGCCTGGAGGCCACCCAAAAGAAAGCCCGGTTTATCGAACTGGCCATCGCCGAGCTGGGACTGTCCGGCGTTGTGGTGATCGCCAAGCACTCCCAGGCGGTCCAAAAGGATATAGCTCTTTTAAATCGTTATGATTTCGTTACCGCCCGGGCGGTGGCGGAGCTCAAGGAGCTGGTGAAGATATCTTTTCCGTTCCTGAAGGTCGGCGGGAAACTGCTGGCCTACAAATCCAGCAAAGCCGGCCAGGAGATAGCAGCGGCCGGGGAAATCATAAATAAACTGGGGGGGACAATTGAGGGTGAATTGCGCCAGGAGCAGGAACCGAGCGATAAGGACAGAAAAATAATTATAATAAGGAAAGAATAAATAGATTGGACACATACACCCATCTGGTCCTTTTCGACATAGACGGCACCCTGGTGCATTGCGGGCCCACACCCAGAAGGGTCTTTAAGCAGGCGCTGATGGAGGTCTTCGGCACCGCCGGACCGATAGACGGCTGGATATTTGACGGCAAGACCGACCCCATGATCGTCCGGGAATTGATGACCGCGGCGGGAGTATCGTGCAATGATGAATTGGTGAAAAAGGGCCTTGATATTTATGCCGAAGGAATAAAAAAAGAGCTTCCCAATGAGACTAATAAAAAAATGTATCCCGGGGTCCGTGATCTGTTGGAGGAGCTGACTGAGCGGCCGGTTCTGTTGGGCCTGCTGACCGGCAACATACAAAAGGGCGCCCGGGCAAAGCTGGAATCGCTTGATCTTTGGAGGTATTTCTCCTTCGGGGCTTTTGCCGATGATTCTTCCATCCGCAAAGAGCTGGCCGATGCTGCCGTAAGACGGGCCCAAGAAATGACCGGGCAGCAATTCTCGGGGAAGCAGATCGTCATCATCGGAGACACCGAACATGATATAAAATGCGGCCAACATTTGGGAGCCAAAGCCATTGGGGTGGGGACGGCCCGAAGTACCGCAAGAGAACTGCTGGCCCACGGAGCGGATCATGCTTTTGGCGATCTTTCGGACCATAAAATGGTTCTTCGGGCAATAATGGAATAATTATTGGCAAACAAAAAGCCCCGGGGATACCCCGGGGCTTTTTATCTGTTTAAGCCACATTACGGATGCAGACCAAGCATAATAGAAAAAACAGAGTGCTTAATATCATAACTTTCGTGGGGTTCATCTTTAATAATCTTGCGCAATCCTCTGGTGTATCGCATATCCAGAGAAACTTTATGTTTTGTTTTTATTTCGGCACCTAAAACAAGTCCAATATCAGGACTGACGACGTATTGGCTCATATCTAAATCAAAAACTTTTGCATTAAGCAAGAAACTTACCGCTGGCCCTAAATATGGACTGACCCTGAATTTTTGGGACAGTGGTATTTTTATTAAAACAGGGATTTCAAAATAATTATATCTGCATCCACTGTCATATTTCCATCCTTTTTGAGAAAGCAATACTTCGGGTTGGATGCTAAAAGAGACAAAATCAAAATCACAAAAAGCCCCGCCGATAAAACCAAACCTGGAATCGGGCCTATCACCTTCAGTGCCGTAAATATTAGATATATTCATCCCACCTTTAATACCAAACGATGCCGTTTGTGCCAAACACAAACCAGAGAACAATGCCAGTATCAATATTACCAAGATGGGTCTTTTCATGGTTAACTCCTGTTTATGAATTGTTCAAAAGCCCCGGCTTCTGCCGGGGCTTTAATGTTTCCTTATTTTAGAACAGACCGTAACCAACCATTAAAGATATTGTCGAGTTTTTAACATCTGGATTATAGGTCTGACCCAAAAATTCGTATTCTTTTGCCGTTGTCTGGAGACCTAAATTATACCGGGCATCAACCGTAAGTTTGATAGGGGTTTTCACATCCACCCCAAAAACCAATCCCAGGTCACTGCTCACCACCGCATCTTTTACGTCAATGCCTTCAATATCGGCACTCATTAGCATTCCAAATGATGGTCCGACGTATATACTGGGAACCACGATCTTGCCCAGGGGAAATTTAATAAGCACCGGAATCTCAACATAATTAAGGTTCTGGTCGATGGAAAGGCCTAAAACCTCATAAGTGGCCCCTTTTTGTGAAAAAAGCACCTCGGGCTGGATATTAACGAACATCAGATCAATGGTGGCATAGGCTCCGCCCACCAACCCTGTTTTCATGCTGTTGGTCCCGGCATCCGCCCCGGTAAAATTGGCCATGTTCAGCCCGCCCTTAATTCCCAAAGATAGCCCCTGGGCAGAACAGTATTGGGGAAGACTGAAAACCATGACCGTAACCAGAACCAACAGAATCAGCTTTGTCTTTTTCATTGTTATTCCTTTCCTTTTATTTACTTTGGGCTTATTATTGTATATATGCTATAATAACTGTGATCATAAGTCAATACTTTATTTGAAGTTTAACGATTTTATCAAACCTTGCGGCTTTTCGGTTTTCCTTGACAAAGGCCGGCAGGCTATATTATCATATCAGTTTGCCAACCAACTTATCGGCACCCCCAATCAGGCTATTTTAGGAGCGTTTCAATGTCGCGCATCATCGCTTTGGTTAATCAGAAAGGCGGCGTGGGAAAGACCACCTCGTCCATCAACCTGGCGGCTTCGCTGGCCGTGCTGGAGAAGCCCACTTTATTGGTGGACATCGACCCCCAGGCCAACGCCACCAGCGGACTGGGCATAGACAAAAGTTCGGTGGAGACCGGCATCTACGATGTGTTGTTGAACGAAGTGCCTATCAACGACATAATAATCCAGACCCAGTTGGACAAACTGCATCTGGCGCCCTCCCAGATAGACCTGGCCGGGGCCGAGGTGGAGATGGTGGGAATAGAGGGCCGGGAGAATCTCTTGAAGCCCCATCTGGAGAGCCTGCGCGACAGGTATAAATATATCCTGATAGACTGCCCGCCGTCGCTGGGGCTGCTGACCGTCAACGCTTTGACCGCGGCCGACTCGGTGCTGATACCCATCCAGGCCGAATACTATGCCCTGGAAGGCCTGGGCCAGCTGCTTAACACCATAGACCTGGTGAAGAACGGCCTCAATCCGGAGCTGGACATTGAGGGCATCCTGCTGACCATGTACGACTCCCGCCTTAACCTGGCCCAGCAGGTGGCCGGGGAGATAAAAAAGCATTTCCCTGAAAAGGTTTATGAGAACTTCATCGCCCGCAGCGTCCGGATAGCCGAGGCCCCGTCCCACGGCAAGCCGATCATATTATATGACGTCAATTCCAGCGGCGCCCAGAGCTACCTGGCCCTGGCTAAAGAGGTGGCGGCCCGGAGAGGCGCGAAATAATCATTTTACAGAGGAAGCCCCGATGAATAAAAGACCCTTTTCCATCCTGCGGGTAGTGGCCGCCCTTACCGCCCTGGTCGTCGTCATCCCGGGCTGCGCCACATTGACCGAGATGGCCGGAGCGCTGTCCAACCTGCAGCGCTTAAAGTTCAAAGTGGCCGGGGTGGCCGGTTTTACCGTGGCAAACATCAGCCTCTCCGGAAAACAGCAGATAACCGACTTTGGCCTGATGGACGGAATAAATCTGCTGGCCAGCTATAACCGCAAAAAACTTCCGGCCGGGTTCACCCTCAACATCGAGGCGCTTAATCCCAACGACGGCACCGGCGGCTCGCCCCAGACCAGCTCCACCCTGACCAGCTTTGAGTGGCGGCTGTTGATAGACGACAAGCCCACCGTCTCCGGCAATATCCTGGAGCCGATAGAAATCCCCGGCACCGGCCAGTCGGCCGTCATTCCGCTGCAAATAAGCCTGGACCTGGTGGAATTCTTCGGAGAGAAGGGCTATAACGACCTGATGAACCTGGCTCTGGCGTTGGGCGGGGCCCAAAGCGACATCAGCCGGCTGGCCATAGATGCCCAGCCACGGGTCAGCACCCCGCTGGGGGAGATCACCTATCCCGGCCGGATCATCATAGTATCCAAAGAGTACCGATAAAGGAGCACCAGTGAACGTAAAGGGAACCGCCCTGGCGGTGCTGCCGATATTCATCGAAAGCAAATTCGGTCAGGAGGGGCTGAATAAGTGGCTGGAATCGCTGAACTCCGAGGCGGTAGCGCTGTACAAGGATTCCAATACCATCAAGGTAAACCAGTGGTATCCCTTAAAGGAAAGCTACTTGGAGCCGACCGCCGCCCTGTGCGAGCTTTTTTATAACAACGATCCCAAAGGAGCGTGGGAGGTCGGGCGGTTCAGTGCTGACTATGCCTTAAAGGGGGTTTACAAGGCCTTCGTTAAGATGACCTCTGTCAGTTTCTTCATCAAGCGGGCCAGCCTGCTGATGACCACCTCTCTACCAGCCCAGCAAAATGGAGCTCAAATCGTCCACCTACAGCCAGGCAGTCCTCCACATGACCGAATTCCCCGAGGCCCACCGCCTGATAGAATCGCGCATCGGCGGCTGGATCCAGCGCTCATTGGAGATCCACGGTTGCAAAGAGGTGGCGGTGGAGACCACCAAGTCCCTGGCCAACGGCGATCCCCTCACCGAGCTTATCTTGAAGTGGAAATAATTACGACACATTAGAATATTGGAGACCCCATGACCGCACAGAAAAGAGGCCTGGGAAAGGGCCTGTCGGCCCTGATCCCGGCCAAAAAGACCGCCGCTGTAACGATCACCCCGCACCCTGAGGGCATTGAGCGCTTCCTGAAGCTGTCCGAGATAAAGCCCAACCGCTTTCAACCCCGCCGATCTTTCCGGGAAGCCGAGCTGGCCGAACTGATGGATTCCATCAAAGAGAAGGGGGTTATCGAGCCGGTGATCGTCCGTCGCAGCGGGTCCGGATATGAATTGGTAGCCGGGGAGCGACGCTTGCGGGCCTGCCAGAAGCTGGGCCAGGAAAAGATCCCGGCCATCATCCGCCAGGCCACCGACCAGGAGGCCCTGGAGATCGCTTTGATTGAGAACATCCAGCGGGAGAACCTCAACCCCATCGAGGAATCGCGGGGCTACGAACGGCTGGTCAGGGAATTCAGCCTGACCCAGGAGGCATTGGCCAAAAAGGTGGGTAAGGAGCGCTCAACCGTGGCCAACAGCCTGCGGTTGCTGGCCCTGCCGGAAGAGATACAAAAAATGCTGGAGGATGATAAGCTGACCGCCGGGCACGCCCGGGCCCTGTTGACTGTAAGCGACAAGAGGAAACAGCTATCGCTGGCTCATTCCATATTATCAAAGGGCCTGTCGGTAAGGGAGGCCGAAGCCCTAGCCAAGGGGGAGCCGGCAAAGACTTCCGCCCCAGCTTCGGCAAAAACGCCCAGACAATTGGACCAGCACTTGACAAATATCCAGAACGAGATCCAGCGGGCCCTGGGCACCAAGGTCCGGATAGTATCCCAGGGGAAGAACAAGGGTAAGATCGAGGTGGAATATTATTCGGCCAATGATTTTGAGAGAATACTGCAGAAGCTCAATATCAAGTTATAAAATTTTTGGCACGGCAAAGAACCGTGCCATATTTTTATCCAAAGGAGAGTATATGGAGGGATTGATCGTATTGTTAGCTTTGGCAATAATCGCCCTTCCGGTAGTAGCGATAATCGTTAATTTCAAGACCCACAAGAGCATCAGGCAGCACCTATTCGATATGCGGTCAGATCTCGCCAGAATCAGCTCCGCCATAGAAGACCTAAAAAAGACACTCCGTTCACAGGGCGTCACAGATCAACCCGCCACAGTTCCACTGGAATCATTAGCGCCAACGGATGCTACTGTTGAAACCAACGCGCCCTCGTCGGCTCCAGCCTTCTCGGAAAAAGAAATCCCACCTGCCGGAGTTTCGGCTGCAATAATAAAAACCGGGGCTGCGGTTTCGCCACTCCCTTCTTCGCCAGCCGCGCCAAAATCGCACGCCATAGAGAACGTCGAGGGCGCCTTGGCCAAAATCTGGAACTGGCTGATAGTGGGAGAGGAGTACCGCAATCCCAATGTTTCGATGGAATTCGCCGTGGCCAGCACCTGGTTGCTGAGGGTGGGGATCGTGGCCCTGGTGGTCTGCGTGGGGTATTTCCTCCGCTGGTCCATCGACAAGGGCCTGCTGGGCCCGGCCGGGAGGGTAGCCCTGTCGGTCCTGGCCGGGCTGGTGATGTTGGTGGCCGGAGTCCGTAATGTCGGCAAAAAGTACCATTTGCTGGGCCAGGGTTTTCTAGGCGGCGGGATAGCCTGCCTCTATTTTGCCATGTATGCGGCCGGACCGATGTACGCGCTGGTGCCGACCCCGGCGGCCTTCGGGTTGATGTGCCTGGTGACGTTGACGGCAGGCGGCCTGGCAGTCATGACCCGGTCGCAACTGGTGGCCATTTTGGGCATCGTCGGCGGTTACGTCACACCGGTGATGCTGCGGACAAACCAGCCCAACCTGCCGGTGCTGTACCTGTATCTGCTGCTGCTGGGCCTGGGGGTGCTGGGGATAGCTCACCGCCAGCAGTGGCGACCGCTCAACTATCTGGCCTTTCTGTTCAGCTGGGGAATATTTTTGGGCAGCCTAGGCAACTACCGGCCAGAGGATCATTTTACCTTAGCCATTGTGTTCCTCTCCCTGCTGTTCGTGCTGCAGTCAGTCATCGTATATTTCTATAATCTGGTCCGCAGAAGGCCGTCGACAGCACTGGAAGTCATTCACCTGCTGCTGAACGGGCTGCTGTTCGCCTCCATTTCATACCACTTGATCCTGGAGGCCCTGGGCCGGCCCTGGCCGGCCGTTATGTGTGTGGCCCTGGCTGCGTTCTATGCGGCCCACATCGCCGTCTTTCTGAGGAACCGGATCAATGACCGGCCGCTGTTGATAGCCCTGCTGGGACTGGCGGGTTTTTTCACGGCCCTGGCCATACCGATCATAACCGAACGGGAGTCGATGACCATCTGCTGGTCGCTGCTGGCGTTTTTCTTTTTATGGGCCGGCCAGAAACTGCAGAGCAACGTCCTTAAGGCTATGTCTTCGATCCTGTATCTGCTGGTAATCGGACGGCTATATTTTCTTGATATCCCCCGAATTTTCTCACATCTCGATTGGATAACCCGGCCGTCGGCTATCTATTGGAAAAGCTTTTTTGGTAGGTTCTGGACATTCGGCATCACTATCGTTTCATTCTTCGCTTCAGCCATACTGTACCGACGCAAGCCAGAGGGAACATATCCTGCCGGTCCCGGAATCGATATCAAGCCGGTGGGACAGGACGGCGCCATGGGCCATGCGGCCTTCTGGATCGGGGTGGCGGCCATTTTCACTGTTGCCTCTCTGGAGCTGGCGCAGATGTTCAGTTATCTGCCGCCTTTCCGGACGCCGGTCCTCACCTGCCTGTGGGCGCTGCTGGGCCTATATCTTTTACGATATTTTCTGGCGGAACATAAATCGGTTTACCGGACCGTTGCCATTTGCATTCTAATAGTAACGGTCGTTAAACTTTTGTTTATCGATGTCCCCGGATGGCACTATGGGTCGATTGCGATGGCATCCGGCGGCCAACTGACCGGCATGCTGGTCAGGGCGCTCGACTGGGGGGCGGTGCTGGTCATGGTCTATCTGTTTGCCCGTTCCGTCCGCGGGAGCGAGGGACCAGCAAACCTTTATTCCATATTCAAGGTGGCCGGCACGGCCCTGCTGTTCCTGTACGCCAGTTTCGAGACCGACGTCTTTTTCCACTGGCAAGTGCCGGACTTCCGCACCGGCTCGATATCGGTGCTGTGGGCGCTTTTCGCCATCAGCTTCATCGCCATCGGCATCCGGAACGCCGGAAAGGGGTGGCGCTATGCCGGGTTGATCCTTTTCGTGGTGGTGGTGGGGAAGGTGTTCTTTTCGGACCTGGCCGGCATGGAGACCATCTACCGCGTTTTAGCCTTCATGCTGGTGGGACTGCTCCTCATCGCCGGGGCCTTCGCCTACATCAAGGCCAGCAAGAATTTCACCGCCAAAGAGGCCAAACAATGAAAATATTAACAGCAACACTCCTGCTCTGCGCCTGCGCAGTATGTCAGGGCTCTGTAAATCCAAATGACTTCAGATACCGCAAGGAGCTTGCCGTCCTGGACAGCCTGCAATCGGATGTCGGCGTCTTTAGGCTCGACGGCGACATCTACCGCGGCACCAAAGTTGACCTTACGGACATCCGCTTGGCTGGGCACGACTACCGCGAGGTGCCCTATCTCATCCGGTTGGCCACCCGCACCGATACGGTGACGGTCCGTTATCCGATCGGTCTGGGAACCATTGAGTTCAAGGAACAACCGGATAACAGCATCACCATCATCCTGAACCGGAAAGAGACCGATTCGATCCCGGACGAGCTGGAGATCAGGACGCCGGCTGTCAATTTCGAAAAAAGCATCTCGGTATACGGCAGCGACGACAGGGCGGCCTGGCAGGCCCTGGCCGTCAGCCAGCCGATATTCGACTATTCGCGGCACATCGACGTCCGCAACACCAGTGTTACCCTTAAAGGTCCGGCCTTCTCTTATTACAAGGTGGTGATTGGAAACGCGATCGAGGTCAAACGATCGCCCTTTAGCCAGATCGTTACCGAGGCCGGGACTCGGCCGGGGGTGCGTTACGAATCTTTTATACAGAACACCGAACCGTTCCGCATTGAGCGGGCCGCGTTCTTCGGAGTCAAATCCGAGGTCCGGGCCGCCAATCCACTGCAGGTTGCCTATCCCCTTCCGGTGACGTTCTCGGCTTCCGACACCGTGAAAAAGGCGACGCTGATCTATTGCCGGTCCGACCGGCAGCCCGTTAATGAGATCCGCCTGGCAACCGCCAGCCGGATATTCAGGAGGCAGGTTTTGGTGGAGGGAACAAACGATACATCCAAAACCGCAGATTGGACTACCTTGGCTACAGGCATCGTGCAACGGCTGACGATGGGAGCCTTTCACCGGGAGAACCTGAGCATCCTGCTGGGAGGATGGCAACGGTATCCGCGATACCGTCTGAGGATCGCTAATGAGGACAATCCTCCCATCGAGGTGACCGAAGTCACGGCAATGGGCGGAATCCACCAGATATATTTTTTCCATAATCAGGCTGAAACGCTGACGGTGTATTATGGCGGGGAGGATGTCAAACCGCCGCGGTATGACGTGGCGGCCATGCTGGCCGACATTCCCCGGGTTGAAGGCGCTCAGTGGCGTCTGGGGGCGCAGCTGACGGCAGACAAAAAGGGGCCGGGCCGTTACCGGGTGTGGCTCAGTCCCAAAAACATCCTGATATTCTCGCTGGTGGTTATGGTTGGTGTGCTGGCCGTGGTGCTGTTTCTGATAGTTAAAAAAGTTGAGCAGGGCACTGACCAGAAAAATGAATAATGGTTCCCATGATTTGGTAATTTGAATTAGGAGTGTGTTATGGACATTAAGACGGTTTCCATACAGAAACCAGAGGACATCAACTTCATCCTGGGGCAGTCCCATTTTATCAAAACAGTAGAGGATCTCTACGAGATATTGGTCTCCTCTGTCCCCGGGATAAAATTCGGGCTGGCCTTCTGCGAGGCCTCGGGTGTCTGTCTGATCAGAGCCGAGGGAACGGATAAAGAGATGATCGCGTTGGCAGTTGAGAACGCCGGGAACATCGGGGCCGGGCACAGCTTCATAATATTTTTAAGGGACGCCTATCCCATCAACGTCCTCAACGCTGTAAAGAACTGCCCAGAAGTATGCCGCATTTTCTGCGCCACCGCCAATCCCTGTCAGGTGATAGTGGCTGAAAGCGAACAGGGGCGGGGCATACTGGGGGTGATAGACGGCTTCGCCCCCAAGGGCGTGGAGGATGAGGAAGGCGTTAAGTGGCGAAAAGAGCTTCTGCGCAAGATCGGATATAAACAATAGTTAAAAAATTTGAACTTCATGGGATTAAAAAGATGAATGCTTTTTTTAAAATTGTTTTTTGGGCTGGCGCGACGTTTTGGCTTTTTCTTTCATCCGTCACCGCCCAGCCGCCGATAACCGGCCGCCTGGCGTCAGCATTAGAAAAAACCAAGGCCGATACGACGATAGTGGTGTTGGTATTCTTTTACGACAAGGGATTTTCCACCAAGGACGAATTAAGAAGCGCTTTGGATCGGCGCGGCCTGCAGTTGTCTCCGCGGGCTCTCAAGCGCAGGGCCAAGATGGGCCGCCAGGAGATGACTTTTGAGGACCTTCCGGTAAATACCGATTACGTCCATCGGATCGAGTCCCTGGGCGCAAAACACCGACAGTCATTAACCTGGTTCAACGCCGCCAGCTTCGAGATGACCGGATCGCAGGTTAAGACCTGCCAAAACCTAAGCTTTGTAAAAACCATCGATCTGCTTCCGGCCCGCAGAAAAAGGATCATGCCGGAATTAGAAACCATCAGCCCTAAGATGCCGGATACCGAAAGCCCCAAGGCCCATCTGCTGAACTATGGCCCGTCATTTACCCAGGACAGCCTGATCAACGCCGTGATCTGCCACGACTCCGGCTATTCCGGGGCCGGGGTGCTGGTGGCCATGCTCGACAACGGCTTCCGCAAGGGCCATCAGGCTTTCGATTCGATCCGTAGTTCCGGGCGGCTGGTGGACGAATGGGACTTCTGCAGCAGCGCCGATACTGTCGATTGGGACGCGCACGGTACAGCCATCTGGTCGGCGGCCGGCGGCTACGTGCCAGGACAGCTGATCGGCCCGGCCTATAAATCCCTGTGGGCCATCTATCACACCGAGGACATGAGCCAGGAGATGCCGGTGGAGGAGGACCACTGGGTGGCCGCCCTGCAACGGGCCGACTCGGTCGGCGCGGAGGTGGTCTCCAGTTCGCTGGCCTACCGCGATTTCGACTTGCCCCAATATTCGTATTCCTACGAAGACCTGGACGGCAACACCGCCATTTCATCCCTGGCCGCCCGCCATGCCGCATCGCTGGGCATCATCGTCTGCAACGCCATGGCCAACTCCGGCCCGTCGCTGGGAACCCTGGCCGCCCCGGCCGACGCCGATTCCATCATCTCGGTGGGCGCCACCGATTCCTTCGGGATCATCGCCAGCTACAGCTCCCGCGGCCCGACCTACGACGGAAGGCCGAAGCCGGAGGTCTGCGCCCAGGGAACCCAGGTCTATCTGGCCTCCTGGACCACCACCACCAGCTACGGCCGGGGATCCGGCACCTCCTGCTCCACCCCCTTGGTGGCCGGGGCCTGCGCCCTGATCCTGGAGGCCCACCCCGACTGGACGCCGATGCAGGTGCGGGAGGCCTTGATGATGACCGCCAGCCGAAGCACCAGTCCTGATAGCAATACCTACGGCTGGGGAATTATCGATACCTGGGCGGCCATACATTATTCAGCCAGCGGCGCAACCGGGGAAAACCCGCAGCCAAGGGTCGGGCCGGGGCTGGCGCTTTCCTGCCGGCCGAATCCGATGCGGTCAGAAGCTGTCATAAGTTTTACCATGCCCAGACCGGGCAGCGCTAAGCTGTCGGTCTATGACATAACTGGCCGGCTGGTATATCAATCACCGACCATCAATGCCGCCCCGGGAAACAACCAATTCTCCTGGTACGGTCGTGATTATTCTGGCCGATTGTTGGGTAACGGGGTTTATTTCTGCCGGGTAAACGGCGGAGGCCAGGCCGGAATAATAAAGATCACCATTATCCGCTGAACCTGTTTTTTCCCCAGTAAAACTTTACCGATAATTTACTAAGAGGATCGATTTTGCTGATCAAAGATTTTAAAAAGGCCGCCCTGATCTACCGGGGCCGGGAGATATCCTACGCCGAGACCATCTCCCTGGTGAACCGCTTCGCCTCCTGCTATCAATTAAAGAAAGGAGACCGGGCAGCTGTCTTTGCCGAGAACCGCCCAGAGTGGATCCATGCATATTTTTCTATATGGAAGAACGCCGGCATCTCGGTGCCCATCGATTACCTGGCCCCGGCCGATGAGGTGGCCTACATATTAAATGATTGCCGACCAACGGCTGTCTTCTGTTCGCACAAGACCAAAGAGGTTTTGGCCGAAGCAGTCAATTTGCTGGAAGGGGCCTACCGCCCGGAGATCCTGACCTTCGAGGAGTTTTCTCTGCCGGAAAATGCGCCGGACAAGATAGCGGACGAGCCGGACAAGCATGAGACCGCCACCATCATCTACACATCCGGCACCACCGGCAGTCCCAAGGGGGTGATGCTGACCCACGACAATATTATGGCCAATATCGAGGACGTGGTGGACAACACCAAAATATACACCGCCGATGACCGGCTGCTGGCCATCCTCCCGTTCCACCACATCTTCCCGCTGATGGGGACCATCATGGCCACCCTGTATTGCGGCGCCACCCTGGTGATCCTGGAGAAGATCTCCTCCGAGGAGATACTGAACGCCCTGAAGCAATACCGGATCACCATCATCATCGGGGTTCCCCGGCTGTACCGGCTGTTCCACAAGGGGATGATCGACAAGGTCAATGCCAGCCCGGCCGCCAGAATGCTGCTGAAGCTTACCCGTGGGTTAAAGCAGCCGGCTTTTGGTCGATTGATCTTTAAAAAGGCCCAGGAGGCCTTCGGGGGGCATATCAAATACTTCATCTCCGGCGGGGCCAAGCTGGACGAAAGGGTGGGCGGCGACCTTTACGCCATGGGCTTCGAGGTGCTGGAGGGCTTCGGCATGACCGAGGCCGCCCCGATGATAACCTTCACCAAGCCCGGCCAGGTAAGGATCGGCTCCCCCGGCACCCCCACCAGCCAGACCGAGGTCAGGATACTTGACGGCGAGGTGCTGGCCCGGGGCCGCAATATAATGAAGGGCTATTACAACAAGCCGGAGGACACCGCCGCCATTTTAAGGGACGGCTGGCTGCACACCGGCGACCAGGGCTATCTGGACAACAAGAACCGCCTATTCATCACCGGGCGCAAGAAGGAGATCATCGTCCTGTCCAGCGGCAAGAACATCAATCCCGAGGAGATCGAGAACCGCATCCTGTCTCTCTCCCCGCTGATCAAGGAGATAGGGGTCTACCCCCGGGATGAGAAGCTGGGGGCGGTTATCCACCCCGATTTCCTGGCGGTCAAGAAACAGCAGGTGGTCAACCTGCGGGAGACCATCAAGTGGCTGGTGCTGGACAAGTTCAACCTGACGGTGCCCAGCCACAAGAAGATCCACCACTTCACTCTGGTCAATGACGAACTGCCCAAGACCCGGCTGGGCAAACTGAAAAGATTCCTTCTGCCGCAGATGGACGCCAAAACCGCCGAGACCCACCGCTTGAGGCCCGATCCCGACACCGAAGAATACCGGGCGCTTAAAACCTACCTGGAAAAGGCCCTGGATCAGTTGGTCTATCCCGACCAGCATCTGGAGTATGACCTGGGGCTGGATTCCCTGGGAAAGATAGAGCTGGACCTGTTCCTGGAAAAAAACTACGGGATTAAACTGGAGGACCAGGAATCGGTGGCCCACCATACGGTGGAGGCCCTGAGCCAGCTGATCGCCGAACAGAAAAAGACTGTCAGCACAGAGCCGTCGGACTGGCACAGCACCCTGCAGGAGAAGACCGACTTTCCGCTGCCTCAAAGCCGGTTCATGCAATGCCTGATGAAATTGACCACCGCGCCCCTGTTCCGTCTATACTTCCACCTGCGGGGACAGGGACAGCAGAATCTGCCGCCTGGCCCGTTCATCCTGGCCCCCAACCATCAGAGCTTTCTTGACGGGATATTCCTGGCCATCCTGCTGCCCAATAAAATACTCAAAAATACTTTTTTCCTGACCGCCGGAAAACATATTAAAACACCCATCAACCGTTTCTACGCCAACCACAGCAACCTGCTGGTGATGGACATCAACCGGGACTTAAAGAGCACCTTGCAGCAGGCGGCGGCGGCCATCCGGCAGGGCAAAAACCTGGCCATCTTCCCCGAGGGGGCCCGTAGCCGGGACGGCAATCTGTTGGAGTTTAAGAAGACCTTCGCCATATTGAGCAAAGAACTGCAGGTGCCGGTGGTGCCGGTGACCATCTCCGGGGCCTATGCCTCGTTCCCCATTGGCCGCAAGCTACCCAAGGCCGACAAGGTGTCGCTAAAATTCCTCCCAGCCATTTACCCGGGACAGATGGACTACGACCAGATCACCAGTCAGACCAAGCAAGCTATTGCGGAGAATATTTAAGACAATATTTTTCACCCAACTCATCCCCGCCTGTCGGACAAACATGGGCAGTGCCCCCTTCTCTTTGCTTCGATAGACTCAGCACAAGTCCCAGAGAAGGGCAGGGGTGAGTTCAGATTTTTTAATCTTTTATTTTTAAAATTAAATTATGCCACTCTATAACCAAACCATAGAACAATCACTGACCGAGCTGGGTTCCGACCATTACTCCGGCCTTTCGGACAATCAGGTTATTGAGCGCCTGGCCCAATACGGCCCCAACAAACTGGCCGAGGGCAAGCGGGTCGGGCCGCTGAAGATATTCTTCGACCAGTTCAAGAATATCATGGTGGTGATCCTGCTGATCGCGGCGGTGATCTCCGGGCTGACCCACGACCTGACCGATTCCTTCGTCATTTTGGCCATCGCCCTGATCAACGCCGTCATCGGCTTCCTGCAGGAATACCGGGCCGACCAGGCCATGGCCGCCCTGAAAAAACTTTCCCAGCCGCTGGCCAAGGTGGTCCGCAGCGGCAAGGTGCTGGAGATCCCCTCGGAGGATCTGGTGCCGGGAGATATCATCTTGATCGAGGCCGGCTCCCGCATCCCGGCCGACGCCCGGATACTGGAGGCCGCCTCGCTTAAGATAGAGGAATCCTCTCTGACCGGGGAGTCCCTGCCGGTGGAAAAAACTTCTCACCCCATTGAAAACGAGGTTCCCCTGGCCGACCGGAACAACATGGCCTTTTTGGGCACCATCTGCGTCTACGGCCGGGGAAGGGCAGTGGTGGCCGCCACCGGAATGAGCACCGAGCTGGGCAAGATAGCAAAGTCCATCCAATCCCTCCGGCAGGGCCAGACCCCGCTGCAGAAAAGGCTGGCCGGGCTGGCCCGGATCCTGGCCCTGGCCACGGTGATCCTGTGCGCCGTGATCTTTCTGGCCGGGTGGCTGCACGGCATCCCGATATCCATCATGCTGCTGACCGCCATCTCCCTGGCAGTGGCGGCCATCCCAGAGAGCCTGCCAGCGGTGATTACCATCGTCCTGTCCTTCGGTGTGCAGAAGATGGTCAAGAAGAACGCCCTGGTAAAAAAACTGCCGGCGGTGGAGACCCTGGGCTCGGTCTCGGTGATCTGCTCGGACAAGACCGGCACCCTGACCCAGAACCAGATGACGGTCAAAAAGGTCTTCTGTGGAGGTATTCTTTACGATGTCGAAGGGGGCGGCTACCAGCCCCAGGGAAATATCCTGTCCCCCGGCGGGAATATCGCACCTGACGATCAATTCCTACAGTTACTGAAGGCCTCCTGCCTGTGCAACGACGCCACCCTGTTCCAGGAGAAGGCCGCCGGCTCCGATGCCTGGAGGATAACCGGCGATCCCACCGAGGGGGCCTTGTTGACCCTGGCCGCCAAGGCCGGGCTGTGGCGCGATTCTTTGGAGAAGGACCTGCCCCGGGCGGGCGAACTGCCCTTCGACTCCGAACGCAAGATGATGACCACCATCCACCGGATGGACGATGGACGGTATATCTGTTATGTCAAGGGCGCCCTGGATAATCTGGAGCGGATATGTCTGGACTTTCCCGCTAAGGCTAACGAGGTCAACAAGTCCCTGGCTGATGGCGGACAGCGGGTGCTGGCCCTGGCCTGTAAGATCATCGACGATCTGCCGGAGAAGCTGGAAATAAATGAGATCGAGAGAGGCCTGACATTCCTGGGGCTGGCTGCCATGATTGACCCGCCCCGGGAGGAGGTCCGGGCCGCAGTGGAGCAGTGCCGCAGTGCCGGCATCCGTCCGGTGATGATCACCGGAGACCACCCGGCCACCGCCCTGGCCATCGCCCGGGAGCTGGGGATATTTTCGCCCGGCGATCTGCATCTGACCGGAATGGAGCTGAAAGCCCTGAGCGTGGAGGAGCTGGCGGAAAAGATAGAGCATATCTCCCTCTTCGCCCGGGTCTCGCCGGAGGACAAGATCAAGATAGTCCAGGCCCTGCAGAGCAAGGGGCGGATCGTGGCCATGACCGGCGACGGCGTCAATGATGCCCCGGCTTTAAGGGGAGCCGATATCGGCATCGCCATGGGCATAACCGGGTCCGACGTCTCCAAGGAAGCCTCGGACGTGGTGCTACTGGACGATAACTTCGCCACCATCGTGGCGGCGGTGGCCGAAGGGCGGCGGATCTACGACAACATCCGCAAATTCGTCCGCTACATGCTCTCCACCAACTCCGGTGAGATTTTGACCATGTTCGCGGCCATTATGATGAATATGCCTCTGCCACTGATACCAATACAGATACTGTGGATCAACCTGGTGACCGATTCCCTGCCGGCGCTGTCCTTAGGGCTGGAGCCGCCCGAAAAGAATATCCTGGACCGTCCGCCGCGCCGCCCCGAAGAGAGCCTTTTCTCCCACGGCCTTTGGCAACACATCGTTTGGGTGGGCCTGCTGATGGCCGCCGGCACACTGGTGCTGTTCCGCTACGGACTGAGCCTGGGCTACGGCGAGGGATATGCCCGCACCATGGCCTTCACCTGCATGTCGGTTTACCAGTTGTGCCATTCCCTGGCCATACGTTCGGAACGATTTTCTGCCTTTACCACCGGCTTCTTTACCAATAAACACCTTTTGGGTTCGGTGTTGTTGGTTCTGGGGCTGCAAATACTTTTATTGTATTGCCCCCCCCTGAGCGGTATTTTTAAACTGGTGCCTTTAGCGGCCAAGGATCTGGCATTGAGCCTGGCTGTAGCAACCTCGGTTTTTTGGGCGGTGGAGCTGGAGAAACAGCTGATTAAAAAATATTTTCCAAAAACATATTGACAAAAGCCTTTTCCGGGCGTAGAATGAATCCATAAGGAGGACAGTCTATGCCCAGCTGTATCTTTATGCACACCTGCATGTTTCCGGGATACGGACCGGACCATGACCCCCGCTGTAATATGGCCCCGGGGATTATAGTAGATAAAGCCGCCTGCCAACAGGCGGCTTTATGCGTTCATCCCAAAAGGCCACGGAGTGTCCCGGTATGATACCCGTACCAAAAAAAGCCAAAGAAGATAAGAGCCGCCTCGGGCTGGCCGAGCCCTCCATGGAGCAGGAGGAGGCTTTCCGGAAATTGGCGGCCGATTACCGGGCGGCCGGGGAGCAACGCTATACCAATCTATACGACGTCCACGGCATGGCCTTTGACCGTTACATCAAGGACCTGCAGCGGGAATATCTGGAGCGGGACCTGTCGGACGGGCGGGTGCCCTGCAACACCTTTTGGATGCTGTCGGACCAAGAGACCATCTGCGGAATCAGCCGACTGCGGCATTACCTGACTCCGGAGATAGAGATGGAGGGGGGCCACATCCTACTGGAGGTGCCGCCCTCCCTGCGCCGCCGGGGGTACGGTTCGATCCTTTTGGAAATGACCCTGGAACGGGCGGTGGAGCTGAAGATAACCAAGGCTCTGCTTACCTGCGACTGGGACAACTTCGGGGGCATCCGGGTCATCAAGAACAACGGCGGAATGCTGGAGAACACCATATTATCAACCATTACCGGTAAAAAAGTGATGCGCTTCTGGATCGATCTGACATAATCCTCTCTATAAACACACCCGTTGTCTCCCCGGCAGCCAAAAGGCTTTCGGGTTTTTTATTTTAAATATGTTTTTTATCATTGTATTCAACCTGAAAATGATATAAAATAAATATTTAACGGTCGGGTCTTTCATCTCTTTTTTGGGGAGGGACCGATGCGGGCCTGCATCGTCTATTTTTCACAGACCGGGAACACCCAAAAGATAGCCGAGGCCATCCAGGAACAGATGGCCAAAGCGGCCGGAGATTGCGCCCTGCTGCGCCTGGAGGAGGCCGACCCGGCCATCTTCTCCAATTACGATCTGGTCGGGTTAGGGTTGCCGGCTTTCTATTTCAGGGAGCCCATTAATGTCAATCATTTCTTTAATGATCTGCCCGATCAAGGCAACACCGGCCGGCCAAAACCATTCTTCTTTTTTGTCACCCACGGCGGCACCCCCGGCGATGTGTATTCCCGGATCGACCGGCTGGCCGCCTCCCGGGGCCTGGAGACCATGGGGTTTTTCCAATGTTTGGGGGTCGATACCTATCCTCCGTTTGCGGACAGAAAACCCTTGACCGCCTACGGACATCCCGACCAAAATGACCTGTTGCAGGCCAAGGCCTTTGCCAAAGACGTCATTCATAAGGCCGGAGCGTATCTTAGCCGGGGCGAATTTAAAAAGCCCAAGATCCCCGGGAATTGTATCACCCGGACCGTGGCCGGTTTTTTCAGCGAACGAAAAATACGCATGCGGATGAGGCAGCATCTGCTTCCGGCAAAAAAGATCCGGGAAAGTGCCTGCACCAAATGCGGCCTTTGTGTGGAAAGCTGCCCCCAGGGCATCATCAGCCTGAATCCCTATCCGTCCATCGACGAATCAAACTGCATCGCCTGCTATCACTGCCAACGGATCTGCCCTACCGGCGCCATAGACTGCGACTGGCGGGTCTTCAAATTCATCAGCGGCGAATATCTTCGATCCCAAAAGCCAATACCTCCCATTGATTGAATACATTACATTTTAGGAGCATATAATGTCCCGCAAAAAAACATCCCTTGAGAAAAACATCCCGGACCAGGCCGGAGAGAATCCTACCCTGAAGCTGATCGAACGCCTGACCGCGGCTCCCGGGCCGTCCGGCTACGAGACCCGGGCCGCCTTCGCCGCCGGGGAGGAGCTGGCCCCCTTCGCCACCAAGGTCAAGGTGGACAAGATGGGCAGCGTGGTGGCCTTTAAGAAGGGGCTGTCCCGGGACGGCAAAAAGATCCTGCTGGCCGCCCATCTGGACGAGATCGGCCTGCTGATAACCGGCATCGAGCCGGGGGGGTTCCTGCGCTTCACCCAGGTGGGAGGATTCGACGCCCGGGTGCTGCTGGGCCAGGAGGTGATGCTGCACCCGGTCGGCCGGTACGGGCCGGACACCCGGATCGCCCTGCCGGGGATCATCGGAGCCAAGCCCCCGCATTTCCAGACCCCGGAGGAATCGAGCCAGGTGATTCCCATGGAGGATCTGTATATCGACTTGGGATTGGATGAGGCGGCGGCCAAAGCCAAAATCAGCATCGGAGACCTGGCCACCCTAAGGATGCCACTTACCAATCTCAAGAACGACCGGGCGGCCGGAAAGGCTATGGACAACCGAGCCTGCATCGCCATCATGGTCCAGGCCCTGGAGATACTCAGCAAATGCCATCACAGCTGGGATGTTTATGCGGTGGCCACCGTCCAGGAGGAGGTGTCCGGCCTGGGGGCGCTGACCTCCGCTTTTGACATCCATCCCGACATAGGTATAGCCATAGACGTCACCCACGGCGATATGCCGGGAGTGCCCGACAACGACACTTTTGCCATCGGCAAGGGACCCACCATCACCGTCGGGCCCAACATCCACCCGGCCATCGCCGACAAATTGAAGAAGGTGGCCAAGCGCGAGGAGATCCCCTTTCAGATAGAACCCTGCGCCGGCATCACCGGGACCGATGCGGTGGATATTCAGATATCCCAAGAGGGCATTCCCACCGGCCTGCTGGGCCTGCCCCTGCGTTACATGCATACCCCCGTGGAGACCCTGGCGGCGGTGGACGTGGAGCGCTCGGCTAGACTGTTGGCCCGTTTCATCCAGGATCTGGACGACATAAACTTGGAATGGAAGGACGACTGAAAAGACCTTCCGGGCAACACTGGCTATGCAATTGATCAAAACATATAATACATGTTAAAACCAGTGGACAAAGAAAAGGCAAAACAGGCCGTGAGCCAGTACTTTGAAAAGAAAAAGAAGACAGAACAAGAAGGCCAACAATCGGCTCCAGTGGATGGCGATCCTGCGAGCGGCCCCGCCACCACTGAGCCGTGACGTTAGGCAACATTTCATCAACTAAGGGAGTTAAAATGGCAGTTCCGGTTTTAGCAATCATCAAAGCCTTTGGGCCTTACATTGCTCAAATAGCGTCCGCTGCAATACCTGCCTTTACATCCAAATCTGAAGCCGTTAAAGCCGATCCTGTTTTAACAAAACAGATCGAAGAACTCCAATCCGCAGCAACACAGAATGCTCAATCTATTCACGTTTTAGCTAAAAAAATGCAACAGGCGGTACAAGGCATTGAGACTGCTGCTCAGGAGGTAAAGAAACAGGTTGATACTTACAAGATAATGCTTTTGCTCTCTTTGGGTTTATCTCTTGTATCTCTTGCAACATGTATTTACCTTCTTGCCAAATAAATGCCTACAACAAAGTTATGCGTGACGCTGTTCTAAAGCGCCGCGCCCCTTACTTTCGACATTAGAACCCACGAATTAGTTATAATAATTTTATTGACGGGATATAAAATGTTAGATCTGAAATTGATAGCAGAGATCACCAACGCATTCGGGGTCAGCGGCTGCGAGGGCGAGATCCGCAACATCGTCCGCAAACACATCACCAAGAACGTCGACCAGATCCGGGTGGACGCCTTGGGCAACCTGATAGCTTATAAAAAAGCTTCTCCTTCGCAAAAGCTACGGCGAACAGGCCGGGCTTTAAAAGTGATGCTGGCTGCCCACATGGACGAGGTGGGATTGATGGTCACCTCCATCGATAAATCGGGATTTCTGCAGTTCGACAAGGTGGGCGGGGTAGACAACCGGGTACTGCTGGCCAAGAAAGTGCTGGTGGGAAAGGACAAGATCCCCGGGGTGATCGGCTCCAAGGCTATTCACCTTATTGCCCGTAAAGGAGAACATAAAAAAGTTTCTCCTCACAGTGATCTATCGATCGATATCGGAGCCAGCAGCCTGGAGGATGCCCAGAAGTTCGTCTCCCCGGGCGATTATGTGATGTTCGACACCAAGTTCGAGGACTGGGGGAAAATCCTCAAGGCCAAGGCCTTTGACGACCGGATCGGCTGTTATCTGATGATCGAACTGCTTAAGGGAAAATACCCCTTTGACATCTACGCCGCCTTCACCACCCAAGAGGAGGTCGGTTTGCGGGGCGGCCGGGTGGCGGCCTATAGGGATGAGCCGGATATGGCCTTCATCCTAGAAGGCACCGGGGCTGGTGACATGCCCCAGCCCAAAGAACGTGACGAAAGCCTGGTGCCGGGCCTGGGACTGGGGCCGGTAATCACCATCATGGACCGCTCGGTGTTCTGCGACCAGGGCCTGGTGAAACTGTTGACCGACACCGCCCGGGCCAACCGCATCCCCCATCAGATCAAACGGCCGGGAATAGGCGGCACCGACGCCGGACGGATCCACCTAAGCAAAGGCGGCGTCCCCACGGTAGTGCTGGCCATCCCCTCGCGCTACATCCATTCGCCGGTGTGTCTGTCCAGCAAAAAGGATATCGAGAACGGCCTGAAGCTGATGCGGCTGGCACTGAAGAAGGTCAAATAAAAAAAGAGAGCCCGGAGGCTCCCTTTAAAGATCGTTGTATTAATAGAATATCAGCGGCGGATCATACCGCCACGGCTATCTGCTCCAGAAGCTTCTGAGTATCGAACGGCTTGGAAACCACATCGACCACTTTGAACTTATTTGCCCGGGCCTTAAGTTCGGGACTGCCGAAGGCGGTGATCATGATCACCGGAAGCTCCGGCCAGCGATGCCGGACCTCGCACAGCACCTCGATGCCGTCCATACCGGGCAGCATGTAGTCCAGCAACAACAGGTCGGCAGGGGTTTTCCCCATCTGTTCCAGCCCGTCCTGGCCGTCGTAGGCCACCATGGCCTCGTACCCCTCAGACTCCAGCAGGGTGGTCATCATCTCGCCAACTGCCGGCTCGTCGTCGATGATCATTATTTTCTTGCTCATCAGCTCTCCATGATTGATATATGGAACTATCTGCCGCCCCTTAAGCAGGACATCAGTATATAACAATAATTTTTATAAAGTCAAGCTTTTTTTAATACGATCAATATCCGCCCGGAACGTCTGCTGTATGAAGTTGTTTCCGAAGCCATGGCTTTTACCATTGACAGAGGGGATAAAAAGCAATAATATTAACCATTACGCCCTAGGTTAATAAATATTTATAAAAAAAGATAACCCTTTACAAGGAATTATTTAATGAAAGACATCATCAAAAGACTCACCGAGACCTACGGCCCGTCCGGCAGCGAGGGCAAGATCAGGGAGCAGATCAAAAAGGAGATCCGGGGGCTGGCCGACCAGGTCAGCACCGATGTGCTGGGCAACCTGATCGCAATCAAGAAGGGTAAGGGCTCCCGGGTGATGGTGGCGGCCCACATGGACGAGATCGGATTCATCATTACCCATATAGATAAGAACGGCTTCCTGCGCTTCTCCAATATCGGCGGGATATATCCCTACAATATCATCGCCCAGCGGGTGGTCTTCGAAAACGGCATCATCGGCACAATCAACGAGGAGCGCTCGGAGAAGCCGACCGACCCCAGGCGGCTGGACCGGATGTATATCGACATTGGTGTCAAGGATCATAAAGAAGCCTCGGCCAAGGTGTCGGTGGGCGACGTGGCCGGGTTTCACCGGGCCTGCGAATTCTTGGGAAACAGGGCTATAGCCAAATCCATGGATGACCGGATCGGCTGCGCCATCATGATCGAGGTCATGAAACAGCTCAAGAAAAGCCCCAACCAGATATATTTCGTCTTCACCACCCAGGAGGAGGTGGGGCTGCGGGGTGCCACCACCGCCGCTTTCGGGGTAGCCCCGGACCTGGGGATAGCGGTGGACATCACCGGGGCCTTCGACACCCCCGAGGAGAAGCCCAAGCTGCCGTCGGTGCTGGGCAAGGGGACCGCCATTAAGATCAAGGACGCCGGGATGCTGGCCCACCCGGCAGTGAAAAAACTGCTGGTGGATACCGCCAAGGCCGGCAGGATCCCCTACCAGTTTGACATTCTGGAGGGCGGCACCACCGACGGGTCGGTAATCAACAAGACCCGGTCCGGCATACCCACCGGGGTGCTGTCGGTGCCCACCAGGTATGCCCACTCGGCCTCGGAGATGGTGGATATGGTCGACGTTAAAGCCACGGTGGACCTGTTGGTCAAACTGCTCTCATCTAACCTCAAAGCCAAGGGGTTCTAAGCCAAGATTTGTTAACTCTATATTTGTTATTATCTAAAAAATGAAAAAACGGGAACGCTATATATCATTCATAATCGCGCCGCATCACAAGGCCCCGCCATGGCAGATGGATATCTCCTATACCAACCTGAAGCGCATCGCCATTCTGCTGGCCGGATTTCTGCTGCTAGCGATATTTTTCATGGTCAATTACGGCCATATTTTCTGGCGGGCCAGCCAGTATGAGATAATGAAAAATAGAACCCGGGAGGTTGAAGAGAAATTCAGCGAGCTGCGAGAGCTGAAACAGGAGCTCTCCGACCTAAAAAGAACCGAGGTAAAATTACAACACATGCTGGGCATCTCCCAGCAGCCGGTCCTGCTTTCCTTGAACGACATTACCCGGAACACCTCGTTAAATGCCTCGATTGCCGGAGAACCGGCTCCCTTGAGCAGCCCCAAAGATACGGTATCCTTGAGCATCGAGCGCTCGACCCCCAGCATCATGCCGGTCAAGGGATGGATCTCGGCAAAAATAGGAGCCAATCATAATGGCATTGATATCGCCGCCCGGGAGGGCGACCCGGTGGTGGCGGCGGCCGACGGCATAGTCATCTTTGCCGGATGGGATAATTATTTCGGCAACAAGGTGGAGATAGCCCACGGCCAGAAATTCAGCACCATGTATGGCCACAACGCCAAACTATTTGTCAAAGAAAAACAGATCGTCAAACAGGGGCAGGTGATCGCGCTGGTGGGCTCCACCGGGCAAAGCTCCGGCCCCCACCTGCATTACGAGGTCCGGATCAACGGCAAACCGGTCGATCCATCCTATCACTGGATAAATCATTGACAGCGCCTTAAAATTTCTCTTGACAATCTCGGATTAACCTGATATATTTACTGGGCTGACAAATAAATACGTATCCCCTTTATGAAATCGCGGACTTTATTTCCGTGATTTCTTTTTCTTTTTATAGCCATCCTGTGGAAAAGTGTGTGGATAACTCCATCCCGGCGGTGTTTCGTATTAAGTCCTTGTTAAATCAAAAATTAGCCCCAACTATGGCCATGTGGATAAATAATAAATCAACTGTTGAATATTTGTGTTACTTGTTTTAATGCAACACCTTGTGCTGATCGACCACCTGTGGATAAATCTGTTAAGAACTTAAAAACTGCATCACCATTAATGTAATAAGCCACAACCCTCAACAACCCTTAAAAACACTGCCTTTCTGATTGTGGATATCCTATGAACCAACAAATACAAGCGCTGTGGGCCCAGTCCCAGGACAGGATCAAGGAACGGATAGGTTCCCAGAGTTTTGACACCTGGATAAAGCCTCTGACCGCCCTGACGGTTGGCGAGGACAGCCTGACCCTCAAGGTTCCCAACCACTTTTTTGTGGAATGGCTGGGGCAGCATTACCTTAATATGATGAAAGAGGTGGTCTCGGATATTTTTCATAAGCCCCTTTCCATAGTCCTGGTCCCTCCGGTGGGAGAAACCCAGGCCGCCGCCCGTCAAAAACCGGAGAGAACCGAATTCGTCCCGGCCCAGCCGACCAGCGAGAGCGGCCTCCGGGAGAGATATATCTTCGATACCTTCGTCATAGGAAAAAGCAACGAGTTCGCCTACGCCACCGCTTTCGCCACCGCCCAGGATCCCGGCAAACTGTACAACCCTCTGTTCATCTACGGGGGGGTGGGGCTGGGAAAGACTCATCTGATGCAGGCCATTGGCCATTTCACCAAGCGCAAGAGGCCAAAGGCCCGGGTGCTGTATATTCCGGCCGAGAATCTGATGAACGACTTGGTCTATGCCATTCAGAACCGCAAGATGCTGGAGTTCAAGAACCGTTATCGTTCGCTGGATATTCTGCTGCTGGACGACGTCCAATTCCTGTCCGAAAAATCCGGCCTGCAGGAGGAGATATTTCATACTTTCAACTCGCTGTATGACGCCCGCAAACAAATCGTCCTGACCTCCGACCGGCCGCCCAAGGATATCTCTCATCTGGAGGAGCGCTTGGTATCCCGCTTTCAAAGCGGCCTGGTGGCCGACATCCAGGCTCCGGATCTAGAGACCCGGGCGGCTATTCTCAAAAAGAAGGCCGAGCTGGACGGCCTCTCCATCCCCAACGATGTCATCTATTTCATCGCCGCTTCGGTGAAATCCAACATCCGTGAGCTTGAAGGGGCATTGATAAGAGTGGTGGCTTTCTCCTCGGTGTCGGACCAGGAGCTGACGGTTGATTTTGCCCGGGAGGTCCTCAAGAACATTATCTCCCAAAAATCCCGCCTGATATCCATCGAGCTTATACAGAAAATAGTGGCCAACTACTATTCCATCCCCGAAGAGGCCCTCAAGTCAAAAAGAAGGATCAAAAAGCTGGTGCTGCCCCGGCAGCTGGCCATGTACCTAAGCCGGGAGCTAACCGCGGCCTCACTCAACGATATCGGCAACCGCTTCGGCGGAAAGGACCATACCACGGTGCTGCATGCCATATCCAAGATAAAGAAAATGATAGCCTCAGACGATGAGATAACCTCCCAGGCCGAGAGGATAACTGAGTTGATCAACGGTGGATAGAATATTAATTTCTTTATTTTAACCCACCTGCCTGTTGACCACTGTTGACAACACCTCCAGATATCAACAGCTGATCAAAAACATATCCCCAGGATATACATTCTTTAATTTTTTCAACAGCATCGCTTTATATCAAACCGTCAACAATATCAAGATTTACTATTGACTTTTATTATAATTTAGATATATCATATATTAGTTCTTAAGTATAAATTTAAAACCAGAAATTTGGAGCCGGTATCAAATGAAATTTTCCGTTAACCAGGAGAAACTTTTCACCTGCCTACAGAGCCTGATTGGGGTGGTGCCGACTAAGAGCACTTTTCCGGTTCTGAACAATATCCTGATAGAGGCTAACAACAATAAACTGAAATTATCGGCCACCGATCTGGAGATAGCGGCTGTGACCCAGATAGAGGCCCAAACCGCCAGCAACGGTTCCATCACCGTGCCGGCCAAGCAATTCTTCGAGATAATCAAACAGCTGCCGCCATTAAATGTGGATTTTGAGGTCACCGGCAATAAAGTAACCATCAAATGCGACCGCAGCCGCTTCAATATCATCGGCCTGCCCAAGGAGGACTTTCCTAAGATACCGGAGATCAGTAAGGAAAAGAGCGTCAAACTTGGCAGCGGAATACTGCAGAACATCATCAAGAAGACCCTATTCGCGGTGTCCACCGACAGCTCCCGTCCCGACCTGTGCGGGGTATTCCTGCAGATGAGCGGCGACAAACTTAAAGTTGTCACCACCGACGCCCACCGGCTGGCCATGCTGGAGACCATGATCCCGCCTATCTCCCAGAACAGCGAGCTGCTGTTGTCTCCTAAGGGCCTGAACATCGTCAATCGGATGCTGCCCGGCTCGGATACCGAGATCACCCTGCGGTTTGATGACAGCTATTCTCAGTTCAGTTTTGAGGACACCCAAGTCTATGCCCGGCATATCGAGGGCCCCTACCGGGATTACGAGAAGGCCATCCCTAAGACCAACAAAAAGACCCTGACCGTCAACGTGGACCTGCTGACCGCGGCGGTGCGCCGGGTGGCTATATTGTCCGATACCTTTACCCATCAAATCAGGCTTTCCTTAAAGGCCGACAGCATAGAGCTCTCCAGCCAGACGGTGGATATCGGCGAGGCCAGAGAGACCATCGCCGCAGTGTTCAAGGGCGAGGATATGGAGATAGGATACAATGCCAGCTACCTGCTGGACATCATCAAGAACGTGGATTCCGAGGAGATGATCTGCTCCCTGAACACCTCATTGTCGGCCGCCCTGATCAATCCGGCCAAGCAGGCTGAGGACTATAGCCTGATGTACCTGCTGATGCCCATCAGGCTTCCGGAATAGAGAGAAAAATAATTACCCAAAAAAGGAAGTAAGCCTTTTGGCCGGGCGCCGGATTTATTACTTCCTTTTTTTTAATCCGAAATCAAATCAATTACAGGTGAATATTGGCCGCTGAGCAGAATATAAAACCCCAGGAGACCAGCCTCTACGAGGTGATAGATCTGTTATGGAGAAGGAAGACCCTGATCCTGGTCTGCCTGGCCGGGATATTGCTGCCTATCATCATCGCCAACTTCACCCTGCCGCCGGTCTACGAGAGCCAGACCACCATCATCTTCGAGCAGAGCCGGGAGCCTATTGCTGCTTTCGATGTTTCCGATGCCTTCAGCCGCAAGAGCTACATCGTCAACCAGATTGAGGAGATCAAGGCCCGGACCCTGGCCGAGGAGGTGGCCCAGAAGCTGGACCCCGAGACCGCCGCCGAGATACTTAAGGACCAGGACCGGGGGTTATCAGAGGAGGGCCGGTATCAAATTTTATCCCAGCGGATAAAGAAGGGCATCTCGGCCGAGCCCATCCGGGACTCCGACGTGATCCTGATAAAATTCCAGGGGCCCACCCCGGCCAGCGCGGCCCGGGCGGTCAACCTGGTGGCCGAGACGGTCAAGGAACGCAGTTCCAAGGTCAAGAGGGAGCAGGCCTCATCCACCAGAAAATTCATCGAGGTCCAGCTGCCGGCGGTGGAGGCCGGGCTGGCCAAGGCCGAGGATGCCATCAAGGGATTCAAGTCCCGCAATCAGGTGGTATCGCTGTCCGACGAGGCCCGGGAGGTGCTGTCCCGGATGACGGAGATAGACAAGATGTACGCCGTTACCGTTACCCAAAAGATGGCCCTGGAGAAAAAGTTGGAAGCCATCTACTCCAAATTAGATTATAAAGCAGATTTCTCCGATGGCGGCAGTAAAATGACCTCCGGTGCGGTGGCCGACTCTCTAAGGAAAAGCCTGCTGGACCTGCAGATCGAGGCCACCCAGCTTTCCATCAAGGGCTACCTGCCGGAACACCCCCAGATACACAAGCTGAACAAACAGATCGAGGCCACCAAGAATAAGCTGGTGGAGGAGCTGGCCAACATCAATAAAGGGGGCCTGGCCAAGCCTATGCCGGAGATGTCCGACTTGCTGGCCCAGATACCGCCCCTGCAGATAGAGCTGATCTCCCTGGAGGCCCGGGAGCTGGCCATCAGGGATTTCAGCACCGGCTACGAGAGCGACCTCTCCAAGCTGCCCTACAAGGAGCTGGAGCTGACCCGGCTGCTGCGGGCCAAGGATGTCAACGAGAACATCTATAAGATGCTGCTGGAGAAATACGAGGAGGCCAAGATCACTGAGGCCGGCAAGATCGGCAATGTCCGGGTGATCGACCCGGCCAAGGAACCCCTGAGTCCAATAAAACCCCGCAAGGCGTTGAATATCTTGATCGGCCTGGTGGTGGGGCTGGTGCTGGGGGTGGGCCTGTCATTCTTCCTGGACTCCATGGACAATTCGGTCAAGACCGCCGAGGAGATAGAGACCAATTTCGGGATACCGGTGCTGGGCCTAATTCCCAGCATTCAGTCAGAAGGCTCACGCCGGAAAAAGAAAAACGGCCAGGACGAGATAACAAAGATTGCCTCCACATTGGTGACCAAATACACCCCCCGCTCGCCCATCTCCGAGGCCTACCGGGCCATCCGGACCAACATCCAGTTCTCCAAGATCGATGCCCCACTGCGCTCCATCGTGGTGACCTCGGCCGCGCCATCGGAGGGCAAGTCCACCACCGTGGCCAACCTGGCCTTCACCACCGCCCTGGCCGGGGCCAAGACCCTGCTGATAGACGCCGACCTGCGGCGCCCGGTGGTCCATTCGCTATTCGGGCTGGAGCGGGAGCCGGGGATGACCAACATTCTGGCCGAGCGGCTGGCCCCGGAAAAGGTGATCAAGCCCTCCGGGGTGGAGAACCTGGACATCCTGACCTGCGGGGCCATCCCGCCAAACCCCTCGGAGCTTTTAGGCTCCCAGAGGATGAAAGAGCTGGTCAATCAGCTTAAAGGGAAATACGATCTGATATTGTTCGACAGTCCGCCGGTGATCACCGTTACCGACACCGCGGTGCTGTCCAACCAGGTGGAGGGGGTGGTGCTGGTGGTGCTCTCCCACGGCACCGACCGCCGGGCTTTGGCCCGGGCAAAATCGCTTCTTACCAATGTCAACGCCAATATTCTGGGTTCGATCCTCAATAAAATAGACCTGACCGGGATCGGCTCAAGCTATGATTATTACTATCACTATCATTATTACTACTACAGCGACGACGGCCAAAAGGTCAAACGCAAAGGGCGGTTCTGGGATATCCTGCGTCCGGGGGGAAAGCGGGGGTAGCCAGTGGCCGAGTTGCCGGTGTTTCGATACATTCCTTCGGAACACTCAACGGCCGGCAGTATCGAGGCTACTGGCTAGGATCCGGACCCCACCCCACCCTCCCCTAAAGCATTAGAAGAGGGAATAATTTACCTCAGCGTCTCTGCGGTGAAAAAACTTCGCAACAATCATACAATAACTTTTATATAACAAGAAATGTCTGACATCAAAGTAGCGGTAGTAGGCTGCGGCCAGTGGGGAACGAACCAGGTCCGGACCTATGCCAGCTTACCAGGGGCTTCTTTAGCCTGGCTGGTGGACGCCAGCCCCAAGAATCTTCAGCGGGCTAAAAATTTTTCCGAGACCGCCAAAACGGCCGGGGAGCTTAAAGAGGCCCTGCAGGACAAAGATCTCCAGGCGGTGGTGATCGCCACCAATTCCGAATCGCACCATGCCCTGGCCAAAATGTCTTTAGAGGCCGGCAAGCACGTGATGGTGGAGAAACCCCTGGCCCTCAATGTCAAGGATGCCAAGGAGCTGGTGAAGATCGCCAAAGACAAGGACCTGATACTGATGACCGGCCACCTCCTGCTGTACCATCCGGCGGTCAGGTATTTGAAGGAACTGGTGAATAGCGGCGAGCTGGGCCAGATCCTCTATCTGTACTCCACCCGGGTCAACCTGGGAGCCATCCGCAAGAACGAGAATGCCCTATGGAGCCTGGCCCCCCACGACATCTCGGTGATGCTCTATTTGATGGACCAGAACCCGGACAAGGCACTGGCCAACGGAAAATGTTTTCTGCAGAAGGACATCGAGGACGTGGTGTTCTTCTCGCTGGATTTCCCCGGCGGGCAGGTGGCCCAGGCCCAGGTATCGTGGCTGGATCCCCACAAGATCCGCAAATTCACGGTGGTGGGGAGCAAGAAGATGGTGACATTCGACGACATGGAGGCCACCGAGAAGATCCGGATCTACGACAAGGGGGTCAATCAGGAGAAACGCTATGGCAGTTATGACGAAGTGCTGACCCTGAGGGACGGCGATATTCATATTCCGTATTTTAAGATGCAGGAGCCGCTGAAGATAGAAGCCGGGCATTTTATAGAGTGCATTAATGAGCATAAAAAACCGTTGAGTGACGGGCAGAACGGGCTGGACGTGGTGAAGATACTGGCGGCGGTGAGCCTTTCGCTGAAAGAGGAACGAGCGGTTAAGATATAAAAATGACAAGCATTCGGAACCGATATAACTGAATAATGTTTTTTTGCCGGTCTTACGACCGGTTTTTTTATTGCCCAGACAATTTAGGTAGATTGCTTCACTTCGGTAGCCATTCAAGGTGCCGGGCTCAGTGCAGGCTCTTGCCAGGCGTGGATGTCTTTTCGCAATGACACGGGGTTCAGCGGGGCGGTAAAGGGGGCGGGTCTGAGACCCGCCCCTACGATAATCCCGATTAGAGGCAGGACATACCTATGCTTCTGCGGCAAAAACCAGATTGCTTCACTTGTCAGCCCCCGGTGTCTTTTCGCAATGACATGATACTAAAGGACAAAAATCTTTGTGTCTTGAGAACCATTAGTAAAAAAATATACGTGAACCCCGTAAAAGCGGGGGTGCCTTGGTGGTTGAAACCCCCGTCTGTTATTGCCCAAAATTTATACATATTTAATACTTGCTTTAAACCGGTTGTTGTTATAAAATAAGATGTTAAAACATTTTTGTCAAACCACTTAGACAATATAATCAATAATAATACCTTTTCAGGGAGGGATGCCATGCCTGCGCCAAAAAAGAAAAAGACCATACACGGGGCCGTCTCCCGCCGGACCGCCCTGATGCCCACCGCCAAGAGCGAGCTCTCCAGCCTCAAGATGAAGCTGAAGGTGCTCCAGCGGGTCAACGAGATCGCCGCCAGCACCTTCGATGTCCAGCCTCTTTTAGACCGGGCCATGGACCTGGTGACAGAGATCGCGCCCTCCGAGGCCGGGTCATTACTGTTATTGTCCTCCGATCGCACAACTTTGAAATTCTCCATCGTCAAGGGACCGGCCGCCCCCAAGCTGGAGGGGCTGGAAGTTCCTGTCGGGCAGGGCATCGCCGGCTGGGTGGCCAAGACCGGCATCCCGCTGATCGTCAATGACGTGGCCTCCGAGCCCAAGTGGAAGAAGGAGATCGCCGACAATGTGGAGTTCCCCACCCGCAGTATCCTGTGCGTGCCCTTAAAATCGCGGGCCGAGGTGATCGGGGTGGTGGAGCTGATCAATAAGCTGAGGGACGAGGACTACAACGACGACGACCTGGAGATCATTGAACTGCTGGGAGCCCATCTGTCCACCCTAATAGAGAACAGCCGGCTGTATTCCGAGGCCCGGGAGAAGGTGGAGCGCATCTCCGCCATGGCCGAAACATCGGCCTTGATCTCCTCTTCATTAGACGTCAAACGGGTGCTGGAGACGGTGATGACGGTGGCCAAGGACGTCATCGATGCCGAGGCCTCATCCATATTTTTATATGACGAGGAGAAGCACGAGTTCTTCTTTGAGATCGCCACCGGCGATGCCGGCGATGCGGTCAAACAGATACGGGTGCCGTGGGGCAAGGGGATGGTGGGCTGGGCGGCCGAGCATATGCAGACCCTGCTGGTGCCGGACGTCACCAAGGATCCCCGCTTCTATTCCAAGGTGGACGAGAAATCGAAATTCATCACCCGCAACGCCATCACCGTGCCCTTAAAGCCCAAGAATAAGCTGATCGGGGTGGCCCAGGTGCTCAATAAGAAGGGCGGGCTGTTCTCTCTGGAGGACGTGGAGCTGTTCGAGACCCTGGCCCGCCAGGCGGCGGTGGCCATCGAGAACGCCAGTCTGTACACCGACCTGCAGGAATTATTCTTAAACTCGATCCGCACCGTGGTCAGCCTGATAGACGCCAAGGACGACTACACCGCCGGCCATTCCTCTCGGGTTACCCAGTACTCGCTGATGATCGCCGATCAATTGGGCTTCGGGCCTGAGGATCGCAAGCGGTTGGAGCTGGCGGCCCTGCTACACGACGTGGGCAAGATCGGGATGCCGGACGCCATCTTAAAGAAACCTTCCGGCCTGACGGCAGAGGAATTTGCCATCGTCAAGGACCACCCCAACAAGGGGGCCGAGGCCCTGGAGCCCATCAAGCAGATGAAGGCCATCATCCCCGGGGTGCGCTATCACCACGAGAAATTAGACGGCAAGGGATATCCGGCCGGCCTGTCCGGCGAACAGGTGCCGCTGGATGCCCAGATCATCTGCGTGGGGGATTCATACGACGCCATGAACTCCGACCGGCCCTACAGGAAAGGGCTGGGGATGGAGGAATCGGTCAGACGTCTGCGCCAGGACAGCGGGACCCAGTTCAATCCCAAATTAGTGGAGGCTTTCGTCAAAGCACTGGAGGAGGATAAATGAGCAATGCCCTAAGAAGCAAAAAAACCACCGGAGCTTTGGTGGGAATCGCCGTGGTGGCCGTGGTGCTGGCGGTCTCATATTTATGGCCCGGCCTGTTCCAGGGGATGGAGAATAAAACATATGATCTGCGCTACCGCTTAAGGGTGGGCCAGATGGGCGAACAGGACATCGATGATGTGGTGATCGTTGATATTGATGAGACATCACTGGCCCAGCTAGGCAGATTCTATAATTGGCCCCGGCTGTATCATGCCAAGGTGGCCGATTATCTGGCCCAGGGCGGCGCGGCGGCGGTGTCCTTCGATATCCTGTTCATGGAGTCCGACAGCCTGACCCCCAATATGATCCAGCTCTATCAAGACACCAAGACGGAGCAGATTCAGGAAAAATTATTATTATTGACGCCCAAGAAACAAAAGATCTTACCGCCGGCGGAGGTAATCCAAACGGTGCTGGAGGCCTGGGGATACGATCAGGATTTCGGCGCGGTGACCGGGCAGTCGGGAATCGCTTATTTTCCCTTCTACTTGTCCACCGGGGAGCCTAACGACAGCTCGGACCTCAGCACCCGGAGGTGGGTTTACTCCTTCCCTGCCGAAGTTACTGAAAAATATAAATATATCATGTCTTCCGGGGATCTCTATCAGGTGGCCACCCTCTCACCTCCGGTTCCGACCCTTTTGGAATCGGCCCGGGGGACCGGGTATTACAACATCGAGCCGGATGATGACGGGGTAACCCGCCGCCAGCCCCTGTTCCTGGCCCTCAATGACCGCAATTACGCCTCGATGGACTTCCAGATCGTGCTGGACATACTGGGGATCAAAAAAGAAGAGGTAACGGTAGAATTGGGTAAGTATATCCGGGCCGGGGATAAATTAAAGATTCCCATAGACCAGAACGGCAGGATGTTGATAACCTACTTCGGGCAGTACAAGAAATTCCGCTATATCTCATATTCCGATGTCCTGACAGAGAATGTACCGGCCGAATATTTCAAGGATAAGATCGTAATCATCGGGGCCACCGCTGCCGGTTTAATGGATCTGCGGGTGGTGCCCTTCTCAAATATCTTTCCTGGCCCGGAGATCCACGCCAGCATCATGGAGACCATGCTGTCGGGAAAATTCGTGCAGGTTATTCCCTGGCACATACAATTGGCCATGCTGATAGCCTTCGGCCTGCTGACGGTGTTTGTCTCCCTGCGCTTCAAGCCGGTTATCGCCGGCCTGGTTCTTTTCGCGCTTATGGCATTTTATCTAATAGCCGCCAACTGGGTGTTTGAAAGGTCGCTGCTCTGGATAGAAATGGTACGGCCCCTGGCGGTGGTGCTGTTCACCAACATGGCCATTCTGGGCTACCGCTACCTGACCGAGGAGAAGCAGAAGGTCTGGATCAAGAACATGTTCCAGGGCTACATGTCCAAGGATCTGGTGGACAAGATCATGGCCAACCCCGATCTTCTGCTGATGGGCGGCGACAAGAAGGAGATCACCGTCTTCTTCTCGGACATCAGGGGCTTCTCCTCGTTCTCGGAAAAATTAGGCACCCCGGAGCGGCTGATCGCCCTGATCAACGAATACCTGGGCAACATGTCGGACGTGGTGCTGGAGCACGGCGGATACATCAGCAAGTACGAGGGTGACGCCATCATGGCCTTCTGGGGCGCCCCCACCGATGATCCCCAGCACGCCGAGACCTGCATCAAGTGCGTCTGGGCCATGAATCAGCGGCTGAAAGTTCTCAACGCCGACCTGGCCAAACGGCAGATGCCCAATCTGTTCACCCGGTTCGGAATCAACACCGGCCAGGTGACGGTGGGCAACGTGGGTTCGGAGCGCAAGAAATCATACACCGCCATGGGCGACTCGGTTAACCTGGGTTCGCGCTTAGAGGGGGCCAACAAGGAATACGGCACCGCCATCATGATCTCGGAGTTCACCTACGCCAAGGTCACCGGGCTGTATCCGGTCCGGGAGCTGGACCTACTGAGGGTGGTGGGCAAGGAACAGCCGGTGCGGGTGTACGAACTGCTGGGCTTGTCCGAGGCCGACGTGCCGGAGAAGAAGAAGCAAGCGGTGGAGATCTATTTAAAGGGCTTGGCGGAGTACCGGGCCAAGAACTGGGATGGTGCTATCGCCCTGTTTCAGCAGGCCCTGGAGGTGGACCCCGAGGACGGGCCCAGCCAGACCTATATCGGGCGCTGCGAGGACTTCAAGGTCCTGCCCCCGCCGGAGAACTGGGACGGCGTGTTCGTGATGAAGACGAAATAGATTATGGTGAATGGATTACGGATCACAGGGGACGATGGGTTTATTAATGGTCATTGCGAGAAGACAGCAGAACCGGGCAAATGAAGCAATCTGAAAAACTACTATCCTTTTTATCCCCTCGTTGATCAAGGAGGGGACAAAGGGGTGGTCTAAAATGCTTGGAGTATTAATGCATGACGCAGAGACATAACAAACCGGAATATAAACCGGTAAGAAAATATCTGCGCAATAATTCAACCCAGGCTGAGATAATCCTCTGGCGATTTTTAAAGAAAAAACAATTGAACGGTTTGAAGTTCCGGCGCCAGCATAGCATCGGCGGGTTTATAGTTGACTTTTATTGTCCCGAAAAGAGACTGGCCATAGAGTTGGACGGTGACGTTCATGAGGTGGAGAGGCAGGCGGGTTATGATAAAGCCAGGCAGAAAGCCATAGAGGCGCTGGGGATAAAAATATTAAGATTTGCCAACGAAGAGGTCATTGAAAACATTGAGGGCGTCATAAAAGCAATAGCGGCGAAAGCTGATTGACCACTCCCTACCCCCTCCTTGAATAAGGAGGGGATGATAAAAGCGTGAATGTTGTGAGGGCAATATGAAAAAAGTAATTTTTATTACATGTCTACTTTGGCTTAATGGTGTTTTATTGTATGCTCAACAAACCGATACTACTTTGATAAAAACCGACACCTTGCCAAAGTATGGGACTTTAAAAGTGATTGTTTTGGATTCTGATACCAAAGAGTTCTTACCGGGAGCAATGGTTATACCGCAAGGATTTGGAGATACAGTATTCACGGATATTAACGGCATATGTATAATAAAAGAAGTTATTTCCGGTAACTATAGATTGTTTGTAAAAATACCGACCCACTTCATTTTGTTAACAGATCAATTTAAAGTGGAAAATAATTTATTAACAAGGATTAAAGTTAAACTAAAACATGATCCCAAGGCACCTATTAATCAGGCTGCAGACGATATGGCAGATAATGTACCAATGATACAAAGGGATAAAACGTCATCTTATCGCGTTTACACTGAAGAAGAAATAAAACGATACCCCAGCAAACCGTAATATTTACAGGAACAAACCATTACAATGATCCCCTCCTTGATCAAGGAGGGGACAAAGGGGTGGTCTAAATATCAATCTGACAAATAAATGACGACCGACAAAAGCCAGACTTACGACGTATTAAAAATACCCGATTTCCGAAAATTCCTGTTCGGTAGGTTCTTTGTCACCATCTCCATCCAGATGACCGCGGTCATCGTGGGCTGGCAGATCTACCAGATAACCAAGGACCCCATGGCCCTGGGCCTGGTGCCGTCCCTGTTGTTCAACAGCGGGATGACCCTGGCGGTGGCCGCCGCGGGGGCTAAACTGGCGCCCAAGCTGAGGGAGCATATGGAAAAGACAGAATAACTCTGCCCCGGAGGCACAGAGACACGGCGGTGTGGGTAGGTAACGCCTAAAGGGAGATTAAAGACAATGAAAAAAATATTTACCTTTTGTTTTATTGTTTCTACAATAGCGTTTTCGCCGGTTATTGCAGGTGCTGACTCAACAGGCTATTTTACTGGGTATGTAATTGATGCTAAGACAAAAGAGCCCATGGTTGGCGCTGTTGTTCAAATTATTGGCACCAAGATGGGCGCCAATACCAACATGGACGGAAGGTTTGTGATTGTGGATGTTCCGATGGGAATATATTCCCTGGAGATCAGGACGATGCTTTATTATACAAAGACAGTCAAGGATGTTAAACCGACTATGTTGGCACTAAAGGATTCTTTAATTCCAGATACATTGACAGGATGTGTTAAAAATATAAACGTGGATAAAGAGGTAATATCTCAAAGAAAGAGATACTTTGCAATTAAAGTTACCAATCAAAGCGGCAGATTAGATACTATCACGGTGTGGCCTTTTAATAAGGATGATATGGAAAAGTGGGTAAAAGCCTGGAATCATTCACCAACACCAAGAATAAAAAACCCGGATGAAACCCAAACAATACGGACATGGAATGAAAAAGAGATAAAAAGGATGCCCGGGAATTAATGGTAAGCATTACAACTAACCTTATTGTGAAGTACACTCAGCCTGACAGAAAATTGTCACACTGAGAGGACGTCTCGCCCGACAGGCTGAAGTGTGTAAATAAATATTAAAATCGGTCACCCATTCGGATTGACTAACAAGAAGTCTGCCTCAGGGTGACAGTACCAGAAATAAAGGAGCAGATACAATAAATGTCTAACCAACCATACCAGGTCAAATTGGAGATCTTCGAGGGTCCCCTGGACCTGCTGTTATACCTCATCCGGCAGGAGGAGCTGGACATCTACGACATTCCCATCGCCCGGATCACCCAGCAGTACCTGGAATACATCGAGATCATGAAGGCCCTGGACATCGACCTGGCCGGGGAGTTCCTGGTAATGGCCGCCACCCTGCTGAAGATCAAATCCAAACTCCTCCTGCCGCATCACGTGGAGATCGAGGGCGAGATGGAGGATCCCCGCAAGGACCTGGTGCGCCAGCTGCTGGAATACAAGAAATTCAAGGAGGCCGCCTCCCGCTTAGAGGACCGCGAGGAGGTGCAACGGCTGATGTTCCCCCGGCCCAAAGGGGCCATCGAGAAGCAGGAGGAGGTCCAGGCCGAACCGCCGGTGCCGGAGGTGGGGCTGTACGAGCTGTTGTCGGCCTTCCGGCAGGTGGTGGAGCGGATAGACAAAGTGAGGCTCTACGAGATTGTGGGCGAGGACATCACCATCGAGGACCGGATAGACTTCATACTGAAGCAGGTGATGGAAAACGAGCAGATGAATTTCAGCGACCTGTTCGCCGGAGAACGGAGGAAGCTGGTGATAGTAGTCACTTTCTTCGCCCTGCTGGAGCTGATCCGGCTGGGCCGGGTGAGGGTGGTGCAGGACGCCTTGTTCGGAGAGATAATAATCCGGAAGGCCGGAGGGCAGATGGCCATCAAGCCCGAAAGCCAATGAAAAGCTGAATGAAAAAAACATCCCGAGCGTTATATCTGCTTTTGGCCCTAGCGCTGTCGTCGCTCACCTTCGGCCAGGGCATAGACGACCAGGAGGACGCCCTCAAAGAGGTCAAACGCAAACTGACAGAAGCCCGGGCCCGGGCCTCGGAGCTCAAGGGGCAGGAGAAAGGCATCCTGGGCCAGTTGGAGCGAACCTCGGAGCAGGTCCGCTTGACCCGGCAGGTATTATCGGCCCTCCGGCAGAAGGAAACCCGCCTGAACAAGGACCTGAAAAGCCTGGGGGAGCAGCTGCTGACCACCGAATCACAGCTGGTCAAACAGGAGGCTCTGATGGCCGTCCGCTTAAGGGAGATGTATAAAAAAGGCGGCCTGTACCAGTGGGAGGTTCTGGTTTCGGAGCGGTCCTTTGCCGATATGGCCAAAAGGTACAAGTACATGAGCCTGATAACCGAACAAGACCGGAAGCTCTATAACAACATCGACGGCAAGAAGCGTCTGATTGTTCAGGACAAACAGGAGCGGGAGAGCAAGCTGATGACCCTGGCCCAGGTCAAAGGCGAGACCGAACGGGAGGCGTCCAACCTGAGTGCTGATGAGGCCAAGCAGAAGAAATTGTTAAGCCGAGTTCAGCGGGAGAAATCATCCAAGGAGGCGCTGGTCAAGGAGCTCCAGGAGGCCGCCAGGAAACTGCAAAAGATAATCGACCGCCTGGAGAAGGAACGTAAAGCAGAACTGGCCCGCAGCCACAACTCCCATGTACCGGCGGCTCCCAGCTATCTGGAGAGGAACCAGGGCTCGCTGAACTGGCCGGCCGATGGAAAACTGTACTCCAGCTTCGGCCTGAAGAAACACGAAAAATACAACACCTATATCCAGAATAACGGAATAGACATCCTGTCGGCCACCGGGGCTCCGGTGCGGTCGGTGGCCGCCGGCAAGGTGGTCTACGCCGAGAGATTCATTGGCTACGGCAACGTGGTGCTGATAGACCACCAGTCGGGTTTCTATACCCTTTATGGAAACCTGAGCGATATCCTGGTGGCCACCGGATCCCGGGTGGAGATCTTCCAGCAGATCGGGACGGTGGGTGGCTCGGTGGACGGCCCCATCCTGCATTTCGAGGTCCGTAAAGGCGGCAAGCCGGTGGATCCCCTGCAATGGTTGAACAAGAAACGATAATTAGTTGTTTAAAGCAGAACAGATAAAGAGGATAATAAAAAGCCCCCGCTATCGGCGGGGGCTTTCTTATTCCGAGAATGTGTTTTTGCGGAAAATGTTTCTATTTCTTTCCGGCCAGCACCATCTTCCTGGTATATGGTATCAGCCCTCCGGCGTCAATGATGGCCTGCCGGGCCTGAGGCAGGGGAACGATGGGAAATTCTTTCCCCGTTGTCACGTTCCGGACGTTCCCACCCTCAACCACCAGTTCGTCGCCCTCACTGGCCTCGATGGTCGGGCAGATCACCATGTACAGGCCCACGTTGATGGAGTTCTGCAGGAATATCCGGGAAAAATTCTTGGCGATCACCTTCAGGCCCCAGCCCACCAGGCAGGAGGCGGCCTGTTCCCGGGAGGAGCCGCAGCCGAAATTCTTGTCGGCCACGATGAAGCTGCCGGGCTCGATCTGCTTGGATTTCAGCTTCTGGTTGAACGCGGCGTCGTCCACGAAGGCGAACTGGGGGGTCTCGGTGGGGAGAACCGTGGCCATAAAGCGGCCGGGATAGATGATGTCGGTGGAGATATCGGCGCCCAGTTTCAATACTACTTTACCCATGATTATTTCCTCCCTTTCTTTTTAAGACCCCGAGCCTGTCGAGGGGCGGCTTTTTTCACGGTCTTCTTGGCCGGTCTTTTGGCCACAACTTTTTTCTTGGCCTTGGGCTTAACGGTTTTGATCTTGGGCCTTTTCACAGAGACCTTGGGGGCCGGGGCCACGGTGCGGGGATCGGTGATCTCTCCGGTGATGGCCGAGGCCGCGGCGGTGGCCGCCGAGCTCAGGTAGACCTCGGCGTTGGGATTGCCCATCCGCCCCTTGAAATTCCTGTTAGTTGTGGCCAGGGCCTTGTCGCCATCGGCCAGAGCCCCCTGGTGTATGCCCAGGCAGGGGCCGCAGCCGGAGTTCATCACCACCGCGCCGGCCTTCATGAATATTTCCACATAACCCTTCTTCAAAGCCTGCTGGTAGATACGGGTGGAGGCCGGGAACACCAGCATCCGGACGCTGCGGGCCACTTTCTTGCCTTTTAAGATTCCGGCGGCTATGGCCAGGTCATCCAGACGGCCGTTGGTGCAGGAGCCGATCACGATCTGCTGGATCTTGATTCCCTTGGCGGCGCCCACCGGCCTGACATTGTCAACGGTGTGTGGGAAGGCGATTTGGGGCTCCAGTTTTGAAACGTCGATCTCCACCACCTGCTCATAAACAGCGTCGGCATCCGGGCCGAACAGTTCGGGGATGTTCTTGACCCCGGCTTCCTTTTTCAGGTAGCGCACGGTCTCGGCATCCGGCGGGACGATGCCGCCGGTGGCTCCGGCCTCAACGGTCATATTGCACAGCACCAGCCGGCCGGAGGTGGACATCTTTCTGATGGTCTCGCCGTGAAACTCTATCACCTTGAAGTTGGCGCCCTCGGCGGTCAGTTTTCCGACTAGGTGCAGAATGATGTCCTTGGGCTCGACGTATTTGGGAAGCGTCCCGTTGACCACCACCTTGATGGTCCCCGGCACCTCCACGTTCAGTATCTTGCCCAGGGCCCAGACCGCGGCCATCTCGGTGGCCCCGATGCCGAAGGAGAAGGCTCCCAAGGCTCCGTGGCTGGTGGTGTGGCTGTCGGTGCCGACGATTACCTGGCCCGGCAGGTCGTAGCCGCTCTCGGGAAGTATCTGGTGGCAGATGCCGCCCTCGTCGCCCCGGATGTCGTGGAACTTGGTGATGCCCTGCTTGGCCACGAACTCGCGGATCTTCTTCTGGTTCCCGGCGGTCTTAGAGCTCTCGGCCGGCACCCGGTGGTCGAAGATGATGGCGATCTTAGAAGGATCCCAGACCTTGGCTTCGATCCCGGTGTCCTTGTAGATCTCGTTGAATTGGTTGATCACCAGCGCGCCGTTCTCGTGGGACATGGCCAGGCTGACCTTGGGCTCGACCACATCGTTCACTTTGACCGATGCCTGGCCGACGGCCTTGGCCAGGATCTTTTGGACCATTGTCATTCCCATTACTTAACTCCTATGTAAAATGATAGTGTATTTTGTAAATAATAAGCGCTATAAATTTGACTTAAATGAGGGATAATGCCTTCTTTGCTCAAAGAGGTTATTATCTTTCTTAGCAAGTTCAGCGACCTGCGTCCCCCGTAGTGTTAATTTACATGTTTTTAAATCGTCTTTTTTGTAAGTAATCAAACCATTTTGTTCAAGAACGTCAATATCTTCTAAAAATACCGGATCATTTCTATAAGCATCAACTAAAGTTGGCCATTCTTGTGGATTAAGGAACAATTCTGAAAGAACTCTTCGATGTCCCTCGCTGTATGCGATTCTATGTATCTCAGATGTTTGGAGGAGTTCTACCACGCGTTGTTTTTTACTACCAGCAGTTGGCCCGATTTCCCGTATGATTTCTTCTGCTAGTTTTTTATTTAGTGTCTCAATATCCGTTTTAGATGCGGAACGCTCACCGAGGGTATATTTCTGTTCAAGATACTTAGAATAATAGCTATCTTCCTGCATTTCTGGGCGAAATTTTGTTTGTAGCATAAAAATGCTTAATAGAAATAAAGGTACATTAATGATAGAGGCAATAACTAATAGACCCGAAGCCCAGCTGGGGCTATTAATCTGTATTGCAGCAAATAAATAAATCCCGTCAACAATAATTAGTCCCGAAAGCCATGCAGCTAGTAATTGTATAGGTTTAGTTACTTTTTCGGGAAGAATGCGTGTGTTGTTTTTCATAAAGTAAAGCTATTATTTTAATATTCTTCACTTTGGAGGTCATTGGTTATAATATCTCAGATCGCAGCCTTTTCCTTCATGGCCGTGATCTGTTCCGCCGTGTAGCCCAACTGGGTAAGGATCTCGTTTTGGTGCTGGCCCAAAGTCGGGGGCGGGGCGTCGATTGAAGCCGGGGTGGCCGAGAACTTGGCCGACAGGTTGAACAGCTTCAGCTCGCCCAGGTCCGGGTCCTTGATGCTTTCGATGGTCTTGCGGTATTTCACCTGCTCGGCGGCCAGGGCCTTCTCTAAGCTGAAGATGTCGCCGGTGGGGATGCCCTTGGCGTTCAGCGCCTCCACCCAATAGTCGGTGGTCTGCTGTTTAAGCTTGGCCTCCAGCAGGGGGGTCAGTTCTTTTCGGTTCTTCTTGCGGGTATCCCGCTCCTGGAACCGGGGATCGGTCAGCAGTTCCGGCACGCCCAGCACGGTGGCCAGATCCTCCCACTGTTTCTGCTGGTTGGCCGCGATGTTGACGAAGCCGTCCTTGGTCACAAACATGCCCGATGGCGCGGCGGTGAAATTGTCGTTGCCCATAGCCACCGGCTGCTGTCCGCCGATCAGCAGATTGGCCGCCACCCAGCCCATCAGGGGCATGATGGAGTCCAAAAGGGCGATGTCTATGAACTGGCCCTCGCCGGTCTTCTCCCGGTAATACAGGGCGGCCATGATGGCGAAGGCGGCATTGAGGCCCCCCACCGTATCGCACACCGGGAAGCCAGCCCTAAGTGGGTGCAGGCGCTCGTCGCCGTTGACGTCCATCACCCCGGACAGGCCCTGGATGATCTGGTCGTAGGCCGGCTTGAAGGCGTCGGGCCCGGCCTGGCCGAACCCGGAGATGGCGCAGTAGACTATTTTCGGATTTATCTTTTTGATCTCGGCATAGGAGAAGCCCAAACGGTCCATCACGCCGGGACGGAAATTCTCCACCACCACGTCGGCGGTCTTTATAAGCTTACGGAAGATCTCCTTGGCCTCTTCGGCCTTCAAATTAAGCGTAATGGATTTCTTGTTGGCGTTCTGGGCCAGGAACGAGGTTCCCATCAACTTTTGATTCAGGGCCGGAACCGCGCCCAGCTTGCGGGCCAGGTCGCCGCCCTCGGGGTTCTCGATCTTGATCACCTCGGCCCCCAACAGGGCCAGGTGCATGGTGGAGAAGGGCCCGGACAGGACGTTGGTCATGTCCAGCACCCGGATGTTATTCATCATTTTTTTCGGCCTCGGCTTTATAAGTGAGCCGGACTTGAGCACGGCGCCCGGCAATTCGCGGTTAAAGAACACGGAAACCTCCTGAGCGACATCCAGCAGGCGGAACAGGTCGATGTCGGTCCGGAGCTCGGCCCGCTGCAGGGAGTGGACGAAATCCTCGGTGCCGACGTTCCCGGCCGCCACCTTGGTGAAGGGGCATCCCCCAAGTCCGCCCACCGCCGTCTCGATGTACTTCACTCCGGCGTTGATGGCGGCATAGCAGTTGGCCATTCCCAACCCATAAGTATTGTGGAAATGGCAGGCCAGTTCCACCTTGGGATCCATCTTCCGGATGGCGGAGAACAGCCGCTCCACCTGCTGGGGATTGGCGTGCCCGGCGGTGTCGGCCAGGCTGATGTTCCTGATCCCGGCCTCCAGGTATTTTTTGACCATGGCCAGCACCTTGTCTTCAGGAATGGCCCCGTCGAAGCCGCAGCCGAAGGCCGACTGCACCGAGGCCTGGACCTTCTTGCCGGCGTCCTGGGCCTTTTTAGCCATAGACAGGATCTGGCCCATGGCCTTGGTCGGGCTCATGCCGGTGTTCTTCTGGCTGTGGGTCTCGGAGGCCGAGACGCCCATGCAGAACATCTCCACCCCGCAGGCCAGCCCCCGCTCGAAACCCTTTTCGTTGAGCACCAACCCGGATAGGACGGCCTCCGGCCTCTTTTTGCCGTTCTTGGCATAGTGCTCGAACAGGGCGTCGGTGTCGGCCATCTGGGGCACCTTCACCTGATGGACGAAGGAGCCCACCTGGATGATGTCCACCCCGGAACCCATCAGATCGTCGATCCATTTGATCTTGACGTCCGTAGGCACCGGCTGTTTTTCGATCTGCAGACCGTCCCGCAGGCCCACCTCGTGAATATAAATTTCAGACATAATTTTTAATATTATAATTTGTGGTTGGTGTACTCCGCTGCCGGTCATTCCCGCGCAGGCGGGAATCCATAGAAAGGCCTGGATTCCTGCTTCCGCAGGAATGACAACCCGTGAATTGTAGGGGCGCATCGCGATGCGCCCCTACATGGTTTGTTTTATAATTTTTTGGCGATGGCCTCGGCCATTTCCAGGGTCTTGTTGGTGCCACCCATGTCGTAGGTTTTAACCTTGCCCTCCTTGATCACCTCGGCGGTGGCCTTTTCTATCTTGTCGGCTTTCTCGGTCTCGCCCAGCCAGGTCAGCATCATTTTGGCCGCCAGAATGGTGGCGATGGGGTTGCACTTGTACATCCCGGCGTATTTGGGTGCCGAGCCGTGGGTGGGTTCGAATACCGCCAGTTTTTCGCCGATGTTGCCGGAGCAGCCGAAGCCCAGGCCGCCCACCATCTGGGCGCACAGGTCGGAGACGATGTCGCCGAACATATTGGTGGCCACCAGCACCTCGTAGTTCATGGGGTTCTTCAGCAGCCACATGCAGATGGCGTCGATGTTGGCGTCGTCGCACTGGATGCCGGGGTAATCCTTGGCCACTTCCTTGCCGATCTCCAGGAACAGCCCCTCGGTGGCCCGCACCACGTTGGCCTTGTGGATAATGGTCACCTTCTTGCGGCCGTATTTCTTGGCGTATTCGAAGGCCGCCCGGATGATCCGCTCCGAACCCTTGCGGGTGTTGATCTTGCAGGTGATGGCGTACTGGTCCAGGGCCACATCCTTGAAGGCGGCGAAGCCCTTGGCGTTCTTCAGCAGGACGTCTTTGACCTCCTGGGGCACCGGGGAAAATTCCACCCCGGCGTACAGGTCCTCGGTGTTCTCCCGGAACACCACCAGGTCGATGCCCTCCTTGTAATTGATGGGATTGCCGGGGAAAGCCCTGCAGGGGCGCAGGCAGGTGTACAGGTCGAACAGCTGGCGCATCCGGACGATGGGCGAGCGGTAGACCATGCCCTTGCCCTGCAGCTCGGGAACCAGCTCCTTCTCGGCGGCCTTGACCGGCTTGGAGGTGATGGCGCCGAACATGGCGGCGTCAACCTTGCCCAACAGGTCAATGGTCCTTTGGGGGAAGGAATCGCCCTCCTTGCACCAGAACTCCCAACCGATGTCGCCGTGGATGTACTCGGCATCCAGCTTGACCTTGTCCAGCACTATCTTGGCGGCTTCCAGGGCCTCGATCCCGATGCCGTCGCCCGGCAACCAGGCTATCTTGTACTTGGCCATTTGAATAACTCCTTATGGTAATAGTGATTTACGTTGACGTGGTGTTGGAATTGGTATTTTACCTCAAAAAAAATACTGCGTCAAGCCAAAACAGAAATTACTTTGGGATTAATTTATCAGGGTCGACCATATAACCGGTCTCGTTATCAGCAGCGTCATCCAAACATGCAGTTTCCTAGACATAAAAAAGCCCTCCAACAATAGAGCAATAAAAAGCCCCGCATAAAAAGCGGGGCTTTTAAAAGCAGATGGAATTAAACGATTTTCAGACCCTCTCGATCACCATTGCAATACCCTGTCCCACCCCAACACACATGGTGCACAGCGCCCTCTTTAGATTGCTTTTCTGCAATTGGAGGGAGGCGGAGACAAGAATTCTGGCGCCGCTCATACCCAACGGATGACCAAGGGCGATGGCCCCACCCAGGGGGTTGATCCGGGCATCGTTATCGGCCAGACCCAATTCCCGGATACAGCCCAGCGCCTGTGCGGCAAAGGCTTCGTTGATTTCCAAAATGTCCATATCATTTAGCGTCAGTTTCAGCCGATCCAACAGTTTTTTTGTCGCCGGAACCGGTCCCATTCCCATTATCCTGGGGGGGACCCCGGCCGTGCTCATTCCCAGGATCTTGGCCAGGGGGGTCAGGTGGTATTTTTTTAAGGCACTCCCGGATGCCACCAGCAATGCCGCCGCCCCGTCGTTAATCCCTGAAGAGTTGCCGGCGGTGATCGTTCCTTGTGGGCGGGTTATCGGCTTAAGCTCCCCTAATTTTCCCAAGCTGACCTTCCGGGGGTGCTCATCCCTGTCAATAATTATAGGATCGCCCTTGCGCTGCGGGATATATACAGGGATGATCTCTCTTGATAATGAGCCGTCATTCTGCGCTATCTGCGCTTTCTCCTGGCTCCAGAAGGCAAATCTATCCTGGTCCTCCCGGCTGATCCCGTATTCGGTGGCGATGTTCTCGGCCGTTTCGATCATGGATTCAGTGCCGAATCTTTTTTCAAACGACTGGTTGACGAACCTCCACCCGATGGTGGTGTCATATAGCTCGATTTTCCGGGAGAACGCTTCGGCCGCTTTCCCCATCACAAACGGAGCCCGGGACATGCTTTCCACGCCGCCGGCCACGATCAGATCCGCCTCTCCGGCCCGGATGAATCTGGCTGCAGTGCCCACGGCATCCATTCCGGATCCGCACAGACGGTTCACTGTCAGCCCCGATACGGTTTCCGGCAGGCCGGCCAGCAGCAGCGCCATCCGGGCAACGTTCCGGTTGTCCTCCCCGGCCTGGTTGGCGCAGCCCAGTATCACATCATCGAGCGACGGCCAATCGACGCCCCGGTTGGCATCGACCAGCGTTTTCAGGGGAATTGCCGCCAGATCGTCAGCCCTCACCGATGAAAGAGCCCCCCCGTACTTTCCTACCGGGGTCCTGACTGCGGCGCAGATGAAAACGTCTTGCATAGATATTTATTTCAAATATGGTTTTATGTGCCTGAACCCGCTCAGGGCCGCTTCGGACAGGAGGTCTATCTCCTTCTGGGTCACTACGGTGGAGAACACACAGGAACAGGAGTTGATGATTATCACGCCCTTTTGGTAAAGATGCTCCAGGAACAGATTGATGATCTTCTTGGCCTTTTCATCCTCGTAGCTCTCACGGTAGGTGGTTGGCGGGTTCTCCCGGAAATGGATCTTGAACATGGACCCCTCCCCGGTGATGCAGATGGGCAGGCCGGCGACCTGGGCGGCCTCGAAGATCTGTTTTCGGGCAATCTGGGCGGTAACATTCAGCTTATTCACCGCCTGGCGGTCGAACATCTCCATGGCAACCCTTCCGGCCGTCATCGACACCGGATTGGCCGAAAAGGTTCCGGACAGGGGAAATCGGAAGCTGTTGTGGCCCGGGTCAAGCACGCTCATGACGTCGTCGCGTCCGGCAAAGGCCCCGATCGGAAAGCCGCCGCCGATGATCTTCCCCAGCGAAGTGAGGTCCGGCGCCACGGTGTAATTGCCCTGAGCGCCTTGGTAGTTGACCCTGAAACAGATAACCTCGTCGAAAGCCAGCAAGGCCCCGTTCTGGCGGGTCCAGGCATGGATCGCTTCGACGAATTCCTGGCTGGCTTTTATCATCCCTATCCGGTGGGGGATGGGATCGACAATGACGCAGGCGATCTCCCCGGCATATCGGTCAAGAATTTTAATCGTTCTTTCGATGTCGTTGAATGGATAAATGACCACGTCGTCAAGGACGCCTTGGGGAGTGCCGTACACGTTCGGCACCTTGTTCGGCAGGTCCGGGTTGCCCCAGTTCGATGGGTTGGCGCTCTGGCTGGTCTCGGCACAGTCGTAACTGCCGTGGTATCCGCCCTCCGCCTTGGCGATCTTGGGCTTGCCGGTAAAGGCCCTGGCGGTCTTGATCATGGCCATGACCGCTTCGGTGCCGGAATTTACAAAACGTATCTTCTGAAAGCCGGGGACCCGATTGCACAAAAGTTCGGCCAACTGGATCTCAACCTCGGTCCCAATGGTGAAGGCGGTGCCCCTCCGTATCTGGGCGCAGACGGCCTCGACTATGGCCGGATGCGCGTGTCCATGGATGAGCGAGGCGATATTATTGGCGAAATCCACATGCTTTACTCCGTTGATGTCGGTAACATAGCATCCCGAAGCGCTGGAAACATAGAACGGATGGGGCTTGCGGTAGACCAGATTGCGGCTGACTCCGCCCGGCAGGCACTCGCAGGCCCTTTTATACAAGGCTTCCTCGGTGTTGGTTACGGCATTGCCGTCATTTAATCCGTCAGTCATCCTAAAACCCTCCGACATTTTATTTGGTATGAAGCGGAACCGCCGTTATGCTCTGGAGAAAATCGAATTCCACGCCCGGCGCCATCTCCAAAACATGCAATCCGTCACTCCTCACTTCGATAACGGCGTATTCCGTGAATATCCTGTCGACCACCCCTTTGCCGGTAAGCGGGCAGGTGCATTCTTTCACGATCTTCGCTTCCCCGGTTTTGGTGGTATGCTGGGTGATCACAAAAATGGTCTTGACGCCCTGGACCAGGTCCATGGCTCCGCCCACCGCCGGGATGGCATTGGGCTCCCCGGTAGACCAGTTGGCCAGGTCGCCGCCGCCCGAGATCTGGAAGGCCCCCAGCACGCAGATGTCAATATGCCCGCCCCGGACCATGGCAAAACTGTCGGCATGGTGAAAATAGCAGGCGCCCTTTATGGCCGTCACCGACCTCTTTCCGGCGTTGATCAGCTCATCGTCCTCTTGGCCCGGCAGGGGGGAGGGCCCCACCCCCAGCAGGCCGTTCTCGGTATGGAACAGCACCTCGCTTCCTTCCGGAATGTAATTAGCAACCAGCTCCGGCAGTCCGATGCCTAGGTTGACATAAGAGCCGTCGGGTATGTTCTGGGCGACCTTCTGGGCCATCTGCTCGCGGGTCCATCCTTTTACGGCTTCACTTTTCATGGATATCTCTTGTTCTCTTTAAGGAGTTGGTTTTCACTGGCCGGATTGGGCACCGCCACCACCTTGCGCACGAAGATCCCCGGGGTGATCACTGCCTCGGGATCGATCTCGCCCACGGCAACGATGCGACCGGCCTGGACTATGGAGGATCGAGCGGCCATGCACATGATGGGGGAGAAGTTACGGGCCGTCTTATTATAAAGCAGATTGCCGTAGCGGTCGGCGGTCTTGCATTTGATCAGGGCGAAATCGGCTGTTAGTCCGGGCTCCAGCAGGTAGGTCTTTCCGTCGAAGATCCTGGCCTCCTTGCCCTCGGCCAGCGGCGTGTTTACCGAGGTGGGGGTATAGAATGCGGGGATGCCGGCCCCTCCGGCCCTTATCCTTTCGGCCAGGGTTCCCTGGGGCACCAGCTCAAGCTCGATCTCCCCTTTGCAGTACAGCTCCGGGAAGACCACCGACTGGGCGGTTCGGGGGAAGGAGCAGATCATTTTTTTAACCTGGCGGTTCTCAATCAGGGCCGCCAGTCCAACATGACCGTTGCCGGTGTTGTTGCTGACCACTGTGAGATTTTTTGCCCCGTGGTCTATTAAGGCGTGTATCAGCTCGATGGGGCTGCCGGCCTCGCCGAAGCCGGCTATCATTACCGTGGCCCCGTCAAAGATATCGGCCACCGCCTGGGCGGTAGATGTTACTATCTTATTGATCATGGTTGTTCGCGGCCAGGACCGTTGCGGTTAGGTCCGGCTTGTCCTGATGGGGCTTGGCCACGGATTCCTCCAGCCGCTTTTCAATGTCCGCCAACTCGTCCTCGTAGAAATGCTTGTCAGCGCCGTAGGGCTTCAGATTGGCGATGGTATTTTCTTTTTCGTCGTATTTTGCCAGGTAAACCTTGTCCATCCAGGCCATATCCCGGGCCTCGTTGAACTTCAGGGCAAAAACGGTTTCGCCGTTTACCTCGACTGTCCCCAGCAGCGATATCTTACCAGCCGAGGAGGTCATGGTGATGTATCTGGAGGGTCGGTTTATGGAAGCCAGGGAACGATATACCTTGCTGAACACCTTGTTTATGTCGGCCAGCGGCGCTGTGAAGTAGTGATGCTCGCCGGTGGGCCTGGCGCAATACATGGAGTGAAACCCTACCGAAAGCATGGCCAGCACGTTGCCCAGGTCGATCCAGTTCTGGGCCGAACGATCGACGTCCACTTCGCCTTTTTCGTTGGTGAACAGACTGATGTGATTCATAATGGGACTCTGGCTCTTGACGGTCGCGCCGTGCGCCTGTAATCTCCTGATGGCTGCAATAGTGCTGGGGTTGAGGATCTCCCTGGGGGTGGAGAAATGGGACATGAACGCCAGTTGGATGCCGTGATCCTTGAGTTTCCTGAACAATCCAAGCATCTGGTCGTAATCCCGGGAAAGAATGAGCTCTGGATGGTATGTCAGAACGCGGGTGCCCAGGCGGACCGTCTTGATGTGCAGCAGTTCGGGATCCTCAATGATCGGGTTGATGTATTCCGCAAAGCGATCAGCGGTCAGATAGCCGGCGTCGCCGCCGGTGATCAGGATGTCAGTCACCTCCTGGTGCTGTCTGAGGTATTGGTGTATCTGGCTAACGTCTTTCTGACAGAACATATCCTCATCGCCCCGGACCTGGGCGTGCCGGAAGCAGTAATTGCAGAAGGCAAAGCAATGCTGGGTCTGGATGTCGAAGATAAGCTGGCACTGGGGATACTTGTGCTGGCTGCCGTCGACGATCTCGACCTCCCCATCCCTGTTCCGGAAAGCCGGTTTGTTCAGTTTTTGCTTGCCGTCGTGGGGGTTGGTCTCCCTGATGTGATCCTTCACTACTTTTTGCCGCTGAGCCTCGGTTTGGGCGTTTAAGTAAGCCTGGGTTACATCGGAGCGTATCATGCCGGGCTGGGGAAAAACCAACTGAAAGACGGAATCTTTTTCAAAATCCAGCCAGTTTATTGTGTTTAAAACGTGCCGGGTGGCCATAAAGCGGTAAACCTCGATAAATAACTCCCGCTCCCGGATATCTCTTAACTCGATGCCGTTTTTTCGCAGTATTTCCACGATCTCCCGGAAACCCTCCAAGCCCACATACTGTGCTTTATCGTTGAATAAGATTTTTGTCTTCTCTCTAAACCCGGAGTATTGAGGATAGGCCGAATGCAGCCGGTTTAGTAAACCATCGGGCAGAAGATTTTCCTGCTGGACGACATCGCTAATTTCGCTGGAGAAAAAGAAGTGATTCATGGGTTATCTCGGTTATGTTTATGATTATTGACTGTCGAAACCGTTGCCCGGGGCGGCGATTGGCCGGTTTATTCACGGGTCCCCTTGGGCAGGGTTAGGGCAATTTCTTTTTCCTCGGTATTTTCACCGGGCTTTTCCGGCATACCTTGTTCATCCTCAGGTGATCGTCGCTGACCATGCTGTCCTGGTTGGCCCATTGGGTGATATGCTTAAGAAGGATCGGGACGTATTCATTGGCGGCGGCGGCGGACAGCCGGTAGTTGACCCATAGGGTGTCCCGTTTGTCCTCAACCAGTCCCGCATCCTTGAGCTGACGCAGGTGGCGGGAAACGCTGGGCTGGGAGATGCCCAGGACCGTGGTTAACTCATTTACGCTCCGGGGATTATCCTGAAGCATTTTGAGTATTCTAATCCGGTTCTTGTCCCCCAGGGCCTTGAACACCTTGACTAAATTTTTCATAATGTATGCCTTGAAATGCTTATATAGCTATATGGCTATATAGATGATATCAAAATACCGTCCGGTTGTCAAATGTTTTTTTTATTGCTTCGGCGAATAAATGGCGCAATGTGTCATTCCCTGACCGCTCCCTCATTCCCTCTCCACATTGGAGAGGGAAGCCGGCAGGCGGGGAGAGGTCGGGAATCCAGGCCTGGATGCCATTCTTCAATGGCATGACAACAAGGATGTTCGATAAACGATAAGGATTATTGATCTATTTAATTGCAAGAGTAATAATCCAAATTAGTTCCCTCTAGGTATTCGATAGTGTGACGGCGGGGGGAAATATAAGCCGAATGTCTGCTTGCGAAAACACCATAATTTATGATATGATAAACCCTCGCAGGTTGCCCCAAGATCAACCAAACGAACAGCGGCCAGGAAAGAGCATATGAAAGATCCCATAATCGGGCTTACCGCCCTGCGCAGCCCCGACCAGACCAGCTACCACCATATCCTGACCGGGCCCTATGTCCGGGCCGTGACCGGGGCCGGAGGGTATCCCATAGTGGTGCCGTCCATCGTTGATCGCTGTGACGAGGCCCTGGATATGATGGATGGGCTGTTGCTAATCGGCGGGGGCGATATTGAAGCCAAGCACCTGGGCGCCGAGAATCATCCCAAGGCAAAATTTTTCAATCCGCTTCGGGATGAGTTCGAGCTGGCAATGATCAAGAAGGCTGCCAGCAGAAAAATGCCCATGTTCGGCATCTGCCGGGGCATGCAGATAATGAATGTCGCCCTGGGCGGCTCGCTTTACCAGGACATCAACGACGAACAGGGCACGGCCTTTGACCATATGCGGGAGCAGACCCCAGATGAGCTGGTGCACTCGGTCAGCATCGCCCCGGATTCCTGCCTGGCCTCCATCCTGGGAACCACCTCGGCCTCGGTGAACAGCGTCCATCACCAGGCGGTCAAAGATTTGGCTCCGGGTCTTAAGGCCGTAGCCTGGACCCCGGACGGTGTGATCGAGGGCCTGGAATCCTGCTCCGGTGAGGCAGGGTTCATGCTGGGAGTGCAGTGGCATCCCGAGCGGATCGCCGAGACCATGCCGGAGCAGAGAAGACTGTTCGAGAGGTTTGTCAAGGCGGCGGAGGGATTTAAGCAGGGGGGCCAAAAAGGGTAGCCTGTAACCTGTATACAGTATTCAGTACGATGAAACGAAAATTAACATATATATTAGTAATTGCCATAGCTTCCGCGGGGATAGCATCAGGGCAAGATAGCTTGGCGTCGGTTGTTTCCGGAAACACAATCACGTCCAACAAAAAAGATACAATTCTAACTACGGAATTGATGTTATGGAGTAACTTGGGGGGCCTAAACGACAGTTTATTAGATATAGCATGGTATCAAAATGTATCTGACATAATAGGTATTTATCATGAGCAAGATACGATTAATTATTTTACGGGTGGTAACTTTGATAGAAAAACCGGCCAAATAATACTGGGTAATAAATATCCCTTTTACCGCAAGGAACCAGTAAAATTAGTTTACCAATACAGGTATGATTCAACTAATGTGTTAAACTGGTATGGTGGGGTTTCCTGTAATGTTGGGTTTGGTAAATATATACGGTGTTATTTGCCAGAGGCGCACAGTGGCGAAAAAAATCTTACACCATATTTATCTTTTATAGAAGCTAATATTTGTGTTGGAAAGAAATCTTTTTCCACTTCACTTGGTATCGCATACAGCTCAAATAGTTTATTAGGGCTTACGGGGCCAGACACTATCGAAAACAGTAACGAAAAAATCGCACCCTATGTGCTTATTGATTTTACCATCCCGTTGTTGATTCATTATCGTTTACCAATTACTGAAAATCTATATTTATGTCCCGAAATCGGTTGTACCTATCTTGGGTTTAAAGATGAATACCGAGCGTATGATAAATTAACTACTATTGAAACTGTAAATATCAATGAGAACAAAAAAACGTTAAGTCCACAATTTGGATGTAACGTGAAACTATTAACGCCGATCCGTTTGTGGAATTGGAGAGGGCAAAAATCGCATCTTTTCGTTAGTGGCAAATACGATTATATAACAGCTTTCAGCGGCATTCATAATTTTGATCTCAACATTGGTCAATATACCTTAGCAAGCTTGCCGTTTTGGAGCAAGGGCGAATTTTCCTTTGTATTTCAACAAAGTCAAAGCGATTGGTTTTTATCGCGTCATTATGGTGTTGCATTAACTGTCATGACCAACAAATAAAATAACTTGGCGTTCTTCGCGTCACTTCGGTAAACTCAGCGCATCGCTTTGCGGCAAAATAATTTTTCAGGAGCACAAATAATTGTCCCAAGCTAACATTAGAAATTTCTGCATAATCGCCCATATAGACCATGGGAAATCCACCCTGGCCGACCGTCTATTGGAGACCACCGGGTCCATCATGAAGAAGGACATGCAGGAGCAGGTGCTGGACAGCATGGACCTGGAGCGGGAGCGGGGCATCACCATCAAGATGCATCCGGTCAAGATGAACTACCGCTCCCCCAGCGGACAGGATTATATCTTCAACCTGATAGACACTCCGGGCCACGTGGATTTCGGCTACGAGGTTTCCCGTTCCCTGGCGGCCTGCGAGGGCGCCATCCTGGTGGTGGATGCTACCCAGGGGGTGGAGGCCCAAACGGTAGCCAACCTCTACCAGGCGGTCAACCACAACCTGACCATCATCCCGGTCATCAATAAGATAGACCTGCCCTCGGCCGAGGTGGAGCGTAGTAAACAGCAGATCATCGAACTAATTGGATGCGACGACGAGGACATATTATTGGTCAGCGCCAAGACAGGCCTGGGCATCGACAAACTGCTGCAGGTGATCATCGAAAAGATCCCGGCGCCCTCCGGGAAAACCGAGGGGCCGCCCCGGGCCATGATCTTCGACTGCATCTTCGACGTCTACCGCGGGGCGGTGCCGTACATCCGGATGGTAGAGGGCAGTTTGAAGAAGGGCATGCAGATCAAGCTGTTCTCCAACGAAAAGATCTTCGAGGTCACCGAGGTGGGGACCCTCAAGCTGGGCATGTATCCCAAGGATATATTGCTGACCGGCGAGGTGGGCTACGTGGTGGCCGGCATCAGGACCGTCTCCGACGCCCGGGTGGGCGACACCATCACCGACGCCGAACATCCGGCCCAAGGCCCCTTGCCGGGCTACAAGCAGGTCAAGCCCATGGTCTACGCCGGGCTGTATCCCACCGAGAACCAGCAGTATCCCGAACTGCGGGAGGCCCTGGAAAAACTGGTGCTCAACGACTCGGCCCTGTCCTACATCCCCGAGACCTCGGGGGCCCTGGGCTTCGGTTTCCGCTGCGGGTTTTTGGGCATGCTGCACATGGAGATCGTCCAGGAGCGCCTGGAGCGGGAATACAATCTTTCCCTGATCAACACCGTGCCCAACGTGGAGTACAAGGTCTACAAGACCGACGGAACCGTCCTGCAGGTGGACAACCCGGCCGAGATGCCCTCCGAGGTCAGCATTGAAAAGGTGGAGGAGCCGTATGTGGCCGCCGAGATCGTGGTGCCGGCCGAGTTCATTGGCAACATCATGAAGCTGGGGCAGGACCGGCGGGGCATCTATAAAAAACTGGAATACCTGGATCCCACTAGAGGGATACTGTTCTACGAGTTTCCGCTGGCCGAGATCATCTTCGATTTTTACGATAAACTCAAAAGTCTCTCCAAGGGCTATGCCTCGTTGGACTACGAGATGCTGGAATACCGCCAGTCCGAGCTGGTCAAGCTGGATATCCTGATCAACGGGGATCCGCTGGACGCGCTGTCCTCCATCGTCCACAAGCAGCACTCCTTCGAATGGGGCAAGACCCTGGTGGGGAAGCTGCGCAAGCTGATACCGAGACAGCAGTACGAGATCGCCATCCAGGCCGCCATCGGCAGCCGGATCATCGCCCGGGAGTCGGTCAAGGCTTACCGCAAGAACGTCACCGCCAAGTGCTACGGCGGGGACATCACCCGCAAGCGGAAACTGCTGGAGAAACAGAAGGAGGGCAAGAAGCGGATGAAGCAGGTGGGCAACGTGGAGATCCCCCAGGAGGCCTTCCTGGCGGTTTTAAAAGTGGGGGACTAACGGGGAATAGATGATAGGGAATGGATTATGGGGTTAGATATTTGGTGTTATTGAGAGCGATCAATATCTTTGTGTGTTCTGTGCCTTTTGTGGCAAAATAAAAAGCAAACTATAATATTTTGAATGATATGAATAACAAATCTTTTAAAAAATTCTGGCACGACTGGCTGTGGCCGCTGCTGTTTGCGGTGATCGTGGTCAAATTCATCATCAACCCCTTTCTGCTGGAGGCCTACGAGGTGCCCACCGGCTCCATGGAGAAGACCATCCTGCCGGGCGACCGGCTGTTCGCTGAGAAATTCACCTACGGCCTCCACATCCCCTTTACCGATAAGACAGTGCTTTCGATGACCTCGCCCAGGCCGGGACAGATGGTGATCTTCCGCAGCCCCTACGACGGACTGACCCTAGTCAAGCGCTGTATCGGCCTGCCCGGCGACACTATCGAGGTGAAGAACAAGGATCTCTACCTGAACGGCAAAAAGATGGAACAAAAGTTCGTCCAGCATACCGATCCCGAGGAATATCCGTTCCCGCAGGTCTTCATCAACCCACGAACGATCCAGGGAGACTGGGAAAGCGGACGAAACTCCGACCGCTACTGGGTGCGCGACAACTTCGGGCCGATAGTCGTTCCGCCGGACTGCTACTTCATGATGGGCGACAATCGCGACGAATCATTCGATTCCCGTTACTGGGGGCCGCTGCCCAAAAAGAACATCCGGGGGAGGGTGATGTTCATCTACTGGTCGTGGGACAAGCAGTCCGACATTCCGCTAGGTAAATTCTGGCAGCGGTTCAGGCTGAACCGCATAGGCAAGATACTGAGCTAAAAAATATTTAAAAATAAAAAACCAAAAATATAACATGCTGAAAGCTCACAATAACCGCAAGAAGTCCTGGTACCGGGACTGGGCGGAGTCCATAATCTGGGCGGCGGTGATGGCTCTGATTATCCGTAGTCTATTGATCCAGGCCTTCAAGATACCATCCGGCTCCATGGAGGACACCCTGCTGGTGGGGGATTTTCTGATGGTCAACAAGTTCATCTACGGCACCAAGATCCCATTCACCGACCGGGTGATCCTGCCGGGCATCCGGCCGCCGGAGCCCGGCGATATCGTGGTGTTCAAATACCCGCTGGACGGGCGCGATTTCATCAAGCGCTGCGTGGCGGTGGAGGGCGACACCGTGGAGGTGATCGGCCAGGACCTCTATGTTAACGGCAAAAGGCCCGATGAGCTCTATGCCGTCCACAAGGCCTGGGACAGCACCCAGAACAGGGACACAGTCAAGAATATCTGGAAGCCGGATTATCAGAAGGCCTGGGAGGAAAGAAAATTCGTCCAGCTGGGCTGGATGCGCGACAACTTCGGTCCGGTGGTGATTCCGCCGGGGAACATCTTCGCCATGGGCGACAACCGGGACAACTCGCTGGATTCACGCTTCTGGGGTCCCCTGCCCAAGAATCTACTTAGGGGCCGGGCGCTGTTCATCTACTGGTCCTGGGATTCGGAGAACGGCGAGCCCTTCTGGATGTTCTGGAAGAATATCCGCTTTCCGCGGCTGGGCGATCTGATCAAGTAGGGGCTGCTAATACGCTTTTTTACCCACTAAACACACGAAAATAAAACCGGAATACTATTATTTCCATAATCAAAAAAAATAATCACAGCGATGAAAAGACAGATCTGATCTCTCGGAGGCAAATCATTATTTGTGGCAGATCTTAGAAGAAAGGTTCTCATGCCGGATGATATCATTATCAAGCAGGCGGTCAGTCGGGCGGATATTGATGATTTCATAAAGCTGCCATGGGGCATCTATCGAAACGACCCCTGCTGGGTGCCGCCGCTGATCGCCGAGCAGCGCAAGATGCTGGATACAGGGAAGAACGCCTTCTTTGAACATGCCCGGGCCGCCTACTTTCTGGCCCAGCGGAACGGCCAAAGCATCGGACGCATTTCCGCCCACATCGACGACAACAGTAATGATTTTCATAAAGAGAAATGCGGCTTCTTCGGTTTCTTTGAATGTATAGATGACCAGAATGCCGTTCAGGCCCTGTTTACTGCTACCGGGAACTGGCTGAAAGAACAGGGCATGGACACCATTCGGGGCCCGTTCAACTTCACCACCAACGACACCGCCGGCCTGCTGATAGACGCCTTCGACTCCCCGCCGGTGATAGAAATGACCTACAACCCGCCCTATTATCCAAAACTTATCGAGGGATGCGGCCTGGTAAAAGCCATAGATTTTTATGCCTATTTCTTCGACGTGGAGAAGATGGATGGCCGGCGGGTAAGACTGCTGGCTGAGAGGGTGGAGAGGAAGGGGATCACCTTCCGGAGCATCGATAAAAAAAAGTTCGCCCAGGAGGTGAAGATATTCAAGGAGGTCTACAACCAGGCCTGGAGCCATAACTGGGGATTTGTTCCCCTGACCGAACACGAGATAGATCATTACGCCGAAAATTTCAAGGATATCGTGGACCCGGATTTCGTGATTTTCGCCTTCGATGGGCAGAAGCCGGTGGGCTCGCTGTGGGCCCTGCCGGATTACAATTACGTCATCAAAAAGCTGAACGGCAGGATGGGCCCGCTGGAGATGATAAAATTCCTGTGGCATAAAAGAAAGATCACCCACGCCAGGGTGCTGACCGCCGGTGTGGTTAGCGACTACCAGCACCGGGGGATAGAGGCCGGGCTGATCAGCCGGGTCTTTGAAAACGCCGTCAGAAAGGGCTTCAAGACAGGGGAGCTTTCCTGGGTGCTGGAGAATAACGTCATGATGAACCGGTTGGCCGAGGCGGTGGGGTCGAAGATCTACAAAACCTACCGGGTATATGAGAAAAAGATAACCTGACTTGTAAAACCCCTTCCCCGTCGGGGAAGGGCCTGCACTGAGGAGAATTTTATTTTACCTTGCGAAGTGGGCAGGGGTTAGGTAATAATAAAAGAGGCCGCCCTAATTCTGGGCGGCCTCTTTTTCTTTGTCTTTCACCGGCAGGAAATGCGGGTTCCATAGCTCGGTGATGATGATAGCCAGCGCGGCCAGCACGAACCCGGCGATGACGTCTATCACATAATGCAGCCTTAAGAAAACCGTGGCCATGATCAGCAATATCCCCACCGGCAGCATGAAGGCGAACAGTTTTTTGTGATGGGCGTGGGCGTAGTACAGCACTATCAGGGTTATGCCGGTATGGCCGGAGGGGAAGCAATCCCTTTTATTGAATTCGTTGGCGGTCAGGAAATCCAGGATCTGGTTGCCCCAGAAAAGGCCCTTGACCGGGGCGGCTTGTTGGCCGGTCAGGGTAAAGCGCGGCCCGACGGCCGGCACCAGCAGGTATCCCACATAGGAGATGAAAAACCCGATAGTTACCGCCAGAAAAAGATGCTCCAACTCGTGGTGCTTTTGGTCGAAATGTAAAAAGACGGCCAGAACCACCGGCAGAAAATAATAACTGGAATAAGCCAGGGCCAGCAAATCCACCATCCAGGGAAAGGTCATTCGCTCCAGCCAGACGGTGGGATGAACCCCGAACATGGCGAAATCAATCTTTATTAGATAGCTGTCCAGGTCGGGCCGGATATACTGGGTAATATAGCCCAGGCTCTGGAAGACTGGCAGTATCCCGGCGTAGGGCGCTAAATGGCGGAGGGTCTTGGTGAATTTATTGGGCCAGCGAGTATTCAGAAATATCACCAGAGCATAGGCCGCCAGGGTTAGTCCGTAGATGTAGAATATCTGCGGCCAACCTTTCAATTTTGGCAGGAAGATCAGGGTCAGCAAAGAAAGGCCCAGAATGAACCACAGATAGAGCCATTCTACTTTTTTTAGCTTGATGTCTTTCATGAATGTAATTTTACCATAGATGTAATTATACGTCAATTGATTGACCCCACCCCTGCCCCTCCCCTAACGCATTAGGAGAGGGATAAAGGGTGGGGTCTTTAATTTATTTACTCCTTGACTGCTTTGCCCCAGGATTCCTTCAACGGCACGGTGCGGTTGAGCACCAGCTTGCCTTCCCTGGAATCCGGGTCGACGCAGAAATATGCCAGACGTTCCAATTGTATAGCTTCCCCCGGCTTGACCTTGGCCAAGGCCGGTTCGCATTTGCAGGAGGGGATGATTTTCAGCGAATCCGGATTTAGGTTGGCGGTAAAATCCTGCCCCTCCGGGGCATCGTCCGGATTCTCTTTGGTGAACAGCTTGTCATAAAGCCGGGCCTCGGCCTCAATGGCATGTTTGGCCGACACCCAGTGCAAAGTGGCCTTGACCTTGCGGCCATCCGGGGCATCGCCGCCCTTGGTGGCCGGGTCGTAGGTGCAGCGAAGTTCGGTGATGTTTCCCGAAGCATCCTTTATGGCCTCGGTGCAGGTGATGAAATAAGCCCAGCGTAGGCGCACCTCGCGGCCCGGCGACAGGCGGTAGAATTTCTTGTGCGGCTCCTCCATGAAATCGTCCCGCTCCAGATACAGCTCGCGGGAGAAAGGCACTTTGCGTTTTCCGGCCGAGGGATCCTCGGGGTTGTTGACCGCGTCCACTTCCTCACTCTGGCCCTCGGGATAATTGGTGATGACCACCTTGACAGGATTGAGTATCCCCATATATCGCGGCGCCCGCTTATTAAGGTCCTCCCGAACATAATGCTCCAGCAGGGCATAATCCACCAGGCTGTCGCGCTTGGCCACCCCGATCCGCTCGCAGAAATTTTTGATGGCCAGCGAGGAGAAACCGCGGCGGCGCATCCCGGCCAGAGTGGAGAGCCGGGGATCATCATATCCTGTCACCTTTTTGGTCTTTACCATGTCGATGAATTTTCTCTTGCTCATCACCGTATAGGTCATATTAAGCCTGGCGAACTCTATCTGCCGGGGATGATAGATGCCCAGCTGGTCCAGGAACCAGTCGTATAGCGGACGATGGTCCTCGTATTCCAGCGAGCACAGCGAATGGGTGATGCCCTCGATGGAATCCTCCAGGCCGTGGGCCCAGTCGTACATGGGGTAGAGGCACCACTTGTCGCCCTGGCGGTGGTGAGGGGTGTGCAGAATGCGGTACATCACCGGGTCGCGCAGGTTCAGATTGGGGTGGGTCATGTCTATCTTGGCCCGCAAGGTCCTGGAGCCGTCGGGGAATTCCCCGGCCCTCATCCGGCGGAACAGGGCCAGGTTCTCGTCAACGCCACGGTCGCGATGGGGGCTGTTCTTTCCCGGCTCGGTCAGGGTTCCCCTGGTCTTGCTGACCTCCTCGGCCGCCAGGTCGCAGACGTAGCCTTTGCCTTTTTTGATGAGCTCCTCGGCCCATAGATACATCTGCTCGAAGTAGTCCGAGGCGAACAGCAGGCGGTCGCCGAAATCGGCCCCCAGCCATTTTACGTCTTCTATTATCGCGTCCACGAACTCCTGCTCCTCCCTGGCCGGGTTGGTGTCGTCGAAGCGCAGGTTGAAAAGCCCGTTGAATTCCAAAGCAATGCCGTAGTCTATCCAGATGGCCTTGGCATGGCCGATGTGGAGGTAGGCGTTGGGCTCCGGCGGGAAGCGGGTGTGAACCGATTTGAAGCGGCCGCTCTTAAGGTCCTCGGCCACGGCCTCGCGGATGAAATTGGTGGCGGCCGCGCCTTCAATGGGGGTCTTGGTGTTTTCGGTGTTGTTCATGTATCTATTTTATTAATTAGTTAAAAAAGGTTTGCCACTTTTGCTGTAGCGATAGCACCTATGATAGTAGCAAATGCTAATATTCCATTTAACCAAACAAGACGTTTACTTAATTTGGATGTGGAGTCATTGAAGGCTTTTATTTCTTGTCTTGTTTCGTTTAATTCTTTGGTAACGGCTTTAACATTACCGTTGACTTGATCAATAGCTTGATATATATCTATCGTGCATTTTGCAAAAACTGTCATTATTCCTTTTACTTCTCCAACTGCACTTGGGAAACAATTTGCGTTTTTTAATACCTCTTCGATATCACGTTCTCTTAAACTTTTATCCATAACATCATCCTCCTAATTTATCAATACCTTTGGAAATTCGTCTCAAAGTCTCCTCTTTACCCAGCACTTCCGCCAGGTCAATGGCTCCGCCGGGGGAGCTTTCCTTGCCCGACAGGGCGGTGCGGATAGGCCACAGCATCTGCCCGGTCTTCAGCCCCTGGGTCTCTATCAGCCCAAACAATGCATCATGTATTGTCTCGTGTTTCCAAATTTCCAAACTTCCCAGCACAGTCAGGGCCAGTTGTAATGACTCCAGCGAAACGGCCTGGTCAGTCTTCATCTTCTTGTTCACGTAAAGCGAAACATCGTATTCCGGCAGGGTGTCTATAAAATCCACTATCCCGGGGATGTCGCTCAACACTTCGGTTCTTAACTGGACCAGCTTGCTGAGTTTTATAAAGTCGATATCGGTTCTTTTAATGGCTTTCTGATAATAGGGCGTTGCCATCTGGTTGAACTGCTCGGGAGTCAGTTTACGGATATATTCGCCGTTCATCCATTTAAGTTTGTCGGGGTCGAAGATGGCCGGGGAATTGTTCAGCCCCGATATATTGAATATCTTCTTCAATTCGTCCAGCGAAAAGATCTCCCGGTCGTCCTTGGAATTCCAGCCCAACAGGGCGATATAATTGACGATGGCCTCGGCGAGATAGCCCTGGTGGTAAAAATCCTCGAAGGAGGCGTCGCCCTCCCGCTTGGAAAGCTTCTTCCCGGCAGACTTCATTATCAAAGGCAGATGAATGTAGGCCGGGATCTCCCAGCCCAGGGCCTGATAGATCAGGTTATATTTCGGCGCCGAGGACAGATATTCGCTGCCCCGGATGACGTGCGATATCTGCATCAGGTGATCGTCCACCACGTTGGCAAAATTGTAGGTGGGCAGTCCGTCCGATTTTAAAAGAATTCCGTCCTCCAGGGTATCGTTCTCCACCGTCACCGAACCATAAACCATGTCATCGAAGGTGGTGCTCCCGCCGCGTGGTATTTTTTGCCGCACCACGCAGGGTTCGCCGGTAACCGCCCGCTTTTTGGCCTCGGCCGGATCAAGCTCCCGGCAGGGGTCCTGGAATTTGAAGACGGTCTCTTTGCCTTCGGCTTCCTTGCGCAGCGAGTCCAGTTTTTCCTTGCTGCAGAAGCAGTGATAGGCCCCGCCTTTGGCGATCAGCTTTTCGGCCCATTCCTTGTAAATGTCCTTGCGCTGGCTCTGGATGTACGGGCCGAACGGCCCGTCGATATCCGGTCCCTCGTCGTGCTCCAGGCCCACTAATCTCAAAGTATTATAAATAACCTCGACCGATCCCTCCACCAGGCGCTCCTGGTCGGTATCCTCGATCCGCAGGATGAACTTGCCGTTCATGGCCCGGGCGATAAGATAGGCGTACAGGGCGGTGCGCAAATTGCCGATATGCATGTAGCCGGTGGGGCTGGGGGCGAAGCGGGTTCTTACTGGTCCTGACATAATATGAATGAACTCTTTCTTGTCTGAAAATTTATTTTGGTTTATAGTTTATCAACCTGAACGATCAATTGCAATCAGCCGTTTTTCGTCATTCCTGAGAAAGCAGGAATCCATATCCTTAGTTAGATTCCCTCCGGAGTTTACCCCTGGATGCCTGCCTGCGCAGGCATGACAGGGATCGGGAATGACAATATAAAAGAAATCTGCCATAGAAAAGTAGGACCAGATAGGTTCGGCTATCTATTCCGTGATATCAGGTAATAGACATTGGCGATTACCGCCAGGTCGGCTATAAAACCGATGGCATCCTTCCAGAAGAACCGGGCATTGCGCGGGATCATCACGGTGTCGCCGGGCTTGAGTACCGGGATGTCAACATCCTTGGTGCTGTTAAGGTATTTGTCGATATTTATCTTCTGATTGAGCCGTTTGGTTCCGTCGTTGCTCGACAGCCTTACCCGGGAAAGGGCGGCATACTGGGTGGGCCCGCCGGCCCTGGACATAAGGTCCAGCACCGTCGAGCCGTCCGGCACCCGGTACATGCCGGGACTGTTGACCTCGCCCCAGACGTGCACCTCTATCAGCAGGCGCTGGCCGGAGTCCATATAGAACTCCTCCTTTTTAAAGGAGGAGGCATCCTGAGCCATAATAAAGGATGAGCCCATGATCAGAATAGCCAGGGGGAATATCGCCAGGCGGATCTTGTCCATCAGTTTCATATTTAATACCCCGCTTGAGTTTCAAATATATTTCACCGCAAAAAACCGATACCAATTTATCGGATCCCTGCGGTGAATTGAAATGATCGATAGCTGTACTGTTAACCCTTGATCTTCTTCAGGCGGTCCTTGGCCTTGGCCAGATAATCCTTGGCCTTGGCGTGGCCGGGATCGGATTTCAATAATTTCTGGAAGGTTTTGACAGCCTTGTCGTATTCCTCGTTCATATACTGCTTGACGCCGGTCTTGTAAAGTGCGTTGATCTCGTCGGCCGACAGTTTGGCCGAGGCGGCCGGCTTGGGAGCTGCGGCTTTGGGTTTTACGGTCCTGGCCGGCTTTGCCGATACGGTTGTTTTGGGCGCCGGCGGCACGACCGGGGCGGAGACCTGGGGCGGCTGATAGGTCCGGCTAGCAGTGGTATTATAAGCCACCGGGGCGGAGGCGATGGGCTGCAGGGTCAGATCGTTGACGACCTCCTTGCGGTCCCTGGTGGTCAGCACCATATTCTGCGACCGGTACCCGTCGGCGGTGACGGATAAGTTATATTTCCCCGGGGGAATCAGGGTGCTATACTCCCCGCTTTGGGGATTGGCGCTGAATTCCGGCAGATCTTTGCCCACGAAACTGAAGCTGGCTGCGATCGGCTGACCGGTGGCGGCATCGGACACGGTGCCCTTGATGGTCCCCAGTTTGCGCTTGAGGGTCAGATCCCATTTTTCCTTCTTGCCCGGTTCTACTTTGATCTTCCTCTCCAGCCAGCGATAGCCGTTGGCGTAGATATGGATCTTGTAATCGCCCGGCGGCAGCTCGGCCAGGTATTTGCCGATATCGTCGCTGACGGATCCTGGGATCCCGGCGCCGGGGAAGGTGATCATACCCTTCATGGGCACCCCGGTATCGCGGTCCTTTATCAACCCGGCGATGGCCCCGGTGATCACACCGGAGATGGCCCGCCCGGCGGCGGCCGGCAAATCCAGCCCCAGGGTTATCTGCCAGGGGGCAGAGGCCTTGGTCAGGCCGATGTCGGCCGAAAGGGAGAGGCCCAGGATGTCCAGCGGGACATAATGGATGCCGGGGGTGAACCTAGCCTCGGTGCGGTCGAAGCCCCGGCCCGAAAGGATTAGGGAATCCGGCAGGGAATCCGTTGCCGCGCCCACTCTCATTTCGGCCGAGACCTCGGCAAAGGCGGAGAATTTCTGGCTGAAGCCGTACTCATATCCCACCCCGGCCGGGACCTGCGGACGCTGGTCGCCCCGGGTCAAAAATCCCAGGTTTACATACATGGTGGACTGCCTGAGATTTATATCGCCCAGTATTTTGGCCCCAAAATCCAGCTTGCCGCTTTGGGATGGGCCGTCGTTATATTTATCCTTGTCCATGGGGATCGAGATGATGGGCATTATTCCCAGATCCACCATTTGATCGGCCAGGGCCAGGCTGTATTTGGCAGAGATGGTGATGTCGCCGGGGCAGCCCAGGGTGTTGTCCAGGCTGTCGCCGCCGGGGCTGGTGATGGTCCATTGTTCTCCGTGGGCCAGGCCGCTCAGCATCAGCGACAGATTTGGCAGGGGGGCAAAGCTCAACAGCTGGTGACTCCAGATGTCGTTGTATGAATTCTCGGCCCCGGCCAGATAGGAGACGCTCTGCTGGCTGTAGCTGGAGAATGAGTTTACCGTGCGGTAGCCGAACATGGAGCCGGCCTTGGCCGATTGCAGATGCACCAGCCCCGGCCCGCCGATGATTGGGAACCGGGCGGCCCAGGAGAGCGATGCCGTCAGGGACAGCACTATGATCAAACGGAGAAACAATTTCATAAGAGAAACTATCCTCTAATTTTCTTTAAACGTTCCTGGCTCTTTTTCAGGTAATCCTTGGCTTTGGTGTTTCCGGGGTCGGCCGCCAACAGCTTTTTAAAAGTGGCCACGGCCTTGTCGTATTCCTCGCTCATGTATTGCTTGACACCGGTCTTATACAGGCCAGCCACCTCCTTGGGGCTTAAGCCGGGCGCCTTGGGAGCAGGCGTTCTTACCGGTTTGGGCTTTACCGTCGCGGCCACCGGCGGCTTGGCTGGTTTTTGGACTACTGCCGGCTGAACCGGCTTGGGTTTAGGAATGGGTTGCAGTACGATATTCTGAATGGATTCTTCCTTGTCCGTCAAACTGATGTTGGTTTGATAAGGCTGATAGCCTTGGGCGATCACAGACAGATCGTATTTTTTTGGGGCGGCCAGGGTGAAACTAAAGCCCCCGGTAACCTGGTCGTTGTTGTATCTGTCGCCGCTGCCGTTCAGGGTGATGACGGCCAGCACCGGCCTGCCGGTGGCGGCATCGGCCACCTGTCCCTTGATGGTGCCCTCCCGGGGGCTGAGGGTCAGATCCCAGGACTGCGATTCGCCGGATTTGATCTCTAACTTCCGGTCAACCGTCCGGAAACCGTTGGCCATCACCTTGATATTGTAGGTGCCGGGATTCAGCTTTAATTGATAGCTTCCGTTGGGCTCGCTGACCACCGCCGGTACATTGGTGCCGGGGAAGCTGATCATGCCCCTGATCGGCTGGCTGGTCCGGCGGTGTTTTATCAGGCCGGCGATGGTGCCGGGCATAATGATGGACCTGATAAGCCCGGCGGCGGCCGGGAAATCCAGCCCCAGAACCACTTGCCAGGCTGGGGTGGCCTTGGTCAGCCCGATATCGGCGGCCAGGTTAACGCCCAATAAGGGAAGCGGAACAAAACGAAGTCCGGGAGTTAGCCTGGCTTCGGTGCGGTCGAAGCCCCGCCCTGAAAGAATCATAGAATCGGGCAGGGAATCCTTCAGAGAACCGATCCGCAGTTCAGCCGAGGTTTCCATGAAAGCCGAGAACCGGCTGTTTATTTCATAATTGACACCCAGCCCGGCCGGGACCTGGGGACGCTGGTCGCCCCGGGTGAAAAACCCCACATTTACCAGGATGCTGGTTTTGTCCATGGCAATATCGGTCAGCAGTTTTCCCCCGAAATCAACCTTCCCGGTCTGCGAGGGTGAATCCTGAAATTTCTTTTCATCCATGGGAATGGAGACCATCGGCATGGCCGCCAGGTCCACCTGGCCGTCATAAAGCTGGAGGCCGTATTTGGCGGCTATGGTAAAATCGCCGGGGCAGCCCAGGGTGTTGTCCAGGCTGTCTCCTCCGGGGCTGTTTATGCTCCATTGCTCGGCATGGGCCAGGCCGACCACCATAAAGGCCAGGTTATTCATCGGCGAATAATTTACCAGGTTGTAGCTCCACAGGTCGCTGTACGAATTATCGCTGCCCGGCAGATAGGACACTTTCTGACCGCCGTAATTGGTGATGGCGTTGAAGCTTCTGAAACCAAAGCCCTGTCCGGCCTTGGCCGACTGTAGATGGATCAGTCCCGGCCCGCCCAAAAGCGGAAACCGCGCAGCTTGTGCGGCACCAAACGCCACAATCAGGGTCGTCAGAATTAACATATGTCTTTTCATGATCTACCTCCAAACCATAAATTAAAGGGAAAAGCATCCCGTGAGTTGTGTTAAAAATCAAGACAAATACTACAACTCCAATAGCATAGATTAGCATATTTAAGTAATAAATGTCAATATTATTGATAAAATAAATTGATTTACGATAAGGGCTTGCGTTTTTTAAAGGCGCGAATATTAATTCCTTGATTTTAAGCCCAAGTTTTAGTATTCTTACTCTTTACCGTGGTCTATTAAGAAAGATTATGAAAATAAACGATACCATAGCCGCCATAGCCACCGGCACGGGGCCGGCCGCCCTGTCCATGGTCAGGATCTCCGGGCCGGATTCGGCCAATATCGGCAATGCCATTTTCTCCGGGAAGGTGAGGCCATCGGCTATGAAAAGCCATGTGCTGTATTACGGGCATATTGTTGATGCCGGAGGCACCCGGCTTGATGAGGCCATGTTGGTTGTTTTAAAGCCGCCGCATTCTTTTACCGCCGAGGAGATGGTGGAGATCACCTGCCATGGGGGTGCGGCATCGGCCGGCGCGGTGCTGGAGGCGGCCCTGGCCGCCGGCGCCCGTCCGGCCCGGCCGGGAGAATTCTCTTTGCGGGCCTTTCTTAACGGCCGGATAGACCTGGCCCAGGCCGAGGCGGTGTGCGATATCATCAACGCCAAGACCGGCGCCGCCGCCCGGGCCGCCTTAGAAAGGCTCTCCGGGGGGCTCTCCCGCAAGGTGGCTGCCGTCAGGGAGAGCCTGCTGGATGCGGCCGCCCTGGTGGAATCCATGATAGACTTTCCCGAGGAGGATCTTCCTCCGGCAGATTCAAGGGACCTCATTAAAAAAATTGAACTGGCGGAGAGCCAGGTCAAACAATTATTAAAAGGCAGCCGGGCCGCCATGGTGCTCAAGGACGGGGCCCGGGTGGTGATAGCCGGAAGACCCAATGTGGGGAAATCCAGCCTGTTCAACATGCTGCTCAAGGAGGAGAAGGCCATCGTCACCGAAACGGCCGGCACCACCCGCGACGTGCTGGAGGGCTGGATAGATATCAAGGGCATCCCCGTCCGTTTGTTCGATACTGCCGGCCTAAGGGAAACGTCCGATAACATCGAGGCCCACGGCGTCAGCCGGGCCCGGGGCAAGCTGGAGCAGGCCGACCTGGTGCTGTTGGTGCTGGACGGCACATCGCCCATAACGGCCGAGGACCAAAGACTTTTATCCGAGACCGAAAAATACCATCGCTTGGTTTTGTTAAATAAAAGCGATCTGGGCCATCCCTCCAATAGTAAAGCCGATAGATCCTGGCTGAGGATCTCGGCTATTACCGAACAGGGCCTGCCGGAATTAGAGGGATCCATTGTGTCCCAGCTTACCGACGGACAGGGCATCGAGGCCGGAGCCGCCTCGGCCGCCAATGCCCGGCAGGTGCAGTTGATGGAGAACAGCTTAAAATATTTGAAAACGGCTATCGACGGGCTTGAGAAAAAGCTGTCATACGAGCTGTTGGCCAGCGATCTCAAGGCGGCCATCGATGACTTGGGCCAGATAACCGGCCAGACCGTGGGTGATGATATCTTGAACAGGATATTCGAAAAATTCTGCATCGGAAAATGACGATAGTTGTCTATAAGCATCAAACAATTTAATCATAAAACAATAGCATGCCTTTTACCGCCGCACATCCGGCCATGGTCCTGCCTATCAAGGCCAGATGGCCGAAATATTTCAGCCTGACCGCCCTGGTGGTGGGCAGCATGGCCCCGGATTTTGAATTCTTCATCCATTTCTATCCGCTTCGGGGGCCGGGCCACACCCTGCTGGGCTCGCTGTATTTCAACCTGCCGCTGATCTTCCTGACGGCGGTGCTGTTCCACTATGTGGTGAAAAAGCCTCTGATATATTGCCTGCCCGCGTCCATGGGCAAGCGTTTTTATAAACTGGCCCAGGATAGATGGTCCATAGCTACGCCCAGGAATTTTATGGTCTTTACCTATTCCGCCCTGGTTGGCATGCTGACCCATTTCTTTTTGGACGCCTTCACCCATCCCCTGCAGATGTTCCAGAATGTGGCGCCGTTCCTGGTGAAACGCCTCTTTACCATTCATTTTTACGGGGCGCAATACGGCGTGCCGGCACATAATGTCATTCACCTGGCGGTGACGGCCATCGGCCTCGGGGTGATCCTTTATTACATCATGAAATTGAAACCGGCCGCGGCCGGAGAGAAAAGAAAGATCGGTCAGCTTTTCAAGTGGGCCTATTGGGGCTCCGGGCTGACCCTGGCGGTGGCCATCACTGTCCTGCGCACCATTCAGGTGAGGGGCCGGCCGGGGATGGGGTTTTTCGAGCACTACGGGGTCTCCTTTCTGAGCGGCTTGATACTGGGATTCCTGGCGGTATCCCTGGTCTATAAGGCTTTTCGGGAATTCCGATAGCCCGAACCAGGGTTCCCGGTCTGAAGCGAAAGCAAGCCAAATTTCGGCTTGCTTTTTGCGCTTTAAATATGATAGCCTATGCTTATAGAGGGAACTATAGCGTTAATGGTAGTTCCGTCTCGTGAAAATGGATATTTCTATGCGCGTATATAAACCTGAAGAAAGAGGGAAGCAGCCATTGAACACATTTATGATATCTATTGTAAGAATTGTAACAGTTGGTGTAGCCGTTTTATTTTTTGGACTGGTGCTTTTTTATATCTTTCAGGACAAAATGATCTTTTACCCCCAGAAGATCAGCCAGGCCGAAGTCGAAGGCATAAGAAAGAACTACAAAAATGTTGAAGAAATAAGTCTGAAGACAAAAGACGGAATAATCTTAAAGGGTTGGTTTGTTAATAACAGTTCTGCCGACAGGCCAAAGATCCTGTTCTATTTCGGCGGCAATGCCGAGGAGGTTTCGTATCTGATAGAAAAAGTCCCGGAGTTCAAGGACTGGTCGCTGGTCCTGATCAATTACCGGGGATACGGCCAAAGCGGAGGGAAGGTGAGTGAAAGATCGCTTTATAGCGATGCCATCGAAAGCTACGATCATTTTATCGGCCGGCTGGACATCAAAGACCCCAAGATCGCGATCATGGGCCGGAGTATCGGCACCGGGGTGGCCACCTATCTGGCTAAAAACAAAAGATCTGACGCCGTGATACTGGTTTCTCCATATACCAGCCTGAAGGCCCTGGCAAAAGTTCACTACCCGCTATTGCCGGCCGGGTTGATACTTAAATATAAGTTCAACTCCATCGAGCGAGCCCCCCAGATAAAAGCCCCCTTGTTGATGATCGTGGCTGCGGACGACAGAACCATTCCGCCCACCCAATCCTACCAAGTGGCCGAAGAATGGGGCGGGAAGGTGACGGTAAAGGAATTTACCGGGGCTGACCACAACTCGCTCAGCAGCGACAGCGGCTATTGGCCGGCCATCGCGTCGTTTTTGGACGGCATGTAAAACTAAACATTTGACCTCACCCTTCCCTCTCCTAATGCTTTAGGAGAGGGGTAGGGGAGAGGTCCGGAATAATAATAGAGGAAAATGAAAGCCAAGCCAGACATCAAAATACGATTAGTAAAGAAAACGGATAGCAACGATTGGCTGGCCATGCGCCGGGCATTGTGGCCCGATTGTCCGCCCAAAAAGCACCGGGAGGAAATGGCAGAGATACTGGCCGACAAAAAAGATCAGCCGGCATGGGTGGCCGAGTCTTTAAGCGGAGAACCGGCAGGATTCCTTGAGGCTGCGGTCCGCAACTATGCCGACGGGGCGGGACGGCAGGATGTCGGCTATCTGGAAGGCTGGTATGTCAAGCCGAAGTTTCGCAAAATGGGCGTGGGCCGGGCGCTGGTAAAAGCAGCCGAGGAATGGGCGGTGGGCCGGGGGTTCTCGCACATGGGGTCGGACACCTGGGTCGGAAATATGGGCAGCTACAAAGCCCACCAGGCCATGGGATACAAGGATGTGGGCCGGGATATACACTTCGTCAAAAAATTAAAAACCAAAAGTTAGAAAATAAAATCCTTTATAAAGGAGGACCGATGTACGATGGAAAGAAGGTTCGTTTAAGGGCATATCGAAAAGAGGACATCCCGCAGGCTCTGGAATACATCAATGATCCCGAGGTGAAGAAGAACCTGGTAATAGGGATTCCCTTCCCCCTGAAACTGGAGGACGAGGAGAAGTTCTTCAATGACTTGAGCGCATTCAAGGATGCGTATTCGTTTGCCATTGAAACTTTGGACGGCTCGAAATACATCGGAGGATGCGGGACGAACAAGGTCGATTGGAAGAACCGCTACGCCATGGTGGGCATATTCATCGGAGACGAACAGTACCGTAGCAAAGGATACGGCAGCGATGCCATGAAGGTTTTACTGCGCTTCATCTTCGATGAGATGAACATGAACAAGGTCAAGCTGGAGGTGTTCTCCTTCAACCAACGGGCTATCAAAAGCTACGTTAAATGCGGCTTCCGCCAGGAAGGGGTGCTGCGGCAGGAGATGTTCCGGGAGGGCCAGTACCACGACGTGATCATGATGGGCATCCTGCGGTCGGAGTGGGAGAAATTGAATTAATAGGTGGCAAATATTATGAATCCCTTAACATCTCAAGCTGAGTCAATAAAATCTTTTTTAGAACTTCGTAACGAGATTGAAAAAGTATTATCGACTTTATCAAAAAGAGAAGAATCTATTATAAGACTTCGTTTCGGGCTTAATGATGGTGTGCCAAGAACATTAGCCGAAGTTGGTATAATTTTCAATGTTTCTGCAAGTACTGTAAGGAATAATGAAATCAAAGCACTTAATAAACTACGTTTATTGTCATATAGATTAGATAAATTTGACAATATACTTACAAATCCCGAAACCAAAGAGCTATCAAACAAGCTTGATGAAGAAACTGAAAAGTTATTTACATCAGATATATTAGCGTCAATTAAGGAGATAACTCCAGAGTTAATTAAATATTTAAAGTATAATGTGAACAGTATAAGTAATATGAATCCAGAGACTTTTGAGAAACTTATTGCAGAACTGTTATCAAGCCTTGGTTTCATAACAAAACATGTTGGTCGTTCTTATGAAACATCGGCAGATATTTGTGCGATATATAACATTAAGCAAACCAACCTCCCGGATAGGTGCTATGTTGAAGTAAAACGGTGGAAAGATAAAATCGGGATAGGCGTTATACAAACTGTTTTGGGAGCAATGGTATTAGAACGGGAAAAATGGGGTTGGACAGGTGGCATGATTGTAACTGTTAAAGGCATGAAAAATATAAAGAAAATCAAAAGAAGCGAGCTTGAATATAAAAATATTTATATAAAGGAAAAAGAAGATATTTACGAATGGTTAAAGGGTTATAAAAAATGTGAAAACGGATTATTGTTAAATCCGTTAATTGATATACGAAAATGAATAATTTTGTTACATCCTTAAAAGATGTAAGCAAATGTAATATTTCTATTGTCGGCAACAAGGCAGCCAACCTGGCCCGACTGATGTCTTCGGGTTTCAATGTCCCGGACGGATTGTGCCTGACCACCGAGGCCTACCGGCGAGCGCTCATCCTTGGGTATAAGGATGAAGGGTTGAAGGCACTGATAAAAAAGATCGATATAGATCGACCAGATGAAATAAAAAATATAAGTCAGGCTATCGCTGAACTGTTCGATGAAATTTCCATTCCCGATAAAATTGCCGGGGAGATAAAAAATAAATACAGATCGCTTTTCAATGATAACGATCTGGTAGCGGTCCGCTCGTCGGCCACGGCCGAGGACCTGCCGGGCCTCTCCTTTGCCGGACAGTACGAAAGCTTTCTCAACATAAAGGACGCGGACGAATTTTTAACGGCAATAATAAAATGCTGGGCCTCGCTGTGGTCGGAGCGGGCCATCATCTACCGGGTGAAAAATGGTATCGGACATGATAATATCGCCATGGCAGTAATCGTCCAGCGGATGGTGCCGGCAGAAGTTTCCGGGGTGACGTTTACCGCCGATCCGGTTTCAGGCGACCAGGGATCTATTCATATCAACGCTGTTCGGGGCCCGGGGGAGAAGCTGGTGTCGGGAAAGATCAACCCCGATCAATATGCGATCAACAAGAGTTCTTTGAAAATTGAAAAGACTCTGTCGGACAACCAGCAGCTGTTGTCGGACGATGGGATAAAGGATTTAACCGACATTGCGTTGAAAATAGAAAAGCAGTTCGGCTGTCCCCAGGATATCGAATGGGCTTTTTATAAAGATAAATTTTACATCCTGCAATCGCGCAATATCACGGCGGTGAAAAATAACCAACGGCCTTTCTCTGTCATCTGGGGAAATAGCGCCACCCGGGAGATCCTGAAGAATACGCCCGTCTATTGGTCAAACTGGAACACCCGGGAGAACATGCCTTATCCCCTAAAACCCCTGAGCTGGTCGTTCTTCAACGATTTTCTGGTCCCGGCCATCAACCAGGCCATCTGGGGGGTGGACCAAGGATCACCGATCTATCATTACAGTAGCATCATCGATCTGGTTAACGGGCGCACCTACTGGAACATGAACCTGCTCTACGGCCACCCGTTATTTCGCAGGATCATGCGGCCCATCATGGGACGGATAGATCACGAGGCCACGGTCTTTTTCGAAAAGGCCTATCATAACGGAGAGCTGCAGCCGGCGGTATTGCCGATAAATTTATGGCAGAAGATGATCGTCGCGGCCACCGCCATAAAGTGCTATTTGGGATTTCCCTGGTTCATGAGCCTGAAACAGATCTACCGGCAATGCGACGAATATTGGATCCTGGCCGACAGATATGATGTTACCCCGCTGGAGGGAAAATCCAACCTGGACCTGCTGGAGGAGGCCCGGCTGTTTGGATTCGTCACCGCCCGGTATGCCTTTCCCCTGCTGTTTATCGCCAGCAAGGCGGTGGTAGCTTTTGACGTCATCAAACGATTGACCGGCGAATGGCCCGGTTTCAGATACGAGGACCTGATGATCGGCATCAAGGGGAACAAGACCACCGAAGCGGCCCTGGAGCTTTTTAAATTGTCACGGATGCCGGAAGCTGTCAGGGGATTGTTTGAAGGTTCGAATGTTTCACGGTTTGAAGAGTTTGAATCGGTGCTGGCCAAATGTCCGGCAGGGCCGGAGTATCTAGACCGGGTCAATAAATTTCTGAGGGCCTACGGCCATCGCGGTATGAAGGACCTGGACATGGGCTATCCCAGCTGGGGGGAGGACCGCAGTTATATTTACCAGATGATAAAGAGCTATCTCCAGTTCGGCCCGGATGACATCGATCCGGTAAAACAGTTCGAATTGTCGGTGGCCAAACGCCAGGAGTTGATAAAAGCCGCCAAAGATCGTCTTTCTCAAAATCCAATCGATAAAATCTTTCCCGCGCGGCGTTGGCTGTTTCAAAAGATGACGGATGTGATTCACGACTGCCTGCCCCTGCGGGAGAACGAGAAATTCTACGGGATAAGGTGCTTTCCCGGCAGCCGCCGGATAGTGCTGGAGATCGGCCGCCACTATTGCGAAAAGGGTCTACTGGATGACAGGCAGGATATTTTCTATCTGACGGTGAGCGAGATAAAAGATATCGAGAACGGGAAATTTTCCAAAAGAGGAAATATTAAGGGGTTCATCCAAAAAAGAAAAGACGACTGGCAAAACCAGGTGGATTCCGACCCGCCGTTCATCATCCGCAGCGATGGGAGAGAGTGGCGGGACACCAACCAGAAAGCCAAAGAAGGAAATGTCCTGCGCGGGGTCGGGGCCTCTTCCGGCAGAGTCACCGGCAGGGCCAGGATCATCCGGGAGCCGGCACAGGCCCACCTTTTAAACAAGGGCGAGATCCTGGTGGCGCCCTATACCGAGCCCGGCTGGGCCCCCCTATTCCTGCTGGCCAAGGCCCTGGTGATGGAGGTGGGCGGGGCGCTGTGCCACGGGGCCATCGTGGCCCGGGAATACGGCATTCCGGCGGTAGTGGGGGTGAACCGGGCGACCAAGGAGATAAAGGATGGGGACGAGATCACAGTGGACGGGAGTAGCGGGGAAGTGGTGATAAATATTAAAAAATAAAATATAAAAAATAAACTGGAGGTAAAATATGAAAAAGATAGCCATAATATTTTATATATTATCTTTTATAAATATTGCATTAAGCCAAAATTTAAAAGATATGCCCAATAGCAAGCTTATGTTTATTGGAAAAGAAAATAATATAAGATATTTATATTATATGGATGCTAGTACTAAAAAACCTATAAAGTTAGTGAAAGATTTAATAATAGACGAAAGAACGTTATGTTTTTCGCCCGATGGTTATAAAATTGGCTTTGTTGGCTGGTATGAAGATGGTAAACATCTAAACGATATTGTTCCACAAATTTATATTTATTATATGGAAAACAAATTTCTCTATCAAGCCACCCGCTACCAAACAGGTTATAATGGCTACGGGATAGCAACCCCAATATTATATTTTTCTTGGGGTAAAAACAGTGATCAAATTTTATTTTTTTATAATCCGAATGACGGCAAAATAAATAAAGAGTTCAATGTTTTAAACTTAAATACTTTAAAAACAGAAACGCTACCAATGCCAACAGTAGGCAGATTTGGTATCGGATATATATCTGACTGGTCATATAATAATGAATATTTCGCTTTGTGTGATTTGTATGATTTATATTTATATGAATTTAAGGTCAATAAATGGCGAAGGCTTACTGATAATAAAGAACGGGACATTGAAGATATTTTATCGTGGACAAAAGATGGTTCGAAACTGTTATATAAGTATTATAATTATGAAAAAACATTTTTATATGATGTTTTAGAAAATAAAGAAATTGAGTTAAAATATTATCTGCAAAATATCAAATGGATGAACAAAGAGAAAGGATTGTATTTCATAAAATACGATTCGATTATAACCGTTAATAAAAAATATGGTAGAAGATGGATGCCCAATTTATATATATTGAACAATATGTTTGAAAATGAAATGCCGTTATTGGTTAAAGAAGATATTTATAATTATACATTGATAAACGATTCAACTATTGTGTTTGTTGAAAAATATGGAAAACAACAAAACTGTTTGTGTGCATATAATATATATACAAAAAAACAAATTATATTAGCTGATAAAAAATATAAACCTGAAAATCCTATAGGATATTATAAGCAGTAATAATTGCAGTGAATTATAATATTTAAAAACCAAGAATTAAAAAAACGAAGGAATATCATGCCAAAGAAAAATTATGGACTGACATTATTGGGTAAAAAGGTCACCAAGCCCAGCGGCAAACTGGAGGCCTTTCCCAACAAGTATCCCAAGCGTGATTACCAGGTGGTGTTGGAATCGGCCGAGTTCACCGCGGTCTGCCCCATCACCGGGCAGCCGGACTTCGGGACCATCACCGTAAATTACATTCCGGATAAGCTGATCATCGAATCAAAATCCCTAAAACTCTACCTGTGGTCCTTTCGCAATCAGGGTATTTTCCACGAAGAGGCGGTCAATAAAATACTGGATGACATCGTCAAAATCGCCAAGCCGCGGCGCTGCGAAGTAACCGGGTTCTTCAATGCCCGGGGAGGTATTGCTATTAATGTAAGCGCCAGCTATAATTGCGAGGACAAATAAATTCTTACCACCCCATCGTCCCCTCCTTGATCAAGGAGGGGATATAAGGGTGGTCTATAATTGTAAAGCTAAGCAATCCAAGCTTTGGATCGCTTCATTTGTAAAGCCATACAGCCTTCTCGCGATGACGAGACCACTGTCACCCTGAGAAGTCAATTTTGGTTGGCAAGCCGAATGGGTGACTGGGTGACAGGGTCATCCCTCAATCTGTGTTGCTTCGACGTGTTCCTTCAATAGTTAAGTTTCTTGTCTTTATCAGGACAGGCGCTCGGGATGACAAAATGTAGAAATTAATCACTAAAATCACGTCACAAGGAGACACAATGTATTACGTATCCGCCGTCCAGCACTTTTCCGCGGCCCATAGCCTTAGGGACTATCAGGGGAAGTGCGAAAACCTGCACGGCCACAACTACAAGGTTGAGGTGGAGTTGAAGGGCCAGGAGCTGACCAAGGCCGGCATGGTGGTAGATTTCACCGACCTGCGAACGGCCATGGACAAGGTTCTTTCCCGGATGGACCACAAGCACCTCAACGAGATCAAGCCCTTCGACAAGATCAACCCCACCGCCGAGAACATTGCCAAGATGATCTACGAAGAGATGCTGCTGAAATTCAGCGCCAAGAAGATCAAAGTCAGCCAGGTGGTGGTATGGGAAAGCGAAGGATGCAAGGCCACCTATGGGCCTAAATAAAAAAGCCGTGATCCTGCTGTCCGGCGGGCTGGATTCGGCCACCGTGCTGTATTGGGCCATCGACAAAGGCTATAAACCGCAGGCCCTGATATTCGACTACGGCCAACGGCACCGCCGCGAGGTCGGCTCGGCCAAAGCCTTGTGCAAAAAGGCCGGGGTGCCATGCCGGGTCATTTCCATAAAACTGCCCTGGCAGGGCAGCAGCCTGCTGGAAAAAAAGGCGGCTCTGCCCAAGGCCAAAAACGTCAAGGCTGTTGGAGCCGAGATCCCTTCCACCTATGTGCCAGGCCGAAACACCCTGTTTCTCAGCTATGGATTATCATTGGCCGAGGCCATGGGGGCCGGAGCGGTGATGATCGGCGCCAATGCCCTGGATTACTCGGGCTATCCCGACTGCCGCCCGGATTACATCGCGGCCATGTCAAAGGTCTTCAAACTGGGCACCAAGGCCGGACGCCAGGGAAGGCCGATAAAGATAGTTGCGCCCCTTCTGAAAATGACCAAATCCCAAATAATTAAATTGGGAATCAATTTAGGCGTGCCCTATGCCCTGACCTGGTCTTGCTACAGCGGCGGTAAAAAGCCCTGTGGCACCTGCGATTCCTGCTTGTTGCGGGCCAAGGGGTTCAAGGAAGCCAAGATGAAAGATCCAGCAGACAGCTAACCACAAAGGCACCAAGACACAAATAAAAATCAGGGAAATATGTTAAAGAAATTTCTAATATGCTCAGCGTTCTTGTTGGTAGTTGTTCTATTTCCAATTGTCTCCTTTGCCCAGGATTCCACCCTCATCAAACTGCAGCAGAAGATGGATCGGCAGAAGAAAGAGCAGAAGGAACTGGTATACAGTTTCAATACCATTACCTATGTCCATAAGCTGGACAAACAGGGCGGGATAGAAAAAACCGATACCGTCAGGACCTGGCAGAAATTCAAGGGCGATTCACTGCAGGAATACACCCTGATTTATCCGGCTGAGAAGAAAAAACAAGAACACAAAGAAAGTATAACCCTGCCTAATTTTAATGATTCAACCTATATCTTTGAAGTGATTCCAATTACTGAAACAGAAGTTTTGGGTAAAATAAAATTCAGCCCCAAGAAGCCTAAAAAAGGTAATTTAGCCGGTGAGTTTTTTTATGATCCGAAAAAATTAACATTAAGCTCAGCAAGCGCCATAATGCCAAAAATGAAATGGCCGGTAAGTGAATTTGAAATGAAAATCACGTTTACAGAAATTGACGGCATTTTGTTTACCTTGGATTATTGGGTGCAGGCCGCATGGAATGCGCTGATCAGCAAGGGCCGGATGCGGGTGGAGAGCCAAAATTCGGATTTTAAGATATACCGGTAAAAATGAAAGCCAAAATAACCGAAATATTTCATTCCCTGCAGGGCGAAGGCATCTATCTGGGCGATCCCACCACCTTTGTGCGCTTGGCCGGCTGCAATCTGGATTGTTCTTATTGTGACACCCCTCAGGCCAAGGATGACGGCAAGACAATCGAGATGGATACCTCTGAGGCCTTAGCTAAAATAAACGCCATTACTCAGCCGGGGCAGTTCGTCTCCTTCACCGGCGGGGAGCCGCTGCTGCAGGCGAAATTCATTTCGGCCATCATTCCAGCCCTAAAAGAACAAAAGTTTCGGACCTATCTGGAGACCAACGGCACCCTGCCCCGGGAATTAGCATCCCTTATCTCCGGGATCGACGTGGTCTCTATGGACATCAAGCCCCCCTCGGCCTGCGGGAAAGACCATTGGGATGTTCAGAAGGATTTTTTGAATATCACCAAGAACAAGGTTTTCGTCAAGATGGTGGTCTGTGACAATACTATTCAAGCTGAAGTTGAACGGGCCGCCAAAATGATAGCCGCTGTTGATAAAAAGATCATCCTTGTCCTGCAGCCGGCCGAAGGGAAAACCGTTCCGGACATGCAAATGGTGCGCAGATACCAAGGTCTGGCCGGTCAGTTTTTAACCCATGTCAGCATAATCCGGCAACTGCACAAGATCTGGCAGATAAGATAACAAAAGAAGAATTTTCACACCTAACGGAACGCATAAAAAGGGCTTGACTTTTTGTCGTCTTTGTGAAATAATTCACAAATTATGGCCATATGTTAAAGGGCCCTTTTGTCATTGGCCCTCTTTTTGTTAAGCCCGTTGAGTACAATGCTAAAAACAATATAAACCGGATCATATCATATGTCGCAAAACAAGAGTTATTCACTTGCCAAATCCAAGGTACCGGAGCTGCTGGCTCGCCTGATAAAAAAAGGCGACGAGCTTTGGGGGCCGATGGCCGGCGAGAACGGAGACAATTTTTTTGGCCAGCTGTCGTCCGAGAAAGAGCTGGCCGGGGATTACGTCAACGGCTATCTGGGCGCCAAGCGGTTCGTATTTCCCCAGATCGAGGAGATGTTCCGCTACAAAAAGAACAAATCTGGACTGGAGCTGTCCCCGCCGGAAGCCATGCCGCGGGCGGTGATCTGGGGCATCCGGTCCTGCGATATGTCGGCGGTTAATTATTTCGACAGCTTCTTCGGGCAGGGCACAAAATCCGGCCCGGACTGGAAGTCTGGCGATCCCCTACCGGACCCATTGTACGAGGCCAGAAGAAACCGGGCGGTGTTCATTACCATCGGCTGCAACGTGGCCGGGCCCAAGTGTTTCTGCGTCTGCACCGACAGCGGCCCGTTTCTGGCCCAGGGCTATGATATTCAGCTTACCGACTTGGGTGACCGTTACTTTGCCGAGGTGGGCAGCCCCAAGGGCGAGGAGTTTATCAAGGAATTCAAAGAATATTTCACCACGACCCAGGACGGCGACCAGCATGCCCGCCGCAATTTGGAAAACGAGGCCGAAAAGACCTTCCAACAGCCCATCAGTTTCTTTTCCAAAGCCATGCGCCGGATGGACCAGGGGCACCTCAAGCCGGAGTTCTGGCAGAAGGTGGCCGATTACTGCATTGGCTGCGGCGGATGTATCTATGTCTGTCCGATGTGCTCCTGTTTTGATGTGGACGACAAGATGGAGTCCGATACCGAAGGCCTGCGCTACCGCAGCTGGGATACCTGCGATTTTGCGGGGTTCACCCGCGAGGTGTCGGGCCACAATCCCCGGGCCACCAGGGCCGACCGCCGCAAGCGCTGGTTCTATCACAAGGTATCCATGGATTATTTGGAGAAGAACCCGGTGATCGGATGCGTGGGCTGCGGCAGATGCGTGATCGCCTGCCCCGGCGGGGTTGACATGCCGACGGTGATCCGCTGGATGAGAAAAACGGACACAGAAAGCACTAAGTCCTAAATACAAAACCTGGATTCCTGCTGGAGTTTACACTGAAGGCAATGAAGCGCAGGAATGACCGCAAAGAAATAAAATTACTGTTGAACATCGAAGATGATTAATTTTCGCGTGTTTAGCGGGCAAAAAATAAAACAAGAGCATTATGAATCCCAATATCTACCTACCGTACATTTCGGAGATCACCGACATCAAGCAGGAGACACCCGACACCCGCACCTATGATGTCAGAATAAAAAAGAAGGACGAGGCCAAGCTGTTCATCTCGCGTCCCGGGCAATTCGTGGAGGCCTCGGTGTTCGGGGCCGGCGAGGCGCCCTTCGGATTGACCACCTCGCCCCAGGAGCCGGGCGTGATGACCTTTACAGTGCGGGCCTGCGGCCGGGTGACCAATGCCCTCAATGAGATGAAAGTGGGCGATGAGATCGGTATCAAGGGGCCGTTGGGCAACAGTTTTCTGGATAAGATAGACTCCAAGGGCAAGGACGTGCTGGTGATCGGGGGTGGCATCGGCCTTCCGCCGCTGCGCTCCATGATTGACCACATATTCAATCACCGTTCCGATTACCGCGATTTCACCATTCTCTACGGAGCCCGGACCCCGGCCGACCGGGTCTATAAATATCAGTTAAGCGAATGGGAAAAGAAGACCGACCTGAAGCTGATCCAGACGGTGGATGTGGCCGATAAGGAATGGACCGGAAACGTGGGGGTGGTAACCACCCTGTTCCCCAAGCTGAAATTGGACATTCCCAACACCGTGGTTTACACCTGCGGGCCGCCCATCATGATCAAGTTCGTGATCATCGAGCTCCTCAAGCTGGGACTGCCGGAGAAGCAGATCGTCTCCACTTTGGAGCGCTACATGAAGTGCGGGGTGGGCAAGTGCGGCCACTGCTGCATCGGGAACAAGTATGTCTGCACCGAGGGGCCGGTGTTCAACTACACCGAGATCAAGGGGCTGGCCGAGGAGGCGTTCTAACGATTGGAAGACTATAGCCATACAATGGTGATACAATTGAAATACAATTGCGGAACAACTGCTGGTCAAACGTATAATCATGGTATAACTTATCGAGGCAACCATGCCTGACCTGTTTGAATATCTTGGTTCTTTAAATGGCGACTCGCTGATCATCGGGGTGGGAAATGTTCTGCGGGGCGATGACGGGTTCGGCCCGGAGTTGGTTAAAAATCTTTCAGGCAGAACCAAAGTCAACCTGCTTGATGGCGGGGAGACCCCGGAGGATCTTTTGAGCCAGATAGTCCAATTGGCTCCGGCCAGACTGGTGATAGCCGATGCGGTGGCCCTGGGAGGAATGCCGGGCGATGCGGCCCTTTTGGAGAGCGACCAATTGGGCAAGCGGATAGCGGTATCCACCCACAATCTGTCGCTTCTTATGTTCATCAAGTATTTGAAGGAAAAACTGCCGGAGCTGGATATCAAAATACTGGGAGTACAACCCAGAGGCATAGAGTTCGGCAAAGGGTTGAGTACCGAGGTAAGAACGACCATAGATAATCTGGCAGGGATCATTGCGGGCCGTTAGGGTATTTTCACACCAAGCCACAGAGACGCTAAGGTTAATAAGAATTTTCTTAGTCATCCTGAGGAAACTTCGGAGCAATGCAGGTTGAAGGATGACGGGTGTCACCCGTTCAGCCTGTCGGGCGGATAGATTTCTCAGGGTGACAAAAGGCTTGTCATCCTGAAGGCGGCAGCAGGTTTCACAATTGAAGGATCTGCGCCAAGGGGGCATAGATTCTTCGGCTTGGCCAGCAGGCTGCCGGTCTCAGAATAACGAAACGGCTGTCAGGTTGAAGGATGAATTGTCGTCGCCCGTTCGGCCTGTTGGGCGGGCAGATTTCTCAGGGTGACATAAAGGCGCGTCATCGCACAGAATGACGATCAAAAAATATAAACTCATACTATTATAGAAGATTATGTTAGGTTCCATACTTATCGTAATGCTGATACTGCCTTTTCTGGGGGCATTGATAACCCAGTGGCTGCCGGAAAAGAAGCAGGACATCTTTGCCGCGGTGGTGGCCTCGCTGGTAACCATCCTTTCCCTGCTGGTGGTGCTGCTGGCCTACGGCAAAAGGTTCTCCCTGCCGCTGATCAACTGGCCCTGGCTGCCGGATGTTCCCGGGATCATGGGGGTCTTCATAGACCCGCTTTCCATGGTGCTGCTGCTGGTGACCACCATCATCGGGCTGCTGGTGACCTTCTACTCCCGGGACTACCTGTCGCCGGAGAACAAGTTTCACCCGGTTAAGGATGGCAAGAGACGCTTCTATCTGTGGCACCTGTTGTTCCTGGGGGCCATGGTCGGGGTTTCGGTGTCGGCCAATTTCCTGCAGTTGTTCATCTTCTGGGAGCTGACCACCATCTGTTCCTGGGCCCTGATCTCCTACTATCATAACAAAGAATCCCTGGATGCCGGGTTTGAGGCCCTGATCAAGACCTTCTTCGGCGGGATCTTCTTCCTGATCGCCCTGATCGTGCTGTTCGTCAACACCGGCAGTTTCGGCTTCGACGCCATCAACCTGCTGACCCCCCAGATGAAGACAGTGATCTTCATACTGTTCCTGATAGCGGCCTGGGCCAAGTCCAGCCAGATCGTGTTCTTCGCCTGGCTGCCCAACGCCATGGCGGCTCCCACCCCGGTGTCCTGCTACCTGCACGCCGCGGCCATGGTCAAGGCCGGGGTCTATTTAATGGCCCGGGTAACCATCTCCACGGTGGGTTTCTCCTACGGGCTGGGCCTGCTGGTGGCGGTGTTCGCGGTGATGACCATGCTGGCCTCGCTGTTTCTGTTCTTCTTTCAGACAGACATCAAAAAATTTCTGGCCTATTCCACCATCGCCCACCTGGGATACATCTTCCTGGGCATCGGCCTGGGGGTGATGGGTTCGCACTACGGCTATCAGGGGGCCATTCTGCACATCATCTGCCACGCGCCGGCCAAGGCCCTGCTGTTCATTTGCGTGGGGGCCATCGCCTACGCCACCGGCACCCGCAACATGGACGAGCTGGGCGGCCTGACCAAGACCATGCCCCTGGCGTCAATCGCCTTCATCATCGGGACCCTGGGCGTTACCGGGATCGCCCCGCTGTCCTGCTACTGGTCCAAGCTATTTCTGATGGAGGGCGTCATCGAGATCGGCGGCAAGACCGCGGTGTTCCTGATAATCCCCTTCGTGGCTGAGATCATAATCGCCTTCGCCTGGTATTTCTTCGTGGCTCACAAGGTGTTCTTCGGCGAGCCTTCTGAGAAAGTCAACCAGGCCATAAAACTTCCAATGAACTCCAAGGTCATTTTGATAGTCCTGATGATACTGACCGTGATCGCCCCGCTGGTGGGTTTGCCGCTGATAAAATTAATAAGGTAGACCTCTCCCCTTCGACAAGCTCAGTGCATCGCCTTGATCCCTCCCCCGGTGGGAGAGGGAAAAGGTTTAAAAGAATTGAAGAAAATTGTTATATGAATAAGCCCCTGTTAAAAACATTATGCTGCTTCATTGTTTTTCTTCAATTTGCCGGCTGTGCCAGTATGCCCAAGCCGACTCCTCCGGTTGTAATATATGATAGTGAGCCCTCTTCGATAGCAACAGTTCTTCCTGATACGGTAAGCTATAATGGCTTTCGCCAGAAGATCGCAGAACTCAAAGGAAAAATTAAATATAACAATGATGGCAAACAGGAATATTTATCGCTTTATAATAAGGTCGAGGAGTTGGACAGCGTTCAAATCGGGCACGAAGGTAGAAATATCAAAATAAGGAATAGGGCAACAACCATCGGGGCGATTGTTCCCTTAGTCGTAGGAGTCAGTTTTGCAGTTTGGGGTTTTTCCGAGGCGAATGAACCCGGCTGCTCCGAAGCAAATGCCATCATAGGTGCAGCTTCGTATGCGGTATTGCTGATAACCCCATTGGCCACGGGCCTTGGCGCGCTGATCGGCTTGTTCGGATCGGGGATTATAATGGGCGATGATGTGAAAAAGGAGCATAAAGCAACTTTGGCCGGGTTGGTAGATGATTATAACTTACTTAATAAATCCACGATAGCACCGGTGGTGTCAGACTCGACAAATAAACAGTAATAATGTATCAAAGATTTGTGGCCTATCGTTGGAATTCAAAGATGATACTGACCGTGATCGCCCCGTTAGTGGGACTGCCGCTGATAAAATTAATAAGGTAGACCCCTCCCTAACCCTCCCCCGGTGGGAGAGGGAATTATTAGGTTTTAAAAAGTGGGGAACATGAAGCGCACAAAAGAAAAAACATTTTACTCCTTTTTGATGTTAATGCAAATAATTGGTTGCGCAACCATGGGACCATCGACTAAAAAGGCAGACGGGGTATACGATGATAAAAACCCGGGGAGTTGGGCGGTATATAAAATTCGTGAAGATTCTCTGAAAGTAGACAAAGTATATTTTGAGGGAATTGACAGGGGTCTCTTTTATAATAAAAGTACGGAGGTTTTGGTAAAAACCAACTATATAGGGCTAATGCATCGTGACAGCAGCACCACGGCCATAGGGGCCAAGGCCGATTCATTGCGCTGGAAGAAACAGAATCCGATTGGCGCTGCTTTTGGCGGGTTTGGTTTAGGTTGGTTTGCTGGTGCATTGATTGGAGGGGTTATCGCACAAGCAGCAGATAAGGACACATATGTTTGTGGTGTTCTTGGTGCGATGTTAGGCGGGGCGGCGATGGCAAGCAGGTTTGTGTACCGGAGCAGGATGCCCAATCCTTTGGTTAAAGATAAAAGGGCATTGTGTTCCCTGGTGGAAAAATATAATAACCTATATGACGAACATTTGATAAATCTGCAGTATCCTTTGATTCAGGCACCCCGGGGGCAACGATTGAGGAAAAAGGATTTTATTTCTAAACTAAAGGAGGTTCAGGTTAAGTCCCAGCGGTATTTGCCGGAGGCAGATTCTTTTCGCTTGCAATTAGATCAACAGATTAAGGACATGAAATATCAGGACAGCGTAGCTTTCAGCAAGGCTTTGCCAAAAAAATGGGAAAATGAAGAACCTCCAGCTGATAGGGTTAATAAAGTCAGTCAATTAATCAAACAGTATAATAAGGCAGTAAACGAGTATATAAAAAATTGCCGGGAATCGATGCTTCCGAATATAAAATCTTAGATCCCGATACGGCCAAATAAAGAATAACATAAATTCTTCGATAATATGAATCTTCAAACCGTCATTCTGTTCTCCATGGCAACGCTGTTCATAGGCGCTGCCGTAACCCTGTTGATGCCGTATTCCCGGCGGACCATCGGATGGATATCCTTCGTCTTCCAGACCGTGGCCTCGCTGGGCTTTCTCTACACGGCCCTGCGAGTGCTGGCCATCGGGACCTTCAACCTGGACAAGCCGGTATTCCAAGTGGCCGGCCTGGGGGCCTCGTTTCTGCTGAAGGTGGATGTGCTGTCTGCCATCTTCCTGCTGGTGATCACCATCGTCTCCTGGGCCGCCGGGCTGTACTCCATAGAATACATGAAGCATTACAAGGAATCACTGGCCCGCTATTATCCGCTGTTGCTGTTGTTCCTCCTGGGCATGTACGGAGTGGTGGTGGTGCGCGACCTGTTCTTCTTTATCGTCTTCTGGGAATTCATGACCCTGACCTCATATGCCCTGGTGGTCTACGAATGGGGCAACAAGACCAACGTCAACGCCGGGTTCAAATATTTTCTGATGACCCATATCGGAACCGCCGGGATCATCATCGCCGCCAACACCCTTTATCACTACAGCCAATCGTTCGACTTCAACGCCCTGGGCCCGGTGATGGGTCTTTTGCTGAACGATAACCCGGTTCTTCTGCACACCTTGTTGCTGTTGTTCTTTTTGGGCTTCGCCACCAAGGCCGGCATCTTTCCCTTCGGCGACTGGCTGCCCGACGCCCACCCGGCGGCGCCCTCCCCGATATCGGCCATTCTGTCCGGGGTGATGATCAAGATAGGCATCTACGGGATCCTCCGGGTCTTTTTGGGGATGCTGCCGGTTTCGCATTTCTCCTACACCTGGGGCATCATCATGGTCTGCTTCGGCACGGTGTCGCTGTTCATAGGCACCCTGACCGCCCTGTTCCAGAAGGACGCCAAGCGCCTGCTGGCCTTTTCGTCCATCGGGCAGATCGGCTATATTCTGCTGGCTGTCGGGGCCGGCCTGGCCCTGCTGCCCATCAGCCCGGCCATGGCCACCATCGCACTGATGGCCGGGGTCTATCACATCATCAACCACGCCTCCATAAAGACCATGCTCTTTTTATCGGCCGGCTCATTGCAGTACCAGACCGGGCACCGCGATCTGGACCGGCTGGGCGGCCTGGGCAAATATATGCCGCATACCGCGGTGGCCGCCCTGGTGGCCGGACTGGCCGTGGCTGGCATCCCCCCGCTTAACGGCTTTGCCTCCAAGTGGCTCATCTACCAGTCCACCCTGAACAGCGGGTTTGCGGTACCGCTTATTTTGGTGTGCGGCCTGGTGGCACTGTTCACCAGTCTGATAACGCTTTCCATGATGGTCAAATACCTGGGGATGAGTTTTCTGGGCCAGCGCCTGCCGGAGAATGCCAAGATAGAATCGGACGTTCCCGGAACAATGAAAGCTGCCCAGTATCTTTTGGTGGCGGTGATGTTCCTGCAGGGGCTGCTGGTGGTGCCCATCGCCAAGGTCATCTACCGGGCGGTATCCGGTTTCCAGACACCCTCATATTGGCCGCAATTCGCCTCGATAATAAACACCAGCCAGTGGGGCCTGGCCCTTAACTTCGGCGACGGATTGGTGGGCTTCTACAAGCCGTTGTTCGTGCTGATCGCTCTGGCGGTGCTGGGGCTGGTGGCCTGGATCATCTGGAAATCCGGCGGGGCCAAACAGAAGGTTTCCGATCTCTGGTATTCCGGCGAAGTACAGAGCCCGGAGGCGGTGCGTTACTATTCGGGCAGTTATTTCAAGACCTTCAAGCAGCATTTCAATATCCGATTCGGCAAGTACAGCCAGGAGGGGGTCTATCCCCACTGGAAGCTGCCCAATATAAAAAAATCCTTCAAGCTTAAGCATATTTTGGACGTGGACGACTGGCTGTATCGCCCGCTGGTCTATGTCGGGCACAAGGTCCTGGAGATTTTTGCCGGCACCCACAGCGGTTTCCCGCAATGGTATCTGCTTTGGATGGTGGTGGGTGCGGCGGTGGCGCTGTTCATCATGTTCATGGTGGGGTGACCCTTATTTAGCGATGATATAGGTCCCAGTTTAAAAAGTTTAAGAAGTTGAAAAGGTTAAAATGTTTGAAAGAGTCAATATGAAAAAAATATCCATCGTCTTGCTTTTGGTCAGTCTCTGCGGAATAGCCCAGGCCCAGTTCCAAAGCGATGACGAAGTGGTGACCGCGGCCCTGAATCAAAAAAAGTTCAGTGAAAATCTGGGCCGGCATCATGTCTCTTTCGGTTTTTTGGGATATTTCAAATCTACCAGCGGTGATTTTGAACTGCCGGGATTCGACCTCAGCCAGGGGACGGGGCAATATCTCAACTACCGTTACTCCTTCGATAAAAACGTTGACCTGGCGGTGGATGTCCGGGGCTGGACCAGCGATGAGGAGGTCAATGGTCTTAAGGGGGAAGTGACCGCCGGCGGAGTGGGAATAGGTTTAAGATATAATCTGGGAAGCGCAGGAGGTCGGCTGTTCCCTTATATTCAGGGCAACGTTTATTCGGCAACAGAGGAATACAAATTAAGCTACGCCGGCCTGAGCATAACCGGAAATAATAATGAGGACCCGGCTTTGGGCTTTGGAGTGAACGGCGGGGTTGAAATTAAACTGGGAAAACTTATATCCATTCCCATTGAGGCAAACTATCTTTACGGGAAACCGCTGGACGACATATCCGGCTATGGTGTTACTGGCGGGATCAGTTTCAACTGGGGGGATGTTAACTAAGCTGACAGCTATCGGGCTCAGTTTAAAATGTTGAAAAAGTTGAAGAGGTTATCTTGAGAAATTTAAATCATAATATATATTGGAAGTTCTAAATGACCAAACAGGATATTCTAAGCTTACTGAAAGCTAAATTGGGCGCCGGGTTCATGGGGTCCACCGAGCCGATCCCCGATCAGCTGTGGGTGGAGGTCAAGCCGGAGGCGGTGGTGCAAGCCACGGAGATACTGCACCGCCAGACCACCGCCAGATACCTGGTCAGCGTGGGCTCCGACGAGCGGGACATCAAGAAACGCTTCGCGGTCTACCACCTGTTCACCTTCGACAAGGACCATTTCTTTGTCACTTTAGACGTGACGGCCGATTCCCATACGCCCAGGGTGCCGTCCATCACCAACGTGATCGCCGGGGCCAACTGGTCGGAGCGCGAGATCCGTGACCTGCTGGGGATAGAGTTCCCCGGCCATCCCGATCCCCGGCGGCTGATACTGGCCGATGACTGGCCGGCCGAGGTCTACCCCCTGCGCAAGGAGTTCGATTACAGCCAAAAGCCGGAGTCCCATCCCGAGCAGGCCTACCAGTTCAAGGATAATCCTCCGGGGACCACGGTGGTGGCCATGGGGCCGTATTTCCCGGTGTTCGAGGAGGCCACCTATTTCCGGCTTTATGTGGAGGGCGAAAAGGTGGTGGACGTCGACTATCGCGGGTTCTACGCCCACCGGGGCATAGAAAAGCTGGGCGACCAGACCCTGACCTACAACCAGATCCCGTTCATGGCCGAGCGTATCTGCGGCATCTGCGGCTTCGTGCATAACGTCTCCTTCTGCAAACTGGTGGAGCATGCCGCCGACATCAAGGTGCCGCGGCGGGCCGACTACATCCGGACCATCATGCTGGAGCTGGAGCGCATCCATTCCCACGCCCTGTGGCTGGGGGTGGCCGGGCACATCATCGGCTTCGACACCGTGCTGATGCAGACCTGGCGGATGCGGGAGCCCATCATGTGGCTGTGCGAAAAGATCTCCGGCAACCGCAAAACATACGGCATGAACCTGATCGGCGGGGTGCGGCGCGATATTCCCCGGGCCCTGGTGCCCGAGATCCGCACCAAGATCAACAATATGGAGAAGGAATGGCTGGCGGTGCTGGACGCGGTCAAGGACGACACCACTCTCCGGATGCGCCTGGAGAAGGTCGGCATCCTTAATAAGGAGAGCTGTCACGAGTGGGCGGCGGTGGGCCCGGTGGCCCGGGCGGCCGATCTGGACATGGACGCCCGCAAGGACCATCCCTACTGCGCCTATGATGCCATTGATTTCAAGGTGATCACCGCCGACAGCAACGATGTCTGGGGCCGGACGGTGGTCCGGATCCTGGAGACACTGGAGTCCTTCAAGATAGTCAACCAATCGCTGGATGCTCTGATGGAACTGCCGGAGGGCGACATCATCACCGAGATCCGGCAGGATATCCCGGCCGGGCGCATCGCCATTTCGGCGGTGGAGGCTCCCCGCGGGGAGGATGTCCACTTTTTGCTGACCGGAGGCAATAACCGGCCGGAGCGCTGGAGGGTGCGCTGCCCAACCTACCCCAACCTGCCGACCATCCCGGATATGGTCCGGGGCGAGCAGGTGGCCGACGTGCCGATCATCGTGGGCTCCATAGATCCCTGTTTCTCCTGCACCGAGCGGATGGAGGTGGTGGACGTTGATTCCGGAAAGATCAGGATATACAGCCAGGAGGAGTTGTCGAGCTGGACGGCAAAGTAAAGTTAGAAGAAGTTTGAAATAGTTGGATATGGTGTTTAGGAAATGAATAGAAGTATAAAAATATTAATATTGTTTCTGGCTGTTATTCCAGAATATATCTATGGCGGGGATGTCTTGCCAGTAGAAGTAAGAAATTATTTTAATCTTGATAAACAATATAATTATCAATATATATTTAATAGTATTTGGGCGGATAATTTATTAGATGGTTTTATAATTATGGGTGATACTATAGATAATAGGGCAGTAACAAAAGTGGTATTTATCAACCTTAATAATAAAGCAACGCTTTTTAACAATAAAAACAAAGAAGATGTATTTGTTGAAAATGTGGATTACTTGGTATTTGACAAAGAAAGCATAATAAAACTTGATAGTTCTTTATGTGCAATTGATAGCGTAACTAAAAGTGGTTGTTATAATACATGGGGTTTAATTGATAACAAATTGATTATACAAACATACCCTTATGGTGAAGGACGGGTAGGTTTTGAATTTAAGCTCAGTAAAAAAGAAAAAGAATTTGTTATTAATGCTTTTACATCCCAGTTCAATGCTTTTAGGAAAAGCGTTAATTTAACCAAACAGTGGATGAACCTGTTTTCTTTCCCCTATGATAGCAATAATGTTAATAACATAAAAATCCGCATTGATAGCCCAGAGCCATTAAAATTCGAAGGGACATATGTAGCAACAGGCACAGATCAGGGAAATCAAATAAAAAAAGTTGAGGGGACAACACCCTATATTATTTATCTAAATTGTAAAACCCTTTCTATAACATTAAAGAAAAAGGAAAGAAAGGGAATGCTATATATGCAAATTATTAGAGACAATAAATTTGTTGTTGAAAACTTTACTTCTGATTCTAACCCAATAACCATTGATTGGTCAGATAGAATTGTTAGAAAACGTTAGCATTGCCAACTTTTATTTTGGGTGAAAAATGATATATATTATCATTATTGTCATATTCTTGCTTGTTCTGACGGTATATAAAATTGTATATAACAAAAATAATAAAGAGTATATAAGGATAAAAAAAGAAATTGAATTATCTAAGAAGGCTGGGAACCCAATTGTTGCAGTTATAAGGAGTGAATTGATAGATAAAGAAACATGTAAGTATTGCAGAGAAATTTTAGACTTAAAGGTTGTTAAAACAGATGATCCCAATTTCAAGAAATATTTTCTAAAGCTACCGCACGCTGGTTGTCGGGGTGTAAATATTTATATTTGCGAATCGGAAAGAGAAGAGTACAGAAACGATCCAAGGCGTAAATTTATACCACCAACCGTGGATCAATTAAAATGGATAAACGAAAAATAACGAACAGTTTTAAATAAGGAACATTTCAAACAATAAGGGTAATTTGATGCTCAGAATATTAATAATGGTAATGGCCCTGCTCTTCATATCCCCGCTGCTGGAAGGCATCCTCCGCAAATTCAAGGCGCTGGTGCATTCCCGGATCGGGCCGCCGTTGCTGCAGCCCTACTGGGACACCCTCAAGCTGCTGGGCAAGGATGATGTCCGTTCTCCCCATTCCATGCTGGGGGCGCTGCCGGCCTACTTAAGCCTGGCCGCCGTCCTGATGGCCGGGCTGCTGGTGCCGGTGGGCGGAAGCGCGGCTTTTGCCGGCGGCGATATGATACTGTTCCTCTATATGATAGGCTTCGCCTCGGTGTGCGTGATGCTGGCCGGGATGGACTCCGGCTCGCCCTACGCCTTTCTGGGCACTGCCCGGGAGATGATGACCTCCCTGACGGTGGAGCCGGTGCTGTTCATCACCCTGATCACGGCGGCCCTGAAGACCCACAGCTTCCGCTTTTCCGACATGGCCTTCTACCAGCAGTCCTCCGGCACCTCACTTTCCATGATCATCTCCGGCATCGCGCTGTTATTGGGCATCCAGGCCCAGCTGTCCAAACTGCCTTTCGACATCCCCGAGGCCGAGGGCGAGTTGATGGGCGGACCGTTCATCGAGATCTCCGGGCCGACCTTCGCCCTGTACCGCTGGGGCTTCATCATCAAACAGCTGATATTCTCCCTGATCCTGGTGCAGATATTCTTCCCCTGGACCTTCGGCCTCTCCGGCCTGTGGGCGGTGCTGGCACAGATCGCCAAGATATTGGTGGTGGTCCTGCTGGTCGGGCTGGTGGACGTGGTCAATCCCCGTCTGCGGATAGACCAGGCCATGATCTATTATTTCGGCGTGGTGCTGACGGCTTTGGTGGGACTGGTGTTTGCGTTGGTAGGAGCGTAAATTAGTCATTAGATAATAGGGATTGGATTATAGGGGAACCATTAATATCTTCGTGTGCTCTGTGGTAAAAAGCAAGTAACTCTTAACAGAAGAATTTTATATGATACTATCAAAATTAAAAGAAGCCCTCATTTGCTTCAAGAACCTGCGGGTCACCTTCCCCTATCCGCTGAAGCGGAATATCGAGGCCCTTCCGGTGGAGGGTTTCCGGGGCAAGCTGACCATAGACGTGGCCAAGTGTATCGGCTGCGCCGGCTGCGCCAATGTCTGCCCCTCGCGGCTGATAGTGATCACCGACCGCCAAGCTGTCCGCAAGCTGGACTTCTACCTGGAGCGCTGCACCTACTGCGGCCGCTGCGCCGATGTCTGCCCCGAGAAGGCCATCACCATGACCCAGGAATTCGAAACCGCCACCAACGACGTCCACAACGACATGCATATCTCGGCCGAGGTTTACATGGGGACCTGCCAGCGCTGCGGCCGGTGCTTTGAGACCCAGACCATCATAGACAAAATGATGACGGTGGGGTTCAGGAACGGGACGGGGGCGTAACGACCGTAGGGAGTTGGAGAAGCGCAATAGAAAGTCTGGCGATGTCTGAAATGCCAGACAGGATGGCATGATGATGATTAATTGTGTATACGAAAGGATGGAGTAAATATGGAACTGAAGTTTCAGAAACTGGAAGTATGGAATATTTCACTGGAATGCATCGATAAAGTGTACGCTTTGCTGGAGAAGTATCCCAAGTCCGAAGAATATATCCTGAAACAGCAAGGAAAGAGATCGGTAACTTCAATTGCCCTGAACATTGCGGAAGGAAGCTGTAAGCATACCAAAAAAGATTTCGCTCATTATATCAATACTGCTGTCGGCTCTTTGGTGGAAACAATAGCGAATCTCAAAATCGGCGTCGCCCGAAAATATATTTCCCCGGCGGAGTTTAAAGGAGCAGAACCATTGTTAGACAAATTATATTTCAAGCTTCTGGCGTTGGAAAAATCGCTGCGGGCATAACCTCGCCAGACCTTCAGAGGGACATCTCTGACGCAATATCATCGATTGGCTAAAGAAGCAGGCATCTCAAACAGTGCACGTCATATATCGTTAACTCCTCAAACATTATTTAAGCTTTTATCAAGAAGAGAGTATGGGTGATTTAATCACAACCTTAATGGCCTGCCACTTCATTGCTTCGGTGGGTGCGGCCGAGATCAGGAATTTAAAGACAGCCACCCTGTTCCTGTTGGTGCAGTCGCTGCTGCTGTCGTTCATCATCGTGGCCTTTGCAGAGAAAAGCCAGAACTACACCCTGTACTGGTGGGCGGTAATGACCTTCATCACCAAGGTGATAATCATCCCCGGGCTGTTGTGGTGGCACATCAAACGCACCGAGTTCATTGAGGTAAAGCCTCTGGTGAGCTTCGTGGTGTCGTTCATAATCCTGTCCGTATTCCTGATCGTCTTCTACCAGATGATCCGCACCTATGTGGGCTTCATCGCCCCGACGGTGGAGGCCACCATCGAGCCGGCCCGCTCGTCGCTGGCCCTGGCCTTCACCATCTTTGTACTGGGACTGTACGTGCTGGTGGTCCACCGTGATGCGGTCAAGATAATCATCGGCCTGCACCTGATAGAGAACGGCGTCCACCTGGCCCTGGTGACCCTGGTGCCCAAGCTTCCGGTGACCACCATCCTGGGGATAGTCTCCAACGTAGTGGTGGCCGCGGTGATGCTGCTGTTCCTCACCGAGAGCATCTACAAGGCCTTCGGCAGCGCTGATACCATGAAGCTGTCCAGCCTGAAACGATAGAAAAGGAGCATAAAATGGTCAACAAGGATGTTTTGAAAAAGCTGAACTTCTTCAGCGATTTCTCCGATGCCGAGCTGGAGAAACTGGCTCCGCTGTTCAGCCAGCGCAGTTATAGCGCCGATCAGGTAATGATCCCGGAACGGGCGCCCAACAAAGAGATGATAATCCTGGTGGAGGGCAAGGTGGCGGTGGAGGTGGCCACCAGCCTTTCCGAAAATGCCGACCGTCTGGTGCTGACCATGGAGATCAGCCCCGGCCGCATCATCGAATGGTCCGACGCCTTCGACCTGGTGCAGAGCGGCGGCACCGCCTCGGCCCGGGCGGTCAGCGACGTCAAAGCGCTGGTGGCCGAGGGGCAGCAGGTATGTCAACTGTGCACCACTGAGCCCCAGATGGGGATCAAAATGCTGCAGCTGATACTGCAGGTGCTGGCCTCGCGATTAAAAGATACCAGGATGCAATTGGTCAGCATGGCCGCTCAGAGTCAATAAGTTGTTAGTCATCGCGAGAAGATTATCGTTGATGGGCAAACGAAGCGATCCAGGCATTTTAGATTGCTTCGTCAGATAGTCGGGGAAGCCGTCTCGCAATGACCAAAGACAGCGACAAGATAATTTAATAAGCATCAAAGCAATAAAGTAGAGTAAGTATATGGTTGTAACTATCAATCCCATGGTGGTGTCGATACTGCCGTTCCTGGTTTTCATGGTCCCCTTGGTGTTCGGCGGGCTGATATTCGCCCTGGGCCGGTTGGGAAAGATCGTTCGCCATGGCCTGGCTTTGACCGGTATAGGCCTGACCCTGCTGATCGCCATCATGATGACCGTCCGGGTTTTAAACGGAGAGGTGCTCACCTGGTGGGGCAACAATTTCTACGTGGACGGGCTGTCCACCCTGATGGAGCTGGCGGCCAGCGTGATGGGGGTGATAGTGGTGGTCTACTCCATGAAATATTTCGGGGCCAAGACCGAGATAGAGGAGGCCCACCCTTACACCAGCATGACCACTTACTACGGGCAGATCCTGGTCTTTCTGGGCCTGATGAACTGGACCTGCGCCACCAATAACATCATCATGCTGTATGTCTCTCTGGAGTTCACCACCCTGGCCACCGTTTTTCTGGTGACCTTCCACTGGAACAAACCGGCCCTGGAGGCGGGATATAAATACCTGTTGCTGGTTACGGTAGGCGTGGTGTTCGCACTGTTGGGCTCGGTGCTGTTGTATTCGGCGGCCACCCCGTTCCTGCCGGTCTCCCGGGTGCTGCTGTTGACCGAGCTGGGGACCATCGCCACCAAGATACCCAGCAACATCGTGCTGCTGGCCGCCGCCTTTATGGTGGTGGGTTTCGGAACCAAGGCCGGGCTGGTGCCCTTTCACGCCTGGCTGCCCGACGCCCACGCCGAGGCTCCGGCTCCGGTGTCGGCTTTGTTGTCCGGCATAGTCATCAAGGTGGGGGCCTACGCTTTGGCTAGGACCATCTCGGTGTTCGCCCCGCACTACGGCACCATTCCCCTGTTCATCGCCATCCTCTGCTCCATCTCCATGGTCGTGGGCATGATGATGGCCATGACCCAGAACGACCTCAAGCGGATGCTGGCCTATTCCTCGGTGGCCCAGATTGCCTATGTCATCGAGGGGCTGGGCATGGGCACCTACCTGGGGATCTACGGCGGGCTGATGCACCTGATCAACCACACTATTATCAAGGGACTGCTGTTCCTGGCGGTGGGAGCCATCATCTATTCGGCCGGAAAACGCAAGATATCCGAGCTATCCAAAGTAAAATTCAAAATGCCCCTGACGGCCTTCGCCTTTTTTGTGGGGGTGTTTGCACTTTCGGGGATGCCGCCTTTTAACGGTTTCGTTTCCAAGTTTACCCTGTTCCTGGCATTGGGCGAGGCCAAACTGATGTGGGCGGCCATCATCGGCATCATCACCTCGCTGTTCACCCTGGTCTGCTTCTTTCGGGCCGGGTATAAGATCTTCTGGTCGGAAAAGGAAGTTCACGCAGTCGGCGCCGAGGCCACCACCGCCACCGAGGTTCCGGCGGCCATGTGGGTGGGAATGGTCCTGCTGGCTGTCGCGGCCATCGTGCTGGGGGTGTTTCCCCAGATAATGCATCCCCTGTTGGACAGCGCCACCAAGTGCATTTTGAGGATATTGATCGGGGGCTAACTGTAATTGTATTACATTGTTTAACAGGCTAAACAAGTTTAAGAAGTTTAAGTTATGGCAAAATCTTTTGAAGAGTTGAAAATATGGCAACAGGCCAGAGAATTGACAAATATTGTTTATAAACTAACCGGACAAAACAAGTTTCTCAAAGATAATAGCCTGAATAACCAAATGCGAAGAGCTGCTGTATCAATAATGGCTAATATTGCCGAGGGTTTTGAACGGGGAGGAAATACAGAGTTTATCCAGTTTTTATACATAGCGAAAAGCTCTTGTGGCGAGTTAAGAAGCCATTTTGTAGTGGCGTTAGATCAGCAATATATCACTGATACGGATTTTAACTCGTCAAGAGAAAAAGCCGCTGGACTTTCAGCTATGATAAGCAACATGATTACATATTTGAAGAAAAGCAAAATTAAAGGCGAGAAATACCTTTAACCCTTTTGAACATATTAAACTTCTTAAACATACAGATAGGTATAAAATGAAAAAGGCACTTGTTACGGTAACAATTTTACTGGCCGCAACGACATTATTGGTTCTCTCGGGCTGCGAGGGCGGCGGGGAACAGATTCGGATCGGGGTGGCCGCCCCGCTGACCGGAGAGCAGGCCAAGGCCGGACAGGATGTCCTGCATGGCGTCCAGCTGGCGGTCTCCGAATGGAATGCCAAGGGCGGGGTGCTGGGCAAAAGGATAGTGATCATCGCCGGGGATGACCGGGCCGATGAGAAGGAAGCATATATCGTGGCCGAGAAGCTGGCCAATCAGCGCGTCTGCGGAATAGTCGGGCACTACAACAGCCACTGCTCCATCGCCGGCAGCCGGATATATAATCAAAGAATGCTTCCGCAGATCTCTCCGTCCTCCACCAATCCCAAATTCACCGAGCAGGGATTTATTAATGTGTTCCGCACCTGCGGGCGCGATGACCAGCAGGGCCGGGTGGCGGCCGATTTCGCGATCAATAACCTGAAGGTAAAAAAGGTGGCCCTCTTTAACGATGGCACCACCTATGGCCGCGGACTTACCGAGGAGTTCAAGAAATTGATCATCGCTTCGATACAGCTGCCGGCCGGTTCCAGAGGCAAAAACGCCATTCCGGCAGTTGAGATCGTGGCCGAAGCCGAGCTGCAGCCGGTCAATGAGGGCCAGGCCCCCGGCTATGACGCAGTGCTGGACCCGCTGATCAGCATTCAGCCGGATCTGGTCTACTTCGGCGGCAGCTATCCCGAAGGAGCGGTGCTGGTGCGGAAGATCAAGGAGCGCAAGTTAAAGAGCGTCTTCATGGCCGGCGATGCCATTGCCAATTCGGTATATCTAAAAGCCGGGGGCATTGCCACGGAGGGCACCTATTTCACCTTCGGTCCGGCGGTGGAGGACATGCCCGAGGCCGGCAGGTTCTACGGCTCGTTCAAGGCCCGCTACGGCGAGATCGGGCCGTATTCGGTCTATTCCTATGACGCCGCCATGGTGCTGTTGCAGGCCATCGAAAAGGCCGGGATCACCGCCGGGGATTCGCTGGTCAGCGTGCTGCATTCCCAGAAGTTCTCCGGGGCCCTGGGCGAGATTGATTTCAATGCGAAGGGCGACATCACGGCCGCGCCGTATGTCATCTGGAGGGTCAAGGGCGGGGAGTTTATTCCGGTGAAAGAGGGGGCGGAAAATACTGACAAGTAGACAAGCAAGGGGTTAAGCAGGTATACGATGGAGATACAATGGGGATACGATTGTTATAATTGGCGATGAGGTGCGCAAAGATGGGCGGGGAGATAAAAGATTTTACAGATCTTGAAATATATCAACTGGCCCTGGGTTTAGCTGATTGGGTTTATGACATTTCTGCAGAATTTCCCAAGGAGGAAATTTTTAATTTGACTTCCCAGATGAGAAGATCGGCGGTTTCCGTAGGGGCCAACATAGCCGAAGGCTTTGGCAGATATACTTATAAAGAAAGAACTCGCTTTTGTATTTATTCCCGCGGCTCATTAGCAGAAACAAAAAGCCATGTATTATTCAGTCACCGAAGGAAATACATATCAGATATTCAGTTAGCGGAATATTCAGCTAAACATAAAAATCTTTCCGTAAAACTTAACAATTATATTAGTTCTCTGAATAAGAAAGCAAACGGCCCTGAATAACAAAAGCATAACCATTGTATCACAATAGGAATTTCAATCGTATTGCCATCACAGTATATTAAGCCAGAAAGTAGAATATGTTCCTAAAAAAACTTTGCGCCAAAGCGTTCACTAAATCGCTGTGGATCTACCACATCAACACCGGGTCGTGCAACGGCTGTGACATCGAGATCGTGGACGTGATCACGCCCTACTACGATGCCGAACGGTTCGGGATCAAGCTGGCCGGCTCTCCCCGCCATGCCGACATCATGCTGGTTTCCGGGCCGGTCACCCGGCAGGCCCTGCCGTCATTAAAGCGGGCCTATGCCGCCATTCCCGATCCCAAGCTGGTGATCGTGGTGGGCTCCTGCGGGTGCGGTGGAAATATGTGGTTCGATACTTACAACGTGATTGGCGGGGTGGACAAGGTGATACCGGTCAACTTCTATATACCGGGCTGCCCGCCCCGGCCCGAGGCCATCCTTTACGGAGTGGCGGTGGCCCTGGGTCTGGCTCCCAAGAAGGTGCAGGCGGAGGTTTCGGCTGAAGGGCCGATCCGGGAGGGAATGTGGAAATGAAACAATTTGAAAAGCAAAAAGCAAAAAGCAAAAAGCAAAAGTTCAGCCGGCACTATATGGCAACAATTATGTTTTCTGCCATCTGCTTTCTGAATTTAGCTGGCTGCGGGAACCTGCCCCAGGGGCGCTACGGCCAGGAGGCGGTTAAGATAGCGGTGCTGCCGGCCTACTCCACCGCCGCCATGAGCGCCAGATTTCTGCCACTGCTGGACAAGCTTTCCCGTGAGACCGGCTTTGACATGCAGTATATCTCCGCCGAGAACATCGCCAGCTTCGGGGCTTCCATAGAAAATTCCCAGGCCCAGCTGGTGATCTGCGACGCCTTGACCTTCCTGACCCTGCAGAAGACCAAGAATGCCGTGGCTCTTGCCATCGGCCGGGACCAGTCCGGCTCCGCCGAAACCAGCGGACTGATAATCACATCTTTTCCGGCATATGCCAAGGGGATCAACGACGTCTCCAAGCTAAAGGACCGGGCGATCTGCTGCGCCTCCAAGCAGTCGTCCGAGGGCTATCTCTCCCAGGCAAAATATCTTTTTGACCAAGGGATCGATCCGGAACGCGATCTGAGGATAGTAACCGTCGGACAGCTGGACCGGGTGCTGGCCAGCCTGGATAAGGGCGATTTTGCGGCCGGTTTCGTTCCCCTGTCTCTTTGGAACGACAGCCTGGCCAAATATTACAAAGTCCTGGCGACCGGCCAACCGGTGCCCAACTGGGCGCTGGCATCCCTTCAGGGCGGCCATACCGAAATGGACGACATGGTCAAGGATGCCATCTTGGCCTTGGATCCCGCCAAATCGGAGGATCAAAAAATACTATCTGGGCTGGGCTTTTATCGTTTTGCCGAAACCGGCAGTGTTGACTTCCGGGCATTTTCCGAAATGGCCGACCAAATGAAAACACCATACTGATATATTCCCCGCTGGCCGCCGCCGGGCATATTGATAACAACCTGACAGACTCTGCCCGTTCAACGGCGGAGGAGCAAAGGGATCGATGTTAAAAGCAAGAAAAAACCAAGCAAGAATTGGATCGATGAAACATAATTACAGCATATGTCCGCATTGCGGCTGCGGCTGCGGCTTTTACCTGGTGGAGCAGGACGGGATGGTAAGCGGGGTAAGTGCCAGCCAGAATCATTACCTGGGACAGGGCCAGTTGTGCGCCAGGGGATGGACCGCTCATCAGCTGCTGACCGCAGATAAAAGGGTCAAACAACCGGTGATCAGGAACGGCCAGGGACTGTCGGCGTCTTCCTGGGACAAGGCGCTGGAGACGGCGGCCAAAAAATTGAAGGCGGTCCGGGAAAAACACGGCCAGAACAGTATAGGCATCATTGCCTCATCCCGACTGACCAACCGCGAGGCTTATACTGTAAAGGCTTTTGCCCAGTCGGCGCTGGAGACCCAGAATTACGACAGCGCGGCGCGGCTGTGCGCCGTGCCCATGAAGTTCCCCAACCAGGCGGGTTCCCAGAGCCTTGACCAGGCCGATCTGATAGTGGTGATCGGGTCCAATCTGCTGGAGGATAATCCGATCCTGGGTCAGCGGGTGCTTTCCCGGTGCAAGCCGGAAGACGACCGGCCTTATGTTTCTCCAGATCTGGCCCATGTGATCCCCGGGCCTTCGGCCAAGCTTGTAGTGTTGGACAGCCAGAAGAACCCGCTGGCAAAGCATGCCGGACTATTCCTGTGGTCCCGGCCGGGCCGGGAGGGCCATGTGCTGACGGCACTTTTAAAACAGCTGGTGGAAAAACATAATATTCAATCAGCCGATCCTGAATTCCGCAAACTGAAGGAAACCCTCTCCAAACTTTCGCCAGGGCAGTTGCTGGACGGCTCGGGCGTCAACCATACCGACCTGGAAACCCTGGCCAAGGACCTTTCCTCGGCCAAGTCGCCGGTCCTGCTGTTCGGAAAAAATCTGCTGCACCAACCGGAAGCTTTTGAGGCCTGGACCGCCCTGTCGAATATAGCTCTGCTGCTGCAAGACAGATTATCGGTGCTTCCGGTGATGAACGGAGCCAACGACTACGGCGCCGGCCGAATCCTTAATTCGCCGGACGGCCTGAGCTACATGGAGATCATCGAAGCGGCCGGCAAAAAGCGCCTCAAGGGGCTGATTCTGATAGGTGAGGATCCACTGAAGACGATGCCGGGGAGGGAATCGGTGGAGAAGGCTCTTGCCCAGCTGGAGACCCTGGTCGTGATAGATTCCTATCCCAACGACTGCTCCGAAAAGGCCGAGGTGGTCCTCCCCTGGCAGCTGTCTTTGGAAAAAGACGGCAGTTTCTATAACCTGGATGGCAAAGAACAGCCCTTCAAGGCCGCCAGCGCGCCCGATAAGGACAGCCGGGCTTTGGGGGATATCCTGGAATATCTGGCAAAAGCCATGGGCGGAAAACTGGGGATAAATGAAAAACTGCCGGAGCCAGAGGTAGTAAAGCTGGATCCCTTCAAGACGATCGAGATAGAGAGCGAGGCTCTGCCGTTCAACCTGGAATTGGGCAGCGTCTATCCGCATCTCTACGGCGATGAGGGACAGATATTCAACAGCTACCATCTGGCACGGGAATTCACAGGAGGGTATATAGAACTGCATCCCGAGGACATCGCCGATCTGGGCCTGCGCGCCGGATGGAAGGCCAAGGTGGTCTCCGATGCCGGATCGATGGTGGCGGTCATCAAGGCCAATCCCAATATTTACAAAAAGACGGCTTTTGTGCCGGTACACTTCGGAGGGAATGTCTTGGCTCCGTTCCAATATGATGCAAAGCTAAAGACCCCGGTATTTAAGGGCATTTCGATCAAGATAGAAAAGATATAAGATAAAAACAAGACCTCGCCATTGACGGCGAGGTCTGTTAATTTGAATAATCAATTGCAGATGGAAACATATAAACCAGAAGAGATCATCGAACTGCTGGATCTTAAGCCGCTGGATATAGAAGGCGGGTTTTTCAGAGAGACCTATCGGTCTAAAGATACCATTCCCAAGGCAGCCTTGCCGGCGTTTTATTATAACGTCCGGTGTTTTGGAACGGCCATATATTATCTGCTGACCCCGGACAACTTTTCGACCCTTCATAAAGTGAACAGCGACGAGATATTCCATTTCTACTTGGGCGACCCGGTGGAAATGCTGCTGCTTTATCCGGACGGGACTGGCCGGGAGGTGATGCTGGGTCAGGATATCCAAAACGGACAGTTGGTCCAACTGGTGGTCCCCCGAGGGGTCTGGCAGGGAGCTTCCCTGCAGCAAGGCGGAAAATATGCGCTATTGGGCACCACGGTTTCCCCGGGGTTTGAATATCAGGATTATATCCAGGGTCAACGCGAATCATTAGCGTCCGGCTATTCAAAATATGCCAGCCTGATATCGAAATTGACCAGGTGAGATATTACAAGCTACCTGCCGACAATATGACGGTGCTTGGGGGCAATAATGATAAATATTTTATAGGTTACATGTCGTGAACTTTGCCTCATTATGTTTTTGGCATTGGAACAACAGCCGGTTTCAAATTATTATACTAATTGTTTTGTTAGTTGGCGTTACGCATGACTTAAAAGGTCAGCCTAATTATCCAACCCCGGCAGATTCCATTGATGCGGTTTCTAACGAAGCGGCCACAGGCAGCCAACGCCCAGCTACACCAACATACAACCAGTATCTTGTCCCGGCACTAGAAACGGCCGGTATTAATGTTTTTGTATTTTTTCTTAACAAACATGCGCTGGGAAATCCAAGTTGGACGAATATATCATGTAAAACAGTTAAATACAACATCACGCATGGCTTTGTGTGGGATTCCGATGGCTTTGAAATGAATTACTTGTTTCATCCCTATAGCGGGGCGCTTTCACATACAGCCGCCAGGTCGAGCGGATTGAGTTTTTGGAAATCAATTGCCTATCCATTTGCAGGAAGTTTGATGTGGGAACTTGCAATGGAGGCCGAACAGCCATCCATTAACGACCTGATAAATACGACAGCCAGCGGAATAGTTCTCGGTGAAATAACATTCAGGGTTTCGTCCCTTTTGCTGAATGAAAGTACAACGGGTGGGGAAAGAATATGGCGAGAAGCTGCGGCCGGCATTCTTTCGCCAATGAATGGCCTGAACCGAATAATCAGCGGGAAAAGTTGGCGGGTTAACCCCCGGCCACGTAATCCTGATTATTCAATTTCGGTTTCAGCCGGCATGCTGGGCCTGTTTGAGGATCGACGACTATACCAAAAACAGCCCCACGGTTATCTTAAATATCAGATGACTTACGGAAACCCGTTTACTGCTGTGCCCGTCAAGCCGTTCGATTATTTTACCGCACATTTTGGCCTGGGATTTACGACGCATAATACAATATTCGATATTTTTGGAAGCGGACTATTGGCCGGAAAACGCATTCGATTATTCAATCACGATAAAACCCTTGTCGGGATTTTCAAAAATTTTAATTATCTTAATACCGCAATATACCGAGCTGGTGGCACCAGCGTGGGAACCGGGCTGCTAACAAACACCACACTTTCGGCCCGGGCTTCATTAAAGTCTTTCGCCATGGCGTCGGTAATACTGATGGGTGGCGTTGATTCCCCGTATGCCCAGGCGATGCAACGTGACTACAATCTGGGGCCGGGCCTCGGTGGGAAAATGGAAACGGCAGTTGCATTTGCTGATCTGGGGAAAGTATATGCGGCATATGATCCCACCTGGCTGCATGTCGTCAGCGGAGCGAAAGGAACTGAATTTGTAAGTTTTAGTCGGGCAGGCTTACAGGCGATGGTATATCATTCAGTGGTGTGGTCGTTTGAATACCTAAGCTACTACCATAGCGGCAGCTATAGCAGTTATCCCTCGGTGCGGAAAAATAATTATGCGGTGCTGTCCTACATTACAGTAACATTATAGCCCCGTAACGTGCAGAATATTGCGGACGGCAATGGAAACAATTGTTTTCGAGACATAAAGTCCGCTGGAAGGTAGTCCCTGTTTTATTATCAAACTATTATGAATAATAAATATATTGATCTTATCAAAAAGCTAACGGCCTTAGTGACATTGGCGTATGTGTTCCTGTTGCCACCCGTTCTTAACGCTCAAGAGGCACAACACCAGCCGAAGGTGGGGTTGGTGCTTTCCGGCGGCGGAGCCAAAGGTTTTGCCCATATAGGGGTCTTGCAGGTACTTGAAGAAGCGGGCTTAAAGATTGATTATATTACTGGCACTAGCATGGGTGCGTTCGTCGGAGCCCTATACTCCATCGGCTATACACCGGGGCAAATAAAGGAAATTGCCATAGGCCAGAATTGGATGGATCTGTTCCTTGGCCAAGCCTCGCGAAGATTATTGCCGATGGTGGAGAAAGATCAGGCTGACCGCTTTATGGCAATATTTCCCATCAAGCCAGGCAGAGTGGAAATGCCTTATGGTCTGATCTCCGGGCAAAACCTTCAGGCCCTGCTGACCAGATTAACCTGGCCGGCCCACCAGGTGAATGATTTTATAAAGTTAACGATCCCGTTTTGTTGCTTAGCCACCAATTTGGAAAACGGCCAGCGGGTGGTGCTGAACAGGGGCTTTCTACCCGAAGCTCTCAGGGCCAGTATGTCCATCCCAACCGTGTTTAGACCCGTGGAAATCGACGGGCAATTACTGGTAGACGGAGGATTGGTGGATAACCTGCCGGCAGATGAAGCGTTGAAAATGGGGGCAGATATAATAATAGGTGTTGATGTCAGCTCCGCCCTGCGCTCCAGGGAACAGATAAATTCATTGCTCAATGTGTTGGACCAGACCATGAGCTTTCAAACTTACGCCTCGGTTCAGGAACAACGAAAGCTTTGTAATCTGTTATTGGTTCCCGATCTGTCCGAGTATACCCCGGCCGATTTCAATCAGGTGGAAGACCTGATAAAAAAAGGTGAACAGGCGGCCCGGGAAGCCCTGCCGGAACTGAAGAAACTGATAGATTCCATGGGACTAGGAAAAATCAACAGGCCCATTAATAATTCAGCCCCGCCGGAGTCCATATTCATTTGTAACATAGAAGTTGAGGGCTTGAGCCGGGTTTCTAAAAAATCGGTTTTAAGCGAGCTGGCCCTGAAACCCCATTGTTGGATCTCGTCTCATAATTTAGCACTGGCTATTGACAAGGTTTACAACACCCAATTCTTTGAGGGTGTTAGCTACCGGCTGGAGCCAAGCCAGGGGGGTGTTTGCCTCAGGGTAAAAGTAGTTGAGAAAGATCACCAGATTCTGGGGCTGGGTTTGCGTTATGATAGCAATACCAATGCCGAAATCCTGTTCAGTTTGAATTTTAGAAATCTTTTGGGGCACAGCTCCCAGCTGGCGGCCGATCTGCGCCTTGGCGATAGTCCCGAATTAAAACTATCGGAGTTCATCCACCCCGGACTGGGCCCGGGTTTGGGCGAGAGGGTATCACTTTGCATTGTCAAATATCCGGTATTTCTGTACCGGGAAGGACAACGCTGGGCAAGTTTTAACTACACTATAGGATCAGGGGATATATTCCTGGGAACCATATATTCCAAATCGATGGAAGTGGGCGGTGGAATACGAATGGAGTATTTTGAAAAAAAGCCGGATATAGCCCCGATGGGGATTCCCGAGATCAGCGGGCGGCACCTTACTTTGATGGTCTCCTTGAACATGGACACATATGATAGAAGCGAATTTCCAACCCGGGGTCATAAAGTCATCCTGAGTCATAGAATGGCAAATCGTGAAATTGCTGGCCGGGCCGATTTTTTTAAGAAATTGGGTCAGTGGCAGGGATGTTTCCCCCTGAACAAAAAACTGTCGTTTAACGGGAACATGTTTTGGGGCAATGTATCCGGCCTTGATATCCCCGAACATTACCGGTTTTATCTGGGTGGCCTAGACCAAAGGCAGGGAGTTATTCCGATGGCCGGCCTGAAGCCGATGGAATTGGACGGTAATAATATTATGGGGCTGGGGATTGGCGCGCAATACGAAGCATTCCCCAATCGATTCGTAACCGGCAGTTGGAATATAGGGAAAGCCGGGGATGGGTATTGGAGGGATCAACTTGATAGGCATAATTTAGTGAGCGGAATAGCTCTCGGATTAGGCATTCTTTCTCCGGTCGGTCCTATTAAAATAGACGTGATGGGCGGCAGCCACCACACTTTATTGGCAAACCTTCGGTTGGGATATAATTTTTAAAATTTATTTTGTTTATGAACAGGTTTGTTTTAGAGCGACGGGTACATAAGAAAATTTATATTCCTGGGGTTTGCGGCCAATATAAACGTCCTTGGGGCACAATTATCAAATGCAAGATCATATTAGAAGGGAATGATGAAACAGTTAGACAATATCCAGCTGGACGCCCTAAAAGAGGTGTCGAACATCGGCTCGGGCCATGCCGCTACAGCCCTGTCGGAGCTTACCGGGCAGAAGGTCACCATCAATATCCCGGTTATCAGCATAGATCCCATCTCGTCGGTTTTTAAAAAGTGCGCTGATTCCGGGCAGAAGATCCTGGGCATCCGGATCGATCTTTCCGGGGATATAGTGGGCCGGACCCTGCTGTTCTTCAGCCAGGACGACGCCCTTAAATTCTGCGATTGCCTGATGCGGCGTCCCATCGGCACGGTCAAGGCCCTGTCGGAGCTGGACAGATCGGGTTTAAGAGAGGTCTCCAACATACTGACCTGCGCCTATATGAACGCCCTGGGGGAGATGCTCAATTTCATGGTGGTCCCCACCACCCCGTCCCTGATCATAGGCACCCCGGAGGAGATGATGGCCGGCTTTGCCGAGCAGGCCGGAGGGGCCGAGGAGCTGGCGGTGATAATAGAGAACGATTTCCGTTTTCAGGGCAACGAGACCGTGCTGCAGGGCTATTTCCTGCTATTGCCGGATGACAGTTCGCTGCAGGCCATGTTCAAGGCCATGAATATAAAATAGGTATTTGGGCATTCTTTAAACGGGGCATCAGCCCCGTTTTTTATTTCCCTATTGACAAATAAAATAAAAGGTGTATAATAGAGGAAACCATAAACACTAAATAAGTTTCCACAGTATTATGAAAGCAGGAGCCAATAAATTAAAAGAACGCATCATCGACAGCGCCAGCCGGCTGTTCTTCGGGCGGGGTTTCTCCAGGGTCAGCATGGACCAGATCGCCTCCGGCCTGGGCATCAGCAAAAAGACCCTATATCTGCATTTTCCCAGCAAACAGGCCCTGTTGTACGAAGTGGTCAGCAATATGATAAATGAGAACGGGAAGATAATCGAGGGCATCGTCAACGACCGGGAAATGGATTTCCCCCGGAAGCTGTCCTGGCTGATGAACCATCTCAGCGGGATGGTCAGCCGGATGGCCCGGCCTTTCGGGGAGGACCTGCGCCGCAACGCCCCGGAGATGTGGGAGGAGATCGACCAATTCCGGCGGGAGAAGATACTGCTCAATTTCCGGAAGCTTCTGGAATCGGGGACCCGGCAGGGGGTGTTCCGGAAGGATGTTGACCCCCAGTTGGTGACAATAGTCTTCACCACCCTGATCCAGAACATGATCGACCCCAAATTGTTCAGCCAGATACCTTTTACCGCGGCCCAGGTATTCGAAACCATCGTGGAGGTGGTGTTCCGGGGGATATTGACCGAACCGGCCAGAAAAAATTTCCTAAAAAAAATAAAAGAGGAAAACAAATGAAAAGATACCTGACAATGATCGCAATCCTGCCGCTGCTGCTTGTTTCCTGCGGGAATAACAACGGTAAGAGGGAAAGGATAGAGGCTACGGGGACTATCGAAGCCATTCAGGTTAATGTCTCGGCCAAAATGGGCGGCCAGATAAAAGGCCTTTTGGGAAAGGAAGGGGCTGCTGTTCGGGTGGGCGACACCCTGGCAACAATGGACCATGAGATGCTTGATCTGCAGCTGCGCCAGTCACGGGCCGGGCTGGAACTGGCCCGGATCCAATACGAAAACGACCGCAAAGATGACCAGCGCACCAGCGAGCTGTTTCAAAAGGGCAGCGTCACCCAGAAACAGCGCGATGATGTCAATGCCAAATTCCGGGCCTCCGGAGCCCGGCTGGAGCAGGCCAGGACCGCCGCGGATATGATCAGGAAAAACATATCCGATTGTTATGTTACAGCCCCCCTGGCCGGGATGATCACCAATTCAACCTATGAAATAGGCGAGACCGCCGGACCCGGATCCATCCTGTTCACCATATCCAAAATGGATACCGTCGAGCTGGTGGTGTATGTAAACGAAAAAGAGCTGGGATACGTAAAATTAGGGCAGAGATCAGAGATCAGAATAGACTCATTTAAAGATAAGGCATTTATGGGGCTGGTGGTTTACATCTCGCCCCAGGCCGAATTTACCCCCAAGAATATTCAGACCAAGCAGGACCGGGTCAAGCAGGTCTTCGGCGTCAAGCTGAAAATCCCCAATCCCGAGCAGCAGCTTAAGGCAGGCATCCCGGCCGATGCGACAATCTTCATCAAGGGGCAGCAGTAAAAACTTATGACCAAGCCTTTGGTCGAAATATCCGGCCTACAGAAATCTTTTGGCCCGCATCAGGTGCTGAAGGGTATAGATCTTGATGTTCTGCCGGGCGAGATGCTGGCCATGGTGGGGCCGGACGGGGCCGGGAAGACCACCCTGATCAGGGCCATCTGTGGCCTGCTGCCTTTTCAATCCGGCAGGATAAGCGTACTGGGCCATGAGGTCCCGTCCCGGATGGATATGATCAAGCCCCATATAGGATATCTTTCCCAGCGGTTCAGCCTGTACGGCGACCTGACGGTGGACGAGAATATCGAGTTTTTTGCCGAGATCCACGGGGTGCGTGATTACCGGGCCCGGCGGGACGAATTGCTTGATTTTACCCGGATGAAACCATTTCGCAGCCGTCTGGCCGAAAGACTGTCGGGCGGGATGAAGCAGAAGCTGGCCCTGGCCTGCACCCTGGTCCACACCCCAAAAGTGATATTTCTGGACGAGCCCACCACCGGAGTGGATCCGGTCTCCCGCCGGGATTTTTGGAAGATACTGTCCCGCCTGCTGGGGGACGGCCTGACCATCTTTCTGACCACTCCCTATATGGACGAGGCCGAAAGGTGCAGCCGGGTGGCCATGCTGGATAACGGCAATATCCTGGCCCTAGACAGTCCCCAGAACATAAAATTGCTGATGGGCGGCCAGGTGATGGAATTGGTCTGCCAGGATATAAAAAAGGCGGCCAAGATGATATCGGAAGAATTAGGCCCGGTCAATGTCCAGACCTTTGGCGACCGGCTTAATGTGATGATGGCCGACCAGGAAAAACAGTGGCCAGGTTTGATAGAAAAACTTACGGCGGCGGGAGTGGAATGCGACAAATGGCAGGAGGTCTCTCCCTCGCTGGAGAATGTGTTCATAAAACTGATGAAGCCAAAATAAAGGTGAAAAGATGCGCAGTATAATCATAATATCAATAGTATTCATTTCGTTTGGCTCTGGCTGGGCCCAGGGAAAAGAACCGATGTCCCTGGAGTCCTGTATCCAAGCCGGTTTGGAAAATAATAAGGGCCTGGATGCCGTCCAGACCAGGGCCCAGGGGAGCCGGGCGGCGGCCGACCAGTCAGCCACGGCTCTTCTGCCCAGCCTGAAACTGTCGGCCGGCTACAGCCGGCTTAGCGATGTTCCGTCATTCGAGATGACCATCCCCGGCTTTCCGGCCCCCAGAACCATAACCATCGCCGAGCCGGTGCTGGACAACAGCAATATCAAATTGACTCTGCAGCAGCCGCTGTTTACCGGAGGGCGGGTGACCGGCAATATCAAAATGAACCGTAAAAATTATCAGGCGGATTCAAGCGATTATCTGGCTCAGCGCTGCGAGGCGGCCCTGAATATAAAGATCTTATACTGGAGGCTCTACCAGGCGCAGAAGGTGAAGGAATTGGCCGAAGAGAACCTCCGTATTTTGGGAAATCATCTCAATGATGTCGGCAACCTGCTGGGCCAGGGCCTGGCCACCGAGAATGACCGGCTTAAGGTAAAACTGCAGATGTCCAATGCCCGGCTGATGCTGATAGATGCCGAAAACAACCGCAGGGCCATAGGGATACATCTCAATAATTTCATCGGCCGTCCGCTGGATGCGCAGATAGACCCCACCTCCATTCCCGATACTTTGGAGGTTGCGAATTTAAGCCCGCCGGAATTGATCCAGAGGGCCCTGGCCGAAAGACAGGATATTGCGGGCCAGAAATACCGCCGTGAGGCTACTGCGGCGGGAAGGATGGCCGCCAAATCCGGCTGGTATCCCCAGGTGTTTGCGGTGGGGAATTACACCTATGCCAATCCCAATCCCCGCATATTTCCGGCCCGGGACCAGTTCGATGCCACCTGGGACGCCGGGGTGATGCTGTCGATGGATCTCTGGAACTGGCAAAGCACCAAACACCAGGTGCGTCAGGCGGGCTCTCTGCTTCGGCAGGCCGAGGACCGACTGGTTTTGTTGGAGGACGCCGTCAGGGTTGAGATTAATTTAGCGGTGCTGGATGTCCAGAAGGCCGGAGAGAAGACCGAGGTCTCCCGGAGCGGGCTGGACCAGGCCCAGGAGAATTACCGCAACGTCAAGAACCTGTTCCTTGAGGGAATGGCCACCAATTCCGATCTGCTGGACGCCGAGGTCCTGCTGCTTCAAGCCAAGGTGGGCCACGCCGGGGCATTGGTGGAATGCCAGATCGCCAAAGATAAATTAAAAAAAGCCCTGGGAGAGTATTGATACGATGATTGCCCCATCCATAATAGCGGACAAGCTAAGCAAGCGCTTCGGCGGTTTTGTGGCGGTCGATAACGTCAGCTTTGAAGTGAAGCAAGGGGAGATCTTCGGATTTCTGGGGGCCAACGGAGCCGGCAAGTCCACCACCATCAAGATGCTGTGCGGGCTGCTGTCCTCCAGCTCGGGCACCGCCCAAGTGGGCGGATATGACATCAACCGCCAGGCCGACCTGGTTAAAAAAAATATCGGCTACATGTCCCAGAAATTCTCGTTGTACGAGGATCTGACCGTAGCGGAAAACATCGAATTTTTCGGCGGGGTCTATGGTCTGGATGGGCAAAATCTGAAAAAAAGGAAGCAATGGGCTCTGGAGATGGCGGGGTTGTCGGGCCGCGAGCGTTCGCTGACCCGCGAATTGGCCGGGGGGCTGAAACAGCGCTTGGCTCTGGGCTGCGCCATTCTCCATAAACCCAAGATATTGTTCCTGGACGAGCCCACCGGCGGGGTGGACCCGGTTTCCCGGCGAAGCTTCTGGGACCTGATCAGCGAACTGTCATCAGGGGGGACCACCATTTTCGTCACCACCCACTACCTGGACGAGGCCGAATACTGCAACCAGATCACCCTGATGCATGCCGGCCGGATCGTAGCCAGCGGAAGCCCCAATCAGTTGAAAAAAGAATGGATCAAAAACCCCATCCTGGAATTCAAGTCCGACGATGTGGTCAAAGCCATGGGCCTGATCCAGGGACTGCCCTGGGCCCTGGAGACCACCATCTTCGGCAATTCGCTTCATGTCAGCGTCAAGGATGTCCAGTCCGGCAAAAAGGAGATAATCAAAGCCGTGGGGACGGAAAATATAAAGTCTGAAAATATAAGGGAGGTAAGCCCTACCTTGGAGGATGTCTTCATCACCCTAATAGAAAAAAAGACACCGACCGAAAACCCGGAAGGAAAATGAACGATGCCTTTGATTAGCCCCGGCACAAAAACAGACAGGGTCGCTTCGGTCATTAAAAAGGAACTACGCCAGATAATGCGGGACAAGCGGAGCTTGGGGATACTGTTCTTCATTCCGCTGTTCATGCTGGTGATGTTCGGCTATGCCCTGAATTTTGACGTTAAGCACACCTCCCTGGCGGTAGTGGACCTGGACATCAGCCAGGAAAGCCGGCATTTGATCAGCGAGTTTTCCCACAGCGAATATTTTACGGTAAAACATTTGCCGGCAGCGGTAAAAGAGCTGGACCATCTCCTGGGCAGTGAAAAAGTACGGGCGGCCATCGTGATTCCCCGAGGATATGCAGCTGACCTGGCCAGGGGCCGGAGCCCGACGGTACAGGTGATATTGGACGGGGTAAACGCCAATGCCGCCAACACCATTCAGGGATACCTTAATGCTTTTTTCCAAAATTATTCGTATCGTCTTACCATCAAGGTCGCCCGGCGGATGGGGGCCGCCGCCATCAACCAGCCGATAGATTACCGGCCCAGGATATGGTTCAATCCCGAATTGAAGAGCGCAAAATTCCTTATTCCCGGGCTGATCGGCTTTATTCTGATGGTGGTGGGGGTCATCTCCACCTCGCTGTCGATAGTCAAGGAAAAGGAAAGGGGCACCATGGAGCAGATATTGGTCTCTCCGATAAAACCCTTGGAATTGATAATGGGCAAAACGATACCCTATATTGCTATTTCGCTGCTGTCGACGGCAATCATACTGGTGGTGGGTTATGTTTTATTCGATGTCTACGTCACGGGCAGCTTGTTATTGCTGTTTCTAACCACTTTTATCTTTCTGCTGGGCGCCTTGGGCATGGGACTGCTGATATCGTCAATATCCGAAACCCAACAGCTGGCTTTTTTGGTGGCGGTAATATCCACCATCCTGCCGTCCTTTCTGCTGTCGGGATTCGTTTTTTCCATCCGAAATATGCCGGAGGCAATACAGCTGATAACCTATGCCGTGCCCACCAGGTATTACCTGGTGGCCCTGAGGGGCATAATCCTAAAAGGAGCCGGTTTCGGCGCGATCTGGGACCAGCTGCTTTTCCTGATGGGATTTGCCGCGGTGATGCTTTCGGTGAGCGCCATCAGGATCAAAAGGGCGGGGCTATGATAATAAATACAGAATGTCGATCGAACTCGACCGCAACAAAGACATGAAAATAATTCTTCATATAATTAAAAAAGAGTTTCTGCAGTTTATGCGGGATCCCAAGATGGTGGCCATCAACATCATCGCTCCGGCCATACAACTGCTGGTCTTTACCTATGCGGCCACTCTGGATGTCCGGGAGGTAAGCATGATTGTCTGCGACCACGACAATTCCTATTACAGCCGTCAGCTGTTGAGCGGTTTCACTAATTCCGGATATTTCCGCACCGTGGAAAGCACCACCAGAACCGCGGATATAGATATTGCCCTTACCGAGACCAGAGCTTCGGTCGGGATTGTGATCCCGGCCGGGTTCGGAAACGATCTGCTGGCTGGCAAACAGCCCCAGATCCAGGCGTTGGCTGACGGTTCGGATGCCAATTCTTCCGGCATCGGCCTGGCCTATGCCAGCCAAATCATCAACCGTTATATCGGCCTCCAGTTGGCCGGATCCCCGGGCCCCCGAAAAAATGCCCTGCTTTCGGTTAACCCCGAGATCCGGATATGGTACAACCCCGAACTCAGCAGCCGGAATTTCATGGTGCCCGGCGTGCTAGGGCTGTTGCTGATGATAATGACCATGATGCTGACCTCCCTGGCCATAGTCAAGGAGCGGGAGAACGGCACCATGGACCAGCTGCTGGTGACTCCCATCAAGTCATATCAGCTGATAATCGGCAAACTGACCCCCTTCTTCTGCATCGGGGTCATCGACATCCTGCTGGTGATGCTGGTGGCTACCCAGTGGTTCGGGATTCCCGTCCGGGGCAGCCATCCGCTGTTGTTTTCCCTGTGCCTGCTGTTCATCATGACCACTTTGGGGCTGGGCCTGTTCATCTCCACTGTGTCCTCCAACCAACAGCAGGCCATGATGACGGCCATCTTCTTCGTGATGATGCCGATGATCTATCTGTCCGGGTTCGTATTTCCCATAGAGAACATGCCCCTGGTGGTCCAGGCCCTTACCTATCTGCTGCCGTTGCGGTACTTCTATACCATCATCCGGGGGATATTCCTAAGGGGATCGGGGTTGGTTGAACTGTGGCCCCATGCCCTGGCCCTGCTGATTTTTGGGATCGGCATCCTGTCGCTCAGCGTCATGCGGTTCAAAAGAAAGCTGGAATAAAATATACAGAAGGATTATTTTACTGACACTTAAATAGCCCCATAATTCTTATCAGTGTTTCGAACGATTTTGTTGTCATGCCCGTGAAAATGGGCAACCAGATCTGGATTCTCGCATTCGCGAGAATGACCTCTTGAAGTATTTATTAGTTAAATCAATAATTATCCAAAACGTAAAATTGCCAAAGATTGGTAGTATTAAAAAAACCTCCCTAAAAGGAGGCTTTTTTGACTATCACCATCTGGCGGTAGGAATGCGATGGCTGACGAAATGAATAGCATCATTTGCCGCACTACTGTGTATTGTCTGAGAGCGTTTTTCTGGGGTATGGCTTGACTTGTGAATAAATCTATTGTATCCTGATATACGGTTAAAATATGTTCGATTATTGCTAAGCGGTAATCGCAAGCCGCAAAAAAGATGAATTATATGGTGGGGTTTTTTCGACAGCCCGAAAGAACAACTGCAGCAGAATTGATTTGACCAAAAAACAAAAAGGGGATGGTAAGATGAGCCTACTGATTATTGAAAATGCGAAGAAGAACTACCTGGCCGGAGACGTGATTGTTCCGGCCCTGCGAGGGATAAGCCTGATGGTAGAAAAAGGCAAATTCATTTCTTTTGTCGGGCCCTCCGGCAGCGGGAAGACGACCCTGCTGAATTTGATCGGATGCTTGGATAAACCAACCGAGGGAACCGTCACGGTGGCCGGGGTGGAGGTCAATCGGATGGACCGGAAAACATCGGCTAAATTCCGGGGAGATAACATCGGGTTTATATTCCAGAATTTTAACCTGATTCCGGTTTTGACGGTTTATGAAAACGTTGAATACCCGCTGATAATGGTTCAGAACGTGCCTCTGGAAAAACGAAAACAAATGGTGCTGGCGCTGTTGGAGAAAGTGGGGATGAAGGATCAAAAAGACAAATACCCGTCCCAGCTTTCCGGGGGGCAAAAGCAAAGGGTGGCCATAGCCCGGGCACTGGTGACGGAGCCGAAACTGGTTCTGGCGGATGAGCCCACCGCAAATCTGGACCACGACACGGCCTACAAAGTGATGGGACTTATGCACGAGATGAAGAAAGAATTCAACACCACGTTTATTTTTGCCACCCATGACCCCAAGGTTGTGGGCGAGGCGGAAATCATTTATACCATCGAGGACGGTTTGATAACCCAGGCCCAGGAAAATAAAAACACCGGAGGAGGATCCCTGAAATGAAGAACGTAATAAAAATTGCCTGGCGCAACCTATTAAGGTACACCCGCCGGACGCTGTTGACATCCTCGCTGATAGCTGTGGGCGTGGCCCTGGTGATAATATTCGGCGGCATTGGGGCCTCATTTAAAAGCGAGGTGGTCGGCATCCTTACCAACTCCAATCTGGGCGACGTTCAGATTCACAAAAAAGGCTATGTAGGGTCAATGGATAATCTGCCGCTGGATATCACCATCAGCGAAAAAGGATTACAAGCGATCAAAGCTACATTGGACGACGATCCTGACGTGAAGGCCTATTCCGAAAGGATCCGGTTCGGGGCAATGATCAGCAACTTTGCGCAGACGACCAACATGAGGCTGACCGCGGTTTACCCGGAAAAAGAAAGCATGACCTGCCCCGATCTGGTAAAAAGAATAAAAGAGGGGGACTCCAATCCGGCCACTTTCGTGAAGCCCGGTGCCATCGTTATTCCGCTTAACATCGCCAATGGCCTGAACTTGAAAGTGGGGGACGATGCCGTTCTGGTGGCCACCAATAAAGACGGCTCGGTTAACGGGATGGCCTTTAAAATTTCGGGTGTTTCGGAAAACATAATGGGCCCTCAGGGGAAGGACGGGTACATTCATATTGAAGATGCCAGATCGTTGTTAAGGATCGAGGGCGGCGAAATCACCGAAATTGCGATCAAACTCAATGATTTTAACAAACTAAACTCAGCCTATGCCTCTTTAAAAAAGAGCATTGCCCAAGACCCGGGCGAAAAAACCGGCAAGCCGGGTTTTGAAATTCATTCCTGGGAGGAGTTGTCTCCGTTTTCAAGCATAGCGCAGATTGTTACGTTACTGATTATGGTGGTGCGCATAGTCCTGGTGGCTATTGTTTTGATCAGCATCCTCAACGTGATGATGATGTCGGTTTACGAGCGGATCGGGGAAATAGGCACCATTGCATCCATCGGCACGGCTCCTTCAAAAATCTTGGCGCTGTTCCTGACCGAGGGGCTCTTGCTGGGTTTATTCAGCGCCGTAGCCGGAAATATCATAGGCATAGTTGTGATATTAATTACCGGCTGGGTAAAATTAAATTTCACCTTTGGATCAATGAAGCTTTCGCTGTCACCTCAAATACCGACCACCGAGGTTCTGCTGGCCTTGATAATTGTGGTTATAATATCCGCCCTAGCCAGCCTGCAGCCGGCGCTCAAGGCGTCCAAAATGGAGCCGGTTGAAGCATTAAGGCATATTTAAAAGAAAGGATCATCCATGAAAACCAAAATAGCTTTCCTGGCAATATTGTTCGTTTCCATTGCCGGACTGGCCCTGGCCCAAAGCGGAAACGATCTGTTAAAAAGAATAGACGAAAAACTTATGCCGGAAAGTTATGAGGCCTACCGGAAGCTGATAAATATTGAGCCCAACGGCCGAAAAAAAGAATTTATCTTCTATACGGTAAAAAAAGGGAAGGATAAAGTTGCCATGTTGTATCTTTCCCCGGCCAGCGAAAAGGGCAGGACCACCTTAAGGTTGGGCGATAATATGTGGCTTTACATACCCAATGTGGGCAAGCCGATACGCATAACCAGCCTGCAATCCATCACCGGCGGGGTGTTCAACAACGCCGATATCATGCAGGTCGACTACAGCGCGGAATACGATGTCGAAAAAACAGAGAAAACAGAAACAGGATATATTCTGGAATTAAAAGCGAAAAACAAAGCCGTGGCCTACGATAAGCTTAAGATGTGGACCACCAAAGACGAAAATTTGAAGAAAATAGAATGCTATTCCGCCAGCGGAATGCTGATAAAAACCCTGGACTTTAAGGAAATGAAGAATTTTGGCAATGGCCTGATCCGCCCGGCGGTTATAGAAACGCACAGCCCGCTATATAAGGGATACCTTTCAACCATGATCTATACCCAGGTGAAATCCAGAACCCTCAAGGACGAAGTGTTCACCCTAAACTTTATGTCCCAGCTTGAGGGGTTAAGAAAATGAGGTCTTTGGCGGGGCTGCTTTGTCTTTTAATCTTCAGTGCGGTTTCCCGGGCCGAGGATTATTCTTTTGAAGTGCCCCCGGTGGAAACTCAAAAGGAAACCCTGGAGCTAAGCGGCCAGCTTGACGCCAGATATTCCCTTTTGAAAAGCAGAAAAAACTCCCCGCTGTATTCCTTACAGTACGTCGATCGGCAGTTATCCGATGTTCTGACTTCGTGCCGGGTTGATTTTTATTTAAACGGAGACTACCGGACCGAAGATCTCGGGGTTCATGTGAAAACCCAGTTGGAATATTTTGACGCCAGCCAGGCGGATTTTGGCCTGTATGAACTTTATGGAAATGTGGACCTACCAGGCAATTCATTTTTGCTGCTGGGGCAAAAGATGTTTAATTGGGGCAAAGGGTATGCCTTTAATCCGGTGGGATATGTCAACCCCCAAAAAGATCCGGAAAACCCCGAGCTGGCGCAATCGGGAATTTTGTCAATGAATTACCAATATACCAAAAGTTTTTCCAGGGGGGCGCTTAATAATTTATCAATGGACCTGATCCTGGCGCCCGCGGTCAACACAATTAACGGCAAAATAGCGGAGGCGGAAAAGACCGACCTCGCCGCAAAGATTTATTTTCTGCTTTGGGATACGGATATCGATCTGATGGGTTATTTCAGCAGGATAAATCCCAAAAGTATCGGATTTGATTTTTCGCGGAATATCCTTTCCAGCCTGGAAATCCACGGAGAGTTCAGCAGTTTTGCCAACCAGTCCAGATATTATATTCTACAAGACAGCCTTCAAACTGACAACATTGACGGATCCTCCTACCTTATTGGCCTGAGATGGCTGAATAGATGGAATATCACCACTATTGCGGAATATTACCTTAATGATGCCGGCTTAAGCGGGGATCAATTTGAAGAGTACAATGCGTTCTTGGTAAATGCGGCCGCTTCGGGCGACAATGCAGCCATAGCCAGCGCCTTAAGTGTCAGCCGGGTATATTTTGGCAGCTCCAACCTGATGCGGGAATATCTGTATCTCAAGGCATCCTGGCCGGAACCGTTCAACTGGCTGTATTTCACCCCGGCCGTACAATGGATTTATAATCTGGAAGACCGCAGTTCTTCGGTAGGGGTTCCCGTCAGCTATAAACCGATAACAAATTTTGAGTTGGTCGTTTGGCCGTCCCTGTTTGCCGGCAAAGGAAATTCCGAATACGGCAGCAAGCAATATGAAAGCAAGGTGGAGCTTTGGGCCAAGTTTTATTTTTAGCCGGAATCGCCGTACAATAAGCAAGGAAACATTGTTTTGTTCGTTTTGAAAATTAACCACTAAAAACCCCGTCGGATAAATCAGGCGATAGCTAAAAAAGCACAAAAACGTAAAACTACCAAAGTTTAGAAACAATAAAAAAGCCTCCTTAGAAGGAGGCTTTTTTGACTATCACCATCTGGCGGTAGGATTCAAGCAGCTGGTTATCGGGGTCCAGCTCCAGGGCCCGGTTCAGATGTTTCAGGGCTTCACCATATAATCTCATCTCCACCAGGCAGACCGCCAGGTCATTCAGAATGCTGGCGTCGCATTCATCCAGGGCCGCGGCCTGCTCCAATATCTGCCGGCCGCTCTTCTGATCGCCGGACATGAAGACCGCCCACCCCAGCAGATGCATGGTCTGGGGATGGGTGGGCCGGATGTCCAGGGACTTCTTCAGCTGGACGATGGCATCCTCAAAGCGGTCCATATAGCTGTAGAGCGAGCCCAGCTGCTGGTAATAGTTGGCCTCATTGGGATTGAGCCCTATGGCGGCCAGCAGGTGTTTCTCGGCTTCGGCAGTATCCCTCTCCAGAATCAAAAGCTCGGCCAGACCCCAATGCGCCAGTTCCAGGACCAAAGCATTCTCTTTTTGCAATTCCGGAATGGCCAGGATCTCCCGGTAAACTTTTAGGGCCTCCTTGCGCTTACCGTGGCGGGATAGCTGGTCGGCCTGGGCGAAAAGCTCGCTGTCGTTATTTTTTGGGCTGGGCATGCTGCTGATTCTGGCTGGATATCTTCTTCAACTCATCCAACAAATCCTGGCGGGTGCAGAGGTTCTTGGCCACCAGGACATTTATCAGGGCCTGGATGGAAAGGGCGTTGGCGGCCACTCCCTGCTGAATGCTGATGGCATGGCCCTGCTTGGTTCCTTTGGGCCCAAAGATATTCTTTAAAAAACTCATTTTTTCCTTCGCTCCTCCCAGGCCCGGCGCTCCTTTTCGGTGGCCTTGCCGGTCTCGATCAGATCCCGGAATTCTTTCTCCGAAAGCGGTGTTCGGCGTTCATTGCTTCTCTTCTTGGATTTTTTTTTGGCGGCAACTTTGGGCATTCTTATCTCTCCAAAAATGGTTATAGGGTTATGGCAGTTCTTTTATCCGGTCCTGGGCCAGTCCGGCCTCGGGGCTGCGCGGGAATTTCTTTATCAGGATTTCCCAGTTTTCCCTGGCGGCTGCTTTATTGCCCAGTTCTTTATAGCAGAGGCCGGACTTGTAATAGGCCGCCGCCGCCTTATCCTGATTGGGGTACAGGGCGATGACCTTTTCGAACTCGGCCAGGGCCTCTTGGTATTTTTTCTGGGCGTAATATCCTTCGCCAATCCAGTATTGGGAATTATCGGCCAGGCTGCTGGTGGGATAAAGCTTCAAGAATTCCCGGAACCCGGCGATGGCCAGGTCGTAATTCCCCCGGGTGATATCCAGATAGGCGGTGTCATACAGCTGTTTGGGGTCGGGTTGTGAAGAAGTCTCCTTGGGTTTTTCCGGCGGGGTTGGCGGTTTTATCTGCTGGCTGTTGTCGGGCTTCGAGGAACCCAGCGGCAGGGTTTGGACCATGGGCCGCGACTGCTGATCCTCGTATTGCTGGTCCATGCTCATCATCCGCTCGTTCAACGATCCCCAGCGGGTGCGCATCTCGGCGTTCAGCTGATAGGTGATATCGGTCTGGGCCCGAAGCAGGCTGTCCATCAGGGTCATCTGGCTCTCCATCTTCTTCTGGCTGGTCTCCAGGTAGTCCAGCTGGTCGCGCATCCGGACGTATTCCTTCTTGACACCGCATCCGGCCAGCAGGGGAAGGCAGAGAATGAACAGGATTGTTTTCTTCATGTTACTTCTTTTCGATCACGAATTCCACCCGGCGGTTCTTGGCCCAGCTGATCTCGTTATGCCCGAGGTCGGCCGGTTTTTCCTTGCCGAAGCTGACGGTGGCCAGGCGGGAGCGCTCCACCCCCAGGTTGACCAGGTAATCCCTGACGGCCACCGAGCGCTTCTCGCCCAGCGCCAGGTTATACTCGGTGGTGCCGCGTTCGTCGCAATGTCCTTCCAGCCTGACCGATACCTGGGGATAGCTGCGCAGGAGTTTGGCGGCCTCGGTGAGCAGGGAGACGGAGGCCTCCTCTATTGAATATGAATCGAAGCCAAAGTAGACGGTGGAGAAATCGATTTTCACCTCGGGCTTTTTTTCTTCGGGCGTGGTGATCGGCTTCTCAACGGTGAGTTCCGGCTTGACGATCTCCTCCTGCGGAGTGGTCTGTTTTTTGGCGCAGCCTGAAAACACCATAGTCAGAGCGGCAAAAACACATAACGGGATCAACAATCTATTCATGATTAACTCCTTTATATTGTTATAGTGATAGTTTAGTATTTCAAGGAACTGAAACCGGGCTCCAGGCCGGCATCAAGGCCCCGCTGAGGTTGGTGACGGCCTTCTGGCCCGAGCCCTCCCAGTGCATCAGCCACAGCTGGCTGCTGCCGATGCGGTTGGAGGAGAACGCTAAATGCAGGCCGTCGGGCGACCAGGAGGGATCCTCGTTATCGCCCTCGAAGGTCAGCTGGGTGTAGCCGTCGCCGGTGACATTCATGGCGCAGATCTGGAAAAGTCCGTTGATGCGGGAGACGAAGGCGATCTTGTCGCCCTTGGGCGACCACACCGGTGAAGTGTTGTAATTTCCCTGATAGGTCAGCCGCCGGATATTGGAGCCGTCGGTATCCATCAAATAGATCTGGGGGCTGCCCGGGCGGTCCGATGTGAAAACCAGCTCCCGGCCATTAGGGGACCAGCCCGGCGAGCAGTCTATGGCCCAGCTGTTGGTCAGCCTCTGCAAGGACCGGCTGTCCAAGGTATAAAGGTATATCTCGGCATTGCCGTCCCGGGAGAGGGTCAGGGCCATTTTTCGGCCGTCGGGTGACCAGGCTGGGGAGGTGTTCAGCCCCTCGACCTGGGAAATGGCCAGAAGCTTCCAGGCCTTCATATCCAGCGAGTAGATCTCTGTCCGGTTGCGTTGAAAGGAAATGAAGGCAAGTTTGCTTCCGTCGGGCGACCAGTCGGGCGACAGGTTGATTGTGTTCAGGGCCGTTAATTTTTGCAGGTTGTGGCCGTCATAATCCACCAAAGCCAGCTCTTTGTTCTGGCCGTTCTTCTGGCAGAAAGCTATCTTGGTGGAGGCCACGCCGTTCTCCCCGGTAAGGGCCTTGATGATCTCGTCGCAGATCCGGTGGGCCTGGCCACGGGAGTGATCCACAACTACTTCTTTGGTGAAGATATCGCGCCCCACGCCCAGGTCGTAGATCCGGACCTTAAGGTGATCCTGCTTTTTGTCGCTGCGCAGTTCGGGAATCAACAGCATCTTGGCCCCCAGCAGCTGCCAGGACCCGGCCTGGACCTGGCCTTTCTTGAAGCCGTATCCCGGATCGCTGTCCGGGGACTCAATCAGCTGGAAGTACAGCGAGAAAGCTAGGTCGTCAGACAGCACATCGATGGTCTCTTTAACTTTGGCGACAGTCTCCTTGGAAATTTTCCCCTGGGCCTGGATGGGAGTGACCACCAGCTCGATGGGCCGCCTTTCCGAGGTGGACAGCTTCAGGTAGACGTCGGTCTGGGCTGCAACAAAAGGGCATCCCAGAAGAAAAACAACAGCCGAAATAAAATATTTATTTAGATATATGCTCAGTGTCATTCTATAGTGTATAAATAATATTTAAAGGTCGAAATAGATCATGCCGGGTTTCCCTAAAGGAAGTTGGTCTTTTATTTGCCCATCGGCCGAAAAAACGACCGCCCCGCCAAAACTGGTATCGCCTTGCTCCCGGCAACCGATATAATTCACCATCAGGGTCGGAACTTTAATGGCGGCTACTCTTTTTGAATATTCGGGGAGTTCCTCAGTATTCCATCTCTCTTGATCTGCCGACCCGTTGGCAAAGGAGCGGGACATGGGCAAAAACAAAATTTGGGGATTAACGGCGGATAACCGGCTGCAGATGGCATCGACAAACAGATCACCGCAGATTAAAAACGCCGTGCGCAGCCCGGCAATACCACAAGATTCTATGCCGGTTCCCTGGCGATATCTGTTCTGATCGGCTTGAAGCCCATGCCAACCCGGTGACATCCTTCGGTATTTTAAAACAATGCCCTGGTCCGGGGAAATCAATATGGCAGTATCGTAAAGAGAATTCTTCACCCGCTCCAGCAGTCCAAGGGCAATAGAGATATTCTTTTCCGCAGACAAGGAACAAAGCTTATCGGTTATAGAGCCGGGAACGGTTTGCCCCAACAAAAGGTCATGATCAGGCTGGTCATTATTTATCAGCCCGGTCAGACAAGCTTCGGGGAATAATACCAGATCAGCCCCTTCATTAGAAGCCTTTTCGGTGAAGGTTATGAGGGTCTTTAGATTGCCTTCTATTGTCGGCGATAATTTCGGTACGGCCAGAGCAAAACGGGTCATTTCACATACTCAAATTCAAAATGCACCCCCAGCACCGATACCTTCATCTCCTGCGGGAAGGGCGGGAAAGTTTTGGCCTGGTAGACCGCCCGGATGGCGGCCTGGTCGAACAGAGCGTCGCCGGAGGATTTCTCCAGGTTGGCCTCCAGCAGATTCCCCTGCCGATCGATCTTGAAATAGATGGTGGACCGGATCACCTGTTTCCCGCCCTGGTAGGGATTGCGCCAATGCTGGCTGATCTTGGTCAATATCATGCCCAGGTAGTATGACCCCTCCGGGGAGACCCCTTCGGCGGCCAGCACCTTCATTCCCTGGGGAAGGTTCGGCACCACCGGGCCGCCGGCCGATTTCGGCTTTTTATCCGGAGTCTTTGCTTTCGGCTGCGGTTTGACCTTGGGGGCAGCCGGCTCCTTTTGGGCCGAAGGCTTGGCTTCGGGAACCGGGGCGCTCTCCATGTCCTGGCCCTCGCTTCCCGAGACTTGGGGCAGGGACACCAGGTTGACCTGATATACCGCCGGATAGGAGGGCTGGGATGCCAGGTTCAACACCCTGGCAAAAAAAATCACTGTCAGAAACAACAGCAGATGAAAGGACAGCGATATGGAGAATTCCCGTTTCATTTGCTGGCTTTGGGTTCGGTGACCAAGCCCAGGTTGTTGACCTTCAGTTCCTTCAACTGCCCGATGATCTCCACCACCAAACCGTAAGGCACCGATTTGTCGGCTTTAAGGTAAACCGGCCGGGCAGCGTTCCGGGCCAGCAGCCCCCTTACCACCTGGGAAAAGGCCTTGGCCGATACCGGCTGGTCGTTGATAAGTATCTTGCTTCCGGAGGTCAGCACTATGGTCAGGCCCTCCTCTATCTGGGGCTTGGAGGAATCGGCCTTGGGCAGGGCCACCTCCACCCCGGAGCGCATCATTGGAGCGGTGATCATAAAAATGATCAGCAGGGCCATGCAGACATCCACCAGATTGGTGATGTTGATGGAATCCAGGGGCGGGATATGGAAACGCTCCCGTCTCATGGGGCTACTTCCCCCCGAACACCGAATGGACCCGCAGGTCGCCCAAAAATTCCGAAGACAGGTTCTCCATCTGCCCGGCCATGTGGCGGATGCGGCTGTTGTAGGCATTGAAAGCAATGGAGGCCGGGATGGCCACCACCAGCCCGGCGATGGTGGTCACCAGGGCCTCGGCGATGCCGGGGGCCACAACCTGAATGCTGGTGGATCCGAAGCGCTTGATGTCCACGAAGGCCACCATGATACCCCAGACCGTGCCCAGCAATCCGATCAGCGGAGTGACGTTGGCGATGGTGGCCAGCGTGATCAGCCGCCGGCTGATGGCCTCCACCTGATCGCCGATGGCCCGGTCCATGGCGGCCTGGATGTTGGGCAGCACCTCCAGGGGAAAGGAAAGCTTCTGCCCGCCGGACAGGCGCTGGGCCTCGGCCAGCCCCTCGGCCAGGATCAGGAACAGGGGCGAAGCCGGGTGGGATGAGGCAAAGGCGTCATCGAAGGTTTTGCGCTGTTTGAACTTTTCCATAAACCTTTTATTGGCCTTGGCGATATTGTTCAGGGAGCGCCGTTTATAGATTATCACCGTCCAGGAAAAGACGGAGACCAACAACAGGCCGACCATGATGATGCCGGTGAAGATGTCGTAGCCGAAGATCATCCCCAAAGTACTGCCGCGCTGAAAAATCTGAAGCATAATGATTGGTTCCTAAAATTATTGAGGTTTAGCCCTGCGGCTGGATGCCGGTCAGTATCTCCAAAGCCTCCAGGTATTTTTGGCTGGTCTTGTCTATCACATCCTTGGGCAGTTCCGGGCCCGGCGCCTGCTTGTTCCAGTCCAGGGTGCTCAGGTAATCCCTGACGAACTGCTTGTCGAAGCTGGGCTGCGATTTTCCGGCCTGGTATCCGGCCAGGGGCCAGAAGCGCGAGGAGTCGGGGGTCAGCACTTCGTCTATCAGTATAAGCTCGCCGTTAAAATCGCCCATCTCGAATTTGGTGTCGGCGATGATGATGCCCTTTTCCTCGCCGATCTTCCGGGCTGTGCCATAGATCTCCAATGAAAGTTTTTTGACCAGATCGGCCTTTTCTCCTCCCAGGATCTCCGACATTTTTTCGAAGGAGATGTTCTCGTCATGGGCGCCGATATCCGCCTTGGTGGAGGGGGTGAAAATGGGCTGATCCAAGCGGCTGGATTCCACCAGCCCTTTGGGCAGTTCTATACCGCAGACCTGGCCGGTCTTATTGTAGTCCTTCAGTCCTGAGCCGGTCAGATAGCCGCGCACGATGCACTCCACCGGCAGGGGCTGGGCCTTTTTGACCAGCATGGAGCGCCCCTCTAGTTCATTTTTGTATTTATGACATTCAGCAGGAAAGTCTGCCACCTCGGTGGCCACCAGGTGGTTGGGCATGATGCCGGAAATTTTGCCGAACCAGAACTTCGAGATCTGGGTCAGCACATAGCCCTTCTGGGGAATGGCGTTGAGCAGGACCACATCGAAGGCCGAGATGCGGTCGGTGGTCACGATCAGCAGATGCTCCCCCAGGTCGTAGATGTCGCGCACCTTGCCCTGGGATATCTTTTTAAGATCGGGGAAGTTGGTTTGGGTGATGGTTTTCATGAAATCGGTTTCCCTCTTTTATTTAACGTGAAGGTTTGAATAATATTATCAGGCAGGTTGTTTTTTCAGACGTCGGTCCGTTGTTTCTGAAGCCGTGCTGCTTTTGCTACAAGTTCGTCATCGCCGATCTCTCGGGCGGCTACCAAGGCCAAGCTAGCCGCTTCCCGGGCAAGACCGGCATCGCCTTTTTTAAGGTACATTTCGGCCAGGCCCAGATAATCCACCGCCAGGTCATTTCTAAGCCCATGTTCAATGTCGACAGCGATGGCCAGTTTAAAATATTCCTCAGCCCTGGTATAGTCAGCCAACTGCGTGAAGATCTCCCCCAATCCGCTGCAGGCCCCCTCGATGCCTTCGGGATCGTTTGCTTCCCGGGAAACGGCAAGCTGGCGTTCAAAACATCCCTGGGCTTCCGTCATATCCCCCAATTCGGTCAAAGCCAGGCCCATATTGCCCAAGGCTTGCAGGATACCGATTTTGTAGCCGAGTTTTTGGGAGAGATCCAGTTTTTCACGATAACACTCCAGGGCCCGGGCGAAATCGCCATGCCGGTTATGGATATTGCCGATGTTTCCGACGGCTACGCTGATATTGGCGATGTCGCCGAATTTAGTCGCCGAATGAAACTGTTTTTGATAATGCTCCATGGCCAGATCCAGCCGGTCCTGATAAAAATAAGTATTACCCATGCTCCCATAAAGAATGGTCAAAAAAGTATTGTCGTTCTGACGCAGCGAAATGTCCATACAGCGGTTGAGATATTCCAAAGCTAGATCGTGTTTGCCTTGCTGCATATATATCTGGCTCAGGTTGCCCAGCCCGCTCATCAGGTGCTTGAGACCGCCGCTTTTTTCGGCCCTATCGATCAGGAGGCAGAAACAGTCTTCGGCTTTCCGGTTATCTCCGGAAAAACGATAGGCCAGCCCGATCTCGTTGGTGACCTGATTCAGGCCGCCCTCATCGCCCAGTTTTTTATAGATCGCCCGGGCTTTTTTGAGCGGTACCAGAAAGTCCTGAGTTTTTCCCAGATAACGAAGCAACCGGATGCGTTTGACCTCGGAGTCGGCTGTTTCCTTCTTGGCCCCAGCTATTTTGGCAAACTCATAATTGTTGGTCAAGAGCCTTACAGATTCCTGCCATTCGCCCGCCAGGTCCAGCACCTCAGCCTTGCGCAGATATACGGTATAGGCATAATAGCTTTCACCGGCCTGTAGCCAGAGGTTCTTTAGTTTGTATTGTGGGGTGGCCATTTCGGCTTGAATGCGTTGGCGAGATTACTGATTGTATTTCTGCTCCGCTTGGGCGGATTTCTTCTCCACCTCCTGCCGCATCCTGGCCCGCATATCCTCCAGTTTCTGGGCGATGTCGGGGTATTTGATGGATAATATTTCGGCCGCCAGGATGGCCGCATTCTTGGCCCCGTCGATGGCCACGGTGGCCACCGGGATGCCGGAGGGCATCTGGACCGTGGCATACAGGGCGTCCACCCCGGCCAGGGCGCCGGATTTCAAAGGAACGCCGATCACCGGCAGGGTGGTGTTGGCGGCCACCGCACCGGCCAGATGGGCGGCCAGCCCGGCCCCTGCGATGATGACCTCGAAGCCGCTGCTGCGGGCTTCCTTGCAGAACCCGGCCACCTTATCTGGCAGGCGATGGGCGGAGAGGATCTTCACCTGGGGTTTTATCCCGAATTCTTTCAGGGTCTCGATGGCTTTCTCCATCACCGGAAGGTCGCTGTCGGATCCCATCAGGACGGCAACTTTAATGTCTGGCATATTGCTCCTTTACTACCGGGCGATAACCGATCGCCCCTACGGTTAATTTATGGCAATCGTTTCAGGCTTGATAAATCAAACCCTTACGTTATAGATATTACCTTATACTTGATGGTGCCGGCCGGGACCGTTATCTCCGCGATATCGCCCACCTTTTTCCCCAGCAGACCCTTGCCGATGGGGCTTTCCACCGAGATCTTGCCCTGGTCGAAATCGCCCTCATGCTGCCCCACCAGGATGTAGGTCTCCTGCGTGCCGTCGCCCAGGTCCTTCACCTTGACGGTCTTGCCGAAGACCACCACCCCTTTGGCCAGCTTGCTCTGATCAATCACCTCGGCGTTGGTGAGGTCCGTCTGCAATTGGCGGATCTTCCGTTCGATCATGCCCTGCTTTTCCTTGGCGGCATGGTATTCGGCATTCTCCGAAAGGTCGCCCAAGCTGCGGGCATGGGCCAGGGCTTCCGATACATTGGGCCGGTCCACCGATACCAGTTTTTCCAGTTCGGTCTTCATTTTGGCCAGGCCCTCTTTAGTGGTCACCACTCTGGACATAAGGATTCTTCCGTAGGTTTTTTAAGATTTTGTTTCGATCATTGCCATATAACTCATACCCCCCTGAGGATAAATTTCAGGGGGATGTTTGAGGACAGTCACACAGGTTCATTATATATTTTAAGGCTATGGTTGTCAAGCTTATAAAGGAGTTTTCAGTTCGATCACCTCTCGGGGTAACTGCCGAAAAGTCGGCCCCAGGATGTATTCTTCAACCAGCGGCGATAGACCCGGCTGTCCCACAAAGGCCAGCGAAGGTAATCGTGATAAACCTCCGATGCCAGGATGAACAAGTGGACCAGCGGAGTGCGGAAAAAGAAGTTCTGCATGCCCCTTAGGGGGCCGAACCAGATCATATCTCCGCCCACCCGGCGCACCAGGTTCTTGCCCACCTTGAAATTCCAGCTCTCTCCGGAGATGTCGTCACCCACCAACTCCAGCTCCTCGGGCCTGCCGCAGCCCAGGCCGCGTTCATGGGCCAGCCGGATGTAGTCTATCTTCATGGGGTCGAAGCCCATCATTTTGGCCGCCACGGCGTCTATGGCCACCGGATCGCTTGATGCCAGCATGTAATCCTTGATCACCGGATACATGGTGCGGGGCCCCGGCCCGTTGCCGGCGGTGGTGCCGTCCATTACTGCGAACAGCCCGGAATGGATCTCCTGTTGGATGGCCAGCAGGTCCACCAGCACTTGGTGGATCCAGGAGTGGGCGTAGTGGCGCTTGGTGTTCAACAGCCCGCCGAAGGCGTTCTTCATGGCCCCGGTGGTGGTGGTGTAGATGTGGCATTTCATGGTCGGCAGATGGAGGATGTTCTTGTCGAAGAAATAATCCGGCACCAGTATCCCTTCGGGAAATATTTTATCCAAGGCCAGCATCTTGGCTTGGGGAACATAAGATACCCATTTCATATCCGCCGCCTTGAAATTATACAGCACCGGAACAGAGTGCTTTCTCAGGATGGGCAGATACCGGTTGAGATCCTCGCCCTTGAAAGTATCGGTAACCACGGTCTTGTTCTGGACGCAGGATATATCTTTATAGTCGGCATCCCGCAGGGCCTTGATCACTCCCTCTAATTGCCAGGGGGTGGTATTGGCCGCCGGGAAGGGATAATGCCAGGAGATGTTATCCTTTAATATGACGGTTTTCTTGGGGTCGAGCTGCTCCCGGAAACCGGCCAGGTCCATCAGCCGGGCGATATCATTTAGTATGCTCTCCGGCTTGACCTTTAATGCTGCTACTTTGGATCTCATTATTTTTCTTTCAGTTTCCTTCCGATTGAGGGGGCGGCTGTTTGCCATTGCTTAAAATGTTCAGACATTCCGCTTCTTCGGTTACTTTGTTGCCGGTGTACATCAGGCCGGCCATCATTATCAGGCTGGAGACCAGGATCACGAAGAACAGCACCCCCTCTCCGAACCTTGCCAGCATGAACTGCTGGGGAATGCTGTAATACAGAATGATAGTGATCAGCCCGCGGGGGGCGATGAACAGCTCGGGGAACAGGCTGACCCGGGCGATATATTTGAGGTGAAAATAACGTACCGTAAAGATCATTACCATTATCAGGCTGCCCAGCAGGATGATCTCCATATTGAGCAGGTAGGCCAGGTGGATGGAGTAGCCGAAAAGCACGAAGAAGAAGGTCCGGATGACGAAGGCCGACTCCGAGGTGATCAGCTTGAGCTGCCGGAGTTCGTAGGTCAGCTTGTAGGGGTTCAGGAATTTCTTGATGGGGCCCCGGACTATCAGATAGACGTTGCTGATGGTCAGGCCGAACACCAGTATCAGCAGCAGCGACGAAAGGTGGAGCAGCTCGCCCAGTGAATACACCAGGAACAGAATGGAGAGCAGCAGGAAGAATTTATTGTGCCCGGCGATCTTGTCTATGAACAGCAGCAACAGCAGCGAACAGACCACCGAGATCAGCGAGATGACCGTCAGGTTGCCAACGAACGAGAACACCGAAGAGGCCGACCAGATGCTTTTCTGGATGGCAAAGTTGAAGATCATGATGCCGATGATGTCCGAGAAGGTGGCCTCATAAACCATGAACTCCTTTTTATCGGGGCCCAGGTTGCAGACCGAGGGGATCACAATGGCGCTGCTGATGACGGCCAGGGGGACCGCGTTCACGAAACAGCTTTGGAACGGGGCATTCAGAACCAGCTTGATCACCAGGGCTATCAGCAGGGAGGAGGCCATGAAGACCAGCACCGCCGAGGCCATCGATTTCTTTATCACCGGCAGTTTCTCCCGGGTAAGGCTCAGCTCCAAAGTGGCCTCCAGCACGATCAGAATCACTCCGATGATGCCGAACAGCTCCAGGTACATCCGGGAGTTGAGGAAGGCGATGTTCAGATGACTGCCGACAAAGCGCAGGATGATCCCCACCGTTAAAAGCAGCAGGACCGAGGGAATGCGCGACTTCCGGGCCAGAATGTCGAACAGGTACGACATTATCACCAGAAGGCTCAAGGAGATGATCACCGAATATGAAAGCAATCCCGGATGGTTCATAGATCAAGCCAGATAATAAGTTTGTTGTGTTGTTCAATGATAATTATCTTATATATCCTACCTGAAGTCAACTCAAAACACCGGGGTTATTTTTATAAAACTATCCAGGATAGCAGGATCACCAGGATAAACCCGGTGAATATCGCCCCGTAGGAAATGGAGAGCAGGTTCAGTTTGATAAAAGTAGGCCAGAAGCCCTGCCGGTAGAATCTCTTCATGCTCAGATACAGATACAGGGGAATGGTCATGATCAGCAGGCTCATCCACTGGCTGAGCACCGGTATCCGGAAAAAGCGGGTAACGGTGATCGCCAGGATGGTCAGAAAAACAAAGGCGTGGAAATGGATGGAGAATATCAGGTGCTGCATGTAATAGCGGCCGGAGCGGATATAAAGCAGTTTTAAAAGCAGGGCAAACAGCGGCATCAGCAGGAACATGCCCTGAGCAAAACGTTCTATCAGCGTTTCCACAAACAATTCTGGATTCTTGGCCCCACGGCGGTAGCCCTCCTCGACCATCCTGGTGAAACGAAAGTCGAAGCTTAACGTATCCTCCCCGGCAGCGGGGATATCCTGACCGATAATAGGCTTCGGAGCGCTCTCCACGGCCCGGGCTTCTGTCCTTGTCTCGGGTTCCTCATGCAACTCCTCCAAATGGGAGCGTTTGCTGGCCATGGCCAGCAGCAGGAACAGCAGAAAGCTGATGATCACATAGGTCCGTAAGGGCGGAATGTAGCGCACCCTCCTGCCAGCTACATAATCGGCAGTCAGAAAACCGGGTTTGATGATCAGCGGCGACAGGGTGTGGAAGAAGCGCGAATCAATCCGCAGTTCGTCCCACAGGAATTCGTGCAGCAGTTCTTTGAAGGGGACGTTGATGTCGGTGTTCTTCTGGCCGCAGTCGTGGCAGTATTTTCCGTGCAGTTTTGTCCCGCAGTTGAGGCAGTTCTCCGGCAGGGCATGATGGATAACCGCCTTGCGGGGAACGAAGAACCCGGTGGCTCCCTTGTAGTGCAGGTATTCCGCGCCCAGGTGCAGCTCCAGGTCCTTCTCCTCGATGCGGCACAGCAGGTAAAAGGCGGGGATCCACAGCAGGGAGAACATCACCAGGAACGGGGAGTTCAATATCAATGCCGCCACCAGGGGGAGAGCCATCTTGCCCAGGGCCTGGGGATGTCGGATATTTTTATAAATCCCGTGGACGGACGTTTGCCGGTCTTTTACGGCTATGCTCTCCGGGCCGGCGTCTATCATCCCCCGAATCCAGATGACAGCGGCGGGAAGGCCGACTATGATCGCGGCGGCCAGGGAGAACCAGCGGTTCCATAAAAATTCGGCCGGGATGAATTTGAAGGCCGGGAAGGCCTTGTAAAGCAGAAAGCAGATGAAATGCAGCACCAGGGCTGCCACCGAAACGATCCGGAAGATCATAGCCCGCATGTCGGTCCGGCTTTCTTCGGCCAGGGCCTGAATGGACCCGGCGACGCTGCGGTATCCGAAGAACAGATACAGTCCGCCGGAAAGGAGCATTGATATAAGAACTACCCAAGCCATAAAATCTTTTTATAATTGCCTAATATTATTTTGTTACCAAATCCTCGGCCTGGGAGAAGTGCATCTGGAATATCTTCCAACTTCCCTCTATTTTCTCCAGGACTCCGGTCCAGCGCACCTTCTCCCAGTTGGCCGGGCGTCCTTTGAAGGTGTTGAAATCATCCAGCAGACAGGCAAACCAGGCGGTTTGCAGGGATGGCGAAAGATTGATCCTGAGTTCATGAAGCTCGTATTTTATCGCTTTGAAAGCATCCTGCATAAAGAGTTTTTCAACCAGTTCTTTAAATTGCCCGATGCCATTGATGGTGCTTTTAGAGTCGGTCTGAAAAAAGAATAGCTCCTTGTTCTCTACTACCGAAGAATATAATTGTTCCAAGTTTTTGTTGTTTACCGCCCACCCGATGTTGTCCCTTATGGTCTGCTCGATCGTTTCAGTCTCGGAGTGGGGGTTATCAATATTATTGAAAGCGTAAGGCATGGTATTAGTCCTTTTTGTTATCAACCAGAGGGGTTTATTGATTGCTTACCATAACAGTTTAATTATGTCAGTTCGTCATTCCCGTCCTTCGGCCTTGCTCAGGATATAAACTCCGGCGGGCCTGTCCGCCGGAGTTCGCCGATGGCGAACGAAGGAGGAAATCTAGTATAAACCTTCTGGATACCTGCCTTCGCAGGTATGACAAGAAGTCGCAATGACGCATTTTTGTCAGCATCATGAGCGATAAGTGCAACTACTTGCCGCACTCATTAAGATTTATCCAAAAGCGCAGGATATTTTTCTCGGTGGAGTCCTCTATAACAATGTTCTCAAGGATTCCGCCGTTATTTTCGATCACTTTCCGAGAGGGGAGGTTGCCCTCGTTGCAAGTGACCAAGACGCGGTGGGTCCCGTTCTTTCGGGCCTCGTTCAAGGTTAGCCGCAGTATTTCCGTAGCGTATCCCTTCCGGCGATGTTCGGGGGACACGTCAAAGCCGATATGCCCGCCGATGTTCAATAAATACTCGTTGAGGCTAAGCCTGAGCCTACTGTTGCCTATAAGAACATTGTCTTCGTTCAGGAACCAGAAGGATATTTGCGTGACCTTTCCCGGCGGCAGGTTGTCCGGGTCCTCATAGCGGTTGAGTGCGGCTATATATTCCCGGAAAGTCTGGCCATCTTTTAACTGATGCCGGTCCTCATCGTGCCGGCGGTAGGTTGCGGAGAATGCCAGGAACTGGCGCTCAGAAACCTCATTTAATCTGATATGATTAAGCATATTAGTGTCTTGTTTCATTTAACATTAATTGTCGGCAAATATTCCAACTTGGGGTTGGAGATCGCTTTCAGGATATTCTCCTTTACCGGGGAGCCGTCAGACTGCAAACGATTCAACATGTTTCGGATGACCAGCCGCTGGGAATCCTTTGCTCCGGGACAGGAGAAGGTTTTTACCCGCCCGAACCTCTGCCGCGAGTATTTCATTATCTCAGTCTTCCACACATAGGCCAAGGGGCGGATGATATGCAGTTTGCCCCTGATGATAGACTGCCTGGGCAGGATGGCGGCCAGTTTGCCGGAATACATGATATTCAGCAGGGCCGTCTCCACTATATCATCGGCATTGTGTCCCAGAGCTATTTTATTGCAGCCGTTTTTTTCCGCCAGGTCGAAAAGAGATTTTCTTCGGGCCAGCGAACATTTGAAACAATCTGTAAAAATATCATCGCTAAGCGGCGTGGCAAAAGTCACAAAAGGCATATCTATGGCGCCGCAGATCTCCTCCAGCCTTTTTAACGGAGCGATGGGTTTCCCCTGGTACTCTCCCGGCACATGCCCGGCGATGATTGATATTCCCAGGCTGCGGCCAAGCTTCTTATGCTGCTGGGCCAAAATATCCAGCATTACCAGGCTGTCGCTGCCGCCGGAAAGAGCGACCAGTATCCTGTCGCTGCGCTCTATCTGGCAAAAATCCTTTTCGGCCCGGATGACTCGGGGATAGACCTTGCCCCAATTATCTGGTTTGACCAGGGAATATCTTTTATTACGATCACTCATTGAAAAAGTATATTTTACCAGCCGGGGAATGTCAAGAAAATAGTACAAACAATGATCCCTCGCCACCAATAAAGAGAGGGGCCCTATTTTTATGTCGTCATCCTGAACGCTACTACATAATTGACCATTGAAGGATCTTCGGCATATAGATTCTTCGACTTGTTGGGCAGTGAGCCAGGCCCAGAATGACGGAGCCAGACAAGGGGATTAGACCCGCTAAAAAGCATTGACCTGACAGGACAATTAAAGTAAAATGTAGCGAGAAACGTAAAATATATCCATTAACCACGATGCTGATAATAATAAAAATACTGCTGATTTTTGCCCTGATAATATTCCTGTTATGGCGCAAGTGGCCGCTGGGCCCGGTGATGCTTCTGGCGTCACTGTCCCTGGGTCTTTTATTCAGGGTATCGCCGGGGGATATGGGGCAGAGCGCGCTCAGGGCGGCCCTGGATTTTGAGACCACCATATATCTTATCATCGTTCTCTACCTGATATCCATTCTGGAGAACCTGCTGCGGACCGGCGGACTGCTGGCCAGGATGGTGGGCGCCTTAAAGGTGCTGTTCCGCGACCACCGGCTGGTGGCCTCTTTCATGCCGGCATTTATCGGGTTCCTGCCCTCGGCCGGGGGCGCCATGTTCTCCGCCCCGCTGGTGAAGGAGGCCGCCCAGCATATGGATCTTTCGCCCGGCCGGAAAACCTTCATCAACTACTGGTACCGCCATATCTGGGAGGCGGTATTCCCGCTGTACCCCGGCTTGCTGCTGGCGGCGGTGCTGGCCGCCCGCCCGGTGGCCGACCTGATATACAAGCAATGGCCCTATACTGCCGGAGCTATCGTCATAGGCTGGCTGGTGGGCTGGCGCGGGGTAAAGAAAGATGTTTGGGATCAGGCGGACGATTATAAAAAGGCCTGGAGGGATGTGCTGCTGACCATGTCCCCGGTGCTGTTCGTGATAATATCGGTGTTGGCCTTCAAATTCGACTTGGCCATTATGACAGCCCTTGCGGTGACAGGCTTGGCCATGGGATTGAAATATAAAATTAAAAAGATACCCCGCCTGCTGTGGGAATCATTCAAGCCGATGACCTTGCTGCTGATCGTCGGGGTGATGGTCTTCAAGGGGATGCTGGAGACCAGCGGGGCCATAGCTGCCCTGCCCGGAATACTTTTGGGCAGCGGGGTGCCCAAGGTGGCCATAATAACAATACTGCCGTTCATGGTCGGCCTGTTGACCGGAATCAGCCAGGGCTATGTGGCAGTGGCGTTCCCGCTGCTGTTGGGAATATTCGGGTCTCCGGCAGGATCGCTCAACTGGTATGTCCTGGCGTTTGTGGCCGGACTGGGCGGGGTGCTGATCTCCCCCAGCCATCTGTGCCTGGCCCTGACCCGGGAATATTTTGAGGCCAACTGGGGCCAGGTATACCGCTACCTGCTGCCGGCTTCAATGGGGTTAATGCTGCTGGGATTAATTCTTTATTATTGGTGGCGGTAAAGGAAGTGCATTCGACGATCAAATTTTTATTCGAATTCATCGGGATTAGATTTTTACAATAATTTTTTTCAACCCATATTAATTTATCATTAAAGGAAGTTTTATTAAAGTATTTAAGGATCGTGAAAGCAAAGGCAAGGGAAAGCTGAAAAAAGATGATAATCCTAGTGGTACACATTATTACGATATGCTTAGAGATAATATTGGTTGGGAGTTAAATAAGTAGAATATAAGCAATAAATATTAGGAGAAATAATGAGAAAATATATTGTGGCGCTATTAATAATGCTCAATTCTTCATTGTTTGGAATAGAGTATTACACTCCGTGGTCATACAATTTAAAAGTTACACATAATGCCAATGGGGGTTACATAATGCCCCAATGGTCGCCTAATGGCAATTATATCGCTTTTTTTGATACGGATACGTTATTTGTATATGAGTATAATAGTTCTAAGTATCTTATAAAGAAACCGATGTCCGTTGAAAACAGACAAATACTTTGGGATAAAAATAGTTCGAAAGTAATATTAAACACAGACAAAGAAGTGTATATTTTAGATATAAAAACTAAAATTGTAAATAAAATTAAACATATGCCTCAGGGCAAAAATGACTGGATCGATTTATGGTATTGTTATGGCGATGGCAGATTGTTAATTAAATACAACAAAATGAAAAAAAAGGATACAGTTTTAGTTTACAGTTTAAAGAAGAATAAATTTATTGATGATAAGATCAAATATCCTTCAATATCTGGTTCTTGTGAGATATCCCCAGATGGAAAATTCGCTTTAAAAGTTGATTGTGATAAAATAATTTATTATGATTTCGAGGCCCAAAAGGATAGAATTATTTATAATATAAATATTAGTTCAGTATTTTGGAGAAGTGATTCTAAGTCTTTCTTTACAATATCAAGGACAGGTGACTCTGTTTCCATTGGTAATATTGACGGAAGTGAATTAAAACAAACTGCACTATTTCCATATGAACGTGCTGTTTTATTCAAAGATTCCCCATTCGAAAGATATTATATTAAATGTAATAATATTTATTCTTTTATTGGTGATGGACCATATCAAGGATGGGGTGGTGTAAGTGTAGTTGATGAATATAATTCTCATATACATGATATGGTGTGGGTAGGTTATTATGCAGAGTGGTCACCATGCGGTAAATACATTGCTGTTTCAACGCCCAATGTTGTTGGTATAATAAATTGGAATGAATTTGTAAAAAAATACAGGATAGAATAAAATCTACCGAGGCCATAGCCTGCAATTCCTTCTTGCATTTTATCTTCACTTTGCCCATTCTCTCCAACTGCCCGGGCTGCTGATCTCCCCCAGCCATCTGTGCCTGGCCCTGACCCGGGAATATTTCAAGGCTAATTGGGGCCAGGTCTACCGCTACCTGCTGCCGGCCTCGAGCGGTATAGTTCTATTGGGATTCCTGTTGTATTATTTGTGGCGATAAATAATACAAAGTTTTCGGCGGAATAAATTCCAACACCCAGACAGAAACATTTGACTGGAAATTAGTAAGCATTCCTGATAATATTCTGCCAACTGGAACCGGTGCGGTTAAAATAACAATACAGAGATTGCAGGGCACCGGCACGGTATGGGTGGACGATGTGCGCTGCGAGGAGGGGGTCAGCCGCAAGGAGGACAAGAGCTATTACTATCACTGCGACTACCCTTCGACAATGCTCAGGGCAAGCCTTGGCTCTCCGCGGGTGATGACCGACCAATTGGGCAATGTAATCTGGCGGCAGGATTATTACGCCTTCGGCGGAGATTATGCCTCGACCTCGCTCGGCAACCTTCACAAATTTACCGGGCATGTAAAGGACGATGCCACCGGGCAGTATTATGCCAAGGCCCGATACTTTACTACGCAGTTGGGCCGGTGGAGCCAGCCGGAGCCGCTGTTGAGAAGTGTGCCGGGAAAGAGTTTTTTAGAAAAATAAAACTTAAGGCTTGACAGTTTCCTTTTTTTAATGTATAATGGGACTAAATTAGTCATATATAAAAACAATTATGCTGATCACTAAAAGAAACGAATATGCCCTGCAGGCCATGATCATTCTGGCCCGGCAGGAAAAAGGGCGGCCCCTGGCGGCCTCGGCCCTGGCCAAGCAGCTAAAGACCACCCCGGCCTTCATGTCCAAGATCGCCCAGCAACTGGCCAAATCCGGCCTATTGACTACCAAGCGAGGGAAAGCCGGCGGGCTTTTTTTGGGCAGGCCGGCAAGCAGAATACTGGTCAAGGACATCTTCGCGGCGGTGGACGGTGCCCTGTCGGTCAGCGTCTGCATGAACCAGGGGCGTTGCAATCATCATGTCTGCCCGATATATCCTGCTCTTACGAAATTGCAGAAGGATCTGGATGATAAATTGAACTTGGCTAAACTTTCAACCTTTATTTGATCCCTAAGGAAGTAAAAAACATGAAACGCAAGATTGTCCAGATAGATCAGGATAAGTGTAACGGATGCGGTCAATGCATCCCCAACTGCGTGGAGGGGGCATTGAAGATCGTGGACGGCAAGGCCAAGCTGGTCAGCGACAGATACTGCGACGGGCTGGGAGCCTGCTTGGGACATTGCCCGCAGGGGGCCATCAAGGTTGTTGAACGTGAGGCCGAGGGGTTTAATGTAAGGGCAATTCATGAATTGCCCCAACAGGGCTGCCCCGGCTCGCAGGTACGACAGCAAAAGTCTGCTCCGGCAACTTCAAACGCTGTAACCGTAAACTCTCAACTGGCCCATTGGCCCATCCAGCTGCATTTGGTTCCGGTTAACGCCCCGTTCCTCAATGAAGCCAACTTGCTGATAGCCGCTTCTTGCGTGCCCTTCTCCTACGGAGATTTTCATGAGGTGATGCTGGCCGGGAGGTCGCTTATAATTGCCTGCCCAAAATTAGACAAGACCGAGCCATATCTGGAAAAGCTGACCGAGATATTCATGCAGAACGACATCAGATCCGTCACCGTGGCGATAATGGAGGTGCCCTGCTGTCAGGGTTTGCTGCGTTTGGTTCAGCAGACTCTAAAGGCTTCGGGCAAAAAGATGCCCATCACCGTAGAGACCGTTTCGGTAAAGGGTGAGAGACTGTGATCGACCTTACCACATTGAACAAGCTGACCTACGGACTGTATATTGTTACCTCGCTGGGAAAAGGTCGCTGTAACGGTTTTACGGCCGATGCGGTGTTCCAGGTGGGGGCCAATCCGCCATCGGTCGGCGTTTGCATCAAGAAAGACAACCTGACCCACGATTTCATCCTCCGGAGCGGATATTTTGCCGTATCCATCCTGGCAGACACGGCTCCGGCGGAACTGATCCGCCACTGGGGGCTTAAGTCGGGCCATCAAGAGGATAAATGCGTCAATACGGAATACAAAACCGGCATCACCGGCTGCCATCTCATCACCAGGGAAACGGTGGGCGCCATTGAGTGCCGAGTCATAAATTCATTTGACGCCGGCAGCCACACTATCTTCCTGGGGGAAGTGGTGTCGGCAGAGAAATTTTCCGAAAGAGAGCCCTTGACATACGACCAGTACCGGAAGAACATCAAACCGTCAACAAAACAAACACAAAGCAAGGGGGATGTCATGAAAAAATACCGCTGCGTGGTCTGCGACTACATCTATGACCCGGTCTTGGGCGATCCCGATTCCGGCATTGCCCCCGGCACGCCGTTTGAGCAGATACCGGACGATTGGGTCTGCCCGGTATGCCAGGTGGATAAAAGTAACTTTGAACCGGTGGATTAAACCTGCCGCGTAGACATTAGATGCGAAAAGCGTTAATCGTTAAACGTTACTTGTTAAGCGTATTTGTGCCTCTGGGTCTTAGTGGCACTAAAAGGAGGATTATGAAAGGTTGTCCCAAGTGCACCGCTAAAAAAGCGGCTCAGCAGGCTCTGCTGGCCAAGCCGGCGATGCTGAGAAAAATGATCGGATACCAGAAAGGCTCGGTGGTCAGCCAGGAGCTGGTGGCCAAGAAGACAGGCACCGTCACCTTGTTCGCTTTCGACCTGGGACAGGGTTTGAGCCCTCATTCCGCTCCCTACGATGCTTTGATTCAGGTGGTGGAGGGTAGTGCCGAGATCACCATCGGCGGGAAAAAGCACAGAGTTAACAATGGTGAGATAATTTTAATGCCGGCTAATATCCCCCATGCCGTCAAAGCTCCCAAGCGCTTTAAAATGGTGCTGGTAATGATAAAGTTAAAATAAAAAATAAAAGGAGGGACCCAATGTCAATGTTCTGTCATCAATGCCAGGAGACCGCCGGGAACAAGGGTTGTGCCGGTTCCAAGGGCGTCTGCGGCAAGCCCGACCAGGTGGCGGTGCTGCAGGATCTTCTGATCCATACACTGAAAGGTATTTCATATTTCAATGTCAAGGCAAAGGAGATTGCTCAGTGCGACCCCAAGGCCTCGGAGTTCGTTATGGAACAGCTTTTTGCCACCATCACCAACGTCAACTTTGATCCCGAATATTTCGTCAAACAGATAGATCGGGCCAAAGAGATACGCGACGGACTTAAAAAGACAGTCGCACCTGCTTCAACGGAAAAGCTTCCCGATGCCGCCGCCTGGACAGGCAAGAGCGATCTGAACGAGTATATCCTCAAGGGCTCGGAGGTGGGGATCCTGGCTACGGCCAACGAGGATGTCCGTTCCCTGCGTTCGCTCATATTGTTCGGGCTTAAGGGCATGGCGGCCTATGCCCATCATGCCTATGTGCTGGACGCAAGAGAAGATGATATTCTGCTTTTCATGCAGCAGGCCCTGGCCGCCACGCTGGACGACGGCCTTTCGGCCGACGAGCTGACCGGGCTGGTGCTAAAGTGCGGCGAATACGGGGTCAAGGCCATGGCTTTGCTGGATAAGGCCAATACCGAAAAGTACGGCCACCCGGAGATCACTAGTGTCAAACTGGACGTGGGCAAGAATCCTGGTATCCTCATAAGCGGGCATGATTTGAGGGACCTGGAAGAACTTTTGGAGCAGACCAAGGGCAAGGGCGTGGACGTTTACACCCACGGCGAGATGCTGCCGGCCAATGCCTATCCGGCCTTTAAAAAATACACAAACTTTCACGGAAACTACGGCGGCTCATGGTGGCACCAAAATGAGGAATTCGAGAAGTTCAACGGCCCGGTGCTGATGACCACCAACTGCCTGGTCCCGCCAAAGGACGGCTACAAGGACCGGGTCTTCACCACCGGAGTGGTGGGGTTCCCCGGGGTCAAGCACATAGCCGACCGGGAGCCGGGCAAACAGAAGGATTTTTCGGCCGTCATCGCCATGGCCCAGAAGTCAAAAGCCCCGGAGAAGCTGGAGGACGGGCAATTGACGGTGGGCTTTGCCCATAACCAAGTGCTGGCTTTGGCGCCCAAGGTGATCGAGGCCGTCAAGAGCGGGGCTATCAAGCGGTTTGTGGTGATGGCCGGGTGCGACGGGCGGCACAAATCCCGGGAATATTTTACCGATATTGCCAAGGCCCTGCCCCAGGATGCGGTGATCCTGACCGCCGGCTGTGCCAAGTATCGCTACAACAAGCTGGGTTTGGGGGACATCGGCGGCATCCCGCGGGTGCTGGATGCCGGACAGTGCAACGACAGCTACTCGCTGGTCTTAATCGCCCTGGCCCTGAAAGATGCCTTCGGGTTAAAGGATATAAACGAACTGCCGGTAAGCTATGACATTGCCTGGTACGAGCAGAAGGCGGTGCTGGTATTGCTGGCCCTGCTGCATTTGGGAGTAAAAAATATTCACCTGGGGCCGACCCTGCCGGCCTTTGTGTCGCCCAATGTTCTGAAAGTGCTGGTGGAGAAGTTCAATGTTCAGCCCACGGCCGGGGTGGAGGAGGACGTGAATATGATGATGGCAGGGAAGTAGACCTAACCCCTACCCCTTCCCCATGAGGGAAGGGGTGTGTGATAAGAAGGAAGATGAAAAAGCCGTGGCACTAAGCCCCGGCTTTTCTTTTTCCCTTTAGTTTCTTCGGCCAACGATGGTCAGTTCCCAAAAAAAAAGACCATAAAACAATGAAAAGGGGGTACTGGTTTTATACAATATTTTCTTCAATAAAAAATGACGGTTGATATTTAGTGCTTATCAGAGACTTTAAATTTTATGTTTAGCAACCGGGTGTTTTTTCTTTGACGCCGGAGTGATTTATGATAGAATAAAGGCATGGAGTTGAACTATAGTGAACAATACCGGGGCCGGGTCAGGATATTATGGCTGTCATCGCCAGACGACTTTCATCAGACCTTTCATCCCCACCAATTGCTGCAACGCAAGGCCGAGGTGCTGGACATCATAGGCGACTGGAACCAGGCCGAAGCCATACATAGGTACAGCCTGGAACTGGCCGAGGTCCAAAAGGACGAGCGGCTTCAGGCCGAGGGGCAGGTATTACTGGCCGGCGTGCTGTTCAAGAAGGGCCGATACAGCGAAACCTATGACTTGCTGGGGAAAGCACTGAAATACTACGAACGGGTGGATGACCAGCAAGCAGTCGGCCGGATACTGGCCGAGATCGGCAACGTTCACCGGGCCCAGGGCGATTACGATCGGGCCATGGAGTTCTACCAGCGGCACTTGAAAATTGCCGAGGCCCTGGAAGACAACTATGCCATCAGCCAGACCGTAGGCAACATGGGGAACATCTACCGGGTACGGGGCCAACACGCCCAAGCTTTGGCATATACTCTAAAATTCCTCCAAAACGCCCAGGAGCTGGGGGACAAGCGGAACCTGGGTGTGGCTTACGGCGTGCTGGGAAACATCTATCGTCATCAGGGTTTGCTGGATAAAGCCATGGAGGTCTACCGCCGTCAGTTGGTTATCATGACCGAATTGGGCGACATCAGATCCAGAACCTATGCCCTGGGCAACGTAGGTCGGATCTATTTACTCCAGTACAATTATCCGATGGCCAGGGAATACTACAGCCGGCATCTGGCGCTGGCCGAAGAGCTGGGGGACAAGCGCAGCATAAGTTTTGCGGAGGGTTCGCTGGGCGGCTTGTATAAGGCGCTGCTGGCGTTTCCCAAGGCGCTGAATCATTACCAGCGGGCAATAGACTTGTGCCGGGAGCTGAAACTGAGACCTGAGCTGGCCGAGAACCTCAACCAAATGGTTGAATTGTTCCTGTTACAGGGGAAGGCCGGGCAAGCCAAACAGTTGAACGCCGAGGCGCTGGAGGTGGCGGCCGAGATCGGGAAGCAGGAAATCAAATTCGCCAGCCGTCTGCTGCAGGCCCGTATTGCCGCCCAGAGCGACAGGACTGCGGCAGAGGGCATGATGCGCGCTTTGGTGGACGACAGGCTGAATCATAGTCAAACAGCCGAGGTTTGCTACCAGCTATTCAAGCTGACCGGAGACTTTGACGACAAACGAAAAGCACGGGTGGCCTATCAATCGGCGTACAATGCGGCTCCAGATCTGGCCGTCAGGTTGCGGCTGGAGGAACTGACCGAGATGGAATGATGGGCGGTTGTCTCAGGACAGGCTCCCCCCAACCCTCTCCTAATAAATCAGGAGTGTGAGACCCTCGTTACATTGAAAGAGGATGAAAAAGAAAAAGCCGTGGCATTACGCCACGGCTTTTTCTGGTCTTATTTGTTCTATGTTTATCCGCTCGAACTCAATGTTAGGCATTTGGGATTAAACTTATTCCCTCGAGGTTCTTTGTCCTATCAGCCAAGCACATCATTATTTTATCGTAAGTTTACCGTATTCTTCACCCGTCAGAACGTGTTTATAGGTGCTATTGCTTTCTTTGGGGACGGTTAATTTAAAGTCAACCTGGCTTTGAAATAGTATTACATAATCTGAACCGCCAAACAGGAAATATCCAAGCATATCTCCCTTCTTGACAGTATTACCCACCTTGATGGTCTCTTCAAAATTAACCGAGGATATCTGCGACATTCCAATTGGTAACACCGCCACCAAGCCGTATTTCTCAGTTTCAACAATTACACAACCACGTGTCTCAATATTTTGCCAGCCGGGAGTGTTAGAGTCGAGCAGGTATCTTTTGGCCGTGGCGTCCCATGTAGTAATACCACCAGCCGCATCATCGCTCTCAATAATGCGAACTTCTTTTATGGTTCCGCCAATCGGGAAATGATAGCGGTGATAATCGTTTACATCGAGAAAGGTATGTGTTAACGTTCCATTGGCAAAAGTGTTCTGGTACGCGCTTCCTTCACCAATAAGCACAGCTATGGATTTGAAAACATTAGATTTGATTGTAACGCCCCTCTTATGCACAATATGGGAGTTTTTGTCTATTTTCCATACGCCCTGAGGCTTTGAATCGGCAGGAGATGATACGATTGATGGATCATTTGGAGATGCAATCGGGCGTTGATCAGGTGATTTCAGATACCTTGCGAAAAAATCATTGAATGTTTTCCATTTTGAGGGATCTTCATACCACCCTTTTTGCAATCCGAATCTTTCATCTTCTAAAGCTTTTTTGCAGTACTCGTCTTTCCAGGACTCCTCTTTGCTTAAATACATCCCCCATTCTTTTGTAAAATTGATTAACCATGTGCGATATGGTTCATGGTATTGGAGGGAATTGTTATAATACCCTTTATTTATTAATTCAGGAAGTGGTTGATCATTAATGAAATAGAAGTAATCCAAGCCCTGATCGATTTGATCGTACAACGTTGAATACGGAAGATTGGGTAAAATGGACCAGGGCATTGCCTTTGCTGCCCAATCTACAAAAATGTAATATTCTTCTAAACTCTGGGCCGGATTTGTTACCTTATCGGGATTAATTGTTTTTGCCAGTTCGATGGACCTAATAAGCATTTTTTTTGTTTCTGCACTATGCTCTACCATAGTTATCAATTGTTCTGTAATTGCTTCATGCTTTATTTGTGCCGGCTTGGCATCCTGTGCAAGAGCACTAACGCTCAAAAAAGAGCATAATGCAACAACCGACAAAAACCAGGCCAAAGTATTTTTCAGTTTCATAAAGATTCCTTTTTTAAAATATCATGAAATAAATTTTCTAAAAGAGCTGCAGTGCTTTGATAACGGGGTAAATCAATCCAGCGATCAAGAGCAAAGTAAGGAAGGGGCGGTTAATGTTTTGCCATTTGTAATTCTTTCTTCGGATGGCATCTACACCATGATTAATTCCGGAGAAAAAGAAAAAGAAAATGCAGGCAAATAGGATAGTCAATTCTGCTTTGATCCCCCAATTACTAATATAAACAATAATTGCTGCTGCGGCATAGGATAGCAAGGCGATGGCAGACTGCCTTTGATAATTGCTCCCAACTTCAAAGCCCTTTAGTTCCGCTGACTTTTTAGCAAAAAATATACCCTCCAAACCGGATATTCCTGCAACGGCTACGATTATGATGGGGATCATGAAATGTAATTGGGCAATGGGGTCATAGCCATTTGCATAACCAATTTTATTGCCAAAGTAAAACGCGACTACCACGCCCCCAATTCGGATAACATCTAACAACTTTAATAGCATGACTTTCTCCTCTCTCTCTTGCCGCCGACTCTGAAAAGGCGTCCATTGTACAGCGGCTTATTTCATGGACCCTAACAGTTGTTTTTATGCTGCTTGTATATTGTGAACATGGTACATTAAGCCACACATATTGTCAAGTGGAAAACCGGATCCTTAATCCCCTCTCCTAATTAATTAGGAGAGTGAGACCTTCGTAACGAAGAGGATGAAAAAAAGCCGTGGCATTGCGCCACGGCTTTTTTAATATGCCTATTTGTTTAGATTATATATTTATTGACATATAGTTTAAGCTTGACAACGCTCAGGCGTTTATCTATAATCGCAGACAATCGTAAATCTTAACATAAGGAGGACCAAGTATGAAGCAAAGAATTTTGCTTTGTGCTGCTTTGTTGTTGTTCGGTGTGCTTACTGTTGGTGGCTGTGCTACGGGCAGGGTAAGGGGGAATATCTATAAAAAAGGCCCGATCGATCTAAAAACCGCCAAGTTTGCCGTCTTGCCATTTAACAGCGCCAGCTCGGGAAAAACCATGACCGAAAGGGTTTCCACTGATGGCAATGCCATCGCCGACATCCTGACCATCGAAATGCTGTTCAAGGGGTATCAGGTCATCGAACGGGACAAAGTAAAGGATATCTTCAAGGAGGTGGCCCTTTCCCAGGCCATAACCATCACCTCCGACGATCCCAAAAAGATATCCGAGATGGGCAAATACCTGGGGGTTGACTACATCGTTTACGGCTCGGTGATCCAATATGACTTCCAGTTATCCTCCGGCGGGCTTTTCTCCGGGGGAGGCGGATGGCGGACAGCCGTGGGCATCACCGCCCGGGTGGTGGAGGTAAAATCGGCCAACGTGGTGATGATCTGCACTGCCAGCCAGTCCGGCCCGGACCTGGGCGAAGCATTGGGAGGTATCAGCCAGGCTTTCACCAAAGCCCTAAGCGAGGAGAAAATATATGTTTGGCAGTAAATATTTCAAAGCGGTCATGGTCCTGGCTTTGATTGCGTTGACCGTTGTTGGAACGGCTTCGGCCGAACGCAAACTGCCGGGCCGGGAATTCCGGGTGGGGTTGGATCTGGAGCCGGGATTTAAATTTGTGAACGGTTCCTCTTTTAGTTTTCAAGTCGGATTGATGCTAAAATTCAATGAGGCGGTCTCCCTGATCCCCCATTTCGGTATACATCCCTATGAATATGAAAGCGAGTCTAGTTATTACGGGTATACTTTCACCGACACCCTTGACGAAACAGCCCTGAATACGGGCTTGACGCTGCGGTTCGAAAAACTTACGGCGGTGCCCACCCGCAATACCCGCTATGAATTCGATACCGAAAGCGAGGAGTTTGTGCATTACCAGTATTATCTGCCCCTGCGTCCTTACTTTCAGGTGCATCTGGGAACCTTTATGGGCGGCGGTGCCGGCGTAAATTATTACATTACAGGAAATACCGCCATGGGCCTGGGGATAGACATTGGGTATAATTTGCAGACCGAAGAATCGGCCGGAATGGGCGTTATCCCTAAAGCGATTATGGTGATAGGGTTCTAGTTCAATTACTTACAGTATAATGAAAGCCCTGCTATAAGCAGGGCTTTTTCTTTCGATCAAAACATTCATTTTATAATAATTCAAGTGGCTGGTAAAAATATCATTGAATATTGGTTTTTTCAGTGGTAATATAACGTGTAAATAGTCAAAAAGGAGTTCCCATGTTGAAGAAAATTCTTTTATCATTGCTCGCGGTGGGAATCATCGCGGTCATCGCCATTGCGATATTCTTCTTCTTTGCCATGAGGGGTCCGGACCTGGCAAAGTACCAATATCTGAAGGATCCGCAGATATCCGAAAGGCCCAACCAGAAGATGCTGGTGGTGGAGACCAGGGGGGATCCCAATATCGTGGGGACCAAGGCCTTTGCCCTGCTGTTCAAAGCTTATTACAAGGCCGTCAAGGGCGGCAAGATGCAGATCCCCCGGGCCCGCTGGCCGCAGGACCTAGGCACCAGCCTGGACGAATGGATAGGGCAATATGCCCTGCCGGTTCCGGAGTCCACGGATAAACTGCCTGATATCAAGATCGAGCCGGGATTCAAGATAACTCTCGCCGAATGGAAATACGGCATGGTGGCCGAGATATTGCATATCGGACCGTATAGCAAGGAAGCCCCGACCATCGAAAGGCTCAAAAAACACGCCCATGACAACGGTTATTACATAACCGGCCTGCATGAGGAGGAATATTTAAAAGGCCCGGGGATGTTCGGCCCGGGCGACCCGGGAAAGTATCAGACCATCATCAGGTACCGGGTAGAGAAAACGGCGGTCGAAGATACTAAAGAAACGAAAAAGAAATAAATATAACTTATGCCCACCATCCAGATATTCGGGACCAACAAATGCCGGGACACCCGGGCCGCCCAGCGGTTCTTCAAGGAGCGTCGGGTGAAATTCCAATTAATCGATCTCAACGAGAAGGCTCTCAGCCGGGGGGAGCTTAACAGCGTCAGCCGGGTCGCGGGCCTGGAGAATCTGATCGACACCGAGGGGAAGGAATATCAACGCCAAAATCTCAAATATCAAAAATACGACATAGAGCAGGTTCTGCTGGAAAATCCCAGGCTGCTCAAAACGCCCATCGTCCGCTACGGGCCCAAAGCCACGGTTGGTTATCAGCCGGAGATCTGGAAACATTGGCTGGAAGCCGGGACATAGTCTGACTAAGGTATAATTATAGAAATAATATCTTAATAAACATTGGACATCTTAGTGGACACAATATGTCTTGACAAATCGGTAACAATATGTTACTATTGCTTTTGCGGTGGACATAATAAAGGACATGTATGCAGACATATAATACGACACATCCTTGGATAAAATTCAGTATTGATCTTCGTTCAGCCTCACCCCATTTATGGATGCTGTTGGGCGAGGCTTCATCCAAAAGTGAACATATCGCCGGTGTGCCATTGCGGCCCCAAACAGCCCAGGAGATACATTTAATCTACCTGGCAAAGGGTGCTGCAGCCACTACTGCCATCGAAGGTAATTCATTATCCGAAGAACAAGTATTACAACACATGGAGGGCAAGCTTAAGCTGGCGCCATCAAAGGAATATTTAGTCCAGGAAGTTGATAATATAATTACTGCCTGCAATCAAATCGGGAAAAGATTACGAAACGGCAATGATGCGCTTACTGCGGAGAAAATAAAAGAATTTAACAAACAGGTGCTTGACAAATTAACCCTTGAGAAAGATGTAGTGCCGGGTGAAATAAGAACGCACTCGGTGGTGGTGGGGAATGTTTATCGTGGTGCGCCGGCGGAGGATTGCGAATATCTGTTGGGGCGGTTATGTCAATGGTTAAACAGTGACGATTTTAAACCTACAACCGGAATGGAGACGGTTTACGCTATCATCAAGGCTGTCGCGGCTCATATTTACTTGGCCTGGATACACCCGTTTGGCGACGGCAATGGCCGCACCGCTCGCTTGGTGGAGTTCCAAATACTATTATCTGCGGGCGTGCCTACTCCGGCAGCGCATCTTTTAAGCAATCATTATAACCAGACACGCACCGAATACTACCGTCAGCTTGATTCGGCCAGTAAGACCGGCGGCGAGATCATCCCCTTTTTGGCTTATGCTGCGCAGGGGTTTGTTGATGGTCTAAGGGAGCAATTAGAGCGCATTCGCCACCAGCAATGGGATGTAACGTGGGAAAATTATATTCATGATATGTTTCATAGCAAAATCAGCCGTTCCGATATCAGGCAAAGAAATCTGGTTTTAGATCTGTCAGATTCAGATAAACCGGTGATGCCTCAAAAAATTGCAGAACTTTCGCCCAGGCTAGCCAAAGACTATGCAAACAAAACATACAAAACGATTCAGCGTGATTTAAATGCTTTGGAAAAAATGAACCTAATAGAACGAACAGCAGATGGAGTTAGAGCGAAGAAAGAAACAATTCTGGCTTTCTTGCCGTGGAAAAAAGGTCAGGTAAGTTAGACGCCATCTACCAATAGTCATGCAATGAGGCCAACCCAGGCAAGGCCCGAATAATAAATTACGTAAAATAAAGTTTGCCCCGCTTCCTCCTCCGCTTCTTCTTCCGCCTACGCTTCTTGGGCTACGGCGGACAAGTCGGCGGACCGTAAGCGGGGCTTTTTTATTTATATCTGCGATGATTTCAAATCTAAAAATAACGAATTACCACAGCCTATTTAATTCTTGACTTGCCATAAAAAAGGGTATATATTGATAATCTGCACGGACGAGTTTTTATAAACATAAAAGCGATTTTTATGAAAAAGTATCTTATTTTTATTGCCACAGTAATCCTGCTGGCCGGGCAGATCGCCCTGACCCAGAAACCCTCGCCGGTCTACTTTACCAAGGACATCTCCGGCCAGGGGGTACTCAAGGTCTACCGGATGATCAACGACCAGGTAAAGGGCAAGGTGGCGGCCAAGGTCCACTTCGGCGAGGAGGGCAATAAGAATTACCTGAAACCAGATCTGTCAAAGCCGCTGGTGGAATTGCTCAAGACCACCTACGTGGAGACCAATGTGCTGTACTCCGGGCCACGCCAGAAGACAGAGTCTCACCTAAAGCTGGCCCATGACCATGGCTTCGGCTTTGCGCCGATTGACATCCTGGATTCCGAGGGTGAGAAGGTCTACACCTGCAGCACCGCCTGCTACACCCGGGTGCTGACCGGCAGCCACATGGACCGCTATAACACTTTTATAATCCTCAGCCATTTCAAGGGGCACGGACTGGCCGGGTTCGGCGGGGCCATCAAGAACGTGGCCATGGGCCTGGCCTCCCGGATGGGCAAGCGGGCCATGCACGCCGACTATGTGCCGGACTACGATACCTCCAAGTGCATCCGCTGCGGGACCTGCGTCAAGCAGTGCCCGGCGGGAGCCATCTCCATTAACCCCCTCAAGATCGACACCCGCAAGTGCATCGGATGCGGCCAGTGCCTTAAAGACTGTCCGGTGGAGGCCTTTGAAGCCAGCCGTGACCGGGTAAGTTCGGAGCTGTTCAACCGGCGGCTGGTGGAATATGCCAAGGTGCTGTCCGACAGCAACCACATGGTCTACATAAACGTGCTGGCAAACATCTCGCCGGACTGCGACTGCGTCCGCAACGCCAGAAAGCCGTTCACCGGGGACATCGGGATACTGGCATCCACCGACATGGTGGCCATCGAACAAGCCAGCCTGGATCTGGTAAACAAAGCACACAAATGTAAAGATGCCTTTCTCAAGGAAAGCGGCCGCAGCGGCAACCTTCAGATAGAATATGCCCAACAGTTGGGACTGGGTAATCGGGAATATAAATTGATAAATTTGGATTGAAGAAATGCTTCAGGTTTTTTTAAAGACTTTTCAAAGCCGGGGCAAAAAGACAAAAATAGCGCTCGGAATATTATTGGTGATCGCACTGGGTGCGATTGATTATCACACCGGGCCGGAATGGTCTTTCTCCAGTTTTTACCTCCTTCCCATCGCGCTGGTCACCTGGTGCGTAGGGTTGAGGTGGGGGCTGTTTATCTCGGCGGTCAGCGGCCTGACCTGGCTGGCGGCCGATATGGCGGCGGGCCACATCTACACCCATCTGCTGACGCCCTACTGGAACATGCTGGTCAGGCTGTCATCCTTTGTGGTGGTGACCTATGCCCTGTCTGAGTTGAGGAAGGTGCTGGATAAGGAGAAGAACTACGCCCGTCAGGATTTTTTGACCGGCGCGGCCAACAGCCGTAATTTTATGGAAACTGCCCAAGCTGAGCTGCAAAAGGCCCGGGCCGGCGGCCATGCCATAGCGCTGGCTTATATCGACCTGGATAATTTCAAGGGCGTCAACGACACCTTCGGGCACAGTGTGGGGGATCAACTGCTTAAACTGGTAGCGGAGATAATCAAAAAGAATTTGCGGGATGGCGACATGGTGGCCAGGCTGGGCGGCGACGAGTTCGCCGTGCTGCTGCCCAGGGCCACCGAGGATTCGAGTCTGGCCGCTATGAAGCGGATGAAGGAATATTTCCTGGCGGAGGTCAAAAGGAAAAAATGGCCGGTCAGCTTCAGCATGGGGCTGGTGCTGTTCAAAAAATTCCCCGACAGCGTCGATGAGATGATCAAGCGGGCCGACAACCTAATGTACACGGTCAAGGACAGCGGAAAGGATGATATAAAATTTGTGGTGTATCGGTAATATTGTGAAAGGATACGACATCAAAGAATTCCACCGGATGGTTCTGCAGCAGGGCAGCATCCCGCTGGAGATGCTGGAAAGATTGACCGACGAATACATCAAGGGGAACAGTTGATGAGATCCGGGGAGGGTGGATTATTTTGATGGAATTATCCCCGTGGTTTTGCTATTATATAAGAGCAGGGAAACGATCATTATCCGATAAAAACATTTATTTCTAATTTAGACAAATGGAAAACAAGATAAAAGGCAAGCAGACATTATTGCCGATCAGGCAGCAGGCCAAAAAGGAAAATAAAAAGGTGGTCTTCACCAACGGAGTGTTTGACCTGTTGCACCGAGGGCACGTGGAATATTTGCAGAAGGCCAAAGAGTTGGGCGATATCCTGGTGATCGGCCTTAATTCTGACGCCTCGGTGCATGCCATCAAGGGGCCCAAGCGTCCCCTGGTGAGCCAGGAGGACCGGGCGGTGGTGCTGGCTGCCCTGGAATGTGTGGATCACATCGTTTATTTCGACGAGGACACCCCGGCCGAACTGATCGAAACCATCCTGCCGGACATTTTGGTGAAAGGGGCGGATTATTCTATCGAGCAAATAGTAGGCGCCGAGGCGGTGCTGAAGAACGGGGGGCAGGTGATCCCCGTCGAACTGACGCCGGGGAGGTCCACCTCCGAGCTGATCAAGAAGATCGTGGATATCTATTCCGATCAGAAAAAACACCATGGCTAATCTGATAACCCTGTTCCGTTTCGCTCTTTTATTCGGCCTGGTGGTGATGGCCTACCAGTCCAATCCATACCTCCAGCTGGCCAACATGCCGCTGCTGGTGGTGGTTCTGGTGCTGGATGCGGTGGACGGCTACGTGGCCCGCAAGCGCAACGAGAGCTCCCTATTCGGGGCCATCTTCGATATCATCGTGGACCGGGTGGTGGAGAATGTGCTGTGGATAGTGCTGGCCGACCTGCGGCTGGTGCCGGTGTGGGTGGCCATCGTGTTCATCACCCGCAGCCTGGTGGTGGATTCCATCCGCCGCCACGGTGCGGAAAAGGGCCAGACCCCCTTCGGCATGGCCGTCTCCCGCTGGGCCAAGTTCCTGGTGGCCGGGCGCTTCATGCGCGGCCTGTATGGAGCCTTAAAGGCGGTGGTGTTCGGCTGGATATTTCTGCTGCAGCCCTGGCCCAAACTGCTGCCGGTCTTCTGGGGCAATTGGCAGTGGCTGTTCACTATCATCACCGGCGGGTTGGTCTACGTTACCGTGGCAGTATGCATACTGCGCAGCATTCCGGTGATCGCCGAATTCATCGTCACCGAGGATATCTTCGCCCCGTTCAGGAAGATCCGAAAGAAGGTCTGATGGCAGTGGTCTTCCTGGACATAGACGGCACCCTGCTCAGGGGCACCAGCTGCGAGCTGCAGCTGTTCAAGGCCATGATAGAAAAAGGAATCATCGGGCCCAAGCAGCTTTTGAGTTATGCGGCGTTCACCATACGTTACTGGGCGAAATTCGGCCATGACATCTTTAAAAAGAACAAGGCCTATCTTAACGGCCTGAGAACCGATGAGGTGGAGATCATTGCCGCCCGGCTGGCCAAAGATGCGCTGCCCGAATTTTTCAACCCCCGGGTGGTGGAAAGAATGGAGGCCCATAAAATGGCCGGGGATAAATTGATCCTGCTTACCGGCTCACCCGATTTTGTGATCAGCCATATCGCCACAAGGCTGGGAGCCGACGACTTTATCGCGGCGCGCCTGGCCGCCAGGAACGGAAGATTCCTTGGCGCGGTGCCGGAGGTTCACCCGTTCGGGCGGGAGAAAGTGAAGCTGGCCGAAAAATATTGTCTCGACCATGCATATAAAATGTCCCAGGCCGTGGCCTACGCCGATTCGATGGATGACCTGCCGCTGCTGGAGATGGTCGGGAAGGCCGTAGCGGTCACGCCGGAGAAAAAACTGGAAAGAATATCCCGTATTAAAAAATGGGAAATAATAAATTAACAGAGAGGAAGTATGAAAAGCTTCACTGCGCTGTTCCTGGGCTTGATCCTAAGTGCCGGAATTTCTTTGGGGCAGGAGGCCGATACCAGCAGTGCCACAACGGAAATCCAGCAGGTTCAGGAAGCCGTTCCGGTTGTGGCCAAGACAACCGAATGTCTGGACAAAAAATGGGTAATAGGTTTTGAGGCCACGTCCCTTGACCTGAAGGCCTTACCGGGAACTGTTTTCCTGCAAAGGAAAATTTCATCCAAATATTTCGTGGGCGCCGGTTTCAGTTGCGATTATTACAATGATAAACCTGGCGAAGATTATAACGCCGAAGACTCTACCCGTTATAACTATGAAAACAAGAATTGGCGCATCACGTTAAGCCCTGAAATCGGCTACATGGCGTTGAACGGGAAAATGCTTGCAGGGGGGGTATCGGTAAGGGCGAACTTAAGCAGGAGCAGAAATACATCGGTCAGCGAGAACCGGACAGAAAGGTATTATTATTACTATAGCACCTATTACAGTGAAAGCAACAGCTTCAACTACGATATCGGCGTTCCTGTATTTGTAGAGAAACAGTTTAAAATAAGAAAATATCCGGTAGCGGTGGGAATAGCAAATAACTTCATAGGTTTATCTGGTGGATGGTATAAGTACTGTAGAAAATATACTAATGAAAGTTATTGGAGCCCAACCCTTGATGTTGACGAGGATGAGTCAACCAGAAAACAACCGATGGTGTTTAATCTGGACAATCCTTTTCAGGGGTATGTAAAGGTGTTTTTCAAGGTCTATATTTAGCAAAGAAAACTAATTAATCTATTTTAGGAGAGCCCAAATGAAGAAAACCCTGCTGACCGCCTTATTCATTACGTTTGCCGCTTCGTGGTGCCTGGCCCAAACCGACAGCTTGCCGGCCCCAACAGCCGAGCCTTGCAAACCTGCGGCATGCGAAGCGCCATGCCAAACTGGGGCTTGCGCTGAGCCGTTTGTTCCCAAATGGGCGGTTGGATTCAGGGCATCATCCATAACAAATTTACCCGGAACCATTATTATGCAAAGGAAGATATATGGTAAAGGGTATTTGTCACTGGGCCTTGAATATAATAACAACCCCCGAAACTATTATTCTACAGAAATTGATAGCCCATATTATTCTATAACGGATGAAAAGGGCAACGGCTGGTCGGTTAGATTAAACCCTGAATTGCTTCATGAGTTTTATAAAAACAATCTGTTTAACGCATTTTCCGGCCTATCAGTCACATACTATTACGGAAAGCAAAGCTCCGATTACAACAGAGAATACACCTATTATATGTCGGATACCACGAGTTATATTTCCACATCCCAAACAAAATATTATAGTTATACCATAGCCATCCCCATCGGGTTGGAACGGGATATAATGATCGGGAAAAGAACTTTCTCGGTGGGGGTCGAGAGCACTTTTTTGTCGTTTTATTATTATTATAATAAACGGGAAGGGACCAGAAAATATTCAGACAGTGGTTATACGGGAGTTTATATAAGCGAGAACGAAACCCCCTGGCAATTTAGCGTGAAGAACCCATTTCAATCGGGGGTTAATATTAAAATCAAATATTGTTTCTAACTAAAAAGGAATAATTCTATGGAATGCTGGCATTGCGAACGGCCGGCCAATGCGGTCTGCAATTTCTGCGGGCGCTCGGTCTGCAAAGAACACGCCAAGACCCTGCCCATCGTCCTGACCATGTACCGCGACAAGCAGGATAAATTAAAAGGCCTGGCGGTATCGGACTCGGTCTACTGCGGGGTGTGCCACCCCAAGGACGAGCCAGTGGACCTGGACGATATCGGATAAGGCTACGGAACGCAGATTACACAGATGGAACAGATTTCCGCAGATTTTGTTTTTCGGGATCTGGCCCTTTAAAACATATTTTTTGCTATGGCTGATAATCCGGTCTTGAAAATAATCGAAAAGGCCTTTGGGGACAATTCCCTGCGGTACCAGTTGCTGTCGGACATGCCGGGAACCCTGAAGAAGCTGGGCGAAAAACTGTCGCCCGAGCAGATCCAGGAACTGGTCCAAGCGCTGGACGAGAGCGGGGAGGCTTTTGCCTCGGGGCTTGACCAGAGGCTCTCCCAGAGCGGTGTTTCGCTTAATCCTCATTCATTGCTGCAACAGAGCAAGAAAAAGGCCGGCCAGAAAAAGGATATATTGGATCTGTCTTCGGTGCGCAGTTCTTTCGGAGATGCGGAGGTCGGAAAAGGAAAAAAAGCCCAAGAAGTTCGGACGTCTGAAGATCATCAAAATATGCCGGAAGGTAATTCTTCGTATGATGAGGATGAGCCGGATTATGAGGTGGAACGGGATTGAGGTTGTTCAAATGTATAATCATGGTACGGCAAATTAATATCCAAATATGCAACCAGATTTAAAAATATTCGCAGAAGCAGATTCTAACCTCTTGTGTCAAGGTGTTTTAAAATAATTGGATAATTGGAACAATAATTGCTGTTATACTCAATAATATACCCATATTTCGAAAGCAAACCATAACCTTTGGAGATAACAATATGAAAACGTCTAAAATTATTTTACTGCTGGCCGGGGTCATTCTGATTTCCGGGCTGAGCCATGCTCAGTACTATCTTAAAGATCAACTAACAGCCGGAATAAGCCCCCAATTTTTCGGATATAATTCCGACAGTAACAAGATATATGTCTCCAACACAGGGGAATCAACAGTCGGCATAATAAAAAATTACATATATCAACCCCTTAATGTTGGCTTTGGCCCCAATGAAATGACCTATAATCCAACAACCAGAAAAATGTATCTCGCCATGAATTTTGGATCTCTGTACGTTTTAAATGGAGACAACGATCTGCTCGACACTACCTTGTCGGTGAGCACTGTCGGAATTCAGATAGCCTGTAATCCGATAGCTAATAAATTGTATGCCAGTTCCCCCACATACGGCTTGTATGTTTACGACGGAAATAATTACAGCCAGCTTAACTATATGACAGGATTTGAGGGTAATCTTTATTATTTTCCGGGAAATCAGGTTTTTGTCACCCATAATTATGACAGTCTGGTGGGCGTAATCGACGCTGTCAGCGACGGTATCAACGATTCCATAGTTTTGGGCGGTGTTACGCCAAACAGCGAAATGGTTGGCAGCCCCGAGATGCAAAAGCTGTATGTCACCCTGCCGGGCCGCAACCAAGTGGGCATCATCAATGCCTCCACCAACAGCCTGATCACCACGGTCAGCGTGGGGACCGGACCCTCGGCTCTGGCCTATTGCCCGGAGCACAAGAAAACCTACGTGGCCTGTCCCGGGGACATCAACATCTGGGTAATAGACAGCATGGATGTGGCCAGCCCCATAGCCGCAGGCGATTCCATCAACACCATTACCTACAACCAGGGCAGCAAACAAATTTGTTTTACCGATAAGAATAATTCCCAAATAGGGATAGTTGATCCCGGCAGTGATTTTGTGACCCAGTTGATAAACCTGCCTGGTACAAATCCATCCGGCTTGTTTGTCGACCAAAACAATGGAGAGTTGTATGTGGCCTTACCGAGCGCGGTCGGTCCCGGCTTGGTGGCCATAATGGGCTACGATTCGCTGGCTCCCACCGGAGCCGCTATCTATGATGTTCCGGCCATCATCAATACCGATTCCCTGCCGGTGTTCTGGAGCCCCGGCACCGATGCCGGCGGCTCGGGCATCGTGGCTTATGATCTTTATATCCAGCCTGATTCTACGGAACCATCCGTCTATACCTATTTCCCGCCTGATACCTCGGCAATTTTGACTTTATTCGGGACCGACAGCACCATGTACCATCTGATGGTAGTTGCCAGGGACAGCGCCGGAAATCCATTTAATCCAGGCTACAACTGGCAGGATAGCGTCTATGTGGATTATAGCTACGTGCCGGCGGTGGATACTACCGCCCCGGGCTTTCCCATCAATCCGACGGTAAACGGTTTTAATCCGTCGCTGTGGATGGATTCAACCTATACCTCTGCCCCGGTGGGATGGACCAATCCCGAATTGGGAATTACCCGCGCCTACTTTAAGTTGGGTCTGCCGCCTGCGTCTCCTTTTGACCGCACCGATTCCATGACCACCACCGGCGGGAATTCCGATACCTTCAATTTGCCGATAGATACCCTGTATGGCGTTTATCCTGCATATGTCTGGTTGAGCGACAGCATGGGCAATGAAGATTATAACAACTGGGCGGTGGCCTTGATCCGGCGGGATATCGAAGCGCCCTTCAATACCATAGTACTACCATTCTCCGGCGACACCGCCTACAGCACTAGTTTTCAAGTCAACTGGACCGGGGGGATGGACCTCCTGTCAGGAGTGATGTCATATCGGGTAGACTACCGTATTGATACCAGTGCTGTTTGGAATACCCTGGTAAATGATTATGCTGATACTTTTGCTACTTTCACTAATGCCCTGTCCGGCCACCGTTATTATTTTGAGGCGGCGGCCTATGATTCGGCTTACAACCTGGAGGGTGTATTCAATGTAGCCGAAGATTCGGTCTTCGTGGCGCTAACGCCCAGCGTTAACTTAAGCACCATCTGGAACGGCGGAGCCTACAAACTATTCTCGGTCCCGGTAAAACCGGCCGACAATATCGCCCTGGCCAATCTGAGCGACGATCTGGGGGCATACAGCGACAGCACCTGGCTGATGTTCGGTTATAAAGACAGCGCGTTCGTCGCCCGGCCCGATATTTATAATGGCTACGGCTACTGGCTGGCATCGGCCAACAACGCCACCATCGATGTCCAGGGCCTCCAGCAGGACAATTATTCAACCGTAGGACTGCAGTCCGGCTGGAACCTGATCGGCTGTCCGTTTGAAAATCCGGTGCTGGTGCAGGCCATCGAGGTTATCGACACTCTGCAGCAGATGCGAACCTACAACGATACTACCAATAATATGTTCCTGAACGACAGCCTGGTCCGGCAGAGGATGTGGAACTATTCCGACAACAGCTACGATTTCATCAACAACGGCGCTTGGGACAGCCTGTCGGCCTTCGACAGCGCCAGCCACCTGCAGGCCTGGCAGGGTTACGCGGTGTATGCTTTGCAGCCCTGCTCGCTGTTCATGATGCCGGCCTTCAAGTCCTCCGCCAAGGGGGTTCGCTTGGTGGCCTCGCCCAAGGTCGATGTAAGCTGGCAGGCGGAGTTCTCGGTAATCAGCGGCCAGGCCGCCGACCGGGGCATCAGGATCGGAGTCTCGCCCCAGGCCCGGGAGGGCTACGACCGGCTGGACGCCGAAAAACCGCCCTTGGTCAGCAGCGATGTTCTGGCTTATATCCCGCATGAGGACTGGAACCAGGGGCCCTGCCGGGCATATCAGTATGACTTCCGGCCCCGGTCCGATCACATCGAATGGCCGCTGACGGTCAAGACCTCCTCGGAAGACCGGCCGGCGGAACTGACCTACAACCTGTCCCAAACGATCTCCGATGGCTATCAGCTTTACCTGGTGGACCGGAAAACCAATAAGGCTACGGTTTTATCCGGCAGCGGCCGGCTGGGATTTTCCGGTAGCCGGGAATTCGCCGTCATCTATACCAACCAGGGCCTGGGCGGCCTGGCCTTGAAGCCGCTGAGTTTCGATCTCAATCAAACCTATCCCAATCCCTTCGCCCGGAGCATCACGGTCAACTACCAACTAGCGGCCGCCGGGCAGGTCAGCCTGAAGGTCTACAATGTAACCGGCCAGTTAGTCAGAACCTTGACCGAGGGAACCGCTCTGCCGGGCTATTACAGCCAGACCTGGAACGGCCGGGACAACAGCGGCCGAAAGATAGCTTCGGGCATCTACATCATGCGCCTGGTCTCGGGTGGCCAGGAGCGGACCCGTAAATTAGTGAAGATCAAATAAGGAGATATAAAATGAAAAAGATCGTTTCAATTTTAACAACGGCCATAATGCTGATGGCCCTCCAGCCGGCCCGGGCCGAATTCAAGCCGTCCCAGGCCAAGATCACCTTCATGAAGGGAAAGGTCGAGGTGCAGCGCAAGGGCAGCGAAACTGCGGTCCCGGCCGTGATGAAGATGACGGTTTATCCCGGTGACATGATCTCCACTGCTGACGGGTCCGAGGCCGAATTGAAGCTGTCGGACGGCAGCATCCTCAAGCTGAAGGACAGGGGCCGGCTGGAGATCGAGAGAATGGAGAGGCAGAAGAAACCCATGACCACCATCAATTCCTTCCGGCTGGCAGCCGGCAAGATCCTGGGCTCCATCCGCAAGCTGTCCTCCAAGGAATCCAAGTTCACGGTATCCACGCCGACGGCGGTGGCCGGGATCCGGGGAACGGTGTTCGGAGTGTTCGTGGAGGGTAATTCCACCGAGCTGAACGTGCTGAATGGCGAGGTGGCCATCCAGGGCGACGCCGGAGGCGAGGTTCTGGTGAAAGACAAGATGATGATCACGGTGGCCAAGGGTGATTCGGCCAAAAATCCGGTGGTGATGACGGCGGCCAAGATTGCCTTTATTACCATGTGGGCCGGTGCAGCGATGAAGATAGGGTCGATGGGCAGTGCGGCGGCTACGGCTTGGTATGCCTCCACCCCGGCCATCATCGGAGGGGCGGCGGTGGTGGTGGCCACGTCCGCGATCATAATCATCGCCGGAGGCGGGGATGACGAGCCGGCCCCGGAGCCGGGCGCCAAGACCATTCCTGCTCCGCCGGGCTGGCCGCAATAGTGAGATCCTGACAAGACTGAAGCCCTGCGGGTCCTCCGTGGGGCTTCATTGAATATTCCGCATACTTTTTAATGATCGAGGATATATGAAATATCCGTACGTTAAAACCGTTCAGTTTCTCTCTCCGGTTATATTTTTCATTATAGCATCGGCCTTGGCCGGTTGTTCGCCCCGGACAACCCTCAAATACGACATCCATCGCAACCTGCCGGTCATCGTAGACAACAGCCGGCCGGGAAAGACCTTTCAGGCCGGGGTGTTCCACGATTTCAGCAGCCGGGACACGGTCGAGATAGATTACTTCTATACCAGCCAGGTCAATCAGACCTTTTCGGCCTGGAACCAGTCCAACAGCCTGCTGTACCTGTCCTATTTGCCCGTCAGGTCCTTTTCGGTCGCCGGCATGATGGACGATGTAGGGCCTGCCGTCGAACTGGTTTTTCGCCCCAAGATCAGCGACCCCTGCCTGGCCCTGTCGGCCGCCGGATGGAAGAGCGACCAGGTCCTTTATTTCCGGGGCACAGCGTCGGGATCCTATCGGCCGTTCCAGGGCGATGATCAGGGACCGGAAGATGGATGGAGCGGCTTTGAGCTGTTCGGAAGCTTAAGCTGGGCGCAATATCCGGTCAGCATAGAGTTCGACCAGACATATTATGACAGCATGGAATATTCCTGGCGGATCGACAGCGAGCAGAAAGGTTCGGCCGTCATCGCCGGAGCCGGCCTGGGCATCGATATGGGCTGGATCAAGGCCCAGTTGGGAATATCTCACGCCTTCGCAATGAAAGAAAGCGGAGTGCGGATGGACCTGGCCAGCGACCCGGCCTATCTGGTGGATGTAAAGCCCTCGCCGGTGACTAGGTTCCTGGCCGGAGTGATGATGGGATTTTAGGAAAAGCCAGGCAATTAAGGTGTCAAAGAACGGGGCGATCTGGTATCGCCCCGGCTTTATTTATCCTTGATTTTAAAGGGGGTAAAGAGTTATAATTAAATAAATATTCGATGGAACACGGGTTGCACGGAAATTGAAGATGTTCCCGGAATGGGTTTTATCTGTGGGAATCCAAACCATCTGCGATATCCGTGTGCTATTTTGTTTAATAAATACTTTTGCGAGGAAATTTAAGTGCCCAGACCAGACAATGCCTTTGAAAAGATAGTCTCCCTGTCCAAGCGGCGGGGGATCATATTCCAATCCTCCGAGATCTACGGCGGGCTGGGCTCCACCTGGGATTACGGCCCGCTGGGGGTGGAGCTCAAGAACAACGTCAAAAAGGCCTGGTGGAAAAGCGTGGTCTACAGCCGGGATGACATGGAGGGCCTGGACGCCGCCATCATCATGAACCGCCTGGTGTGGCAGTATTCCGGGCACGAGAAGACCTTTGTGGACCCGCTGGTGGACTGCAAGAAATGCCGTAAAAGATTCCGGGCCGACCATGTCAAGGGGGATAAATGCCCGGAGTGCGGTGGCGAGCTGACCGAGCCCCGCGATTTCAACGGGATGTTCAAGACCTACGTCGGCCCGGTCCATGACGAGAGCGGCCTGGCCTACCTGCGGCCCGAGACCGCCCAGGGCATCTTCGCCAATTTTCTCAATGTCCTGCAGTCCATGCGGCGCAAACTGCCCTTCGGCATCGCCCAGATCGGCAAGGCCTTCCGCAACGAGATCACCCCGGGCAATTTCATCTTCCGGACCCGGGAGTTCGAGCAGATGGAGATAGAATATTTCTGCAAGCCGCCGCAATACCTCCAGCCCGGCGAGAAGACCGACGACCAGCTGCACCAGGAATGGGTGGAGGCCCGTTATAACTGGTATATCAACCTGGGCCTGAGCCCCGAGCGCTTAAAGAAACGCCCCCAGGCCAAGGAGGAACTGGCCCATTACGCCAAGGCCTGCGTGGACCTGGAATATCTGTTTCCCGGCTCACTGGGCTGGAGCGAGCTGGAAGGGGTGGCCAACCGCCAGGATTACGACCTGACGGCCCACAGCAACAATGTTCCAGAAGAAGATTTGGCTCGGCTCAAACTCAACAAGAACGAACATTCCACCGAAAAGATGGAATATTTCGACGAGGCCTACACCGATCCTGCCACCGGCAAGAAGGGGGCCAAATATATTCCCTATGTCATCGAACCATCGGCCGGGGCCGACCGGGCCACCCTGGCCTTTTTATGCGAGGCTTATAATGAAGAGCAGCTCAGCCAGCCATCAGATGAGTCACTGGCCCCGCTGAAGGAGGCCGCGGCCGCGGCCCTGAAGAGCATCGGCAAGAAGATAGCCGAGGCCCTAAAAAAGCCCGGTCAGGACGGCCCCACCCTGGAGCAGTTGCAGGCCATAGAAAGATCACTTCAGGGTTCGATGGAAAAACTGCCGGACTCCTTGCTGGAGATCGATGCCGCCTGTAGTCTGCCGGGAGCCGACCGGATCGAACTGCTTAAAAAGGTCCGCTTGACGGTGGGCAAACTTTGCGATGAGCATACCCGTACCGTCCTGAAGCTGCACCCCGAATTGGCTCCCATCAAGGTGGCCGTTCTGCCGCTCAAGAAGAACGAGCCGGGCATCGTGGTGACAGCCAAGAACATCAAGGCCCTGCTTCAGCCCACCCTGCGCACGATCTACGACGACACCGCCGGGATAGGCAAGCTCTACCGCCGCCAGGACGAGATCGGCACCCCGTTTTGCGTCACGGTGGACTTCCAGACCCTGCAGGACCAGACAGTGACCTTAAGGGACCGGGACAGCATGGGGCAGGAGCGGCATAAGATCGAGGAATTGGCCGGTGTAATCCAGGGCAAGATTGCCGGGTGGAGAGTTTAACAAAATATTTAATGTTAACCAATGTTAACCCCTGTTCGCTTTGTAAAAAGCCGACAGGGGTTTTTATTTAGAAAACAAACGCTAGTTACATAATTATACACCCTAAATATCCCCCCCCCCCCCCGATAAAATAATACTTGACAGATATGCCTAAATAAATTACAATTACAAACAAGGTTAATTCGTGAAGGGATACTATAATGGAAATTATATTCAAGTTGTTATGTATGGCTTTGCTTGCAACAAGTGTAAGTTGCAGCAAGGTAGAGCCGGTTGTGCCAGAACCAACACCAGAAAAACCCGTATATGGGAGAGTTCATTTGGAACCAAGCTGGAAACCGACAGGGTATAATATTATTTATTTTAATGGTGATCCATATTATATTGATACATTATTTGGCGACCTGACGGCCGGTCTTTGGCTTGTAAATAGCGATGGCAGCAATATGCAGCCATTTTTAATAGAATATTATGATCCTTCATATTCAAGTAGTAGGCACCCTGATTGGTCCCCTGATGGGCAATGGGTAGTTTTTTCACTAAATAATAATATTTGTAAAATAAAATCAAATGGTGATAGTCTAGTGCAATTAACGACTGGTGTTCAAGCTGCATTCCCATCATGGAGTCAAGACGGATCGAAAATAGCTTATGATGTATTTTATAGTGATGTAAATGATGGCCTTTGGGTTATGGACAATGATGGTGGTAATAAAAGTAAATTTACAACAGTGGGGAGAGATCCGGATTGGTCTTCAGATAATTTGAACATAATTTGTTCCAGTTTTGATTACAGCTATACAGGGCCTGGTTTTCGCACATTTATTTATAAAGTAAATGTTATTACGGGCGATACTATAAGGTTGACAACAATCAATGGCGATGTTAGACATTTGGAATATTCTAATGATGGTAATAAAATAGCTTATGATTATATGACACCTGAAAGATTGCCGGTAATATGTGTAATGAATTCAGATGGTACTAATCAAACGTCTTTAATGACCGGAAGTGATTTGTTTGTTGAATGTGGCGAAACGCCAACATGGTCCCCTGATGGGACTAAGATAGTTTATACTAATTGCTGCGCGAAATACGGTAAATTATGGATCATGAATTCGGACGGTACAAATAAACAACAATTAACTAACTAAAGGAGGAAAATATGAAAAATATTATATTAACCTTGGTAAGTATTATTTTATTTTTATCTAATGCCTCAGCTCAATATTTTCCGAATGATGGGGGTATTAGGAATAGACAGCAATGGGGTTTACACAACGATGCAAATATTGGAGATATTAATGCACCAGAGGCATGGGATTTATTTAAAGGAAGCAGTTCTGTAAAAATATGGATAACAGATTCTGGTGTGCTAATTGACCCCGTAACAGATCGGTTTAATATTGCAAGTAGCCATCCTGATTTAATTGGAAGAGTTGTTCTTCGCACTAATTGGCGTGATGCCGGTGGACATGGAACTGGAGTTGCTGGAATAATTGGTGCCGTTACCAATAATAATTATGGGATAGCGGGTATCGACCATGCATGCCTTATTTATCAAGATGTTGGTGGACCAGCAAGTTTAATTGCTGCTTCAGATAATAATGCGGATGTTATAAACATGAGTTGGGTTTGGGAACCAACTGCAGAACTTATAAATTCAGTTGCTCATGCTTATAATAATAATTCTTTGTTAGTTGCATGCATGTATAATGGGGATCCTGGAACCGGGAATATATATTATCCTGCAGCTTTAAAAGGTGTTATGGCTGTTGGAGCAACGGATAAATTTGGGCAAAGATCAAGTTTTTCAAATTATGGTGATCATATTAGTGTTGTTGCACCAGGTGGATCACAATTAGGTGATTTAGAAAACGAAAATATATATACTACCTCTGTAATATATAAAGTTGAAAGGGTCACCAAAACTGAAGGGTATGATGAAATAAAAACATATACACCAACTTTTAGGTGGTTGGGTGGCACATCATTTTCGGCGCCATTTGTGACCGGTTTGGCTTCTTTGGTAAAAGGCTATGCTCTGAGTAAAGGAATTTCACTAGATAATGATGACATAAGAAAAATAATTGAATTATCTTCTTCTAATGGCTATTGGGCAGACAGATATACAGGATTTGGTCGTATAAATGCACGAAAAGCATTAGATTATTTGAATGCCCCTTGGCAAATAAATAAAAACAGCACAACAACAAGCGTAATTGTTTCCAGTGAATCTTATAGTGCTGTTGTGCCCGGCCTTGGCTTTATATATGGTACTGGACAAGGGTCTTTAGTAGGGGTTCGTCAGAAGCTTAATGCAAAAATACCTTTAACCAGATATTATACGACAACTCCAAGGGTTTGGACCAGAGGAGCACAGTCAAAGGGTTGGACCAACGACCCCGCAATGAGTGGAATAAAAAATGATTGTGAATCTGTCTCTTTATATAAAAATGCTGATAATGTGTGGATTTGTGAAACACAAAACTATATTTATTATAATATACTTAATAATTCTTGGTATCCTTGCGTTAAAGAGCAAGCACGGTTTTCCTGTACAGCGCTTGGTGTACCACAACCACCACAGATGGCGGGAGTTTCTTTAAGACAAGCTACAACAACCAAAGCGGTGCCTGGCACAAACTACAACCTTTGGTTCAACTGGGCTTATGCTTACGGTTGCCCAACATTAGAAAGATACGAAGTTCAATATTATACCGATGCGGTCCCTGGCTGGCGAATACTAAAAAGCGATGTAAGCCCCAACGCCACCGGTTGGACTATTTATGATTTTGGCAGTGTAACGTCCAGGATTTACCTGCAAATGCGGGCGATACATAACGACGGGTATGTGACACCCTGGTCAAATACCATTTATATTGACCCGCCAAATCAGGACGATCCCATCGTTGCTGAAAGCAATACCGCGGAAGGCACGGCCTTCTCGAATGGTAAAAAGATAGTGGTTGATACCGACGGCAAATTACATACGGTATATGTTTCCGGGGAAACTGTTTACTATACATCTTCGCTGGATGAAGGTGAAACCTGGGTTGCTCCGGTTGCCGTTGGATCGGGTAAACATCCAGCCATTGAATTAACCACCGACAATCAGCCCACAGTTTGCTGGAATAATGGCAACTGTCTTTACAGCATCAAAATGACTAACGGTGTATTTGAAGAACCGCAACTCATTTACACCGGCCCCGAAGGTTCTGAGATATCCTATCTTTCATATGTTCTGGATCAAAACTCTAATAATTCGTATTTGGGCTGGGTGGACGAAGGGGCTTCTGGTTCTTCGGTGTTGATTTCCACTTATAATCCTTCTACTTCTGGTACTTTAGCGCCAACACCAATAGATCAGGGTGGAACAACGGCCTTCAAGTCGCCATCATTAGCCTTGGACAAAGCTGGAAACTTGAAAATTGCTTGGAGCCATACCGGCAAGGTGTATTACAAAGACGGTAATGAGTTTGTCGAGATGGGCGATAATGGAATTCACCCCATAGTTGACACTTATGGTGATAAGACCACTGTTGTTTGGCAGGAAGAGATAGCACCGGATATCTATCAAATCGTCAAGAAAACAAAGGGGGTAAACGGCTGGTCGGATAAACAAATTATATCTTGTCCAGATGGGCAGAATGCCGATTTCCCTGTAGTGGTTGCCGGCGGGCAGTACGTTTACAGCAAGAATGTGAAAGACAGCGATTACGACCTTATCTACAACTGCGAATACGATAATGGCTGGCTGATGGGCACCCAGAACCTTTCAGGGGCGCAGGGCGGCATTTCCCGGTACCCGTCAATTGCCTTTAAGCAGGAATGGCCCAAGTCCAAGTTGTATGTTCTTTGGACCGAGGAAATGCCGACTGTAAAAACCGGTTCCAAGGCCATAGCTTCTTATATAAAGTCATATACCATGACGGTTGACCCTGTGCCCAGCAATTACATTGACGTGGGAACAGAGGAATATAACAGCTATAATATTCAGAAAAAGGGCACATATTATTACGGGCCACAGCCGGAATATACCATTGACTACCATTCGTCTGAACTGAAATATAGCATACAGAACTTAGACCCGGCCAAGAAATACCGAATAAAGGTCGTCTATTACCAGGAAACGGATGCTAACATAAAACAAACCCTAACGGTGGATAAAACCTTCAATAACAAGACCACCATTAAACCCAAAACGGTAGTTACCGAAGAACATTGGTTGCCCGCTGTTTGCGTTAAGGACGGACAAATAGAAATAAGCATTGCCAAAAATGCGGGCGAATATGCAGTTTGTTCTGTGATTGCCTTGTATGAGTATGACCGGGATTGTGACGGGAAATCTACGGAAGACATTTCCGGAAGCAATAGCAAATCAACAGCGGCCTATAGCTACGAATTGATGCAAAACTACCCCAATCCCAACACCGGGAAAACAGCCATTAAATACCAATTGGCCCAGTCGGGCAAGGTCAGCCTGAAGATCTACAACACCCTGGGGCAGGTGGTAAAAACTTTAGTTTCCCAGGAACAGCCTGCGGGCATCTATAATGCAATCTGGGATGGCCGGGATAATACCGGCAAAGCCGCGGCAAACGGTGTTTATTTTTACCGACTGGAATCAGGCAGTTTTAAAGCAACCAGGAAGATGGTGGTTTTGAAGTAAACCTAGTGATAGTTTTTAAAAGGGCGGCGGGGATGCCGCCCTTTTAATTTTTTAAGGCCTTGGCCTGCAAATTCTAAGGGAATTTATTGTTGACAATCTCCATTAAGTTGTGATATGATATTTTGTTAAGTATGTTTAAAAGGAGAATATAATGGCCGAAGCCCAAGGAGCTTTCGAAAGAAATCTGGCCGCCGGGGAAGTCCTCTTTAAGGAGGGCGACAAAGGCGAGGAGATGTACCTGATAAAATCCGGCAAGGTGGAGATATCCAACAATGCCGGAGGGGTCAAAAAGGTCCTGGCCGAATTGTCGGAGGGATCATTCCTGGGCGAGATGGCCATAGTGGATGACGCTCCGCGCTCGGCTGCCGCCACCGCCCTGAGCGAGGTGTCCCTGTTGATACTGGACCGGGCGGCCTTCAAGGCCCAGCTTCAGGAGAATCCCATGGTGGAATACCTAATCTCCAGCTTAGTCAAGCGCCTGCGGGAGACCAATGAGCAGGTGAAGATCCTGTTGCAGAAGGACGATGTCTGCCGGGTGGCGGCCTCGCTGCTGGCCATGGGCCGGGAGAAGGGCGCCCCGGATGGATCCGGCGTTTTCATAAAGGGCAGTTACACCCCGGAGGGGCTGGCCAAGCAGGTGGGGGTAAGCATCCCCAAGGCCAAGGATATTCTGGAGAAGATGCAGGCCTCCTCGCTGATAGCATTTGCGGCCGAAGGGATAAAGATACCCTCCATGCCGGACCTGGAGGAATACTGGCGCTACGCCACCCTCAAGGAGAAGTTCAAAGAGGTTTAGGTTTTTTAACCGCAGAGGCGCGGAGAGCGCAGAGATTTTTGTCACCCTGAGGTTTCTCCCGGTCAGACAGGATGAATGGGGGACGATAAAACCGTTTAAAGCACAAAGCGCACAAAGAAAAAATTACGGTAGGGGCGGATTGTGATCCGCCCAGGCTTCACCGCTCGGCAAGGCAGGTCATTCCCGGCTTGCCTCGATACTGCCGGTTGTCGAGTAACTTTAAGGTGTATCGAGACAACGGCAACTCGGCAAGCAAACATTTTTATAATTTCAATAATCAGATAGAGCGAAGATGCGATTTCCCAAGGGCAGGTCAAGCCTCCAGAACGCCAAACTTGAATTCGTCCACCTGGACAACATTTTGGCCGACAATAAAAAAGAACGGGCCAGCAAGATCTCCGGATACCTGGAGATCGTCTACCCCGATATGGTGCAGCTGCTGTACCTTAAAAAGGGCGAGCCGGTAAACGCCGGGCACTTTTCCCGCACCGAGCGCAAGCAGATATCCATCTCCGAGGTGATAGAGAAGGCCAAGAAATCCAGCACCGGCACGGTCTCCATCTACGAGACCCCGGAGGAGCTGGTGGACATGATGCTGGCCACCTTCAGCATTAAGCCGGTGTTCAAAAACCTGGACCTGTCCAATGTGGAACCCGACAAGCTGTTCGAGAAGCTGACCTCGGTCAAGTTCGATGGCTTCATGGAGATCAAGCGCGGGGTGGACATCTCCTACGTCCGCTTCAAGGAGGGGGCGCCGACCTCCGGCTATTTCACCTGGAAGGTGGAGGGCATTGCGCCAGACCTGCTGAAGGCGGCCCTGAAAGCCGCGGCCACCGCCCCCGGTGCGGTGATCGTGGACGCCTACGACAAGCTGCCGGTGCTGGCCGAGCATGCCAGCCCCGCCCAGATAGAGCTGTTCGTCAAGGCCATGAACAAGCTGATGGCCGAACTCAAGAATATTGCCGGTCCCACCCTGGTCAGCAAAACCATCGCCTCCTCAAAGGAAGCGGCCTCGGGGCACTATCCCTTTCTCAAGGAATTTGAGTTCAACGACGAGATCAAGAGTCAGGGCAAGATCGTGACCACCTCCGAGGAACTGGGCAAGGGTTTTGCCGAATGGATGGATAATTTCGTGGACGCCTTCCGGATCGTGCTGGGCAAGCGCTTAGACGGGATCGTGCAGATTGCTCTGAAAGATTTCCGGTTCGCCCTCAAGGCATCCAGCTTCGGACGGTACTCCAAGCTCAAGGATCTGCTCTAACAAATATTTTAACGGTTGGCAGGAAAGCATGCCGGGAATATTATATTTAGTGGCCACCCCCATCGGCAACCTGGAGGACATCACCTTAAGGGCGCTGAAGATCCTCAAGGAGGTACAGTTGATCGCGGCCGAGGATACCCGTCACACCGGCCTGCTGCTGAAGCACTACGGGATAAGCACCCCGTTGAGCTCTTTCTACTCTTACAACCAGAAAGGGAAAGCCCCGGAGCTGATTCGCCGGATACAGGAAGGGGTCAATATGGCCCTGGTGTCCGACGCCGGGACGCCCGGCATCTCCGATCCGGCGGTGGCCCTGGTGACCCAGGCGGTGGCGGCCGGCATCAAGGTGGTCCCCATTCCCGGGCCGACCGCATTGATCTCCGCCCTGATAGCTTCCGGCTTAGACACCAGCCAGTTCGTCTTCACCGGGTTTCTTCCGGTCAAGCCGGGCCGCCGGGCCAAGGCCCTGGAGCAGCTGGAGCAGGAATCCCGGACTATCGTGATCTACGAATCACCCCACCGCATCAGCCGCACTTTGCAGGAACTGGCTGATGTTTTTAAATCCCGGCCGGCGGCGGTGTGCCGGGAGATCACCAAAATGTTCGAGGAGTTCGAACGGGGCACCCTGCCCGAGCTGGCGGAAAAGTATCTGACCAAGAAGCCCAAGGGCGAGTTTGTAATAGTTATTGCCGGAAAGGTAGGATGAAAAATGTTTCCTGAATGGCTCAATAAGGGTTTTGTCAATCTGTTCAACCCGGTGATCAATTTTTTTGTGTGGACCAAAGTCAAGCCCAACTGGCTGACTACCGCCGGATTTTTGTTCGGGCTGGGCTCCGGCCTGCTGTTTGCCACAGGTCATTTCTTCTGGGGCGGAATAGTGGCGTTACTGTCGGCCATCTGCGACGCCATCGACGGTTCTCTGGCCCGGCGCTCGGGCAACACTACCAAGTTCGGGATGTTCTACGACTCGGTGCTGGACCGCTACTCCGAGCTGGCCATGTTCATCGGGCTGTCGTACTACTATGCCGGCAGCGATATGTGGCGGCTGGTCATCCTGACCGACCTGGCGCTGGCCGGCTCGCTGATGGTCAGCTACGCCCGGGCCCGGGCCGAGGGGCTGGGCGAGGACTGCAAGGTGGGAATCATGGAGCGGCCGGAGCGGATAGCGGTGATCATCACCGCCTCGGTGTTCACCGGGATCTTCGACCAGCACTGGATATTCGAGATCGCCCTTTGGGTGCTGGCGGTATTCACCAACGTCACCGCGGTGCAGAGGATCCTGCACATCCGCAAGAAAACCAAGGGCCAGGGGATCCCGTCATAAGAGATAAGAAAACTTAATAAGAAAAAATAAAATTTAGCGTCAGGAAAGGACCACATGGCAAAGAAAATCATCAAAAAAACCGTCAAGCCGGCCGTCAAAAGTTCCGGCCAGCGCAAAGTAAGGGTGGCCATCATCGGGGTGGGCAACTGCGCCTCCTCCTTCGTTCAGGGCATCCATTATTACCGCAACGCCAAGCCGGGCGACAAGGTCCCCGGTCTGATGCACGTCAACCTGGGCGGATACCATATATCGGACATCGAGTTCTCGGCCGCCATCGACATCGACAAGAACAAGGTGGGCAAGGACCTGGCTACCGCCATCTACACCAAACCCAATAACACCTATAAATTTTGCAAGGTGCCCAAGAGCGGGATCACCGTTCAGCGCGGCATGCTGCACGACGGCCTGGGCAAGTATCTCTCCCAGATCATACAGAAGGCCCCGGGCTCCACGGTGGACATCGTCAAGCTGCTGCAGGACACCAAGACAGACGTGGTGGTCAGCTACCTGCCGGTGGGCTCGGAGATGGCCACCAAATGGTATGTGGAGCAGATACTGGAGGCCAAGTGCGCCTTCGTCAACTGCATTCCGGTGTTCATCGCCCGCGAGCAGTACTGGTCCAACCGCTTCAAGAAGGCCGGGGTGCCCTGCATCGGCGATGACATCAAGTCCCAGGTGGGCGCCACCATCACCCATCGCGTCCTGACCCGCTTGTTCATGGACCGGGGGGTCAAACTGCAGAAGACCTATCAGCTGAATTTCGGCGGCAACACCGACTTTTTAAATATGCTGGAGCGGGAGCGCCTGGAGTCCAAGAAGATCTCCAAGACCAACGCCGTCACCTCCATGCTGGATTACAAGATGGATCCCGACGACATTCACGTGGGGCCGTCGGATTACGTGCCCTGGCTGCTGGATAGGAAATTCTGCCACATCAAGATGGAGGGCCAGACCTTCGGGGATGTGCCGCTGAACCTGGACATGAAATTAGAAGTGTGGGATTCGCCCAACTCGGCCGGGGTGGTGATAGACGCGGTGCGCTGCGCCAAGCTGGCTCTGGACCACAAGCTGTCCGGAACCATGCTGGAGCCTTCCAGCTATTTCATGAAATCACCCATGGTGCAGGTGCATGACGACCAGGCCCACCGGGACGTGGAAGAGTTTATTAAGAAATTGGGAAGAAAATAACTGATGCCGAAGAAAATTCGAAATTCGAAATTCGAAATTCGAAATTCTTGCGGGCTGTTTATCTCTTTCGAGGGCATTGAGGGCTGCGGGAAAAGCACCCAGGCCAAACTATTGGAGAGCTGGCTCAAGGCCCAGGACTTTAAGGTAGTGCTGACCAGGGAACCCGGCGGCCCTTCTATTTCCGAGAAGATCAGGCGGATCCTTTTAGACAACAGGAACAAGGGGATGTCCGACCTCACCGAACTGTTGTTGCTGCAGGCCTCCCGGGTCCAGCACCTGGCCCAGGTGATAGTCCCTGCCCTGAAGGCGGGCAAGGTGGTTATCTGTGACCGTTTTGCCGATTCCTCCACCGCCTACCAGGGATACGGCCGGGGCATGGACCTGAAGATGGTTAATGCGCTCAACCAAATCGCGGTCGACGGATTCTGGCCCATGCTGACGTTGGTGCTGGACCTGCCGGTGGAGAAAGGCTTTTCCAGGGCCAAGGGCCGGCGCCGCAGTCTGGACCGGATGGAGACCCAGGCTTTAAAATTCCACAAAAAGGTCAGGCAAGGTTTTAAGACCATTGCCCAAGCGGATCCCCAACGGGTCAAAATTTTAGATGGCAGCCAGCCGCCGGATGTGATCCACGCCGCGGTGCGGCAACTGGCGCTGAGCGTCATGAAAAAAAGATAATGAAAGAATATTTATTATGGAAGACGGTATTCAGAAAGGCAGGTTCATTATGATCACCAGGCGTAAATTCGCTTTGATAGTGTCGGCCATCGTGCTGTTCAGCGTGCTGGCCGGCGGGACCATCGGCCTGCTGGCCCAGAGCCGCACTTTTGACCAGATCAATTTCCAGCTTCGGATATTCTCCACCGCCTTTAAACAGGTGCTGGACCGCTACGTTACCGCCCCCGATCCCCAGAAGCTGATCTACGGCGCCATCAAAGGCATGATGGAGACCCTGGACCCGCACTCGGTGTTCATGGATGCCAAATCTTTCCGGGATCTGAAATCCAGCACCCAGGGGGCTTTTGGCGGGCTGGGCATCCAGATAGGCGTCCGGGACGAGGTGCTGACGGTGATCGCTCCCATGGCCGGGACCCCGGCCTCGCGGATGGGCATCCAGGCCGGCGACCGGATAGTCAAGATTGAAGGGAAATCCACCAAGGGGATCACTACTGACGAGGCGGTGGGCAAACTGCGGGGCGAGCCCGGCAGCAACGTCACCATTACCATCGAGCGCGAGGGGGTCAACGAACTGATGGATTACGCCATCACCCGGGCCCTGATCGAGATAGAGAGCATACCGTACTATGGCTTCATTGCCGACAAGATCGGCTACATCTGGCTGGCCAATTTCTCCCAGAAATCCGGCCCGGATTTGACCCGGGCCCTGCAGGACCTGGAAAAACAGGGGATGAAACAGCTGATATTAGACCTGCGCAGCAATCCCGGAGGACTATTGCACGAAGCGGTGGAGGTCTCCAGCAACTTTTTGGATAACGGCTCATTGGTGGTCTTCACCAGGGGGCGGCTAAAGGAGGCTGACCAGGATTACAAGGCTTCAGGAAAGGTGCTGTTCGGGCCCAAGAATGGTCCGGTGGTGGTGCTGATAAACCAGGGTTCGGCCTCGGCCTCGGAGATAGTGGCCGGCGCATTACAAGATTGGGATCGGGCATTGGTGCTGGGGCAGACCAGTTTCGGCAAGGGCTCGGTGCAGAACGTGATGCCATTGGGCGATTCCATAGCCATCAAGCTGACCACTGCCAAGTATTATACCCCGTCCGGGCGGTGCATCCACCGGGACAACAGCGCCTGGCAGTCCGGAGATCTGGACAGTCTGGAGGAAGATTCCACCGCGACCCAGGAGGTCCATACCACCTTGGGCGGCCTCAAGCGCAAGGTCTACGGCGGCGGCGGCATCACTCCGGACATCAAGGTGGACCTGCCCCGCTTGACCCGCTTCCAGATGGACCTGGAACGCAAAACCATCTTCTTCAAATTCGCCATTAAATATTCCGTGGGTAACAGCGACCTGTCAAAAGATTTCACGGTCAATGAGGCTATGGTGGAGGAGTTCATCAAACTGCTGAAGGAAGATAAAATAGAATACACTCCCGAAGAATACAAGGAAAGCAAGGATTATATCAAACAGGGGATCAAGCGGGAGATGCTTTCCAAGCTGTACGGCGACAAGGCCCGGACGGCCTACCTGCTGGAGAGCGATGCCCAGGCCCAGAAAGCAGTGGAGCTGCTGCAGAAGAACAAGGATCTTACCAAACTGCTCAAAGAGGGGCAGAACGGAAAGTAATGTCATCCCGAGGACACATCGGAGCAATGCAGGTTGAGGGATGAAATTAGTTATTGGTAATTAGTTAATCGTGGGTTTTCCCTTGCCACCAAGCATGCACTGAGCAATGCCGAAGTGACACCAAGATATTTAATCTTTTTTATTGTCATCCCGAGATGACGTCTGTGCCTAACTGTCTGAGGGATGAAAAATGGGCACCAGTTTCGCCTATGCTTTTATAATTGGCATCTTCCCCGCCTGCCTTTTTGTAAGCCATCTTGGCGGGCAGGAAGAGCAAAAGCTTTAGTGCAGACACCAATTGCCCGGCAAGTATAGCTTCTTAAGGGTGACAGATTCCGGCAAAGAAAAAAGAAAATATTTAAAAGGAAAAAATGAAAGACGGTAAAAGAGTAATCCTGTTCAACATGGCACTAATGTTAATCTGCCAATTGGCATTCGCCCAAAAGGCCAAGACCACAAAGCCCGACACCACAATAATAAACCTGCAGCAAAGGATGGAATCCCTGACATTTCAGGTGAACGCCCTGGGCCAGGAGCTCAGCGCCGCCAAGGACCAATTGAACAAACAGGGGCAAACCCCGTTCCAGGCAGTGGAAGAAAAGGTTTCCGCAACCGACGACAAGCTGGCCGGGATGGAGGAGAGGATGCTGTCCGCCGAAAGCGATATCGGGGGGTTGAAAAAACTCAAGGTTTCCGGCTATATTCAGACCCGGTTCGAGTATATCAACCACGACAGGATAGACAGCGCCGCTAATTCGGTTGACACCAGGTCCGACTCCAGCTGGTTCTACGTCCGCCGCGGCCGGATTAAATTCGTATACACTCCTTCGGCCACTTCACAATATTGCATTTGTCCTGACTTCTCCAAGGATAAGGTCAGCCTTAAGGAAGCCTGGATCACCCTGAAGGAACCATGGACTCCGATGGGGTTCAGCCTGACCATGGGTCAGATGAACTGGCCGTTCGGGGTGGAGATCGAAAGGTCCTCCTCGGTGCGCGAGGTGCCTGAGAGAAGCGTCATGTCCAACAAGCTGTTCAAGGGCGAGCGGGACCGCGGGGTCAAGCTCAATTTTGCCCCCATCAACAAAATGAGCGTCGATCTAGGCGTCTACAATGGCTACGGCATAGACAACTCGGTCTTCACCTGGAACGACCCCACCAAGCCCAAGGATTTCATCGGACGCATCAAATACGATTTCGGCTTGGTGGCGCTGACCGGGTCATATTATGAGGGATTTGAGAAGACCTCTACCACCTCGGATAACTTTTACAAGAACCGTATGGGCGGCTCCTTCGAGATGTATAACCAGTTCCTGCCCATCGGTAGAACGGCGGTGCTGGCCGAGGCCATCACAGGGGTCTCCCAAACCAAGGAGGTCTTCGGTTATTATGCCATGCTGGTCCAGAACATCGGAAACAAACTGGGCGTAGCACTACGGATCGACAGCTACGATCCAAACACTTCGTCGGATACCACCAAGTATGCCTGCACCGCCAACGATCTCGCTTTCGATCAGACCTCCAACATCTCGGCGGCGGTCAACTACTGGTGGGATGATGCCGTCAGGCTGACTCTGGCCCTGGACCGGACGCTTTATCATACCGATATGGCGCTGGGTTTGCATCCCAAGTACAACACCTGCCAGGACGACAAGATCACCCTGCAGATGCAGATCAAATTCTAAATAACAAATTATAAGGAGATGTTCAGATGAATAAAAAAATGATTGTTTCAATAGCGTTGTTGGCTTCGGTATCAGTTTTTGGATGCGGCAAAAAGAGGGAGGCCGTCATCATGGCCGGCTCCACCGCCTTTCAGCCCTTTGCCGAGAAACTGGCCGACCAGTTCATGACTCAAAATCCCGGCATCAACGTGACGGTGCAGGGCGGCGGCTCGGCGGTGGGCATCCAATCGGCCCTGTCCGGGACCGCCCAGATAGGGATGGCCGACCTGGTGGAGCTGCCGGAAGAGGCCAAAAATCTCACAGCCACCAAAGTGGCCCGGGACGGCATCGCCATCGTGGTCAATCCCGGCAACAAGATAGAGGGGCTTACCCTGCAGCAGGTGCGGGAGATATTCAACGGGGCTATAAATAACTGGAAACAGGTAGGCGGAGAGGATCGGCCGATCACGGTGGTATCCCGCGAGGCTGGCTCCGGCACCAGGACCTCCTTCGAACAGATAGTGGGCGAGATCTCGCTGATCAAGGAAGCCCTGATTCAGGACTCCAACGGAACCATCCGGGAGACGGTAGCCAACGATGTCAATGCGGTGGGCTACCTGTCGCACGGGTTGATCAACGAAAAGATCAAGCCGGTCAAATTGGACGGGGTGGAGTGCACCACCGAGGAGATCATGAGCGGAAAGTATAAATTGGTCCGCCCGGTTTTTCTGTTGACCATGGAACAACCCCAAGGGGCGATCAAGCAGGTGATAGATTACATGCTGTCGGCGGAGGGCCAGGAGACCATCAAGAGCAGCGGCCTGATACCGGTCAAATAGAGTTTTTATTTCATCACAGCCCTTTCTGTTCGGGCAGACCCCACCCACACTCCCTCCCCGTAACGGAGAGGGAAGCCGTCAGGCAGGGAGAGGTCAAAGACCCGCCGGGGGCACAGGGCTTAACGTCAATCAAATTGAATATGCAACTTAAATTATTCTGCTGAATATAGTATGCGCTTAGATGCGCTTATCGCTTTTGGTTTATTGTTCGCAGTAAACCGCAACTGCGCCCCCGGACCCCATTGACTCATTGATACCAACATAACTTAACCTGTAAGGATTTACAGGTTAAGCCGGGTGTTAGGGGATGGCTACGATCAGCGTTGCTGGTGCAAACGCTTAAATAATGATAAAATCAGCGTTTTGAAAACCAGAGTATTCTCAATTATGTTAGTTTGCCGTCCCCTAAAACTTCCGACCCCACCCTACCCTCCCCGGATCGGGGAGGGAAAAAGGGAGAGGTGTTATAAGAGAAAGCGGGGAGGTCATTTTAGTGGGGTAAAATAAGAACAAAGGGCAAGGGCCATGTTGCGTAATAAAGAAAAATGATTGGCATGAGTGTAAACATTAATCTGAATATTTCATGAAATTCTTAGGCGAGAAGGGCGTTCGGAGAGTGTTGGCGGGGATAGCTTTTTCGGCTATCTCGGCCCTGCTCTTGATTGCCCTTTTTATCATTAAAGAGGGGCTGCCGTTCATCATCAGCTACGGGCCGCTAAAATTCCTGTTTTCCTCCGACTGGCAGCCCCAGGACGGGAAGTTCGGCATCTGGCCCATGATCGTGGCCTCCATCTGGGTGACCCTGGGGGCCATGCTGGTGGGAGCCCCGCTGGGGGTGGCCTGCGCCGTCTACCTCACCGAGTTCGTGCCGCGCCGGGTGATGGGGGTCATCAAGCCCACCATCGAACTGCTGGCCGGCATTCCCTCGGTGGTCTACGGGTTCATGGGGGTGATGGTGCTGGCTCCGCTGATCCGCTCCCACCTGGGCGGGCCGGGGCTGTCGGTGCTGGCCGGGGCCATCATCCTGGGCATCATGATCCTGCCCACCATCATCAGCATCTCCATCGATTCCATCCAGTCGGTGCCCAACTCCTACCGGGAGGGCTCGCTGGCCCTTGGCGCCACCCACTGGCAGACCACTTATATGGTGACGGTGCCGGCCGCCAAATCAGGCATCATAGCGGCCATCATACTGGGGATGGGACGGGCCATCGGCGAGACCATGGCGGTGATCATGGTGGCCGGCAATGCGGTCAAGATCCCCATATCGGCCCTGGATTCCGTCCGCACCCTGACCGCCAACATCGCCCTGGAGATGGGCTACGCCACCGGGCAGCACCGCCAAGCGCTGTTTGCCACCGGAGTGGTGCTACTGGTGATAATCATGATTCTGAACTCCCTGGCCGGAATGGCCATCAGAAAAAAGGCGGGCAAGAGATGAGAATACCGCCCAGATACACCCAGATCGCCGCCCAGCTGGTGATGGGCCTGGCAACCCTGGCCACCTTGGCCATACTAGTGTTCATCATCCTGTTCGTGCTACAGAAAGGCCTTCCGGCGGTGGGCTTCAAATTCCTGCTCACCAATCCCCAGGATATGGGAAAGGCCGGCGGCATCTTCCCGGTGGTCATCGGGACCATCCTGTTAACCGTGGTGGCCATAGCCATCGCCACGCCCCTGGGGGTGGGCACAGCCATCTATCTTACCGAATATACCAGGGAGAGCCGGGCCACCAGGATCATTCGTTTCGGGGCCGACTGCCTGGCCGGGATCCCCTCCATCATCTTCGGCCTGTTCGGCTTCATCTTCTTTGTCACCATCCTGCAGATGGGCTGGTCCATCCTGTCCGGCGGGCTGACCCTGGCCTTCATGATATTGCCCACCATCATTCGGACCTCGGAGGAGGCCATCAAATCGGTGCCCAATTCCTTCCGCGAGGTTTCCTTCTCGCTGGGGGCCACCCGCTGGGAGACCGTCCAGAAGGTGGTGCTGCCCAGTGCCCTGCCGGGCATCGTCACCGGGGTGATGCTGGGGGTGGGGCGCTCGATAGGAGAGACCGCCGCGGTGATCTTCACCGCCGGCTCATCATTGCGGATGCCCACCTCGCTGATGGATTCGGCCCGGACCATGTCAGTGCATTTCTATATCCTGGCCCGGGAGGGGATCTCCACCGAGAACGCCTACGGCACCGCGGCCATTCTGGTGATAACCATTTTGCTGATAAACCTGACGGCCTACGGGCTGATGAACCGGTTCGTGGCCAAGAATAACTGATAGCATGATGAGCAACGCAATAAAAATATCTGCCAAGGAACTCAAGGCCTTCTACGGGCCGGAGCAATTGCTGATGTCCCTCAATATGGACATCCCGGCCCGGCAGATCCTGGGCATCATCGGGCCGGCCGGCTCGGGCAAAACCACCTTCCTGCGCAGCCTGAACCGGCTTAACGATCTGGTACACGGATTCCGGATAGAGGGCAGCATCCTATTGGACGGCCAGGACATCTATCACCCCAATTTCGATGTGGTGGCGCTTCGTAAAAGGGTGGGGATGCTGTTCGCCCTGCCGGTGCCCCTGCCCAAGAGCATCTACGAGAATGTGGTCTACGGCCCCAGGCTGTCGGGAATCGGCGACCGGAAAAAACTCGATCAGCTGGTGGAGGCCAGCCTGAAATCAGCCTTCATCTGGGACGAGGTCAAGGACCGCCTCAATTCCCCGGCCATGCGCCTGTCCGGAGGACAGCAGCAGCGGCTGTGTCTGGCCAGGATCCTGGCCCAGGAGCCGGAGGTGATCCTGCTGGACGAACCATGTTCCGGGCTGGACCCCATCTCCACCGCTAAGATCGAGGAGGCCCTGACCATCCTCAAGGAGAAGTACACCATCATCCTGGTTACCAACAATACCAAGCAGGCGGCCCGGGTGGCCGACCAGACGGCATTCTTCCTGATGGGTTCGCTTATCGAATTCGGGCCGACCAAAGACCTGTTCACTGTGCCCAAGGACAAAAGGACCAGCGATTATATCACCGGCCGTTTCGGCTGAGACAGCACCATGTTAATTTAATCCAATTAAGGAAATCAAAGCCCAAGATAATATTTTTCTGCCCTTTCTGTCCGGGCAGAAAGGGCGAAAGACCCGCCGGGGGCACAGGGCTTAACGATTAATAGACAGCCTTAAGAGATAACAAGGTTTTGATGAAAAAGGCACACGCTATGAAGTACTGATCGGTTATGTAATGTTTGGTGCTTTAATCGCACTGTGCCCCCGGACCCCATTTGAACGCTTGATAACCACTTTACTTAACCTGTAAGTATTACAGGTTAAGCCGGGTCTTAAAACTTCCGACCTCACCCTTCCCTCTCCTAATGCTTTAGGAGAGGGGTAGGGGAGAGGTGTTATAAGAGAAAGCGGGGGTGTTCCCTTTTGTTAGTACAGCAGAACAATATAATGAACATATCTTTCTGTTGAGCTTGGTGAATTGTCAGGACTGATTATTAGGATATTGCAGAAATAAAAAGTATAATGAATAACAAGATAGAAATAAAAAAGCTCAACCTGCATTACGGCAAGTTCCAGGCGCTGAAAGCGGTGGACATGCCGGTCGGAGAAAATTCCATCACCGCCCTGATCGGGCCCTCGGGCTGCGGCAAGTCCACCCTGCTGCGTTGCCTCAACCGGATGAACGACCTGATCGCCGGGGTCAAAATAGACGGCCGGGTGCTGCTGGACGGCGCCAATATCTACTCCTACGGCATCGATGTACCGGAGCTGCGGAAAAGAGTGGGAATGGTATTCCAGAGGCCCAACCCCTTCCCTCTCTCGGTCTACGACAATGTGGCCTACGGGCTGAAGGTGGCCGGGATCAGGGACAAAGGCCGGATCTCTGAGACGGTGGAGCGCAGCCTGAAGGGAGCCTGGCTGTGGGAAAATCTGAAAGACAGGCTGGACACTCCGGCCCTGGAACTGCCGCTGGACCAGCAACAGCGTTTGTGCATCGCCCGCCTGTTGGCTGTTGAGCCGGAGGTGATCTTGATGGACGAGCCCTGTTCGGCCCTGGACCCCATCGCCACCATGAAGGTGGAGGAGCTGATGCTGGAGCTGTGCAAGCGATACACCATCGTCATCGTCACCCATAACATGCAGCAGGCGGCCCGGGTCTCGGAATACTCCGGTTATATGCTGCTGGGCGACATGGTGGAGTTTGACCTGACGGCCAACATCTTCACCAACCCCAGGGAGGCCCGCACCCAGGATTATATCACCGGCCGCTATGGTTGAATTCTTTCAGACAGGATTGACATGATCCGGCCGGATGCATTGACAATGATATTTGAACCGCTAAGACGCAAAGCATGCCCTGAGCCTGGTCGAAGGGAGCGCAAAGGTCAATCCACGTTATTTCTTTAATACTTTTCTACTTAAAACGGGCAAGTTATTTTTCCGAGAATACCCATAATCGTTAAAATCAGGGAGCGCCAATGGAAAGACATTTCGATACCGAACTGGACCAGTTGAAACAACAATTGCTGAAGATGGGGGCCCTGGCCGAGGCCATGATAGACAGCGCGGTCACGGCCCTGGTGGAAAGAAACACCGGCCAGCTGGATCAGATATATGAGCAGGAGAAGGAGGTCAATAGTCTTCAGGTGAGCATAGACGAGGACTGCTTAAGGCTGACCGCCCTGTACCAGCCGGCTGCCGGGGACCTGCGTTTCCTGCTGGGAGCCTCCAAGATCAACACCGAGCTGGAGCGGCTGGGAGACCAGGCTATAAACATCTGCGAGATGGTCAATAAACTTCTTCAAGAGCCGCAACTCAAGCCGCTGATAGACATCCCCAAAATGGTGGCCATCGCCACCGACATGGTCCGGGACAGCCTGAACGCCTTTGTGGAGCGCGACGTCAGCAAGGCCAAGGCGGTGCTGATGCAGGACGACCAGCTGGACGATCTGAAGGACAAGATAGTGGCCGAGCTGACCGAATTCATGACCAAGGATTCCGGCTCGATCAGCCGGGCCATACAGCTTATTTTAGTGACCCGCAGTTTGGAACGAATCGGCGACCACGCCACCAACATCGCCGAGGACGTGATCTTTGTGGTGCAGGGCAGGGATATCCGGCATAACATACAGGATCTTTGATCGTAAGCAAAAGATGTTATCATAATGGCCAAGACCATTATAATTGACGGCTACAATCTGGCCTTCGCCTCCGACCGGATACGCCCGGCCCTACTCAAGGACAAGCAAAAGGGCCGGGAGCTTTTAGTAGAGCTTTTAGCAGGATACAAAAAAACTTTTGGCTATGATATCACGGTGGTGTTCGACGGGGCCGACGGTCATACGGACAAATGTTCCGCCAAACGGGGAATCAGGATCGTATTCTCCCGGCCTCCCCAGAATGCCGACCAGGTGATAAAGAACAAAGTTGAGATCCAGAAAAAAAGCAAAACCATCACGGTGGTCACGTCGGACCGGGGGATTGTGAATTACGTGAAAGGCCGGCGGGTGGAGACGGTCGGCTCCAAAACCTTTCTGGACCGGATGGAGCAGGAGCTGGCCCGGCGGGGTGCAGATAAGGAGAAGCCCGGAAGGATAGATGTGAAAGAGTGGATGGAGTATTTTGGGTTCAAAGAGAAGGAATGAAAACAAGCCGATCGACCGGTCGGCTTATATTTTCAATATTGAGTCATACTGAATTTCAAGACGCACTACTAAGAGGGATCAATGCTGGCGCCGCTATTCATCCTGAAAAAGACCAGGGGCAAAGGGCACGGCCTTTTTGCCAAAAAGGATATTCCCCGGGGAACAGTGGTATTCTATGAATGCTCTCAATGCACGGTTATCCCTAGGGCCAAATTCGAAAAGATGAGCAAAGCCCAAAAGGAAAAACTGCTATTTCATGCCTACACCCGCCGGGACGGCTCGGTGATCAATCCCTGCGGTAATTCCGTTTACATGAACCATTCCTGCGATCCCAATATCCTGGATACCGGAAAGGGGTTCGACGTGGTGGTCCGGGACATCAAAAAAGGCCAGGAGGCCACCTACGATTACCGGGTATTCTATGATAAGGATTGGGGCTTTGAATGTCATTGCGGCAGCCAAAACTGCTGCGGGACATTCACCTGCCGCCGGCCACTGGCTCCGGGGGTAAGGTCATTCTGGCGGAGATTGATCGATCCGGCCCTGAGGCGGACGCCCAAAGTACCTCAGCCACTCAAAGAGCAATATCTGAAGGAATTTCCCAGCAAAGGCCGGTATTTCAGATAGGCATATCCAGACAGAGAATTGATTTTATGCTTGACTTTACCATGGGTTTAAGTTACATTTATTGCAAAGAGTTATCTGCCGGGATGCTCACAAAGCTCCGGCGGATGATTTTTATAAGTGATTTTAATAATCATGTTATAGGAGTTCTGGGATGAAACTAAAGGTCCTGGGAGCTTCGGGATCAAAACTGCCCGGTTTCGGTTTGACCAGCTTTCTGCTGGACAAGAACATCCTGATAGACACCGGAGCGGCTGCCTCCATGCTGGACTTCGACGAGCAGCTGAGGCTGGATGCGGTCCTGTTGTCGCACATCCACATCGACCACAGCCTGGGGCTTTTACTGATGGCCGATAATCTGGTGGGCAGCCTCAACAAATCCATCCAGATCATGAGCATCCCTGAAGTGCTGGATGGCCTCAAGGAGCATTTGTTCAACAATCAGGTATGGCCGGACTTCACCTCCATTCCCAACAGCAAGGACGCCATCTTCAAGCTAAAGCCCATGGCCGAGGGAAAGCCGGTGAAGCTGGGCAAGTACACTATCCGGGCCATCCGGGTCAGCCACTCGGTGCCGACGGTGGGCTTCATTATCAGCGACGGCAAGAGCTCCCTGCTGTATACCGCCGACACCCGGGCCACCGAAAAGATCTGGAAGGAGGCCAAGAAGATCAGGGGCCTTAAGGGGGTGCTGATAGAGACCTCGTTCCCCAACCGGCTTCACGGGCTGGCCGACCTGTCGGGCCATCTTACGCCGCACGCCCTGCTGCAGGAGATAAACAAATCGGGGCTGAAGGTGCCGTTCTATGTCTTCCATATCAAAGCCATGTTCGTGGAGGAGGTGCAGAAGGAGATCGCCCGGCTGAAGAACTCGCAGATCCGGCTGGCCATGGAAGGCGCCACCTATAATTTTTAGGATCCGACAATATCGCGTTTAGCAAGCCGGAACAATAGACGATGTTTTATTTTCCGGCTTTGCCTTTGTATCTTTGTAGAGAGGTTTTTATATTGAGAAAATTATTGATCATATTGATGATCCTTTCGGCCGGCTGCGCCAAGCGCCAGATGCTCAGCCCGGAGCAGGCGCAATTGACGGTGATGGACCAGGTGATGCAGGCTGCCATGCTGGAGCAGGATGGCCAAAGCAGACAGGCCATCAAACTTTACAAGAGCTCCTTAAGGCTGGATAAGGGGTCGGCCCTGCTCAATCTGCTGATCTCCCAGAACTACTACCAGCTGGGCAACGACACCCTGGCGATCCTTTATGCCCGCCGGGCGGTCAGATTGGAGCCGGGAAACCCCGATAACCGCCTGATGCTGGGCAACGCCTATATGATGGCCCGGGAGCTGGAGCTCTCCCTGGAACAGTACCGGGCGGCGGTCAAACTAAAGCCGGACAATCCCGATATCTCGATCACCACCGCCGGGCTTTACGAGGCCCTGGGCCGCCGCGATTCGGCCATCACCGTTATGGAAAACATAGTCCGGCAGACCAGCGATCCGAACATAGCGATGCAGCTGGGCTCGATGCTGATGCGCGATAAGCAGAGCGAACCGGCCAAAGAGATCTACCGGCAGATAATAGGCCGGGACTCTTCCAATATCAGGGCTTGGATATCGCTGGCAGCCATCTATGAGGTGGGCCAGCAGCCGGATTCGGCCCTGTATTTTTACGGCACCGCCGCCCGGCTGGATCCCGAAAATCTTAGCATCCAAAAACATATCTTCAACCTGCTGCTGTCCCTAAACCAGTATCAGTGGGCGGCCCGCCAGGCCATGATCATTCTGGAGAGGGAGCCGGGGAATGCCGGTCTTCGTTTGCAGCTGGCCCGGCTGTTCTACCACCAGCAGGCTTTCCAGCCGGCCAAGGAGCAATTTCTGGCTGTCCTGGAGAGCGACAGCAATAACACCGAGGCGCTGTATACCGTGGCCCGGATAAGCTTTCAGCAAAAGGATTACCCTCCGGCGCTACGGTATTTCCAGAGGACCATTGGCTTGCTGCCAAAAATGGCCGAAGGTTGGGTTGCCTTGGGCAATTGTTTTTTGGCCCTGGGTCAGCCGGATTCCGCCGCTGCCTCGTACCGGAACGCCCGACGTTACGGTCTGAAACAGGATCTGGACCAGCTGATGGGCGCCGGGTATTCCCTGTCCGAAAAGTACCGGGAGGCCATTCCATTCTTTCAGAATCAGTACAGAAAGGAACCCAAGGACCCCGATCTGATGTTCGGCCTGGCGGTGGCCTATGAACGCAGCGGGGGCTTTGATAACGCAGTAACAATGTTCAAAAAGCTGCTGGAGCTGAATCCCAAGAGTGCCATCGTGCTGAATTATCTGGGCTATATGTATGCCGACAAGGGAATCAACCTGGAGGAAGCCAAAGATCTGATCGCCAAAGCCCTGGAGGCCGAGCCGGAAAATGCCTTTTATATTGACAGCATGGGATGGGTGTTTTATAAAATGGATCGTTTCGAGGAGGCCAAAGAGAGCCTAGAGAAGGCGGTCGGCCTCCTGCCCAAGGATGCTACTTTAAGGGACCATCTGGGCGACGTCTACCTATCGCTCAATTTAAAACAGCAAGCCATTGAGCAATGGCAGAAGTCCCTGGAGCTCGATCCAGGCAAGGAAAAGATACAGGAAAAGATAGATGCAGCTAGATAAAAATAAATTATTGGGACCTCTGCGATACCAACCACTGAAACACGGAACCACAAAGAAAGGGCTTTAGTTCTGATTTTTTCTATGTTTACTATTTCAAAATTTCAATGTTTCCGGAGTAAAAAACATTCTTACGGAAACCGCTTATTTTTAAAATCCCAGATCATAGCGATTGCAGCGCTTTGCTTCTTGATGGCCGGGTGTGCTCATGTCAAAAGGGCGGAAAAACAGGATCCGGAAGACATTTGGAACAGGGCCTGGTCGTCATTCAAGACAGAGGACCAGCCATTCTCGGCCCAGGGAAAGATAACCTACGATTCGCCCAAGCTGACCCAGTCCCTGAACTTCGTCTGGCGCCAGGAGGGCAGCCGGCATATCAGGATAGACATCTCCGGATTTTTTGGAATCGGCCTGGCCTCGGCCTGCATTTCCGGGGAAACCGCTTGGCTGAATGTTCCCCTTAAATCTCTGTATATCAACGGCACCATATCGGGCGTCGATTCGATGGCGGAAAAAGCGGCCGGGATCGGAATCGAACGACTTTTGGAGGTCATGCAGGGCCGGCCGCCGCTGGAGACTGGCCAGTATTCCATAGCCCAGGATGCCGATAAGTTCTTTCTTTTTATCTTTACCAAAAGAGATACCAACATAACATACCGGCTGGATCAGCAGAACGCGCGGATCGTGGATTATAAACGGGATATCGCGGGAAAGCCGGAATACAGCATCAGCTATGGCGACTGGAGGCCGTTCAACAACAGTTTTCGGCCGCATGCGGTGGAGGTGTTTTCCTACCGGGACCAGACCGGTCTTAGAATAAAGTTCTCATCCATGGCCGCAGAGCAGGCGTTTACCAATGATGTTTGGGAACAGCCGATGCCCCGAAGAGTTTCCGGCGATGAGTGAGAAGGCCAATAAACACGGAGCCATCATATTCTATAGCGACCAGGTGATACCGGAGAATGAAAGGCTGGACAGGCGGTTTCTGGAGATGGTGAACAAAGACCGGCTGAAGCTGGCCTACATTCCCTCGGCCTCGGACGGTACCCGGAGATATTATCGCGAGAAATGCGAGTATTATAAAAGGTACGGCATAGAGGATCTTTTATATTTCGATCTGAACAAGGAATACGATTCGGCCCTGACGGATGAACTACTGGCTTGCGATGCCATACATCTGTCGGGAGGGGATCCATTCCAGTTTCTGGGCTCCATCCGTAAAAGAAAGTTCGGGCCGGTGCTGAAAAAATATCTGAATGATGGAGGGATACTCCTGGGCATCAGCGCCGGGGCCATAGTGCTTACGCCCAGCATCAACATCTCGCATGTCTTCTATAAATCACGGACGGACCAGCATCACGCCGTTGGCCTGGTGGATTTTCATTTCCTGCCGCACTGGAATCAGCGGGAGGATAGGTTGGAGGACGTCAAGCGGTTCTCAATCGAGAACAAGGCCACGGTTTACGCCTGCCGGGACGGGGACGGGATGGTGGTCCGGGACGGCAAGGTAGAATTGGTGGGAGATGTGGTGAGGATAGAGAAGGGACTGATTAAATAATATTAAAAGGTTTTATACAATGAGACACTTTGTAATTATTATTTCATTGATCTGCGTTACTTCTTGCATTCAAAGAACAATGCCTTCAGATAAATTAAATGGAGCCTGGTTAAATAAGGATTTGATAGATATATTATATAGCACCCGCTCTACTTATGAAGCAACAAAAACCACTAAAATCTCAAATATTGAAATAATAAATGGTGGTATAAATGGACTTAACAAATTTCATGATTCTTTCGGTAATGATATTGAAGAACTATGTTTAACAAATAAACCATATGTATATACAATACAAGGAAAAACAAATGATACGGTATACATCTTAGATAAAGACAGCTGCAATAAAATTATGTTTTCATTCTATGATCATAATATTTTTATAAGGTTAAATGAACCCATTGATGAATTTATAAATAAAATTGTTATAGCTGGTAAGTATAATGACAAATCTGGCAACGTTTATTATTTTGAGCCGGATGGCAGCACCAATTGGCCAACCCAAGGCTATAAATATGAAATAATCAAAGATTTTTGGCCAATTGAAAAAGATTGTATTATATTCAGCGATACTTTGAATAACAGAGATAAGTATTATGGTTATAGCTGGAAAGGTAATGTATTAAGATTTCATAATGAAATTGATTATCCTGAAGATACCGCTGACGACTATAAAGACTTTAAAACAGAACCTTTTGTTGAATTAGTAGAGATAAAACCATGAATTGTATCATCATCTATTCCACCTTTCCTTCCCGGGAGCTGGCCGAGAAAACGGCCCGCACCATGCTGGAGGAGCAGTTGGTGGCCGGGGCCAATATCGTCCAGGCCGAGTCTCTTTTCCGCTGGCAGGGCAAGATCGAACAACGCGCCGAATGGGCGGTATTCTTCCAGGCCGAGCGGAATTTCTACAAACGGATAGAATCACGCATCAAACAGTTGCACTCCGACAAGGTTCCCCAGATCGTAATGTGGAAGATGAAGGACGGATACGTTCCGTTCCTTAACTGGGTAATCGACGAGACCAGCCGCCCGGTGCTCAAAAGGGAGCGAAGGGAAAATGGTAAAGAATATCGCAAGAAGAAGGCCGAATTGTTAAAGGGAAAGAAAAAAGATGGAACAACAAGCTGAGCCTGCCATTTTTAGCGAAGAGCAGTATTTTACCCAGCCCTGGCTCTGGTTAATAATCGTATTGATGACGGCTGCGGTCCTCCTTCCTTTAGGTGCTGTCATTTTAAATCCGGACCAAACTGTTAACTTTAGAACAGGAAACGGTTTTAGCGTGTTGATCGCCCCTGCGATCTGTATGGGAATAATAATTTTGTTTGCAAAGCTTAAGCTTATCACCATCGTCAAGAGCCTTGGAATATCAGTGCAATTCAAACCTTTCCACCGTCAGCAGCTATTCTTTGATTTCAGGGACATTAAAGAATACACCACACGCACCTATCGGCCGATAATAGAATACGGTGGATGGGGGGTCAAGCGGGGTATCGGGGGGCTGGCCTACAATGTTTCAGGGAATCAGGGGTTGCAATTGGTTCTTAACGATGGCAGAAAAATATTGATAGGGACCCAGAAGCCGGAGCAACTCATTAACGCAATTAACTCAGCGGGGAAAATTAAAAGGATATAAGATGGAATGCAATAAAACCAAAAACCTGAAAAACTGCAATTGCAGCTACGAGCCCTGCTCTCGCAAGGGAGTCTGCTGCGAATGCATTGCCTATCACCGGGCCATGAACCAATTGCCGGCCTGCTATTTCTCGGAAAAAGCCGAGAGAAGCTACGACCGCTCAATAGCGGCCTTCATCAAAGACCAGGGCCGGTGAAGATAGATAAAAGCTGGTATATCAAGCCGCCGGGGGTGGCCGAGCATATTTCGTGCGGCGGGGTGGTGGTCCGAAAGGAAGAGGATCTAATCATGGTGGCGCTGGTCACCGAGCCCGGCTTTGCGGAATACATTCTTCCTAAGGGCCATGTTGAATCCGGGGAGAATCTGGAGCAGGCCGCCCGGCGGGAGATCGCCGAAGAGGCAGGTTTCACGGAGTTAACGCTGATTAAGAGCCTTGGATCTACCGGACGTTTGGATTTCCGGAAAGGTTCTTGGGGCACAGTGCATTATTTTTTGTTTACTACCGACCAGAATAAGACCAGCCCCAGCGATCCGGAGCATGAATACATCGTCAAATGGTTTCCGATAAATTTTCTTCCGGAAATATTCTGGCCGGAACAGAGAGCGCTGATAGAAGACAATAAGGATATGATCAGAAAGATTTTTAAATAATATGCTGGGAACAGTAGTCAACACTGGAGCCATAATCGCAGGGAGCGTTCTGGGCCTTTTGCTGCGCCGGAAACTGTCAGTCCGATATTCCGACATAGTGATGAAGGCCATCGGCCTGTTCACCATCGTCATCGGGCTGGATCTGGCTTTTAAGAGCAGCCGGATGATGCTGGTATTGATATCTTTGGTCATCGGCGGGTTGATCGGCGAGTTGATCAATCTGGAGGGGCGGCTGGAGTGGTTGGGGAAAAAACTGCAGGAAAAATTCTCCGGTGGAAACAGTACGTTATTCGTGCAGGGATTCGTGATCAGCTCCCTGCTGTTCTGCGTCGGACCCCTGGCCATAGTAGGCAGCATGGAGGACGGCCTGATGGGCAGCCACACCGTGCTTTTCACCAAGTCGCTGATGGATGGGACAGCCTCGGTGGCTCTGGCCTCAGCGATGGGGGTGGGAGTGCTGTTTTCGGCCGGGGCGGTCCTGGTTTATCAGGGGCTGTTGACCGATGCGGCCATAATATTCAAGGGTCTGATGCCCCTGCCCTATGTAGACCTGATGTCGGCGGTGGGCGGGATACTGCTGCTGGGGGTGGCCCTTAATTTGATACTTAACATAAAATTAAAAGTAGCCAATTTGCTTCCGGCCATATTCATTTCACCACTGGTATTGAAGATCGCTTTAATGATAAGTAAATAAAATGATCATGGAAAAAGAAGGCAAAATCAATACTGAAAAACTTCACGCCATCGCCCTGGATGAGGGGATGGCTGTCTTCGGCGTGGCGGAACTTGACCCGATAAGGCAAACTTTTCACCCCGATATTGTCCAGGCCGCCCAGGGGCTTAAATACGGGATATCGGCGGGCTTCCGCCTTTCCGATCCCACCATAGACGACATTGCCGACCAGCCGACCCTGTTGTACAAGCACCACTATAGGGTGGCCAACCATGTCCTGGACCAGGCCGGGGCCAAAATAGAATCTTACATCCAATCCAATGGCTATAAGGCCCTGCCCATCCCTGCCTCGCAGACCATAGACTGGGAGAAGCACCTGGGGCACCTGTCACATAAGGCCATTGCGGCGCAGGCCGGACTGGGATGGATAGGAAAATCGGCCCTGTTCATTCATCCCGAACATCGGGCAAGACTGCGCTTGGTGACGGTGCTGACCGATATGCCGCTGGAGGCGGGAAGCCCCGTCAAGAAAACCTGCGGGGACTGCCAGCTGTGCATCAGGGCCTGCCCGGCCGAGGCCATATCGGACCAGGGCTACGACAAGCCCAAGTGCATTGCCAAGCTGAGAGAGTTCTCACATTTGCCGGGGATCGGGCAGTATCTCTGCGGAGTGTGCGTAAAAGTGTGCCGGGAGTGACGGGTTGTTCACTTGAATGAGATGAAACAGGTTTGCCTGGATTCCCGCCTGAGTTTATACTGAATGTAATGAAGTGCGGGAATGACAAATAGAAAACAATCATTTTGAAAATAATGGAAAACATTACACAAAATCAAGGGTCATTCAAGGATCGCTCCAGTGGGTTGAAAGCCTTTGGGGTGGTGCTGATCGTAATTGGCGGTTTCAATCTGCTGCTGATCCCATTGGTTTTGCTGGGCAGTATAATGAGCCGGACCATGGATGCCGGGCAATCGGCAGGCTATTGGGTCTTCTCGCTTTTGGTAAACCTGCTGACATATCTTTTCCTGGGCGGAATATTCCTCGGGATAGGGATCGGTTCCATCAGGCTTAAGCGCTGGGTGCGGCCGGTGCTTCTTTCCATCGGCTGGGTGTGGTTGCTGCTGGGCCTGATGGTTACGGCCATGATATTTTTTGTAATGCCAAAGATGATGGGAACTTTTATGTTGTCCGAAGTATCTGACCCATCACTTATCGTTGGCATTGTAATCATGGTGTCCGGGGCAATGTCGATCCTCTTCATGGTCTTGTTGCCGGCTCTGCTGATATGGTTTTATTCCCAAAGTTCGGTAAAGCAGACATTGGAGGCAAAAGATCCCGGCCCGGCCTGGACCGATGCCTGCCCTCCCCCGGTGCTGGCAATAAGCCTGTTCTACGGAGTAAACGCGGTATTGACGCTACTGGCCTCTTTTTTGGGCGTGAGCTTCATTTGGGGTTCTATAATCACAGGATTGCCGGCCGTTCTGGTTACAATATTTTACGGTTTGATATTGGCATATATTTGTTATGCTATTTACAGGCTTGATAGTCGCGGCTGGTGGACCGCCGTGATCTCAACCGCTTTTGGGACCGTTTCATCCTTGTTGGTCTTTTCTAAGAACGATCCGATAAAGATAGTGGCCTTGATGGGCCAAAGTGATCAATTACAATATGCCCAGGAAGGCATATCTCTGATGCTGAAATACCAAGGTTATATATTATGGCTGTCGGCAGTCACCCTCTTGGGATATCTTCTGTATATCAAAAAATATTTCAAGCGTTCATAAAGCAATATGTCCATAATCAGAATGGTCAAGCCGGTCAAATGTTTTCTGGGATTGATATATTCCCCCGAAGTGAGTCTGTGTGACCTGGAAAGGGAACTGCATAAGCATTTTGGTGTGATAGACCGTAAAAGCCAGGTGCTGGATTTCAGCGGCTCCACCGATTACTACGCCCCGGAGATGGGCCCCAAGCTTTTCCGGACCTGGTGGAGCCTGCACCAACTGGAGGACCCGGGGAAATTGCCGGAGCTTAAGCTGATATCGAATCAACTGGAGGATGAATACCTGAAGGCCAGTGAAAGCACCGGGCGGATCGTGAACATCGATCCGGGTTATGTTAACGAGGCCCGGGTGATACTGGCCACCTGCAAGGATTTTTCCCACCGGGTCTACCTGGGCCAGGGTATTTATGGGGATGTCACCCTCATCTACCGGGGGGACGGGTTCAAGCCGCTGGAATGGACCTATCCCGACTACCAGTGCCCCGAGGCGTTAAAATATTTTCAGGCATTGAAGGATGATTACCGAAAACAGATCAAGGAGGCGCAATGACCGAGGAGCAGAGAAAAATAATTATGGAATGGACTGTCTTCCCACTGGCGGAGTCCCGGACCAAGGCCCTGATAGCCATTTTGACCCCGCCGCTGGCGATGGTGGTTATCTATCTTTTGATGCAGTCCTGGCTGTGGGCTGGACTGGGGTTTCTTCTTCTTTTTTCCTCGGAGTTCCCTTTCTTCCTTAAGAGCAGATATACCTTCGATCACCAGGGGGTAAGCATGAAGCGGGGCGGGGTGACCATCGCCCGCAAGTGGGAGCAGATCAACAGCCATTATCCCGACAAGAACGGGGTGTTGCTGTCGCCTTTTGCCAAACAGACCTGGCTGGAGAATTTCAGGGGCATATACCTGCAATACGGAAAACACCGCGAGGAGATCATGGCGGTTTTAAAAGACAGAATAAAACCGGCCGAGCCGGCGAAGAACAAAGAGATCAATAAAAACAATACGGAGCCAAAATGAAAAGGATCAGTTTACTTTTAGCGGTTCTTCCCCTGATCTTTGCTAGCGTCTGCCAGGCCTGGCAGCAGAGGGTGGAATATAATATCGACGCCCGGCTGGATACGGTGGAGCACAAGATATTTGCCACCCAGCATCTGAGATATTTCAACAACTCGCCGGATACTTTGAACAGTGTTTGGTTCAATCTGTATCCCAACGCCTACCGGGACAACTCCACCTTCTTTGCCCGGGAAGCAGAACAACAGCAGGACTACCGAATCCGGCACTCCTCCCCGGAGGAAAGGGGATGGATCGAGATCAATTCACTGCTGGTGGCTGGCAGCACCGCAGTATTCAAATACGGCCCAGAATATGGTGTCCCATTTATCCGGGGCGGCCGAGCGGATGAAATGGAGATATTTGGTGATTACGGAGGCAACCACCCGGCTGTTAATAAAAAATTCAAAGAACCAAAATATAAGCTGGACTCGACCTCGGCCAGTCTGGAATTGCCGGCGCCTCTGGCTCCCGGTGATTCGGTGGATTTCTATTTCGATTTCAATGTCAAGGTGCCGAAATTTTTCTCCAGGATGGGTCATAGCGGGATTCATTACGAGATCTCCCAGTGGTATCCCAAGATCGCCGTTTACGATGCCAAGGGTTGGCATGCCGACGGCTATCATTATATCGGCGAGTTCTACGGGGACTATGGGAGCTTTCAAGTGGGCCTGACCGTTCCCAAAGATTTCAAAATAGGCTCCACCGGGGAGGAGATCCTGGATCCGGAGGATACGATCTTACAGGTCAATGAGCCAGTATCCTATCACCTATTTACAGCCGATAATGTTCACGATTTTGCCTGGTGCGCCGATCCGGAATATTCGGAGATTTCCGAGCTGCACGGCGACATCGCCATAAAAATCCTCTACCGGCCCGGGCAGAAGGAACGCTGGAAGAACGTGATGCAGTACGCCAAGGATGCCCTGGATTACTACGGAAGGTGGTACGGCCAATATCCCTATTCCACCCTGACCGTTTGTGAGGGCGACATGGCCGCCGGGGGCGGCATGGAGTATCCTAATATGGTGATCGTGTCCACCGGCGAGGATCAATACACCCGGACCCTGGAGATGGTGGTGATGCACGAGATCGGCCACCAGTGGTTCTACGGCATCCTGGGCAACAACGAGATGGACGAGGCCTGGCTGGACGAGGGGATCAACTCCTTCTCGGAGCAGAGATATTTTGAGGAGAAATACGGCCCGGACGGTAACTATCTGGCCAAGGAGTCCCTGAGGAGATTATTACCAGAGGCCAGCAACCGGAATGTGGGACGGATGATTCCCTACCTTTATTCTGCCAATAGAATGGATCAGCCGGTCGATACCAGGGCCTGCATCTCCGGGGAGATGGGGCAGTATGCCGCCAGCGCCTACATGAAGCCGGCGGCCATGATGTGGTGGCTAAAAGAATATCTGGGGAATTCTGCTTTCGACCGGGTGATGCAGGGTTATTACCGCGACAACCAGTTCCGGCATGTCAGTACGGAAAAATTCTATGATGCGGTAAAAAAATATTCACAAAAAGACGTCAAGCCATATTTTGCTCCCTGGTTAAAAACCACCGGAATGAGTGATTACTCGGTGGCTTCGGTGCGTCAGATAAAGGAACAAAGAAACACCTACAGTATCACACTGGCCAGAAATGGGGATCTGGCCATCCCGGCGGCATTCTCAGCCGAGGACGCCATCAATAAAAAATACGATGTTTTATGGAGCGGCAGGGGAAGGGATACAACCTTTCTGCTGCAGACCGACGGGAAACTGATCTCCGCCGTGATCGATCCCGACAATGTTCTGCTGGAAACCAACCGCTGGAATAATTGCCGGCCCCGGAAATATAAGATAACCCTGGGCCCCCGCCTGCCGTCCTTCGAATCCTACAATATGTTCTGGCTGCCTGTTCCCTGGTATGACCAGGTCAACGGCTTCCGCCTGGGGACCATATTCCACGGCGCTTACCTGGCCGACGGCGATCCCATGGTGGGGCATCACCAGTGGTCTTTTTCGCCGTTCTACGGGTTTAAATCGAAAGAGATCAGCTTCAGCTTCGATTACCAGACCCCGGTGGATTCACGCTCCCGGCCGCCGCGGATCTATCTTGCCGCCAGCTCGGCCTTCGATATCAACTATGCCGGGATCGGGCTCAAACGGACCTGGGGGCCGCGGCTGATGTTGGATCCCACCGAGAGTTTCGACGTGCGGCTGGATTATACCCGCTACAAGGATTACCGTTTCTGGGATCCCCGCGACGTGGACACTGCGGCAGTGGTCAGCCTGATGGCCCAGCGGGGCTATAATCTGACCAGCCACTGGGGCCGGTCACTATTTCTCAGCACGATAACCGCAGGCTACCTCCAGAGACCGAAATCGGATATCAACAACTACCTCAAATTTGAACTGGAGGAAAAACTCACCTTTAGGATCAATGAACATATCAACCCCAGATTCCGTTTAGTAGCCGGGTACATCCAGGGGCCGGCCCCGGCTCAGGAGCAGTTCTTTCTGGCCGGCAGCTTCAAAAGCACCGGGCTGGATAACATGCTAGCCTCAGGAAAGGACGGGTTCTCCACCCAGGAACATTATCATGTGGACGGCGGAGCCAACCTGCCGGGCTATTACGGCACCCATATCCGGGGCAAGAACCTGTTGGCGGTTAATATGACCCTGCCCATAATGAAGAGCCCGGTCTCATTCTTTGCCGGGGCCGGACAGGTGGCTAACGACTGGCTGGAGTTCTCCGCCGATGGCATCCGGGCCGATGCCGGACTGTCGCTGGCCCTGGGGCCGATGCGGCTGATGTTCCCGTTGTGGATAAATAAGCCGGAAGAGGGCAAGAAGCAGTTCGACTGGCGGTGGACCATCGGCTTCGGCGGCAGCGGGGAAGGGATGAGCATAAAGTTTTAATATTCGGTTTCCTCGATACTAGCCTTTGGCTAACTCGGCAACCGAAATATACGATTGCCCGATGTTGGTCATTAAGCAGTGATTAAATTATGTCTATGATGGGTTACATGTACATACTTAAATGTAATGATGGCACCTATTATACCGGCAGTACAGTGAACCTCAAAAAAAGACTGAACGAACACCAAAGTGGTGTGGGGGCGAACTACACGAAAAAACGTTTGCCGGTTGATTTGGTTTATTATGAAGAATACCCTAGAATAGATCAGGCATTCAATCGGGAAAAACAGATACAAAACTGGAGCCAAAAAAGAAAAAATCATTAATAATGGGCGAATTTTCAGAGTTACCAAAGTTGGCCAAGAAATCGTTTAGAAAAAGCTAAAAGAACCACAAGATTTCATATTTGTTATTTTTTCAGCGCACTTAATATTGTTAAGCCTGGTCGTCGAGTGCCGGACAGAATTAGATGCTATAAAAGCACCTCAACTCTGGGCGGGCGTATCGAGACGACAGGAAGGTTATGTATTATTTTATCAAGCAATAAATAGGTATGACATTTATATCCCTTGCCCTTATCCAAATGCGGTGCGAGAAGGCGGCCATAGATGAAAATATAAAAGAGATGCGCCGTTATCTTGACCAGGCAAAAGATGCCAAGGCCGATATCGTCTACTTTCCGGAGATGAACATCACCGGGTATATCGATCCCCAGCAGCATCCTCAGGCGGTTATCTCCCGGGATCATCCCGCCATCAGGCAGGCCGCTGATCTAAGCCGGGAATACCATACGACCATCATCGCCGGGTTTGTGGAGGAGAACGCCGCAGGCAAACCATTCATCACCCAGTTGGTGGCGCAGGATGGAGCGGTCCTGGGATATTACCGCAAGAAGACCATCAAGGACGAAGAGGCCGAGTGGTTCAGTCCGGGTAATGACCAGCCGGTCTTTTCACACTCAGGCATGAAATACGGCATAGCCATCTGCGCCGATATTGACGATGAAAACATCTTCCGCGAGCTGGCCCACAAGGGGGCCAGGCTGGTCATAGCGTGCGCCGCACCCGGCCTTTACGGGGAACAAAAGGCCAGGAACTGGCAGGAGGGTTACGATTGGTGGAGGGGCGAATGCTTCGGCAAGCTGGGCAAATATGCCGCCGATCAGGATCTCCATATTGCCGTAGCCACCCAGGCCGGCCGGACAGTGGACGAGGATTTCCCCGGGGGCGGATATCTTTTCTCCCCGGAGGGAAAATGCCTGGCCCAGTCGTCCGACTGGAAAGAAGGAATGCTGGTGGTGAAAATGCCATTAGAATGATGCCTTATGCATAAATATAAAAGCCCCGCCGTTGGCGGGGCTTTTTGTTTGTATAGCTTCTATAACTTGCGTTCAATGAAATACTGGGTTTTCAGCTTCTTCATCCAGGCTTCGTAGAGATCCTGCATCTTCTTGGACTTCAAATACTCGGTCAGCTGCTCCCTGACTGCTTCCATAGTGGCGGTCTTGGCCGGGTAGCGTTTTTCCAGCTTGACGATGTGGAAACCGGTGGGGGTCTCGATCACGTCGCTGACCTCCCCCTCCTTCAGGATGGCCAGCTCATCCTTGATCTCGGCCGGGAAGCCCTCCACCGGGATGCCCATCAGTTTGCCGTCGGTGTTCTTGGCCTCAGGGTCATCGGAGTAAGTCTTGGCCAGCTTGTTGATATTTTCCTTGCCGACGATCACCCTCTCGTGCAGGGCGGTGATCGTTCTTTTGGCCTTGGACATATCGGCGGCCGAGGGAGCGACCATGATCAGAATATGGGCCGCATGAACCTGATCACCCTTCTTTTCCAGCAGTTTGATGATGTGAAATCCGAACTGGGTGACGATCACGCCGGACACCTGTCCCGGCTTGAGGGCGAAGGCCGCCTGTTCGAACTCCGGCACCATCTGGTTGCGCCCGAACCAACCCAGGTCCCCGCCGTTGGAGGCGGAGCCCGGATCCTGGGAATATTTTTTGGCCACCTCGGCAAAGGGTTTCTTCAGCTTGAGCTGGTTCAACACCTGCTGAACCTTGGCCTGGGCGTCGGTCTTGGATTTCTGGCCCGGCTTGGGGGCTATCAATATATGCGAGAGGTCGACCTTCTCCGGCTCGCCGGGGAGGGAATCCTTGTGACTGGCGAAGAAAGCCTCCAGCTCCTTGGTGGTCGGCGGGGTGACCTGGGAACGAAGGTTCCGGTCGATCAACCGCTGAACGATAAGCATACTCTTGACATCGCTGCGGTGTTTGGCCTTGAGCTGGGCCACCGTGGTGCCCTCGGCTTTAAGCTGGGCATTGAACTGTTCCTCGGTGGGGAACTGGGACCTCATCTCGGCGATCCGCTGGTCGAGTATTTCGTCTATCTCGGCGTCTTTTACAAAAATGGATTCCTTCTTGGCCTGGGCCAGCATCACATAGTTCTCTATCTTCTGCTCCAGGGCCATTCTTCGCAGCGAATCCAGCGGGGTGGGATCCTGGGGAACCTGCATCCGGTAAAGCTGGACCTGGCGGTCCACCTCGCTCTTGAGGATCGGCTGGTCGCCCACCCTTCCGATGACGGCATCCAGGGTATCGCCGGCCCAGGCGGTGCCGCCGAACAACAGCAATAGAGCCAGCAGGGTCTTGGAAATCTTCATTATTACCTCTCGTAAATATTAGGCCTTAAGTTGATCTGAGAATTATTTTATCAATTCCGGATGGCTCTCCACCTTGGAGGCCAGCCGCAGACTGTCGCTGATATTGTCGAATCTGGTCTTCTGCCGGAGCATGGTCAGCCCATAGACCAGATCCTCCCGGATGTCCTCAAACTTGACTCCCTGGGGGGATATCCGGCGTTCGGTGACCTTCATGATATGGTAGCCGTCCGACAGCTTGATGGGTTCGGATATTCCGCCCTTCTTCAGGGAGAAGACCTTTTCCTCGAAATCGATCGGGATCTGGCCGCTGCCGCGCCGCAGGTATATTCCCAGGTCGCCGCCCTTGTCCTTGGTGGTGGGATCCAGGGATTTTTCCCGGGCCAGCTTGGCAAAATCCTCGCCATTGTCCAGGGAGGCCTTGACCATCTGGGCCTGGTCGGCCGTGGCGGTAAGTATCTGGCTGAGTTTTACCTCCGCCTGATATTCTTCCTGGTGGGCCTCAAAATATTCCCTGGCCTCGGTATCGGTGACCTTTAGTTTTTCCACAATCTCCTTCTGGATGAACTGATTGGCCAGGATCTCCTTCTGAAGGTCGCGGATCTGCTTGGCTATCTTGGGCTCCTTGTCCAGCCCCTTCTTCTGGGCTTCCTGGTAGAACAGCTCGGTGTTCACCCAGCGGCGGACGAACTCCTCCTTCTGGGCCGGAGTGACATTGGTCATCCCCTCGGGCAGGATATCGATGAAATCCTGCTGGACCAGCACCGCTTTATTGACCCTGGCAATGGCTGGCTGATCGGCTGATTTCTTTCCGCAGCCGAAAACGGCCAGCCCCAGGACGGCCAATGATATCAGAATTCTCTTCATGGCTATTTCTCCTCGATGGCGGTTGAAGCCTCGGCCTTGGCCAAAAGAGCCTGGTCAATCTTGACCGGATATTTGGTCTTAAGGGAGGCCAGCAGATCGCCCAGTATTGTCTCCTCCTGGGACTGCCGCAGTTTGAACTCTATCTCCCGCTGGGATTCCTCAAAGGTCCGCTGTTTGGCCGGGGTTTTCTCGGTGACCTTGATGATGGCGAAATTATTACGATAGGCAAAGGGGCGGCTGGGCTGGTTGAGGGCCATGCCGAATACCAGCCGGGAAAGTTCGGGGAGCTCGGCATCGTTGCTCTCCACCCACCGCAAGGCTCCGCCGGAGGCCTTGGAGGGGTCCACCGACCGCTCCCTGGCCAGCTGGGAGAAATCGGCCCCCTTGGACAGCAGGCCGTAGATCTCCTGGGCCTGGTCCTTCTCCGGCACGGCAATGATGTGAACCAGGGCTTTGGCCGGCTGATAGAATTCCTTTTTATTATCCTGATAATACTTCTTGGCCTGATCGGGGGTGAGCATCACCTTGCCGGAGACATCCTCCCGGTAGAAAGACTCGGCCAGCATGTTGTCCCTGGTCCGGCTGAGCTGGGCTTTGACCTTGGGGTTCTGCTCGATGCCCTTGGATTTGGCCCGGGCCAGCAGCAGGTCGCTGACGATCAGGCCCTCCAGCTGTTCCTTCAGGCGGTCGGCCTGGTTCAGGTCCAGGGTCCCGCGCATATAGCGGTTTACATTATCATACAAGTTCTGCACGGTCCAGGAGCCGCCGTTGTAGGTGATGACGGTCTTCTTGAGCTCCTCGGGAGAAACCTGGGGTAGGGCCGGCATGGGCTGGCCGGGGGCCTGCTTGGCGGCCAGGGCCTGGATGATATCATCCTTGATCTTTATATTGGCGCCCTCCCGAAGCTTGGTGATATATTTATTGGCCAGCTCCCTGGGCCGGGTGGAGGAGAGTTGCTGTTTGATGCGGTCCTTCATTTCTTCGAAAGGCTGAAGCGGCGCGTCCCGCAGGGAGTCCAGCCGGATTATATGGAAGCCGAAGGCGGTCTTTATGGGCTTGCTGGTTTGGCCCGGCTTCATGGAAAAGATCGCCGACTGGAATTCATCGACCATCTTACCCCAGCCGAACCACCCCAGGTCGCCGCCCCTCTCGGCGGAGCCCCGGTCGACCGATTTGCTGCCGGCCAGCTGGGCAAAATCCCCGCCGCCTTTCAGGGCCTTGGCGATCTCCTTGGCCTCCTCCTCGGTCTTCACCAGGATATGTCTGGCCTTGGCTTCCTTGCCCAGCCGGGCATAAAATTTCTTGACATCCGAATCGGAGGGCTGGGCATGTTTAAGGATCTCATCCTTGTAAAGCTCCTGCAACAGGATGTTCTTTTTGAGCTCCTCCAGATCCTGGGCCAGTTTGGGGTCCTTGTCCATCCCGCGGGACACCGCCTCGTTGACCAGTAATTTCTGCTCCACCATCCGGTTAAGCAGTTCCTGCTTGCCGGCCAGGACAGCGGCTGAATCGCCGGGGATCATCGGGGGCTTGTAGGCATCCTGGAAATCGCCCAGGGTTACTTTGCTGTTGCCGACATTGGCGATGGTCTTATCACGGCTGCTGCAAGAAGTTAGCGCTATGATCAAGCTTAAGATCAGGGCGGGAGAAAGCCATCGTTTCATTTTCTAAAACTCCTTAACAATTAGATTGGATTATAAACGGTTATTAAAATACGAAACATCAGTCTATCATAGTTTACCGCTGTTTGCAATATGAATTTTTAAAATATTACGGCAACGCGGCGAGCGCAGAAATCTATTGAGAAACCCGGGCCGATTCTGTTATAATAAAAGCCTGTCAACCGTTAAACTTAAAAAATGAGGTGACCTTTGCGCTGGAGTAAAGCTTTTATACCCACCATCAAGGAGGACCCGGCCGAGGCCGAAATGAAGAGCCACCAGCTGATGCTGAGATCCGGTATGATCCGCCAGCTGACCGCCGGGGTCTACGAATATCTGCCCCTGGGGTGGCGGGTGTTTTTGAAAGTGATGCAGATAATCCGGGAGGAGATGAACCGGGCCGGGGGCCAGGAACTTTTCCTGCCGGCCCTGGCGCCGGCCGAGATCTGGCAGGAGAGCGGGCGGTGGGACGATTTCGGGGACGAGATGTTCCGGGTCAAGGACCGCAAGAAACGGGATTACGCCCTGTGTCCCACCCATGAGGAGATCATCACCGACCTGGCCCGGGCCAAGCTCCGTTCCTACCGGGACCTGCCCCAGAACTGGTATCAGATGCAGGTCAAGTTCCGCGACGAGCCCCGGCCCCGCTCCGGGGTGCTCCGGGTGAGACATTTCATAATGAAGGACGCCTACAGCATGGACCGGGACCAGGCCGGACTGGATGTTTCCTACCAGGCCATGTACGACGCCTACCACCGGATATTCTCCCGCTGCGGCATCAAATTCTTCGTGGTGGGGGCCTCCTCCGGGCTGATGGGCGGCAGCGGCTCCCAGGAATTTATGGTGGCCTCGCCCTCCGGCGAGGATTCCTGCGCGGTCTGCCCGGCCTGCGGATATGCGGCCAACCTGGAAGTTGCCCAGTCCAAGATCACCAGCCCGGCCTATCCCGATGCTCAACTATCCGAAGTCCCCACCCCGGAGAAGCGGACGGTGGAGGAGGTCTGCGGGTTCCTGAAAGTGTCGGCCTCGCAGCTAGTCAAGAGCCTGTTGTATATGGCGGACGGCCAGCCGGTGTTCGCCCTGGTCCGGGGCGACGACGAGCTGAACGAGTCCAAGCTTCAGACGGCCCTGGGGTCGGGCAACTTCCGTCCGGCCACCCCGGAGGAGGTGCTGAAAATTACCAAAGCCAATGTGGGCTTTATCTCCCCGGTGGGGATCAATGATATAAAAATACTGGCCGATCTGGCGCTGCAAGGCGCCCAGGGAATGGTCTCCGGAGCCAACAAGGATCACCATCACCTGAGTGGTATCGACCTGGCCCGCGACGTCAAGGTGGAGAAATATGCCGACCTCCGGATGGTCAAAGCCGAGGAGCCCTGCATAAAATGCGGCCAGCCGCTGGTCGTCACCCAGGCCATTGAACTGGGGCACGTCTTCAAGCTGGGCACCAAGTATTCCCAGGCGCTAAAGGCCAATTTCGTGGACGAGGACGGCAGCGAGAAACCTTTGGTGATGGGCTCCTACGGCATCGGCATCGAGCGGGTGGCGGCCTGCATCATCGAGCAGAGCCACGACCAGTCGGGCATTATCTGGCCGCTGTCGGTGGCGCCCTACCAGGTGGTCATCAGCCAGCTGGGCGGGCCGGGCACCGAATCGGCCAAGGTGGCCGAGAACCTATATAATGAACTGCAGGACGCCCGGTTCGAGGTGCTGCTGGACGACCGCGAGGAGCGGCCGGGCTTCAAGTTCAAGGACGCCGACCTGACCGGCATCCCCATCCGCATCAACGTGGGAGAGAAGAGCCTGCGGGAGGGGCTGGTGGAGATCAAACAGCGCAAGGACGGGCAGGTGTTCAAAGTGCGTCCCGAGGAGGTGCGGAGAAAGATCCAGGAGCTGACCTCGGTGGAGATGTGGCCCCTGAAACAGCAGTAATTGTCGACAGAATATCAGCCTCTGCTAGCCCAGAATATTAGGCTGCCCGTGGTAACAGTCTTACTGCCCTTTCTGTCCGGGCAGACCTCACCCTCACTCCCTCCCCGCAGCGGGGAGGGAAGCCGTCAGGCAGGGAGAGGTCAAAGACCCGCCGGGGGCACAGGGTTTAATTTTTATTGCCAGTATTGGGGAAATATGTAAAGCAAACGCTTTCGGTGGACAATCCTTTTATGTTAAAAACAACGTTTGAACCAATTACATTATACACAGAGAAGCATTGAGTACCGGCCAGTTGTCTCAAGGATGTGAATATAGCCGGGAAGTAAAATATTCAACGAATTAAAAGCCGCCATGTAAATGGCGGCTTTTTCCTATTTATTGTCTTGACAAAATCCCCCTGCTTTCATACAATAGGGACATGAATAAGTATATTGTAAATATAACACTTATACTAGTCTTAACACTTTCTTCCCAAACCCTCTTTGCCTGGGAACCACCCTTTAATATTACCAATAACGACACAAATGAAGTTATTTCTAAAATACCGTGCATAGCCGGCGGCAGGGACGGCATATCGCATATTGTATGGGAATGCTGGGACCCCGACAATTTTTACGGCGCCCATTGGGTAATGTATTCTGCCGGGCATGACAGCATATGGTCGGCGCCCAAACTGATATCCGGCAGCACTCCGGCCTATTCTTCCGTAAGACCTGCATTGGTAGTAGATACTTTAAACCGGCCGTTTGTGTGCTGGATGGACGAAGGCAGCGGGAATATATATTATGTCTATTGCAGCGATACGATCTGGACGGCTCCACAGCCTGCTTTCCCCAAACCCGGAGGTAACGTGGGTATAAGAATGGCTTTGGACAAGCAAAATAATATCCATGCCGTATGGCACGAAGTGTCGGATACCGGGGGCATTTGGTACAGCAAATGGGACTGGAACAACTGGAGCCAGCCGTTGGAACTGGAAAGGGATACCAATATTGTTATGGCCTGGGCAGACATTGCCATTGACAGCAAGGATGACCTGCATGTAATTGCCATGGATTACCGCAATAGCAAGGGTTATCCACTGATATATTTCAAGCGGGAAAACAATATTTGGAAACGAATGCCAATGCCACCGGATATGTCTACCGGACAATCTTGTAAACCAAGGCTTGCTATTGGGCGCGGCGATACGCTTCATTTGGTGTGGGAAGAGAGAAATATTGCAACTATTAAGAACGAGGGCTATTACTGTAATTTTTATGGCAACAATTGGAGTGTGCCTTTAATGTTGCCTTCTGATACATATGATGCATTAGAACCACAAATAAACTATGCTGTTGGCACGTCTCATATCCTTTGGACAATTGGCAGTGGAACAACTGTGGGTATATTATATTGGCGCCGTGACAGCACAGGTGCTTGGGAGACGCCTGCTTACTTGACAAACGTAAACAGTTCTTCTTTCCCCTCAATATATTACGACCAAATTGGCGATATCCATTCAGCCTGGCATGCCAATGGTGATATATTTTATTCCCATCAATTTGTCGGCATTGATACCGGCAATGGATTTATGCCGGATACAATTACTTGGGCAAATAGGATCATATGCAATAAACCAAACCCTTTTAATGTTAAAACGACGGTCGTTTATGAAATTAAATACCAAGGCAACTTAAAGCTTGAAATATATAATATTATCGGGCAATTGAAAAAAACAATCAATGTAGGCTCACGTACACCGGGTAGGCATGAAACAATCATACCGGTGGATTCATCTTTTGCTAACGGCATATATTTATACAGACTGAAAATAAATAACGCACCTACCGCATTTCATAAAATGTTAATAATTAAATAGGAGAATCACAGTGAAAAAGATAGCAATGCCTATAATTTTATTTGCTCTAATACAGTTAAGCACTGTGTTGTTAGCAGATAATACTGCAATTGTTATGAGCCATGGCGTTACCTATAAGGGCATGAACATTCCCGAAGGGTGGGATCCGGCGGTAGTTGCCAAAGATGATATAACGCGCGATGAATTCTGGAACGATACCTATTTGATGTGGGAACTGCTTTATGAAAAATACGGCTGGCCGGAGAAAAAGAAAGGGGCAGCGGTAGATGGCATATATGTGTTGTATTCAAATGGCAGAGACTGGCTAGATGCGGGTATAAGGTATAACCCTTATGAAAGGCATGGAATATATAATTTAACCGACTATCCTGAAAATAAACAAAATGTATACGATATGTTAATGTGGCTTAAAAATGGAAACGGCGACCAGGGTGTCCCCGCAATGACACCGGAAGATATTTTATTCGTTTATAATAATAGCCACGGCGGCATAGATGAAGAGCCGCCGCTGAATAGCCATCATTTTAATGTAAATGATGGGATAATATATGCAAGAGACTTTGCGCCACCTATAAATTCTATTACTAATCAAAAAAGGATTTTTTGGTTTGGTCAATGTTATAGTGGTGGTTTTATTGACTATTTGAAGGATACTAAAACGGTCATTCACACAGCAGCTTCCTTTGATGAAGCTTCATGGAAGGCTGATGATGTAACTAGAAATGGATCACCTTTGCCGGAAAATGAAATATATAATGGGATAACATATTACCACCAGGAAATGAGTTTTCACAATTTAAATAGCCAGCGCGGTAAGGCCTTGTTTGAACCCACACGAGAAAGCTATGCTTATCCACCAACGGTTAATGCTGATCTAAATGGTGATAATAAAATTTCAATTTATGAGACATGGATATATGAAAAAGACCATGAGTCCAGACCCGAAACCCCGCAATATAGCGATTTGGGAAACATCGGCAGCAGTACTTTTTTGGATTATATTCCACAAACGGTTCAAGAAAGCAGAGTCCAGAATGTGGTATTAGATGTGGGAAGTACTACAAGCTTGGGTAATGTAAATATTGACGGCCAATCTTATCAATCTCCTTATGCATTTGTGCCCGTATCGAGAGTATTTTCGGTCGGTGCGGCACCATTCATTTATTACAATGAAACGTATCTCTACTTTTGCGGTTGGTCTGATGATTATTACCAGGACCATAAGGTCTGTCCCTCTGCAATAGGACAGACATATTCTGCTTTTTATAAGAAAAGACCTACACTGGCTGTTACTTATGACGGCGCCAGAGTGAGATTCAATTGGGATTGGCTTCTTGGCAGCAGACCAAAAAACTTTCTGCGCTTTGAGTTATATCAAATGGGTTTAGGTAAAATATATGAAGGAACAGAAAATTATTTTTCTCAAAATAAAACCATCAACACGAAAACTATCTATCAATTAAGAGCGGTAATAAGCATGGGTGAAGAGGTAAATTTCGATTCGAACACAAAAACGATATATCCGCCCAACCCCGGTGATCCAGTTGTTGCCGAAGTAAATACACCTGATGCTACTGCCTTTTCTAATGGAAAGAAGATTGTTGTTGACTATTCCATGAAATTGCATGTTGTTTTTTCAAATAACGATAATGTTTATTATACAACTTCTATTGACGAAGGCGAAACTTGGACTACACCGATTGCCGTGGGTTCGGGCAAGCACCCGGCCATCGAATTAACAACCGGCAACCTGCCCACCATTTGCTGGAATAACGGCAATTTACTGTATAGCTCTAAAATGGTAAGCGGGGCATTCGAGGCCCCCCAACTTATTTATACTGGCCCCGAAGGTTCCGAAATATCATATCTTTCATATGTTCTGGACCAAAACACCAACAATTCATACCTGGGCTGGGTGGACGAAGGGGCTTCCGGTTCTTCAGTGTTGATATCTACTTATAACCCCTCAACTTCTGCAACCCTGGCTCCAATCCCCATTGATCAGGGCGGCGCCGACGCTTTCAAATCGCCGTCACTGGCCTTGGATAAAGCCGGAAACTTGAAGACCGCCTGGAGCCATTCCGGCAAGGTTTATTATAAGGACAACAGCGAATTTTTCGAGATGAGCGATAACGGCATTCACCCCATAGTTGACACCTATGGCGATAAAACCACAGTTGTTTGGCAGGAGGAGATTGCCCCGGATGTATATCAGGTGGTCAAGAAGACCAAGGGGATAAACGATTGGTCCGACAAACAGGTAATTTCTTACCCCGATGGACAAAACGCTGATTTCCCGGTGGTGGCCGCAGCTGGACAATACCTTTACAGTAAAAATGTAAAAGATGATGATTATGATTTGATTTGGTTTTCTGAATATGACAATGGATTAAATGCACAATATCAAAATATTTCAGGGGTGCAGGGTGGCATTTCGCGGTATCCTTCTGTCGCGTATAAACAAAGTTGGCCCCAAAATAAACTATATACACTTTGGACAGAAGAAATGCCAGACAATACTAAATCAACGGCCTCAATAATAATTAAAACATATCCTATGACAATAGACCCTGTGCCATTAATTTATATTGATCTTGGTTCTGAGGAATCCCTTGTATATACTACACAAAGAGGTGGGACCATATATTATGGCCCGCATCCGAATTATACAGTGGATTATCATAATACACAACTTAAGTATAAATTCCAGAACTTAGATATAAATAAGCGGTATAGGGTTAAAGTTACATATTATCATAACTTTGACAAGACATTAAAACAAACGTTATCAGTAGATAAAACCTTTAATACAAAATCCAAGATTGATCCTAAAACAGTGGTTACCGAAGAGCATTGGATTCCCAATAGTTGCCTAAAAGACGGGCAGATAGAGGTAACAATAACCAAAACTATTGGTGAATATGCGGTTTGTTCGGTGATTGCCTTGTATGAGTTTGACAGGGATTGTGACAGCAAGTCTTCAGAAAATATTGCCGAAAGCAGCAGCAAGTCTGTTAATATTTACAGCTACGAATTAATGCAAAATTACCCAAATCCCAACACCGGGAAGACAGCAATAAAGTATCAATTGCCCCAGCTGGAGAAAGTAAGTCTTAAAATCTACAATACCCTAGGCCAAGTAGTGAAAACATTGGTTTCCCAGGAACAACCGATGGGTTATTATAATGTAACCTGGGATTGCAAAGATAATACCGGGAAGTTAGCGGCAAACGGGGTATATTTCTATAGATTGGAGGCAGGTGATTTCAGGGCTACCAAGAAAATGGTAGTCATAAAGTAAGCAGTAAGACCTCTTATCTAGTAAAAAGCTGGAGCATAGCTCCAGCTTTTTCTTAATTGCAGAACCAATTGCATTTATCCGCAACGCTGTGCTAATATATGTCTATGGTATTTTCATCCGATCTCATCGAAGCAATAAGAAGCGCCCAAAGCTGTCTGGTCCTGACCGGGGCCGGGGTCTCGGCCGAGAGCGGCCTGCAGACCTTCCGGGGCATGCAGGGCCTGTGGGACGATTTCGATCCCATGAAGCTGGCCACCCCGGAGGCCTTCGCCTGCGACCCTAAAAAAGTATGGGAGTGGTACCAGTGGCGCCGGGAGAAGCTCCCATTGGTCCAGCCCAACCCCGGGCACTTGGCCATCGCGGAGATGGAGAAATATTTCAAGCATTTCCTGCTGGTCACCCAGAACATTGACGGGCTGCACCAAAGGGCTGGCAGCGCCAAGATGGTGGAGCTGCACGGTAATCTCAACCGCAACAAATGCTCCCGTTGCGGCATCATGATAGAAACCCTGCCGGCCTCCGACGAGATCCCGCCCCGCTGCAAGTGCGGCGGGCGCATCCGTCCGGATGTGGTCTGGTTCGGCGAGATGCTACCGGAGGCGGTCCTGAAAAAAGCCTGGCAGATGGCGGGGGTGGCGGATCTGTTCTTTTCGGTGGGCACCTCCTCAGTGGTCCAGCCGGCGGCCTCCCTGGGCCTGATGGCTAAGAACAACGGGGCCTTTTTGATCGAAGTGAACCTGGAGAGGACAGAATTGAGCGGCATTTTCGACCAGGTCTTTTTAGGGAAGGGCGGCCAGGTAATGCCCTCGGTCCTGGAGGAGATCGTGAAGGCCAAGGCCGGCGGGAACTGAATGATTGGCAGTGGTTTTGCAAAGTTCAGGGGCACAACGCCGGCCTAAGTATTGTATTGACAGGGCTGGCTTTTAGTAATTTTATTATGAACGGTATAATTTAAAAAACACTCCCAAGCCGAACTCAAAAGGTTGCAGATCAGAAATCGACTATTTTCCAAAGAGAGGGTAAAAAATGCGGCCAAGTCTTTCAGGATTTATAAATGAGATCCAGGAAATACCTTCTTGACAACAGGGCAACCATAGTTGTATATTAATACCGGTAAACCGATAACTATAACAATTAGCTACAGGAGCGAACATGGCCAGGAGCAAGAATAAACAGAAAATGAAAAGCCAGGATTTCAAGAAAAAACGGGTCCGCCGTTCCCAGAGGAAGAAAGCCATCAAGGCTGTAGCCGGCGGCATCAGCAAGACGCCAGCCAAAAAGTAAATCCGCCCGGCGCCGTTATCAGCCCATAAAATACAGCGGCTGGCTTCAATAAGCCGGCCGCCGGAATATCCAACGTTTTTTAGGAGACAGGAAATGGCCATTGCCGAGATCACCGTCGTGCCAGTGGGCACCGGGAGTCCCAGCGTTTCCAGCTTTGTGGTGGACACCATCAAGCTGGCAAAAAGCACCGGGCTGAAGCTGGAGATAACCTCCATGGGCACCAATATCGAGGGCCCGTTGGAAGATATTCTGGCGGTGGCCCAGGCCATGCATCAGCGCTGCCTTTCCACCGGGGCCCCGCGGGTGTTCACCTCCATCAAGATCGACGACCGGAAGGACAAGCCGGTGACCATCGAAGGAAAGCGGGCCCGGGTGGTGGAGGGGCTTAAGAAAAAATAATCCCAACACAGCTGTTTCACTTAGGGTAATGAAAATGGAACATATCTATCTTGATCACAGCGCCACCACGCCGGTGCGGGAGGAGGTCCTGCAGGCCATGCTTCCCTTTTACGGCCCCAAGTTCGGGAATCCCTCCAGCATTCATTCGCTGGGCCGGGAGGTCCGCCAGTCAATAGAGGCCTCCCGGGAAAAGGTGGCGGCGGCGCTGGCTTGCGATCCTTCGGAGGTGGTTTTTACCGGCTCCGGGACCGAGTCCGACAACCAGGCCATCAAGGGGGCGGTATTTGCCAACCGGGACAAGGGCGATCACATCATCACCACCAAAATAGAGCATCATGCGGTGCTCCACACCTTTGAGTACCTGCAGAAACATTTCAACATCAGGACCACCTTTTTGGGGGTGGACCGATATGGCCTGGTGGACCCCGAAGAACTGAGGCGGGCGATAAACCAGAAGACCATACTGGTTTCGGTGATGCAGGCCAACAACGAGGTCGGCACCATCCAGCCCCTGCCGGAGCTGGCCAATATCTGCCGGGAGAACAAGGTATTGTTTCACAGCGATGCCGTCCAGGCCTTCGGCAAACTGGAGACGGACGTGAAAACCCTGGGGGTGGATCTGCTGTCGGTATCGGCCCACAAAATATACGGCCCCAAGGGGGTCGGAGCGTTGTATGTCAAAAAGGGGACCCGCCTGCATCCCCTGATCCACGGGGGCGGACACGAAAAGAACCGCCGGGCCGGCACCGAGAACGTTGCCGGGATCGCCGGTCTGGGGGCGGCCGCAGAACTGGCCGCCGGCGAAAGGCTGGTCCAATGGGACCGTTTGACCGCCCTGCGGGAAAGATTGTGGCAGGGCATCGAGAAGAACATTCTCCATGTCAGGCGGAACGGGCACCCGGAAAAATCGCTACCGGGGATCCTGAACGTCTCATTCGAATACATCGAGGGGGAGGGCATCTTACTGTCTCTGGACATGAAGGGGATCGCGGCCTCCTCGGGCTCGGCCTGCACCTCCGGCAGCCTGGAGCCATCCCACGTGCTGGCGGCCATGGGGGTGCCCACCGAGATCGCCCAGGGGTCATTGCGTTTTTCCATAGGAAGAGGCAACACCGAAGAACAGATGGATTATACCGTGGGGGTGCTGTCCCAGGCGGTGGCCCGCCTGCGGGAGATGTCGCCCATCGCCCCCCGGGCCTCCTGCGGCATCAATAGCAAATCCTGCTGAGAGCTCGTTTGGTTTAGAGATTTTTTATCAGGCCATCGTCAATATCAGATGAGGTAAGTTATGAAATCCCGAAAAAATAATTTCACCAAGGAGGTCATTTCGTCCCTGGGCCAGGATAACGGCGAGACCGCGGAGATATTGAAACAGGTGGAGCAGGTGCGCCGGGAGAAGGCCGACAGCCTGTACAGCGACCTGATATACACCATGGTCCATCTCCACTTCAGCGAGAACCAGGCCAAACAGCATTGGGAGAAGGTGCTACAGCACAAGCAGGAGATGAGCCGAAAGCTGGGCCGCAATGTGGGGGTCAGGGTGGCCCTGCTGGATTATTTCATCAACCTCCAGCAACAGATACAGAACCCCAAAATAATCGAGATAGATCTGTTCGAAAAGACCCTGCTGTCGGCGGTAACCGACGGCCTGACCGGGCTCTATAATCACCGTTTTTTCCAGGACCGCTTGGACGAGGAGGTGGAGAGGGCCCGGCGCTACGGGATGTCGTTCTCCCTGCTGATGATCGATGTGGACGATTTCAAGATCTACAACGACGCCAACGGGCACATCGCCGGGGACGTACTGCTGGTGGAAATCTCCAAGATTATGCTGCAAGCGGTGCGCAAGGTGGATGCCACCTCCCGCTACGGGGGCGAGGAATTCACCATCATCCTGCCCTCCACCAAAAAGAAGGGGGCCCTGACTATCGCCGGGCGGATCTGCCAGAAGGTAGCCGCCGGACATTTTCCCAATCAGAAAGTCATGCCAGGCGGCAAGGTCACGGTCAGCGCCGGGGTGGCCTCGTTCCCCGATGACGGGGGAAGCAAGATCGAGCTGCTGGATTGCGCCGATAAATTATTATATAAGGCCAAGGCTATGGGAAAGAACCAAGCCTTTGGGATCTGCAAAGAGGAGTGAAGTTGATAAAAAGCCCACCGAACATCGATAATTATGTCATAGGATGGCGGAGACATTTCCATAAAAATCCCGAGCTTTCTTTCAAGGAATTTCAAACCTCCCGGGTGTTGGCGGCTGAGTTGAAAAAGCTCGGGATGAGGGTTAAACTTAAGGTAGGCGGCACCGGGGTGGTGGGCCTGCTCCAGGGCTGCCGTAAGGGGAAGACCGTGGCATTGAGGGCCGATATGGACGCCCTGCCGGTCAATGAAGACAACAGAACATCCTATGTTTCAAATAACCCCGGGATCATGCACGCCTGCGGGCACGACGGGCATATGGCCATGCTGTTGGGAGCGGCAAAAATGTTGTCCTCCCAAAGAGATGTGATCAAGGGGCAGGTCAAATTTCTTTTCCAGCCGGGGGAGGAAACGCCCCCCGGCGGCGCCCTGGGGATGATCAAGGATGGTGCCATGGAAGCTCCCAGGGTGAATGCCGTCTTTGCCCTCCACCTGGATTCCTCCCTTCCCACAGGGAAGGTGGGCCTCTGCAAGGGGCCGATGATGGCGGCCTCGGATAATTTCGAGATCACGATTGCCGGAAAGGGCGGCCATGCCGCCCGGCCCCACGACTGCCTGGACCCGGTGACCACCGCGGCCCAGATAATCATGGGCCTGCAGACCATAGCCAGCCGAAAGGTCGATCCGGTCCACCCGGCGGTGGTGACCGTCGGTCAGGTCCAGGCCGGCAGCAAGCATAATATCGTTCCTCAACAGGCGCTTTTAACGGGCACCGCCCGCACCATCGATTTCTATTCCACCAAAATGATGCCCATCTGGATCAGGCAGCTGGCCGAAGGCATTGCCCGGGCCAACGGGCTGAAAGCCAGCTTAAGATATGAGAGGGGCTATCCAGTGCTGTTCAACGACCCGGGCATGGTCGACTTCTGTGAAAAGGTAATAGCTTCACTGCACGGCAAAAAAACCGCAGTCCGCATCACCGAGCCCATGATGGGCGGCGAGGATATGGCCTATTTTTTACAAAAGGCGCCGGGGGCATTTTTAAGGCTGGGCAGCCGTAAAGATCGGGCTACAGCCCACCCCTGGCATCACCCCAAATTCGCCATAGACGAAAAGGCGCTTCCGCTGGGGGCCGAGATCCTGACAGCAATAGCTTTAAATTATTTATCCCAATAACAAGGAGCAGCCAATGTTCGGCAGAATCCATAAAGCATATTTATTGTTAATGGCATTGTATCTTTTTTTATCCTGCGCCAAGCCGGTGGAGATCGTAATTCCTGACGACCCGGTATATCCCACCTCGGGTACCGCCACCGTTGACAACAAAGAAGTGGTAAATTATAACGGAAGCGGATTTTATTTTGCCACAGCCCAGGTAATCTATTACCCCAACACCAGCGAGGTTTTTCCGGATATTTCGGTAAGAGTATCCTTAGCAACCAATTATCTGCCGCAATTTTGGTCGATAGACGGCAATTCGGCTTTTAAATTACTGGATAGCTCCCCGGACTCGTCAAACGCCTATGCCTTTTTCGACTCGCTGACGGCTATTTCGGACACCTCGGGATTTGTTTCCCCAATATCCAACCTGTCAGTATATCAAACCCTGGCTATCAGGGCAAATCAAAAAAAATATGCCAAGATAATTATTACCAAAATTACGGTTGACAGCATCAACAACATTACCGAAACAACTTTTAAATGGGTTTACCAACCCGACGGCAGTCTGACTTTTCCGGCCCAATAACTCCTATCATCAGAAAATGAAAAATTCGGCAAAAATATCAAAGGCAGTTATAGCTTTAATTTTATTTCTCATCGGCGGGGCCTGGGCTCAATCGGATTGGCATCAATATAGGAGCTTCGGCGGCGCTACCTTTGAAGGCGACATCCGCACCATAATAACCGACCCCCGTTATGTGTATGCTTTTTCATCGGCCGCCGGGGCCAGGTATGATAAGCTGTTTGATAAATGGGATTTTTCTTTTCCCCTGCATCCCCCCAGCAGCAACTTTCAGTTCACGGCCCTGGACCATTACTTCAACGACCTCTATTTTGTCTATGCCGACAAAATGATCCCCTACCGCCTGATATCCGACATGCAGAACCCCCCTATATTCCTTCCCGAAACCATAGCCCAGGTGGCTTTTGGCGCCGAAGGCGTCTGGGTCAGGACCCCCGGCGGGTATTATCTTTGCGATCGATGGTCGGGGAAGTGCAGCAAAGAATCAGCCATCCCCCAACAACTGGAATGGTTCGGCCGGGTCGATGCCGAATCGCTTAGAAGCAACAGCCGGCTGTATTTTCTGGCCGAGCCGATTTGGGATAGCTGGGCCGGGCGGCATTATCTTACCGCCTATGCGGCAGAATTTACCGGCCGGTATGCCTGGGCGGCTTATTCCGGCTTGGGGTTGTGGAAGTATGATCTGATCAGCAAAGAAAAAATCCAGGTCACCAAGGGCTTTTTAGCCAGCACCAGCGTCTCCGGGCTGTATGCCAGCGGCCATACCGTAGGCACAACCGGACAGGGGGGCATAACCCTGATAACCAAAGATAGCGACCAGTGGCAACAGCTCAACAAACTGTTCAATCTTGACCTGGCGAACTACCGCCTTAACTGTCTGGCTTTTGACGATAAAAGGGTGTTCATCGGGACCGACCGGGGGATCATCACGGTCAAGAGAGGAAGTGATTTTGCCACCACCATCACCCGTTATGACGGCCTGCCCGATGACATGATTACTGCATTGTTGCTGCAATCCGACACGCTGTGGGTGGGCACCCGCTCCGGCCCGGCAATATATGCTGTAAAATCAGGCGGTAAATCCTTTGGCTGGGAGGGCCAGGATGAGCGTGAAGTCAACCAGATAGCCCTGGGAACCGGCCAGGTTTACCTGGCCACCAGCCAGGGCGGCTTGATTTTGGATAAATCCGACAGCCTGAAAATATACCGCTATGACGGTAAATCTCCGGTCGAAATGGATGGCGAATTACTGGGGGTAGCGGTTGATGGACCTTATGTTTGGTGGCTGTCGGGAGATGTCCTGCTGCGCTACGACAGAAGAAGCGCCTCCTGGGAAAAATATCCCCGGGCAGGCAATTATAATGCCGGCAGATCGGTATGTCTGGCAGTGGATGATAACAATCTTTGGATTGGCACCGATGCCGGATTGGTCCGTTTTGAGAAAGCTAAAAGCTTGTGGATGGTGTATCGCAAGGAGGACGGACTGCTGGATGAGCATGTGGCAAAGGTGTTATCAGTGGACGGTGTATTATGGGCCGGCGGCCAGCTCGGGCTGACAAGCTTTTCCTGGAAAGAGAAAGACCGGGAAAAACGATAAGATGGAAAGAGACGACATAAAATTGCATTGGCGGTACCAGCTCCTTGAAACTATCGGGCAGGGCGGATTCGGAAAAGTATTTCTGGTGCGGGACAGTATCACCGGCAAGAAACTGGCTTTAAAAACAGCCGATGCTTCCGGCCGTGCCCTCTTAAAAAACGAATTCATACGCTTGCACCGCATCAATCATCCGGGCCTGCCGGCAGTTTATGATTTTTACCAAACATCACAATCGGCCATGCTCGCCCAGGAATATTGTCCCGGCACCACTTTGTCGGTCAGGCTTTCCAAGGGGCCGCTACCGGAGAGCCAGGCCCTGACCGTGTTGAATAAGCTGGCTGTTATTCTGGATTTCATTCACCAACGGGGATTTATCCACGGAGACCTGAAACCGGAGAATATCATTTTAAACGGTGCGGTTGTCAAGCTGCTGGATCTTGGCCTGGCCAGGAGGGCAGGATCAAGCCTGACCGGGATCACCGCCGGCACTCCGGCCTATGCCTCTCCGGAACTTATTTCGGGACAGGGAATCATTACCCAGGCTTCTGATGTATACAGCCTGGGTCTTTTATTATATGAAATGCTGTCCGGGAAACTTCCCCCCCCCGAAAGGCGGTTTAACAGGAATGAACCGTTGATGGCCGATATCAAGGAAATGATCTCCGGCCCTGGGGCTGATATCCTGATGAAGATGCTCCGGCACGACCCGATTGAGAGGTTGGGTTCGGCCGGAGAGCTGCTTATGGCGGGCCGCGAAATGGAAATATTTCAAGATCCAGAATATTTGAGTGGTTTCGATTATGTCGCCCCGCAAGATGGTTTAAGGAAGGTCTGGTCCTTGTGTAATAAAGGCCAGGCGGTTTTGATTAATTTGACCGGCGGCCCGGGGGCCGGCAAGACGCATTTTTTAAAGGAAGTAAATTATATAAACCAGCTTAAGGGAGGCCGGAGTTATTATATTGACGCAGCTGCGCTGACCGATGCAAATTTGCGGGATCTTGAATTTGAAAACGGATCTTTTATTCTGGTTGATAATGCCGGGAAATCAACAGAGCTAGTAAAGACGCTGGCCGGGGATAAGAAGTTCAGTATAATATTTGCCGGGACGGGTGATGATCCGCAAAGCCAGCCGGAGAACATGGTGCGCCTTTCATTGAACCCGGCCACGGAACAGTTATATCAAAGGGCTCTGAGGGGATGTCTGAGCGGAATAAACCGGTACGATCTGGGACTGCTTGCCAGCTGGCTGATCAAACAAACCGGCAATGACATCGAGCGGGCTGAAAAACTGGTCGGTCATCTGGTCAGACAAGAACTGATCGGGCGAAAACTCGGGACCTGGCATTTAAAATGGCCAGAAATTCATAAGGACCCCAGCTGGCCGATAGAAATTAAAAATAAACTGGAAGCCTGGTGGCAAAACCTGTCCAGCGACGAGAAAAGGGCGGCGATAAACGTCAGCTTAGGCAAGGTCTCCTCAGACCAGGATCCGGTGATCGGCTTGAGATACAAAACAGTAAATTTTGATGGCCGGTGGGCAATGGGCGACGATCAGGTTTTAGCGCTGGTGGTCGGAAAGTGGGGGACAGGGGAACATCAAGAGTTTGCTGGATTGGTAAAAGGCCGCGGGGATACCACCGGGCAGTTTTTCTGCCGGGGCATCTATAAAAACCTTTTATCCCAAAAGGGAGATTGGGAAAGCTGGGTTTGGGTGACGCTGCAGTTGTATAAAAAGGCGGCGGCGGCAAGGGACATCTACGGCACACTGTTCCTGGCCCGGGATCTGGTTGATTCGGGCAAAACAGGAACGGATCTTCACAAGGAACTGGCCGTCAAAATCACGGACACCTATTGCCAACTCGGGCAATGGAAAAACGCCCTTGAGACCTGGATGTCCCTGGAAAAAACTCTTAAAGACGATCCGAAATACTGGAAACGATTTTTCTATGTTTCGATAACGGGCGGATTTCTGGATGTCGCCGAGAATAAAATCGAGGAGATCGTCCGGGGCAGTATATCTATTAATGAAGATATAGTAATGATGGCCAGGGCCTATGGAGGGTATGTTAAATCTATTAAGGGCGACCCTGCCTTGGGGCAAAAGATAATTCAGACCGGCATTTCTCAAAACACGAAGGAGGGAAAAGACTGCCTGGTAAAATTAAGTTATGAATTAATGGCTCAGTTAGCATACCGTAATGGCTGCTGGGGGGAGGTCATAAATTATCTCGACAGGGCGCGGCAGTATACCTGCGGCGATGAGAGCGATGATTCAATGCGGAGTGATTTTGTTTATGCTATTGCTCTGTGGATGACGTCAAATTTGACGAAGGCCAGGGATGTGATTACGGAAACGATAAGTCGGGCGGATTCCCAGATTCCCAGCCAGCGGCTGGCTAAAGTTTATTGCAGCCTGGGGGCGATATTATTCGAGCTTAAGGACTGGAAGGGCGCAATAGAATCCCATCAAAACAGCATTTATCACGCTTTGGCTACCAACGAAACCAACAGTTTAATCAGCTCCAGATACGGACTGGCAAACATATCCATGAAGCAGGGAAGGTTCGGGCAGGCATATAATATATATTATGAGCTGTACCATCAAAGTAAAGCGGATGGGGAAACCGGCGCCCCGATCGGCTATCTGACCACCCTGGGGATATTGGAAAATATGCTGGGGAGAAAAGAGCTGGCCCTGGAGCGCATCGACAAAGCTATCGAAGTCAACCGATTGCAAAAATCCCACTATCCGGAGGAAACGATCCTCAAAGCCAGGGCCGGGGTTGAGTTGGAACAGGGAAAATACGAGATGGCCCTATCCACCTTTGCCGAGGCGCTTGATGACTATAAGGATAAGGCCATGACACCTGATCCCGAGATATATGCGGATATGGCCTATGCGGAATATAAAATAAGTAATATTGAAAAGGCCAATGAATGGTTGAAAGCGGCAAAAGATGCCCCGGATAAAAACCCGGTACTGGTCAGCCGGATAAAAGCGGTGGAGGGAATGATAAATATGGCTGATGAAAACACAAGATTGGAGGGGGCCAGGATGTCCCTGGCGGCTGGAAAGGAAATGCTGGAAAGCGGGGACAAGTTCTATGCCGCCAATTGCTGGCTGCAAACAGCCGAAGAAGCGATAAAATATAATGATAGAGATCTATTGAGGGAAATAATGCCCGGGCTGCTAAAGGCGGAATCGGAATTCATCGAAATGGGAACCCCCGATTATTTAAAGAGAGTCCGGGAGATCATCGTCAAAGCTTCGCGTATATATTTCGGCCAGTCCGGCAAATCAACCGTTCCGGTAGAATTGCTTAGAGGCATTTACCAATTAGCCGAAACATTGTCAACTGAGGGCAGCCAGCGATCCCTGGCCCAGTCTGCCCTAAAGCTGGCGGTGGAGATGGCGGGGGCCGAAAGAGGGGCCTTGTTCCTGCTGGATGAAAAATCTAAAATAAGCCTGGCGGCCCAGATCGACCTGGATGACCAGACCAAGAACGACGCTCTGGAATTTTCAGCTTCGGCGGTATTGAACAGCGCCAGCCAGGGGGATGTGATAATTTCCAACGATGCTTCGGTGGATGAAGCATTCAGCTCCAGATTGAGCGTTCAGCGGAATGTCATCAGATCATTGTTGTGCGTTCCCATCAGCTTCCGGGAAGGGGCGGCCGGGGCCATCTATCTGGATTCGAGGGTCACCTCAGGGCTATTCGGCAAGGAACAGAAGGAATTCGTGCTGGCTTTGGCCGGCATTATCGGTGCGGTGCTGGAGAGCAATAAACTGATCACTAAGCTCAAATCCAGCCAGGGCGATGCCATATCGCAGGCAGAAGATATTTCTTCCTTAGTAATCGGACAGTCCGCGCCAATGCAGCAGATGATCGACAGGATAAAGGTCATTGCCAAAGCGGACATAAACGTGTTGCTGGACGGCGAATCCGGATCGGGCAAAGAGGTAATGGCCCAGGCCATTCACAAACTGTCGGAAAGAAGGGGACAAAAGTTCCTGGCCCTGGATTGCGGCTCGCTCCCCGAAACGCTTCTGGAATCGGAACTGTTCGGCTATGTCAGGGGGGCTTTTACCGGGGCCAACAAAGACAAGACCGGGCTTTTTGAATCGGCCGACGGGGGCACGGTGTTCCTGGACGAGATCTCCAGCGCCAGTCAGGCGGTCCAGCCCCGCCTGTTGAGGGTGCTGGAAAGCGGCGAGATCAGGAGGGTGGGAGAATCTGCCAGCCGGACGGTGGATGTACGGGTGATCTGCGCCACCAACCGGGACCTGGAGATCGAGATCAACGAGGGGCGTTTCCGGGCGGACCTGTATTACCGCCTTAAGGTTGTGACCATTCCCATTCCGCCACTGCGGGAGCGGGGAAGCGATATCCTGCTTTTGGCGGAGTTTTTCAAGGATAAATACCAGAAAAAATTCGGTAAAATAGGGCTGCGGTTCAGCTCGGAAGCAAAGCATCAAATGATGAATTACTCCTGGCCCGGCAATGTAAGGGAGCTGGAGAACACCATCCAAAAGGCTGCATTATTGGCGAATACAAAGACCATATCCATTAAAGAGCTGGAGATATCTTCGGATATGGCAACAATAAAAGACAAGAAGCAGATCGATCAAGGACAGGAAATTGGGGAGGCCATAAAAAACTTTAACGGCAACATTACGCTGGCGGCAAAGTCAGTAGGAATTTCCCGGCGCCATTTTTACAGGTTGATAGAGAAATATAAAATTAAAGCATGACTGGAATTATAAATTGACCCGGCACTCGGGACTGACCTGGGAATTAAAATAAAACTGTGACATTGGACTGAAGTGTGCCATAATGACACACATTAAATAACATACTGAAAAACAGTGGTTTAACTAAATAATCGAACCTTATATCATGCGCCAGTGAGACATTATGTCTCACTGGCTTTTTTTATTGTTGAAACCAAGCCTCTTTTGATAAACCATAACTCGTTGCAGGGCAATATAATTTATTGATCCGGAGAAGAATCTTTTGTTTGGCACGGATAATGAGAGTATTAATATATGAACAAGCAATCGAAAATCAATAATTTTTGGAGTAATAATGAAAAAGTTTCTAAGTTCTATTTTACTGGCAGTAGTGCTGATCTCGGCGATCGGTGTAGCAAATTTAGTTGCCGATGACGACCCGCCCCCCCCAACCACCACGGGGACCAATCCACTACCGCCGCTTCCTCCCATAGAACCATAAGTAAAATATCTTCGATCATGAAAAGTCAATTGCAATCGCCGGGCCGGATGATTCATCCGGCTTCGGTTTGTTTTTCATCTGTTTATTATAAGGAGAGGGCATGTTCGATAAGATCCACGTATATCACTTTCTGCTCAATAACGGGCAGGAGTATTACGGTAAAGTGCTGGCCCATGATAAGGATAAAATCATAATCAATGCCTTGGGCAAGATCGATCAGCCCAAAAGAATGATTTTATACCAGAATTCCATGGTCCTGGCCGAGCGGATGGAAGCCCGGGCATATTAGCAAAAATCAAGTTTTGAATTGTCGGAACGAAAGAATGTCCGAAACATCCCCCGATTTGAAAAGCGCGCCTGCCGGGGGCCGGACTATTTTATTGGTCGAGGACGAGGTTTCGGTAAGAGAAATAGAGACGCAAATGCTGATTTCCGCTGGCTATAAGGTCTTGCCGGCTGGAGATGCCTTTGTGGCGGAACGCCTGTTCATGGCGCATTGGGTTGAAATTGATCTGCTGCTGGCCGATATGATCCTCCCCGGCGCCACCGGCTTGGAGCTTTATAAGAAATTCAAAAAAAGGAAATCTGGGCTGCAAGGGATAATCGTTTCCGGAAGCCTGGAGGAGGATTGCGAATTGAGCGATGACATACTGTTCCTGCAAAAGCCCTACCGGATGACAACCTTGATAAAAAAGGTAAATGACATCTTTGAAAGATGAAAATAAAGACATGGAGGATCCGGATCGTATGGCAGATCCTGTCTGCGGGCTAAGCCATCGGTTCCCGGCCGGGCAATATGAACTTTTTGATCAGGATCATAAATTCCTCTGCTGTGATTCCCGCGATTGTCCCTATAAAAAGATCCACCACAAACATAAGTACTGCCTGTTCAAGGATAACTCCGGCGACCTGTGAGTCTTTTAAAAGGTAAGATAATATGGAACAGAATATCTATCCCATAATTTTCGTTCCGGGGATCCTGGGGACCGCCCAGTCCGGCCACCATCGGCTGGAATACCAGGCGGCCTGCAATCCGGCCCTCGACAAGATGACGACCGATCACGATCCGGTGATGCCGGACGATGACGGCGGATGCGACCGCCAGATAGACCGGCCGGCATACCAGAACAAGGTGATCTCCCTGCTGTACGGCGAGATGATAGCCGAACTGCGGGAGAGCCTGCCCCTGGACCGGGAGGGATATGCCAGGACCTATGTGTTTCCTTACGACTGGAGGCACTCCATCAGTCATAACGCCGCCAAACTGGCGGATTTTGTCGAGCTGATCATCAGCAAAAGCAATGCCCATACCATCTACCAAAGACGGGGGCTCAAGGTGGATAAGGTAAATATAGTGGGCCACAGCATGGGCGGATGCCTGGCCAAGCATTACGCCACGGTCCTGTTGGGCGAGAGCCGGATAAACCGACTGGTGATGCTGGCCTCGCCGCTGCGGGGTTCGTTATATGCCCTGAAGCACCTGATAATGGGCGAGGCCTGGTTCTTCGACTGGTTCACCCGCAAGGGCAAGAGGCGGGTTGCCCGGACCCTGCCTGGGGTATACGATCTGCTGCCCTACGACGGCTTCGGCAACCCGGAGGAGAGCTTGCTGTGGCCCAGCCCGGCGGTGGAGAGAAAGGGCGAGCCGGTAAACATCTTCGATCCCTCCAGATGGCAGGACAATGTGGCCGCCCAGATAGGACCAGAGGCGCTGGCCCGTCACCTGGGCAATAGCTACAGTTATTACCGCAACGCCCGGGATTTCTCCCCGGAATTTCAAAAAAATGTTTTGATGGTCTACGGCAAGGGGGAGAGGACCCTGCGGTCGGTGAATGTCGGCAGCCGCAACCCGGTGGATTACAATTTCCCCCGGGACGACCGCTGCGATCCCATCGGCGACGGCGTGGTGCCGGCGGTCAGCACCTATTGTGAGGGCATCTACCAGGTCTGTGTTACCAAGAAGAAGCTGGGCGATTGGGAGCTGGACCTGGGAAAGATCGCCGGGTTTCACGCCTCGTTCTGCGCCTACGACCTGATCCAGGACCTGGTGATATCATTCCTGACAGGAAGGGTAATCAAGACCGTGCGGACCGAGTTCAAGCTGACGGACATAGAGCAGCTGCCCAAATTCACCATCGACCAGGTGGACAAGCTGGACCGGGAGCCCATCTACAGGTTCTGACGGGATGATTGCACCCGTCACATTTATGTACAGGAATTTCAATCTTTGGATGCAGATAAACGCAGATTTTAATGATTTACTGACGGTTGGCAAATCCAAAATACGAATATCGAAGCTCAAAACAAACCCGAAGTTATGAATTTCAGAAACCCAAAAAAGCCAAGAAACCGGACGCTTTTGGTCGTTAGTAAACTTTGGTTTAAAGATTTATAATAATGAACAAAGAGGGTATCTGCGGATATCAGCGTAAATCTGCCTCCCAGCCTAATTTATAGAAAAACAAAAGCAAATCTAGTGCAGGTCCTTTTGCCGCCTCGGTTCTTCCCCAAGTGTGGGGAAATGATTTTAAAAAAGAAACAAAACATACTTGAAAGGAAAAGGCATGCTATTTTCGGAACAAACCCTTAAGCAGGCTTGGCAACGGGCCGGGGGAAAATGCGAGTCAACCAGGATCATTGGCGGGGAGAAGGTTCCCTGCTGCCGCGATCTTCACTGGGAGAAGCACGGCCAGCTGCATGAGGCGGAGGGCTGGCTGGGGCATCACCGGGTAAAGTTAGTCAATGGAATAATCGACGTGGCCGCCAATTGCGACATCATCTGCCGGGAGTGCCACCACCGGATCCAGCCGGGCGGAAATGTCCTGATGGTCAACCAAACCATTTAACCAAAATCAGAAAGGATCAAAATGAACGGCAAGCCGGGTCTTTTTGAAACCACCGGGGGGAACGCCTCAGAAGCCTATCTGATGCTCCGCGGCAAAGGCAAGGCGGTTCCCTATGCCTGGGTCAAATCGGCCCAGGACACCCGGAAGAAAAAACAGGCAGAGCTGGGCGCCAAACTCAAGGAAAAAAGCTTAGACGCGGTCCCCCTGCTAAGGGAATGGGAGAAGGCTCTGGAGCGGGAGCGCTTCTATTACGGCCTCAGGGCCCTGTACGATCTGGAGCAGAACGGGGAGACCAAGCTGTAGCCAGGGAACAGGGGACAGGGGGCAGTGGACAGTGGACAGTGGACAGATCAGAGGGAATAGATGACAGATGTCAGGGGACAGGGAACAGATCAGAGGGAATAGATGACAGATGTCAGGGGACAGTGGACAGTGGACAGATCAAAGGGAATAGATGACAGATGTCAGGGGACAGGGAACAGATCAGAGGGAATAGATGACAGATGTCAGGGGACAGGAGACAGAGAACAGGGATCAGCACGGCAAGCATCAATAAATAATGGAGGCTTCAGCATGGCGTTTTCAGGCAATCAAATGCAAAAGTACAAATGCCCCTGCGGCAAGAGCTATTTCACGGTCAACCTCTATCACGACGATAATGGGCCCTTTGACGAACACTGGGAGATGAACTGCAATCAGTGCAAACAGCGCTATCAGCTCAGTTCGTTCCTCGAGGAGACCGACCGGGGCCTCAACGAGGCCTATCTCTGGGCGCCGATAAACATCTTCAGCGAGCTGGCTATCGTGGAGGGCCAGCTGCATAAGGCTCGGAACGACGCCCTGGCCCTGGCCCGGGAATTGTATCTGGAGCGGTGGATCCTCTACTGCTGCCGGGGCCAGACCAAGAGGGATATCTGGAGGAATTTAAGCGACGATGGCCGGAGGGAGCCCGGCTTTGCCCTGTTCGACAGCTTGGTAAACGACCTAAACATGGGCCACTACCTGAAAAACTATTTCCATTACCAGAACCTGGATTATATCCTGAAAAAACTGCGGGCCCGGGATCTGCGGTTGGATGATATGAGAAGCCAGACCGCCGATCTGCAGCGCCGGCTGGAAAAGGCGCAGGGCCTGATGCGGATGGAGGGCTTCGCCGGCCAGAGCGAATACGCCAGGTGATCACTCATAAAGGCCGATAGGAGAATATCGCAGGGGCGGGGGTCAACCCCGCCCTTGGCTGTAATGCCCGGCTATACTGTCATTCCCGACCTGATCGGGAATCCAGGGCACCCTGACTTACTTTCTCTTGACCTCACCCTTCCCTCTCCTAATGCTTTAGGAGAGGGGTAGGGGAGAGGTGCGGCACAAAAAAGAAAAAGAACAGACAGGTGATAAGCTTCTTGCCTTACTTTCTCTTGTGACCAAGAGAAAGTAACAAAGAGAAGTCCTGGGGGCGCTCCAGCTAATGTTGATAGAAAAGAAAACATGGTGATAGGATCCATTATTTGCGGCATGTCTTTTTATCCGATGTCCGATGCCGCCAACCGCCCCCCGCCATTAGCAGGGTGCTTATCTAGGTGGGCAAGCCATACCCCGGCCGATCATTTTGGCACAGCCAAAACGACCGGCTTATGTTTGGTACGGCAAAATTGCCGAAGGCGGGGAACGGGGTGATATTGATTTTAATTTCATAAAATATATAAAATGACTGAAGGGAAGATCATGATGAAAAATATGGCCCAGATAATATGCCCGCATTGCCGCACCAATGTTTTTGCCTATCGGAGCTATAAGGGGCGCACCATCATAACCACCGGTAGCGCCCTGGTTTTGGGGATAGCCGGGGGCCTGGCCGGTTTATCCCTGGGGATCGCCTCCCGGGGAGGCGGCCTGCCGGCCGCCGTGCCGTTTTCCGTGATGGGCCTGGTGGCCGGCACCGGGCTGGGGTATATGGTCTCCGATAAAATAGCCGATAAGCCCACCTGTCCCAAGTGCGGCGAGGTTTTACATTTGTGTTTTTGACTGACCTCCCCCTGACCCCCTCCAATCCTTCGACAGACACATATATGCATACCTCAGGACAGGTTCCGGGAGGGGGAATAACGTAGGGGCGAAAGGTCTTTCGCCCGGGACATACCAATAAACCCGCCATGTCATTCCCTCGGAAGAGGGAAACCAGGACCTAAAGACACCGTTGCCTTTCTTTTGTAACACCTGCCCCATGCCTTTAAACTGACGCCGTGTCGTATCCGCGATGCAAACAACCCGGGCGGCGCCCGGAATAAATAACAACCCAACAAAAGGAGACCTATGCCTGGTTTAACCTACGCCCAGAAATCGGCCTTCGTTCAGATGATGGCCCAGATGCTGAAGGACAACCTGGCCGGCCTGAAGGCCTCGGGATTCGATCCCAGCGTCAAGCTGACCGCCATGAACGCGGCCCTCAAAACCTCGGTGGAGGACGACATGAAGCAGGAGGCCCTAAAGGCCGAACTGGTCAAGGCCACCGACAAAGCCACCAAGTCGCTGGATGCCGCCTATGTGCAGGCTTCGTCCCTGGCCGACGCCATGGTGGGGGTGATAGGCAAGAACGCCCCGCTGGCCTTAAGGATAAAACAGCTCAGGGGCCAGATGGTCAACGAAAAGGCCCGCGGCAAACGGACGGTCAGAGCCTAAAAAGTAAAGGAAACCGGCTTCCTCCCAAAGGACAGGGATCCCCTGGCCATGGCCAAAGAACTGCCGGAAGGGGTAAAACGCCCGGCGGTAAATGGGATGGGGCATTTTTCCCAGGTGAGGGAGCCGGTCCCTCGGGTAATGGGGTGCATTTCCGGGGTAAAAAGGTATTTTTCCCAAGAAATGGGGCGGAAGGGAAAGGAAAGGGACCCGATCCGGCGGGAAATATCGGAGATTTCTTAGGAAAAACCGGAGATTTCCAAAGGGAAAAAGGTTGTATTGCAAGGGGTTAGGGGTGGTTGCCCGCGAAATACGCGAAAATGGTGGCGATGGCGGTGAATGGGAAACAAGGCGACTTTGGGGCGGCTGGGAAAACGATAAAACTAAAACAAAAAGGAGCGGGGAATGTTCAGGAAAATAACTTTTATCACTTTGACGATCTCGCTATTTTTGCTGATCGGCGGGTGCAAGCTGGCGCCATACGATGCCGCCACTGTCCAGCACCTGGAAAATTTAAAGCAGGCCCACATTACGGTTATAGACACCTGCGCCACCATGCAGGTGCTGGATGCCGGCGGTTTTGATAACAAACAGACAGTATGGCAGGATATCTACCGGGGAGCAATGAACCATCAGAACGGCTTGCTTGACAATGACGATATGCGTAAAAATGCATTCCGAACGATTAAGGATCACTACGATAAGAATATCAAGGATCTGGAGACCGCCCGGTACCCACTTTCTCCGGCATTTGTAAACAACATCAAGGAGCAGGTGTATAACGATTATGATGCCGCCATCAACGGCGAGAGGGCCCGAAAAGGCTCGCCGGTCAATCCATAAAACTGAAAGGATGCAAAGATGAACGGAGCAGGCGATAACCTGAAACAGATCCCCGAATACCGGGAATTCGAAGATATGCTGAAGCAATGCCCGGCGGTGCTTAAAGACAAAGGGGAAGAGTACGCTGCCAGGCTTAAGTTATATACCGCCCAATTTGCCTCCGGCGAGATGATACCGGATGAGTACAGGAAAACCGTGGAGAATCTCCAGTTTGAGATGAAACAATGGGTTAATACCCAAAGCATTTTCAAGCGGAGGAAAATGGATAAGCTTATCACCGGGATAGGGGTATTTGTTTTGAACAAGCTGATAGATGCCATTATAAACAAGCTCTTACCTAAATAATTGGTCTGACTTATAAGGTAAATAAACAAGGCAGCTTTGGGGCGGCTGGAAAACGATAAAACAAAAAATTAAAAGGAGAATGGAAATGGCTTTTTCAGAAGAAACCGTAAAAGAGGCTTGGGAACGAGCCGGGGGCAAATGCGAATGCCAAAGAACCACACATGGGCATACCGGGCGGTGTAACAAAACGCTTACCTGGGAAAACAGAGGCCGTGAAAGTGGTGTTGGTGCTTGGGAAGCGCACCATAAGGTGGCCGTTGAAAGCGGCGGGGCCGATACGCTTTCTAATTGTGAGATACTTTGTTGGAATTGTCATAAGACAACTTTCTAATATAATTATGCTTGACTTTAAAAACCTAAAAAGCGTATAGTTAATAATAAAACTATACGCTTATAAATTATAAGATATTATGCCTAAATCCAACGAACGCGAAATAGCAATCTGGCTGTGTGAACAGTTAAACCGCATGGCCGAGACCGGCGCCCACCCGTTCAAGGAGGCCTTGGCGGAAACCGGCGTTAAGAATCAGGGCCGAACCCTCTTTCCCGATATTGTGCTTTGGAAAAATCGGGCAGCGGGCGAGGCCTTTGCTTATATGGAAATAAAACAGCCAGGCAAGATTGAAGATCTGGATACTTTTCTGGAAAAGGCGTTGAATCTTAATGTTAAATACGGCATAACCTGGAACTTTGACGAGGCGGTTTTATATACCTTTGAAGATCAGAAACTGAATAAGGTGAAAAGTTACAGCACCTATGTTATCTCGGACATTGCCGGCTGGATGGGCGCGGATGTAAAACTAAAACTTAAAAACCATTTGCAGCAGTTTATTGCCGACATCAATGAATTAGACCAAAGGGGGCATTTGCATGATTTTATCCCCGATAAACATTTCTTTGTTAAACTGCTGCACGACAGCGTTCATAAGCTGCACACCCATTTTGCCGAGCATCTGAAAATAAAGATACGCGACCGCGAGTTAAAACATTCCATAGAACAGTGGGCCACTACCCAGGGTATTGCCAATGTCGGGGATGAAAACTTCTACGCTACTTTGTCCCGGCAATGGGCATACCGGTTGATCAGCAAACTTTTGTTTTATTTGACCATCCGCCGTCACTTTAAAGGCCTGCCCGATCTGGAGGTGGAAGCCGGAACCGATGTCGAGCAATTGTTGCGGTCGGCTTTTATGGCGGCCCGCCGCATTGACTGGCATTCGGTGTTCGAAGAAGACATTTTGGAAAAAACCGGCGTGCCTCAAAGTTCAAAAGATGTTTTGGCCGAACTGTTGCAGGATATGAAGCAATACAACTTCGGCCAGTTGCAGGAGGACGTGGTAGGCCAGATATTTGAGGAACTGATACCACCGCAGGAGCGGCATCTTTTAGGCCAGTACTTTACCCGCGAGGATTTGGTGGATTTTATCATCGGCTTTGTGGCAAACAACCCTGAAGGTTATTACTGCGATCCCACCTGCGGCAGCGGCACATTTTTAAACCGCCTGTATTCCCGGTTACACTGGCTTTCGGGCAACAAAAAACAGCATCATGAATTGCTAAACCAGATTTGGGGCATAGACATTGCGCATTTCCCGGCGGAATTAGCCACCATCAACCTGTTCAAAAACAAAATCGGTGATTACACCAATTTCCCCCATGTGGATACCAAAGACTTTTTCAGCATTTATCCCGGCTTTGAATTCGAATTCCCGCCGCCCAAAGTGGATAACGACCAATTTACGCCCATCAAAATAAAAATACCGCAATTCAGCGGCATGGTCGGCAATTTCCCTTTTATCCGGCAGGAGATAATTGAGAAGAAGAACGAAGGCTACAAGGATTTTTTGGTTAAAACGATGGCGGCCGATTGGCTGGCCGATTACCCGGCCTGGTTTGAAGCCAAAAAATTACGACCCACCGACCTGGAGCATTTCGGCAAAAGCGATTATCTGGGCAAACAAAGCGTTGCCGAACGCTGGGCCAAGGACGGCAGTTTGGGTTTGCGGCTTTCCGGCCAGGCCGACATTTACACCTACCTTTATCCTCATGCCGCCAGGTTTGCCGAAAAGGGCGGGAGGATGGGCTTTATCACTTCCAATTCCTGGCTGGATGTTTCCTACGGTTCCGTGCTCAAAGAATTTCTGTTGGATCACTTTAAAGTGGTGGCGGTGGTGGTTTCCTGGGCCGAGCCCTGGTTTGAGGATGCGGCGGTCAATACCGTATTTACCATATTGGAAAGATGCCCGGAACCGGAAAAACGGGACAACAACGTCGTAAAGTTCGTAAAGCTCAACAAAAAACTGGCCGAGCTGATACCGTTCCCCGATTTGGTTTTGCAGGAAAGCGATAGGTGGAATAAAATAGACGCCCTGGTCCGCCGGATAGAAACCTCCGAAAGCAAGTTCCTGAAAATAGAAAACGGCCGGGTTAATTGCACGCTTAACGGCGTGGAAACGGTGGAGAATGACGATTTTTCCATTCGCTTGGTTAAACAGCAGTTCTTAAGAGATGAATTAAAAGCCAAAGGGCAGTTGGACAAGTGGGGAAAATACCTGCGGGCGCCCAAGGTTTATTTTGACATTTTGGATAAGGCCAAGGACAAGCTGGTCCCGTTAAAAGATGTGGCTGACTTCAGGCGTGGTTATACAACGGGCATCAATGAATTCTTCTATCTTGAGCCAATCGAAAAACCTAAGGCCAAGGATAAAAAGATACAAGTTACAAACGCTAAAGGCTGGCAGGGTGAGATCGAAGCGGAATTCCTAAAACCTGTCATAAAAAGCCCCAAAGAGGCCGAAGGCATTGTAATTGACAAAAGTAAGCTAAAGAATCTGCTCTTTATTTGCAACCTAAGCAAGGCCGAACTTAAAAAGCAGGGTTATAAAGGGGCTTTGGAGTACATTGAATGGGGCGAAAAGCAAAAGACGGAAAACGGAATGGCTTGGTCCAAAGTGCCCAGCGTTACCGGCCGAAAATACTGGTGGTCATTAACCGACAAAGAACCAGGTAATATTCTTTTGCCAATGATAAATGATCAAAGGTTTGTCATTTATCACAACCATCAGGCTGTATATGTTGACCATAATCTTTTTGAGTTACTTGTCGCTAAAAAAGAAGCCGCTTTGGTGGTCGCCGTTTTGAACTCAACATTGTATGCCCTAATACGCGAAGTGAACAGTAGGGTAAACTTAGGTGAAGGTGCCACAAAAACTGAAGGTACTGATTGGCAAAATAGTATACCTATGCCTGATATACAAAAAATATCAGAAAAGGCTAAAGGAAAAATAATAGATGCATATAATGTTTTGAAAGTGCGGCGAATTGAATCTGTTTCAGAAGAAGTAAAATCAAAAGACCGGCAAAAATTAGATGCCGTGGTATTAGAAGCTTTGGGGCTTAATGCTAAAGAATATTTGCCTAAAATATACGAAGGCATTACCCAATTAGTGGCCGAGCGTTTGGAACTGCCCAAAATGCGGCGCAAAGCTAACAAGGCCGGGCCAAAGGCTTCCGCCGAGGATATTAAGAAAGTAGCCGAAGAAGAAATTATAGGCGACGGCTTAAAGCAGTTCCCACACGATTTTGTGGATGCCAGAGAACTTAACAAAACCAAAGATGTTTCGGTCCCCGGCACGGCCTTAAAAGTGGGTCATCAGTTTTTGGGCGTTTACGACATCGTAAACCAAGAAGGTAAAAAAGTCACCGAAGTGGATAGTTTGGAGGAAGCCCGTTTTGTGGTCTATTCCGTTAAACCCAATGTATACGTACTTAAGGTTCCTAAAACAACCATCGTTGTAAACAAAGCCGTTAAGGAATACCGTAGGTATTTAAAGGGCATTAAGGAAAAACTTATCACCAGGCTGTTCCAAGGCACACACGACCACAAGCAAGCCCAGAACCTGGCGGAAGAGATATTTAAAGAGCACGGTTTGGAGATGGATTGGGTGTAAGGGGCTTAACTTAAACTAACAAAAATAAATACACCAAGCTGGGCTAATCCCGGCTTTATTAACCCTGGAACTGCGGCAACGCCACTCTGCGGACATTGCCGTAATAGACCAGGAGATTAATGAGATAGTGTATAGGTTGTACGGGCTGAACGAGGCAGAGAAAAAAGTGGTGGAGGCAGAGTAAGATTTAGTTCTATTAACTAATAAAAAGGAATATCTTATGGAATACTCATTAAAACGAAAAAAATTGGAAGAAATAAAAGATGAAATAAATGAATTCCATCCATTACTCAATGAACTACTAACAAAACTAACTAATATACGGCATGTCGACTACACACACGGTGTTGGTGAAAAGGGCGCGGATTTTGTATTGCATCAATATAATGATCAATTCCAAACGACAGATTACGTAGGTGTAATAGCTAAGATTGGTAAGATTCATATGGATTTTACTGATGTTGAACGACAAATTGATGAATGTTGCTCTCTTGAAAGATATGTTGAAGGTGGTAGAAAAAAGATACAACTTACCGAAATATGGGTGATATCAAATTCAACAATAACTGCAAATGCTGAAGAAAAAATCAACAATAAATTTAAAGCTAATAAAATAAGGTTTATTAAGGGGCAAACTTTAAGCGAATTAATTGATAAACACTTGCCAAATTATTGGTATGATATATCATTAAAGTTAGGTCTATATTTAGCTGAAATAAAATATAGAAATGAGGAATTAGACAAGACTTTAAATTTATTGCCTACTTGTAGTAATAAAATATATATAGAGCAGGACATAACTGAAAGAGAAAATGAGTATACTTCACAAAAACATAAAAATAGTTATATTGATATATATAAAGCCATAACGCAAAAGAAAATAATCATCATTGAAGGGGGTATGGGTTCTGGTAAATCTAAATTATTGAGGCAGATTGTTTGTAAATATTCAAATGGTGAAGCATACATAGATGAAAAAATAATCCCTTTGTTTTGTACATATACTGACTTTGTAGATAAATATGAAGCAAATATCAATAAATTAATTGAAAATCAAATAGCTCGGGAAATTATTGATAACCTTGGAGAAGATAGCAATATCTTATTGTTGATTGATGGAATTGATGAAAAAGATCTGCCCGTTGAACAAAATATTGAAATATTAAAAAGGATTACGAAGGATATTTACGAGAAGAAAAATGTCAAAGCAGTATTTGCTTCGAGGCAGTTGAATTCCATTGAAGCTGAAAAGGAAATTACGCAAAGAGTCGTTTTATATGAATTGAAATCGTTAAGCATGACTAGGGTTGTTGAATTTTTAAACGCAATTTGCCGTGAAATTAATATATCATGTAGAATAATTGAAGATTTAAAAAATTCTGTTTTATTTAAAGAATTACCAAGGAGTCCGATTGCTGCGATATTGTTGGCAAACTTAATAAATGAAAATTCGAAAGATTTGCCAGCGAATATGACTGAATTGTTTAATAAATATATTGAGTTGATGCTTGGCAGATGGGATATTCAAAAAGGTTTACAATCGCAAAAAGAATATGAAGCTTCTGAAAATATATTAATGGATCTATCTGTTTATATGATAGAAAATAGTTTGCCTGTGCTATCAAATGTAGAATTCCAAGATAGGATTAGTGGTTATTTAAACCAAAGGAACATGGAAATTGAACCATCAATGCTATATGATAAGATTGTCAATAGGTCTGGTTTGTTAGTAAATGATGTAGATAAGCATGTAATATATTTTAAACACAGAACATTTATGGAATTTTTATATGCAAAAAAGTGCTCGAAAGGTAAAATATTAGATATTGATACACGTGCTTTTAATTATTATTGGCAAAACATATATTATTTTTATGTTGGATTAAATAAAGACTGCCCCGCAATATTGCAACAAATAATAGATGTTGTTCCAGTGAATGAACCACAGAAATGGTTTAGATTGTCTAATGTCGGAAATTATTTAATGGCTGGTTATTCAAGCCCGTATCAAATTGTACAAGATAATTTGTATAAAATATTTATAGAGGCATCAATATTATATCAAGATATAGTTGCTTCAAAAATAAAATCACCATTTTCGAATGTTTCACAAATATATTTGTTTTGGTTTATCACAATTGTGTTGAAAAATAGTTATGCTTATGAATACTTCCAAAAATCATTAGAGGATACAAACATATTGATCGATGATAATACCCAAAAAGACGCTCAGGTGAAATCTTTCGCATTATTTTTTGCAGCAGTTATTGCACATGAATTAGAAATGGAAAAACCTTTTGATTTTATGATTAGTAATTATAAAGATGAAATTCCACTACCTGTTGGATTTGGAATATTGTATGAAACGAAAGACTATGATAAATCTGAGGCGATAAAGAAATATTTGAAGAAAATGAAACGAAATGTAAAAATGAGTAAATCGCTCAATGATAGTATGATGGTTTTACACCAAAGACCAATAAAGCAATTGAAGATAACATAGCCTTATTTTAATACAAACACCCTGGAAATCTTGGCCACGCCACCCCAACCCCCGGCCCAACCTCGCACCAGCACTACCCGCCTGCGTATAGGCCAACCCCCGCCAAGTTGCGCCATAGCTAAAACAACTTGCAAAGCAAAACACCCCCACCAGGGCTAACCCCGGAGGCCAGGTTAAAGTAATAAAGTTCAAAGTCCAAAGCTTAAAGTTTAAAGAATAAAAGTCGCTTTGTGTGAGGCAGAAAAGCCAGGGGTCCTGCCGGAGTCTACACTGAATGCAATGAAGTGCCGGAATGACCTAGCGCATTAAAGCCCACTAACCAAAGCCCGTATAACCGCAGGAAAAAATAAAGGCAATTAATGTCCGGCCAAGAGGTCCAATCCATCCGCGACCTGATCTTCTACCAAGCCGCAGGCGTGGAGGAGAAGAAGGCAGGCAAGAAGCGTAAGCGGAAGCTACTGCACTTAAAGAGGCTAAACATAATAGAGTGGGCGAAAGCAATCCATCCTTAGTCGTGGATTGCCGCGATAGGCATAGTAGGGCGGGCATCCTCAATGATTGGTGTGCAGCGGAAAGCGTTCAGGTGACAGGGGACGGGTAATTAAACCAAACAACCAAGCAGTTTTAAAATATGATGCAGTTTAAAGGCCTGGCCTTAAACCACAAAAGCACGGTATTGATCCTCCGCTGGTTAGTGGTGCTGCTGGTGATCTTCATGGCGGCATACAGCCCCAAGGGCCTGGAGTTCAACAGCCCCAATTATCTGCTGTCGCTGATCTACCTGGTCTTGAACCTGGCCATCTCCTTTATCCCCCAGCGCTATTTTGAGAAAGGCTGGTTCGTCTATGTGCTGTTCGTGCTGGACATCATATTCGTCTCGGCGGTGGTCTATTTTGCCGAGGGCATCAACACCGATTTTTACCTGATATACTTTTTAAGCATATTCATGTCCAGCGTGGGCCAGAGCCTGGGCGGGGCCTTTCCGGTGGCTATCGTCACTTCGCTGTTGTATGGTTGGCTGGTTTACAAGAAGTACGGCGCGGACATGTTTGGCGAACCTTCGTTCTGGCTGAGGATACCGTTCTTCTTTTTGATCGCCATATTCAGCAGTTTCTGGTCGGTGCAGGTGGCGGCCGAACGAAAAAAGAAGGAGCAGGCCGAAGAGGCGCTTAAATATGCGGCCCTGAATTGGAACACTACTTTCGACGCCATCTCGGACATCGTCTGCGTGATTTCCAGCGGTCATGAGTTCCTATCCATCAACAACGCCGGGGTCAAGGCGCTGGGCCTGCCCCGCGAGCAGATAATCGGACGGAAATGCTACGAGCTGGTGCACCGGACAACCGAGCCGATCATCGCCTGCCCGTGCATTATGACCTTGGAGTCCGGAGTCGAGGGGTTTAGCGAATACGAACAGGATGACCGGTACTATTCGCTGCACGCCTGGCCCATCAAGGACCCGGATGGGCGCACCGTTTCCTTCGTCCATATCATCAAGGACATCACCGACCGCAAGCGGGCGGAGGAGGCATTGTGGGAAAGCGAGGAGCGGCTGCGCAGTTTCGCCGACAACACCTTCATCGGCATCTACCGCACCACGCCCGGCGGCCGCATCCTGATGTCCAACCCGGCCCTGGTCAGCATGCTGGGGTACGCTTCGTTCGAGGATCTTGCCCGGCGCAACCTGGAGCAGGAAGACTATGCGCCTAGTTATGAACGGGCCGTGTTCAAGCGGCTGGTGGAACAGGGCGACCAGCTCATCGGGTACGAGTCACTATGGAAGCGCAATGACGGCTCGGCGATCTGGATGCGCGAAAACGCCCGTTGCATCCGGGGGCCGGACCGGGAGGTCTTATTTTACGAAGGCACGGTCGAGGACATCACCGAACATAAGAGGGCTGAGGATGCGCTGAAAGAAAGCGAGGAACGCTACCGGGCGCTGTTCCAAAAGGCCGGGGACGCCATCATCATCATGGAGGCCGAAGGCCCCAATGCGGGCAAGATCGCAGCGGCCAACCAGGCCGCAGCCGCGATGCACGGATACAAGGTAGAGGAAATATCCCGCCTGCACATCTCCGATCTTGATTCTCCGAGCGAACACCACAAAACGGCCCAAAGAATGGAAAGAATCCTTAAAGGCGAGTGGATCAAAGGAGAAATCATTCACCGGAGGAAAGACGGGACGGAATTCCCAGTAGAATACAATGCCGGCCTTTTGGAATATGGCGGCCGTAAATATATTCTGGCTTTTGACCGGGACATCTCCGACCGCAAGCTGATGGAGCAGGAATTGCTGCAGGCCCAAAAGATGGATGCTATAGGACACTTGGCCGGAGGGGTGGCCCACGACTTCAACAACATGCTGGCCGGCATCGTGGGCAACGCCGAGCTGCTGCAGCTTAAAGTTTACGGCCAGAAGGAGCTGGAGTCATATGTAGACAACATCATCAAAGCCTCGGGGCACGCCGCCACCCTTACCAAACAGCTTTTGGCCTTTGCCCGCAAGGGGCAGTACCAGAAGGCCCCGGTCAATGTTCACAAGATCATCGCCGAGACCTTGGGAATCTTAAGCAGCACCATAGACCGGCGGATCAGCATAGAACAGCACTTAAGGGCCAATCCCGCAGTGATACTGGGAGACCCCGGCCAGTTGGAGAACGCCTTAATGAACCTGGGCATCAATGCCCGGGACGCCATGCCTGAAGGAGGCAAGCTGATCTTCTCCGCCGACCTGATCAACTTAGACGAAGAATACATCCGCCGGCACAATTACAAGATCGAGCCCGGGCCCTACATCCAGATCTCGGTGGACGATACCGGCAGCGGCATGAGCGGCGAAGTCAAACGCCACCTGTTCGAGCCGTTCTTTACCACCAAGGAAAAAGGCCTGGGCACCGGGCTGGGCCTGGCCGGGGTCTACGGCTGCGTCAAGAACCACGGGGGTTCGATAGAAGTATATTCCGAACTGGGCCGGGGCACGTCCGTCAAGCTTTACCTGCCGTTGTACGGCGGCCTGCCTGCCGGGCAACAGGATTTTGGCCAGCCGCAGGCTCTGCCCGATTTGGCGGGGACCGGAAGCATTCTGATAGTGGACGATGAGGAAATGATCCGGAGTATCGCCGCCCAAATCCTTAAGATCGCCGGTTACCAGGTGCAGACTTGCGCCGACGGCCAGGAAGCGGTGGAGCTGTATTCCAGACAACACCAGAATATCGATCTGGTTATAATGGACATGGTAATGCCCAGATTGGACGGGCGGGAGGCCTTTGCTCAAATGCGTAAAATAAATCCCAAGGTCAAAGTTCTTTTGTCTTCGGGCTTTTCCGAGGACGGCGACGCCCAGGCCATTTTACAGGACGGGGCGCTGGGCTTCATCCAAAAGCCCTACCACAGCGCCGAGCTGCTTTTAAGGGTGCAGCAGGCGTTGCAACGGACAACGAACAATTGACAATGAATCCGACTACGCCCAACCTACGCCAAAGCTTCCTCCTACGCAACTGCTGCTGCGGACGGCCCTCAAGGGAAGGCAAGCATGTAGCGTAAGCGAGAGCTATGGCACTTTCAGCCATAGGCTGATCCGCCGTGCTTGCGCGCCATAGTGCGCTATAATCATTCCTCAGTGCAGGCCCTGGCACGCCCTTTAGAACCCCTAAAATACATGTAGTCTAAACAACCTGCCAAAATCAACCCGCAAAAAACAAAGGAACCGAAAAATGGCTTCTCAGACGGTAAATTTTGAATACGACCGGGAGCGTAACATCCTATTCGTTGTCGATGATTATGAGATCAATACCCCGGAGGAGGCCGATGCTTTTCTTGACCTGTATTCCCGGAAGTTCAAGGAGATCGGCCGCAAGGTGCGCCTGGTGGCCTGCATAGACGGGTTGAAGATCAATCACAAGGTCCAGGATTATTACGGGGAACAGGTCAAAAAGCTTCTGGATGGGACGATTATTTGCTTCGCCCGGTATGGCAAGGACCCGATGGCCAGAATGACAGTGCGTACATCATCCCGCAAGGTAAAATTTGATATAAATATTTATGACACCCGGGAGCAGGCAACAGAGGCGGTCGAGAAAATAAAGTAAAAACCGGGCATAAACTCTTTCCTGAAAACAGCCGGAACAAAGGCATTCCTTTTAAAAGGAGGAGGCTGAAATATGGATCTTGATTACAAAATCTGGACCGATCCTGTTAAGAACCGATTATACTTGGTGATCAAAGGCCCCATTTCGGACGAAACGGCCAAAGCCGCCGCCGATAAGACCATGGAGGAGGCCAAAAAACTCCAATCCGGTTTTACCGTAGTAAGCGATATCTCCCAAGCCCATCCCATCGGTCCCAAAGGCGCTATCGAGATCAAGCGGGCTCAGGCCTTTTTGGGATACTTGGGGGTCAAACGCATGATCCAGGTCGTACCACCGTCCGGCAGCGAAGAGGCCAAACAGCAGGGGAATCCTCCGCGGGGATATCCTACCGCCAATACGGCTTCTTCCATTGATGAAGCCGATATCATATTGGATAGATCGGCATAAGCCGGTATCGAACCATCAAATGAATGAAGGAGGTGTCCGAAATGTGGACTCCGGTCATAGGCCGGAATGCGGGCGCTTTATGGAAGATCCTCAATGCCAAGGGGGAACATAACCTCAGCGCCCTTAAAAAGCAGGCCAAGCTGGACGATAAACATCTTTACCTGGCCATAGGCTGGCTGGCCCGGGAGGACAAGATAAAGTTCACCCAAAATAAAAACCAAATCACAATTTCCCTGAAATAATCCTTATGGAGCAGTCAATATGTATGCCACGGTAATTACCGAACGGGAGAAACAGCTGGGTTTCGTTCTGGGCCAAATGCCCCATCCCAAGAGCCAGTATTTGGCAGAGCCGGAAATCGTTTCTGCGGTGCTGTTCAGATTAGATGGAAATAATGTGATTGCCAAGGTTATTGATCCGATAGGCGGATATCGTTATTATCATAAGCATCAGCTGGGAGACGGCTGGGTAACCGTCAGCAATGTTGAAGTCGATCCCCAGGAGGCCATCTTAAAGACCAGGGAATACCTTTCCAGTCATGAAGCAACGGAGATTTGCTGATATGACGTTGATAAAATGGGCCGCCAAATACAAGGTAAACATCGAGGAAATAGATGATCAGCATATAAAACTTGTCGAACTAGTTAATAATCTATATACTGCCCTGAAAGATGATGGGGCCAAAGCCATCTTGGAAGGGATATTGACCGAGATGATGGATTATGCCGAATACCATTTCGATGCGGAGGAGACCTTGTTCGGGCTTCATCTGTACCCCGAGACCATGCAGCATATTCAGGAGCATAATATATTCAAGAAAACCATTCTTGCGCTGAAGGAAAAACACGAAAATGAAGATTATTCTACCAGTGTAGAAACCATGTTTACGCTGCGCGACTGGCTGACCAAGCATATATTGGAGGAGGATCAAAAATACGTACCATTTTTTAATGGTAACTCCGCATTGTAAGATAGTATTCGTAGCTGATTCATTTATGGCATTATCAAGGGAGTTTTGACTATGAGGGAAATGGCCGAAAAACCCCGCGCCAGCGGCAAATGCCTGCGCGCAGGGGGACCCCGACCGCCCCAGTCACGCCCCTCAGAACCCCTAAAATATATGGAGTATAAACAACCTGCCAAAATCAACCCGCAATACCGGCCAGCCCTGGACCACGCAAGCGGCGTCATAGCTAAAATAATTGGCCAATTAAAACACCCCCGCCAGGGCAGACAGAACGCGGGGGGTCATAGCCTAAAAAAGCAAGCAAACAGGGCATTTCGTTAAAGCCCATCAATCAAAGCCCGTATAACCGCAGAAATAAAAAATCATAAAAGTGTTCAAAGGCCCGGCGGGCCGGGCTAAATTTACAGGTTAAGCCAGCATGAGATAAAGGTGGTGGAGGGGTGAAAAATATTATAATTTTGTTCTTGACAAACATTAACTCATAGGTTAATATATGATTGAACTGATTGAGATGAGAACGGGGCGTACTTTTTCAATAAACGCCCTAAGTGTTGACGGTACTTGTTATACGCTAGATTTTTTAGACTCTCTAGAAAAAACTGACCCGAATGAGCATACGGGCATATTCACACTTTTATCGAGCTCTGCTGAAAATGGGACACCAAAAAATCCTGAAAAGTGTCGCCATTTAAGAGACGATATTTATGAATTTAAACACAAGCATATCCGTTTGTTGTTTTTCTATCAACCAGGCTATATTATTATTTGTACACACGGTGTATGGAAACAAGGGCAAAGAACAAGGCCCAAAGAGATTGATAAAGCAAAGGCTTTAAAGAAAAAATATTTGGAGGGAATATAATGATTAGAACAAAACAAGAAGCAGAAAAGGCTTTTACCCAAAAATTTAAAGCCTTGCACAGTAGTCCTGTGTATTATGCAGAACTTCTAAAAATTGAAGTTACTGAAGCGATTTATAATTTAATGGAAACAAAAAAAATAAACAAAGCTGAATTAGCCCGTAAACTGGGTTGCAAACCGCCTTACATAACAAAGTTATTGCGGGGTACTGCCAATATTACACTGGATAGCTTGGCAAAAATAGCTTTTATGCTTGATGCTAAAATCAATACAAGATTTGAACCCCTGGCAAATGAATTTGATTTCAGCCAGTATTCAAATATAATACCAATGCCTTGTTATACCAAGGAAACAATAACGGTAAAAAGGGCTGAAGACTATGGGCATGTGATGGGGTGGAGCTAACCATGCAACCAGTTATAAAACTGATAGACTATACAATAACCGACTGTACCATAAAAGTACAGCCCCAATTTGCCGGGGTAAAACCATTACCTTTGCCTTGGAAATATGGGTATAAATGGGATCACAATCTGCGGCAATTCAAGGAAATAAAAAACCGTTATAGGTTAAATTTATCATTTACTTTTGATGCGCCAACAAAGGTCCCCTTTCCATATTTTATACACCTTGAGCTTATGGGCATTTTTGAACACACCCCTTTAATAAAAACAGATAACGCCAAGCAATACGTACAAGCAGTAACGTTGAGCGGCCTGGCAATATTATATGGTGTTATGCGGTCGTTGGTTTCTGATATAACTTCGCAATGCTATCAAGGGCGTTTTATATTACCAACCATTAATTTTGTAGAAGATTTAAAGAAAAAACATAAATAATTAAAATTTTACTCGCCCGGCTTTGCCGGGTTTTTAAATTATATATATAATCAATGTCAATACAAAAAGGGGTAAAATGAAGAAGGCAATATTATCATTCATTCTGGCCTTGCTGGCATTATCGTTCAATAACAACGCCCTGGCAGCCAAACCCCTCTCCCTCCGGCTCAACCTGGGCGCCGCCCATTACCCCCTGCCGGCCTGGTCCGACTTTATCGGCCAGCTGTCTAATTCCGAATATAAAAAAGACATCGTCAACCCCTACGGCTCTCTGGCCCTCTATTACGACCTTTCGCCCAAACATTCCCTGTTTGTCGGCACTGAATATTTGCGCACCAATGCTTACTTGGATGCTGTATTGGACGATATGGTGGAAGACCACGCCGCCTGGAAATTCACCGCCACCCCCCTGGACCTGGGCTATGAGTTCAAGCTCAATCCCGCGACGGACGGATTGCGACAACTGTTGATGGTGGGCGTATCTTATTTTAGAAGTGAAGTATCGGTGGAATCTTATACCGTGCCCGAGATATTTCCCCCGGAAAAGCTCAAGCGTACCGGCAACGGCTACGGGTTCTTCGGAGGGATAGGGCTGGAGAAGAATTACACCGAGTTGTTGTATACCACTGTAAATTTCCGGGCCCGCTATGCCGACGGCATGTACTTTGACGACGATCCGGAGGACATAAACGTGGAGTTTACTAGCTTCGACGTCAATCTGGGTATCGGCTGGCGGTTTTAAAGTTCAAAGTCTGTCACACTGAGAAGGCATTCGTGCCTTACTGGCTGAATGTGTGGAAGGAAATAAAAGTCAATAGGCGTATTCGGGAGACAGCGTTTCGTATAAAGACTAAAGCTGAAAGCTCATAAAGTCTAAAGTAAAAAAGTCTCTTTGTGTCTTGAGAACCACAGGTAACAATAAGATGCGTGAACCCCGAAAAAGCGGGGGCATGCTTTGTGGTTAAAAAGGACCTGAGATTGCTTCGGTTGTGAATCTTCGGTGCTATACTCGCAATGACACGGAAGGCAGGCAGAAAGCCGAAAAAGGGTAAAAGCCTCTGCGTCTCTGCGGTGAATAAGAATTTCATTTGACAAGCCAAATCCAAAGCGGTATATTAATATCTGTAAAAGTATTACTAAACCGCTTTTTTTAACGCCTCAATCTCAAGGAAAACAATGCCCGGATACAAATTAACCCCCTACTGGTTCCAGTACCTGGCCGATGGCCGGCCGGCCTATTATCCCAACTGGCTGTGGAGGGAAAAAGCCGCCCTGCTTAAGCTGCTGGGGAAATGGCCGGTGACCGAGGACATCTACCGTCGGAACCTGGCGGCGGCGGAAAGGTCCGGCGACCAGGGGAACATCGCCCAGGCCAAGACAGACCTCAGCCTGATGCTGGATATCCGGGGCCAGACCGAGCAGTCGCACCAACTGGCGTTGGAGGCCCGCGATATATATGAAGAACTGGGCGACCTGCCGGGCCTGGCCAGGACCACCAGCGCTCTGGGCAGCGTCCATCACCACCGGACGGAGTACCCCCGGGCCATGGAATATTTTCAGGCCAGCCTGGAGATCTCCCGGCAGATCGGCCGGGACAAGGAGGTCTGCCAGGCCCTCAACCGCATCGGGCTGCTCTATTACGAGATGCACGAGATAGAAAGATCCCTGGATTATTACCGCCGGGCCCTGCAGATAGCCGAGGAGAAAAAAGATCCCCATTACATAGCCATGGCCGCCGGCAATATCGGCAACGTTCACCTGGAGAGGGAGCAGCTGGACCTGGCCCTGGAGTGCTACCAGCGGGCCCTGTCGGAGAGCCGGCGGACGGGGGACAAGCAGTCCATCGCCTTCGGGGTGGGCAATATCGCCATCATCTACGAGAAGAAGGGCGATTACGCCAAGGCCCTCAAGTGGAACCGCCAGCAGTACGATATCTTCACCGAGCTGGGCGACCAGGTCCACCTGGCGGTGGCCCTGCTGAACATGGGAACCATCCATCTGGAGACCGGGGATCTGCCCCAGGCCGAAAAATACCTGTCCCGGCAGATCGAGCTGGCCCGTCGCCACAACGACCAGCCGATCCTGAGCTTCGGGCTTTACCTGCGGGGAACCGCCCGGGCCGGGCTGGGGGATTTTGCCGGGGCCGAGGAGAGCCTGCTGGAGGCCGTCGGGATCGGCCAGGAACTGGGGTTCCATTATTACCTGTGCGCCTACCGGGCCGCCCTGGCCCGGCTGTACCTGGATACCGGCCGGCCGGACCAGGCCGGTCCGCTGATCGGCCCGGCCCGGGAATCGGCCGATAAGAGCCGCCGCCCGGATATCCTGTTCGACCTGGAGATCGTCGCGGCCCGCCGGCAGGCCTTGGACGACCGGGGCCCGGCGATGGAGAAACTAAAAGGGCTGGCCCAAAAGGCACCCAGCCCCGGACAGCAGGCCGAAGCCCTGTTGCAGCTTTTCCGGCTGGGCCGGGAGGAGGCTGTCCGTCAGCAGGCCCAAACGCTGTATCGGGAGCTTTCCCGGGCGGTGGATAAACACGCCTACCGGAAGGCCCTGGCCGAACTGGAGGCCTAGCCGGCGGCAGGTTAAAGGGCAAAGTAAGCATGCCTTAAGTTTACAGGGGACAGGCGGCAGTTTAAAGTTTAAAGAATAAAGGGCGCGTCATCCTGAAAAGACCATCATTGTAGCAGATGAAGGATCTGCGCCGATAGTTTTGAGATTCTTCGGATAGTTCGGCAGGCTGCCAGGCTCAGAATGACGAAAGCAATGACATAGGGGCGGAAATATCCGTGAAAATCCGTGTCCCATTAAGCATGGATTCCAGCTTTCGCTGGAATGACAAAATGTTGGTTTGAAGCTTAAAAATAAAGGAGTAGCCATGATAGATCGCATGAACGAAGCAGTGGTCAAAGCCCTGCTGGAGGCCATGCCGGGCGAGATCTCGGTGATCGATCACAACGATGAAGTGATCGGCTGGAACAAGCACGACACCCGGCTGTTCCACCGGCCCATGGACAGCATGGGAATGAACTTCCGCAGCTGCCACCCCCAGAGCAGCCTGGCCAAGGTGGAGCAGATCGTGGAGGAGATGAAAAGCGGGAAGCGCGACAGCGCCCGGTTCTGGATAGACCTGCCGCTGGGGCCCAACAAGGAGAAGCACAAGGTGCTGATAGAGTTCTTCGCCCTGCGCGACCAGGATAAAAAATACCTGGGCTGCCTGGAGCACACCATGGACGTCCAGTACATCCGGGAGCTGGAGGGGGAGAAGCGGCTGCTGTCAGAATAACGGGGTACTCTTTCCCCAAAAGCCTGTCACACTGAGAAGACCGCTTGCCTCACTGGCTGAATGTGTGAACATTGCCACCCGTTCAACTTGCCGGGCGAGTAGAGACCTCAGGGTGACAAGGAACCCGTGCACTTTGTGGTTAAAAGAATTCGATCGGACAAAGGCCGCCCCGTATAAGGGCGGCCTTTTTTGTTGATTATTTCTCTTTTATCCGCCCCCTTTTTATGTTACTATTTCTACCGGAAAGCCGAAGCCTTACATTTTAAAAACACCAACTAAAAAAATGAGCTCCACCCATAACATATTGACCCCGGTCCAGCAGGACGCCCTAAAGGAGATCTTCAACATCGGCTCCGGCAACGCGGCCACCACCCTGTCCGAGGTGGTCCATCAGCCGGTACTGGTATCGGTGCCCCAGATCAAGGTCAGCACCGTGGAGGAGGCTTTGTCCTCGCTGGTCAAGCCCGACCTGCCGGTAGTCTGCCTGGTCAACATCTTCGTGGGCGACATCTCCGGCTGCACCCTGTGGCTGATGCCGGGGGAGACCGCTTTGTCCTTCGCCCAGGAGTGCTGGCACAAGATGCCCCGGGCCAAGAAAGAGGCCGAGTTCCATTTCGGGCACATCCACCTGGAGATATCCTCGGTGCTGACCGAGTCCTACCTGAGCGCCTTAAGCGACATGCTGGAGCTGACCTCCATCCCCTCGCCCCCCCTGATGCTGTCCGGGCCCATGCAGAAAGTGATGGCCAGGATCCTGGGCGAGTACGCCCGCTTTGGCGACATCCTGGCCTATGTCCAGAACCGGTTCCGCTTTCCCGGCGAGACCGGGACGGCCAGCGGCTATTTCATGATGCTGCCGGACGCCGCTTCGCTCAAGCGGATCATGACCGCCATGAAGGTGGGCTAGTCATAGACACCATTGCCGGAGCCAATGCCCTTTTATCTTGCAGAGGACCGGGTTAATATTGTAAAATTATCCGTTAAAGAAGCGCGAGCCGCGTAAGCTCGAATGATAATCAACATCAAGAGAGATCGATGACCTATCAGCAAGCCGTAGAATATCTGATGTCCTTTATGGACCGGGAAAAAATTCCGGGTCAGAAATACCATGAGCAGCATTACAACCTGCAGGGCTTCCGGCAGTTTTTGACCGAGCTGGGCAATCCCCAGAATTCCTTCAAATCCATTTTGGTGGCCGGGACCAAGGGCAAGGGCTCCACCGCGGCCATGATAGAATCGGTGTTGCGCCAGCAGAGATTGAAAACCGGGCTGTACACCTCGCCCCACCTGATCAGCTTCTGCGAACGGATAAGGGTAGACGGCAAGAATATTCTGGAGCGGGATTTCGCCCAGCGCCTGGAGTGGCTGAAGCCCTTTCTGGAGAAGTCCCGGGCCGAAGGCCGGCAGCGCACAGTGTTCGAGATACTGACCGCCCTGGCCTTCCTGTATTTTCAGGAGGTGGGGGTGGAATGGGCGGTATTGGAGGTGGGGGTGGGCGGCCGGCTGGACTGCACCAATGTGGTCAACCCCCGGGCGGCGGTGATCACCAATATCAGCCTGGACCATACCGAGATCCTGGGGGACACCATCGCCCGGATTGCCGCCGAGAAGGCCGGCATCATCCGCCAGGACGCCTTGGTGATAACCTCTCCCCAGCCGCCCGAGGCCCTGAAGGTGATCCTCAAGAAATGCCAGGATTCGCTGGCCCGGCTGTTCCAGGTGGGACGCGATGTGGGCTTCCGGATAACCGACCAGACGCCGCACAGCGTCACCATCGACCTGGCCGGGACCTTCGGCTCCATGACCAACCTGGAGGTGGGCTTGCCGGGCGATTTTCAGGCCGAGAACGCCGCCGCCGCCTTTGCTGCGCTGCGCAGCCTGCAGTACCGCAACCTGATCTTAAGCGACAATGTCATCAGGGATGGTTTCAAGTCGTTAAGCTGGCCTGGCAGGATGCAGCAGGTATCGCAGGAGCCGGTGATCATCATCGATGGGGCCCACAACGGCCACTCCGCCGGGCGCCTGATGGACTCCCTGGAGAAGACCTATCCCGGGACCGGGAGGGTAGTGGTGCTGGGCATCTCCGCCAACAAGGACATTGCCGGGATAGTGGACAGTCTGGCGCCGGGTTGCCGGGCGGTGGTGATCACCAGGGCCCGGCACTCCCGGGCGGCCTCGCCCGAGGTCATCAGGGAACAAGTGGCCAAGCACGGGGTGGCGGCCATAATCACCGAGAACCTGGGCGAAGCCCTGGAGAAGGCCAAACAGCTGGTGGCCGTCAATGATTTGATAGTGATCACCGGGTCGCTGTTCCTGGCCGGCGAGGCGTTGGAGATGTTCGGGGAGAAAGTATAGGGGACGATAGAACGCGGATCGGACGGATCCTTCGTCTGTAAAATGGATCCCGCTCACAGGATGGAGAGCCGCAAATTGTCACCCTGAGACATCTCCATACCCGACAGATTGAACGGGTGGCAGATGTTTATGGTCACACATTCAGCCAGCAGGGCAAGCCGGTCTTCTCAGTGTGACAAATTTATGTTCCTCGTTTGCGCTGCAGGAAGCCAACCTCGTAATGACGGCGGGCCACGATAAAAATCATTGGGGCACGGATTCACACGAACATTGATTGTGATATTAGCAATATATAAAAATGATCCGTGAAGATCAGTGTCCTAATTAATCAGATGAAACAATGCTGGAGATCATAATGGACAGACAACAGGCCAAGGAACTTCTGGAGCAGACCATTCCCAACAAGAACCTGCAGAAACACATGCTGGCGGCCGAGGCCTGCATGAAAGGACTGGCGGCCCATTTCGGCGAGGACCAGGATCAATGGGCCCTGGCCGGTCTGCTGCACGATCTGGATTACGACCAGACCGCCGATGATTTTCCCAACCACGGGCTGGTCACCGCAAAGATGCTGGAGGGCAAGGGGATATCCGAGGATATCATCCATGCCATTAAGGCCCATCCCGGGCATGTGGAGGCCAAATCGAAGATGGACTTCGCCCTGTATGCGGTGGACCCGCTGACCGGGTTGATCGTGGCCGCCGCCCTGATGCACCCCTCCAAAAAGCTGGCCAACCTGGACGTGCCGTTCATTATGAAACGCTACAAGGAGAAGCGTTTTGCCGCCGGGGCCAACCGTGAACAGATCCAGACCTGCGATAGGCTGGGGCTGAGCCTGGAGGATTTCGTGGGCAAGTGCCTGGCGGCCATGCAGGGGATAGCGGATGATTTGGGACTGTAAGTTAGTTATTAGATAATAGTTGATAGATGTTAGGGGTTGTAATTGTAGGGGCGAAGGGCCTTCGCCCGGACCTCACCCCGACCACTTCGTTCAGGGCAAAATAATCCAAGCTCAGTGCAGGCTCTCTCAAAATAAATTTAGAGCGGGAAAGTGAACATATAATCAAGGGAAAGCCATGATTAAATCATTCAAAAACAAAACCCCCAAGATTGACCAGTCGGCCTTTGTGGCCGAAAATGCGGTCATCATCGGCGACGTGGAGATCGGCGAAAAATCCAGCATCTGGTACGGGGTGGCCATCCGGGCCGACATCAACCATGTTCGGATCGGGAAGGAAACCAACATCCAGGAGAACACCGTCATCCACGTGGACCTCAACGACCGGGGGCTGGGCGACTGCGCCACCATCATAGGTGACCGGGTCACCGTCGGGCACGGGGCAATATTACATGGCTGCAAGATCGGCGACGACTGCCTGATCGGCATGGGGGCCATCGTGCTCTCCGGGGCCAGCGTCGGGGCCGGGTCGGTGGTGGCGGCCGGGGCATTGGTCAAAGAGGGCCAGCAGATCCCGCCCCGCTCCATGGTGATGGGCATGCCGGCCGAGGTCAAGCGCCAACTGCCGGAGGAGGCCATCGAAAAGATCCGCGCCAGCGCCCAGCATTACGTGGATTTGGCCGAGGAATACAAATAGGTCATCGAACAATTGGTCAGAGTAGTAAGAGGGTCAGTTAATCCTTCCCGCTTTCTCTTTGAAGAGAAAGCTACAAAGAGAACTGTCGCTGCACCGCTGCCCGGAAGTTTATGATATCCAGTTGCCTAAATGTCTTGACCACGAAATTAGGCACCCGCAGGCAAAACATTTTTAACGGCAGCTTTTTGCCGGGCAGCAGCGCTGATGCGACCCGGGACCCCGCCTTCAGTGGAGCGGTTTACACTTCAGCCCCGATAAAGCAGTCATTGTGTTATGCACATCCTGCTTGTTCTGGTTCAATGAATGCCGGGGCACAGGCCTTACTATCCGCGGAACTGGGCGGTGAAGACTTCTTTGGTTACTTTCTTAGTCATAAGAAAGTAACAATATCAGCAATAATTAAAGATTTATTTACGGGTGTTTTGTGTCTGCGCACGCAAGCGTGGGAAGATTTCTCTGTGTAGAAGATAATGTTAAGGAGGTTTGATCGTGCGGTTGAATTACTACTGGCGGGAGGCCCTAGCCGGCCTGAAGCGGGCCAAGCTGATGACCTTTTTGTCGGTATCCAGCATCACCGCGGCCCTGTTCATTCTGGGATCATTCCTGCTGGTTACCTTTAATTTCCAGAGGGCCATCGATCAGGTCAAGGGCAAGTTCGAGATACAGGTTTTTTTAAGGGACAATGTGGTCAACAGCCAGGCGTTGGTGATCGGCAGCCGCATCCGGGACATCCCCGGGATACAGGAGACGGAATACGTATCCAAACAGGAGGCCCTAAAACAGTTCCGGCAGGAGTTGGCGGACAAGGCCGATCTGCTGAACGCCATCGAAACCAACCCCCTGCCCCAGTCATTCAGGATCAAACTCAAGGCGGATTACCGCAATCCCGAGTCCATCACCCGGATCGCCGAGGGGATCCGAAAGATCAAAGGAGTGGAGGAGGTGGAATACGGCAAGGCCTGGCTGAGCAGGCTGTACCGGGTGGTGCGCCTGCTGATAGTGATAGACTTTTCCCTGATGGTGATAGTCAGTCTGGCGGCGGTGATGGTGGTGTTCAACACCATCCAGTTGACGCTATACGCCCGGCGCCAGGCCATCGAGATCATGAAACTGGTAGGGGCCGACGGGGCCCACATCCGCCGGCCGTTCCTTTTGGAGGGGATGCTGCAGGGGCTGGCCGGCAGTCTGGCCGGGCTGACCCTGCTGTACCTGGCCTACCGTCTGCTGTCATCTTATTTTGATATGTTCGGATTCTTCACCAGCCAGCAGCTGCTGGCATTGCTGGCCTTCGGGGTGTGTTTGGGCGGCCTGGGAAGCTTGATAGCCGTCCAAAAGTTCCTGTTCCGGACCGTCCAGCCGGGAAACAGCTGAGAAATTTGCTCTTTACTTTTGGGAAAGATGATTGTATAATTACCCCTGTCTTTGAGGGACTGTCCGCGCTTGTCCGCTCGTGCCAAAGGCAGATCCGCCTATATGGATTTACCTGCGGTGGCGGACTATAGATGCTAACTTGATGATGGCGGGAAATACATGAAAATGAAAATCATGGGCGCCCTTCGAAAGTAAGGCGTGAAGTATTTCTCAGGATGACGGAGCAATGATATAAGTTGGGCGATTAGCTCATCCTTCGGAAGAAATTAAATTTACAGATCTCAGGATTGGGTCAATAAATAAGGGCGATTAGCTCAGTTTTGGTTAGAGCGCATGCTTGACATGCATGAGGTCACAGGTTCAAGTCCTGTATCGCCCACCATAATGCCGGTATTTAGAGATACCGGCATTATATTTTTGATATTTTTCATTGACATCCTTAGCCCAATGGTGCTAAAATGAAAACAATGAAATTAATAAACAAAGGACGAAATGCCCTACCTTTTAATCGTAATAAAATGTAATTTAAAAATAAGCCGGCCGGTCAAAAGCACACCTGCCGATAAGCATTGGTTCTAACCGGTGCGTTTCCCGATATAGGGAAACGCACTTTTTAATTATAGCCGGAGAGACGATACGCCATGAGAGAGACCCTTCAAGCCATCTACCAGATCCAAAAGCTGGACGATAGGATCAGAGACAACCAGGGCCGGCTGGACCAGATACCGAAGGATAGCGCCGATATCCAGGACCGGCTCAAACAATCGCGCTCCCGCTTGGACGAGATAGACCGGCAACAGGAAGATCTATCCAAGCAAAAGAAAAACATGGAACAAGAGGTCGAGCAGACCTCGGCCAATATCAAGAAACATCAGACCCAGCTGCTTTTGGTAAAGACCAACAAGGAATATACCACCATGCTGCACGAGATAGAGGGGGAGAAAAAGAAGATCTCCGATATCGAGGAGCAGATACTGACCATCATGGAGAGCCTGGAAAAGCTGGGCCTGCAGGAGGCAGAGGAAAAAGCGGTCTTTGCCTCCGCCGAAAATGACAGCCGGGGAAAACAGCAGGAGCTGGACAAGGAGGCGGCCGGGGTGTCGGTAAAATTGGATGAGTTGAAAAAGGCCAAGCAGGATTCGTTGACGGGCTTGCCCAAGGATATTCTGGCCACCTACGATAAGATCGGCAAAGCCCGCAACGGTATAGCGGTGGTGGCGGTCAAGAACGGGGCCTGCGGGGGTTGCTTCGGCAGCCTGCCCACCCAGATGCTCAACCGCATCCGGGACCTGGATAAGATAATAACCTGCGAGAATTGCGGCCGGATCTTGGTCTGGCAGGATCCCAAACAACAATAGTAACCTTAGCGAGGTGCGATTATGACCAAGGACAAGGACCAGATATATTCCAAACTTTCGACCGTGCTGCGAAAGGTGGCGTCCGGCCATCCTATGGAGGATATCTCGGAGTCCATGGGATGCACCAAGGACACTCTCAAGGAGGCTTTGGTGGCCCTGGCCGAAAAGATCGAAACTGATTTTGGCGTCACCCAGGTGACGCTGGCCATCGATGGCGCGTCCCGGGGCAATCCCGGCGAGGCCGGGGCCGGGGCGGCCCTGGTGGACAGCCACGGGAACATCCTGGCCGAGCGCAGCCAATATCTGGGCAAGGCCACCAACAACGAAGCCGAGTATCAGGCCCTGATCTTCGGGCTGAAGCTGGCCAAGGAGCGGGGATTTTCCAAGCTGTCCATTCAGACCGACAGCGAACTGCTGGCCAACCAGATAAAGGGCAGCTACCGCATCAAGGAGCCGCGGCTGAAAAAGCTGTTCGTCCAGGCCCAGGAGCTGCTTTCCCAGATGGAGAAATGGGATATCCAAGCGATCCCCCGGGCCCAGAACCGGCTGGCCGACCGGCTGGCCAACCTGGCCATTGACAATCAGACCCTTCCGGAATTATAATGAAGTCTATCTAGGACAGGACCGGGTGATCGCCCCGCCTCTGGCGGGGAGGAAAGTCCGAGCTCCAGAGGGCAGGCAGCCCCGGGAATACCGGGGGGTCCGCCGGTAATGCGGCGGGTACGGAAAGCGCCACAGAAAATATACCGCCCCGCCTCTGGCGGGGTAAGGGTGAAAAGGCGAGGTAAGAGCTCACCGCCTGGCAAGGCAACTTCCAGGGCATGGCAAGCCCCTGCCGGAGCAAGACCAAATAGATTCCGCCGATCCGCTGAAAAGCGGTATAAGGACGGCCCGTTCGGAAGGCGGAAGGGTAGGTTGCTTGATCCCCGTCGTTAGGCGGGGACCAGAGAGATGATCGCCGTCCCGTTATGCGGGATACAGAACTCGGCTTACAGGTCCTGTCCCTTTTTAAGTAAAAACAAAAAATGTATATGGAAAGAAAATGGATATTCCCCGATGGCGGGGACGAACAATTGGTTAAGGAACTGGCGGTCTCGTTGGAGGTAACTCCCCTGGTGGCCCGGCTGTTGCTGGTCCGGGGGATAAAAAACGCCGATGAGGCCCGGCTGTTCCTGGACCCCCAGATGAGCGATTGTCATGATCCCTTTACCATGAAAGGCATGGACGTCATCGTTGTCCGCCTGGAAAAGGCCCTCCGGGAAAAAGAGAGGATCATGATCTACGGCGATTACGATGTCGACGGCATCACCGGGACGGCATTGTTATGGCGCTCCCTGTCATACCTGGGGGGCGATGTCACCTGGTATCTTCCCAACCGGGCCAAAGAGGGATACGGCATTTCTTCCAGCGGCGTCGAGGAAGCCCAGAAACGCGGAGTCAAATTGATAGTCTCGGTGGACTGCGGCATAACCGCCCATAAGGAGGTCGAGCTGGCCCGGTCGCTGGGCATAGAATGCATAATAACCGATCACCATGAACCCAAGGAAAGCCTGCCCGCTGCGGTGGCGGTGCTGGATCCCAAACGGACCGACTGTAATTATCAGTTCCAGGAGCTGGCCGGGGTGGGGGTGGCCTATAAGATGCTTCAGGGGCTATACCGGCACTTGGGCCTGGACGAAGCCCAGCTGCAGGAAAATTTGGATTTGGTGGCTCTGGGAACTTTGGCCGACATTGTTCCGCTGACCGGCGAGAACCGGGTGCTGGCAAAATACGGGCTGGAGAAGATCCGCAGCAGCAGCAAACCCGGCATCAGAGCCCTGCTGGAGGTGACCAGCCTCACCGGGAAGCCTCTGGATTCCGGCCAGATCGTGTTCATGCTGGCCCCCCGGATCAATGCGGCCGGCAGGATCGGCGAGGCCGATTCGGCCCTAAGGCTGTTGATCACCGAGAATCAGGACGAGGCCTTTGCCATCGCCCGGACCCTGGACCAGGAGAACCGCAAGCGCAAGGAGATAGACGAGCAAATCCTGGCCGATGCCGTTAACATGGTGAAACAACGGGTGGACCTGGATCAGGAGATGGTGATAGTGCTGGAATCCGAAAATTGGCACCAGGGGGTCATCGGCATCGTAGCCTCCCGGCTGGTGGAGCAGTTCTACCGCCCCACCATCCTGATCGCAGTGGACGGCGAGAAGGGCAAGGGCTCGGCCAGATCCATCGCCGCCTTCCACTTACACGAAGCGTTGAAGGGCTGCCAGGAGCATCTGTTGAGCTTTGGCGGGCATAAGTATGCCGCCGGGATGTCCATAGCGGCGGCCAAGATCCCGGAGTTCCGCCAGAAGATGAACCAGATCGCCAAACAGACGCTGACCAGCGATGACCTGATGCCCACCCAGGCGCTGGACGCTCTGGTGGACCTGGACGAAATGGATTTTAATACCGTCAGGAGCTTTGCTAAATTCGCCCCCTTCGGGCCGGGCAACCGTCATCCGGTGCTGGCCTCACAGCAGCTGCGGGTGGTGGGGAGCCCGTACATTGTTGGTAAGAACCACCTGAAGTTCAAGGTCAAGCAGAAACAGCGGGTGTTTGATGCCATCGGGTTCTCCTTCGGCGATTTGTTGGACGAGGTGGAGGATCCCGATGCCACGCTGGATATGGCCTTTGTGCTGGAGGAGAACGAATGGCAGGGGCAAAAGAAACTACAGCTGCGCCTGAAGGATATCAAGGTCCGGTGACTCTTTTATAAGTAGCATACTAGAGCGCCGTAGCTGTGGCGAAGGCGCTCCGCTGAAAATGTATCATCATCAAGAATTTTTCCGAATTTAAATGAGCATTATCTACAACCATTCGGTGCTTCCCAACGGCATAACCTTGGTAAGTGAAAAGATCCCCCACGTGCGCTCGGTGGCCGTTGGGCTGTGGATAGCCCGGGGATCGCGGGATGAGAGGTCAAGCGAGAATGGCCTGTCCCATCTGATAGAACACCTGCTGTTCAAGGGAACCAAGACCCGCACCGCCCGGGATATCGCCATCTTCCTGGAATCCATCGGCGGCCATCTGGACGCCTTCACCTCCAAGGAAGAGACCTGCTTCTATGCCAGGGTCCTGGACGAGCACCTTCCCCAGGCGGTGGACATCCTGTCCGACATCATCTCCCATCCCCGCTTTGACCCCCAGGATCTGGAGAAGGAGCGGAAGGTCATTCTGGAGGAGATCAAAACGATCGAGGATACCCCTGATGAGGTGGTCCACGAGCTTTTTTCCGAGGCCCTGTTCGACGGGCACCCGCTAAGCTACCCCATCCTGGGCAGCCGGGAGAATTGCCAGTCTTTTAAAATGGCGGACATACAGGCCTTTCGCCGGAAGAACTATCTTCCCGGAAACATGGTGCTGGCGGTGGCCGGGCGGGTGGAACACCAGACCCTGGAGCAGCTGGCCCAGAGATACCTGGGCCAATACCAAACCTCTGCCCCCGCCAAGAAAAACGCCGATGCCGATATAAAGGCCCCGGGGTTATTGCTGAAAAGGAAAAAGACCTCCCAGGTGCACATCTGCCTGGGGATGCCGGCTCTGGCCTTCAGCGATCCCGGCCGTTATGCCCTGCTGGTGCTGAACACCATCTTCGGGGGAGGGATGAGCTCCCGGCTGTTCCAAAAGATCCGGGAGGAGGAGGGTCTGGCCTATTCCATCTATTCCTTTGCCGACCTGTACCGCGATACCGGGCTATTCGGGGTTTATCTGGGGGTGGCGGTGGAGCAGACCAGAAGATCTTTGGAAACCACCCTGGCCGAATTCAAACGGCTGCTGGTGGAGCCGCCTTCTCCGGAGGAACTGGAGAATGCCAAGTCCCAGCTCAAAGGCAATCTGATGCTGGGGCTGGAGAGCACCTCCAACCGGATGATGCGCCTGGCCAAGATGGAGATAAACCGGGAGCCCTACCTGGACCTGGGGCAGACCCTGGCCAGGATCGATGCCGTCACAACCGATGATCTTTTAGCAATTGCCCAAAGAGTGATACGACCGGAGGCTTTGGCGGCGGCCGTTCTGGGGCCGGTATCCGCTAGGGAGATCTCATTGCCGCAACTGCGGGAACTGCTCCAGGGCAGCTAATAATCCGAGCGATTAAGTGTAGTCATTGTTTTTCGTCATTCCTGCGAAAGCAGGAATCCATTCCCTTTAATAATAGAAATATTAATATTCAAGTTTATAGGATGGCGACAATGAGTAAAGAGAAAAAAACGGCCATGAGCCTGTCCCAAAGGGCCCTGGGCATGCAGGCCTCTCCCATCAGAAGATTAGTGCCGTTGGCCGACGCAGCCAAGCAGAGGGGCACCCATATCTATCATCTCAACATCGGGCAGCCGGATATCGCCACCCCCAGGGATATCATGGATGCCATCCGTAATTTCGGGGAGGAGGTGCTGGCCTACGGCCCCTCGCAGGGGCTGCCGGCCCTGAGGCAGGAGATAAAGAAATATCTGGAGAAGCAGGATATCATGGTATCAGCGGACGATGTTCTGGTGACCACTGCCGGCTCCGAGGCCATCATCTTCGCCCTGATGGCCATCGGCGATCCCGGCGACGAGATCCTGGTACCAGAGCCGTTCTACACCAACTACAACGGTTTCGCCACCATGGCCGGCATGAAGATCGTGCCGGTGCCCACCGATGTTGAGGAGGGCTTCGCCCTGCCCTCCAAGGCCGAGTTCGTCAAGCGGATCACCGATAGAACCAAGGCCATCATGTACTGTTCGCCCAATAATCCCACCGGGGCCCTCTTCTCCAGAAAAGATCTGGAGATGCTGGCTGACCTGGCCAAGGAGAAAAATCTTTGGCTGCTGGCCGACGAGGTCTACCGGGAGTTCACCTACGACGGCGGCTACCACACCAGCATACTTCACATTCCGGGGGTAGAAGATAGGGCCATCATGATGGATTCCATCTCCAAGCGTTTCTCGGCCTGCGGGGCCCGGGTGGGCTGTGTGGTCTGCCGAAATACCGATATCATGCAGACCATGCTCAAGTTCGGGCAGGCCCGGCTGTGCCCGCCCACCATCGAGCAGGTGGGGGCCATCGCCGGATACCAGAGCATAGATAAATACCTTAAAAAAATGATCACCGAATACCAGCGGCGCCGTGATGTGGTCTGCGAGGAGCTGGTCAAGATACCGGGGGCCATCTTCAAAAAGCCGGCCGGGGCTTTCTACATCATGCCTCATCTGCCGATCGACGATTCCGACAAGTTCGCCCAGTGGATGCTGACCGATTTCTCGCACGAGGGGGCCACCACCATGGTGGCCCCGGGCGACGGTTTTTATGCCACGCCGGGCCAGGGCAAGCAGGAGGTCCGCCTGGCCTATGTGCTGAATGAGGGCGACCTGCGGAAAGCCCTGAAAGTGCTGGCCAAAGGGATAGAAGCTTATAACCGCAGGAAATGATTGCGAAAAATCTGACTACGGGGCGATCGGAGCATCGCCCCTTTGCATTTATTCAACAATTTTATTGTCAAACATATCGGCAATTGATATAATAATCAATCGAACAAATAAAATTAATTCATAAAGAAGTAAAGAAGTAATGAAAACCTTGAAAATAAAGATCTCTTTACTCTCCGATTCGGCCCAGGTGCCGGAGTATTCCACCGCCCATTCCTCCGGGATGGATCTTACGGCGGCTATCAAGAAAGCGATTAAGATAAAGCCGGGACGGATAAACCTGGTGCCCACCGGCCTGGCCCTGGAGATTCCGCCCGGCTACGAAGGGCAGGTCCGCCCCCGGAGCGGCCTGGCGGTTAAATATGGCATTTCCGTCGTCAATGCGCCGGGCACCATCGACGCCGATTATCGCGGAGAGGTGGGGGTGATCCTGATCAACCTGGGGAAGAAGGATTTTATCATCCGGCCCGGCGACAGGATTGCTCAGCTGGTGATAAGCCCGGTGGTCAAGGCGAAGCTGGTCAAAACAAAATCGCTGAATAGCACCGCCCGGGGCCAGGGCGGCTTCGGCCACACCGGCGTGGGAAAACGCAAATAGATGTGATAAAAAACTCTCTAAAATAAAATGTTTAACTTGCAGATAATAAAACCAAACTAATATGAAAAACCTAATAGTTATAGTTACAACAATTTTTCTTTTGAATAGCGTATGTTATTCAAAAGGAAGCAAGATAATAAAACAAACAGAAGTAGATAAATTTAAAGAGACCTTTACCTATGGTAGTTATAAAGAAAAAAAAGAGGCACTCAATGATATACACTTAGTTGATAAAACGGTAGCATTCGATATTATAAAACTAGAATTAGAAAATTATAAATGGCTGAATCTTAGGGAAGAAGTTACTGAAAAGTTGATTTATATCGACATTGAACGGACGACCCCGTTAGTTTGGAAATATTTAGGGGACAGTATTTACAATAGGCGTTTGGAAATATTAAGTGGTATTGCAAGGGCAAATAATAAAAAACTAATCAATACCGTTGATAAGTATAGGCCAAAAAACATAAAAGAAAAAATTATAATTGCATATATTTATTGTAAATATAAGATTAGGTATAAAGAAAATATTTCATATCTAATTAGCATTGTGAAAGATAAACAATATTACAAAAAAGGGGTTGTTGAAGTAGGTGAAGAAAATTACGATGGCGGGTCTTATGCTGTTTATTATTTGGAATTACTGGGTGATAAAAAGGCATTGCCGGCATTAAATAAAGCATTAGAGTGGGCAGATGGTGCATATGGCGAAATAATATCTGAAGCCATCATAAATATAAAAAATAATAGTTCTAGAAGTAAATAATCTCCATACAAATCCTGTCAAAATATGTCTAAACAATCCGGACATTTTGCCGCGGCCCTGTCGGAGCCCAAGTTCGCCCTGTTCGCCGCCGGGCAGCTGGTCTCCCAGTTCGGCGATTACCTGGCCCAGATGGCCCTGATCGCGGTGATCGGAGCCTACACCACTCGGGCCCCGCTGGCCTATTCCCAGATCACGGTGGCCATCGCCCTGCCGGCCCTGCTGTTCGGCCCCATCGTTGGCGTGGTGGTGGACCGCCGGGCCAAGAGCCGGGTGCTGATAGCGGCCGACGCCAGCCGGGCGGTAATCATCGGGTTGATCCCCCTGCTGATGAAAGTGACCGGATCGGTGCTGATCCTTTTCCCGCTGGTGTTCATCTCCTTCCTGATGGGGCTGTTCGCCAGCGCCGCCCGGCTGTCCCTGATCCCCTATCTGGTGCCCCAGAACAAGATCTTCGCCGCCAATGCGGTGATGAACTTCATCAACAAACTGGCCGGAATGGTGGGCTTTGTGGGCGGCGGACTGCTGGTGGTAGGCGGATTCTGGCGGCACCTCAAATTGCAGCCATGGGAGGCCGGGTTCTACCTGGACAGCCTTACTTTTTTGATCTCGGTGATCACCATTGCCATGCTCAAGACCGGGGAGAAAGTGATCGAGAGCGAAAAGGAGGCCGAACTGGTCCAGCTATGGCGGCGGCGGATAAATAACATGAAGACCGACCTTAAGGAGCTATGGACCCTGATATTCTCCTCCCCCAAGGTAAAATTCGTGATGCTTTCCCTGCTGTTGGTGTCCATCTTCGGCGGGACCCTCTATCCCCTAGTGGTGGTCATCGTCCAGAAGGACATCGGTTCCGGCACCGGCGGGGTGGGGGTGCTGGGGGGCGTCTTGGCCCTGGGCATGATGTTGGGTTCTTTGTCCATCGGCTTTCTGGGACACCGCTATTCGCGCCGGACGATCATCGTCTCAGGGCTGTTAGGGGTGGGGACCATGGTCAGCCTGTTCGCCCTGTGCCGCCACTACTGGCAGCTGCTGCCGGTGGGCCTGCTGATTGGTATTTTTCTTTCGCCGGTGATGGTGGCCCAGGACACCCTGCTTCACGAATCGGCCCCGGACAAGCTGTGGGGCCGGATATTCTCGGGGCGCGATTTTGTGTTGAACGGCGGCTTCATGTTCAGTTCCCTGCTGTTCGGCTTCATTGCCCAGATCATCCTGCCCCGATTGGGCACCATCAACCACGAGCGGGTAACCCTATTCTGGTGCGGGGTTCTGCTGACGGCATTCAGTCTGGTGGCGGCCGGCATCGTAGTCAAGCAGAAAAAAGCCGAATCTTCGAGTGGATAACAGCATGACCACAGTTCAGGACTCACTGTCCCCTGATTTTATAGCCCAGATAAAGGGGCTGGACATCAAGGCCCGGCTGGTGGTGGAGGGCTTTTTGACTGGCCTGCATAAAAGCCCCTATCACGGTTTTTCGGTGGAGTTCGCCGAGTACCGCTCCTACATGCCGGGAGACGAGATAAAACGGATAGACTGGAAGGCCTTGGCCAGGAGCGACCGTTATTACGTCAAGGAATTCGAGGAGGAGACCAATCTAAAAGCCTACATACTGCTTGACAGTTCAGCCTCGATGGGTTACTATAAAAAGGGCGGCGTGTCAAAATATCAGTATGGCGCCTGCCTGGCGGCAGCTTTGAGCCTATTGCTGCTGAACCAGCATGATGCGGCCGGCCTGGCCACCTTCCGGGAGGGCATCAGCAATTTCATGGCCCCCAGCTCCCGGCGCTCCCACTGGCGGCAGATGCTGGAGCTGCTGGATAGGGAGATCCCGGCGGGCAAGACCGATTTCGAAAGGATATTTTACGACCTGGCCGGACACCTTAAGCGGAGGGGGCTGATAATCCTGATCTCCGACCTGTGGGACGGCTCCAACGCCGTGCTTAAGGCCCTGAAGCATTTCCGGCATCTTAAGCACGAGGTGTTGCTGTTCCACCTGCTGGACCATGACGAGCTGGCCCTGCCGTTTTCGGGCGAACTGGATTTTGAAGATATGGAGTCCGGAGAAAGGATCCAGCTGGATATGGCCAGCGCCGCCCCGGAATACCGGAGGGCCGTAGTGAGATGGCGGGAGGGACTGAACCGGGAGTGCCGGAAGGATTTCATAGATTATGTTCCGCTGGACACCAAAACCCCTTTTGATAAGGCCCTATTATCTTACCTGCATAAAAGACAGCGGTTGGGATAATTAATTATTACATAAGCAAAACATGATTGCCTGCTATCATGGGGTATTGATTGGATGACAAGTATAGACCTGAGCCCGATAAATAACCCGTAAATTAAGGAGGGATAAAGATGCTTAAGGCAAATCAAACGCTAGATGATAGGCGCTTCGAAGAACGCCGCAAGGACCAGCGGCGCCAATCCCAGAACGGTTCAGAGAATGATAACAGCCGGGCCGACCGGCGCAGCCTGGAAAGAAGAACCAAAGAACGGCGTAAAGATTAAAAAACCAAAACCAGAGGTCCATCATGCAGGAAAGAAAATTAGTTGCGCGGTATCTTGACGGCCGGGTGGTCAAAGGGCATACCCTGGACTTTTCAATGAACAAGGATGCCTTCCATCTGTCGTCCAATGATGACCCCGGTCCCTCCACCGAAGTCCGGATCGAACAGCTTAAGGCGGTGTTCTTTGTCAAGGATTTTGCCGGAAACCGCGAGTATGATGAAAGAAACGATTTTGACGGCAGCTGTCTGGTGAATTGTAAAAAGATGGAGGTTACCTTTTTCGACGGGGAGAAGCTGACCGGGATCACCGAGATGTACATGCCCAATCGGAAGGGGTTCTTCCTTTTTCCGGCCGATAAAAAATCCAACACAGAAAAGGTTTTCGTGGTCAATAAGGCTGTCCAAGAAGTCAAGTTTTTATAATACAAACACACTTTAAAAGGATGATATGAAAAAAACGATCGCCATTGTCATGCTGGTATTGGGCGTTTCCATGGCCTATGGCAAAGGGCCGGTCAAGGGGGGCGGCGATTTCGGCCTGGGGCTGATAGTTGGGGAGCCGACCGGTATATCCTGGAAGCTGTGGAACGGAAAAGAACGGGCCTGGGATGGGGCAGTAGCCTGGTCCTTCATTGATGAAGGTTATCTGCGGCTGCATGCCGACTATTTATGGCATGATTATCAGCTGATAGAGGTGGAGCGGGGCCAGCTTCCGGTATATTTCGGGATCGGCGGCACCCTGTGGTCGGGCCAAAGGGCTCATTATGAAAAACGATTCAACCTGGGGGTCAGAGGGGTGGTGGGGATGGAATATATATTCCCCGAGGCACCAGTGGATATTTTTCTGGAATTGGCTCCCACCCTGGGACTGGTTCCCGAAACCGGCTTTGACGTCCAGGGCGGAATAGGTCTCAGATTTTTCTTTTAACAATCGCTTTCAAATCCGCATCAATAGGCTTGACACAGGGCATATTATTTGCTAAACTTATCGGCGATATGCAGGAGCAGGGCATCTGTTTTCCGGACATTAGGTTAAAACATAAATGGGCCTGTGGCGCAGTTTTGGTAGCGCGCCTGACTGGCAGTCAGGAGGTCAGGGGTTCGAGTCCCCTCAGGTCCACCAGGTATCATTTAAGATGCTTGCGTAGGCAATTGATTTACGGCTGTAGTGCCGAAAAAACAATTCGGCAAGCGTCGTAAGAATCGAGCACAGGCATACGCTTGTGCTTTATTTTTAGGAGAGATTATGCCCAAATTCTTAAAGGTGCTGATATTTTTTGCCGTGCTCTTCCTGCTGTATGCCGCGTTGGCCGTCAGCATCCCTTACATCCGTTTCGTTCACATCAAGGACAAGATGAAAGAAGCTGCCCAGAATGCCATGAACGAAAGCGATGACAGCATCGCCCGAGCCCTGGCCGAAAGCGCCATGGATGATAAGATCCCCCTGGTGGGAGACTATTTCTACCAGGTCCAGGATGAGAAGGGAAACAAGGATGTCTATAAGCCGGAGACCGATGAGCAGCAGAGGGAATACCTCGATGGTGCCAGGGAATATTTTCTGCAGAACATCATAAGGGAAGAGGGCCAGAGCTACGCCATTTCCATAGATTATACGGTGGAATTGTATTTCCCATTCTATATCCATAGAATTAACTTCAGCCATAAGGAATCACAGCCGCTAGTCAGATAGCTTTAAATAACAATCTGGGGCGCCAGGTGCTGGTGCTCAATCAGAATTATGAACCGTTGCTGGTCTGCAATGCCAGACGGGCCTTGGTTCTGTTGTTCCTGGGAAAAGCCGAGGTGGTGGAGAACAGCTCTCACTTTGCCGCCAGCATCCGCCGGAGATTCATACTGCCCAGCGTCGTCCGGCTGGGCAGTTTCATCCGCAAACCGCGCCTGGAGGTCAAACTTTCCAAGCAGAATATCCTAAGGAGGGATCGCCACGTCTGCCAGTACTGCGGCACCAGCCAGGGGCCGCTTACCATCGACCACCTGGTGCCCAAGAGCCTGGGGGGAGATGACACCTGGGATAATTTGGTGTGTGCCTGCACGGTATGCAACAATAAAAAGGCCAATCGCAGCCTGAAGCAATCCAGGATGACCCTGATCAAAAAACCTCGCCGGCCCCATTACTTCTCCTTCATCCAGTATTCGATACATAATCCTGACGATAACTGGAAACCCTATCTGTTTTTGGGAAAACCCTGATGCTAAAAAGAATTTCATATATATCCATCCTTATTTTAACCGGGGCTTTATGTGTATCCAGTGCTTGGGGGGCGAAGACCAGCGCCAAAAAGACCACCAAGAAAAAATCCACCAGCGTCTTTTACCTTCCCAAGCCCACCGGAGATGTTCAGGAGGATCTGGATAAGTTATTAAGCAAAAAACTCAACCGGGTCGGCCGCTGGGGGGTGGCGGTGTTGTCGCTGGACGACGGTTTGCTTATCTATCAGCATAATTCCAATACACGGTTCATCCCGGCATCCAACACCAAGCTGTTCACTACGGCTGCCGCCCTGGAAAAGCTGGGCCCGGAGTACAGCTATCAGACCGAAATATATGCCTGCGGGCCGATAGACTCGGCCGGAGTGCTGAACGGCGATCTGCTTATCAAGGGATCCGGCGATCCCACCATCAACGAAATTGCCACCATGGAGGATTGGGCGGATAATATCAAGGCCATGGGCATTACCGAAGTATCGGGCGATATTATTGGCGACAAGGGCGATTTCCTTCCCGAGAAGCTGGTGTCCATAATCCCCCGCTCAGCCAACAAGCTGGTCCGTCCCAAGAAACGCCTGGCCTGGAGGATTTCGGGCCTGTCTTTCAGGGAGAATGTGGTGGTGGTTACCCTGAAAGGTGGAAGGATAGGCAAACCGGTGACGGTCATCACTGATCCCCCGATGTCGATCAATATCAAGAACCTCAGCCGGACCATCGCCGGCAGCTACAGCACAGTCAAGAAAAAGATAAAGAACAAGGACGGGACCTACACCACCAAAAGCCGTCGGGTCTATAACAACGGCAAGGCCTATGCTTCCTTCAACGGGGCTACCTTGAAAATAACCGGCAAGCTGGCCGCCGGGGCATCTAAAAAAATTACCGTCATCGCCAAGGATCCGGAGAGCCATTTCGCCAGGATCTTCGCCGAACTTTTAAAGCAGCGGGATATAGCGATCAACGGCAATATCAGGGCCAGCCAGGAGCACCCCCCGGTCCGCGAAAACAACACCTCGCTGTTGTACGTTCATTATTCCGAGCCCCTTTCAGAGATTATAAAGGTCATCAATAAAAAGAGCCATAATCTCTACGCCGAATCGCTGCTACAGACCATCGGGGCCGAGGTGGACGGCGAGGGCAGCCGGAAGAATGGCTCCTCGGCCGAGCGGAATATCATAAGTCAGATGGGCCTGGGGGAGGTGGACCTGTTCGACGGCTGCGGGTTGTCCCGGCAGAATGAAGTATCGCCATTGCAGATGGTCAACCTTCTCAAATATATGCACGAACAGCCATACTGGGACGTATTTTACAAATCGCTGGCCATCGGCGGCATAGACGGCACCCTGTCGGGAAGGTTCTCACAGCCGGATTTCTGCGGGAGGGTTTACGCGAAGACCGGCTCCATCGGGGGAGTCTCGGCGCTATCCGGCTACCTGACCGCCAAGAACGGCAAGATGTTCGCCTTCTCCATAATGGTGAATAACACCTACCGCTCAAAGCTGGCCAGGCGGATCGAGGATTATATTTGCAAACTGCTGATAGACAATCTAAGCTGATAGCGGCATACCTTTGTAACCATAACCTTAAAAGGAGGATGGAGATTTGTTGAAGATGTACTTCGATTACCGGGATGTTTTTCGGGCTGCCAGGCTGGGCCTGTCGCCCAAAAAAATGGGGGTCCTCTTTTGGGGATTGGTGTGTGGTTTTGTTTTTTACGGTATATTCGGATATCTGGCCCACCTGGCCGTTGGCCGCAGCCTGGCCGATGTATGGGTGATGTTCGGGCTGGTTCCGGCGATGCCCTGGCCCGGCTCCGGCGCCATTTCCTGGGGGCTGTGGCTGATCGGGCTGTTGGGCGCCTTACTGATATACATGATGTCCGCAGCGGTGACGGCCCGCCTGGCGGCGGAACAGCTAAAAGGGAACGAATTTTACGAAGTGAGGGAAGCGGCAGGCTATCTAAAAGGGGCCTGGAAATCCATCCTGGGCGGACCACTGGTCATAATCTCTTTCGTATTATTGCTGCTGTTTTTCGGAATACTGTCCGGCTGGTGGGGACGGATACCGGTGCTGGGTGAATTGACCATTGCCGTCTTGAGCCTGCCCATCTATCTGGTATGTTTGTTTATAGTCTTCCTGCTGGTGTCATTGGCCATAGGGCTGTTCTTTTCACCGGTGATCTCAGGCGCCACCAAGGGCGATGCCTTTGACAACCTTTTTGAGGTGTTTTCATCCATCACCGCCCAGCCTTGGCGTCTGGTAGCATATACCGGGCTTCTCAAGGTATTGTGCCTTATCGCAGCGGGTGTTTTTGCCTGGTTCACCATCAGCGGGCTGGGCATGGCTTACCAGGTTCTTTCCTGGTCGATGGGCGGCAAATTTGCCGGCATTGCTATCGCTGCTTTCAATCTGTATACTCCCCCGCTGGCGACCAATTATATTATGGTCCTGGGCATGGATAACCCCGTATTGTCGGGCCTCTCCTCATTCATGACGGCCACCCCGGCGCTTAACTGGTCCGGCCAGACGGCGGCCTTCATCATGGGGATGTCTTTAAATGCCATCCGACTGCTGGTCCTGTCTTACCTGCTGAGCGTCTTTGTCACCGGACAGACCATCATCTACGGGATAATAGTGATGAAGAGGGATCAGCGCGATATTTTCGCCAGGGAGGAAGCCTCCTCGGAAGAAATTTGCCAGGCAATCGATGATAACAAAAAGCAAACAGAAGAAGCTAAGCCCCAGAAGGATAAAAAGCCCAAAAAGGTTTTAAAGAAGATCAAAACCGTCAGCAAGACGAAAAAAAGATAATTGGAGTTAAAAAAAAGAGGCGCCTTTGCAAGGCGCCTCTTTTTTGATTTTACACCCAATTATTTATCTGATGGTTATTTTTATTCCATCTGTTCCCGCCAGCAGCCCATTGATAAAAACCCGGACCATTATATAACCATCGGCCGGCAGCTTAGAGGGCTGCCCGGCCCGGAACAGGCCGGTGCTCTGGTCGATATTGCCAAATCCAAGGATCGAGGATTTTATGTCCCATTCAAAAGCGGCCGATGCTGTCAGGTCGTTTCCGTTGGCATCGCGCACCGATGCGGCAAAGAGGATCTGTTCCCCGGTGTGGATATTATACTGATTGGGCGGGGCGTTGATCTTGACCTGGTAGCTGCTGATGGTGATCGGAGCGATTGCTCGGCCTGCTCCGAATTCCTGGGGAAGTTCGGCGATGACGATGCCCGACCTGGCTGCTGCGCCGGCAGTGAACAGACCTTGAGGTGTGATGATGCCGAGATTCTCCGGCTGCAGTTTCCAGATGATGCGCTGATCTCCTGCCGGCTTGCCCCGGCTGTCAGTTATGACGGCGGAGAACTGGAGCATCTGACCTGGCTTCAGGCTGGTCTTGGGCGGGTTTATCCGGATGGTGTTCCGTCCCTGGCTTTGTATCTTGACCGAGGCGGCATCCCTGCTCCGGCCGAATTCGGCCGGCAGTTGAACTACTATTTTGCCGGACAGGGTCCGGTCTCCCGCAGTGAACAGCCCCTGGGGGGAGATCGAGCCCAGGCCTTCGGGGATCACCTTCCAGTCGAGGGCGGGGACAATCACCGAACTGCCGTTTTCGTCCCACACCTCAACCTCGAATTTAGAGCTGGATTTCGCCTCCAGCACCACCTGGCGGGGTTTGATCTTGATCTGGTAACGGTTGCTTTTTTCGGAGATTATGACAAAAGCGCGGTCGCTGCCAAAGGCGTATCCGGAGGCGGCCTCAACCTTGATAACGCCCAGCCCGGCCTTTTCTCCGGCGGTGAAATTTCCATCCTGGTCGATGGTTCCCAGCTCCGGAGGAGACAGGGTGTATCTGAGCCTGGCTCTGACGGTTTCGCCCTCCGGATCCTGGACCTGAACGGTCAGCCGGATCCGGGTTTTCGGCTGTAGCTTGATTCTCTTAGGAGAAACAACCACTGAAAGATCGGAGACCTTGCCGGAAGGTCGGACAGATATCTGAGCCTGCCCCAAACCATACTTTCCTGGTCCCTTGGCCAGGGCCACGATCCGGCCTTTCCCGGCGCCGTTGGCGGTAAAGTCGCCCTGGGCATCGATGGTTCCCAGATCGTTGGGGATGACCAGCCATTCGGTTTTGATATTTTCATCTGGCAGCATAATCCGAGCGGTAAAACGCAGGGTTTGGCCGATCTTGAGTTCGGCCCTGGCCGGCGATACCGATACCGTAAGGCGGCCGGGTTTGTTCCCCAAAACTTTTATCATGGCGTGTCCCAGCACGGTCCGGCCTTCCTTGTTTTTGGCTATGGCCCGTACCATCCCCCGGCCCGGCTTGCCGGATGCAGTGAAAAACCCGCTTTGGTCAATATTTCCCAGAGTGGCCGGAACGACCTCCCAGTTTAACGACCCACCGGGCTCCAAGCCCTGGATGGTGAAAGCAACGGCAGTATTGACCTGGACCTCTGCCGGATTGGGCGAGACCTGAAGCCCGGCGGCCTGCAGAGCTGCCGCTGATATCAGCAGCAATGGGATCAGTATTAAATGCATCTTTTTCATGATGGTTCCTCCAGCAGATAAAAGCGCCAACTGGCCGTTTGATAGCTTCCATCAGCCTGCTGCAGCACTACCCTGACCATATGTTCTCCGGCCCCCAGGGACTTGGGATCATAGGAGATATGCTGACGGCTGATGGTCGATCCGGCCGAGACATCGATATCGTCCAGCAGGACCTGCACCTTTCCCTGATGGTCGGGATACAGCGAGGCCATAATGGTCAGATCCCCGCGGCCGACCACATCCTGGTCGGACGGCCAGACCGGATATATCTGAGATAAAATATTTGATGGCTGATTTTGGACAGACCCCGGAGCGGCGGTATTATTACCTTGGTTCTGGATAGATACAGGGCGGTTCGGAATGTCTGTGTATTGAGGACTATATTCGTAACGCATCACCAGGGCGGAGAAAGCCACGATCAGGGCCATGGCCGGGGCGGCCAGGGTCAGCCAGCCCGGCTCCAGCATCTTTTTGCCGGAGACCCTCTGCCGTCCCTCCAGCCGGGCCAGGGCTTTGGCGCCCAGGTAGGCCGGAAGCTCCGCCTGAGGAAATGTTTTTAGAACATCGCTCAGGGCCCTCTGCTCCTGCCATCGCAGGGAGCAGTCCTGGCATCTTGTCAGATGTTCCTGCAGCTCCCCGGGCAGCGGGGCCCCGGGGTTTTCTTGCAGATATTTTTCGATTTTTCGACAATCCATTTTATCACACTCCTGTTTCTGATACGTAACCTTTTAGTTTCTGGGCCAGGATCTTACGGCCCCGCCACAGTCTGGATTTTACTGTTCCCTCCGAGCAGTTCATTATTTTGGCGATCTGTTGGCAGCTTTGGTCCTGAAAATAATGCAGCACCACGGTCTCTTTAAAATCCTCCGGCAGGGCGGATACCGCCCGGGCCACCACCTTGGTTCTTTCGCTGCTTTCGGCCGGGTCGGCAGCCGTAATATCGGTGGACAACACATCACTGGAGACGTCCTCGAAGCCCAGCCAGCTTCGGACCCGCATCTTGCGGGCCTGCCGGCGTTGATGGTTGACGGCGATGCGGTATATCCAGGTGAAGACATCGGAGTCCCCCCGGAACTTGTGGTATTCGCGGTGGGCTATCAAAAGAACATCCTGGGTCAGATCCTGGGCCCAGTGGTAGTTGCCGGTCAGCCGGAGCATCAGGTTGAACAGCTTCTGTCCGTATTTATCCAGTACTTCTTCAAATTCCGGCCGCTGTTTTTCAGGCATAGTGTCGATTATCTGTAGGTTAGAGTAATATTGTTACTGAAAAGTTCCGGTGAATATTAAGATCGATCCATGAGGCTAAATCTATATTGAGCAAGGAGTTAAGTATCTTTAGAAATTTACTATATTGGTTAGAGTCCGCCTGTCCGCCAATGGTTCCTAAAATCTATAGCTAACCGACAGCGATGCCAGCTGTTGGCGATAATTTTTATCCGGCGTGACCCGGTCCCGGTGCAGTATATTGCGGCAATCAAAGATGATTCCGGTATGGATCGAGGCCTGCCACGATGCTCTCAACTGTGCGGTGGTCCGGGCCTGGTCGGTCAGCCCGTAGCTGTCAAAAACCTGATAGTGCTGGCCTGAGGCCTGGATATATAATCTGTCGGCCATCAAATAGCGGGAGATGCCCAACATTCCGTTATGAGACTGGGTCAGACTGATACCGGAACTTGAGGAGTAGGAATAGGAGGATATGACTGAGAGGGACATCAGTTTGGTCACGGTGCTCAGGCTCAGGCTTCGGTTCTGATAAAGATAAGTGATATACGGCCGGTAGTTGTAATCCAGCCGCAGGCTGGCCGAGGTGAGCCGCCCCCAGGCATAATTCATACCACCACCCAGTTTAAAGCTGCTGCCGGAGGCGGAATCGGTGAAGATCTTGTACACCGAGCCGTCCAGCCTGGCCGACAGACTGCCGGGGAACCTGAGATCCGCCGTCCCCAGGAGTTCGTTCTTGGCTGTTTCCAGATAAGGATTTCCAAAGCTTTTGAAATTTTGTCCCCAGGAGATGTATTCCAGATTAAGCCAGTGGCGTCCCATCCCTTTCTTTACTCCCAAAAGATAGCTGTGGTCATTGATGTATCCGGCCGAGGAGTCCGGCAGGAAGCCCGATCCGGCATACTCGCTGCGGAATCTGGCTCCGCTGATCGTCCACTCCAGGGAGAACCACGAGAGGCGGTTCTTTCCCGATAACAAGGTGTCCACGGTTATCAGGGTATCGGAGAAGCCGGTCAGGGTGTCGTTGTAGATATAGGTGGATGACCTGAAGCGCACCGAATCCGGCAGGGAGCCCGGCTGATCATATCCGTAAAGGTATCCCCCGGACAGCCAGAGGCTGTCGGCCAGGGATCTTTTTATACGGCCGCCGTAGAGATACTGGGCATAGGTCTGAAACAGGGTGTCGGCCGGCTGGGTGCGGCAAGCGGTGCCCAGGATACTGGTCTTTTTATTCTGCCAGGTGGCCAGCAGCCCCAGGGGAGAGGTTCCGGAGAATACCAGGGTTGACAGCTCGGGGTAGAACTCTCCGGCGGACAGTCCGAAGGAGGAATTCTCGAACTGCAGCAGTCCGTGAAGGTATTTGTCGTAGGCCGGATCGTAGGATAGGTAGGAATTGAAAAAGCCGCCGTCCAGTTGTCCCGATAAATTCACGTCGCCGGAGGGATGCCAGCCGATGGGGTAGCTCAGGCTCAAACCCGCTGTATCCTTGTTGCACTGCGAATAGAACATACCGGCGGTAAGGGAGATATCAAGAGGTATCTTGATCGGCCCGATGGGTACGGTATCCAAAGCAGCTGCCTTGAAATCCCAGGAATTTTTGAATACAGTATCGGCCAGGCTGGTGAACAATACGGTTATCCGGTGGGGGCCGGGCGTCGGCGGTTCCGGGGAAAGATAGAAAAGGTAGTCCTTGGTTATTTGCGTCTGTGTGGTGATATCCTCTCCGTCCAGCAGCAAGTGGATATCCATACCGGAGGTCTCCTCCAGCAGCAGGGAGATCTCCAAGGCCTCCCCAGATGGGATCACCGAATCAGGCAGAGGGGCCAGGATGGTGAAAGGCCTGAATTCATCAATATCCCCGGGATCCGGCAACTCTTGTGAGTAGGCCCGGGAGAAAACTGACAGCAGTATGAATGATAATATGATGTGCCAAAAGCGCATAGAATGAATTTTGGGGCATTTTGAGTTAAAAGTCAAGAAGATAATTGACATCTGGAACATCAATTATTCCTTGACATTAACCGCCTACTGCCATAAACTTATAATGATATGAAAGAAAAAACCATTATATATTCGGTTACGACCGGGATTTTGGCTGTTTTATTGGTCTGCTGTTCCAATGCAGTGGCCCAGAATAAAAGCATCCATCAGCTCCAGTCGGAAAGCTATTCCGACAGCCTGATCATCAAGGGCCCGGAGGTAAAATACCTGCCGCTGGCCAAAGATAAATCGCCCAGAGTCGGCAAGACGGTGCTGGGATACGATCCCTACTGGACCAGCGACCAGTATCTGCATTACGACCTGATCACACACCTGGCCTGCTTCAGCGCCGAGATGGCGGGAGACGGGAGCATCACTACCAGCCACGGCTTTCCCGGCACCTGGTCGGCCACCATCGCCCATGCCCACAAGAACGGGGTCAAAGTGCTGTTGTGCGGCACCTGCTTCAGCAGTTCTGCCATCACCTCGATACTCTCCAGCGACTCCTTCCGCACCAATGCGGTAAAAAATCTGCTGAACGCGGTAAGGGACGCCGGGGTGGAGGGGGTCAATATCGACTTCGAGGGCCTGGCCCTGGCCCAGAAGCAGAACATGGTGAAATTCATCCACGAACTGTCCGACAGCTTCCATAGCTGGGATCCCGCCTCCTACGTTTCGCTGGCTACACCGGCGGTGGACTGGGCCGGTTCCTGGGATTACGACAGCCTGGCCATCTATTCCGACGGATTGTTCATCATGGCCTATGATTATTTTTGGAGCGGCTCGGCCACCACCGGGCCGGTGGCGCCGCTGGATGGCTATAGCTACGACGTGGGCTGGAGCATCCACGACTATGCGGTCTATTCCGGGAACCGGCGGGAGAAGATGATCTGCGGGGTGCCCTATTACGGGTATGACTGGCCCTGTGTCGGGACGACCGCCGGATCGGCCACCATCGGAAGCGGCAGCGCGGTGATGTTCTTCCAGGCCGAGACCCTGGCCTACGACTACGGCCGGCAGTGGCAGGCCTCCTCCTACACCCCCTGGTACTATTACAACAACGGGGAATGGCATCAGTGCTGGTACGACGACGAGATCAGCCTGGGCTACAAGTACCAGATGGTGTGGGACAGCCTGTTGGCCGGCACCGGGATGTGGGCCCTGTCCTACGACGGCAGCCGCCCGGAGCTGTGGACCGCACTGCGCACCAGTTTCAACCTGCCGGCCGATTCGCTGGTCAACGGCGGGATGGAAAATGTTTTCCGGGACACCGTGGCGGTGCCGTCCAACAACTCTTTAAAACCCTTCGGCTGGCTGGATGGCGACAATGCCGTGGCCGATACCGCCACCGATTTCGTTCACACCGGCAGTTATGCCTTGCGCCATCGGGCCGATTGCATGGGAAAGGCTGTGCCATTTTTGTCGTTCCTGTTCCAGGATGTCAAGGTCACTCCGGGACTGAACTACTGCCTGTCTGGTTGGGGGCGCAAGAACGACGGGGCCGGCAACACCATGCGGATGCGGATCCAGTGGTTCGATTCTCTGCATAAGAATCTTTTATTGGACGACACCACTGCCGCCCTGAGCGCCGACAGCGCGGGATATGTCTTTCTGACCACCGGGACGGTGGCGGCTCCGGCCGGGGCGGCATTCGCCCGGATCAAGCTGAACATTTGGGCGGTGAACAGCACGGCCTATTGGGATCGGTGGGATGATGTCTCGTTTACGCAAGTAACAGGTATAGCGGCGGAACCAGCGGACAGGGGACAGCGGACAGCGATCAGGTTAAACCAAAATTATCCCAATCCGTTCAACAAGGCCACAGTTATCAGTTATCAGGCGACAGGGGATGGGCCGGTAAAACTTGCGGTTTATAACATAGCCGGGCAGTTGGTAAAAACATTGACCCCACCCAACCCTCCCCTCGAGGGGAGGGACAAGAGGGAGGGGTCGGGGTCCGTAACCTGGGATGGCCGGGATGACAACGGCCGGGCGGTTGCCAACGGGGTGTATATTTATAAACTGAACGCCGGCGGAAAAAGCCTGGCAAAAAAGATGATAATTTTGAGGTGATATGCGCTGGTTTATTTTTTTCATAATGCTTTTTGTCTGCCTGCCTGCCCATGCCCAGCAGAAGTGCGAATTATCCGATAGCACCTATTGGGCCTGTGCCGATTCCGGCAGACTGTATCATGTGTTTGCAGAATCCACCGTAACCGTGCAGACGGAGACCAAAGGCTTTACCTTTACCGCCATTCATTTTGAACTAACCCAAGGCAAATACGGATGGGCTGGCGGAAATGACAGCACCGGGCGTGTAGTCTTAATGCGAACGATAGACAGCGGGAAACACTGGCAGCATACCATGACTCCGGTAATGCCCAAGGGTGACGGGGTTGACCGGATACATTTTGTTAAAGGTGGGTTGTTGTTTGTCCTGCTAAAGAGTGGCAAGGCGCTAAGAAGTAACGATTGGGGTTGCACCTATAACTTTATGCTTAGTCCAGTTGCCGGAACCAGCTACGAGCAGGGCAAGAAACTGTTTGAGGAATCTATCAGGCATTTTGAGGAGAGACTCAAATGAGAAAGTTGCTTTTAATCTCGTGCCTGCTAGCTATAGCCTATGGCCTAAGCCCGGCCCAGACCACCTACAACCTGGATATTATCTGGCAAAAAGCCTCGCCCGATACAGGCGGTGGGTGCCGTTATTGGGGTTATAGAATGGCAGGTGGGGATCTGAACGGCGATGGTTATTCCGATTTTGTAAGCTCGACAGATACTGTGATAGATCTTTTTGGGTGGATTAAATCCCGGGTATACATTTTCCTAGGTGGCCCAGCATTAAGTACGGTACCAAGCCAGATAATAACATATGATACTACCGGTTCGCATCAGCCAATGTGCATTGCGGATTTTAATAATGATGGTTATGGTGACTTGGCCTTGGGAGATGCCTATGGCACAGGTGTGAATGAAACCAAAGGGTGTGTGAACATACATTACGGAACAGGGGTTGATCTTAATTCCACGCCCGATCTGGTAATAGGGGGATATAACGGTATACCAAGCACAGCTTTCGGCACTTCCTTATCCGCCGGGGATATAAACGGCGACGGGATAGATGATCTGGTGGTGGGTGCGCCTAGCTATCCGATATCCGGCACACGTGAAGGGCGTGTGTATGTATATTATGGCGATACATTGGGATTAAACACCTTTCCTGACATCATAATAAATGGACATTCAAGCCCGGTATTTTACGAGGAATTCGGGGCCAGCATTAGCAGTGTTGACGATTATAATGGTGACGGGTATGACGATCTATTGATTGGCGCTTATGGCAGTTCCATAAATGGAGCAGCCAGCGGGGCTGTATATTTTTATTATGGAAGTGCAAAGGTTGATACAATAAGTTATGGATGGGTATATGGTGAAAACAATTATCAGCTATTAGGTGGATTTAATGTATCAACTGTTGAATCCGACACTATTGGCTATAACGCTATTGGCTGGTTCGGTACACCGTTCTGGCCTACCACTACCGGAACTTCTGGCGAAGGCAAGTGTTACTTATTACCGGGCGATACTATCGATGAAATAGCGCCGTTATGGACGATAACGGGCGAGGATACTGCGTTGGGCTTCTGGTCATCATCCGCCGGCTATGCCGATGGGGATAAATTGGGTGATTTCCTGGCCGGAGCATCTCCGGCATTTAATGGAAAGGGCAAGGCGTATCTATGGTTAAGACGGCCATTAATGAAAAATATACCTGATGCTTATATTTTGGGAAGATATTCTGGCGGTGTTGGTTTGGGTGATGAACTTGGCGCACGCGTAGCTCTTGCCGGTGATGTAGATGGTTGTGGCCGGGATGAGTTTTTAGTAAGCAATTATTATGCTGACAGCAGCCATATGGTTTGGCTGTGCAAGTATACCGGACCGGATGGAGTCGAACAGATTCCGGATGATAGATTACAGATGACAGGGATAAAGTTGGGGCAGAATTATCCCAATCCGTTCAACAAGGCCACAGTTATCAGTTATCAGGCGACAGGGGATGGGCCGGTAAAACTTGCGGTTTATAACATAGCCGGGCAGTTGGTGAAAACACTGACCCCACCCAACCCTCCCCTCGAGGGGAGGGACAAGAGGGAGGGGTCGGGGTCCGTTACCTGGGACGGCCGGGACGACAACGGCAGGGCGGTGGCCAACGGGGTGTATGTTTATAAACTGAACGCCGGCGGGCAAAGCATTTCCAAGAAAATGATAGTCATAAAATAAAGATCAAATATAATCTAAGGAGCTTACAATGGCGGTCAATCCGAAAATTTTCAAGGCCTACGATATCCGCGGAATATTCCCCACCGAATGGGACGAAGCCCAGGCCCGTGAAATAGGCCGGGCGCTGGTGGATCACTTGGAATGCCAGGAAGTGGCGGTGGGGCGCGACATGCGCACTTCGTCGGACACGGTCTTTGCGGCCCTGGCCGAGGGCATCACCATGCAAGGAGCCTCGGTGGTGGATCTGGGAAGGGTCTCCACCGACGGGCTTTACTTTGCGGTGGGCAAATACGGCTACCAGGCCGGGGTGATGATCACCGCCAGCCACAATCCCAAGGAATACAACGGCCTCAAGATCTGCAAAAAGGACGCCATCCCGCTTTCCGGCGACGAGGGCTTAAACCAGATGCGGGATCTTATCAACCAGGGCCAGCTCAAAGATAACTCCGCCAAAGGCTCCATCACCGCTAAGGATATAAGCGAGGCCTACATCAGCCATTGCCTGACATTCATCGATGCCGCCAAGATCAAGCCCTACAAGATCGCGGTGGATGCCGGCAACGGCATGGCCGGGCAGACCGTGCCCCAGCTGTTCGCCAAACTGCCGGGCGAGCTGGTTCCGCTGTTCTTCGAACTGGACGGCAATTTTCCCAACCACCCGGCCAGCCCCATCGAACCGGAGAACATTGCTGACCTGCAGGCCAAGGTGGTGGCCGAGAAGTGCGACTTTGGGGCGGCCTTCGACGGCGACGCCGATCGGATGTTCCTGATAGACGAGAAGGGGCGGGCCCTGGGCGGGTCGGACATCGCCGGGTTGGTGTCCAAGATGCTGCTCAAGAAGAAGCCCGGCTCCACCGTGCTCTACAATGCCATCTGTTCCCGCTGCGTGCCGGAGACGGTGGCCAGGGCCGGCGGAAAATCCATCCGCAGCCGGGTGGGCCACGCCCTGATCAAGCCGCTGATGCGCCAGGAGAACGCCATCTTCGGCGGCGAGCACTCCGGGCATTTTTACTTCCGCGATTTCTGGTTCGCCGATTCGGGGCTGATAGCCTTTCTGGTGTGCTGGCAGCTGATCTCCGAGGAGGGCAAGCCGCTGTCGGAGCTGGTGGCCGAGATCGACCCCTATCACCGGATCAACGAGACCAACAGTAAGGTGGAGGATATTCCGGCCAAGCTGGCCGAGCTGGAGAGCATCTATAAAAACAAGGGAGCCGAGCTGGACCATCTGGATGGGTTGACCGTTTCTTACAAGGACTGGTGGGCCAATATCCGGCCCTCCAATACCGAGCCGCTGCTGAGGCTTAACGTGGAGGCCAACTCCAAGGCTGTGCTGGATGATAAATCCGCCGAACTGCTGAATATAATTCGCTCGTAAAACAAATTTGGACAGGCTGAATAAAATATTCCTGGCCGGGCCGGCTCCGTATCTGTGGCTGGCCCTGGCGATATTTGCCCTTTACGCCAAAACGCTGGGCTTCGGGTTCACCTCGCTGGACGATGTCCACCTGATCCAGGAGAACCGGGAGAATATCGGCAGTTTTTCCAATGCCGCCCAGGCCTTTAAGACCGATGTCTACTGGAAGAGCCCCGGGACCTACTACCGCCCGGTTTTGAGCCTTTCATTCATGCTGGACCATGCCCTGGGCGGAGAGAAGCCATTCATCTATCACCTAAGCAACATCCTGCTGCATATCGCGGCCTGCTGGCTGTTGTTCGTCTGCCTGACGGCCTTAAACTATCGCAAAGGACTGTCCTTTATCTTTACCGGATTATTTGCCGTGCATCCGGTGCTGGCCCAGGCGGTGGGCTGGATACCGGGCCGCAACGATATCCTGCTGGCGATCTTTATTCTGTCGGCATTCATTGCCCTGATAAAATATTCCAGCCAGCGAAGCAGGCTGTGGCTGGCAGTGCATATGGCCTCTTTTGCGGCCGCTTTGTTCACCAAGGAGGCGGCTATTTTCGCCCCGGCATTATTTCTGGCATATCTTCTTTTTGTAAATAAGGACCGATCCCGAAAAGATCTTCGGGTCTATGTGCCGGGGTGGATACTGCTGTCCGTCGTCTGGCTGGTTTTAAGAACCTCTGCGATCGGGGCTGTTAATGCTTTCTCCATCCGGAGGTATGCCGGATTGGGCGATATCGTTACCGGATTGCTGTCGTATATCGGAAAGATATTTCTACCTTTCAATCTTTCGGTACGCCCACTCTCCGGCGACATCAATCCCCTGTATGGCCTCGCCGGGCTGATAGCTCTAGGTATCATTGTCTGGCTGAGGGGCATCAATAATAAAAAAATGCTCATTTTTGGCGCTGCCTGGTTCACCCTGTTCCTGCTGCCCACCTTTATCCCGGCCGCCGCCGATATAAATTTTTTGGAACACCGGCTTTACCTGCCGATGCTGGGCATCATATTGATCCTGGCGGAAAGTAATGTCGTCAGCAAAGCCCCGTTTAAGTGGCTGGCCATCACCGGGACCGTCATCGTTTTGTTCTTCGGTGTTATTACCTTCCATCATATCGGAGTTTTTTCGGAGGGAGTAAATTTTTGGAGCAATGCCGTCAAAACCTCTCCCCGCTCCGCTCTGGCCCACCAGATGATGGGCCGGATGCATTTTAAGTCAGGCCGGGTGGAGGAGGCCCGCCGGGAATATGTCAGATCATTGGATATTGAAAAGGGTGTTTCGGCCCACAATGACCTGGCCTTGCTGTATCTGGAAACCGGCGATCTGCGGTCGGCCGAGACGGAATTCAAAAAGGTGCTGGAGATAGATCCCACCTTTGCCAATGTTCACAACAACCTGGCGCTGGTATATTTCAACCGCGGATTATTTGGCGAAGTCCGAAGAGAGCTTTTGAAAGCCATTGAACTGGAGCCGCAGCGGGCCGACCCGTTGGTCAACCTGGGCGTTCTGTACCTGCAGCTGGGAGTGCCGGATTCGGCGGAGATCTTCCTCCGGCAGGCGCTGGCCATAGACGGCAATAATGCCGGGGCGCACCATCACCTGGGAATAATACTTACCCAATCTAAAAAATATGATGAAGCCCTGATCCATCTGGCCAAAGCGCTGGAAATTTCGCCCCGGGACCCGATGATAAACCTGCATCTGGCCCAGCTGTATTTAATTATTGGCCGGAAGGACCAGGCCCGGGATCGATACCGAAAAGGGTTGGAACTGGGCGGCCCCAGAAATGAATTCCTGGAAAGTAATCTGAGATAGCATATGAATAAAATATACCAACATCGGTTCTTTCCCTACCTGCTGATCTCTCTGCTGGTCATAGCCATCTATAGCCAGACGGTTTTCTTCGATTTCAGTAGCCACGATGATGTGGAATTGCTGGTGGAGAAGGCCCATTTTCTTAAGGACCCGGCCAACATCTTGAAGGCCTTCGCCACCGATGTGGTGTGGGGGAACCGGGGTATCTACTACCGGCCGGCGCTGACCCTATCGTTCATGACCGACACCTTGATCGGCGGCACCCGGCCGTTCATATTTCATCTGGGAAATATCCTGATCCATCTGCTGGCCTGCTGTCTGCTGTACCTATTCCTTAAAACCCTAAAGATCGGGAAACCAGCGGCGCTTGTCGCCGCGCTGTTGTTTGCCATTCATCCGGTGCTGATCCAGGCGGTGGCCTGGATCCCGGGCCGCAACGATTCGCTATTGACCGCATTTGTCCTGCTGTCATCCCTCTGTTTTCTAAATTACCGGCGGGGAGGGCGCATTCTATGGGGACTGCTACATATCCTTTCCTTCTTTCTGGCCCTGCTGACCAAGGAGACGGCAGTTTTGCTGCCGGTTCTGCTTATCTTGTATTCATTTCTGCACAGGGAGAAGGGCGAAAAGCTGTTAGATAAAAGATTCTTTCTTTCGATGGTGGGCTGGATAACGGCGGCGGCGGCCTATCTGCTGTTAAGAACATCTGCCCTGAACGGGGATGCCGGCCTGACCGACGCCAGGATGAACACCTTCAGGGAAAGCCTGATCGGATTTGTAAGCTATATCGGCAAGATATTCCTGCCCATAAATCTTTCCGGCGATCCCATCCCGGCCGACCTGCCGGTGGCTTACGGAATAGCCGGGCTGGTCGTGTTGTTGGCAGGGATATTCTATCTGAAGATAAAAAACAAAAAGCTGTTTCTGTTCGGAATATTTTGGTTTCTGTTATTCCTGGCTCCCACGTTTTTGGGGAATACCACCTACGCCAACTTTGCCGAGCACCGGCTGTATCTGCCGCTGATAGGCTTCGCGATCATGCTGCTGCAGATTGATTCGGATAAGCTGAAACGATTGCCGGTCCCAGTAGCCCGTAGCATCATGATCTTGATCTTTATTTTATTTGCCGGGATCAACCTGACATACAGCCGAAGTTTCCGGAGCGGCCTGGCCCACTGGAAAAAGACCGCCGAGGTCTCGCCCCATTCCTACGTGGCCCATACCATCCTGGGCCGCAGTTACGCCAACCTGGGGAAAGCGGACCTGGCCGAAAAGGAATTCATCACCGCCTTCGGGCTCAATCCCAAACATTACACCGCCTACAACGATCTCTGCCTGCTGTACATACAGAAAGGGGAATACCAGAAAGCCGAAAGGTTGGCCCTGGATCTCCTGAACAGGGAGCCCGGCAACGCCGGGATGCACAACACCCTGGGATTGGTCTATCTCAACGCCGGACGGCCCGACCTGGCCGAATCTCAATTTCTGAAATCCGTCGAACTGGGGCTGGACAAGGCCGAGGCGGCGGACAATCTGGGATATCTGTACCTTAAAAAGGGCGACTGGGGCAGGGCCGAGAAATATCTCCTCCAGGCCCACCGGATTTCTCCCAACGATAGTAAAAATTTATATCACCTATCGTTCCTGTATCATTCCGTGGGCGACAGGGCGCGGGCTTTGGAGTACTATCATACGGCGGTGAAGAACGGCCTGAAGAAGGATCCCCGGGTGCTGGAGATGCTGGAGGGGAGCAAATAAATTTTGTCAGATAGCAAAATAAAATAACATAAGAAGTTCGATCTATGAAAATATCAAAATATTGCGCCAACAACCTTGAGCTGTGGGACAACTGGGCCGAGATCAACTACCAGACCAGGGAATACGACGTGGAGGGATTCTTGAAGGGCCGGGAGGCGCTGTATCCCATCGAACTGAAGGCCCTGGGCAACGTAAAAGGCAAAAGCCTGCTGCACCTGCAGTGCCATTTCGGGCAGGATACCCTGTCATGGGCCAGGCTGGGGGCCAGGGCCACCGGGGTGGATTTCTCGGCCAAGGCCATAGAAATGGCCCGGGGCCTTAATGATTGTCTTAAGCTGGACGCCAAGTTCATCCGATCCGACGTCTATGATCTGCCCAAAAAACTCAATAAAAAATTCGACATAGTCTTTACCTCCTACGGGGTGCTGTGCTGGCTGTACGATCTGGATAAGTGGGGCAAAGTGATATCGGGCTTTCTGAAAAAAGGCGGGACCTTCTTCATCTCCGAGTTCCATCCTTTTATGATACTGTTCGACGAGGAATACAAAAAGATATCCTATCCCTACTTCAAGGGCTCAAAACCCATCGTGGAGATCTGCAAAGGCAGTTACGCCGATCGGAAAGCGAATTTCGTTCACAAGTCCTACGAGTGGCCCTATCCTTTAAGCGATGTCATCAACGCCCTGGTCAGCAACGGCCTGCGGATAGAGCGGATGGAGGAGTACCCTTTTACCGTCTGGAATTATTACCGGGATATGAAGAAGGGAAAGGACGGGTACTGGCGGATGAAGGACCAGAAGAACACCATCCCCCTGATGTTCTCCATCAAAGCTACAAAGGAGTGATAATGTCAATTGCTAAAACGACCGATTTCTGTTAAAATGAAAAGCTTAAGAGTAATTGAAAGTAAATAAACCATGCGTTTCTTCGGGGAACTGATCAACAGCATTTCCAATTTCAAGGCCTATGGCTTTTTTCGCCGGCAGGGATTTTTGCGAACCCTGGGCTATTTGCTTTTTTTGAGCCTGGTGTTCGGGTCTGTCGGTTTCATCCAATCTTGGAGAACGTTCAACAGCGACGCCGACGATCTGGCCGGTTGGCTGACAGGCCAAGCGCCGGATTTCGCCCTGGCCAAGGGGGTGTTCACCACCAGCCCGGAGACCACCGCGATCTACCGCAAGGAGGGAGATTTCATTCTGGTGCTGGGGCCCCAAAGCAATTTCAACGACAGCCTGCTGGCCGGCTACCCCCGGGGCATCCTGCTGTATGCCGACCGGTTGGTGGTCAGCGGCGGCGAGGGACAGAAACGGGATATGCCGTTCAAGGATTATGGCGACCTGAAAGTGGACAAGAAGGAGATCCTGGCCGCCCTGGCGAACCGGGGGATGCTTGGTTTTTTCATGGCGGCCTTCTGGATGATCATTTACCTGGGAGGGAAATTGCTCAGCGCACTGTTCATTGCCGGGCTGGGCATGAATTTCAAGGCCATCATGCGGATGAACATGCCCTTCGGCGATATTTACAAGCTGTCCATCAGGGCGCTGTCGCTGGGGATTGTACTGGACGCCCTGCTGAGCCTGAGCGGGATTGATTTTCCGTATTTCTTCATCCTGTACTACCTGATGGCCGCCTCCTATCTGTGGCTGGGGATGAAGGCCATCAGCGATGAGGACATGACCGCTGCCGGGTTGAAAGTGTGAAATCACATAAAAGGACGCCAAAATGAAATATTTTATTTTCATTTCACTTGCCTTTTTATATTCGGCAAGTGTGCAATCTTTTGAAATAAATATTGAAAATAAACCCGGTCCTAGAATAGAGCTTGAGGAAGAGGAAATAACTCTATATGAGAGTGGCAAAGAGATTAAAAAGATATTGTGCAGCCATTGGGGCGAAGAAAGGCGTAAAATAGACAGCGATCTACGAGAAATGATAAAAGGGGCAAAGGGTAAACAATTGTATATAAAAAATACCCCTTTGCAGGAACCAAGGATAAGATTCATTGACGGGGGAAATAATACGATCAAAGAAATAAAAGTTGGCGATTCGAAGAAAGATTGGGTCATTAGTAATCGAACAATTAAAAAGCAAATAAATAGCGCAAAAGAAATGAAATTGGTTAAGGAAATGAGATTCAGAAGTGCCAATGTTTCAGAGGATAAAAATTATGTTCTTATCGTTGAAACTGTTTCAGATTTACAACTGCCCGAGACAGAAGAACAAAAAAAAGCTGTTGACGGCACGGATGCATATTCGTCAGTTGCCTCAAGTAATGTAAAGTATTACGATATAAAGGGAAATATATTGTGGGAAAAACAACTGCCTAAGGGATGTGTGAGTCTGGCGCATAATGTGTCTGAAGACGGTAAAGTTATAACGATTGTAAAACATTTCGATGAAAATATTTATTTTACTACGGATAAGCCGTTTCACCAGTTCATAGTATACAATAATAGAGGTGATAGTATTTATGTTTTTCCAAAAACACGTAAGGAGAATGAAAGTTTGAGGTTATCAACAAATATTGATATGTCCCCAAACGGTCAATATGTAAGTATAGGCGCACAGGATTTTCAATATTTTTTCAATATAAAAAATCAGAAATATTGGGAGTCATCAATAAAATACAACCCATATAAAATAGAAAATGATGGAATTACTCAGGCCAGTTATTATGATACAAAGACAAATAAAATCATTGGTGATACTATAGACCTTAAAATATATTTAGGGAAATAGATAATTTAAAGTAATGAATCCTGAAATACTAAAATACCAGATCGGCGCCATAGACACCCACCTGCACACCAGGCATTCCTGCGACTCCAAAATGGAGCCTGCCGCCGCCTGCCGCCGGGCCATGGAGCTGGGCCTTAAGGCGCTGGTCTTCACCGAGCACGTGGATTTCGACCCCACCGACCAGGGCTACGGGGTCTACAACGACAAGGCCATCGAGTCCAGCCTGGCCGACTGCCGGGTGATGGCCGGGAAGCATCTCAAGATCTACAAGGGGGTGGAGATCACCTACCAGCCGCAGTACCGCGATGATATCGAAAAATTCATCAATTCCTACAAGTTCGATTTCGTGATGGGCTCGGTGCACATGGTGGGGTTGGATGATGTCTCCTGGCCGGAGCTGGCCAAAAAATTCTACGACCGCATGGAAGAGGAGCCGGCCTATACGGCTTATTTTCAGGAAGTCCTCAAATTGGTCGACAACCGACTGTTCGACTGCTTGGGTCACCTGGACCTGTGCAAGAAATACGGGTTCAAGCATTACGGCGCCATGTCCTGGCAGAAATATCAAAAGCCCATCAAAAAGATACTGGAGCGGGCGGTGCAGCGCGATCTGATGGTGGAGATCAACACCTCGGGCCTGCGGCACGACCCCCAGGAAAGCTACCCCGGCCTGCCGGCGGTGATGGAGTATCTCAAGATGGGCGGCGCCAGGCTGACCCTGGGCAGTGATGCCCACCAGGTGGAGCACATCGGCCACGGCTTCAACGATATCTTAACCAAAATTCCCGAACTGAAAGGGCTCAACAAGAAATGAAAGTGGCTCTCACCATAGCCGGTTCCGATTCCGGTAGCGGGGCCGGCATCCAGGCCGACCTCAAAACCTTCGCCGCCTTTGGGGTCTACGGCATCAACGTCATCACTGCGCTGACCGCCCAGAACACCCAGGGCGTCTTCGGAGTGGCCGAACAGACGCCGAAGTTCATCGCCAAACAGCTGTTCGTGCTGATGAAGGACATCGGCTGCCAGGCGGCCAAGACCGGGATGCTGTACAACAGCCAGATAATCGAACAGGTGTCCCACGAGATCAAGAAATACAAGATATCGCCGCTGGTGGTGGATCCGGTGATGGTGGCCAAGGGCGGCCACGCCCTGCTTAAGGCCGAGGCCGAGGAGGCGCTGGTAACCTGCCTGCTTCCGCTGGCCAATCTACTGACGCCCAATATCGACGAGGCAGTGCGGCTGTCCAAGTTGAAGAAGATAGAGACCCTGGATCAGATGAAGGAGGCGGCCCTGAAAATATTGATGCTGGGCCCCAGGGCCGTTCTGATCAAGGGCGGGCACCTGCCGGGCAAGGCCACCGATCTGTACTTCGACGGCAAGACCTTTAAAGTTTATGAGAGCGAAAGGATCGATACCTCCAACACCCACGGCACCGGCTGCACCTATTCGGCGGCCATCACCGCCTGCCTGGCCCGCGGGCTGAAGATGGAGCCGGCCATCGCCGAGGCCAAGAAGTACGTCACCGGCTGCATAAAAAATTCGGTCAGCATCGGCCACGGCTTCGGTCCGCTGGACCACTTCTGGAGCGGAAAGATCCGGGAATGCTGATCCCATCGGACCGATTGAATTGATATGAATTTCATCTCTTTCCAAAATCCCGCCGCGTTGTTCTTCCTGCCTTTGGCCGCCCTGCCGCTGGTGATCCATCTGCTCCGGCACAATAAGGCCAGGGTGGTCCCGTTTCCCAGCATCATTCTTTTGAGATCCACCCATACCAAAACATGGAAAAGAAGCCGGTTACAGGAATGGCTGCTGCTGCTGGTCCGAACGCTAATCCTGCTGCTGCTGGTCCTGCTGATGGCCGGGCCGTCGGTGAAGGCCTCCCTGCCGTCCTGGATGGCGCCCCGGGAGACAACCCTGGCTTTGGTCATTGATAATTCGGCCAGCATGTCGACCATCGAAGGCGACAGCAGTTTATTGCCGCAGGCCCGATCCTCGGCGCTAAAGCTGATCAAATCCCTTAGCCCGGACAGCCGGGTGGCGGTGCTCTGCGGCTCGCAGGGGAATAAAATTTTATGCGGCCTGGCGGATCCGGCCGAAGCGGCCAGGCAGATAAGATCCATCGAACAGACCGATCTGGGGACCGATCTGGCCGGGGCTGTTCTGAAAGCCGATGCTCTTCTGGCAAATGCCGGACGGACCGGGGCATCAATAATGATTTTTTCCGACCTTCGGAAAAATTGTTTTGGTGATGCTGTCTCGCCGCTTCCGGCCCTTAAGTCAACGGCCCATCTGAACCTGGTGCAGGCCGGGAAGGGCGGGGCGGGCAAAAACCTGGAATGGCGTAACGTGAAGTTCTATTCTCTTAAAAAAAGATTGATCATCCAGGGAAAAACCGCGCCGGGTCTGGAGCAGAGCCTAAGCCTGGTCAAAGATGGCCGGGTAGCTTTTCAGTCAAAGATCAAACCCGATTCCGGCGGATATTTTTCGGGCGGTATGGGCTGGGACGGCCAGGGGCAAACATTTATGGAATGCTCGCGGGATGATATGCCGCTGGACGACAGGTATTATTTTCCCCAAAACACGGCCGGAAACACTATGGTATTGCTGATATCCGAGGCAGGCGGAATTTTACAACAGGCTTTTAAAGCATTATCGGGGGCCGGATATCAGCTTAAAATCGAAAGCCATCCCACCCCTGAGGCTATCGCCGCTTCGGATCTGATTATCGTGGCGGGAGGCGCAATAGCGGGCATAAAAAGCGATCTTTTAGAAGCGGTTAAGAACGGCGCCGGCCTTTTAATCATCCCGCCGGAAAGGGCGGTGGTCAATGATTACAACAGCCTGTTGTCAAATATATCGCCGGATCTGCGGATAACCGGAATGTCAGAGGATTCCCTGCCGGGGGCGCTTGATCTTGGGACGAAGGAATATTTTCAGGACATCAGCTCCAGGGACCTGAGGCACATCTCGATATACAAATACTGGCGGGTGCCGGCCAGGCCCTCTGCCCTGCTTACCATCGGACGCAAGTTTCCGGGTTTAGTGATGATCGACCATGGATCGGGCAAAGCCGGCATCTGGCTGTTCGGGACCGAGCCCGGCATGACCGACATCGGCTTTCATCCGGCCTTCTTGGCCCTGTTGAACCAGGCCTGTGAGGGGCTGTTGAAATCCGCCGACCCCGGCTATCTGACAGGGCAGTTTCTATCCGGCGCCGATATATCGGACCTGACCGCCCCGGACGGCAAAAAGATTTCCGGCCTTCCGGACAGCCGGGGAAAGATTAAATGGCCGTTGGAGAAAGCCGGGTTTTATTCGACGCTAAAAAATAAATCAGGTCAAACCCTGGCTGTGAATATCCCCCCTGAAGAATCCGATTTAGCGTTGCTTGAGGACGATGAGCTGGCCGGCATCATGGGAAAAAACAAATGGAGCCGTCAGATATCCTCCGAAAAAAGGCCGGCCAGCCAAAGGGGATTAAACAATATCTTTTTGTTCCTGACAGGGCTCTTCCTGATGCTGGAACTGGTGTTAAGGAGCAAACTTAAAATATTTCTTAAAAAGCCATTGACAACATAGTGGAAAATATGGTAAATATATAGTCTAACAATGGTTTATATGGAGGGGCTATGGCGGGTAAAAAAGCTGTTAATTTGAACGGTTTGATGATCACCCTGGCGGTGGTCGCGGTTTTGACGGTGGGCGGCGTTACCGGTATGTCGGTGGCCACCTGGCCGGGCTCCAGCGCCGGAGCCGGGAACGAACAGCGGGACAAGCAGCTTGAGGTATTGGCCAAATCCGTGGCCAGGCTTTCGGCCAGGGCCATTCTGGATTTTGAGGACGCCATGGAACGCCAGTTCTTCCTGGAAAAAGTGGTTAAGGATATCAAAGCCGACTTTCCGGAGATCAAGGACGTTTGGGTGCTGGATGACAAACGGATGGTGGTATACTCCGCCAAGGAGGACGAGATAGAAAAAACCTACAAGGTCCCGTCCGGGATGAAGCCGGACGCCGGAGAGAAATTCACCGTCAATGAGCTCTCTGCCAGCAGCGTCTGGGTGGCCGCTCCGATAATCTCCATGAAGACCATCATCGGCGGCCTGAGAATGATCGTGGAGACCCCGGCGGCCAAGGGCGGCGGGGGAAGCAAAAACCTGCTGATGATCATCGGCCTGATAGCCATGATAATAGGCATCGCCGCGCCGATGGTGCTGATCTCCGGTAAATCCAAAGAACTGGCCGGCCTCAAGGCTTCGCCCGGCGGGGCGGCGGTAAGCGATGCCAAGCTGAGCGCTCTCAAGGCCGAGGAATCGACCATATCGGCCAAGCTGGCGGCTGCCAAACAGCAGCTGGCCCAGGCCGAACAGATGCAAAGTCAGCAGGGGGCCATGGAGCAGCAGATCGAGGAGATGAAGAAACAGCAGTTCGAGGAAACCTACAAGCTGGAGAGCCTGAAGAAAGAGGCTGAGGAGCAGGCGGACCATATAGAGAAACGCAAGAAGATACTGGAGGCCAATCCACTGGAGCGCCAGGCCGCCCTGACCAGCGAGGAGAAAGAACTGGCCGCAAAGATATCGAGCCACAAGCAGGAGGAGGTCAAGCTGGCCCAGAAGATAGAATTGATCCGGAAAAAGGTGATAGATCTGGACCGCCGCATCGAGAAACGGCAGAAGGAAGAGCAGGAGATAGCCGAAAGGATCGAGGCTCGTCGGAAAGAGGAGCTGGACCTCAACCAGAAGATGGACAGTTGAAAATTTGAATATCGGGAGACCAGTGCGACGGGGGTAAGAATATCTATCCCCGTCGTTTTGATATGAAAAAACTACTTAGCCAAAGCCTGGATACCCTGATCAGCCACCTCGGGGTGCTGGCCATAGGGATGTTCGCCAGCGTCCTGATAAACCGGACCCTGGGCCCAGAGCTTAAGGGGATATTTGTCTCCTGCCTGCTGATCCCCCAGACGGCGGTGGTGTTCGCCGAGCTGGGGCTGGGGACCTCGGGGGCCTACCAGCTGGCCAGAAAAAAATATCAGCCGGGCTCGGTGGCTCTGTTCCTGCTGCTGGCCAGCCTGATTCTGGGCGGCCTGGCCATGATCATCACCGGGGCGGCGGTAAGATTGCCGGCCGAGGCTTGGGGAGGTTTCAATCGGTTTGTGATCCTGAGCCTCATCCCCCCCGGCCTGTGGCTGACCTTCCTGCCGGAGATCTTTTTGGGCCTGGGCCTGCTCCGGAGCTTTAACTGGTGGAGGACGGGCTTCCAAATATTCCGGCTTTTGATATTATTGATTTTCCTGATCCTGCTCGGCAACAAGCTTCAGGCGGTGATCCTGGCCTCGGTGATCCTCAACTGGGCGGCGTTCATCATCTCGGTCGGCATTCTGTGGGTTTATCTAAGGCCAAAATTTGTCGCACTGTCATTAAGGCAAACAACGGATTTTTTCAAGTTCGGGATGAAGGTTTTCGCCGGGGAGATCCTGGGGTTCCTGCATTACCGGGCGGATATATTCCTGATCCTTCTCTGGAAGGGCAATGTTCAGGTGGGCCTCTACGCCACGGCGGCCTTTCTCTCCGAGCTGTTATGGATGATACCCCGGGGGCTTTACGCCCCGGTCTTCTCAGAGCTGGCCCGGAATGGTCTTTCCCGGGACACGGTAAAAAAAGCGGCCCTGACGGCTTTGGCCGTTACCTCCGGCCTAGCTCTGATAGCGGCCTTTTTGGTCGGCCCGGCCATCAGGCTGTTATACGGGGAGTCCTTTGCCGGAGCCGCCTGGCCGTTCATTTTGCTTCTGCCGGGAACGGTTATGCTGTCGATCCCCAAATTCCTGGAGGCGCCGCTGATAGCCGAGATGGGATCACCCGAGGTGCTGGTGTGGGGCAAGGCGTCCGGGCTGCTCTGCAATATCCCGCTTAACTTCTGGCTGATTCCGAAATACGGCATCTCCGGGGCCGCCGTCGCTTCCAGCATATCCTACACCATCCAGGCCCTGATATTCATCGGACTGTTCATTAGAAAAAGATCCCAAATGATGTCCCCGGAAAAAGCCGGGGAATATACTCTTATCAGCGAACATGAAAGCGGCCTGAATGAGATCGCCGATTGAAATATTGAAAAACGTGGCACTTCTCAGGAACATCCGGCAGAGGCAAAGGGCCAGCGGCCTGCACCGGAAGGCTCTGGCTGGCGAACGCCTGCCCCTGCCCAGGGGACTGGTGTTCGAGCCCACCCAGCGCTGCAACCTGTCGTGCATCATGTGCTGCCACCGCCAGCATCACACCGAGGGCTCCTGCCCGGAGATGGACACCGGAGCCGCCATCGAATTCATAAAAGGCCTGAAGCAACAGCATGAATTCAGGACCATCGGGTTCATCGGCTCCGAGCCGTTCGTCAGAACCGACCTGGAGGATCTGATGAAAACGGCAGTGGGGTTGGGTATGGATGTTTCGGTCCAGACCAATTCCACCCTGCTCGATGAAGCGAGGATCAAAATATGGTCCGAACATAAGGATCATATCAGGAATTTCGGGGCCTCGCTGGAAGGGGTGGCGGGCATTGATGATCAGATACGCCAGGGGAAGGATGTTTTCAACCGGGCCCGCCGGGGCATAGAACTGGCGGTACAATCCGAATTGCCGGTAACGGTGAGCATTTTGATATTAGACAGCAACCGGGAAAAACTTGGGGAGCTGATAAAACTGCTTGAGGATCTGAGGGTAAAGGCGATAGATATCTCACTGATCGTCAACCACAGCCAGGCCGACATAAAAGAGACGGCCCGTTTGTCCGGCACCTTGGAGAAAAATATCTGCATCACCTCAAAACCGGAATTGGAATACCAAACGGCTTCGCTCCAATTGCTGGAGGACCTAAAAACCGGACTGGCATTGGGGAAAAACTGCGGCATGAGGACCAGCACCAGCCCGGAAAGTTTTCTGGCGAATTATCCTGATATCCGGGACGGCAGCATCAGGAAGAAACGCCGGCTGACTTGCGGGGCCTTGGATACCGTCAGGGTGGACCCCTCGGGCAGGCTGATACATTGTCAGCATTTCCGGCAGAGCTTCGGAGATCTCCGGCAGGTAAAGCTTATAGAAGCTTGGAATTCCCCGGGGTTTAGTAATTTCCGTAAAAGGCTGGCGGAAGAAAATCTGTTTCCCATCTGCGTGGACTGTTACCGGATGAGGATCCTATAATTATGAAAGTGCTGGTCCTTACCGCCATCGAGGCTCCGTTTCGGTCCCGTCTGATCGAGACCCAGTTTTTCGATCCTCTGTGCCAGGCCTGGGAATCGTCTCAGAAAAAATGGCAGTTATCATTCCTGTCGATGGTGCCGATGACTTTCTATCTGAGCCGCCGGAATCCTTACGGGCAATACATCAAGAACCGAAACAGAAACATGGCCCTACGGTCAGAGTTGTCAACCAAAGGCATCAATTACCGAACATCAGTGACGCTATATCCCTTTTTGCCCAGACAGTTCAACCTGAGGAAAAATGAAACGGCGTTATTTATTGCTGCCTCCCTTCCCTGGTTTATCCTGAAGTTATTGTTTTTAAAACCGGATCTGATAATAGCCCGGAGTTATCCGGCGGCCCTGCTGGCCCACTGGGCAAAGAAGATATTGAAGATCTCATACATATTCGACCTGCGGGGGATGTATCCCGAGGAGTCGGTAAATGCCGGGCGGTATGATATAAATTCCACCGACTATTTATTTTGGAAGGACTGGGAAAAGAAGCTTATTGGCTCAGCCCGGACCTGTTTGGTCGTCTCTCAGCCTTTTGTGGAGCATGTTCTGGACATAGATCCCAAAGCCAGGGTCGAATTCATCCCCTGCTGTGTGGACCCCGGCAAAATTAAGCCGCCGGATAAAACAAAAGCCAAGGCCAAGTACGGGCTTGAGGATCGTTTCATTCTGCTGCATCTGGGCTCCTTCGGCACACTTGGCGACCGGGGCCTGGCCGGGAAATACCTGTTGCGTTTTAAAAAAGTCAGGCCCGGTGCTATTCTGGTAGTTGCTTCGGGGACGCCCGTTTTCGGCCCGGCCATCAGAAAAGCTCTGCTTGATGAGGGCCTGGGCCCGGACGATTTCAGGATATTTCACCCTGTCGGGCCGGAACTGGAGGAGATGCTGGCTTTGGGCGATGTCGGCCTGATACTGGAACGGAAAATGCCCAACACCAAGGTCTGTCTGTCGGTCAAGCTGGGGGAATACCTGGCGTCGGGTATGCCGGTGATCTGCACTCCCCATGTGGAGGGGGTGGCCCGGCTGATCGAAAAATACGATTGCGGATTGGTGGTGGATCCTGATAAGCATGAAACTCTGGAAAAAGAGAAAGCCTTTCTTAATAATTACGAAAACTGCCGCAGCAACGGATTTAAGCTGGTTGAAGAAGTCCTCTCCATAGACCGGTGCGCCGATAAATGGCGATCCATCATTGACGAGAGAGTGAAGGTTTAACATTTTGCAGGAGCGATATATGTTCAAAAAAGTTTTGGTGCTGGCGCCGCATACCGACGACGGCGAATTCGGCTGCGGCGGCTTTATGACCAGGCTGGTGGAGCAGGGGGCCGAAGTCTGCTATGCGGCCTTTTCCTCGGCCGAGAAATCCCTGCCGTTCGGGGTTCATCCCGACACCCTTAAGAACGAACTGAACGACGCCCTGGACAGCTTGGGGATCACCGTTAAGAATCGGTTCGTATATGATTATAGCGTCAGGGATTTTCCCGAACACCGCCAGGAGTTGCTGGAAGATATGGTTGCGCTCAAGGAAAAGATTGGCCCCAATCTGGTATTGATGCCCTGCTTCAACGATACTCATCAGGACCATCTGACTATTGCCCAGGAAGGTTTTCGGGCCTTCAAGGATCGGACCATTCTGGGTTATGAGATCCCCTGGAACAACAAGACCTTCAATACCGAATCTTTCGTACTGCTGGATGAAAAGCATATTCAGGCAAAGGTCAAGGCCCTGAAGTGCTACAAGTCGCAACTGGACCGTTTCTATGCCACCGAAGAATTCATCCGGGCGCTGGCCAAAACCCGCGGGACTCAGATAGGGACAGCATTCGCCGAAGCGTTTGAAGTCATTCGCTGGGTAATCAGATAAAATATTATGATTCTATCCGCTCATCAACCCAATTATCTTCCCTGGGCCGGATACTTTTATAAAATGGCCCGTTGCGATGCTTTTGTGTTCCTGGACAGCGTGCAGTATTCTCGGACCTCTTACACCGCCCGCTGCCTTATAAAGGGCGTCAATGGTAAATCGCAGTGGCTATCGGTGCCGGTGTTCAAAAAAGGGCGCTATTATCAGGATATTTCTGATGTAGAAATCAACAACGATACTGATTGGCAGAGTGTCCATCAAAGGAACATGGAATCGTGTTACTCCAAGGCTCCGTATTTCAGAGAAAGCTCTTGGCTGAACGATGCCGCTTACAAAAATAAATGGGACAGACTGTCGTTGCTTAATATTGAATTGATAAAGTCAATAGCAGGAAATCTGGACATTGCTCCAAGTTTTATAAAGCTTTCCGAGCTGGGTATAAGCTCAAAATCCAGTGAACTGCTGATTGATATTTGCAAAAAAATGTCGGCAGATGTATATCTCTCCGGACCGGGCGGAAAAAAATACCTCGATGAAAACAAATTCAAAGAAGCCGGGATAGAACTTCGGTTCGTCACCTACTATCCGCAGGCCTACCCCCAGTTGTGGGGAGAATTCGTGCCCGGCCTGTCAATAATCGACATGCTCTACAATTGCGGACCACAGGCGGTAAAAAGGATCGTAAAAGCAGATGTCCTATAGATATCAGATATCAGTAATCATCCCCTCCTTCAGAAACCTGCAATTCCTCCAATTGTGCCTGCCGGAATACTTAAAGAGCCGGCACTGCCAGGTCATAATCGGGCTTGATGGGTATAATCAACAGTATCTGGATTACCTGCGGGAATATCCTGTTGCCATCAGCGTAACTCAACGCCGACAAGGCCTCTGCACTGCCACCAACCTGGCGGCCGGGCTGGCCGAGGGCGAATATCTGTTTCTGTGCAACGACGATATGGTGCCGTCCCCGGGCTGGGACGAAGTACTGCTTTCCTCAGCAAGCCTCAACAGAATAGTCAGCGGCACGGTCTGGGAGCCAGGCCTGATAGAAGTTCCGCCCTGCCATAAAAAAATGGATTTCGGGCATACTGCGGATAGTTTCAGAAGGGATGATTTTATCAACCAAATTTTACAAACCATTAAAAGTCAAACAGAAAGAACAGAAAAGGGGATCAACTATCCGTTCCTGATCCCGGCAAAACTCTGGGAAAAATTATCCGGGCTGGACGAGCGCTTCAACCCCGGCTCGGCCTCCGATCCGGATTTTTTTATCCGGGCCGCCTTGCTGGATCCGGCCCCGGAGATGATCCGCTGCCGGGAGGCCATATTCTACCACTTCGCCGGACGCTCCGGCATTTATGCCGGGGATAGGGTGTCCCTGTGGTGGAAATTCCACTGGAAGCACTCCCGTATGATGTTCAAACACAAATGGGGCAGGATGTGGGAGCATAAGTTCGGACAGGTGCCGGATGTTTCGAGATGGGAAAATATCAAGACTGGGGGCGAGCCCTGGGTAAGCGGCAGGCTGTGGAGGGAGGCTTGGTTCGGTGCGCCTGGAAAACAGTCGATTATAAATGGAAAGGGCGCCTAATGAGACCGGCGCTTATTGAAATATTAAAATGCCTCAAATGCGGGACCGATGATCTACGCTTGGTCGTAAAGAATAAAGACAATGTTGAAATAACTCAAGGTTTGATAACCTGCCGTAAATGCGGTCTGAGTTATTTTATAAAAGACGGCATTTTAAATTGTTTGGAGTTTTCCGATCCTTTGGTCCTGGCGGCCCGGAAAGTATACAAAAAATCCAAGGAGATCCTAGACAAAAGCAATATATCTCCGCAACAATTGGCCAAACGCGAGCACCTGGAAAGCAATTACAGACATGACACCGAAGCAAATTACCGGGAATTGCTTTTACGACTGGGTGCCGGACAGGGCTGGGCCTTGGATATTGGAGCCGGCACCTGCTGGACCACGGCCGGTCTGGCCGGCAGGGGATACCGGGCTGTGGCCATAGATATCTCGGCCGACAATAAGCTGGAGTTGGGACGGCAGCATTTTAATCAGGATATTTATTTTGACCGGGTGCTGGCCGACGTCAACCATCTGCCTTTTCGACAAGAAGCATTCAGTCTGGCTTTCGCCTCGGCTGCCCTGCACCACAGCCGGGATCTAGCCTTAAGCCTGAGTCAGATATCCAGAACAATGAAATCACAGGGAAGACTGGAGATCATCAATGAACCGGTCCGGGGTCTGGCCGAAGCGTTTCAGAGAAATACCGGACGTCTTGAGGGGCCGGAAGATGTGATCGAAAAACACTACGGCATTAGAACCTGGATGAAAACCCTGGAGAGGGCCGGATTCGCAGGCAGATATTTGTTTCCCGATAATATCAGGCAGAGACTGGCAACCGGAGGATTCACCAGCAGTAACAAGTTTTATTATCTGGCCGGGCTTATAGCCAAGCTTTATAAATTTCCCTGGGTTAAATTTATTTTGGAGAGAGTATTATTTTATTTTGGAATGTATCTATTCGGGCTGCCGCTGATATATACCGGCGAAAAAACTTCTGCCAACCAGAACCTGGCCGGGTATAATGATGAAAAGTAATAAAAACCCCTCCCGAATTCTGATCCTGGTATGGGGAGGGATAGGAAACATGGTTATGGCCATGCCCATGCTCAATGCCGTCGGCCGTTTCCGGTCAAAGGCGGCAATCGTTATCCTTGCCCAAAAAAGAATTATGCTAGACCTGCTGGAGAGCAGGGATAATATCGTTAAGCTGGCGCTGGATGACCCGAACTTTAGCGGAGTCTTTGGCAAATTAAAACTGATCAATAAAATAAGGGAGCAAGCGCCGGAGGTGGCGATCAGCACGGTCCCTTCGCCTAAAATGAGGTCGGGGATACTGGCGATCTTAAGCGGCTCAGGCAAAAGAATATGTGCCAGCCAATACGGCGGCCCCTTTTTCAACATTAAGGCCGAAGAAAAATCTGAAGAAAGGCATTATGTCTGCAAAAATTTGAGCCTTTTAAAGCCCCTGGGAATAGAGTTGGACATCGTGGAGTACGGGATCAGGATACCGCTTAAATATGAAAAAGAGGCCAACGAATTTATTGCAAGCAATGAGATCTCTAAGAACAAAAAAATAATTGGCATTCATCCGGGCGCCGGAAACAGGCAGAAAAGATGGCCTGCCGAAAAGTTTGTTACCATCGGGAAAGAATTAGCAGACAGGGGCTATCAATTGATAGTTTTCGGCGGATCAGAAGAGGCCGAGCTGGTAAATAAAGTGGCTTCCGGGATCGGCCCGAAAGGATTTCGGCTTATCGGAAATAATGATTTGAGTTCCACCCTGGCCCTTATCAACAAATGCCAGATATTTCTTTCCAATGACAGCGGATTGGCTCATTGCGCCGCGGCTCTGGGCGTGGCGACGGTGGTTGTTTTCGGACCAACCGATCCAGATATTTGCGCGCCAGATGCCCATAATGTTCGAGTAATAAGGAATAACATCGATTGCGGACCCTGTTACCGACCAGCGAATAAATATAAATGCAATTACTATCCACCCATGTGCCTCGACATTCCTGCAGACCGTGTCTTGATGGAGGTTTGTGAATTGATGGAAAGCAGCAAAGATGTCCGATAACGGGAAAAGCAAAATACTTTTCTTTGACCACTCGCCCATAATGAGCGGGGCGGAATATAGCTTGTTGGATATTTTGCAGGGGTTGAAAAATAAACCGATGGATTATTGTCTGCTGACCATCCAGGGCAGTAAACTTATCAAGAAGACAAACGATATCGGAATAGAAACCATAGAAATATCACTGCCGGAAAGATTATTATATATTAATAAAAATGATTTTCAAAAACAGCCTTCTAGAATGATCCAAAGCGTAGGCAGCATCATAAAGGCGGTAATTGAGATATATAATATACTGCGCAGGGGAAAATATGACGCGATCTACACCAACACCCTTAAAAGCCATATTCTGGGAGGATTGGCGGGAAGACTGGCCGGAGCCAAAGTGATATGGCACATGAGAGATATTCCGATACAACCAAGGCCAAAAAGAGCCATACAATTTGCATCGACATTTATCCCGGATAAGATAATAGCTGTTTCTGAAGCGGTGGGCAAACAGTTTGGCGGCCGAAAAGTATCGGTGATCCATAACGGCATCGATGCCGAGGCGATACAAAAGAAGGCGGTCCAAGAAATGCCGGTCGAAATTCAGCGGATCATGGAAAGTTCAAGCGGCGGACCGGCCATAGGCATAGTAGGACAAATTGCCCGGTGGAAGGGACAGGATGTTTTTTTACGAGCCGCCAAACTTCTGGCCGAAAAATTGCCACAGGCCAAATTCCTTATCATTGGCGAGGCTCTTTTTGATGAAAAGGATTTCAGACTGGAGCTTAATAATTTTGTTGGCAACAACAATCTGCAAAAACGGGTGATCTTTACCGGGCATCTTGAAAACGTATATCCAGTATTAAAACAATTGGATGTTTTGGTCCATTGTTCGGTAGAACCGGAGCCTTTCGGCCGCGTAATCATTGAGGCGATGGCCCTAGGGGTTCCGGTAATTGCCACCAAGGGGGGCGCAGTTGAAGAGATTATTACAAACGGAGAGAGTGGACTGATAGTGCCACCGGGAGATCATCATCAATTGGTCGGGGCCGTTGAAAGGATATTAGCGGATAGACCGCTGCGCAACAGAATTATAAACAGCAGTACTATAAAAGTGCAGAAAGTATTTGGCTTAAAAGAAATGTTGGATAAAATAGATGGTTTAATCAGGCAGTTATCTTTAAAATGATGGTCTTTCCCAAACATAGAGCGGAACAGTTCTTATACAGCTTTTCCCCGGTGGTTTTACCGCTGGCCTCCGGGTTTATTATTCATCTGCTGATGGCCCGGAGCATTTTACCGCAGGCTTATGCTATTATTCCCCAGGCTCTGGCCCTGGTAAGTCTGGCCACAACCATCGCCTATTTCATCAATCATGATGTCGCCGCCAGGGAGATAGCCATCGCGGAGGACCCCCGGAGGACAACGGTGGCGTTTTTCATGGGAAGAATAATGTTCACCCTGGCTGGAGCCAGTGTCTGCATTCTGGTTGCATTTTTGATGTATGGATCAGCCATAAAAACCATGGCTCTTTTTTTGTTGTGGTTTGTTGCCAGCATCGGGATAACTGAAAACCTGGGCCAGGCCTGGCGGTCCAATGGTCAATATAAAAAAGCTTCTTTGCTTTACCTGATAAGCTTCCTTATCCTTTTGACCGGGATCGTATATATTTACCATCATCAGGCAACCCCGCTGAAACTGGCGGTGGTTCTGCTGCTGAGCACCATCACGGCAGCGGCATTTTTTGCAGGATCTATAATAAGCTACCTTAAGTTGCCGGATTTAGCAGTACTGAAAAAAATCCTAAAAAAATCTCTGCCCATAGCCCTTAGTGGCATCGCTTTATATATCTCCAACTGGTTCGGAGTGGTGTATCTTACTGCGGCTGGCATCAGCGAGGACCTGACCTATTATTTTTTAGCGGGAAAGTTCGCCGGGGCTCATTTAATTGGAATATTCATACTGTACTTTGCCTATATTCCGGCATTGTCCAAGAAAGACGACGAAAGGCTTGAAATACTTTTTAAAAAATGGCTTTGGGCGATAGTTCTGTACGTGGTGCTGTCATCGTTGGGGGTCATATACATATTACTTCCATTGATCACAAAGTTTTGGGGGCCTCAATACCAAAAAGTTCATATTTATTACTTAAATTATATTCCTTGGATTTTCTTTTCCTGTATCAGCTATTATACCGGAATGTTCATCTATGCCCGGGGTTTGGTATCGATTATCGGTAAATTTCAGATTATTTTGGCGGTTTTGACTGTTTTTATCGTTGTTTTAGGGTATAGTAAATGGGGGACAATTTCCCTGCCCCTGGCAGAAAGCTTGGCAATGCTGATAGCCGGTGCTGGTCAATATATTTTATGGCAAAGACACCGTAGTATCATAACCTGAAGAAATACAATGAATTAGGTGACATACTGTTGCGCTCTTTATTTTAATGATAAAGAGCGTTTTTGCACTATATTTTATCCCAAAATTTATAAAATACTTTCACTAATATAACATTTTTAATCCCTTGACTATGATAAACATTCATGTTAAAATAACTTTTTAATATAATATGTTACAAACAGTTGCAGAATATTTCAAAGCCATAAAACAAGGATCAAGGGGATTATGAAAAAAATAATATTAACTCTTTTATTGGCCGTAGGAACTTTGCCGGTTTTGGCGCAAGATGTGGTCAAAGCTGCCAAGGATGCCGGACTGGAGTCAGAGGCGCAAAATTCCGGGGTATCTGTCGAACAAGGCGTCCAGAAAGCCAAAGAATCTGGCTATTCCGATCAGGATATCCTCAATGCCATCGAAAAGGCCAAGAACAATGGCAAAACAGTTGAGGACCAATCTACTGAACCGGTTGAACCGGATGATAAAAAAGTTAAGGAATCTCTTGAAGGAGCAAAAAAGTTCCGGGAGATGCAATTGGCGGTATTCGAAAGCTATGATATCGTAAAAACGCCAAAATACAAATTATTTTCCATACCGCCATTCGGTTACGAAATATTCTACAAACCCCCCATGACCTTTGAACCGTTGGACTATGGCCCGACTGATCCCAATTATCAGATTGGACCGGGTGATGAATTGGCTATAAGCCTTTATGGAGACGTCCAGTATTCAAGCACTTTCAAGGTTGACCGCGAAGGAAAAATCACTATCCCCGAGGTGGGGATCATCATAGTAAACGGGCAGACTTTAGCCGACGCAAATAAAAAGATAGTTGAGCGGTTGTCATTGGTTTATTCGGGCATAAGATCCCGGTCAATTTCGGTTGATGTTACCCTGGGAAAGCTGAAGCGCATCAAGATATTCGTCATGGGTGAGGTCATGCAGCCCGGCGGGTTTACCATCTCCAGCACCAGCACTGCTTTTACCGCCCTTTACTATGCGGCCGGGCCGACCAATCAGGGATCATTACGAAGGATCCAGGTGCTGCGTAATAACCAGTTGATATCGACCATAGACCTCTATGATCTGATTCTTAAAGGGAAGAAGGACAGTGATGTTCGTCTGCAGAACGGGGATGTGGTCTATGTGCCGCTGGCTCTCAAAAAGATTGCCATCCCGAGAGGTGTTTTTCGGCCGGGGATATATGAGCCGTTACCCGGCGAAGGTTTGAAGGCGGTTCTGTCTTTATCAGGGGGATTCCGCCCGGGCACCTATTTCGACGTGATTCAATTAAACCGCACCGGCCATGACGGCCTGACCAAGTTGATCGATCTTTCCTACCCGGAGATAGTCAAGTCTCCGGAAGAGTATGAACTAGAGAATGAAGATGTCATTGTCATCTCTAAAATACCGGAGGCGGTAGAAAATATCGTCAGCATAGACGGATCGGTGCTGATGCCCGGAAACTATGAGATCAGGGAAAATATTACCCTGGGAGGGCTGATAGACAAAGCAGGAGGCTTGTTAAAAACCGCCTTTCGGCTACGGGCGGAAGTTTCCCGAATGCTGTATTACGCCCGTCCGGAATCGACCGTAACCTTTACTCTTAATTTGGATAGCGAAACTGACTTGGATTTTCCCTTGAAGTTCAGGGATAAAGTGATCGTACGCCAGGACCCGGATTATGTGCTCCAGAAAAGGGTCACCATCGAAGGGATGGTGTATTTTCCGGGACAATATTCATTGGCTACCGGCAACGAGCGTCTGTCAAATATAATTAAACGGGCGGGCGGCTTAAAACCGTTAGCCTACCCGGATGGCGGGGTTTTTAATCGGTCCGGCATGGGCCAGATAGACGTAAGTGTTAATAAAGCCATTAATAATAATGGCGGCTTGAACGATATTATAATGCGGAACGGCGATTATTTATTAATCCCAGAACGGCCGGCAACGGTTAACGTGATCGGGGAAGTATTTTTCCCGGTTAATACCCTCTATGAATCGAACCGCGGGTATAAGTATTATCTAGAGAAGGTGGGGGGGGCCACCGAAAGGGCTGATAAGAAAAGGATCACCGTCCGGCTGCCCAACGGCCGCAACATGAAACCCAAGACATTTTTTGGGCTGATCCAGAGGAATATTCCCCCCGGCGCTGCTATTATCGTGCCCAGGAAAAGAGAAACCGAAGACATAAAATGGGGAGAGGTCCTTCAGACAACAACGGCTATTATTTCCGCTACCGCAGTCACGATTTTGGCTATCAAACAACTCAACTGACCAGTTGACCGATAGCCAGTGAGCCGTCAACTTCCGACTATCTAAAATATATCAGGAGCAAATATTAATGGATAATGAAAACCAGGGAAGCGTTTTTAACTTGGAGGTAATATACAATTCCTTCAGTATTATTATGGCTAATTGGAAAAAACTGACGGTATTCGTGTTTTCGGTGACGATTGTTACTGCGATTATTCTTTTGATTGTGCCCAATTACTATATTGCCCAGGTTACCATCCTGCCACCCGCCGGAAAAAGTTCTTTTTCGGGGCTGATGAACCTGGCTTCGGAACTGGGGTATTCATCATCGGGCGATGGCATTATCAATTCCCCCCAGGTGATCTCCCGGATAGTGCGCAGTCGAGTACTTTCCGAGATGCTTGGCAAGCGGGAGTATTTTCACAGTGGAAAGAATCACGCTCTTAAGCTCCCCGAAGTTTTTAAGGTAAAGGAGAAGGATCCGGCGCGGATAGAATACTTTACTCATCTAGCTTTAAACCGGGCCATGACCACCAGCATAGATGCCCGAATCAAGAGCTTGGATATTTCCTTAAAAGTAAATGATCCGTTGATAGCAGCAGAATTAATGAACGCCATAGTCGAGGAGCTCGATAATTATAACATGCTATACCGGAACAACAAGGCTAAGTCGAACCGGGAGTTTGTTGAGAAAAGACTGAAAGACACAGGAGATTCTCTGGCAAAATACGAAGGGGCGCTTAGGTTGTTCAGAGAAGAAAACCGCCAAGTAGCCCAATCGCCCATGCTAATGCTAAGGCAGCAAAGGCTGGTCAGGAAGATGAATGTCAGCGAGGAACTATTCCTGCTATTAACTAAAGAATACGAAACCACCAAGATTCAGGAGGTCAGGGACACCCCGGTGCTGGACATTATTGAAATGGCCAAGCCTCTGCCGGTAAAAAGCGGCCCGGTAAAGAGAAAAGTCCTGATGGTGGTGTTTTTTCTATCCCTGGCGACCGGTTTGTCATTTCTTTTGATCAGCGAGCATATTAAAAAATCCGGGACCATCGCCCGGCTTCGCCAATTAGAAGGATATCGGGTAATGTCCCGGGAGATTACCTCTGTTTTCAAAAGGGTCCGGGGATGAAAGCCAGATATCGTCCCACAGGATTCCATAATCAGATAAGGCGGCCTGTTTAGAATGTGCGGCATCTGCGGGATAGTGTCTATCGGCCGGGAAGGTCCGCCGGTGGATTCGGAAGAGCTGCTGAGGGTAAGGGACAGGATGGCCGTCCGGGGACCGGACGGAGCGGGACTATGGATCTCGCCTGACCGTAAAGCAGCCCTGGGACATCGCCGACTTTCCATCATAGACCTGAGCCCCCAGGCATCCCAGCCAATGTCCTTTGGCAACGGAAGATACACTATCGTTTTTAACGGGGAGATATATAATTACCGGGAACTTCGCCAGCGTCTGGCTGCACAAGGGCAAAAATTTATCAGCAGCAGCGATACCGAAGTTTTACTGGCTCTTTATGCCCAGATGGGCGCTGGCATGCTGGATTCTTTGCGGGGAATGTTTGCCCTGGCAATCTGGGATGAGCAGAAAAAGGAGCTTTTTTTAGCCCGGGACCATTTCGGCATTAAGCCGCTGTATTATTCCCGGCAGGGAAAATACTTCAGATTTGCCTCGCAGGTAAAGGCCTTGATGGCCGGAGGCGCACTGCCGTCAGATCCGGACCCGGCCGGCCGGGCGGGGTTCTTTCTTTTGGGGTATGTTCCGGAGCCCCATACTACATTTAAAAGCATCCAGGCACTGCCGGCCGGGACCGCCAAATGGATTGACCGATCGGGCCGGGAAAGGGACACAAAATATTTCGACCTGACCAATGAATTAACCGAAGCCGAAACATCTATTAAAGGAATCTTTCAACCGGCGCTACTCATAGAAGAATTACATTCAGCTTTCAGGGACTCCGTAAATTATCACCTGGTTTCGGATGTGCCGGTGGGGGTGTTTCTTTCCTCCGGGGTAGATTCCACCACAATCACCGCTTTGGCAGCGGAACAAAAAGCTCAACTTAAAACCATGACCCTGGGGTTTGCTGAATTTAAGGGAAAGCAAAACGATGAAGTCCCGCTGGCAGAAAAAACCGCGGCCGCACTTAAAACCGACCATACCAGTAAATGGATTTCCCAAAAAGATTTTATCGGCCAACAAGAGAAACTGCTTGAGGCGATGGACCAGCCCTCAATAGACGGCGTCAATACTTATTTTGTAAGCCGGGCGGCCTCGGAGATAGGACTGAAAGTTGCATTATCCGGCCTGGGCGGGGATGAACTGTGCGGCAGCTATCCCAGTTTCCGGCATATGCCTAAAATGACCGCTTGGCTCAAGGGCTGGAAGAAACATCGTAAATTGGCCGAAAGTATCCGCCGGCTGTCCGCTCCGTGGATAGGAGCTTTGGCTTCTCCCAAATACGCCGGGCTTTTCGAATACGGGGGATCTTACGGTGGGGCATATCTGCTGAGGAGGGGGCTTTTTATGCCCTGGGAACTGCCGGGCCTGATGGGGGAGGATGAGGCCCGGGAAGGCTGGGAAGAACTGGCCGTTCTGGAACGGCTGGAAGAGACCGTACGGCCGATTAAAAGCCCCCGCTTAAAAGTGACCGCTCTGGAAATTTCCTGGTATATGCGAAACCAATTGTTGAGAGACTCGGACTGGGCGGGTATGGCCCATTCCCTGGAGATAAGGGTGCCTTGGGTGGATGTAGAGCTTTTCCGGGCGCTGCTGCCGTTTTTGGTTCGGGGGGAATTGACCAAAACCAACCTTTCGGGAAGCACGGGGAATGCTATGACGGCTGAAATAATGAACAGGAAAAGAACCGGTTTCGCTGTTCCGGTAAGAGACTGGCTGTTGCAGAATAACTACGGATACAGAAAACCCAGAGGCCTTAGGGAATGGGCAAAATATTTATATAAACATTCATAGATCAGATTAAAAATCAATGCGGATTTTATATTTAACCACCGATGCATTTGGCGGGCATGGAGGCATTTCAAAATATAATATTGATCTTTTAACAGCTCTTTGTTCATACCCCAATTGTCACGAGGTGGTGGCGATTCCGAGAAGGGCCACTGATGAATACGGAGCACTGCCCAAAAATTTGAAATATCATGCGGTGGGCGGAACCAAGCTGGGATATATAAAATCAATGGTTGGTTTGGTGTTTAAGGATCGCAAGTTCGATCTGGTGGTTTGTGCTCATCTTAACTTGCTACCGTTGGCCTATCTTTGCAATCTTTTAATAAGGGCGCCGCTGCTGCAGATATTGTACGGGATTGACGCCTGGACCGCAACGGATCGGTGGGCCGTTAATTTGCTGGCTTCAAAAGCGGACCGTTATATATCAATTAGCCAGATAACAAAGGGAAAATTTGTCAGTTGGTCCAAGGCGGATAAAAACAAGATAGATATTCTTCCCAACGCCATTGATATTGGGAAATACGGCCCAGGATTCAAACCTGAATATCTGAGCGATAGGTATGGTCTGCAGGGTAAAACGGTAATTATGACGCTGGGGCGCATGGCCGCCGAAGAAAAAGCCAAGGGGTTTGATCAGATATTGGAGATAATGCCGGAGCTTGGCAAACGGTTTTCAAATTTGGTCTACCTGGTTGTGGGCGATGGCAGCGATCGCGCAAGGTTGGAAGAAAAAGCAAAGAAACTGGGGCTGAAAGGTCAGGTGGTTTTTACGGGACTCATCCCCGAAAGGGAAAAAGCCGACCATTATCGCTTAGCGGATGCCTATGTAATGCCCAGTCGCCTGGAGGGTTTTGGTTTCGTTTTTTTGGAGGCTATGGCCTGCGGTATTCCGGTGGTGGCCAGTAAGATCGATGGTGGGCGGGAAGCCCTGTTGAACGGCAAATTAGGCGGGCTGGCAGATCCTAACGATCCCCAGGATATGTTGCAAAAAATATTTGAAGCCTTAAAGCGTCCCAAGGGGCACGTTCCGGGCGAACTGGAATATTTTTCGTTTAATAATTTCGAACAACGTTGTCACAAAATAGTTAAAAGTATGGTTTAGGCTACAGACAAGCAGTTATCAATAAAATAAAAATTTGCGACCACCCGATGTGTCGTATCTGCCCGGACAAAGCAGAACATCCTAAATATATAATTTTCTATGATCTCTGCAAAGTGGTCATGGAGTGGAAAGCAAAATAATGAGGCGAACGGTTATTCTCTTAAACATCCTGGTTATTGCCGCTACATCCTGGGGCAACCAACTGTCGGTTGACGTTAGCGGGGAAAAAATATCCGTCAATCCATGGGCGTCATATCTTAACAGCTCTATTGACAGCGTAAAACAGATCTATTTTGCCAATAATGACGAGAATAAAACCCTGTTTCAGTCGCCATCGAATGACGGGTATGTGAATTTTAATTTGGCACAGGGACTGCATCCAAATCCGGCAGGGACCAGGTATAACCCGACGGCATATCTGGGATGGAATGTAATGAATGGCGGAGCAAGGGAAAGAGCCGGCGAAGCCCAGGTCTATGACGCCTGGGAACACCGGTTCATTCCCGAAGAAAATAAAACACTGTTGGAGCGGCATTGGTGCTTCGGGGGCGAGACAGGCAGTCACTATCGGCCCATATCTTCATCCATGCAGGTAGAGAATGAATGGGTGGATATTTCCATTGGTGCCGATAAAATATGTTTTTATTCCAAGGATTACGCAACACGTTATCTTACTATACAGGCAACAGGCAGTATAATACTTCAAAATAAAAACATTACCCACGATATAAACGACAATTATGCCTATAAAATAAATCAAACCAGTCCTGCAACCAAGGAAATTCAAATAACGTATGCCATGGGCGGCGCTAATATCTGGTCCCAAAGGATAATGGCAGGAAGTTATGATTATTCGATTTATAACCCGTCCTGGGGGCATGTGCTCTATATGAAAAATTCCGACGGAAATATCGGCATAGGAAAAAATAATCCGATCGCTAAGCTTGACGTGAACGGGGGGGTAAGAGCTAAAACCCTGCAGATAGGTGACAGTACTGTATATATAACCAAGCAAAAATTCATACGCCGGGATACATTATTCGAGGTGGTTAATTCCGATACTTTCTATATGCTCAAAAAAGGCGACAAATCCGGGGATACCGTGCCGCCTGCCAAGGGAAACTACAGCAATGCACTGATGCAAAATTATCCAAATCCTTTGTCGGGATCGACCAGCATAGAATATCGATTGGCTAAATACGGGCAGGTTAAATTGGATGTTTATAATACGCTGGGGCAAAAGGTCCGGACCTTGATTGATCGGGAAATGGCCCCAGGCATCCATGTGTCGGTATGGGATGGCAAGGATAATGAAAACAGAATGGTCTCGGCCGGGATATATATATATAAGTTGGAAGCCGACGATTTTAACGCTGTTCAGAAAATGGTCCTGGTAAGATAAGAAGCCCCAGAAAAACAATTGGAAAAATTGCTCTTTTATGTAGCCGTGGTTTATTTTAATATTTTGAATAATAGATGAAACTCCTAATAATAGGACATACCTACATAACGGCTATCAATCAGGCAAAGTATGTGGCGATGAAAAGGTTGGATCCGCAACTCCGGCTGCGTATAGTGGTACCGCAAGTCTGTAATGATATATTTGCACAGCATAAACCGGAACGGCATTGTAAAATTAACCCCGAAGATATGGTGGTGCTCCCTTCGATCTTTAACCGATCAATAACCATGAGTATCTTACATCCCCTTCGTTTAGTAAGCTTACTGAAGGCATTTAAACCCGATGTCATTCATATTGAGGAGGATCCCCACTCCATTATTGGAATTGAAACAGTTTTTCTTTCCAGACTAGCCTGTCCAACGGCGAAAATCAGTTTTTTTATTTGGGACAACATCGCCAGAGATCCGGAATTTCCATTGAATTTGATCAAAAATATATTTACCAGGTTCTCTCTTAGTCGTTGTCAATTGGTAATTTGCGGCAATAATGAAGGACAGCATCTGCTGCGCCAGGTTAAAAAATACAAAGGGTTAAGCATGGTACTGCCTCAGTTTGGTTTGGATCCGGATGATTTTAACGGCCCCATGGTGCCGGGATTGTCCAAGCAATTAGGGAAGGTCGAGGGAAGATTGCTGATTGGTTTTTTGGGAAGACTGGTTCCCGAGAAGGGCGTATTGTTATTGTTGGAAGCTGTATCGAAAATAAAATCCAATAACTGGACATTGTTGATTGTGGGCAACGGCCCGCTGAAGGAAACCATCCGGACCCAATGGCAGGATTTATTAGGCAAACAACTGGAGGTGCTTGATGGCGTGTCCCGAGAGCTATACAGGCAATATTTACGATGCATCGAGGTGTTGGCCGTCCCTTCGTACAGCCTTCCCTCCTGGAAGGAACAATTCGGCTATAATATTGCCGAGGCAATGATGGTAGGTGTGCCGTGCATTGGATCATCCTCCGGGGCGATCCCCGAAGTTATGGGGCCGGGCGGGTTGGTGTTTAAAGAAAAAGATGTTGCAGCATTGACAACCGCCATGGAAAGAATGATTGAAGAAGGATCTCTCCGCAAGGAGTTGGGTTTAAAAGCGCGGGCATTTGCTTTGGAAAATTACACCAATGACGTGATCGCCGGTAAGTATTTGACTGCTTTTAAAAGACTGATTAATCCTTAATTATAGATTTATAAAAATGATCGATCGAGAATATAATAATACAGTTCTGATAACCGGAGGGACCGGCTTATTGGGAAAATACTTGATAGAGAATAAAGCGCCCGATACGGAAATTATTGCGATATATGTCGGTGACTATGAAATGCCGGGCCGGGAAGGTGTCCGATATCATAAAGCGGATATCAGAGATAAAAAAGCCATTCAAGATTTATTCGAAAAAACCAAACCCGATATGGTTATACACACCGCTGCAGTGGGCAGTCCGGATTTTGCCGAGAAAAACAGGGAATTGACATTGGAGATCAATGTTGGGGGAACCAAAAATCTCCTCTCCAATAGTGAAATATTCAATGCCGCATTCGTTTACATATCTTCGAATGGTATTTATGATGGCGAAAATGCCCCGTATAGTGAAGATGATCCTGCCCACCCGGTGAATGTTTATGGCGAAATAAAATTGCAGGCTGAGGTGATGGTTAAAAATTCGAAACTCAAGAAGGCCATCGTAAGGCCCATTTTAATGTATGGCTGGAACAATCCATCCGAGAGGCCGAACATAGTGACCCAGTCTATTGCAAAATTAAAGCGGGGCGAGGATATATTCGTTTATGATGATGTCTATTGCAATCCGCTGTATGCCGAAAGTTGCGCGGCAGCAATATGGAAAATTATTTCGGAGGATAAATACGATACTTATAACATTGCCGGGGCAGACAGGGAAAGCGTCTTTGGCTTGATTAAAAAAGCCGCCCAAGCTTTTCAACTAAATGAAGGCTTGATACACCCGGTTCAAGAAGGTTATTTTAATGAACTCGTAAAAAGGCCCCAAGATACAACCTTTGTAACCGATAAAATGATTAGTCGTTTAGGCTGCAGGCCTATGACTATCATTGAAGGGTTTACCGAAATGAAAAAAGCACAGGCGAATATCTCAACCTAAACAGATCAGATGAATATAAATGATATCACTCAACATGTGTTATGTTTTGGAATTTAGAGAATTTCACGGCATATATACAAATTCCACTCAGGCTTAAGTTATGACCAGCGGCATCTTTGGCAGAATAACAAAAACAGCGGCGGCCCTATCTGCCAATCAGTTTTTACACCTTCTTATGCAGTTGCTGCTGCCGCCGCTTTTCCTGGCAAGCTATGGAGTTAAAAACTATAGCGAATGGTTGGTGTTATCGGCCGCAATGGGATTTTTTGGCTTTTTGGACCTGGGGTTGCAGACCTATGTGGCGAATAAGCTGACGGTATTTTATCACAACAGCGATCTCGAGGGATTTCATCGCTTTCAAAGCACCGGGCTATTGATATCACTCATAGTGTTGTTTGCAACTTCGGTTTTGGCGTTGGTGGTCTTTTTTATTCCGATCGGCCAGTGGCTATCCGTGACTATGCCGTCAACCAGAGTCGCTATCATTTTATATCTTTTACTACTTCAGATTTTGGTTTTTATCTTCTGGGGTCAAATGGCATCGGCCTACCGTGCCATCGGACAGGCTTACCGGAGCGTGATGTGGTTCAATCTTCAGAAAATGGCTATGCTAATAGTTACAGTTGGTGCTGTGGCTTTAAAGCAGTCTTTTATAATAGTTGCTTCATTGCAGCTTTTTGTGGCGTTGCTCAGCTTGCTTTCGGTTTGGTTGGACCTCAGTTTGAGATTCAAGGATATATCCCCAAAAATTATGGGCTTTGATCGGGTTTTAGCCAAGGAGATCATGAAGCCGAGCCTGTATTTTTCCCTGTTCGTTTTCAATAATTTTTTAATCTACCAGCTTCCGGTATTGATATTGAACCACTTCGAATCGCCGCTGGCCATAATATCATTTTCGGTGGGCCGCACTCTGTTTTCTTTCATCAGACAGGGTCTTTCTGTGATACAAGCGTCTATTGGTCCCGAGATCACCCGTTTGGAAGGAATAAAAGATTGGGGAAATTTGAAAAGGCTTTATCAAGGCACCGAATCCCTGACCATTTCGGCATCGGTTATCTTCAACACTTGCATATTCATGGCTAGCCCGGTTTTGCTCATGGTGTGGATGAAAAGAACAGACATATTCCTTTTTGAGCCGATGTTAATTTTAATGCTGGTATCGGCGGTCATGAGCCTGAAGGAGTTCAAATATTATTTCCAGACCATGACCAACCGGCATGAAAGAACCGCGGTTATGATGCTGATTTCGTACATTTTTATGTCTGGACTTAGTTTTATAGCAGCCAAGCATTTTGGATTGTCAGGCCTGCTTTTGGTATGGCTGATGATAGAGGTTTTGCAGTTGTTCATTATTCAGCAATACAACAGACAATTATTTAAGGACATTTTCAAAGTGACTCCAAGGCAAAGCATAATTATGGTGGTGGTTCTATTGGTATTTTCTATAGCATCAGTTATATTCAAGTATCGCATGGTTGACCAGGCGACCCCGGTGATCATGACTCAAGCCTTCGTCGTATTGCTGATCATGTCGTCATTGTCCTTGTATTTATTCAAAGGCAGGGAAATAATCGGATTCGCAAGGAAACGGATATTTCATAGTATTATTAAATGAAATTATAATTCGATATGGGTAATCATCAAAACAAGGAAGCAATTATCTTTGTCCCTTTTATAACAGCTTTTGGAGGTTTGGAAAGGCTGTTAGTGGATCTTTCAAATCATTTATGCCATAATAAAATCAAACACAGAATACTTTGTTACCAATGCAGTATAGACCTTTCCTCTTATGCCTCAAACCATATTGAAATTACAATTCTGCCAGAGAGTAATAACCCTTTTTGTAGAATATATCATTTAAAAAAATATTTAAATAAAACAAGCGACGAAAATAAAGGTAAGTTGCTTATTGTTGGTTTACAAGCCATTCTACATTTTGGGATAGCCAATCTTAATGATTATGGTGCTTTGATTATTGATACCCCAAGTCTTTTTTCGCATGATCATGACAGAGGAAAGCAGTTGTTCAGTAGAATCAGATCTAGGGTTTCTAAATCATTAATTAAGCGTTCCTTGAATAAAGCTTCATGGTCAGCGGTTATGACCGAATACATTCAATCGGAAGTTAAAGATCTTTATGGCTTGGCACCTGACATTCTTCGACCAGGGGTAGCCATAAAAAAGGAAAATTTTAAGATAAGATCATACACTTATCCCGAAGATTTCCATATTCTTTCGGTATCCCGGCTTGAGAAAAGCAAGAGGATAGACTGGATGTTTAAGGCTCTGGACCGTCTGGATAAAAATAGGGGGGGGGCGACGAACGGTTTTTCTTGGGTGTTTGACGTGGTGGGATCTGGCAGCGATGATACAAGATTGAAAAATATTGTACAGAAAAAGGGGTTATCAAACAAAGTGCTTTTTCACGGGCATGTTTCTCCGGATGATTTAAATAAATTATTTTACAAGGCCCATCTTTTCGTTATGCCGGCCCGGCAGGGATATGGGTTGCCAGCCATGGAATCTCTTGTTCAGGGCATTCCAGTATTAGTTCATCGTGAATCCGGCGTAAGCGAAATACTTAAAGAGACCAAATGGGCCGAGGTAGTTGACGATGAAAATCTAGTTGAGGGTCTCGAGCGTATGGTTAACAAAATTCGTTTAGGGTTCATGAAAACAACGCCGTTGCCACACATTCCCAACACCCGGGACTGGGCTGAGCAAATTTGCCGGCAATGCGGTTGGAAATAAAAACCACGGAGCTATAAACATGAATAAATTGATGCGCTACTTGTTTTCGTTAAGGGATCTTCAGCGGATAAATTTATCACTTTCTCGCGCCGCAGCTACTGCACCTTTGCGTCATATTGATCCAATAAATCCCTCAACCTGGGAATTTTCAGGATTTAGCCAGCACGGGGAGGATGGGATAATAGATTACTTGATTGGTATCATGATCAACCCAACCGGATATTTCGTAGAAATAGGGTCCGGTAATGGTCTTGAAAACAATACCACCTGGCTGGCGATAGCCAGATATTACCGTGGCTTAATGATCGACGGGGGAAAAGAGAATGTGGAGTGGTGCAAATACTTGTTACATCCGATGAACTATGGTTTGGATTTTAAGCAGATATATGTTTCAAAAGACAATGTTCCGGACATCGTTAGGACAATGCAAACCGATCAACCGGATTTGTTTTCCCTTGATATTGACGGAATAGATTATTACATATGTCAAGAATTATTAAATCAGGGGGTAAGGCCGGGGATATGGGCTCTGGAATACAATTCGGCATTAGGGCCAGATAAGATTGCGGCGGTAAGATACGAGAATAATTTTTGCAGGGAAAATGAAAGCCCTGGAAAATTATATTATGGGTGTTCTGTGAGTGCCTGGAAAAAGCTTATGGCCAAGAATAATTATCATTTTGTTACAACCGATAGCTGTGGGGTAAACGTATTCTTTGTTGATGTTAATAAATTTGATAAGAAATTCATTGAAAACATAAAGGGGCAAGAGTTCGAAGAAAACGCTGTACAGCGCAAAGAATTCGGTACGACATGGAATGAACAGTTCGATATGGTAAAAAATCTTCCCTGGGAATGGGATTTATGAAAATATTTTTCGCCAGCAATGTTGGCGCAAATTGGATGTCGGGGTGGCAGAGAGTCCGGGCATTAGAAAATCTTGGCTATAAAATAAACGTGTTTGCATATGATAAGTATGATAGAAAATTAAACCCGGTACAGAAGGGTTTTTGTAAAATAACCCAACGTCCTTTTATTCTTGATGTACTCAATGCCTTTAATCGGGAATTTATCCAGGCGGCAACCGATCAAAAGCCCGACCTTGCCTGGATAGAGAAACCGTTATCGTTGTTTCCGGACACCCTTAAAGAATGTAAGCGCAAATTGCCCGAGTGCACATTCGTTTGTTTCCAGGACGATGATCCTTTTGGTAAAAGAAGTAGCGAAGGTCCCCTGTGGAAGTACTTTAAGCAGACCTTGCCGTTGTTTGACGTGCATTTGGTAAAAAAAGATGTTGATCTGAAGGAGTTTCGGGTGCGTGGAGCAAGGCGGGTCATTAAATTCAGGGGAGGATATTTCGGCCAGATATTCAGGCCATACGATTATAGTTCATTATTGCCCCAATATAAATGGCCGGTATCCTTTGTGGGGACTGCTATCGATAGAAGAATAAATATCGTAAACGATTTGATGGGGCGGCATAAAACCGATCTCCATATCTTCGGCAATTCGTGGAACAGGCACCTGGTTTATTATCGCCATAGAAAGAGATTTCATCCTGCAGTTCATAGTGAAGACTACGCTAAAACCATCGCCGGCAGCAAGATATCCCTGGGTTTTGTGTCATTTTCCAACCGGGACGAATTCAGCATGAGAAGTTTTGAGATACCAGCCTGCCGGGGTTTCTTCCTAGGGCAGAGAACTAAAGTCCATCGCGAGTTATATAAGGAAGGTGAAGAGGCGGAATTTTTTGACGATGCCGATGAATGCGCAGACAAAATACGCTTTTATCTGGCGCAAGACTCAGCCAGAGAAAAGATCGCTTCGGCCGGATATGAAAGATGTAAAGGATCAGATTACAGTTTGGAGAATAGTATGCGACAGGCTCTGGAACAGATAATAAATCAGACAGGGCAGAGGTAAGTTAAGGATATGGGGTTTAGCCTGAATTCGTTCAAAAAAATCAATATGCTTTATGCCGGGCTATTCGGATTAATCCTGTTCGTTCTGCAATTGCTGACCGGAACAAATCTGGATTTTGCCCTGCTGGTCATGGCCTTTGTCATATTCACCGCAGCGGCAGTCAACAGCGCCGGCGGCCCTTTGACCGTCAGCGGTTTCGCAATAGCCATGGTGGGGCTAAAGATAGTGATAATCTCCCAGTGGGCCAAAGTATTTTTCGGCCAACCTGGCGACAGCTACCTGGATGTTCCGGTCCTGACCATCGGCGTTTTGACTGCCGGCATGATAAGCATCTGGCTGGCGGGGCTGACGGCCGGGCCGCTTATCGGCCGAAAGAAGATATTAAAACCGATAGAACGGGTCGATTTATTGCTGGGTCTGTCGATAGTGGTATATGTTCTGGGACTGTCTTCGTATTTGTATGTTATGTTTCATGGTTTTGACCAGATGTCTGGGGATGTCAGCGTGGGAGGTTTTGTCGGGCTCCTCCGGCAACTGGGCTTTATATATCCGGTTTCGACCATCAGCGCGATTGCCTATACCATAATAGCTTCCGACCATAAACGTAGCATCGGGGTCTGGGCGGCGATACCGTTGGCAACCCAATTCATCTTTGGCATTCTATCCACCAGCAAACAGATGATGTTTGAGCCGTTCCTGCTTTATTTGCTTACTTGCCTGGCTTTTAATTATAAATTTACAATCAGACATATAGTTTTGGCTTCGCTGATTTTTATAATAATGATCACGGTATTATTCCCCTTTGCCCAGCTTGGTAGGACCTTTACCAGGGACAATGATCCCCGCCAGAATCTTAAGCTTACTAATTTATTTATCAAAGATATTTTCCTGAACCAGGAGAACCTGGAAGAGGTGGAAACATTTATTGAGGATGCGGCGTATAAAAAACAACGGTTTTTATATTACGGCAGGGATATGGGACTTTTGGACAGGATGTCCCTGATTGAGCAGAACGACGAACTTATCCGGGCTGTAGGGGAGCAGGGTTTCTCCGGGTGGCATACTATAAGTCATGGGTTTAAGATGCTACCCCCCAGATTATTGTATCCCGACAAACCCATATACAATACCGCCAATTATTTCGGACGTAAAATAGAGACACTGTCGGACGAAGATTTCACAACCCAGATATCTATGGGAATAATTGCCGAGGCCTATGACGCCTTCGGGTGGCTGGGAGTGGTGATTATACCGTATCTGGCAATGGCGGCGTTCATACTCCTTTACAACACCCTCAGCGGCACCTTGGAGAGAAATCTCTGGGCGGTCTTCCTGATCGGTATTTTTCAACATAATCTGGTTGAGGCCACCGTTTCCTCCATCACCCTTTATATATTCCAATTTCCGATCTTGTTGCTGGCGGTGTATTTTGGTCTAATTAAAGTCGTGAACATTCTGCTGCCCCTGTGGAGCCGGTTGCAGAGACTGTGGCCATTTGACGTCAGGCCGGGGAAAGTTTCGTTAGATAATATATGAATATCCTGCACATTATTGCTAATCTGGCGCCCCGCTACGGCGGCCCATCAAAAGCCTGCCTGGAGATGGCCCGGGCAGTAGCATCCCGGGGGCACCGGGTCAGTGTCTATACCACAAACCAGGACGGAGATGGTGTCTTGCCGGTTTCGCTTGATCGCCCGGTGATTGATAACGGCGTTGAAATCAGATATTTTCCCATTCAGCATCCGAAATTCTGGGGCACTTCTTTGCCCCTGGGTCTGGCTTTAAGGCGCGATCTGCCATCGTACGATATTATCCATATTCATTCGTTATACTTATTTCACGATCTGACAGCAGGCCATTTTTGCCGCAAATACCGGGTGCCTTATATAATACGGCCCCATGGCACCTTGGATCCCTATCTTTACAAACGGCATCGCCTGAGAAAAAAAATTATGGAGTTGCTGTTCGAAAATCGGAATATCAAGGGGGCCGCTGCTCTACACTATACCACCGAAGAGGAGATGCTGTTGGCCAAGCCGTATGTTTTTAATTCTCCGGGGATAGTTGTTCCCAATGGCTTGAATTTGGCTGAATATGAAAAATTGCCTCCGGCCGGTACTTTCCGGCATTTGTTCCCTCGGGTCGGAGATAGTCGCATGGTTCTTTTCCTGGGAAGGCTTAATTTCAAAAAGGGCTTTGATCTTTTGGTGCCGGCCTTTGCCAAAACAGTGAAAGCGTTTCCGGATATTCATTTGGTTATTGCCGGCCCCGATAACGACGGCTATGGCGCAAAGGTTCGGGGATGGTTAAAAGAATATGGACTGCTTGATAAAACCACCTTCACCGGAATGCTGGAGGGCCGGGATAAGCTGGCCGCTTTTCGTGATGCCGAGATATTCATTCTTCCGTCCTATACCGAAAATTTCGGGATATCGGTATTGGAAGCCATGGCCTGCGGGGTCCCGGTGGTGGTGTCGGATAAGGTCAATATATGGCGCGAGATAAAGGGGGCCGGAGCGGGGCTGGTGGTTCCCACCGAGCCGGAATCTCTTGCCGAGGCCATTTCTGTCTTGTTAGACGACCAGGTTATGGCTAAGCAGATGGGGCAAGCCGGCCAAAAATTGGTCAGAGAAAACTATCAATGGTCGATGATTGGCCAGAAATTGGAAAAAGTGTATAAAGCAATTATTGATTTGTAAGCCGTATTTAAAGCGAAAAGATATTAAATAAAGAACTGTATATGAAATCAGGTGAAGAAATAACCTATAGTAGTTGTCCCGTTTGCACTTCCTCTTATGAAAAGTGGAGGTGTAAAATTACAGGAGCCGGGAGTTTCAATATCGTAAAATGCAAGCAGTGTGGTTATGCTTTTGTAAATCCCAGACCTTCGTATAATTATTTAATGAATTATTATTCAACGGAAGGTCACAGAGCAGGTATTTCTATTGGCGAAAAGGCGACACTAGGCTTTGTGTTAAAACAAGAAGTTGCCTTTCCTAATTCGACTGTTGACGCTAAAAGGATAATGAAAACACTGTCTATTGTCCGAGGTGACCAAATAAAAGGGGCCAATAGATTTCTGGATATAGGTTGTGGGTATGGTTTTTTTTCGCGAGAAGCCTTGGAAAATAAATATGCGGTCACTGCATTAGAACTTGCTTCAACTGAAAAATCAATCACTAAAGAAATGACGGGGATTGATCCCATACAAATTTCTTTCGAGGATTTTTCGGAAAATGATAGTAGTTATGATATTATTTTAATGAGCCAAATTCTCGAACATGCTTTAGACGTTAATGAGTGGATTTCCAAAGCGGAATCTTTGTTGGCAGACCAAGGCATTTTAGTAATTGCGTTGCCAAATTTTATGAGCATTTTCAGATTAATCCTTAAAGAAAAGGAACCTTATATTTGCCCACCGGACCATCTTAATTATTTTAGTTCAAAAAATCTTACTATACTAATGCAAAAAAACGGGTTATCTGTAGAGGCGGTACAATATGTTTCCAGAATATCCCCGCAGGCATTATTAAAAAGGTTATCCAATAGAAAATCACTTTTATTTATATTAACACCCTTAATAAAAGCGGTTTTTAAAATAATAGATTTTCTTCATTTAGGCATGATGATTAATATTTATGCAAAAAAGCGTAAATAAAAATTGACAAATTAGACCGTGGGCAGCATGATACCAAAAACTTTTGACTATTAAAACGCCATATTTAAATTTAGCAGAGCAGCGTAACAAGACGGGACAGCAGCAACGAATAGTGGATCCAGAAATCAATGTCGGTCTTGTTAAACTACCAGGATTCGGCCAGGCAGATGGGGCAGTCAGGTCAGGGGCTGGTAAGAGAAAACTATCAATGGTCGATGATCGGCCAGAAATTAGAACAGACTTATGGCTCTTTATCCGGTAAAGTATAAAAATATATTATGGCACTGAGTGATCCAAAAAAGTGGCTGTTTGAACCGAAAACATGGCGGGTGTTAACCGGAATTTATGTTTTAATTATCACTTTTGCCAGTCTCAATCCCTGGTTCCGTCCGCGATCGGAAAACAATTTTTGGTCGCCTGATAAATGGCTGCATTTTGCCGCTTATCTGGGTCTTTCTATTCTGCTGGGTTTATCCTCAGCCCGAACGAAAAAAAACGACTGGCTGGCAATAATGGCCATAGCCGGAACCTTGGGATTTGGATTGGAACTGGTTCAGGGGATAGCCCTTCCCTTTCGCACCTTTTCCTGGCATGATGCAGCGTCAAACTTGGCCGGGGCGGCGCTGGGCGCGATCTTGATTAAGATCATAATCAGGCCGGCCGGCTCTTCAATAATTATGAAGTGATCCCTGCGGCGGCAATACAATATTCTGCCCCGGTATATAAAAGTGTATCCGATTACGACAAGGAGCGAGAAATGAACAGTAAGGAAACCTTCTATCCCGAATCACGTTTTGGCGGATTTACAGACATTGATGGGACAGTGGCATTTTACAACAGGGTCAATTCACTGCTTGACCCCGCGCAGGTGGTCCTTGATATTGGATGTGGAAGAGGATCGTTCAAAGAAGACCAGGTAACCCTCAGGAAAAACCTCAGAATTCTGAAAGGAAAAGTAGCAAGGGTCATTGGGATTGATGTCGACCAAAATGCTCAAGACAACCCATTTATAGATGAATTCCGTCTTATGCAGGGTTACCCCTGGCCGATTGATGACAACTCTGTTGATTTGATTATTTGTGATAATGTTTTGGAACATATTGATGATCCCGATCGCTTTTTCGGGGAAATCCGCCGGGTGTTGCGTAATGGCGGCCGGTTATGTCTGCGGACTCCCAATCGGTGGAGTTACTTTGCGATAGCTGCTACCATTATTCCCAATAAATATCATGCAAAAGTCACGGCTATCGCTCAGGAGGGCAGGAAAGAGGAAGATGTGTTCCCTGCATTTTATAAATGCAACAGTGTCTATAAACTAAAGCGGATCATGAAAAAAAATGGTTTTAAGTATGTCGTCTATGGCTACGAAGCCGAGCCAAGTTATCTTTCGTTTTCGAAACTGGCGTATTTTTGCGGCGTTTTACATCAAAAATTTGCCCCGGGGTTTCTTAAACCGGCAATATTCGTATTTGGAAGAATGATCAAGCCCCCTAAAACTATATAATGATACCATGATATCTATACTGATTATCACCCGAAACGAGGAGCGCAATATAATCGCCTGCCTGGAGGGTTTGTCTTGGTCCAATGATGTTGTGGTGCTTGATTCGTTCAGCACCGATGCCACTGCCAGCTTGGCCGAGAAGTCCGGGGCCAGGGTCTTTCAACGGCAGTTTGATAATTTTGCCTCCCATAAAAACTGGGCAATGGATCATATCGATTTTAAAAACCGCTGGCTGCTGATAGTAGATGCCGATGAAAGGGTGGGCTTAAGTCTGGCCAGGGAGATCGAGTCGCTGCTGGCGGCGCCGTCCGAACACAATGGATACTATGTTGCCCGCCAGAATATATTTGCCGGCAAATGGATCCGATTTGGCGGCTGGTATCCCGACTGGCAGCTTCGGCTGATTAAAATCGGCAGTGCTCGTTATGAGAACCGGATAGTCCATGAGCATATGTTGCTGGACGGATCAGCCAGTTTTTTGAAAAATCATTTAACCCACTATGATTACAAGGGAATCGAAAGGTATTTTGACCGCCATAATACTTACTCCAGCATGGAGGCAGTGGAGATCTATCGAACGCTTAACGCCGTTGTTGATAAGGGGACCATCCAGCCGGGGCTGTTTTCCCGAGGACCGGCCAGGCGCCGGTATTTAAAAAACATAGCTTATCGCTATATCCCGGCCCGACCATTTTTTAAGTTCATTTGGATGTATTTTCTTAAGCTGGGATTTTTGGACGGCAGGATAGGGTTCCGGTTCTCTTTGTTGCATGCCTTTTACGATTATCAGATCAGCCTGAAATTAAATGAGCTGAAAGATAAAAACTCGCCTCTTTATGAAAAATATAAGGAATATATAGAAAAATGGTAACTATTCAGCGTTATGAAAAAACGAAGCGGTTTTTAACCACCGATGACACACGGATGAACACCGATAAAGGCAAAACGGTTGATCTTCTATTTGAAGATTTGACCTATAAGGTCATTGGTGCGGCAATTGAAGTGCACAAAGTCTTAGGTCCAGGATATTTGGAATCCGTTTATGAAGATGCTTTGTGTTACGAGTTGGAAGCTT